>Ga0209024_1000004_pt1 | contig 744660 bp, 696 predicted proteins | sample AutmiccommunBRH5_FD_187380 | JGI IMG/M metagenome (GOLD analysis project Ga0209024, IMG submission 187380) | Deep subsurface microbial communities from Mt. Terri, Switzerland - Autotrophic microbial communities BRH/5 (SPAdes) (version 2) | ecosystem: Environmental > Aquatic > Deep subsurface >... | reverse complement strand
GCTCCGGCCTGACCCTGTGGCAGGCGACCAAGGATGCGGCAGGCCTGCGCTATCTCGATGGCGGAGGCGTCGGCTGTTACAATAAGGACGAGAAACCGACGGACAACCGCCGCCTCTTCCATCATCTGACCTTCTACGGATTCATGCTGTGCTTCGCGGCCACGACGACCGGCACGATCTACCATTACATGTTTGACTGGCCTGCGCCCTATGGCTGGACGGAGTTGCCCAAACTCTTCGGCATACCTGGCGGCATCGGGCTGGTCATAGGACCAGCGGGTCTGATGCACGCGAAGCTGAAACGGCATCCCGACATGCTTGATCCCGCCCGGTTCGGCATGGACACGGCATTCCTCGCCATGATGTTCATGACCGGTTTGACGGGGCTGGCGCTGATGCTTGTTCGCGAGACGGCGGCGATGGGGATCACTCTCGCCATCCATCTCGGCGTTGTCTTCGCGCTCTTCGCGACCATGCCGTATGGCAAGTTTGTGCACGGTTTCTACCGTTTCGGAGCGCTGGCGCTCTACGCAGCCGAGCGCAGGGCCGACCGCCCCGCCAAAACCATCAGGAAGACCTGACGGCAATTCGTACAAGCGATCAGCACCGCCGGATCAGTGAATCCAGCATGACGACGCCGCTGCCTTCCGCCTTGACGAGGATCGGGTTGATCTCGGCTTCGGCAACCCTGTCCGACAGGGCGAGGCAGGAGATATCGGCAACAGCCTGGGCCAAGGCCTCAAGGTCGCCTTTCTCTTTTCCCCGGAACCCGCGCAGCAGCTCCAATCCCTTGATCTCATTGAGCGCTTCGCGTGCCTCTTCGACCGATATCGGGGCAATCCGGACTGCCGTGTCACGATAGATTTCGGTCATCACGCCGCCCTTGGCGACAGTGATCACCGGACCGACAATCGGATCACGCGTCAGCCCGACCAACACTTCCCCCAGGCCCTCGCACATTTCCTGCACAAGAATGCCGTTTAGCCGGTATCCCGGTTCGAATCGTTCCGCAGACTGCCGCATTCTGGCGATCGCGGCCACGAGTCCGTCGTGATCGCGCACATTCAAGGAGATTGCCCCAGCATCGGTCTTGTGCGGCAGGTCAGGAGAGACCAGCTTGACGACAACCGGAAACGTCAAGGGCAATTCATCAGGGATATTCGCGTCCGGCGCGATCAGGATCTGGTTGGGACGGCGGATACCGACAGCCTCGAAAACCGCTCCCGACTGCACCTCGTCCAGCGGACCGGGCATAAAACCCGCCAAGAGCCTGTGAACAGCATCTGACAGGAACGGCACGGATGCCTCAGCTTGTTTGACGGGAGCCATATACAGGCGCAGTGCCTCGGCGCAGCCCTCGACGTTTCTGAAAGCCGGGACGCCGCCAGTCTCGAGCATCTTCAAGCTCTCAGGCGCCTCCGGCAAGATAAAAGCCATGACCGGAGCGCGTCCTTCCACGTCCTCGGCGACAACGTCGATGATGGGACTAACCGCCTTGCCCGGATCGAACTGGGCCGAAGATCCGATCACGACAAGGAGCACGCCTGTCTCAGGATCGTCAGTGAGCGTGGAGACGACTTCCTTCATCGTCTCATACTGGGTGCCGGCAAGCGTGACGTCGACCAGTTTGCCGTGTCCCAGCTTGATGCCCCGCGCCTCAAGTTTAGCACGTGAGGCCCCGCCGCAGCCCGATATTGACACACCGCTGACGCTGATCCGGTCGATCACCATCGCACCGCCGCCGCCCGTCGTCGAAACCACCGTGACGGTTGCGGGCCTGCCTGATGGTGCGGCCCGCCGGTTCAGGATCCGTGGCGCATCGATCAAGCTCTCAAAGAATTCAACCTGGCGGATGCCGATCTGGCGAAGATAGGCCGAAACAGCCTCTCTTGAGCCGGTCAGCGCCCCGGTATGGGTGACCGAAAGCGCCTGCCCTTCTTCAGATTGGCCAATCATGTAGGCCACCACCGGTTTGCCGGCCCGAACAGCGGCGCGGGCAAAGCTGGCCAGGGCGTCTGGCTCCCTAATCGTCTCCAGAAACAGCGCGAACCCATCCGTATCCGGATCGTCAAGCAGCAGGCTTCCGAGAGCGCCGATGCTGGTGGACGCCTCGTTTCCCACCGAGATAAGCGTAGAGAAGCCGATGCCTCGCGCACTTCCCCGGGAAAACAATGTTCCGATCACGCTGCCGCTTTGCGACAGGGCCGCAATCCGCCCGGACCCGAGCTGCTCTCCCCGAAACGCCGCATTCGTGGTGCATGCGAAACCCGATTTCGTTGCCACCACCCCGGTCGAATTTGGCCCAATCAACAGGATCCCGGCGTTACGCGCTATGCGCGCCAGCTTGGCCTGGCGCGCGCGCCCCACCTCCCCGGCCTCGGCAAACCCGTCCGCCAGCACGGAAACGACTTTCACTCCGGCAGCCGCACAGTCCTCAAGCGCGGCAATGGCCGCGTCGGCATCAAGCAGAATATAGGCATGCTCGACCTGGTCCGGGATGCTCGCCACATCCTTGTAGGCCCTCAGTCCCATCACTTCGGTGCGTGCCGGATTCACCGGGTACAGCCTTCCGGCAAAGCCATGCTGGCGCAGAAAGGTCAACGGGCGCGCCGTCAGTTTACCCGGCGTCGCCGACGCGCCGATCACGGCAACGCTCTGCGGCGCAATCAACGCGCGCAACAAATCGATCGAGGACACAGCACTCATGACGCCACCGGCCGGCTTTCCGCCCGCTGCGAAAAGCGGCGTTCAAAAACGCCTTCCGCAATCCGGTTCTTCAGAATTTCGATCGAGCCGCCCGCAATCATCCAGCCCCGGGTACGGCGCAGGCAATATTGAGCGGTGCTCTCCTCGGAAAACCCCAGGCCACCCATGATCTGGACCGCTTCATTGGCTGCAAAATAGCCGGCTTCGTTGCAGGCGAGTTTCGCCATCGCGGTCTCCTGCGCCGACGGTAAGCCGTTCCCCGCACTGACGGCCGCCCGCATCAGCAACAGTTGCGCGCCTTCAAGCCGTACCGCCATGTCCGCAAATTTCCACTGCAATCCCTGGAACTCGCAGAGCGGCCTACCAAACTGCTTTCGCGTCATTGCATGCTCTCTGGCCAGATTGAAGGCATGACGACCGACCGCCACTGCGCGCGCCGAATTGCCCAGCCGTTCAATGTTGAAACCCGCAATCTGCCGCTTGAAGCCGCCACGACCAAGCAGCAGATTTTTCCGCGGTATGCGGCAATTGTCCAGAAACAGCGGCGACCATTCCTCCCCGTTCATGAACCTTGAGGATTTACCCACGGTGAGACCGGGCGTTCCCTTCTCGACCAGCACCGATCCGATTCCATCGACGCCGGAGCCAAACCGGACATAGACAAGAAACAGACGGGCTTCGCTGCTGTGTGTCCCGAAAATCTTCGATCCGTTGATGATCAGATCGTCGCCGTCTTCGGTGACCGAAGTGGCCAGTTCAGTGACGGCGGAACCTGCATCCGGCTCCGTCATGCCGAGCGATATCAATTCCTTTCCGGCGAGAAGACCGGGGAGAAACCGTGCCTTCTGCTCTTCTGTCGCAAATTCCGAGAATGTGCGGATCGGACCGAAGTTTCCCGCCTGAACGATATCGCCGCTCCGCGGGCAGGCTTCCGCCACCGCCTGGATGGCCAGGATGGCGTCGACCAAGGTGCCGCCGACGCCACCGTCCTTTTCCGGCACGGTAATGCCCAGGAGACCGGCCTGCGCGCATTTCTCTGCCACATCCCACGGAAACTGATGCGAAATCGCGCGTTCCGCGGCGCCACCGGCCAACTCCTTGCGCGCAAATTTCTGCACGGATTCATAAAACATCCGCTGTTCGTCAGTCAGGGTGAAATCCATTGTGGGCCGGCTTTCTGTGTTGGTGATTTGTGCAGATTAGCCTAATCTCCAACTATGGATACTGGACAGAAAGTCAGTAAGTGATAACCAACAGTTATGGATAAGAGATACCGCAATCTGCCGCTAAACCAGTTGAGGACATTCTCGATTGCCGCACGGCACCGCACTTTCACGGCCGCTGCGACCGATATGGGGGTCAGTCAGGTGGCCATAAGCCGCCAGATCAGTGCCCTGGAAACCTATCTCGGCATCAAGCTTTTTGAACGGGGGCCACGATCAGTCAGGCTGACCGAAGCGGGCCGCGCATTCGGGCGCGAGATTTCAGAAGCCTTCGACCGACTGGAAGAAGCCACGCACCGCACGCTTTCCGACGAAAGCTCCACCACAATCAACATCCGCATTTATCCGACCCTGGCCCATCACTGGCTGCTGCCGAAACTCGCGGATTTCACCGAACGCCATCCCGGCTACCGCATCCGTCTCGATACAGTCGTCGAGCCTCTTGATTTTCGCAGCACCAACCTGGACCTGGCGGTTCAGCTCGGTCACGGAGACTGGAGCAACGCGAAGTCGCGGAAGCTCTTTGACGAGCAGGTCGATGTCGTCTGCAGTCCCGGCTATGCGCAACGGTTTGGCAACTTCACCACCCGGGACAGTTTCGATCAGGCGGAATTGCTACACGCAAAATACCGGCGCCGGGAATGGGAGGTGTGGGCAAGCGGTGCGGATATCGAAATAAACCACCAGCGTGGAATGGAGTTCGATTCCTCAGTTCTGGCCTACTGCGCCGCCCGAAAGGGTTTCGGCCTGGCGCTCGGCCAGATAGACCTCCTTCAGGATGAGCTTGAAAAAGGTGAACTGATCTGTCCGGTTGACCGGCCTGTCAGGACCGGATCGGCATTTTACGTTATCTGGCCCACGATGAAGTCCACATCCGTGAGAACCCGGCACCTTATTGACTGGCTGCTGGATATCTCGAGGGAGAAGCCTGAGTTCTTCAGATGAGCGTCAATGCATGGCCGGCACATGTCCAGCCAACTGCGATTGAATTGCTCACAACCAATTCCAACCCATGCAATGGAATTTCGCGCGTCTACGGTTTATGAAGAAAAAGAGAATGCCGGTCTAATCCGCCACTATGCGATATTGAAAATGCAAGGGAACGCCTGGGTATGAACTCAAAATCAAATTTGACGCTGGATTCATCCAGGGTGGCCACCCTGGAAAGAGCACTCGCCATTCTCTCGGTGTTCGAAACGAGCAAGACACCGGTAACGCTGGCGCAGATTTCCCAAGCGACCGGACTGTACAAGAGCACGATCCTGCGTTTGATCGCCTCCTTCGAGGACCATGGTTACATTCAGAGAAGCACCGACGGCTTGACCTACACTGTCGGCCCCACCGCATACCGGCTTGGCATGACTTACAAAAAGTCATTCGAACTGGACAAGGCGGTGGAAAACACACTTGAAGAGCTGGTCAGCAAAGGCACCGAAAGCGCTTCCTTCCACGTCATCGATCGCGACCATCGCATGTGCGTGCTGCGGGTGGACTCCAACCACCCCACCCTTGACCGGGTGGCGGCAGGCGACCGGCTGCCGTTGGACAGGGGGGCGGCCGGCAAGATCCTGAGGGCCTTTACCGGCGAAAGCACTCCGGAAATGCAATCCGTGCGCGACAATGGCATCGCTGTTTCCCAGGGTGAAGTCGACCCTTCGTGCGCCGCAATTTCAGTCCCGGTTTTCGGATTGTCCAACGAATTGATTGGCGCCATTTCGGTTTCCGGACCGAAGGAACGGTTCACCAAAGAAAGCGTCGAAAGCATGAGCCAGCTGCTTTTCGAGGCATCGCGCAAACTGTCCAAACTTGCTGTTGCTGAAAGGCGCGTGCGGACACTCCCTCTTCGCGCCTGACCGGAAACGCGTCCCGGATCAAACGCGAAGAGGATCGACGCCTATTTCAACAGCGACGGCAGAAAAGTTGAAATCGCCGGAAACGCGATGAGAAGTGACAGCATCACGAGATCCGCCAACACGAACCAGATCACCTGCTTGATAATCTGCTCCAGCGGCGTATCCGGCATGGCCGACTTGATGACGAACAGATTCATCCCGACCGGCGGCGTGATCAAGCCGAGCTCAAGAAGCTTGACCACGATGATGCCCATCCAGATCATGTCGACATTCAGGTTGAGCAGGATCGGATAGAGCAGCGGCAATGTCAGCAGCATGATGCCGATCGGATCAATGAACATTCCAAGGATCAGATACAGGATCGACACGCCGATGATGAACAGGATGGGATCGCCGGTCAGATTGACGATGACAGCTGTAAGATGATCGGACACGCCGGAAAGGGCGAGGAAACGTGTGAACAGGATGGCGCCGATTCCAATCAGGAATATCGAGGCGGTGGTCTGAAGGGTGGCAAGAATCGAATTTCCAAATGCCGCAAGATTGAAATCGCGCCGGGACCAGGCAATGAGAAGAGCTACAAAAGCGCCAACGGCACCGGCTTCCGCTGCTGAAAAAAGTCCCGCGAACAATCCACCCATAATCGAAACAAACAGGACAACGATTGGCCACACGTCCAGCCATGAACCGGATTCTGCCGATGCAACTGCCTCCTCTCCGACTGGCGCATTCCGCTTGGCGTATCCAGTATCGACCAAGCCGGGATTTGCTCTAATGCGTAGACTAATGGTCAGGCTGTACATCAGCGCGGTCAACAGACCGGGCACTATCCCTGCGATGAAGAGTTTGCCAATCGATGTCTCGGTGAAGATACCGTAGATGATCATGATGATGCTGGGCGGGATCATCGTTCCCAAAGTTCCGCCGGCGGCAACGATCGCTCCCGCGAACCCGGGATTGTAGCCATTCCGGATCATTTCCGGGATGGCGATCCGGCCCATGGCCGCAGCGGTTGCGAGGCTGGAGCCGCTGACGGCCGAAAACGCCGCGCATCCGCCAATTGAGGCGACGCCAAGCCCCCCGCTAAAGCGCCGGAATGCACGGTCGACGGCACGAAACAGGCTCTCTGTTATGCCGGCGTAATAGCAAATATATCCCATGAAAACGAACATCGGGATCGAACTCAGCGACCAACTTGCAGTGAACTCGTAAGGTCCGCTGGTCAGAATGCCGAGCGCTGTTCTTGTCCCGTACATCATGACGATGCCGCCGAACGAAACAACCCCCATGGCGATCGCGATGGGCAACCTGAGAAGCATCAGCAGAATAAGGACTGCCAGTCCTCCAAACCCGATTTCAAGGTTCATTGAGTGAACCCCCACTCGCCGTTTGAATCGCGCTTGGCAAACAGATCATGGCCGTATCGCAGAAATCCGATGGTCTTGATGACAACAACGATGGTGAAAAGCGCCACGCCGAGCACGAAAATCACGCGTCCCGGCCAGATGACGATCGGATATTCGCCAAACATGAATTCGCCGATCAGGAACTTCCGCCAAGCCTCCCTTGCGGCAAGCCAGGTCAGGGTCCCGAGAAATCCGACTGTGATCAGTCCATTGACAAACAGGTTCCAGCGCCGCACCGGTGCTGGAAACAAGTCATGGATCATCTCGACGGCAACATGGCCGTTCTTCATCTCCACGAAGGCCAATGGCAACGCCACAACCGCCGGCATGTAGTAGTACGCCACGATTTCCAGCGTGGCCGGTATGGGCACCGAAAACAGATACTTGCCGATCGCGTCGAGTGTGACATGAACGGACATCAGCATCAGGCCGATGCCGCCCGCGATCATGTAGATCTTGTTGAGTCTCGCCAGTCCGCTAAAAGTCATAACGCCTCCTCCCATTCCCAACCCGTGAATCAATTGCGCGGATCATATTCCTACGGGCAATCGCAGCGAACCGCGCATATTGGTTTTCGCCCAGTAATCGGTCAGCGCCGAGGTGTCCTGGCCCGCATACCCGTCATCAATCGCCTTTTGAAACATGTCGCGGGCCAGCCCGCCCATCGGGACAGAGACCCCGGCGCTTTCGGCGGCCTGGCAGGCAAGGGTCAAATCCTTGTGACCAAGCACGATGTCAAAGCCCGGACTCGTATCTCCGCGTAGCACCTTGGCCGGCCATTTGTCTCGAAGCTGACCGTTCGACGCCGTTGTCTCGAGCAGGACATCGAGGGTTCCCGAGAGATCCAGACCCAGCGCATCACTGAGAACGAGAGCCTCGGAGTTCAACTGACAATATGAGAGCACAAGGAAGTTGTTGACCAGCTTCGTGCGTGTTCCATCTCCCGCGGATCCACAGTGATAAACCGTTGTGCCCATTGCCAGAAGCAAGGGGTGAATGGTCGAGAAAACACTGTCATCGGCCCCGACCATAAAAAGCGATTGGCCCTTGTCCGCATGTGCGGCCAGCCTGCCGACTGGTGCATCGGCAAACGACAGGCCACGATCGCTCGCGACGGCAGACAAGCGGTCAACCGTGCCGATATCAACGGTGCTCATGTCAACGATCGTCGCGCCCGGGCGGGCATGGGCAAAAACACCATCGGGATCCAATGCCACCTGCAAGACTTCCTTCGGTCCCGGCAACATCATGAAGATGACATCGGCCTCGCCGGCCAGTTCGGCCACATTCTTTGCCTGGGTGACGCGCTCGCCCGTCAGTTCTTTCGCCCGTACGTCGGAGATATCGTAGACGCGAAGCGCAAAACCCTTTCGCGCCAGGTTTGATGCAAGTGCGAAGCCCATTCTTCCCAGACCGATAAATCCGACCTTCGTTTTGCATGAGTCGGAGACCCGCGGCTCATCTTCCATATCGAATTTTCCCTGTTTTTATCGGCTTGCAATTGACAACGAAACGGTGACTCGCAATTAATAGAACACTGTTCTAAAAATCAACCTCTTTCGGCGAATTGCCAGAAAGTCGGGGAAAACAGGCAATTGCGTCGAGCAGCCGCCACCCCGCGGTACGTGCTTGATGCCCAAATCAGAAGAAGGACGTTCAACGTGGCAATGAAATTCCCGGCCTCGGGTCGCTGGATCACCGGTGCTGGTCCGGTACTGCAGTCAACGAATCCCGCCACCGGTTTGGTGCATGCGGAAATTGGCACCCCATCCAGTGAGGAAATCGCACAGGCCTGCGCTTTTGCTGCTGAAAGTGCTGCCGCCAAGTCCTGGCGGGACCTGAAGCCGCACCAGCGCGCCGATTACCTGCACCGCATTGCCAACGGCATCAGTCACGGCCTTGACGATCTTGCCCAGGCGCAAATGATCGAGAACGGCAAAACACTCAAGGAATGCCGGCAGCAAGCCGCCAGTGCGGCAGCCACCTTCAGGTACTACGCCGCAGTTTGCGAAACGATGGAATCAGCAGTCCCTCCCAGTCGCGGCGACTATCTGGTCGTCACCACATTCGAGCCTTACGGCGTCGTCGCGGCGATCACGCCCTGGAACTCGCCACTGACAATGGAGGCGCAGAAGGTTGCGCCAGCGCTGGCGGCAGGAAACACGGTGGTTCTGAAGCCATCGGAAGTCACCACCCTGCCCAGCCTTTCCCTCGCCAGGATATGCGAAGAAGCGGGCCTGCCTTCGGGAATCCTGTCCGTATTGCCGGGCTATGGGCGCGATGTCGGGACAAGCCTCCTGGCGCAGCGCGAAGTGCGCATGGTCTCCTTTACCGGCGGCACGGAAACCGGACGGGCGATCGCGCAGACCGCAGCCAAACGCCTGATTCCCGCAGCCCTCGAGCTTGGCGGAAAATCACCCCATATTATCTTGGAGGATGCCGATATCGACGCGGCCTGCGCTGGCGTCGTTGACGGTATATTTGAAGGGATGGGCCAGTCGTGCGTTGCCGGATCACGGCTCTTTGTCCCCCGCGCCAGACACGACGAGATCGTGGACATCCTTGTTCGTAAGGCCGAATCTATCCGTCTCGGCCAGCCAACCGGTCCAGACACAGAGCTCGGGCCGCTTTCCTCTCATCACCATCGCGACAAAGTGGCCGACTATGTCGATCTGGCGAGGAAGGAAGGCGCCAGCATCGCCACAGGCGGGAGCCGCCCCTCCGGGTCGGAGTTCGACAACGGCGCATTTTACCAGCCGACGATCATCACGGGCCTGACCAATGCAGCGAGGGTCTGCCAGGAAGAGATCTTCGGCCCAGTCCTCTGTGTGCTTCCTTTCGACAATGAACAGGACCTGGTGGAACAAGCCAACGATACCGCCTTTGGATTGGCGTGCGGCATCTGGACCTCGGACTACCGCAGGGCCTGGAGGATCTCGCGCGCGATCGACGCCGGCACGGTGTGGGTTAACACCTACAAGCAGCTGAGCATTTCGGCGCCTTTCGGCGGCTTCAAGGACAGCGGCATTGGCCGCGAGAAAGGCCTGTCCGGCATGCGCCTCTATCAGCAGGCGAAAAGCACCTACTTCTCAATGAAGTGACACCCCACGCGGTAAATTTACGGCAGGACATCATGAACTCAAGCATACATGCCGCAATCGGCTTCATCGGACTGGGCGTCATGGGAAGCCCCATGTGCCGAAATCTGATCCGCAAGGCGCCGAACTCGCGGATCACCGTTTTCGACCGGTCTGCGGATGCAACCAACCGGATTGCAGACGAAGGCGCCGAAAGCGCGGCCAACGCCACCGAACTGGTTGGAAAGGCGGACATCGTTATCTTGTCCTTGCCCAATGGCGAGGCCGTCGAAAGCATTATCTCGGAAGTCAGTGCGAACATAAAGCCCGGGCAGGTCATCATCGACACGTCAACCACCCCGGTTGCCCTCACCAAGGAAATGGCTGCCCGCGTTCGGGCAGCCGGAGCCGACTATCTGGATGCTCCGATTGCCCGGACCCGGCAGGCCGCGGAGGACGGAACGCTGAGCATCATGGTTGGCGGCGATATTTCGGCCTTCGAGCGCGTACGTCCAATTCTGGAGTGCATGGGTTCGGACGTCACCCATTGCGGCCCTGTCGGCGCGGGCCAGATCGTCAAGATCCTGAACAACATGGTTCTGTTCCAGACCGTACACGCCCTTTCGGAAGCACTGGCAATCGCGGTCCGTGCCGGGATAGACGGAGACATGCTTTTCGATGTGTTCTCGAAAGGCTCAGCCGACAGTTTCGCCTTGAGAAATCATGGCAGAAAAGCGCTGCTCAAGAATGATTTCCCGCCGCGGGCTTTCTCCACCGACTATGCCCGCAAGGACAACACCTATGCGATCGCTCTGGCAGAATCGGTCGGCGTGACCGCAAGAGGAGCCAATCTACTCGATGGCGTCTTCGCGCAAGCGCAGGAACAAGCCATGAGCGACTGCTACTTTCCGGTCTTTCACAAACTCCACGATTCGAATTGACCTGTGGTCGCATCTCGCGACACTGATCCGGGCTGAATGCAGGAAGTGGGCTTGGGAGGAGGATCCCGGCCAGGGTCTCTCTGGAGCATCGGCGATCCAGCCTCTTCACCGGTTGTAACAGACGGGCCTCAGACGCTAGAAGATGGTCTGAAGAACTCCTACTGTCGGGTGGGGTGAAGCAATTCACCAGCACCGAACCAGGGTGGCACTGCATGCAGGCGCGGGAAACAAAGCGCTCCGCGAAAAAGCGCGAGATCATTCTCGATGCCGCGGCTTCACACTTCAACCGGAAGGGCGTGCGCGGCGCGACCTTGACCGAGATCGCTGCAAGCGTTGGCCTCGTCACCAACAGCATCACATATTATTATCGCAAGAAGGAAGATCTGGCGGCGGCCTGCCTCGTGCGAACCATCGATGTGGTCAAACAACTGATCGCCGAAGCTGTCCTGGAAGCAACGCCGGAAGACAGGCTCAGGACCTTGTTGCGGCTCTACGCCAACCGCCTTGCCGCGGGCGCTTCGGGATCCCTCTCCTCGATCATGAGCTTCAACGATATTCGCGCACTGGCAAGCCCTCATGCGGAAACGGTTTTCGAAGAATACAATCTGATGTTTCGCCAACTCCGCGAACTTTTCAGGGACCTACCGCATGAGCTCAGCCGCCCCGAACAAAATGCGCGAACACACCTTTTGCTTTCTATACTCCATGCCGCGCAGGAATGGCTGAATTACTACGAAACAGAAGACTATTTGCACACCGCGGAGAGAATTGGCGACGTTGTGATTCGAGGGCTGGGCGGGGTCGGATTGAAGTGGGACGCGGCCCGGGATATCGTACTGCTTCCGGAAGCTGAAGGCGACCCCGCACGGGCGGCATTCCTGCGCGCCTCGACGCGGCTCATCAATGACCAGGGTTACCGCGGCGCATCCGTGGAAAAAATCTCCGCCGAACTGAATGTGACCAAGGGCTCCTTCTACCATCACATCGAGAGCAAGGATGAGCTGATCGTCGACTGCTTTGAGCGCAGTTTCCATGTGCTGCGAAGCGCACAGAACGCAGCCTTTTCGTCTCCTGGAACAGGCCTCGACCGGCTGGTATCGGTCACCGGGAGGCTTATCGCCTATCAGCTGTCCGCGGACGGCCCGCTTCTGCGCATATCGGCTTTCAACGCCCTGCCGGAAAACCTGCGTGAAGAGATGAAGCATACGATGGAGCGATTGTCGCGCCGGTTCAGCGAATTCGTGGTTGACGGAATGATCGACGGGTCCATCCGTATTATGGACCCCGCAGTGGCTGCCTTCCTGCTCAACAGCATGATAAACGCGACAATCGAGGTCGAATGGTGGGTTGCCGGCGCCTCCCCCGAAGAGATAACCGGCTTCTACGCCACCCCGCTTTTCACCGGCATCTTCGCGAATCCGGCGATCAGTCCGCGTTGACTGCGCCAGGGATATAATCGCTGAATTTCTGGCCCTTGGCGGCAAGTTGTTCCAGAAGCGCCGATGGCTTGAAGCGTGCACCATACTCGGCCTCAAGGGCGCGAAGGCGGTCAACGATGACCTGCAGTCCGGTTTGGTCCGCATAATACATCGGACCGCCGCGATAGGCCGGCCAGCCATAGCCGTTAATCCAGATCACATCGATATCGGATGCGCGTAGAGCCTTGCCCTGGCGAAGGATCTCGGCGCCCTCATTGATCATCGGGAGCAGCAGTCGCTGCAATATTGCGTCATCGGACATCACCTGTTGTGCGATCCCGTCCCTGACGGCGACATCGCGAATGAGGTCTTCGACCAGGGCCGACGGTTTGGCCTTTCGGTCACCGTCATAATCGTAGTAACCGGCCCCGGTTTTCTGGCCCCGCCGATCGATTTCACACAGCCTGTCGCGGACCGTTGCTCCCTGCGAGGTCTTGCGCGTCCATCCGAGGTCAAGGCCGGCAAGGTCGGCCATCGCGAAAGGCCCCATCGGCAATCCGAAATCGACCAGAACCCTGTCCACATCCGACGGGCTAGCGCCCTCCAGGATCAGGCGGTCCGCTTCATCCTGGCGTTGCGCCAGCATACGGTTTCCGACAAAGCCATGGCAGACCCCGACAACCACACCGACTTTTCCAAGGTCCCGCGCAAGCGCCATGGCCTGCGCGATCACCGCAGCATCGGTCTTGTCTCCGCGCACAATCTCGACAAGCCGCATGATATTGGCTGGCGAAAAGAAATGCATTCCCACCACGGATTCCGGACGGCCGGTCACCGCCGCGATCTGATCGACGTCCAGATAGGACGTATTGGTGGCCAGAATGGCTCCAGGCTTCGCTACCCGGTCGAGTTCGGTGAAGATCGCTCTCTTTACCGCCATTTCCTCATAGGCGGCCTCAATGATCAGGTCGCACTCCGCAAGAGCCGACATATCGAGGTGGCCTGATATCAGATCCACCCGCTGTTTCATCGAATTCGGGCTGATTCGGCCCTTCTTCGCGGAACGCTCGTAGGTCTGACGGATATTGGCCAGACCGCGTTCGATCGCAGCTTGCTCCGCTTCGACGATCTTCACGCGAAAGCCTGCATTGGCGAAACTCATGGCGATGCCGGTGCCCATGGTGCCCGCGCCAATAACGCCGACGGTTTCGATCGGCTTTGGCCGCTCCTGGTGTGAAAGTCCCGGAATCTTGCCGGCTTCACGCTCGGCGAAAAACGCATAACGCATCGCCGCCGACTGGGGATCGGCCATAAGTTCATCAAACAGCGCACGCTCGATCTTCAATCCATCGTCAAAGGGCAATGCCATGGCTGCTTCCACGCACCGGATGATGTATTCCGGCGCCTTCAATCCGCGGAATTTGCGGGCGTTGGTTCTCCGGTAATCCTCGAAGAACGCGCCAAGACCGTCCATCCCCTGTTTGTTGGCTTCCATCTCGCAAATTCTGCGCAAGGGCGGCGCTTCGGAAACGATCTTTTCCGCAAAGGCCAAAGCACTGGCCTGAAGCGCCGCCTCGTCAACGAATGCGTCGATGATGCCCGCATTCAGTGCCTCATTCGCGTCGATCTGATCACCGGATATCATCAAATCGAGGGCGGCTTTCGGCCCGACAAGGCGGGGCAGCCGCTGCGTTCCGCTCGCGCCAGGAAGCAGACCGAGTTTCACCTCCGGCAGTCCGAACCGCGCCGAGGCGGCGGCAACACGATAGTGACAGGCAAGGGCCAGTTCCAGACCGCCGCCCAGAGCCGTCCCGTGGATCGCTGCGATCACCGGATATGGCATCTGCTCGATCGCCACCAAAACCTCCGGCAGGTCTGGCGATAACGGCGCATTTCCGAATTCCTTGATGTCCGCTCCGGGAAAAAAGGTCCGGCCCGCGCACATTATGACAATTGCCTTGATCGTCTTGCCCAGGGACACCTCTGCCAAGGCCTGCACAAGGCCGAGGCGAACCTGCACCGAAAGCGCGTTGACCGGCGGTGAGTCGGCCGTCACCACCGCGATCTGGCCGAAGCGGCTTACTTTCACAACTGAACTATCGGACACCTTGAAGCCCTCCCCCTGGTAGAAGCTCTAAACTGATTGTGTTTGCGCGCCCGAACCGGGCATCAACTGGCATGGGTCAGTAGATTTCGAACAATCCGGCGGCTCCCATGCCTCCGCCTATGCACATGCTGACAACTCCATAGCGGGCGCCGCGACGCTTGCCTTCGATCAGAACGTGCCCGGTCATGCGCGCTCCGGACATGCCGTAGGGGTGGCCGATGGAAATCGCGCCGCCGCTGACATTCAGCAGTTCGCCATCAATGCCGAGCCTGTCCCGGCAATAGACGACCTGGCAGGCGAAGGCCTCGTTGATCTCCCAGATCCCGATGTCGTCAACAGTGAGGCCAGCCTGGGCCAGCAGTTTCGGAATTGCGAATACCGGTCCGATGCCCATTTCCTCGGGCCCGCATCCGGCGACGGCCAGTCCGCGATAGGCGCCGAGTGGCTGCAGGCCGCGGCGTTCGGCGGATTTCGCCTCCATCAGAACGCAAGCAGAGGCTCCGTCCGAAAGCTGCGACGCATTGCCCGCCGTCACGTAGCGCCCTTCCGCTATCCGCTCACCACCGGAAAACACCGGTTTGAGCGATCGGAGATCCTCAATCCTGGTTTGCGGCCGGTTCCCCTCGTCCTGAGACAAGATGATCTGGCGTTCGCTCACCTCTCCGGTCACCTTGTCCTTCTGATGCATGACCGTGGCGTAAGGCACGATTTCTGCGTCGAAACGTCCGTCCTGCTGTGCCCGCGCCGTACGCATTTGCGATTGCAGCGCATAGTCATCCTGCGCGTCGCGCGAGATCCCGTAGCGCTCGGACACGATCTCGGCCGTTTCCAGCATCGACATGTACAGCGCGGGAATTTTCGCGACGAGGGCCGGATCCTGCGCCCGAAAGAAATTGGCCTTATCGTTCTGGACCAGCGAGATCGATTCCAACCCGCCACCGATCGCCACGTCCATTTCGCCCAGCATGATCCCCTTGGCCGCCGAGGCGATCGCCACCAGGCCGGATGAACATTGCCGGTCGAGGGTCATTGCCGCAACCGATACAGGAAGCCCGGCGCTCAACGCCGCCTGCCGCGCGACATTGAATCCGGTCGCCCCCTGCTGCCAGGCAGCCCCCATCACCACATCACCAATCTCATCGGGGGCAACCCCGGCCCTTGCCACGGCATGAGCGATGACATGCCCTCCCAGCGCTTGAGGCTGGGTGGAGTTGAATGCGCCTCGATACGCCTTCCCGATCGGCGTCCGGGCAGTGGATACAATCACGGCTTCACGCATTCTGCATTCGCTCTTCTGTTCGATGGCTGAATAACCTGTGGCGGCGCGGCAGGACGAAGATCCGCCGCAACCCTGAATTCCACAAAAACCGATATTTTGCAATACCGGTATGTTTTTGAATGGATCAATTTCCCTTTGTATGTTGACTTTGAAACAGGCATCGATATTTTTTCGAAAAGGAAGACTAATATGTGGAAGTGCGGCATTCGCTGCTTTCGCTTATCCGGCCGGGTCTTCACTCTCTGTCATCAAGCTGGAAGGATGCCGACGTGAACCTGGATTTCACCCGCGAGGAGCAGGAATTCCGCGAAGATGTGCGGTGTTTTTTTCAGACCGCCCTGCCCGATTCCATCCGCCGCAAGATACGCCTGAACCGCGACCTTTCCAGGCAGGAGCTGGTCGACTGGACACGCATCCTCAACCGCAAGGGATGGGCCGTGCCACACTGGCCCATAGAATGGGGTGGAACAGGATGGGGCCCGGTCAAGCAGGCTATTTTCCTGGACACGCTTCAACAGGAAAACGCACCGGAAACGCTCTCTTTCGGGACGAGCATGGTCGGGCCGATTATCTATACATTCGGCAATGAGGAGCAGAAGCGCAGATTCCTTCCACGTATTGCCAATCTCGATGACTGGTGGTGCCAGGGATTTTCCGAACCTGGGGCCGGATCGGATCTTGCGTCCCTCGCAACGACGGCGATACGCGACGGCGATCACTACATCGTCAACGGCCAAAAAACCTGGACAACGCTTGCCCAGCACGCCAACTGGATTTTCTGCCTGGTCCGGACCAATCGGGAGGTCCGCAAGCAGGCAGGCATTTCCTTCCTGCTGATCGACATGGCGACGCCCGGTGTCGCTGTCCGGCCCATTCAAACCATCGACGGCGGCCACGAGATCAATGACGTCTTCCTAGACAATGTCCGGGTTCCCGTGGAAAACCTGGTTGGCGAAGAGAACCTGGGCTGGTCCTACGCCAAGTTTCTGCTCGGGAATGAGAGAACGGGCATTGCCCGGGTGGGGGCATCCAAAGCGCTGTTGCGGCAGGTCAGAGAGCTGCTTGATACAGACAGCGGCCCCGGATCGGTGGCGGGCGACATTTTGCGGTTCCGGGAGCGGCTGGCGGCGCTTGAGGTTGAGCTGAAGGCGCTGGAGATCACGCAGTATCGTGTTCTGGCGAGGCAGGCCGAACAGGGCGATACCCGGCAGAATCCCGCAGCCAGCATTCTGAAAGTGAAAGGCACCGAAATCCAGCAGGCAATTTCCGAATTGATACTGGATATGGCCGGCGCCCGCGCCCTGGCGGTGCACGACCCGGAGGAGAATGGCGGCCACTTTGCGGATCCGGATTCTTGGACGCAAACCGTGGCGGCGACCTATGCGAACTGGCGCAAAATTTCGATCTATGGCGGCTCGAACGAGATCCAGCGCAACATCATCGCCAAACAGATCCTCTCCTGAGAGTGCCTGTAGCACCTACAAACCCATCCATTATTCTGAGAACAGGCCATGATTTTTGAACTGACAGACCAGCAACGCCTGGTCAAGGACAGCGTGGATCGCCTGATGAGCGACCGCTACACGTTCGAGGCACGTGAAACCATCCGCAAAGGAACCGAAAACTGGAGCCGGGAGCGCTGGAAGGATTATGCCGGTCTCGGCCTGCTCGCACTTCGGGTAGACGAAGCTGATGGTGGTTTTGGATGCGGTCCTTTCGACACCATGATCGTCATGGAAGCCTTTGGCCGCGCGCTGGCGCTTGAACCCTATGTATCGACGGTTTTGCTCGGCGCCGGATTGATCCGCCTCGCGGCCAATGCGGAACAGAGAGCACGTTTGCTGCCTCCCCTGTGCGAGGGCAGGCTGCTGCTTGCGTTTGCCCATTCCGAAGAGCAATCGGGAAACGATCTCCGCCATGTCGCGGCAACCGCCGCTCCGGCCGAGGGTGGATTTGTCCTCAATGGCAAGAAGACCCTGGTGCTTCACGGAGACAGCGCTGACTATCTCATTGTGTCGGCCCGGTCCTCCGGTGCCACGCTTGATCCGTCCGGCATCGGCCTCTTTCTCGTCGCGGCCGAGGCCTCCGGGCTAAGCCGGCGGAGCTACCGGATGATCGACGGACAGCGTGCGGCCGATATCGAGCTCAATGGTGTAAGGGTGTCCCCGGACAACGTGATCGACGCGTCGGGCCAGTCTCTGCCGATCATTCAACAGGTCGTCGAGGAGACGATCGCAGCGCTCGCCGCGGAGGCGGTCGGCGTGATGGATGAAATGCTGCGATTGACCTCGGACTACCTTCGGGTCCGCAAACAGTTCGGCGTCGAGATTGCGTCATTTCAAGCGATCCAGCATCGTCTGGCGGATATGTTTATCGCACTGGAACAAGCGCGCAGCATGGCCATGTTCGCAGCCAATGCCTGCCAATCGGATGACGCCTCGCATCGTTCAACCTGTATTGCCGCGGCAAAGGTCCAGATCAGCCGATCGATCCGCTTCGTCAGTCAGCAGGCCATTCAGCTTCACGGCGGGATCGGCATGACGATGGAATACAAGATCGGCCACCTGTTCCAGCGCGCGACCATGATCGACACGCTGTTCGGCAATGGCGACCATCACCTTTCAAGGCTCGCTGCGGGCAGCGGCCTGTTCGCCGCGTTAGACGGATGTGCCTCCGATTCGAGATGAATGCGGCATAGTCTACTGCTACCGGCGTGGCTGCAGTACTGTAAGGGATCCCGGCAAACACGGCAGCGTTCTGCCGCATCGGTTCAAAACGGGGTGATTGCTGCTACCAGCCTGCCTTGTGGAGATACTCATGCACCCAGCGCTTCGATCCTGGCAATGGCTGCAACGAGGCCCTCGGGCGATATCCGCGAACGGCGCGCGGCGACATAGGGCGCCTCGAATGTCAGTTCGGCTATCCTGGCCACATCGACTTCCGGCAAATCCCCCAGTCCAATATCGGCAAGGCAAGTGGGCAATCCAATGCCGGAAAGGAATTGTTTCAGATCGAGCAGAAAGGACTGCGGCTGGTCGGCCAAGGCGAGCTGCACCAGCAATCCGTAGGCGACAAGCTCTCCGTGAAGTGACTTGGCGGTTTGCGGAAAGGCGGTGAATCCGCGCAGCATGCCATGTGCGATGGAGAGGCCGCCGCCTTCGAAAGCCAGCCCGGAGTACAGGACGGTCGCCTCGATCACGCGCTCGAACGCGGCGTTGGGGGTGCCTCGGTCTATCGCCGACAGGGCCGCTTCCGTATCCTTGCGCAGAATGTCGTAGCAACTGTTGGCGAGGAAAGACGCCAGCATGGTTTGCGATCCATCAAAGAAATTGGGAATGCCGGCGCTTCCGGCGTCGGCGACCTCGAATTTCTTGGTGATTGCATCGCCGATTCCGGCCACGAAAAAGCGGCGGGGCGCGGACAGGATGATGGATGTATCAACAATAACGGCATCGGGGTTACGGCGCATGCGCGGTACGGCGACGATTTTGTGATTCTCGTCGTAGATCGCAGCGATCCGGCTTGTTGGCGCATCGCTGGACGCCACGGTCGGGACAATCACCAGCGGCACGTCAAGAGCCGATGCGACCGCCTTGGCGGTATCCAGCGCCTTGCCCCCGCCTGCCCCGATCACCACACCGCACTCATCAACGCCGATCTTGGCCACGAGCCGGTTGATTTCCGAATGCGTGCATTCGCCTGAAAACGCATGGAGCACCATTTCGGACCCTCCAGCCTTTTTCATGTCGGCTTTGACCTGGTCGAACAGCGGGAGCACGAACGGGTCGACAATCGCTGCAATCCCGGGCTTGCGGGTGAGGTTTTTCACCCATTCGGGGATGCTTGCCAAAGCACCAGGGCCCTGAACATAGATTGAAGGGAAGCCGATAGCTTTCAGATCCATTGCTTTCTCCGTCTCGTGTGCCGCCTCCGTATGAACGGATCAGCGACGATGCTTTTTCAAAACAATCTGGCGGCCCACGTAGCGCGGTGGCGGCAGGTTTTCATGATTCCTGGCCACGTCCTGAAATCGTTCAGAAGCGGCCTTGGGAAAGTCTGACGGGCGCCGCGTTGTCATATCGACACACACCAGCAACTGCTCGTTGGCGGCCGCGAGGCAGTCGTTCTTTTCATCATGCAGCGACATATGGACATGAGCCCGTTCAGCGGTCAGGCCCAACACCTGCAAGGAGATGCGTATTGGCGCCCCGCGTATCAGCTCGCGTTTGAAAACGAGATTTGCCTGAGCCACGAAGATCGATTTGTCGGTCTGCGCGATCTGATCCGGACCGATGGCCATGCCCGTGCAGAAGGTACAAATCGCTGCATCGAAGGCAGTCAGATATGAGGCGACATTCATATGGCCATTGTGATCCACCCACGCGTCGCGAACTGTTTCCCGGCTGATCAGCAGACTGCCATCCTGGTCGTGTTCGAACCCGTAAAGCGCTGTGGAGGCGAGTTGGTTCATGCCGGGAAAGCCTTTCGCAGTTCGGATTTCAGGATCTTGCCGGTAGCGGAGACCGGCATCTGCTCCACGATTTCCACCCGCGCCGGCATCCACCATTTCACGACTTGCGATTCGATATGGGATAAAAGCGCGTCGGGGTCGAACCTGTCCGCGCCAGCCTCAAGCTGTATGATGAGGAGCGGTCGCTCCTGCCATTTGGGATGCGGGATGCCGATCACCGCTGCATATTTGACGCCTGGGTGCGTCAGCGCAAAGGATTCCAGTTCCGAGGTGGATATCCATTCGCCACCGGACTTGATGATGTCCTTGGCGCGATCCTTGATGTCGAGATAACCCTGCCCGTCAAGCGTCGCCATGTCGCCGGTTACGAGCCAGCCGTCATCGGTCAGCGGGCTGGTGTCCTCGTTGAAGTAGCCGTTGGCGGTCCAGGGGCCGCGCGCATGGAGATGCCCGACCGACTTTCCATCATGGGGAAGAATATCGCCGGCGTCGCTGACGATGCGCAACCGTGTGCCCCAACTCGCCCGCGCCGTCTTCTTCTTGGAAGCCAACTGGTCAGCCTTCGCAAGCCTGTCGAGCCCCGGTTTCAGCGATCCCTTGCTGGAACAAAGCGATTCGGTCATCCCCCAGGTCTGGACAATGCTGACGCCGTGATCGCGTTCCCACCGCTCGATCAGCAACTGCGGCACGGCGCTGCCGCTGGTCAGAAAAGATTGCAGGCTGGCAATGGTCGAGCCATGCTCGTCGAGCCAGTCGCACAATCCCAGCAACACCGTCGGCACGGCGCCAGCGATGGTGACACCTTCCTCGTTCATCAATTGACACAGGGCCTGGGGAGAATGCTGGCGGCCGGGCAGGACAAGCTTGCCGCCACTTATCGGCGCCGTGTGCGGGAAACTCCAGCCGGTGGCGTGGAACATGCCAGCGATCGGCATGTAGACATCCAATGCGCCATTGCGATAACCGCCGAAGAAATCCTTGGCGATGCTTGCAAGCGCGATCAGAACCAGCGACCGGTGCGAGTAGAGCACTCCCTTGGGGTTTCCGGTCGTTCCGGAAGTATAGCACAGCACTGCACCCGCCCGCTCGTCGAATTCGGGGAAGCCTTTGAGCGGCGGTGCATCGGCGACAAGCGTCTCGTATCGAAGATAGCTGCGATCCAGATCGGGGAGCTTTTCACCGTCATCAATTAGAATGAGCGTTTTGATGCGCGTGAGCCTTGGCAGTGCCTGGGCCACGATTTCCGCGCAGCCGGTATCGAAAATAAGCACCTCCGCTCCACCGTGGTTGATGATATAGGCGACATGTTCTGCGGAAAGGCGCGGATTGACGGTGTGCAGAATACCGCCGGCGCCGGGGACCGCGTAGAACAACTCGAAATGCTGCCGGGTGTTCCAGCACAGCGTTGCCACGCGATCAGATTGGCGCAGGCCCAGACCGGTCAGCGCCGCGGCGATCCGCAACGTCCGGTCATAGGCATCGGCATAGCCGTAGCGCAGTGTCTTATCCGTCATGGTTCGGGAAACAACCTGCGTGTCACCATGATACTCGGCGGCGTACTCGATGATGGACGACAACAGCAGCGGCGCATCCATCATTAATCCGTTGATCATTCATTTCCTCCTGGTGGTCAGAAATGCGCTTGACGCCTTCCGATCAATATCCAATAATAGAACGACGTTCTGAAAACAAGGTCTCAATCCATCGGGACCCATCAAAGGCTTCAGTCAAGTCACGCATCATAAGCAATGCCGCGTTAGAGCATTGGAAGTCAGAACCGAAAGGGAAGAAGCGAATGACAGTTTTTCCTAACCCCGTGCCACCGGAACGGCAGCCGGCCGAAATGTCGCAGGACATCGTGCTCAAGGCCGAACCCGATGACGAACGGGTATGGGTTCCCATGGGCGACAATGTCTGGTTTCGCCCATTGCTGCTGCACACGGTCGAGGGCTACTGGACCAGTCTGCTGCGGGTGCGGGCGTCCGGCGTCGTAAGCTGCCATCGTCATCCGGCCCCGGTGCACGGATACGTCATCAAGGGAAGCTGGCGCTATCTCGAGCACGACTGGATTGCGACCGCAGGCAGCTACGTGTTTGAGCCTCCGGGTGAAACGCACACTCTCGTTGTCGATGAAGATGTCGACGAGATGATCACCTGGTTCCTGGTCAACGGGGCTATGCTCTATGTCGATCAGGACGGCAAACTCACCGGCTTCGCGGATGTTTTCCAGCGCATCGAAATGTGCCGGCAACACTACACCAAGGTCGGCCTCGGCGTCGATTATGTCAATCAGTTCATCCGGTAGACCGGTTTGAATCGATCCGGCATCGGCGCGTCGCCGATGCCGGTGACAAGCACTCGAATATCAAAGTTCATTTAGGGAGGAGACTATCGAAATGCGTATACTCAACAAGGCGGCGCGCACTGCGCTGATGTCAACGGCGCTTGCGCTCGGACTGATGGCAGGCAGCGGAAGTGCTGCTCGGTCGGCCGAGGCAAAGCTGAATTCCTGGCTCGGACCAACGCACCCGCTCAACACCGGCGGCTATGTCCCGTTCATTGAAGCGGTGAAGACGGCCAGCAACGGTGAAATCGACTTCCGTCTGTTCCTTGGCGGCTCCCTTCTGGACAGCCGCGGCACATTGCCGGGGATCCGCGACAATGTCGTTGAAGGCGGTTTTGTCGTTCTGTCCTTCCACCCCGCCGAATTTCCGGCAATGACCACGTTTTCCGATCTTTCCATGGTCGGAACCGATTCGCTGACAGCTGCGGCCGCTGTCACGGAAACGATCCTGTTGCATTGCAAGCCGTGCGAAGCGGAAGCGAAGGCCCAGAATTTCCTGTTCTTCGGCGCCTATGCAACGACGGCCTACAACATCATGTCGAGCAAGGCGGTGAATTCGCTTGGCGATATGCAGGGCAAGAAAGTGCGTTCCTTTGGCGGCGCCATTGACCGCTGGCTCAGCAGCCTCGGCGCAGTTGCCGTTAACGTGGATGCGACGCTGGCCTATGAAGGATTGTCCAAGAATACGCTGGATGCCGTCATGCTCCCGGTGGCCGATCTTTCGGCCTATAATCTCTGGGACGTCGCGCCTTTTGTTACCCTGCTCAATGTCGGCTCGTTCAAGGCGGACAGTTCGGTTGGCTTCAGCCGCGATTTCTGGAAGGGGCTCACAAAGGAGCAGCGGGAATTGTTGCTCAAGCACGCCCCGATGATGGCGATCGGACCCGGCCTCGACTACATCAAGAACGACACGAAAGTCGTTGCTGAGGCAGCAGATAAGGGCGTCACCCTGATCCAGCCGACCGAGGAAATGAAGAAGGGACTCGCCGATTTCTTTGAAGTCGACAAGACCGCCATTACAGAAGCCGGCACCAAACGTGGCGTCGCGGAGTCCGACACGGCGGCGATTGTCGCCACCTATGTCGAACTTCTCGACAAGTACGAGAAGCTCTTCGAGGGCAAGCGCGACGATCCGCAGGCGCTCTACGACATCCTCTACCAGGAAGTCTACGCAAAGCTTGACCCGGAAACCTTCGGTCTCGACTGACCAACTGGCTTTCCTGATACCAGGTGAAGAGTGCGATTAGAACATCGCACGTCCTTCCTGCGCCGGCTTAGACCGTTTGCCAATGCCGCATAGCAAGGTTTGTCAAAACCAAATGCCGGCGCAGGAATCCGCAAGGTGATCCAACTGTTGGAATTGACCGGAAACATCAGGCCTAACAGTATGACCTGCTGCTGTAACTACGGCCAGGGTTAGCTCTTTCAGCGTGCAAGCCCAGCCGCAGGGATCAATGCGGCAAACCTCCCCAGAATTCTGAGAACGGCGATGCAAATTGGTCCACGGCAGGGGCGGGATTGCCCCGCTTCGGGCGGCATGAAAGTCGGCCACCTATTTTCCATCTGCAACATATGCAGGAAGTTGAGGGATCTATACCGTGGGACTTTATCCGTGGGTCCGTCTGACTTGCTCGGAAGAAATGAGTAGACGTCAGGCTGCAAGGAATTTCAGCCATATCTCGCAACAGCGTAGCTGAGATGATGGCGTATTCGACAACGCCGAGTTAGCAGCGTCAGTCACTGTTCCGGCAGCCTGGGCTGGATGCGTTCGTTTCGACGATCTGTCACTGGCTTGATGTGGACATAAAGGTGCCGCGGAAGCAGCGCCATACGGGACCTCGTCCGCTTAGCGCAACTGAATTCTCCCACAGGCTCGAAGCAGCATTGTCCCGAATGCTCGCAGCATACCCTGATCCGAAAATCAGAGCCAGATATTGGCACCAGGATCTACATGCCGGTTACCAACTCCATCCAACGGCTCAACAGCAAAATCAAGCGACGCTGCATCGTGGTGCGGTTGTTCCCTAACGACGACGCCATCGTGCGCCTCGTCGGTTCTCTTAACGATTAACGGGCCGTACAACGCGCCCGATACGTGACGCGGGAAACCTTCGGACAAATGAACGGTGATCCGCTCATCACCTTGCCCGCAGTGGCAAGCTGATGCGCCCCCCGACCAGGCCCGGAAAACGCCGCGGATATCAGAAACTTACACCATACTATGGGACACGATCCGCCACTGGGATCGCTATTTCGCTTTTGCTTCAGATCGATTTATTCACTCAATGCAGATTCTAACTTTTGAGGCAAAAAGGAAAACCTGTGCTCCAGGCAAATTTGACGCCGTGCATAGACCTCTCTCCCATAGTGCACACGGAAATGCGCTCCGAACACCACGCAGAAACTATTCTCTTATTTTACAAAGAGTTAGGGATGAAAGAGTGGCGGAGAGGGTGGGATTCGAACCCACGGTGGAGTTGCCCCCACGCCGCATTTCGAGTGCGGTACTTTCGACCACTCAGCCACCTCTCCGCGTCTGGTCGGCGCAGTATCAGTGCGCGGGCGCTTCCATAACCGGCGTGAGCTTCTTGCACAAGCGCAAAGTTTTGCGCTGCCGCCGGCAGACCGGCCGGATAGCCAATTTGGCTTGACTCTTGACCCCGCCTCACGTATCTCGCGACCCGAATGCGGCGTGGGAGTTCCTGCGCCGTTGGCCTTTGCTTGAACGTCCGCCATCCGGACCTCACCCAGGCTTCACCCGGTCGCGTCCCCCAACGGACCCGGCCGATCCGTTCCGACTGGCAAAAAGACGGCCCGCCTTTTAGGCGAGAGCCGGACGAACACGAAAGGACAAAAGATGTTCGCAGTCATTAAAACCGGCGGTAAGCAGTACCGCGTCGCCGCCAATGACGTTCTGACGATCGAGAAGCTTGAGGGCGCCGCTGGCGACACCGTCGAGTTCAACGAAATCCTGATGGTCGGCGAAGGCGCCGGCGCAACCGTCGGCGCGCCGCTTGTCGAAGGCGCCATGGTGGTGGCCGAAGTTGTCGAGCAGGGCCGCGCCCGCAAGGTCATCGCCTTCAAGAAGCGCCGCCGGCAGAACTCCAAGCGCATGCGCGGACACCGCCAGCATCAGACGGTCGTCAAGATCATCGACATCCTGACCGGCGGCGCAAAGCCGTCCAAGAAGGCTGCCGCGAAGAAGGAAGCCGCGCCCAAGGTTGAAGCCCCCAAGGCTGAAACTGCGGCGGCAACCCTGTTCAAGGCGCCAAAGGGCGAACCGGACGATCTGACCACGATCAAGGGCATCGGCCCGGTCGCAGCCGGTCAGCTCAACGAGCAGGGCATCACCACCTTTGCCCAGATCGCCAAGCTGAGCGACAAGGATATCACCCGCATCGACGAAGCCATGCCGTTCAGCACCGATCAGATTTCCGATTGGCGCGATCAGGCCAAGGCCCTCGTCAAGTAAATCAATCGCCCGTTCGGGCCCTGGCGGCGCAGGCCGCACAGACAATCGCCCTTGAGGGCGAAAACAGGAGCAGACCCATGGCACACAAAAAAGCTGGCGGTTCAACGCGCAACGGTCGCGATTCGGAATCCAAGCGCCTCGGCGTGAAGAAATTCGGTGGCGAAGCCGTCATTTCAGGTAACATCCTGGTGCGTCAGCGCGGCACCAAATGGCATCCCGGCACAGGCGTAGGCCTCGGCAAGGATCACACCATTTTTGCCGTGCAGCCGGGCAATGTTGACTTCCGCAAGAAAGCCAACGGCCGAACCTATGTGTCCGTTGTCGCGAAAGCGGAAGCAGCGGAATAAGCCGGATCCTTCATGCAGGCCGGCGTCTCATCGACCCGGCCTTCACAGGCATCCTCCGGAACACCGGATAAAGGCAGGGGAGATGGGACACCATCTCCCCTTTCCTTTGTCCAAAACCGGAGAATGACCATGAGACACGACCCTGACAGCAGCCCGAGCGCACATGCGCCCAGAGACGAATTAAGAGACAGCTCAAGCGGAATATTGAGCGGCCCGGAGGCTCGCCCGCCGGCCGAACAGGTCTTCGACTGCCCCATCCTTCTGACCGAAGACCTGGTCCTGCGCGCACCCCACGCCGAGGACATCGACGCAATTGCCATTCTCGCCGACAATCCGGCCATCGCCACCATGGTGTCGCGCATTCCGCACCCCTATGGCCGCGATGACGCCGAAGCCTTCGTGCGCGCCTCCGCCACCCGCGGGAATGGCAATTGCGTCTACGCCATCACCGAGGCCGACACCGGCAGGCTGCTTGGATGTTGCTCGCTGGAAACCGCCGCGGACGGAAAGGCGCTCGAACTGGGCTATTGGGTGGGCGAGCCGTTCTGGCGCCGCGGCATCGCCACCCAGGCCGTCCATGCGCTGGTCGACATGGCGTTCCGCACAAGCGAGATCAGCCATATCGACGCCCGCTGCCGGGTCATCAACCCCGCCTCCCGCCGGGTGCTGCAGAAAAGCGGCTTCCAGTTCCAGGGCACCGGCATGATCAACGTGCTGGCGATCAACGCCAGCGCTGCGGTCGAATGGTACCGGCTCGACCGCAAGACCTGGATCTCGCTGATCGGCTGGTCCAGCGAGAACAAGGCCGCCGCCTCCTGATCCTGCCGGTGGCGCGGGACCATTCGCCCCGCGCCGCATGGTCAGTCAACAGCGGCGCTCCCGGCCCCCGGCAGCGCGCATTCAGCAATAGGCTTTGACCTCGCCGCCTCAGGCGTTTATCGATGCGGCCAAAGCCGGAGGCGCCAGCGCCGCCCGGTCGCCTCGCGTTCAAAGCCCGGATCGGTAAAGACAGATGAAGTTCCTCGACGAAACCAAGGTCTATATCCGCTCCGGCGATGGCGGCGCCGGCGCCGTTTCGTTCCGGCGCGAGAAATACATCGAATTCGGCGGACCCGACGGCGGCGATGGCGGCCGTGGCGGCGATGTCTGGGTGGAAGCCGTCGACGGCCTCAACACGCTGATCGACTACCGCTTCCAGCAGCATTTCAAGGCCAAGACCGGCGTCCACGGCATGGGCCGCAACCGCACCGGCGCCAATGGCGACAGTGTCACCCTGAAAGTTCCGGCCGGCACCCAGATCTTCGAGGAAGACAACGAGACCCTGATCTGCGATCTGACCGCGATCGGCCAGCGCTACCGGCTGGCCGCCGGCGGCAATGGCGGCTTCGGCAACGCCCATTTCAAATCCGCCACCAACCAGGCCCCGCGCCACGCCAATCCGGGCCTGGAAGGTCAGGAAAAGACCATCTGGCTCAGGCTCAAGCTGATCGCCGACGCCGGCCTGATCGGCCTGCCCAATGCCGGCAAGTCGACCTTTCTCGCCTCGGTCACCCGGGCGCGGCCGAAGATCGCCAATTACCCGTTCACCACGCTGCACCCCAATCTCGGCGTCGCCACCATCGACGGCCGCGAATTCGTGCTCGCCGACATCCCCGGCCTGATCGAGGGCGCCCATGAAGGCGTCGGCATCGGCGACCGGTTTCTGGGCCATGTCGAGCGCACACGGGTGCTCCTGCATCTGGTCTCGGCGCTCGAGGAAGATGTCGGCCAGGCCTACAAGACCGTCCGCCACGAGCTCGAGGCCTATGGCCACGGCATCGCCGACAAGCCCGAAATCGTGGCGCTGAGCCAGGTCGATGTGGTCGACGCCACGGCGCGGGCCGCAAAGGTCCGCTCGCTGAAGAAGGCCGCCGGGCGGGCGCCCTACGAGATCTCCGCCATCACCAGCGAGGGCATGACCGGGACGCTGCGGGCGCTGCGCGACATCATTGTCGGCGCCAGGACCGAGGACGACGCCGCCAGCGAAACCCGCGCTGCCAGCGAGGCCGGCCCGACCGAGCCGGGCGACGCGGATTCCTGATCATGACAGCCTCCCGCAAACCGGTTTCCGCCCACAAGCGGATTGTCATCAAGATCGGCTCCGCCCTGCTGGTCGACCGCGACAGCGGCTTGAAGGGCGTCTGGCTTGAATCGCTGTGCGCCGACATTGCCGATCTGAAGACGACCGGCGCCGAGGTGCTGGTGGTCTCGTCGGGCGCCATCGCCATGGGCCGCACCGTGCTCGGGCTCGCCCCGGGGGCGCTGCGGCTCGAGGAAAGCCAGGCGGCCGCCGCCGTCGGCCAGATCGCGCTGGCCCGGGCCTGGTCGGCCAGCCTCTCCACCCACGGCATTGTCGCCGGCCAGATCCTGCTGACGCTCGGCGACACCGAGGAACGGCGGCGCTATCTCAATGCGCGCGCGACAATCGCCGAACTGCTGCGCCATCGCGCGGTGCCGATCATCAACGAGAACGACACGGTGGCCACCAGTGAAATCCGCTATGGCGACAATGACCGGCTCGCCGCCCGCGTCGCCACCATGGTGGGCGCCGATCTGCTGGTGCTGATGTCCGACATTGACGGGCTCTACACCGCCCCGCCGCATCTCGATCCCGACGCCCGCTTTCTGGAGATCATCGAGGCGATCACGCCCGAAATCGAGGCCATGGCCGGCGACGCCGGATCGGAACTCTCGCGCGGCGGCATGAAGACCAAGATCGACGCCGGCAAGATCGCCACCGGCGCCGGCTGCGCCATGATCATTGCCTCGGGCAAGACCGATCATCCGCTGTCGGCCATCGACAAGGGCGCGAGGTCAAGCTGGTTCCAGCCGTCAGGCACCCCGCAGACCGCGCGCAAGACCTGGATCGCCGGCCAGCTTGAACCGTCGGGCCGCCTCACCATCGATCACGGCGCCGCAACCGCGCTGCGCTCCGGCAAGAGCCTGCTTCCGGCCGGGGTCCGCACGATCACCGGGATTTTCCATCGCGGCGACCCGGTCGCCGTCTGCGATGCGTCGGGCCGGGAAATAGCCCGCGGCCTGTCGGCCTATGATTCCGACGAGGCGCGGCGCATCGCCGGGCGCAAGTCAACCGAGATCGAGGCGATCCTGGGCTATTCCGGCCGCGCCGCCATGATCCACCGCGACGACATGGTGATCACCTGACGCCGGTCACGCTACCCTTTCCAGGCGGGTGACGTCATTTCGGCAGTGCTTGAAGCGGAGCCGCCAGTGACCCGCCTGCCGCTCGGATCGCATCCCGGCTTTACGCCGTCCCGCCGATTGCGTAAGAAACCCGCCTGATCGTGCGCCGGGAGAGCCGCCATGCTGGAAAAGACCAACAGCCAAGCCGACATCGCCGAATTGATGGCCGCAATCGGCCGCCGGGCGAAGGCCGCCGCGCGGCCGCTGGCGATTGCCGGCACGGATCAGAAAAACGCCGCCCTGAAAGCCATGGCCGATGCCATTTCCGCCCACCGGCAGGACATCCTCGACGCCAATGCGATTGACCTTGAAGCCGCGCGTCAAAGCAGGATGGCGGCGTCCTTCATCGACCGGTTGACGCTTGATGACAGCCGCATTGACGGCATCGTCGAGGGCATTGCCGCCATCGCCGCGCTGCCCGATCCGGTTGGCGATGTGATCGCCGCCTGGGACCGGCCCAACGGGCTTAGGATCGAGCGGGTCCGCACCCCGCTTGGCGTCATCGGCGTGATCTATGAAAGCCGCCCCAATGTCACCGCCGACGCCGGCGCCCTGTGCCTGAAGGCCGGCAACGCGGTGATCCTGCGCGGCGGATCGGATTCCTTCCATTCCTCCCGCGCCATCCATGCCTGTCTGGTCGAGGGTCTTGAACGCGCCGGCCTGCCCGCTGACGCCATCCAGATGATCCCGGTCAGCGACCGCGCCGCCGTGGGCCTGTTGCTCACCGGCCTGGATGGCGCTGTCGACGTCATCGTGCCGCGCGGCGGCAAGAGCCTGGTGGCGCGCGTCCAGTCCGATGCCCGCGTGCCGGTATTCGCTCATCTTGAGGGCCTGTGCCACATCTATGTCGACAAATCCGCCGACGCCGCCATGGCCCGCGCCATCGTCGTCAACGCCAAGATGCGCCGCACCGGCATTTGCGGCGCCGCCGAGACCCTGCTGCTCGACAGCGCCATGGACCGGGGCCTCGCCGCCGCCATCCTCGCCGACCTGGCCGCGGCCGGCTGCGAAATCCACGGCGACAATGAAGTCATGGAGCTGGCGCCGGCGGCAAGTCCCGCGTCCGACGACGATTGGCGCACCGAATATCTCGACGCCATCATCGCCGCGCGCTTTGTCGACGGCATTGATGGCGCCATCGCGCACATTGCCGAGTGGTCCTCCAACCACACCGAAGCGGTGATTGCCGAAGACCCGGCCGTGGTCGAACGCTTCTTCCGGGAAGTTGATTCGGCCATCCTGTTGCACAATGCCTCGACCCAGTTCGCCGATGGCGGCGAATTCGGAATGGGCGCCGAAATCGGCATCGCCACCGGCAAGATGCATGCCCGCGGACCCGTCGGCGTCGAGCAGCTGACCTCGTTCAAATACCGGGTGCGCGGCACTGGCCAGATCCGGCCTTGATGGTGACGCACACAAAAACGCCACCCTTCCTGAAGATGCCGCATGTCGAGCGCGGCATGAGCGTCGGCCTGTTTGGCGGATCCTTCAATCCGCCACATCAGGGCCATGAGCTGGTAGCCGAAATCGCGCTGAGGCAGTTGGGCCTCGATCAGCTGTGGTGGATGGTGACGCCGGGAAACCCGCTCAAGGATCATGATGATCTCGCAAGCCTTGAAGAGCGGGTGGCGTTGAGCCGCAAGATCGCGCCCGGCCCCCGGGTCAAGGTCACCGCCTTTGAAGCCGCCCATAATCTGCATTACACCGCGCAGACGCTCAAATTCGTCAAGGCGCGCAACCCCGGCGTCCGCTTCGTCTGGATCATGGGCGCCGACAATCTCAAGCATTTTCATCACTGGCAGAACTGGCGCACCATCGCCGAGACCTTCCCGATCGCGGTCATCGACCGGCCCGGCTCGACGCTGGCCTATCTGTCGTCGAAAATGGCCAAGACCTATCACCAGGCCCGCATTGACGAGGATGACGCCGCGGCACTGCCGTTTCTCAAGGCGCCGGCCTGGACCTTCATTCACGGCCCGCGCTCTTCGCTGTCGTCGAGCGCCATCCGCGGCGAGCGGAACAACAATCAGGACCCGCATCTTGAAAAACCCCTGCATCCGTGACTATCTTGGGGGTGCGTCGCGACCGAATTGAATAGTGCGACGGGTATTGGACTGTTCAGGACAAGGAAAGGAATTACCCTGCGAACAGCACATGCAAAGGGAAACGCCACAAGCGGTTTCTCACAAGCGGTGGGAAGTGGCGAACTAGCCGCTCTGCGCCAGCTTCAACTGGTCCGCGAAAATCTGGCGGACTCCAAGGCAGAAGATATCGTCTCCATCGACATTGCGGGCAAATCGGCGCTGGGCGACCATATGGTCGTGGCTTCAGGCCGGTCGAACCGTCATGTGGCGTCGATCTGCGATCGTCTGATCACCGAACTCAAGGATGCCGGTTTCGGCAATCCGCGGGTTGAGGGATTGGCAGCCGGAGATTGGGTGCTGATTGATGCGGGCGACATCATAATCCATGTTTTCCGGCCCGAAATCCGCGAATTCTACAACATCGAAAAGATGTGGCAGACGCCAGAGATCGAGGACGGAAAGCTGCACTGACCCGCGCGGCCTGACTGGCCGGTTGGGTTTCCCGGCTGCCCGCTCATCTGACGGGCGGCATCGGACTGCGGCGCGCCATGGCTGGATGGTTTCTTGAACCGTTACCGGTTTGAGCTAAAGATCAATGTGCCCTTCTCATGACTGCCTCAATCCGGCTTTCAACGGCCGGATTCGGAACCACACGATGCGCATCACCCTGTTTGCCGTCGGGCGGCTCAAGGCCGGCCCCGAAAACGAGCTTTCAAGCCGTTATCTCGACCGTTTCGCCAAGGCCGGCGGCGCGCTGGGACTGGATTTTGCCCGGACGATCGAAGTGGCTGAAAGCCGCGCCGCGACGGTGGATCTGCGCAAGAAGGAAGAGGCGGCACAGCTGATCCGCGCTCTCCCCGACGGCGCGGCGCTGATCCTGCTGGATGAGCGTGGCAAGACGCCCGATTCGCCGGGATTCGCCGACCTTCTCGCCCGGCTGCGCGACGAGGGCCGGCGCGATCTGGTGGTGGCGATTGGCGGCGCCGACGGGCTGGATCCGGATCTGCACGCCAGGGCCGACGCCGTGATCTCGTTTGGCCGCATGACCTGGCCGCATCAGCTGGTGCGGATCATGGCCGCCGAACAGCTCTACCGCGCCGTCACCATCCTTGCCGGCCATCCTTATCACCGGTCATAGATGGCTGGCGCTGCCTTTGAGCCCCGTCAGCCAGGCGTCATCAACGCCCCGCGGTTCGCACGCCTAAGGGCTCGCAAAGAAGTGATCACCGCACACGGATGGTTCATGGAGCATTAACGCCGGATTGGCTAGGGTGAATGGATGTGGAGTTTGCAACCCGAACGGAATGTGTCCGGACATTTCCGGACTGCCGCCGCCGCGCGCGTGCCGCGGGCTGCGCCGGGCTTGCCGGACCTTGCCGGGTTTTCACCGGGCGTGATCCTGCCGGTTCTGCTTGGCCTGATCATGCTTGGCGTGACTTTCGCCGCGCCTGCCCGCGCCACCGAGCCTGAATCGGCCACGGTGGCAACCGAACTGGAGCAGCGCGAGGAAACCAGCCGGCTCGAGTTGCAGTCGGTCGCCGATCAGGCCGCGCTGGCCGCCAAGGCGCTGGCGGCGCTTGAATCCGACATCGCGGCGCTGCGCGCCGACCAGCAATCGCTGGACCGGCAAATGGCCGAGACCGCGGCCCGCCGGGCCACACTGGATGAGCAGATCGCCGCCGGCGAACAGGCCTTGACCGGCCTTTCCGAGCGTCAGGAATCGGTCCGGCTGTCGCTGGTGTCGCGGCGCGCGGTGCTGGCCGAAGTGCTTGCGGCCCTGCAGCGAATCGGCCGCGATCCGCCGCCGGCCCTGCTGGTCAGCCCCGAGGACGCCCTCTCGTCGGTGAGAAGCGCGATTTTGCTCGGGGCCGTCGTGCCCGAAATCCGCAGCGAAACTGAAGCCCTCGCCAGCGATCTGAAGGAATTGGCGGCGCTGCGCCAGTCGATCGCGCTGGAGCGGCAATCGCTTGCCGCGGCACTTGCGGAAAACGCCGCCGAAGAGCAGCGGCTTGGCAACCTGGCGTCGGAAAAAACCGCGCTTCTGGTCGAAAGCCAACGGCGAATCGGGCTCGAACGCGACCGGGCTGAGACGCTTTCGGTGCGGTCCGCCGAACTCGAAACCGTGATTGCCAGCCTTGCCGACGAGATTGTCTCGCTCAAGCAGGCCGCCGAGGCCGCCCGCAAGGCCGAGGAAGAGCGCCAGCGTCAACTGGCCGAGCGATTGGAGCGGGCGCGCGCCTTCGCGGCGGTGGCGGTGCCCGACAAAAACCGTATTATGCCCGCATATGCATTTTCGAAACTGCCCGGAACGCTGGCTCATCCCGCCGCAGGCGAGACCATTCGCGTCTTTGGCGCCGATGACGGAACCGGGCACACATTGACGGGCGAGGTTGTGGCCACCGGCAAGGGTGCGACGGTGTTCGCGCCGGCCGATGGCTGGGTTGCCTATGCCGGGCCATTCCGCGAATATGGCCAGATCGTCATTCTTGACACCGGTGACAATCACCATGTGGTTCTCGCCGGAATGGAAAAAATCGGAGTCCCGGCCGGAAGGTTCGTGGTGTCCGGCGAGCCCCTGGCGACAATGGGGCAGACGAGATTTGCCGGTTCTGCAGCTTTGACGCTGGCATCGGAGCGCCCTACGCTCTACATTGAGATTAGAAAAGACGGTCAACCAGTCGATCCGCATCCATGGTGGAAAGACGAGATGTCTTCGAGAAAGGCAAGCAATGATACGTAAGGTAACACTTGTGGCGGTCGGTGCCTTGATGGGCGCAACATCTGTCAGCGCGATCAATTCCTATGGTGGCTCCGCCGAAGCGGCGGGAACCGCGACCTACCGGCAGCTTGCCATCTTCGGCAACGTGTTCGAGCGCGTGCGCGCGCAATACGTCACGCCGCCGGAAGAGCAGAAGCTGATCGAAAGCGCCATCGACGGAATGCTGACCTCGCTTGATCCGCATTCGAGCTATCTCAACCAGGAAGCCGCAGATGACATGCGCACCCAGACCCGCGGAGAATTCGGCGGATTGGGCATCGAGGTCACCATGGAGGACGAACTGGTCAAGGTGATCACGCCGATCGACGAAACGCCCGCCGCGCGCGCCGGCGTTCTGGCCGGTGACTTCATTTCCGAAATCGACGGCGAACCGGTGCGCGGCCTTTCCCTTGCCGAGGCGGTCGACAAGATGCGCGGTCCGGTCAACACCGCCATTGAACTGACGGTGCTGCGCGAAGGCGCCGACATGCCGCTCAAGATCAAGGTTGTGCGCGACATCATCGCGGTCAAGGCCGTGCGTTTCCGCGCCGAAGAGGATGTCGGCTATTTGCGGGTGATCTCGTTCACCGAGAAAACCTATGATGACCTTTCCGACGCAATCGAAAAGATCACCGAGGACATTGGTGCCGACAAGCTCAAGGGCTTTGTGCTCGATCTGCGGCTCAATCCGGGCGGCCTGCTCGATCAGGCGATCAGCGTCTCCGACGCCTTCCTCGATCGTGGCGAAATCGTTTCGACCCGTGGCCGCAACCCGGAAGAAACCCGCCGCTTCAACTCCCGTCCGGGCGATCTCACCGGCGGCAAGCCGGTGATCGTGCTGATCAATGGCGGATCCGCGTCGGCCTCCGAGATCGTCGCCGGGGCGCTTCAAGATCACCGCCGCGCCACCATTCTGGGCACGACCTCGTTCGGCAAGGGCTCGGTGCAGACCATCATTCCGCTCGACGCCAAGACCGCGCTGCGGCTGACCACGGCGCTGTACTACACCCCGTCAGGCACCTCGATTCAGGGCACCGGCATCAAGCCCGACATCCGCGTCGAGGAACCGGTGCCCGAGGAATTGCGCGGCCGTGTGCAGCCCTCCGGCGAAAGCGAATTGCGCGGCCATATCCAGGGCGAGAACGAGTCCGACGAAGGCTCAGGCTCGATCGCCTATGTTCCGCCGGATCCGAAGGACGACGTCCAGCTCGGCTATGCGATGGACCTGCTGCGCGGCGTCAAGACCGATCCGGCCTTCCCGCCGAGCCCGGACCAGGCCGCCATCAAGAACTGACCTGATCCTGTTCCGCCGCCCCGCCTGCACCGCTTCGGCTTGCATGCGGGGCGGCGGACTGATTCACTAATGCATGTCGCGTTCAAACGGATTCGTTTGAACGATAACGTACATGCATTATTTCAAAGTGCTACAGCGACCTTTGCGCATCCAATTGGATGCGCGGCGCTGTAGACCCGCATCGGGATTTGGACTGGAGACATTGGGCGACAACATCCATCAACCGCTGGGTCAGGACCGCAAGCCGGCCAAAAAGCCGCGCGCCGGCGGCTCAAGCCGCAACTGGTCGCGGCCCGCGCTGACGGTGGCGGCATTGTGCCTGGTCATCGGTGGGGCTGCCTGGATGTCGCTGTCGGGCGCCGGCATCGGCACCGGGCAACCGACCTTGGTTTCGACCGTGCCTGAGGCCGTGGACGCGGCGCCTGATCAATCCGCGCAACCTGCCGCGGATGCCTCCGTTGACGCAGGCGAAGAAGCCTCCGGGCCGGAGAGCGCCCTCAACAGCCTGAACGGCCAGTCCGGCGCCGATATCGCCATCACGCTCGGCGATGACGGCGAGGAAATCCACAAGATCACCCCAACCCTGCGTCCCGGCAACCGTCCGGTGCTGCTCAAGGCGCCCGGTCAGGTCGGCCAGAACCCGCGGCTGGCCCATTTGCCCGACCCAAGGGTGCTTGAGACCACAGAGGAAGGTCCCCTGCCGGTGCGCGGCCCCGACGGCGAGCGCGCTTTTGACATCTATGCGCGGCCATGGTCGGGAACCCGCGGCGCCCGCGTCGTCATCATCGTCGGCGGGCTTGGCCTCAGCCAGACCGGGACACAGCACGCGATCAGGACGCTGCCGGAGGCAATCACGCTGGCCTTCGCCGCCAATGGCAACAGCCTGCAGCGCTGGATGCAGGAGGCGCGGCGTTCCGGCCACGAGATCCTGCTGCAGGTGCCGTTCGAACCATTTGATTACCCGGCGAATGATCCGGGCGCCGGCACCTTGACCGTGGCCGCCGGAGCCGAAAGCAATCTCGCTGATCTGCACCAGGCCATGACCCGCATCACCAATTACACCGGCATCACCAATTTCATGGGCGGGCGATTCCTGGCCGATCCGGATGCGCTGGAGCCTGTCATGCGCGACATTGCCGCGCGCGGCATCATGTTCCTGGATGACGGCACATCGGCGCAATCGCTGACCGACAAGTTCGCCAGGACGCTGGGCATTCCTTTCGCCGCCTCCGACATGGTGCTCGACGCCACCCAGGAGCGCGGCTACATTCTCTCCAGGCTCGACGATCTGGAGCGGACGGCAAGGCGCAACGGCGCCGCCATCGGCGTCGCCTCCGCATTTGAGGTCAGCGTCGACGCCATCGCGGTCTGGGCGGAGGAAGCCTCGGCGCGGGGCATCGAGATTGTGCCGGCTTCCGCGGTTGCGGACGACCCGGAAAGATGAACAGGAACCCGACCGTGAAACAGCGAACCCCGTCCGCAACCGATCTTCCCTACCGCCTCTGCGCCGGCATCATGGTGCTCAACAGGGACGGCCTTGTCTGGGCCGGCCGCCGCATCGCCGAGGGCAACACCGAATATGACGGCTCGCCGCAACTCTGGCAGATGCCGCAAGGCGGCATTGACGCCGACGAGGACCCCTACCTGGCGGCGTTGCGCGAACTGCACGAGGAGACCGGCATGCGCTCGGTCGAACTGCTGGCCGAGGCGCCCGACTGGATCGACTACGATCTGCCCGACCACATGATCGGCATCGGCCTGAAGGGCAAGTATCGCGGCCAGCGGCAGCGCTGGTTCGCCATGCGGTTCACCGGCGACGACAACGAGATCCAGATCAATCCGCCGCCGTTCGGCCACAAGCCCGAATTCGACGCCTGGGAATGGAAGCCGATGAAGGATCTTCCCGGCCTGATTGTCCCGTTCAAGCGCAAGGCCTATGATCAGGTCGTCGCGACCTTTGGCCATCTGGCAGGGAGCCGGGCGTGACACGGACCGGACATTGGGGAAGCACGCGATCAGGATATGCCCATGTCTGAACGCAAGAGCATAGCCGCGCAAGCGGCCTATCGTGAGCGAAGCCCGGCGGATGAGCCGGCGATCCGGGCGCTTGCCGCTTCGGCCTATGCCGATAGCGGATTGCGGGATGCGGTGTTGGCCGCGCCCGCGGATGCGGTGTCCCTGGTCGCCGAATTGGATGGCGAGGTCATCGGCCACATCCTGCTCGCACCCGTGCCTGGACCCGAGCGCGCGCTGGCGCTGGCGCCACTGGCCGTTTTGCCGGCCTGGCGCGACATGCAGATCGGCACCGAACTGGTCCGCCATGCTCTGGCTCTGGCGCTGCAAAGGCAGTGGCGCTCGGTCTTCGTTTTCGGGCAGCCGGACTATTATTGCCGCTTCGGCTTCAAATCCCACACCGCGGACGGCGCCCAGATCGCCTGTCAGGGGCCGCGCTTCCTCGCGCTCGAATTGCAGCAAGGCGCGCTGGCCGGCTGGACCGGGTCGCTCGACTATCCCCAACCCTTTGTCGACCTTGTCTCCCCGCACTGACGCCCCGCAGATTGGAGCTGAGCCGTCCGGGCAACAAAAAGGCGGCCCGAAAGCCGCCTCGCGTCAATCCAGGCCCATGCCAGGCCCATGCGCCCGGATCAGATCGCCGCTTCCAGCGTGGTCAGTTGATCGAGATATTCCTGAGCCTTCTGCTTGCCGGTGTCCGACGTGGCGTCGGCATAATCTTCCCGCGCATCCTGCAGCCTTTGGGCAAGATCGGCGCGGTCGATATCAGCGACCGCCACGGCTGATTCGGCCAGCAGCGTGCAGCCTTCCGGCAGGATGTCGGCAAATCCGCCAAACACCACATAGCGGTCGCTCCGGCCTTCGGCTGTCACCACGGTGACCACGCCCGGCTTGATCGTCGTCATGGTCGGTGCGTGATGCGCCATCACCGTCATTTCGCCGTCCATGCCGGGAATGACGACTTCGGTCACGGTTGCCGATAAAAGCAGCCGTTCCGGGGATACGAGTTCAAAATTGAAGCTGTCAGCCATGACGTTCACTTTATCGCAGTGCTGTTTAAGTGCGCCGCGCAAACCCGCCAAAGGCGGTTTGCGCGGGCAATTTCAGGTTCAGGCCACTTCAGCGGCGAGGCGTTGGGCCTTTTCGACGGCTTCCTCGATGGTCCCGACCATATAGAAAGCCGGCTCAGGAAGGTGGTCATAGTCGCCATTGACCAGACCCTTGAAGCCCTTGATGGTGTCGGCCAGATCGACCAGCTTGCCCGGCGCGCCGGTGAACACTTCGGCCACGAAGAACGGCTGTGACAGGAAGCGCTCAACCTTGCGGGCGCGCGCCACGGTCACCTTGTCTTCTTCGGACAGCTCATCCATGCCCAGAATGGCGATGATGTCCTGCAGCGACTTGTAGCGCTGCAGAATTTCCTGAACCGCGCGGGCAACCGCATAATGCTCTTCACCGATGATGAAGGGATCGAGCATGCGCGAGTTGGAATCGAGCGGGTCCACCGCCGGGTAGATGCCCTTTTCGGCGATCGAGCGGTTGAGCACCGTCGTTGCATCCAAGTGGGCGAAGGTCGAAGCCGGCGCCGGGTCGGTCAAGTCATCGGCCGGCACGTAAACCGCCTGCACCGATGTGATCGAGCCCTTGTTCGTGGTGGTGATGCGCTCCTGCATCTGACCCATGTCCGTGCTCAGGGTCGGCTGATAGCCCACCGCGGAAGGGATACGGCCGAGCAGTGCCGACATTTCGGAACCGGCCTGGGTGAAGCGGAAAATATTGTCGACGAAGAACAACACGTCCTGGCCATCGTTACGGAACTGTTCGGCAATCGTCAGACCGGTCAGCGCAACGCGGGCGCGGGCGCCCGGAGGCTCGTTCATCTGGCCGAACACGAGCGCGCATTTGGAGCCCTCGCCGCCGCCTTCCTTGTTCACGCCGGATTCGATCATCTCATGATAGAGATCGTTGCCTTCGCGGGTGCGCTCGCCGACGCCGGCAAACACCGAGTAGCCGCCATGGGCCTTGGCGATGTTGTTGATCAGTTCCTGAATGAGAACCGTCTTGCCAACGCCGGCGCCGCCGAACAGGCCGATCTTGCCGCCGCGGGCATAAGGCGCCAGCAGATCGACGACCTTGATGCCGGTGACCAGAATTTCAGCTTCGGTTGACTGCTCGCTGAATTCAGGCGCGTCCTGGTGAATGGCGCGGCGCGCCTTGGTCTTCACCGGACCCGCATCATCGACCGGCTCGCCGATCACGTTGAGAATGCGTCCAAGCGTTTCCACGCCGACCGGCACGGTAATCGGTCCGCCGGTGTCGATCACATCCTGGCCGCGGACCAGACCTTCGGTCGAGTCCATGGCGATGGTGCGAACCGCGTTTTCACCTAAGTGCTGTGCAACTTCGAGCACCAGGCGGTTGCCCACATTGGTGGTTTCCAGCGCGTTCAGGATCGCAGGCAAGGTGCCTTCGTCGAACGTCACGTCGACAACCGCGCCGATCACCTGGGTGATGCGGCCGGTTGCGCCGGCGGCCTTGACCGTTTCGGTTGTCGCGGCGCTCGCCTTCGGTGTCCGTGCCGCTGCGGGCTTCTTAGCCGCTGCGGGTTTTGTCGCCGCTGCGGGCTTGCTTGCCGGGGTAGCTGCCTTAGCCATGTATCTTACCCTCTTCCGTGTACCTTAGAGCGCTTCCGCGCCCGAAATGATTTCAATGAGTTCCTTGGTGATCTGGGCCTGCCGCTGGCGATTGTAGCTCATCGACAGCTTGTCGATCATCTCGCCAGCATTGCGGGTCGCGTTGTCCATGGCGGACATTTTCGCACCCATTTCACCTGCAACATTTTCGAGCAGCGCCCTGAAGATCTGCACCTTGATCGAGCGCGGCAGCAGATCCTCGAGGATCTCCGTGGCGCCAGGCTCGTAGTCGTAGATCGCCGAAGCGCTGGTGTCGGCGGTGTCCGCTCCGGACGTCGCCGGGATCAGCTGCTGACCGGTCGGGATCTGGCTGATGACCGATTTGAACTCCGAGTAATACAGAGTGCAAACGTCGAAGCCGCCCTTTTCGAACAGATCCATGACCTTGTTGGCGACCGTTTCGGCCTGGACAAAGCTCATCTGCTTGACGTCGCGGAAATCGATCCGCTCGATGATCAGCGCGGCGTATTCGCGGCGAAGGATGTCATAGCCCTTCTTGCCGACGCAGAGGATCTTGACGGTCTTGCCGTCAGCCAGCAGCCGCCGAACCTGTTCGCGGGCGAACCGGGCGATTTGGCTGTTGAAGCCGCCACACATGCCGCGTTCGGCGGTGCAGACGACGAGCAGGTGCACGTCGTCCTTGCCGGTGCCGGTCATCAGACGCGGCGCATCGTCGCCACTGCCCACGGCGCCGGCGATGTTCGACATCACCGCGGCCATGCGCTGCGAATAGGGCCGTGCGGCCTCGGCCGCCTCCTGCGCGCGCCGAAGCTTCGCCGCGGCGACCATTTGCATCGCCTTGGTGATCTTCTGCGTCGCCTTGACGGAGGCGATCCGGTTTTTCAGATCCTTGAGTGAAGGCATCCGTTATCCGTCCTCGGTCTGTTGCCCTTAAGCAAAGGTTTTCGCGAAAGTGTCGACAGCGTCCTTCAGCTTCGACTTGGTGTCGTCGCTCAAGGCCTTTTCCTTGCGGATGGTGTCGAGCACGTCCTTGGCTTCGCTGTTCATGTAGCCGAGCAGGCCCTGTTCGAACCGGCCGACCTGGTTGACGGCGATCTTGTCGAGATAGCCGTTGACGCCGGCAAAGATCACCGCAACCTGTTCTTCGGTCTTCAGCGGCGAGAACTGCGGCTGCTTGAGCAGCTCGGTCAGACGCGCGCCGCGGTTCAAGAGACGCTGCGTCGCCGCATCGAGGTCGGAGCCGAACTGGGCGAAGGCCGCCATTTCGCGGTACTGCGCAAGCTCGCCCTTGATGGAGCCTGCAACCTGCTTCATCGCCTTGACCTGGGCCGCCGATCCGACGCGGGACACCGACAGACCGACGTTCACGGCCGGGCGGATGCCCTGGTAGAACAGTTCGGTTTCAAGGAAGATCTGACCGTCGGTGATCGAGATCACGTTGGTCGGAATATAGGCCGACACGTCGTTGGCCTGGGTTTCGATCACCGGCAGCGCCGTCAGCGAACCGGCGCCATTGGCTTCGTTGAGCTTGGCGGCGCGTTCGAGCAGGCGTGAGTGCAGATAGAAAACGTCGCCCGGATAGGCTTCGCGGCCTGGCGGCCGGCGCAGCAGCAGCGACATCTGGCGATAGGACACGGCCTGCTTGGACAGATCGTCATAGGCGATCAGCGCATGCATGCCGTTGTCGCGGAAATATTCGCCCATCGCGCAGCCGGCGAACGGCGCCAGGAACTGCAGCGGCGCAGCGTCGGATGCGGTGGCGGCAATCACGATCGAATATTTCATCGCGCCACGGTCTTCGAGAACCTTGACGAACTGGGCGACGGTGGAGCGCTTCTGGCCGACCGCGACATAGACGCAGTAAAGCTTCTCGCCTTCGGGACCATTGTCGTGAATGGCCTTCTGGTTGAGGATCGTGTCGAGAATGATGGCGGTCTTGCCGGTCTGACGGTCGCCAATGATCAGCTCGCGCTGGCCACGGCCGATCGGGATCAGCGCATCGATTGCCTTCAGGCCGGTCGCCATCGGCTCATGCACAGATTTGCGCGGCATGATGCCCGGCGCCTTGACGTCGACGCGGGCGCGGGTCTTGGTCTTGATCGGACCCTTGCCGTCGATCGGGTTGCCGAGCGCGTCAACGACGCGGCCGAGCAGTTCCGGGCCGACAGGTACGTCGACGATGGCGCCGGTCCGCTTGACGATGTCGCCTTCCTTGATGTCCCGGTCGGAACCGAAAATCACCACGCCGACATTGTCGGCTTCCAGGTTGAGCGCCATGCCGCGAATGCCGCCAGGGAACTCGACCATTTCACCAGCCTGGACATTGTCGAGACCGTAGACGCGGGCGATGCCGTCACCGACGGAAAGGACCTGACCAACTTCGGAGACTTCGGCTTCCTTGCCGAAATTCTTGATCTGGTCTTTGAGAATTGCGGAAATTTCCGCGGCGCGGATGTCCATCAGCCAACCTCTTTCAGTGTATGCTTAAGGGTGGAAAGTTTGGTGCGAAGTGATGTGTCGACCTGACGCGAGCCGATCTTGACGATCAGCCCACCCAGCAGCGACGCATCGACTGTGACGTCAAGCGTCACGGTTTTCCCGGTCACGCCTGACAGCGTGGCCTTGAGTTCTTTTTCCTGCGCCGCCGACAAGGCATGCGCGGTGGTCACATCGGCGGTCACTTCACCACGGTCGCGGGCGACCGTCTCGTGATAGGACCGGATCATCATCGGAACGGCGAAAAGCCGGCGGTTGCCGGCGACGACCTTGAGGAAATTGCCGACCAGGCCTTCAATGCCTGCCTTCTTGATCAGGGCGACGATCGAGCGGGACTGGTCTTCGGCCGAAAATACCGGGCTCTCGACCAGGCGCTGCAGATCGGCGCTGCCATCGATCATCGCCTGAAACCGGTCGAGATCCTTGGCCACTGCGTCAACCGACTTGGCTTCAGCCGCCAGCTCATAGAGCGACGAGGCATAGCGTTCGGCGACACCGGAAATATGATGGGAGTTATCTGCCACGGGCGGGATTGTCTCTCATTGGCGTTCAAGAGCCTGCACTTGACCGGAAACCGGAAAGGCAAGCTTTTGATTTTGTTTCGGTAAATTTCGGGGCCCCCAAACTCGAAAGCCTGTTTTTCCCGAAATGCGGGGTCCGTCTAGCATAGAGCGCCGGGACTCGCAACACGCCGGATGCTGCATATGGCACCTGCTTTAGGATGAGTTGGCCCGATCCCGGCGCCGGTGTTTGCGGCAGGATGGCGACTTCGCTCAGATCCAGCCGAGGCCGTAGAGCAGCGGCGCCGCCGCCAGCAGAATCTCGATCGCCAGACAAACCAGATTGAACAGTGTCACGCCCCGGTCCGACATCATCGAGATCAACCGCCCGAAGCCGGTGAAGGCCCAGCCGGCGCCCAGCGCCAGATAGATCAGCGGTTGCGCGAAGATCAGCGCGCAGATGCCCACGCCGAGATAGAATCCGGCCATGGTGGCGCGCGCTTCGGCCACTGCTTCGGGATGATCCGGCGCGGTCTGAAGCCGCATCGCCCTGAGCGAAAGCCGCGGCGCCAGCAACAGCGCCAGGCCAAGCCCGATCGTCGCCGCGGCCGAACACCAGGCCAGCCATTCGCCCTGGGACGAGGGCCAATAAAACTCAATCATTCCGGCATCTCCGCGTCATCTCCAGATCAGTCGACAGGCTCGCTTCGTTCAGGCAGCGCCAAAATGACGCATCACCGATTTATCATGACGCGCTCTCGATGCCAAAGCCCGGCGTTCATTCGGCCTCTGCCGCTCCGCCGTCATCCGAGAAGGTCCACGGCCCGTTGCTTGCCGGCGATCCGGCGTTCCCGGTTCATGATGTAGAACCCGCTCATGCAGATGATCGACGCGCCCACGAGCGTCCATAGATCCGGAACGTCGCCAAACACGAAGAAGCCGAGCAGCACCATCCACAAGAGCTGGCTGTAGATGAAGGGCGCCACCTTGGAGGCGCTGGCGAGCCGGCTGGCCTTGACCAGCAGCGCATGACCGGTCAGGCCGAACACGCCGAGACTGGCGAGCAGGGCAACATCCAGCCACGATCCCGGCAGATGGCCATAGGCCAGCGCAGGCGGGGCCATCAGCACCGCGGCAAAAATACTCGAATAGAACACCAGGCTGGGCTGGCTCTCGCCCATCGCCAGCTTGCGGGTCAGGATCGAATAGAACGAATGGGTGATCGCCGCCAGAATCGACCAGATGATCGGCAGCGAAAACACCTCGGTGCCCGGCCGCACCACGATCAGCACGCCGACGAAACCGACCATGATCGCCGCCCAGCGGCGCGGGCCGGCCCATTCACCCAGCAGCGGACCCGCCAGCATGGTGATGATCATCGGCGTGGTCAGGAAGATCGAGACGGTCTGAGCCAGTTGCAGATCGCGCAGCGCCAGAAAGTTGAACAGGGTGGTCACCGGCAGCAGCAGGCCGCGCACCACCTGCAGGCGCCAGTTCCGCATCCGGTACATGTCCGCCCGGCGCCATCCCTGAAAGGCGATGAAGGAAATCACCGCATGGCTTAAAAACCGGCACCAGACCACGAACACCGCCGCATAGCCGATGGAGACGAGATATTTGGCGGTGGTGTCAAGAGCCGCAAAACACATGAAGGTGCACAGCGCCATGACCATCGCCACCTGGGGCATGGTTTCACGGTCAACATCGTGCCTTGGCGTTTTGCCGGTGAGTTTGGAATCCAAGGCATTGCTTCCTGTGAGGCGGCCACGTCACGGCATGGTCCCAATCACATGCACCGCGCATCCGCCCGTGTCAAAGCCTCAAGGGCCGCGCGGGAGGCGCCACAGCGCCCCGGCAGACCGCTTCGCCGGAACCTCTAGATCGCCATCGCTTTCTTGAACGCGGCCTTGACCGCCGTCTCCATGCCCTTCTTGATCACGAAGGATTTCACCGCGTTCTGAGAGATCTGATTGCCGATGGCGCCGGCCGCCATGCCGATCGCCCGCGAGAAATAGGCCGTGTAGACGCCTTCGGCCAACAGACCCGTTGCGAACTGCACGAGCAGCTTTCCGCGCAAATTGTAGAGCGACGGGTCGCGCATGAGGATGTCGGGATCGGCATAGGCGTGACTGGCGACCTCGGCGACGGCGCCGCCGCTGCGGGAGAACAATGACGAGGCGCGCTCATAGAATTGCACCGTGCCGTCCTTGTTGGCGTCGAGATCATCGAAAAATGCGGTGATGACCGCGATCTTGTCATCTATGAAGCCCACCGCGCCGATCGGCTTGGCGGTGTAGGAATCCTTCACGATCATCCAGTCTATCGACATTCCGCCTCTCCCTTGCCCCGACCCGGCAGTCCCCATCCCGTCCCCGAACCCAGGTCACGCCGGTGGCGGTGGCTGATGCTGAGCCAAGTGTGGCATGATTCCGCAGCCGTGAAAACGTTTTGATCCCCGGAACCAAGGCGAACGATCGGGTATGGTTCTCAGCTGGCGTCCTCCTCCATCATCGCGCGAATGACCCGGCCGGCGCTGCGCGCATCCACTTCCGAATCGCGCACCAGCCCGTCGAAATGCTCGGTGAGCGCGCTCACCTGCTTGCTGTCGCGGTAGACCAGATAGAACCGCCCGACATAGACCGCCGCCAAGAGCCGCCCGAAAATCGACACCGGCGCCGAGAACACCTTCTTCGAATCATAGAGAAACAGCCGCAGCGACGGATAGAGCCGGTCGCAGCGATCCGCCATGAACTCGATCTGGGCGACCCGGGCGTTTCGCTCCAGCCCCTGCCAGTAGCCATGGCCGCGGGCGAGCGAGCCCACCTTGTCGATGGAGACGCAGATTTCGTAATCCGAGCCGGGCGCGCGCAGCCAGTCGAAGGTCTCGCGCATGGCGCCGCTCGCCTGTTCCGGGGTCTTGTCGAGAAACGCCGCATATTCCCATTCCAGCACCGCCTCGGTCTTGAGGATGTCGGGCAGCATCGCCGGCACATGCCGGATCTTGTGCCCGGCCGCCTCCTGGTGCCAGGCGATGATCTGCTCGTCGGCCGGCGTCCGCTGCGCCGTCGCCATCCGGAAATTCGCCGACAGCACCTCCGCCGCCGGCTCCGGCCGGTCCGACAGGCCGAGCAGCCAGTCGGCGCTGACGCCCAGTGCCTCGGCGCATTCAGCCGCCAGATGGGCGTTGGGCAGCCGCATCTCGTCGCTCGCCAGCAATTGCGCGATGGTCGAGCGGTCAACGCCGGCGGTCCGCGCCAGCGCGCTGCGGCTCATCCCGGTCAGCACCAGTCGGGCGGCGAGGCGGGCGCGGAACAGTTCGGAGCGGTCATTCTTGTGCATTGGAGAGTATTCGCACAGGTGGTGATTTTAATCAACAAAACAGAGTTTCTGCGGCGAAGATACAGAATTCCGGCGGCGGCGCGAAAGGCCTAGATAACCAGCAACCCAACACCAACCCGGAGACAGCAGGAACCATGGAATCGAAACTCAGAACCATCGCAAAGGCCATCACCTGGCAGGTCCTCGGCCTCGCGGTGACCGGCTCGCTGGCCTGGCTTCACACCGGCTCCATGACCACCGCGCTCTCCTTCGCGCTCTCCACCGCGGCCAGCGGCCTGGCCTTTTTCATCGTGCATGAACGAATCTGGGCAAGGGTCGGGTGGGGGATTGGCGGGCGGCAGGCGTAAGGGTGTGGGGCTGCCGGCTGCGAACTAGGAGGAACAGTCGAATAGCCTGAATCGACCCGAGGGTATCAGTCGGATCCGCCAATGCTATTGATATCTAGCAACATATAGCGTTTTGGGCTAGATATCGCTAGACATCGCTAGAACGATCGGGATTGGTTGATTTAAGATGGATCCGTACCGTAATCCGTTTGCACCCGGGGCTGGAAGCCGGCCGCCCGAACTTGCTGGAAGGGGAGCCATTCTCGAGGCAGCGAAAGTCTCGTGCGGAAGGGCCATAAAGGGGCGAAGCGCCCGATCAATCATACTTCTCGGACTTCGGGGAACCGGCAAAACCGTGCTCCTCAATGAGATCGGCAGGATTGCGGAGAGCGAAGGCCTGCTAGTGTCCAAGGTTGAGGCGCCTGAGGGTGAGAGTCTTCCTCGACTGATCTATCCTGAACTACGCAAAGTCTTGCGCTCTTTGTCGGGCGTGGCGGCTGCAAAACACATCGCTACTCGCGGCTTGAGGGGGCTGCGAAACTTCGCGTCAATTTTCAAGATTGAGGTCGCAGGTGTGGAAGTTGGCGTGGAACCCGAACCAGGGCTCGCCGACAGTGGGGATTTGCAATACGATCTTCCCGCGCTTTTCGAGATGATAGGTCGCGCGGCGCAAGCCGCTGATAGGGGTTGGATTTTATTGATCGACGAAGTGCAGTACCTCTCAGAGGCTGATCTCTCTGCACTTATCGTGTCAATTCACCGGATGTCGCAAGAAGCACTGCCGGTACTCACGGTTGGCGCAGGTCTTCCACAGGTTGCTCGCCTTGCCGGTGAGGCAAAATCATACGCTGAACGGCTCTTCCTCTATCCAGAAGTCGGGGCACTCGACCCAGCTTCGGCAGCCCTGGCCGTCAGAAAACCCATTGTCGACGAGGATGCTTCCATTGCAGCCGATGCACTGGAGGAAATAGTTGTCCGAACCCAAGGATACCCCTTCTTTCTGCAGGAATGGGCCTCCATTTCCTGGAACAATGCCGAGGGGCCGGAAATCTCATTGGATGATGTGACTCTCTCTTACACTGAAACACTGGCGTCGCTGGATGCAGGCTTCTTTAGAGTACGCATTGACCGGCTGACCAAAGGAGAAGTCCAATTTGTAAAGACGATGTCTGAACTTGGCGATGGGCCTTACGCAATGGCCGATATCGCGAAGGCTATGGGCAGGACGCAGCAATCCCTGGGGCCAACCCGTGCAAATATTATTTCCAAAGGAATGATTTACAGCACGGATCACGGCTACCTTGATTTCACAGTGCCGCTGTTTGCGGAATTTATGCGACGCGAATATTGAATCTTCAATGATGCGAACCTTCCTGGCTTGAACTGGACTGCAGCGTGTGAAGTCAAGGCCTGCATGGCCCCCAAGCCAACCTCCCGCCCCTTGTCGCTCAGCGCGCCCCACCCCAGCAAAATACCCTGCGATCAATATCAACCTGAACCAAGCCGCGCGCCTTCCACCTTGGCTGCACTGGCCAAATGTGGGGATAAAAGTCACCGTTGTGGTCCCGGCGAGCTTACCATCGGCCCGGAGTGTTTTCTGCTTTCGCCTTGCGGCCAAACCACTCAAGAAAAAACGTGGCGAATGCCCAAGCGCCCACAAACAACACAAATTGCACCATTAGGTCAGAGCCGGACAAATCTTTGAACGGCCCCGCGATATAAAGCGCCAGATAGACCGTCACGCCAGCCAGAAGACTCCGGACAAGCGTAAAGCCAATCGTATCGGCCAGCGAACGGCGGAACCCTTTATCTGCTGGATAGCTTCTGGATACATAATAGCTGGCGACCGCTCCTGCGCAGAGGACCATGAACACACCGAATGCGCTCCCTGCGCCGATACCGCCCGTCGCATAGACGATCAAACAGACCACAGCGCCGACTATAAAAAACAGCAACATCTGCAGCGTGATGTTTCGTGGAGGAAGCTGGTTTTGGAATGAGCCAAAGGTCATGAATCACCCAAGAATGGTTTCACGCCAAGATTGCAAAACGAAATAAAACATCTTCAGTTCCTGCTTGTCAATTCTGCAAGCCTGGATACCGCTTTCCGGCAGCCTCACAAGAAGCTCTGCGGATCGATATCCACCTGCACCTGCACCGAGCCGCGCGCCTTGGGGCCTTGGCTCAGCATCTGGCGGATGAACCCCTGCATGTCCTTGCCGCGCTCGCCATGCACCAAGAGCCGGAAGCGGTAGCGGCCGCGGATCAGGGCCAGTGGCGCTTCTGCCGGGCCGAGCACCATGAGGCCGGGGGTGGAAGGCGCCGCGGCGCGCAGGCCGCGCGCGTGACTCTCGGCCTCGGGCCGGGTTGCCGCCGAGATGATCACCGAGGCGAGCCGGCCGAAGGGCGGCAGGCCGGCGCGGCGGCGTTCGTCGGTTTCCCGCTCGTAAAATGCCTCCGTGTCGCCTGACGCCAGCGCCTGCATCACCGGGTGCTGCGGCTGAAAGGTCTGGATCAGACCCAGGCTCTTGTGGCCCGAGCGGCCGGCGCGTCCGGTGACCTGCGACAGCAGCTGATAGGTCCGTTCGGCGGCGCGCGGATCGCCGTTCGACAGGCCGAGATCGGCGTCGACGACGCCGACCAGCGTCATCAGCGGAAAATTGTGGCCCTTGGCCACCAGCTGGGTGCCGATGACGATGTCGGCCTCCCCCTTGGCGATCGCCTCGAGCTCGATCCTGAGCCGCCGCGTGCCGCCCGCCATGTCGGACGAGAGCACGATGGTGCGCGCCTCGGGGAAATGCTTGTCCGCCTCCTCGGCGATGCGCTCGATGCCAGGGCCGCAGGCGGCCAGATGATCGAGCGTGCCGCAGGACGGGCAGGCCTGCGGCGTCGGTTCCGTGTGGCCGCAATGATGGCATTGCAACTGGCCGCGAAAGCGGTGCTCGACCAGCCAGCTCGAGCATTGCGGGCACTCGAACCGGTGTCCGCAGACCCGGCACAGCGTCAGCGGCGCATAGCCGCGGCGGTTCAGGAACAGCAGCGCCTGTTCCTTGCGCTCGAGCGTTTCGGCCATCGCCTTGATGAGCACCGGCGACAGGAAGCCGCCGCGCGCCGGGGCGTGGCGCCGCATGTCGACCAGCTTGAGGTCGGGCAGCACAGCTTCCGCATAGCGGGAGGACAGGAGCAGATGGCGATAGCGGCCCTGCTGCGCGTTGACGCGGGATTCGATCGACGGCGTCGCCGAGGCCAGCACCACCGGAATGCCCGCCAGCCGGGCGCGCACCACCGCCATGTCGCGGGCATTGTAGAACACCCGGTCTTCCTGCTTGTAGGCCGGATCATGCTCCTCGTCGACGATGATCAGGCCGAGATCGGAGAACGGCAGGAACAGCGCCGAGCGGGCGCCAGCCACCACGCTGACCCTGCCTTCCGCGGTCTGCCGCCAGACCTTTTCGCGCATTCTCGGCGGCAGTTCCGAATGCCATTCCGCCGGCCGCGCCCCGAAGCGGGCGTGAAACCGGTCGAGGAACGCCGCCGTCAGCGCGATTTCCGGCAACAGGATCAGCGCCTGCCGGCCCTGGCGCACCACTTCCGCGATGGCCTCGAAATAAACCTCGGTCTTGCCCGATCCGGTGACCCCGTCGAGCAGCGTCACATTGAAGCCGCCCTCGGTGATCGACCGGCGCAGGTCTTCCGCCGCCTCGGCCTGGCCCGGCTCCAGCTTCGCCGGCTCATAATCGGGATCGGGGGCCGCCACCACCGGCGGCGGCGGCAATCTCACCGGCTCGAACACGCCCTGCGCGGAAAGTCCGTCGATCACACTCGCCGTCACGCCCGCGGCATGGGCCAGCCCGCTGCGGGTCCAGGCCAGGCCATCGCCAGCCTGCTCCAGCACCCGCTCGCGCGCCGAAGTCAGCCGTTCCGGGCGCGCATCGGTCAGCCGCAGCGCATCGATCATCGGCTCGGGATCAAACGCCGCCGGCACCCTGAGCGCCATTCGCGCCACCAGCCCGGGCGGCGACAGCGTATAGGCCGAGACCCAGTCGATGAAGCGGCGCATCGGCTCGACGATCGGCGGGCAATCGAACACCTGCACGATCTCGCGCAGCTTGTCGGGGTTGATCACGTCCGCCGGTCCGTCCCAGACGATGCCCGCCACCATCCGCGGCCCGAGCGGCACCTGGACGATCTGCCCGGGCTGTGCGTCCACCCCTTCGGCCAGCGCATAGGAATAGGCGCGCTCGGCCGGCATCGGTATCAGCACCGGAACCACCTTGCGCGGGAACAGCCCGCCTGCATTTTGTCGCGAATCTTTGTTCATCTGGCGTGACCTTGCCCCCGCTTTGGGCTAAAGGGAACCCAGATTTGATCAATGGCGCGCCGGGTCACCCCGGCTGGCGCGAGTTTGGAGGCTCAAATGAAATTTTTTGTCGACACCGCCGATGTGAGCGAGATTCGCGAACTCAACGATCTGGGCCTGATCGATGGCGTCACCACCAATCCATCGCTGATCATGAAATCCGGCCGTGACATCATGGAAGTCACCAAGGAAATCTGTTCGATCGTGGAAGGCCCGGTCTCGGCCGAAGTCACCGCCATCGACTATGGCGCGATGATGAAAGAGGCCGCGGTGCTGGCCAGGATCGCCGACAATATCTGCATCAAGCTGCCGCTGACGCTCGACGGGCTGAAGGCCTGCCGGGCGCTGACATCCGATGGCCACATGACCAATGTGACGCTGTGCTTCTCGGCCAACCAGGCGCTGCTGGCCGCCAAGGCCGGCGCGTCCTTCATCTCGCCCTTCATCGGCCGGCTCGACGACATGGGAATCGACGGCATGGACCTGATCCGCGAAATCCGCCAGATCTACGACAATTACGGCTTCGACACCGAGATCCTCGCCGCCTCGATCCGCACCGTGGGTCACGTCAAGGAAGCGGCCCTGATCGGCGCCGACGTGGCGACCATTCCCGCTTCCACCATCAAGGCGCTGGTCAAGCACCCGCTCACCGACAAGGGCCTGGACGCGTTTCTCGCCGACTGGAAGAAGACCGGCCAGAGCATCGCCTGACCCAACGGCGCCTGCCCGGGGGGCGCCTGACCAAGGGCGCCTGAGCCGAAACCGGTTCAGACAATCCTCAACGGCCCGGTCATTCCGGGCCGTTTTGATCAGCGGCTTGCCGAATATTGACAACACGCAGGGCTGCGATTACCAATCCTGCCAGGCCCATGGCGGGGCCTCCGGTCCGCGGAAAGGCTTCCACGCCATTTGCAACCGGGTGCGATTGTGCCCAGATCATTTGATTCCCGCTCGATCCGGAGATGCGGACACTGGACGATAACCGAGTCCGGGGGTCCCCATGACACATGACATGCGCGATGCGCATCCTTTTCCGCTGCTCAGCCAAACCGATCTGTCTCTCAATCTCGATCGCCAGCGGCACCGCGCCAAGCGGCTGCGCGATGATGCCCGCTCCGGCGAGACCCAGGCGCTGGCGCGCCTCGCCGCCCATCACCCGAGAGCCGCACAGCTCAAACCAGGCGAGCTCAAACTGACGGACGCCCAGCTTGTCGTCGCGCGGGAAGCGGGACTGCAAAGCTGGCCGGCGCTCAAGGCCCATGTCGAGCAGATCGAGCAAGCCCGCTCGGCCATCGAAGCCGGCGAGATGGCGCCCGACAGCGATCTCCCCACCTTGCACCTGCGCTGCGGCAACGACATCGAGCAGGCGCTGGTCCGGGCCGGGTTTGCCGGCGATTTCCTGATGGTCGCCGATCCGGTCTGCCAGGGGCCGCTCTCGGACGGACCATCAGCCGTGGCCGAACGGGCCCGGTTCATCGCGTCTGAATATCCCGGTGAGAACGAAGCCCTGACGCTGGGGAAGCTTCAGCAAGCGGAGGACCGCTTGTCGCAGGCCGGCGCGTATGGCCGCATTGTGCTCTGGTTCGAGCATGACCCGTTCGATCAGCTGCTGCTGGTCAGGATTCTGGCGCGGCTCAGGCAGATGGGCGCCCACAGGCGCAAGGTCGAGCTGATCAGCCTTGACCGCTTTCCGGGCATGACAAAATTCCTTGGCATTGGCCAATTGTCGCCCGCCGCCTTGCGGCACCTCTATGCAAGCCGGCGACCAGTCACTGAAAGCGCCTATGCGATGGCTGAGCAGGCCTGGCTCGCCCTGCTTGCCGACACCCCCATGCCGCTGTTTGCCCTGACCCGGCAAGCCACCCCGTCCTTGCCCTATCTTCCCGCCGCCATCCTCCGCTATCTCGCCGAATTGCCCGCTCCCGGCACCGGCCTGTCCTTCACCGAGGCGGCGATCCTGGGCATGCTTGCCGGCGGGCCGCTTGCCTGGGGCCGGATCTTCGCGCGCTTCATGCAGGAGGTTGACCCCTTGCCCTTTCACGGCGATCTGATGTTTTTTGGGACGGTGCTGAGGTTGCGCGACGCCGGCATCCCGGCTCTCGCTAGCGATCCGGCCGACAGCACAGAGTCTGATTGGGGCAAGGCGGTGTTTCGGCTCACCCCGGCTGGTCAGGATCTTCTCGAAGGGCGGCGCGACTGGCGGGATTGCGTCCCGCGTCATCGCTTCAATGGCGGCGTCAGCTGTTTTTCTACGCCCGATTGGCGATGGGACGCCGGCCGGCAACAGCCGGTCGCCACGGATCCCGGCCAGGACCGGCCTTAGCGGAGCAGGACGTCTGAAAATACGGTGGTTGCGGACAACGCCGTCTCCGCAACCACCGCCTCAGGCCGCCTGGCTCCAGCCCTTGGGCGCGGCTTCGAACACCCGGTCGGGGTTTTCGGCGAGGCCATGCACGGTGTGATACTCGAGCGCCTTGACCACTTCCACCGGATCGCCGTCGAGCGCCTCGGGCATGATCGGCTCGCCGACGGTGAAGCGGAAGGTGTGGTGCTTCTTGTTCAACAATTCGTGAAACACGGTCATGTCGCGCAATTCGGTCGAATGCTTGGAGAGCCAGTAAAACAGTCCTGAATTGCGCGCCGAGATGTTGACCGGGATCACCTGCAGCTCATGCCGGCGGGCCAGCGTCACCGCCGAAACCTTCCAGGGCCGCTCGGTCAGCTTGCCGTTGTTCCAGAAGGCGATGCGGCCGGAGGGAAACAGCACGGTCGCCTTTCCGTCCTGAACCGCGCGGTTGGTCAGCTGCAAGGTCTCGCGGGTCTTGTCGCGGCTCTTGTAGTCTTCGCGCCATTCGACCGGAATGATGATCTCGTTGAGCCGCGCGCTGACCCTGACGGCATCGCGGTTGGCGAAAATCATCATGTCGGGACGGTGCCGGCTGAGAAAATCGAACATCGCCACGCCATCGGCCATGCCGGTGGGATGATTGGCGACAAGCAGGAAACCCCCCTTCTTGGGGATCCTGTGTTCTCCGCGCGACTGGATATCGAGCCGCAGCAGATCACTGAGATGCTGGAAAGCGCCGTGACCGGACATCGATGCCATCGCATCGGCCATGCGCACCGCGGCGTCATATTTCAGGGTGGCGTAGAGAAACGGCCGCATCAAGGGCCAGCCCGGATGGTCGACCAGCCGACCGCCGCGCTCGGCGATAAGCTGATCGATGATATGGCCCGGGCGGCCATGGGCCAGCACCTGCAACCGGTCTGAAATCTCAGCCACATTTGCCATCGATTCGACCCTCTCACGTCCGCCTGCTAGACCTATGGCAACAGATTGTGATGTCATGATGACATCGGCCCAACACATCCGTTTACCCCTCGCTAAGGCCATAATGCAATAGTCAGGTCCAAGTTCCGCGACCCCCGCGGCCTTCAATGACGGACCGATCATGCAGCAACCCCTTGTCACAGCGGCGCCGGACGTCATCGCCGAGAAACAGCATTGGCTCAGCCAGCTGACCAATGAACGGCGGCTGTCGCCCAAGACCGCCGATGCCTATGAGCGCGATCTGCGCCAGTTCCTGGGCTTTCTGACCATGCATCTGGGCGGTCCGCCGCGGATTGCCGATCTCGCCGACCTGCGCCCGCTTGATCTGCGCGCCTTCATGGCCGAGCGGCGGCGCGAGGGCGCCGGCGCCAGAACGCTGGGACGCGGGCTCGCCGGCATAAGGTCGTTCCTGAGGCATCTCGAGCGCAAGGGCATGGCCAATGCCGCCGGCGCGTCGGCGACCCGGTCGCCGCGCCAGCCCAAATCCTTGCCCAAACCGCTCAGCGCGCGTGATGCGCTGCGCGTGGTCGACGCCGATCTGCAGCTTTCCGACGAGCCATGGGTGGCGGCCCGCACCGCCGCCGTGCTGACCCTGCTCTATGGCTGCGGCCTGCGCATCTCGGAAGCGCTGTCATTGACGATCAATGATCTGCCGCGCGACGGCGAGACGCTCAGGATCACCGGCAAGGGCGGCAAGACCCGCATTGTGCCGCTGCTGCCGGTCGCAAGGGAAGCGATCGCCGCCTACCGCAGGCTTTGTCCCTACACGCCCGATCCTGATGCGCCACTGTTCCGCGGCGTCCGCGGCGGACCGCTGCAGGCGGCCATCGTGCAGAAGGAAATGCGGCGTCTGCGCGGCGCGCTGGATCTGCCCGACACCGCCACCCCGCATGCGCTGCGGCATTCCTTCGCCACCCATCTGCTGGCCGGCGGCGGCGATCTGAGAACCATTCAGGAACTGCTCGGCCACGCCAGCCTGTCAACCACCCAGGTCTATACCGGGGTCGAGACGAGCCATCTGATCGAGATCTACGACCGCGCCCATCCCAGAGCCTGAGATTGGCCTGACCTGGGCCCTACCTGGGCCTGAACCGGGCGCGCCGGTTAACGCGGCATTTACCATGGAAAAATTCCTCAACCGCAATTAACCGGATGGTCGGGCTTGAGCGGTTAGGGTGACAGGTCACATCCACAAGGAACGGCCATGCCGATGCACCACCCGTCCGCCTTCTCGCAGCTGAGGACTTCCTGCGCGCGACTTCCGGCCGTGATGTTCGCGCTCGCCGCCTCCCTGCCCCTGGCGCTGTTGATCCTGCTGGCCATCGGACTTGTCTGCGGCATCGGCAAGGCCCGGGCCAGCGAAAGCCCCGCTTGTGACGGCAAGAATCTGGTCACCACGCTGGCGCTGTCGGCCCCCGGGAAGCTTGCCACGGCGAAGGCCGAGGCGAGCGCCACCATCAACGGCAAGGGCCTTTTGTGGAAAGTCGAAAAGCCCGGGGTCCCGGCCTCCCACCTGTTTGGCACCATGCATGTCACCGATCCGCGCGTCACCCGCCTGCCCGAAGCGGCGCAGGCGGCGTTTGACAACGCTGCGACCGTGGTCATCGAAACCGTCGACATTCTCGATCCGGTCAAGGCCCAAGCTGCGCTTCTGTCAAAACCGGAACTGACCATGTTCACCGACGGAAGCACGCTGACGTCGTTCTTGAGCAGCGATGACGCCACGCTGATCGAAACCGAACTGTCCCGCCGCGGCATTCCCCTGGCGCTGGTCTCGCGCATGAAGCCGTGGATGATCGCGGGCCTTGTCGCGCTGCCGCCCTGCGAACTGGCGCGCAAGACCGCAGGCGTCGAATTCCTCGACATCATGATCGCCAACGCCGCCAAGGCCGGAGGCAAGCAATTGCTCGGGCTGGAAAGCTATGGCGAACAGATGGCGGCGATGGCCGATCTGCCGATGGCGTTTCATATCCGCGGCCTGGTCGAAACCATACGGCTCGCCGATCTGATGCCCGACATCATGGCGACCATGACCGAGCTCTACCTCGAGGGCGAGATCGCGTTGATCATGCCGGTGATCATGGCCTCCGGACCGGAAGCAACCGGGGACGACGCTGACGGCTATGCCGAATTCGAGGAGCGCATCGTGCGCATGCGCAACCATGTCATGGCCGAACGCGCCGCACCCGTGCTTGAAGCCGGCAATGCCTTCATCGCCATCGGCGCGCTGCATCTGCCCGGCGACGAGGGTCTGGTGGCGCTGCTGCGCAAGGCCGGCTACACGGTCAGTCCGGTCCGGTAACAAAGCGTGACTGCCGCGCGCGCCGGCGTTCGGAACCTATCTCCCTGTCCGGGCGTTTCAGCCCAGTGACACACAAAGGAGATGTCAAATGGTTGAACACAACCCCTATCCCCGCACCGGCGAGCCGGTTTCCCGCCCTGGCGACCCGATCCATACCTCTGAGCGTGTTCATGACACCACCGTTGTCTCGACAAGCTCCAACACCGGCGTGATCGCCGGTATCGTTCTGGCCATCGTGCTGGCCATTGCGGCCTACGTCTATTTCTCTTCCAATGATGCCCGCGTGGCCGACCCGGCTGCGGAAATCACCACGCCGGCCGCACCGGAAGCCGCAGCGCCTGAAGCTGCCGCCCCGGCTGTCGACGCTCAGCCGGTCCCGGCTCCCGATGCTCCGGCCGAAATCGCCCCCGCGGCGCCTGATGCCACGGCCCCGGCTGCCCCTGCCCCCAACAACTAACCCCTGGGTTGGTTCGGCGGCAGACGCCTAACATCCAAAACCGCCCGGTTCCGCCGGGCGGTTTTCACGTTGTGGAGAACAGCCGCAAACTGCGGTAGACCACGCGATCAGGCTGCGCGCGACAGCGCGGCGGCGACAATGAGTTTGTGAAACGGCGTAATTGCCGACAGATAGGCGCGGCCCAACAGATTATGCCGTCTGATCAGCGTCATCAGCCGGATACGGGTTCCGCCCTCGCCCAATGGCTCCGCCTGCACCACAATCCGGAAATCAAGATGCCGGTCGTCAAACCCCAGCACGATTTCGGCCGGGCTGCTGGCAATCACCGGAAACATGCCGATGCGCGCGCCATTCGCCGAGGCGGCGTCCGGATCGCCTTTCAGGCCAAACGGGCGGACGACGAGGTTCCTGAGCGCCATCAACGGCCCGACCCATGAGGGCATGCGTTCGAAGGCCCGGCGGGCCGCCGCCTCCGCGGTCAGTTCTTTCTGGTCCGTTCCGGTTTCAAAGCAATCGGCCCAGTCCGCCTCCGGCAGGGCCGGATGCGGCAGGCAAGCCTCGATCTCCCGGACCTTCTTCACCATCCCGTCCGGTCCCCGCCTTCGAGAGCCTTCAATCCCAGGCATCATATATGGATCGGCTTGCCGGAAGTCGCCATCGCCGCCTCCTTGACCGCCTCCGACATGGTCGGGTGGGCGTGGCAGGTGCGGCCGAGATCTTCCGACGAACCGCCGAATTCCATCAGCACGGCGGCCTCATGGATCATCTCGCCGGCGCCGAAGCCGATGATGTGGACCCCCAGCACCCGGTCGGTCTCGGCGTCCGCCAGCACCTTGACGAAGCCGTCTTGCGCCAGCATCGCCCGCGCCCTGCCATTGGCCGAGAACGGAAACTTGCCGGATTTGTATTTGACGCCCTCGGCCTTCAGCTCTTCCTCGGTCTTGCCGACGGCGGCCACTTCGGGTTGGGTGTAGACCACGCCGGGGATGACGCCGTAATTCACGTGCCCGGCCTGGCCGGCCATGATTTCGGCCAGCGCCACGCCCTCGTCCTCGGCCTTGTGCGCCAGCATCGGACCGGCGATGACGTCGCCGATGGCGTATACGCCGGGAACATTGGTCTGGTAATGGCTGTCGGTGCGGACGCGTCCGCGCTCGTCGAACACCACGCCGGCATCCTCGAGCCCCAGGCCATCGGTGAAGGGCTTGCGGCCGGTGGCGATCAGCACCACGTCGGCGTCGATGGTTTCCGCGTCGCCGCCCTTGACCGGCTCGAAGGTGACTTTCGCGCCCTTGCCGGATTTTTCCACGCCGGTGACCTTGGCGCCGAGCTTGAATGTCATGCCCTGCTTGGCGAGAATGCGCTGGAACTGCTTGGCCACTTCGCCGTCCATGCCGCCGAGAATCGTGTCGAGATACTCGACCACGGTGACCTTGGCGCCGAGCCGGCCCCAGACCGAACCCATCTCCAGTCCGATCACGCCGCCGCCGACAACCACGATATGCTGCGGAACCTTGTTGAGCGCGATGGCGCCGGTCGACGACACGATGATTTCCTCGTCGATATCGACCTTGACGCCGGGGATGCCCGCGACATCGGACCCGGTGGCGATCACCACGTTCTTCGCTTCAAGCTCGGTCACCTTGCCGTCATCGGCCGTCACCGAGATCTTGCCCTCGCCCAGCACCTTGCCATGGCCGCGGAAGCTGTCGATCTTGTTCTTCTTGAACAGGAAGGCGACGCCCTCGACATTGGACTTCACCGTGGCGTCCTTGTGCGCCATCATTTTTTCGAGATTGAGCTTGGGCTTGCCGGTTTCGACGCCGAGGCTGTCCATGCCGTGGCTTACATGCGCAAACATTTCCGACGCATGCAGCAGCGCCTTGGACGGAATGCAGCCGATGTTGAGGCAGGTGCCGCCGAAGGTCGCGCGTTTTTCCACCACGGCGACCTTGAGTCCGAGCTGCGCCGCCTTGACGGCGCAGACATAGCCGCCGGGGCCGGATCCGATGATGATGACGTCGTAACTCATGGTCTTGTCCTTATGATCAGAGATTCATTCCTGGCACGCTTTCATGCGAAACACGTCACCGGGAAGCACTGTTACCTGCTGCGTCCGCCACGCCTCGGACCGCATCATCGCGGCGCCAAAGTCCGGCAGCAGCAACTGTTCGCCCGCCGCGTGGCCGGCGTCCAGCACCGGCAGCCATTCGATCCCGCCCTTGGCGTTGGCCACGTACAGCGGACCTTCCCAGACGGTGCAGGCGGCGATTTCAGCCCCGGTTGCGTCGCCCTCTGGACACTGATGCAGGATCACGCCCCAGGGACGGTCCGGCTCTCCCGCCATCATCACCACGCCTTCCATCTTCACGCCGGTCCCGGCGAAGCTGAGACCGAAGCGATGCTGCATGCCATCCGCATCCGGCAGCAGCCCCGAAAAAGCGATCTCGGCTCCGGACACAACCTCGCTGTAAACCGCGAGCGCCTGCGGACAGGCGGCATTGGCCGGCGACACCGCAAGCACCGGCATTGCGGTGATCATTGCAACAGCACACGCCTGCATCAAACCATAGCCATGAAGGCGTTCTTGACCACCGTTTCAAATCCCTTGCGCACGACAAGTTGCTTGACCATTCCGGTGGTAATCTTTTTGGCGACTCCACTGCCGGCCATGCTGACGCCACGGGCAAAATACGCCTGATACACGCCTTGAATCACAAGCCCCTTGGCGAAGCTGAGCCAAATTCGCGGGGCTTCCTGGGCAAAATTGGCGTCCCGCCTGACGATTTCGGGATTAACCCTCGCTTCCATCGCGATCTCAGCGATGATCCTGCCCTTCAGGCCGATCATTGCCGCGACCCTCTCTCCAAAACCCGCGATCTTGCCGTCCTGATTGGCGTCCGCGTCATCATAGAACGCGGCGATGGCGACCGCCTTGTTGTCCAGAAACCCGATCGCGCCGATCGGTGCGGAATTGAAGCTTTTGACGGCAATCCATTCAATCGAGCCTGACATCACGCCCTCCTTTGGTCAGCTTGCCTGGTGCGCCACACGCGATCCGCGCGACCGTGGCGCAATGCTGGCACACTCAGAGATCGAGCACCAGCCGCTCGGGATCCTCCAGGCTGTCCTTGACCCGGACCAGGAAGGTGACGGCGTCCTTGCCGTCGACGATCCGGTGGTCATAGCTGAGCGCCAGATACATCATCGGCCGGATCACCACCTGGCCGCCGACAGCCACCGGGCGGTCCTGGATCTTGTGCATGCCGAGGATCCCCGACTGCGGCGAATTCAGGATCGGCGAGGACATCAGCGATCCGTAGACGCCGCCATTGGAGATGGTGAAGGTGCCGCCCTGCATGTCGGCCATCGACAATTCGCCGTCCCGCGCGGCGCGGCCCAGCCGGCCGATTTCCTTCTCGATCTCGGCGATTGACATCTGGTCGGCGTCACGCACCACCGGCACCACCAGGCCCTTGTCGGTGCCGACGGCGACGCCGACATGGCAATAGTTCTTGTAGATGAGATCCGTGCCGTCGATCTCGGCGTTGACCGCCGGGATTTCCTTCAATGCATGGGTCACCGCCTTGGTGAAGAAGCCCATGAAGCCGAGCTTGACGCCGTGCTTCTTCTCGAACAATTCCTTGTAGCGCGAACGCAAATCCATCACCGCGCTCATGTCCACTTCATTGTAGGTGGTCAGCATCGCGGCGGTGTTCTGCGCTTCCTTGAGGCGGCGGGCGATGGTCTGCCTGAGCCGGGTCATCTTCACCCGCTCCTCGCGCGAGGCATCGTCGCCGCTTGATGCGGGACGCGCGGCCTTCGGCGCTTCAGTGGCGGCGGCGGGCTTGTTGAGCGCGTCGATGACGTCGCCCTTGAGCACCTGGCCGCGCTTGCCCGAGCCAGCCACATCGCCGGCCTCGATCTTGTTTTCAGTCATCAGCTTCTGCGCCGAAGGCGCGGGCGGCATCTTGCTTTCGCTGATCTCGCTGCCGCCGGCGATCTTGGCGGTCTTTTCCGCCGCCTCGCCGGTTGTCGCAGCACCGGCGCTGTCGGAGGCCTGCGCGACGGCTTCCGGCTTGTCAGCCTTGGCCGGCGCCTCGGCCTTGCCGGCCTTTTCCACTTTCGCCGGAGCGGCGGCGCCTTCGCCTTCGGAGATCTGCGCCAGCAGCGCGTTGACCTCGACGGTTTCGCCGTCGGCAGCAAGAATTTCGCTCAAGATCCCCGATACCGGCGAGGGCACCTCGATCGAGACCTTGTCGGTTTCAAGCTCGACCAGCGGTTCATCCACCTTGACGGTGTCGCCGACTTTCTTGAGCCAGGTGCCGATGGTGGCTTCGCTGACGGATTCACCGAGGGTCGGGACGCGGACTTCAGTAACCATGATGTTTTTTCCGTTCTTTTCTCAGACTGGTCTCAAAACTGGCGCGCGGGCGGACTAACCGCCCAGCGCATCCTCGAGGAAGGCTTCAAGCTGCGCAAGGTGGCGCGACATCAAACCGGTGGCCGTCGAGGCCGAGGCCGGACGGCCGGCGTAGCGCACGCGCTGATATTTTGCGTCGATATGGGCCAGAACCCATTCCAGATAGGGATCGATGAACGACCAGGCGCCCATGTTCTTGGGCTCCTCCTGACACCAGACCATCTCGGCGCTGCGGAAGCGGCTGAGCTCGTTGATCAGCGCCTTGGCCGGGAACGGATAGAGCTGCTCCAGCCGCAGCAGGTAGACATCGTTGATGCCGCGCTTCTCGCGCTCCTCATAGAGGTCGAAATAGACCTTGCCCGAGCACATCACCACGCGGCGGATCTTGTTGTCCTTGACCAGCTTGATGGGTTCGTTCTTGAGCACCTCGGCATCGTCCCACAACAGCCGGTGGAACGAGGTCTCGCCCGCCATCTCCGCCAGACTCGACACCGCGCGCTTGTGGCGAAGCAGCGATTTCGGCGTCATCATGATCAGCGGCTTGCGGAAGTCGCGTTTGACCTGCCGCCGCAGGATGTGGAAATAATTCGACGGCGTGGTGCAGTTGGCGACCTGCATGTTGTCTTCGGCGCACATCTGCAGGAAGCGCTCGAGCCGGGCCGACGAATGCTCCGGACCCTGGCCCTCATAGCCATGCGGCAGCAGGCAGACCAGGCCCGACATCCTGAGCCATTTGCGCTCGCCCGAAGAGATGAACTGGTCAAACAGCACCTGCGCGCCATTGGCGAAATCGCCGAACTGGGCTTCCCACAGCGTCAGCGCATTGGGGCGCGCCAGCGAGTAGCCATACTCGAATCCAAGCACCGCTTCCTCCGACAGCATCGAGTTGATGACTTCGTAGCGCGACTGGTTGGGGGCGACATTGGCGAGCGGGATGTAGCGTTCCTCGGTCTCCTGGTCATAGAGCACCGAATGGCGCTGGCTGAAGGTGCCGCGCTCCACATCCTGGCCGGAAAACCGGATCTTGGTGCCTTCCACGACCAGCGAGCCAAAGGCCAGCGCCTCGGCAAAGGCCCAATCGATGCCTTCTCCGGTCTCGATCATCTTGGCCCGGTTGTCCATGAAGCGCTGAATGGTGCGGTGCGCCTTGAAGCCTTCCGGCACTTCCGAGAGTTTCTTGCCGATCTCGCGCAATTGCTTGAGCGGCATGGCGGTCTTGCCGCGGCGCTGCTCATCCTGATTGTCGGCGGTTCTGAGCCCCGACCATTGCCCGTCGAGCCAGTCGGCCTTGTTCGGCTTGTAGCTCTGGCCGATGTCGAATTCACCTTCCAGATGCGCCCTCCAGTCGGCCTTCATCTTCTCGTATTCGCCTTCGGTGATCACGCCTTCCTCGATCAGCCGGCGCGAGTACAGCGTCACCACCGTCTCATGGCTGCGGATCTTGCTGTACATTTTCGGCTGGGTGAAGGACGGCTCGTCGCCCTCGTTGTGGCCGAAGCGGCGATAGCAGAACATGTCGACGACCACCGGCTTGTGGAAGGTCATGCGGAACTCGGTGGCGACCTTGGCGGCGTAGACCACGGCTTCCGGATCATCGCCATTGACGTGGAAAATCGGCGCCTCGATCATCTTGGCCACATCCGACGGATAGGGCGAGGAGCGCGAGAAGCCCGGATTGGTGGTAAAGCCGATCTGGTTGTTGATGATGAAATGCACGGTGCCGCCGACCCGATGGCCGCGCAGGCCCGACAGGCCGAGGATTTCCGCCACCACGCCCTGGCCGGCGAAGGCGGCGTCACCATGCAAGAGCAGCGGCATCACCTTGACCCGCTCCTTGAGCGGAATGATGTCGCCTTCCCACACGGTCGCCATCATGTCCTGCTTGGCCCGGCACTTGCCCATCACCACCGGATTGACGATTTCCAGATGCGAGGGGTTGGCGGTCAGCGACAGGTGCACCTTGTTGTTGTCGAACTCGCGGTCCGACGAGGCGCCAAGGTGATACTTGACGTCGCCCGAGCCTTCGACCTCGTCGGGCTTGTAGGAGCCGCCCTTGAATTCATGAAACACCGCCCGGTGCGGCTTGGCCATCACCTGGGTCAGCACGTTGAGCCGGCCGCGGTGGGCCATGCCGAAGACGATCTCCTTGAGCCCCATGTTGCCGCCGCGCTTGATGATCTGCTCCAGCGCCGGAATCAGCGATTCGCCGCCATCGAGGCCGAAGCGCTTGGTGCCCTTGTACTTGACGTCGATGAACTGCTCGAAGCCTTCCGCCTCGATCAGCTTCTGCAGGATCGCCTTCTTGCCGTTCTCGGTGAATTCGACGCCCTTGTCCGGGCCCTCGATGCGCTCCTGGATCCAGGCCTTTTCCTCGGGATTGGAAATGTGCATGAACTCGACGCCCAGCGTCGAACAATAGGTCCGGCTGAGAATGTCGATCATTTCGCGGATGGTCGCATATTCGAGGCCGAGCACATGGTCGATGAAGATCCTGCGGTCGTAATCGGCCTCGGTGAAGCCGTAGGCTTCCGGCGAGAGTTCGTTGTAGTCCTCGACCGGAGTGGCGATGCCGAGCGGATCGAGCTTGGCGTGCAGATGGCCGCGCATGCGGAAGGCGCGGATCATCATGATGGCGCGCACCGAATCCCGCGCGGCCTGCGTCACATCGGCGGCATCGACCGGCTGACCGGCGGCCTGGGCCTTGCCGTTGAGCTTTTCGGTGACGATCTTCTCGACCTTGCCCCAGTCGCCGTCGAGCGCCGAGACCAGCTCGCCATTGGCGGCAGGCGGCCAGTTGGCCTGCTTCCAGGAGGCGCCGGCGGCGGATTTGCGCACCGCAGCGGGATCGTCCTTCAGCTCGGCGAAAAACGACTGCCATTCGGACGGCACGCTGGCCGGGTCGTCCTGAAAACGGGCATACATGTCTTCGATATAGGCGGCGTTGCCGCCATACAGGAACGAGGTCTGTGCCATGATGTCGTTGGCTTCGTCGTTGCGTGCCATGGTTTTCACCTTTTTCCGGGCCGTTTCCTGGCCCTTTCCCTAGACTTTGCGGCTTGCGCCGCGTTTACGCCGCGAGCCTGCCCATTCCGATTCCCAGCGCCGCGGTGTCGCTGTGGACCTGGAATCGGACGATTTTACCGTCGCGCAGCGTGAATATGTTGACTGTTTCCGTTTGCACCTTGCGGCCGCCGGCTTTCACCGTCCATTCGCCCTTGAGCACCGTGATCGCGGTGTCGCCCGCGATATGGAGCGCAAGCGGTTCGACCCTGTCGATCACCAGATGATCGGCGAGCGTCGCAAGGAAGGCTTCAAAGCCGGCAAATCCGTGCCAGTCTCCGGCCCAGGGCAGAAGCCCGTCGGGCGCCGGATAATGCACCTCGATATCGTCGGAGACGACGCCGCGCAGGGCTGCCCTGTCGCCCGCTTTCAGCGCGGCGTAGTAGCGGTCCAACGTTTCACGCACGGCGTCGCTCATTGCTCCAGCCTTTGTGTTAGCCCCCCGGGATTACCCCTTGAGGACTTCGACCAGCGTTGTGCCAAGGCGCGCCGGCGACGGCGACACCGTGATGCCCGCGGCTTCCATCGCCGCGATCTTGTCTTCGGCGCCGCCCTTGCCGCCGGAGATCACGGCGCCGGCATGGCCCATGGTCCGGCCTTCCGGCGCGGTGCGGCCGGCGATGAAACCGACCATCGGCTTCTTGCGGCCCTTCCTGGCTTCGTCGATCAGGAACTGGGCCGCGTCCTCTTCGGCCGAGCCGCCGATCTCGCCGATCATGATGATCGACTTGGTCGCCTCGTCGGCCAGGAACATTTCCAGCATGTCGATGAATTCGGTGCCCTTGACCGGGTCGCCGCCAATGCCCACCGCGGTGGTCTGGCCGAGGCCTTCATTGGTGGTCTGGAACACGGCTTCATAGGTGAGCGTGCCCGAGCGCGACAGCACGCCGACCGAGCCCTTCTTGAAGATGGAACCCGGCATGATGCCGATCTTGCATTCGTCCGGCGTCATCACGCCGGGGCAGTTGGGACCGATCAGCCGCGACTTCGACTTGTCGAGCCGGGCCTTGACCTTGATCATGTCCTGCACCGGGATGCCCTCGGTGATGCAGACGATCAGCGGAATCTCGGCTTCGATCGCTTCCAGGATGGCTGCGGCTGCGCCTGCCGGCGGAACGTAGATCACCGAGGCATTGGCGCCGGTGACGTCCTTGCCCTCGGCAACGGACGAGAAGATCGGCAGGCTTTCGCCTTTCGCACCGGTCCAGGTTTCTCCACCCTTCTTCGGGTGTATGCCGCCGACCATCTTGGTGCCGTGATAGGCCAGCGCCTGCTCGGTGTGGAAGGTGCCGGTCTTGCCGGTCAGCCCCTGAACCAGGACCTTGGTGTTCTTGTCGATAAGAATGGACATTAGGATCAGGCCCCCTTCACTGCGGCGACGATCTTCTGCGCAGCATCATCCAGATCATCGGCTGAAATGACGTTGAGACCGGATTCGTTGATGATTTTCTTGCCGAGGTCGACATTGGTGCCTTCGAGGCGGACCACCAGCGGAACCTTGAGGCCGACTTCCTTGACCGCCGCGATCACGCCTTCGGCGATCACGTCGCACTTCATGATGCCGCCGAAGATGTTGACCAGAATGCCCTTGACCGCCGGGTCGGCGGTGATGATCTTGAACGCCGCGGTGACCTTTTCGGTGGTGGCGCCGCCGCCGACATCGAGGAAGTTGGCGGGTTCCTGGCCGTAGAGCTTGATGATGTCCATCGTCGCCATGGCGAGACCGGCGCCGTTGACCATGCAGCCGATATTGCCGTCGAGCGCCACATAGGCAAGGTCGTATTTCGACGCCTCGATCTCCTTGGCGTCCTCTTCGCTCAGATCGCGCAATTCGACGATCTCGGGATGGCGGAACAGCGCGTTGTTGTCGAACGACACCTTGGCGTCGAGCACCCGCAGGCGGCCGGTCTTCATCACGATCAGCGGATTGATTTCGAGAAGCGCCATGTCGGTCTCGACAAAGGCCTTGTAGAGGATCGGAAACAGGCTCTCGCCGTCCTTGGCCGCGTCGCCGGACAATTCCAGCGCGCTGTTGAGCTTGGCCAGATCTTCGGCCGTCACGCCGGCTTCGGGGTCAATGGCCACCGTGATGATCTTTTCCGGCGTGTCGTGGGCCACCGCCTCGATGTCCATGCCGCCTTCGGTGGAGACCACGAAGGCCACCTGGCCGACGCTGCGGTCGACCAGGATCGACAGGTAGAGTTCGCGCTCGATGTCGGCGCCGTCCTCGATATAGAGCCGGTTGACCTGCTTGCCGGCGGGGCCGGTCTGCTTGGTCACCAGCGTGTTGCCGAGCATTTCCCTGGCATGCGCCTTGGCTTCGTCAATCGAGAACGCCAGCCGCACGCCGCCCTTGGCGTCGGGACCGAGTTCCTTGAACTTGCCCTTGCCGCGGCCGCCGGCATGGATCTGGCTCTTGACCACATAGAGCGGACCGGGCAGCGACTTCGCCGCCGCTTCCGCCTCGTCGGCGGAGAAAATGGCGACCCCTTCGGCCACCGGCGCGCCATATTCCTTCAAGAGGGCCTTGGCCTGGTATTCATGGATGTTCATGGGAACTCCTGGATTGCGTGGGCAGCGAGGACGCGCCTACTTCAAATTGGGGGCGATTGCGATGCAGGCTTCGCAAAGACCGGCGACCGATTCCACCGACTTGTCGAAGGCCTTCTGTTCGGTCTTGTTGAGCTCGATCTCGATGACGCGTTCGATGCCGCCGGCGCCGATGACGCAGGGCACGCCGACATACATGTCTTTCACGCCATACTGGCCCGACAGGTGCGCGGCGCAGGGCAGAACCCGCTTCTTGTCCTTGAGATAGCATTCAGCCATCAGGATCGCCGAGGAGGCCGGCGCGTAGTAGGCCGAACCGGTCTTCAGGAGCTTGACGATCTCGGCGCCGCCGTCGCGGGTGCGCTGGATGATGGCTTCGAGCTTTTCCTTCGAGGTCCAGCCCATCTTGATCAGGTCGGGCAGCGGAATGCCGGCCACCGTCGAATAGCGCGCCAACGGAACCATGGTGTCGCCGTGGCCGCCGAGCACGAAGGCGGTGACGTCCTCGACCGAGACATTGAACTCCTCGGCGAGGAAATGCCTGAAGCGGCTCGAATCGAGCACGCCGGCCATGCCGACCACCTTGTTCTTGGGCAGGCCGGAGAATTTCTGCAGCGCCCAGACCATGGCGTCGAGCGGGTTGGTGATGCAGATGACAAACGCGTTGGGGGCGTATTTCTTGATGCCCGCGCCAACCTGTTCCATCACCTTGAGGTTGATGCCCAACAGATCGTCGCGGCTCATGCCCGGCTTGCGGGCGATGCCGGCGGTGACGATGCATACATCGGCGCCTTCGATGGCGGAATAATCATTGGCGCCGGTCATGCGCGCGTCGAAACCTTCGACCGGGGCGGACTGGGCGATGTCGAGGCCCTTGCCCTGCGGCGTGCCCTCGGCAATATCGAACAGGACGACGTCGCCCAGTTCCTTCAATCCGGCCAGATGGGCGAGCGTGCCGCCGATCATTCCCGAACCAATCAAAGCAATCTTGTTGCGCGCCATTTCGAATATCTCCGCAGGTCGTTGCACTCTGGACCCGCAAAACGCCTGGCCCCGTTTCGGCCTTTCGCATAGACGCTATCAGCGGAACTGGCAACTCAAACTTTTGGCATGAGGTTTTTCAATCGGTTAGCTTTTGAAAGTCTTACGTAAACGTCAAAGTTTTGGATCTGCATGCGTCCGTTTGCCTGCCTCGCTGGCGCGGCTGGTTTCCAGATAGGCGCTGCTTTGCATCTCGTTCAGGCGCGAGGCGGTGCGGGCAAATTCAAAACTCTCGGTGCCGCTGGCGCCGAGATAGAGGCCGTCGGGATCGGCGGCAGCCGAGATGAACAGCCTTGTCTTGCGGTCATAAAGCGTATCGATGAGGATGATGAAGCGCTTGGCGGCATTGCGGTTGGCCTCGGTCATCACCGGCGCCCGGTCGACGAACACCGTGTGATAGCGCCGGGCGATGGCCGCATAGTCGGACGCCCCGAGCGGCGTCTCGCACAGTTCGGCAAAGGAAAACCGCGCCGCGCCGGCGCCCGCCTGCGGCACCGCCACCTCGCGGCCCTTGACGTGAATATTTGCCGGCGCGGTGAGCTTGCCGGCGGTGGCCCTGGTCCAGGCCAGATCCATGACGCAGTCGTCCTCGCCCTGGCCCAGAACGTGATAGACCGGCAGCCGGGTCGTCGTCTCCATCCGGTAGTCGGTCAGGGCATCGAGATTGACGATCTCGACATTTTCCTTCAGCAGCCGGATGAACGGCAGGAACAATTGCCGGTTCAGCCCGTCGCGGTAGAGCTGGTCGGGCTCGACATTGGACGTCGCCACCAGCACGCAGCCGCGCGCGAACAATTGTTCGAACAGCCGCGACAGCAGCATGGCGTCGGCAATGTCGGTGACCGAGAACTCGTCGAAGCACAGCACCCAGGCTTCGCCGATCAGCTGTTCCGCCACCGGCGGCACCGGATCGGCCTCCCTGGTTTCACCGTTCTTGAGCTTTTGCCGGTGCGCGTGGATGCGGGCATGGGCGTCGGCCATGAAATCGTGAAAATGCGCCCGGCGCTTGCGTTTGGCCGGCACCAGCTCGAAGAACATGTCCATCAGCATGGTCTTGCCGCGTCCGACCGCGCCATGGACATAGAGCCCGCGCGGCGCTTTTCCGGATTTCTGCTTGCGCGCGAACATCCAGCCGAGCGCGCTGGATTTGCTCGCCAGCCGCCGGTTGGACACTTCCGTGAGAAGCGTGTCGAGCCGCCGCGCCAGCTGCGCCTGCGCCGGATCCTCGGAAAATTCACCGCTCATGACGCGCGCCGCATAGGCGCGCGCAACGCTCTCTTGTTTCTTCCAGGTCATCAGCCGGGGCCTATCGCGTCACGCCGCGCTCCGAACTAGCGCGACAACGAAATCGGCTGACCGGCGGATGTCGATCCATCGTAACGCTCACTGGCCGACTGATAGAGCCGGGCAACCTGGTTGCCGCTGGAATCGGCCAGGATCACCTGCTTGCCCTGCACGTCCCAGGCCGAGATGGCCGCGGCGCTGCCGACGCAGCCGCGCGAGGCGGCGCGATAGCCGCCGGTCCATTTGGTCAGCGACAGGAAGACATCGCAGGTGGTTCCGCCGGTGCCGGCCGACCAGCGACCGATCAGCGCCTCGCGGGTGAGCTCGGGCGCGTTGGCGGCGGCAATTTCCGGCGACACCGCCGACGCATCGGGTTGGGTCGGCGCTTCCGGAAACTGGCCCGGCGCGTCCATCGACGGCGGCGCCAATTGACCCGACTCGACGCCACCCACGGGCGCCGGCATCAACGGCGCCGGACGCTGCTGGGTGTTCAGCCCGCCGAATGATGTCCGCTGGCATCCGCCAAGCACGGCGGCAACAGCGACTGCGACCAGCAAGGTGTGCATTTTCATGTGATAGCTCCGGTTACGCGAAACATGCGCTTCGCTGTTCGCCCCACTAAGACTCATAAAATGGTCATAGGATGGTAAATGCAAGGTTTACCGGGCCCGGTAGCACGGCAGAAAGCAATTATCAGCCAAATTATTTGGAAAAATCATGCCCCGAATGGCGAAGCCGCCCTCGAACCGGCCCATCCGGGCCCCCTAAACCGTCCCGCATGATCCCGGCGGCGGCGGAGGCCGCTTACTTGACCACGCCGAAATGAGCCTGTTCGCCCCACAGCGCCTTGACCTCGCTGTCGCGTCCGCAGGCGCGGCGGTAGTAGCTGTAGCGCACCGGGCTCTTCTTGTAGAAATCCTGATGGTAGTCCTCCGCCGGCCAGAATTTGGCGGGCGGTTCGATGGCCGTGACCACCTCCTGCCCGAGCGCCTTGCCGGCTTCCGCCTTGGCCGCTTCTGCCTGGGCCGCCTGCTCGTCGTTGAGCGTGTAGACGGCCGTGGTGTAGCTGTGGCCGCGATCGCAGAACTGCCCGCCGGCATCGGCCGGATTGATCGTGCGGAAAAAGGTCTTGAGTAGATCCGCATAGCTGACCACGGCGGGATCATAGCTGATCTCGACAGCTTCCCGGTCACCATTGGCGGTATGGTTCTTGTAGGTCGGATTGTCGAGCTTGCCGCCAATATAGCCCGACACCGTCCCGGTCACGCCCTTGACGTGATCGAAATCCGATTCGACGCACCAGAAACAGCCGCCGGCGAACACCGCCACGCCGGTTTCCCCGGCCCTGGCCGGCGCGGTGGACAATGCCCCGATCATGAGAGCGGATGATAAGAGCAGTCTGAACATGGGCGCCTCCTGGGTCAGCGAGGAAATTAGCCCGCGCCGCGCCGATGACAACTCACGCTTCCGCACAATACTGTGAAGCGGCGGCGGTCAGCCGACAGCGTCAAACACATCCAGCGCCTCGGCGCCGTAGATCATCGACGGTCCGCCGCCCATGTAGACGGCGACGCCGATGGTTTCGATGATTTCCTCGCGGGTGGCGCCATATTTGCGCGCCGCCTTGGCATGAAACGCAAGGCAGCCGTCGCAGCGCGCAGTGATCCCGATGGCCAGCGCGATCAGCTCCTTGGTCTTGGAATCTAGCGCGCCGGGCGCAATCGCCGCCTGCGCCAATTGGCCGAACCCTTTCGATTGCTCGGGCATCGCCTTGCGCAGCGCCGCCATTCGCCCATTGGTCTGATCGATGAAGGAATTCCAGTTCGTTTCGGCCATGTCGGCGCCCCTTGTCGTTTTGTTCCGGACGCCACAGGTAGCAGCTTGCCGGGACGATGGATTTGATTGCGGTCAAACCGAGGACGCGGTCTTTACCCGTGCGTCGGCCAGGCCCGGTGCTCGTCGTCAATGACGAAAACATGGCGATGCCGCGCGCCCGGGTGATCGCGCAGGTGCGGATGATCCGCCGGCAGGTCACGATGCTCATGTTCGACCACCTGCCTGTCATCGGCGGGCCAGACCGCGACGGCGATCAGCGCGCCCGCAAGCGCGATCGCACCAAGGATCGCCATCGCCACGGGCAGTCCGACCGCGCTGCCGGCCCAGCCGGCAATCGGATAGGTCACCAGCCAACACAGATGCGACAGGGTGAACTGCGCCGCAAACAGCGCCGGCCTGTCTTCCGCTTGGGCCGAATTGCGCAGCAGCCGCCCCGACGGCGTCAGGATTGCCGCATAGAACAGGCCGCTCAGCCCCCAGACAGCGAGGAACGCGCCCCAAGACGGCAGGCCAGCATTGAGCTGATAGGCGGCATGAGCCAGGGTCAGCGCGGCCAGCAGAAACCCGGCCGTCACCATCACCTTGCGGTCAGCCAGCTTTTCCAGAAGCCTGGGCAAGACCAGGGCTGCGAGCATCGAACCGCCGCCAAAGGCGGCAAGGGCCGCGGCCACGGAACCATCACCCATGCCATAGCCACTGCGGACAATGACGACGGTGTTGACCAGCACGAAAGCCCCGCTGGCGGCGGCGGTGAGATTGAGCGCCAGCAATCCGCGCAGCCGTGGCGTCGCCACATAGATGCGAATGCCCCGGGTCAGGCGGTCGCGAAATGGCCGGGCCTTTGTCTGCTGACCGCTTGCGGGGATGGATGCCGCCAGAACCAGCAGCGCCGATCCGATGAAGCCTATGACGGTGCCGCCAAACAGCCAGTGGTAGCTGATGAACAGCAAAAGCAGCCCCGCCAGCGCCGGGCTCAGCAGGTTTTCCAGATCATAGGCCAGCCGTGACAGCGACAGCGCCTTGGTGTAATCCCGCTCATCGGGCAGAATGTCGGGAATGGTCGCCTGAAACGCCGGCGTGAACGTCGCCGAGGCCGCCTGGAGCAGGAAAATCAGAGCGTAAATCTGCCACACCGCATCAATGAACGGCAGCATCAGCGCCACCAGGGCGCGGACAAGGTCGGCGCCGATCAGCACGGATTTGCGCGGCCAGCGCACCGCCAGCGCATTGGCCAGCGGCGCCAGACCGACATAGGCTATCATCTTGATGGCGAACACGGTTCCAAGCACGGCGCCTGCCTGCTCGCCGGCCAGGTCATAGGCGAGCAGGCCCAGGCCCACGGTCAACAAACCGGTGCCGATCAGGGCGATCACCTGGGCGGCGAAGAGCCGGGCATAGGCGGGATGCTTGAAAACCTCGATCATGTCCGAACCTAGCCTATCATCATTGCATCGAACAGTTGGACGGATAGGATATTTCGCCTCCGCCGGCAATTCGCCGCGGGCGCGATGCCGCGCATGTCCGGCGAAGGCCGGCCTTCGGGATCGCCCGGAATACCGGTTTTTTGAACGATTCCGTTAAGTGTCTTGTAATTTCAAAACCATAGAATGTAAGGTTCAGCGTGCTGCGTATCCGGCGCGGCGCCGCGAAAGGACGCCATCGTGAAGAAACGATCCGGGCAGACAGGTAATGGGCCCGGCAAGGCGCCGAGGCCCGCCGCCAGCAAGCAATCCCCGATTGACCGGCTTTCTGCGGCAAACATGATCGTGCAGATGGACGCCGTCCAACAGGCTGCTCCGGAATTGGGCCCGGATGCGGTGTCCAGGGCCGCGGACCCTGATGCCGAACGGATCCTGTTCCGCGCGATGATCGACCAGGTGCCGGACTACCTGTTTGTCAAGGACACCAAGAGCCGCTTCGTGATCGCCAATCGCGCCGTGGCCGCCGATCTCGGGCGCGAACCCGACGAGCTGATCGGAAAAACCGATTTCGATTTCCATCAGGCCCGGCTTGCCCGCAAATTCTTCGCCGATGAACAGAAGGTGATCCGCACCGGAGACGCTCTCATCGACATCGAGGAACACGTCATCGATTTTGCCGGCAACGAGAAATGGTTCGCCACATCGAAGGTTCCGCTGCGCGACGGCGACAACCGGATCATCGGCATTGTCGGAGTCAGCCGCCACATCACCGACCGCAAGCGCGCCGAGGAGCAGATGCACTTCATGGCGCTGCACGACGCGCTGACCGGCTTGCCGAACCGGACCCTGTTCATGGACCGGCTGGCGCAAGCCATCCTGCTTTCGGATCAAACCGGACAGCAGGTCACGGCGATCTGCATCGATCTCGACAATTTCAAAACGATCAACGGCAATCTGGGCCACACGTGCGGCGATACAGTGCTGAAAATCGTGGCTGAACGGATGGTCGCCGCGGTCCGCGCTTCGGACACGGTGGCGCGCCTGGCTGGAGACGAATTCGTCATCATGCTGGTTGACCGCGGCCAAACCGCCGGCGCCGCCACGGCAATGCTGGAGACTGTCCGGCTGGCGATCGCCGAGCCGGTTCCAATCAAGGACCAGCCGGTGCGCATCACCGGCAGCATCGGGGCCGCCGTGTATCCCGGCGACGGCGCGGACGCCGAGACGCTGTTGCTGAACGCCGGCATCGCCATGCAGGAGGCGAAAGCCAATGGCCGCGACAATTTCCAGTTCTACTCAAAGGGACTAGACGACGCCGCGCGCGAACGCCGGCTGTTGCAGGATCATCTGCTCGGCGCCATTTCCAACCAGGAGTTTTCGCTGCTCTACCAGCCGCAGATCGACCTTGGCAGCGGAGCGATCTTCGCCGTCGAGGCGCTGTTGCGCTGGAACCACCCGACACTGGGCGAAGTCCCGCCGGTCAAATTCATCCCGCTGGCGGAGGAGAGCGGCCTGATCGTTCCGCTCGGTAATTGGGTGCTGCGCGAAGCCTGCCGGCAGAACAAGGCCTGGCAGGACGCCGGACTGGCCCCGATCACGGTCTGCGTCAACATCTCGGCGCGCCAGATGATCGAGACCGGCTGGGTCGGGCAGGTGACCGACATCCTGGCCGAGACCGGGCTCGAACCCCGCTATCTCGAACTTGAGCTGACCGAGAGCATGCTGGTGCAGGACGTCGACCAGGCCGTCGCCGTGATGAAGCTACTGCAGGCGATCGGCGTGAATTTCGCCATCGACGATTTCGGCACCGGCTATTCCAGCCTGAGCGCGCTCAAGAGCTTTCCCGTCGCCCGGCTGAAGATCGACCGCTCCTTCATCAGCAATCTTGCCAACAACCCGGATGACCAGAACATCGCCAAGGCTGTCATTCTGCTCGGCCAGAAGCTGAACATGCGGGTGATCGCCGAAGGCGTGGAGACCACCGAACAACTGGCTTTCCTCAGGGAAAACCATTGCGACGAGGGTCAGGGCTATCACTTCTCCAAACCGATCAAGCCCGGCGCCATCGCCACCCTGTTGCGCCGCGCGCAGGCCTGAAGTCTCGCTTCAACCCCGGCTTTTTTCATTGCCGTCCCCGCCGCGATCACTGCAGCGTTGAAATTCGTCTCGCGACTGCCTAGACACAGAGATCTGGCGGGACGCGGCCCGCACCCAAGATTCTGGCGCCAAGGCCAGGGAAGGATTGATCTGAAATGACGCTCCCCAATGATCTCAAACCCTCCACCCTCGCGGCCCAGGCCGGCGGCGCCATCGACTGGCCCTCGGGCGGGGTTGTGCCGCCGATGCAGCCGTCGACCACCTTCGTCCGCGACGAGGATTACAGACTGGTCAATCCCGACAATATCTATTCACGCGACAATTCCGACATCGTCCGCATCGCCGAGAATGTGCTGGCGCGGCTGGAAGGCGCCGAGGAAGCACTGCTGTTTCCCTCCGGCATGGCGGCGATCGCGGCGCTGGTGCGCACACTGCCAAATGGCGCGACGATGCTGGCGCAATCGGGCATCTACTGGGGCACGACCAAATGGCTCCGTGATTTCTGCGCCCGCCGCCAGATCGCGCTGCACGAAGTCGATGCGGCTGATCCGGCCGCGCTCGAAGCGGCCTGCGCCGCGCACCGGCCTCAACTGGTGTTCATCGAGACGCCGTCCAATCCCTGGCTCAAGACCGTCGACATCGCCCACGCGGCACAATGCGCGCACAAGGCCGGCGGGTTGCTGGCGGTTGATTCCACCGCCGCCACCCCGGTGCTGCAGCGGCCCTTGGAATTCGGCGCCGACATCGTCATGCATTCGGCCACCAAGGGCATCAACGGTCATTCCGATGTGCTGGCCGGCGTTCTCGCGACGTCTGCCCCGGCCGCAAAAATCTGGACCGACATCAAGGCCGACCGCCACGACGCCGGCGCGGTGATCGGACCGTTCGAGGCCTGGCTGCTGCTGCGCGGCATGCGCACCTTGCCGTTGAGGATGGAGCGGATGAGCCGTTCGGCGCAAATGATCGCCGAACATCTGAGCGCCCATCCGAAAGTGACCGACGTCTACTATCCCGGGCTCGCCAGCCACCCCGGCCACGACATCGCCAAACGGCAGATGCAGGGCGGCTTCGGCTGCCTGTTCTCGTTCCTGGTCAAGGGCGGCGCCGCAGAAGCGCTGGGCGTGGTGGGTAAGCTCAAGCTGTTTCACCGCGCCACATCGCTGGGCGGGGTGGAAAGCCTGGTCGAGCACCGCCACACCATCGAGCCGCACACCGGCATCCCGCCCAGCCTGATCCGCGTCTCGGTCGGCATCGAGGACGCAGGCGACCTGATCGCCGATCTCAACCAGGCGCTGGGGTGAAGGCAGTTCGGGGACGGTTTGCTTTTCCGCCGACGGGGAGCGAATGGGCGCTCTGATGCTGGCGGAAAAGTAAACCGTCCCCAGCATTTCCTAAAGCCCGAAGGTGACGAGACCGTTCGCGTCAATCGTCCAGGCCGCGTTCCACGCGATCTCCCAGGCATGATCGTCCGGATCGGCAACATAGCCCCGGAACCCGCCATGGGGAGGCGCGTCGGCGGGACGGATGATCCGGCCGCCATGCCGCGCCAGTTGCGCAATCGCCGGCGCGACGTCCTCGAGCGATGCCACATTGTGGGCCAGCGCATAGGCGCCCGGCTGCAGCACGCCGGGACGGTTCATGTCCTTTTCGAGCGAAGCCTTGAGGAATGTGCCGAGAACGAAGCCGTTCATCTGATAGAAGATGATTTCTTCATTTTCGAAAACCGGCGTCCAGCCGAAGCCTTCCGTATAGAAGCGACGTGACCGGGAAAGGTCGGCGGAACCGAGAGTGATGACGGAAATTTGCTGTTGCATGACGTGCCCTTTCTATCGGCATGCGCACCATGCACATGCCTTGATAGCCTTGGGCCGCCACCGAAGCAGCAGAAGGACCCGCCTATGCGGGGGCCGGGCCAACCTTCCCGAACCTAACCTGTTTCAGACAGGCAGAGTCTATTCAGGGTTTCGCGCCTGTCAAGCATCCGCCCCGGCGCGGAGCAGCCGGACCAACAGGAAAGCCGAGGGTCCGGCAGATGCTCGGGACAGGCCCGAGCACGACGACGGATAGGGTGCGGACACCGGTTGCCGCGGGACGCGGCGCTTGCGGGATTCCTCCCTTCTCCCTCAGGGAGGAGGTGCCGGCGAAGCCGGCGGATGAGGGATCGCTCCACCCGCTGAAGCCCGCCCTCATCCGTCTCGCCGCTGCGCGCGAGCCACCTTCCCCCGGAGGGGAAGGGAGGGGCAGGGCGGCGAGGACGCGCAAACCATAGAACCTACCGTTCGCCCCTTACACCCGGCGCTCGACCATCATCTTCTTGATTTCGGCGATTGCCTTGGCCGGGTTGAGGCCCTTGGGGCAGGTCTGGGTGCAGTTCATGATGGTGTGGCAGCGGTAGAGCCGGAACGGATCCTCGAGATTGTCGAGCCGCTCACCGGTGGCTTCATCGCGCGAATCAATCAGCCAGCGATAGGCCTGCAGCAGCACGGCGGGGCCGAGATAGCGGTCGCCGTTCCACCAGTAGCTCGGGCACGAGGTCGAGCAGCAGGCGCAGAGGATGCATTCATAGAGCCCGTCGAGCTTGGCCCGGTCCTCGTGGCTCTGCTTCCATTCCTTGGCCGGCGTCGGCGACACGGTCTTCAGCCACGGCTCGATCGACCGGTGCTGGGCGTAGAAATGGGTGAGATCCGGCACCAGGTCCTTGACCACCGGCAGGTGCGGCAGCGGATAGACCTTCACCGCGCCATCGATCTCATCGAGACCCTTGGTGCAGGCGAGCGTGTTGGTGCCGTCGATGTTCATGGCGCAGGAGCCGCAGATGCCCTCGCGGCAGGAACGCCTGAGCGTCAGCGTCGCGTCGATCTTGTTCTTGATCCACAACAAGCCGTCGAGCACCATCGGCCCGCAATCATCGGTGTCGATGTGGAACGTGTCGATGCGCGGATTGTCGGCGTCATCCGGCGACCAGCGGTAGATCTTGAATTCGCGGGTGTTTTTGGCGCCCTGAGGCTTCGGCCAGGACTTGCCCGGCTTGGGCTGCGAATTCTTCGGGAGTGTGAGTTCAACCATGGTCTCTGTTCCCTCTCAGTACACGCGGGCTTTAGGCGCGATCTTGGCGAGATCGATGCCTTCGGCGATCAGCTCGGTGTGGACCGGGCGGTAGTCGAGCGTTACCTTGCCTGTCTCGTCGACCCAGGCCAGCGTGTGCTTGCGCCAGTTGACGTCGTCGCGGCCGCCATAGGGGCCGTCGACATAATCCTCGCGGGCATGGCTGCCGCGGCTTTCCTTGCGGGCCTCGGCGCCATGGACGGTGGTGATGGCGCAGGCCATCAGATTGTCGAGTTCCAGCGTCTCCATCAGATCCGAATTCCAGATCATCGAGCGGTCGGTGACTTTCACGTCGGAGAACTCGCCCCAGATTTGCGACATCCGCTTGCAGCCCGATTCGAGCGAGGCCTGGGTGCGGAACACGGCGGCGTCTTCCTGCATGGCGCGCTGCATCTTTTCGCGCAAGTCAGCCGTCGGCGTGGAGCCATTGGCGTGGCGCAGCCGGTCGAAGCGGGTCATGATCTTGTCGAACGAGGCCTCATTGACCGGCGGAATGGCGGATGTCCGGTCTATCACCTCGCCGGCGCGGATGGCGGCGGCGCGACCGAACACCACCAGATCAATCAGCGAATTGGAGCCGAGACGGTTGGCGCCGTGGACGCTGGCGCAGCCGGCTTCGCCGACGGCCATCAGGCCCGGCGTCACCCGGTCCGGCTCTTCCGGCGTCGGGTTCAGCACCTCGCCCCAGTAATTGGTCGGGATGCCGCCCATGTTGTAGTGCACCGTCGGCAGAACCGGGATCGGCTCGCGGGTGACGTCGACGCCGGCGAAGATCTTGGCGCTTTCGGAAATGCCCGGAAGCCGCTCGTTGAGCACGGCGGGATCAAGATGATCGAGGTGCAGATAGATATGGTCCTTGGCCTTGCCGACGCCGCGGCCCTCGCGGATTTCCAGCGTCATGCAGCGCGAGACGACGTCGCGCGAGGCGAGATCCTTGGCCGACGGCGCATAGCGCTCCATGAAGCGCTCGCCCTCGGAATTGACCAGATAGCCGCCCTCGCCGCGGGCGCCCTCGGTGATCAGGCAGCCTGCGCCATAGATTCCGGTCGGGTGGAACTGCACGAACTCCATGTCCTGCAGCGGCAGGCCGGCGCGGGCGATCATGCCGTTGCCGTCGCCGGTGCAGGTGTGCGCGCTGGTGGCCGAGAAATAGGCGCGGCCATAGCCGCCGGTCGCCAGCACCACCGTCTTGGCCGAAAACCGGTGAATGGTGCCGTCATCAAGGTTCCAGGCCACCACGCCGGTGCAGCGGCCATCCTCTTCCATCAGCAGGTCGAGCGCGAAATACTCGATGAAGAATTCGGCATTGTGCTTGAGCGACTGGCCGTAAAGCGTGTGCAGGATGGCGTGACCGGTGCGGTCGGCCGCCGCACAGGTGCGCTGCACCGGTGGGCCTTCGCCGTAATTCTGCATGTGGCCGCCGAACGGCCGCTGGTAGATGCGGCCATCCTCGGTGCGCGAGAACGGCACGCCGTAATGCTCGAGCTCATAGACGGCCTTCGGCGCTTCCATGGTCAGGTACTGCATGGCGTCGACATCGCCGAGCCAGTCCGAGCCCTTGACCGTGTCATACATGTGCCACTGCCAGCTGTCGGGCGTCATGTTGGTGAGCGAGGCGGCGATGCCGCCCTGGGCCGCCACGGTGTGCGACCGGGTCGGAAACACTTTCGAAATGCAGGCGGTCTTGAAGCCCTGTTCGGCCATGCCCAGGGTTGCGCGCAGCCCGGCGCCGCCGGCGCCGACCACGACCACGTCATAGGCGTGATCGACAATCGTGTAGTCGCGTCCGCCAATGTTGACGCTCGACGTCATTACCATAAGTGTCAGCCTCCGAAGCCGAGTTTGAGCACCGCGAACAGCGACACAGCGCCGACCGCGATTGAAAAGAATGTGTTGAGCATCAGGGCCGCGATCTTGGCGCCCTCGCCGTGAACGTAATCCTCCAGCACCATCTGCATGCCGAGCCGCATGTGGATGAGCCCGGACACCAGCATCAGCCCGAAGACGACGGCGACAAGCGGGTTGGACAGCGCCGCGACGACATCCGCATAGGGCGCGCCATTGTAGCGGATGAGGAAGTAGACGAAAAACAGTATCAGCGGCACATTGGCCACCGCGGTCAGCCGCTGGCGCCAGAAGTGATCGGTGCCTTCGCGCGCGGAGCCCAGGCCGCGGACCCGGCTGAGGGGAGTGCGCATTGTATCCAGGGTCATCTCATTCTCCTCAAAACCGCATCGCGTAGCCGGCGATCCAGATCAGCACGGTCAGCGTCAGCGAGCCGGCGAGCGTCAGCCAGCCGAATTTGCGCGACACATATTTGCCCAGCCCGTGGCCGGTATCCCAGACGAAATGGCGCAGCCCGCCAAGCATGTGATGCATCAGCGCCCAGGTGTAGCCGATCAGCACAAGCCGCCCGAGGAACGAGCCGAACAGGCCGTTGACCCAGTCGAAATTCTCCTGACCGGAGGCGGCGGCGACCAGCCAGACCGCCACCAGCAGGGTGCCGGCATAGAGCGCCACGCCGGTGATTCTGTGCACGATCGACATCACGTAGGTAATCGTCGGGCGCCAAACTGTCAGGTGCGGCGACAGCGGCCGGTTCTGCGTCACATTGGTCATCGGGACCTTGTCCTTCGTTGCCTCAAGCAAAGCCATCGTCCCCGCGAAGCAGGGCCGGTGGCCGTGACAGGGTTTTAGTGCCTTATGTGCACCGCGTCAAAGCCCGCTTTGGCTTTCCTGCCAAGCCTTTGGTCGAAACCGCGGGAGCCACCCGGCCTGGACGCCGCTTCAATCGTTTCAACCGGGCGAACCGGGCCGGAACGGTCCCTTGCCCACCGCGGATTTTATCAACTGGAATGATCGAAGCGGACTTCCCAGCTGGAAAAATCAGCCTTGGTGGCGCGTTTCTCGTAGAGCTTGCGCCCATCCTCGGGCTGGCGCGGCGCGTTGAACACCAGCCGCGACCAGCCGCGCGCGTCGCTTTCCTCGGTCAGCAAATCGATCATCGCCTGGGCGATGCCCATGTTGCGGTGCAAATGGCTGACATAGAGATGATCGACCTGGCCGCAGCGCATGCCGGTGACCGGATCGGGCAGATCATAGAAAATGACGAAGCCGACCAGCTCGCCATCGAGCCAGGCCCCGAAGATCTGCGCCACCCGGTCCTGCAGCAGGGTTTCGGCGTAATAATCATCCGGCCGCCGCGGCGCGCCGCGCTTGAGCGACTGCACGTAAGCCGCCAGCAGCGGCGAAAAATGATGCGCATCCTTGAGATGCAACAGCGAGATGTCGATTGTGTCCGGCGTATCCATGGGTGGATGTTTCGTCGAAAGCCGCGCCGCCGTCAAGCCGTCGTCGACATCAACCGGGGGCGGACTCCGCAGTTGCCCCCGCATCCATCGGCGCGTCAGGATCAGGCCGCAGCGTCGCATCCCGCGTTCCGTTATCCTCGGCCGTCGTGCCGAGGATAACGACGGTGAGAGTGGAGGATGACGATGGAGAGAGTCGGCGCGCGCGCCCCGAACTCCCGCAATCCGCCCCTATTTCCACTCGCGAATATCGACAAAATGGCCGGCGATCGCCGCGGCGGCCGCCATCGCGGGCGAGACCAGGTGGGTGCGGCCCTTGAAGCCCTGGCGGCCTTCGAAATTGCGGTTCGAGGTCGAGGCGCAGCGTTCGCCCGGCTTCAGCCGGTCGTCATTCATCGCCAGACACATCGAGCAGCCCGGCTCGCGCCAGTCAAAGCCCGCCGTCTTGAAGATCACGTCGAGGCCCTCGGCTTCGGCCTGGTCCTTGACCAGTCCCGAGCCCGGAACGATCATCGCGTCGACGCTCGGACTCACGGTCTTGCCCTCGACCACCTTGGCCGCGGCGCGCAGATCCTCGATGCGGCCATTGGTGCAGGAGCCGATGAACACCCGGTCAATGGCGATGTCGGTGATCTTGGTGCCGGGCTTGAGGCCCATATAGTCGAGCGCCCGCCATTTTGACGTCCGCTTGGATTCATCCTCGATCAGGTCGGGATTGGGCACTTCTCCGGTGACGGCCACCACGTCCTCTGGCGAGGAGCCCCAGGAGACGATTGGCGGCAGCGAGGCTGCGTCAAGCCGGACGATCTTGTCGTAATGGGCGCCCTCGTCGCTGACCAGCGATTTCCAGTATTCGAGCGCCATGTCCCAGGCCTTGCCTTTTGGCGCGCGCGGACGGCCCTTGATGTACTCGTAGGTCTTCTCGTCGGGCGCGATCAGGCCGGCGCGGGCGCCGCCCTCGATGGTCATGTTGCAGACCGTCATGCGGCCTTCCATCGACAGCGCGCGGATTGCCTCGCCGGCGAATTCGATGACATGGCCATTGCCGCCGGCGGTGCCGATCTCGCCGATGATGGCGAGGATGATGTCCTTGGCTGTGACGCCGTCCGGGAGTTCGCCATTGACCTCGACCAGCATGTTCTTGGCCTTGCGCTGGATCAGGGTCTGGGTGGCGAGCACGTGCTCGACCTCCGAGGTGCCGATGCCATGCGCCAGCGCGCCGAAGGCGCCGTGGGTGGAGGTGTGGCTGTCGCCGCAGACGATCGTGGTGCCGGGGAGCGTGAACCCTTGCTCCGGACCGACGATGTGGACGATGCCCTGGCGCTTGTCGTTCTCGTTGAAATATTCGACGTTGAACTCGGCCGCATTGGTGGCGAGCGCCTCGACCTGGATGCGGCTTTCCTCGTTCTTGATGCCGAGCGAGCGGTCGGGTGAGGTCGGCACATTGTGGTCGACCACGGCCAGCGTCTTTTCCGGCGCGCGCACCTTGCGGTGGGCGGTGCGCAGGCCTTCGAACGCCTGCGGGCTGGTCACTTCGTGCACCAGGTGGCGGTCGATATAGAGCAGGCAGGTGCCGTCTTCCTGGCGGTCGACAATATGGTCGTCCCAGATCTTGTCGTAGGTTGTGCGCGGTGCGGTCATGGCGGTGGTCCGTTTATCAAGATGACGAGAGTGGATCGATAGGCCGCCGGGCGGGCGGCGGAGGCGTGGGCCTCAGGCGCGGCGGCCGGTCAGTGCGCCCGAGACGCGCGCAAAAAATCGTGCCGGCAGACGCTTGTGGTCCTGCAGCACGAAGATCTGAGGCGCGAGACAGCTGAATTTCGATCCCATGGCCGGGCTCATATCAATTTTTGGCGGCGCGGGCAACGAAATTGGAGATGAGGGCGGCAGGTGACGGTGCCGGCAATCCGGGCCGCTCAGCCGCTGCTCCCGCCGTCCGCAGAATCGCCCCCAGGATTGTCCGGTGAATGCTTCGGCGGTTTCAGCGCCATCCGGGTTTCCAGACGCCGCACCAGCGCCAGCACCAGTGCGCCCAGCAGGCAGGACAGCAATGCCACCAGCCAGAGACCCAGCCCCGCCGCGAGCCCGGAAGCGCCAGCCAGCCACATCCCCGCTCCGGTGGTCAGGCCCTGGACCTCGCCGTGCCTGAGCAGGATGGAGCCGGCGGCGAGAAAGGCCACGCCGGCGGTGATCGCCTCGACCAGCCGCAACGGATCGGCGCGGATCTGCTCGTCCGAGAATACCTGCATGCCGGTGATTTCGAGCGTGATGACGGCGAACACCGCCGCGGCCAGCGAGATCATCATGTGGGTGCGGAACCCCGCCGGACGTTCCGCCATCTCGCGCTCGAAGCCGAGCACGCCGCCCAGGCAGGTGGCAAGCATGAGCCGCGCCGTGATCACCTGCCAGGGCAGGGTCGTCGACCGCAAGATTTCCTCAAGCACAGCGTCCATTGAAAATCAACGCGGCAACCGCCATCCCGGTTCCCTGCAATCTTTTCGGGTGTGCGGCCATTCGGGGTCAGCGGCGTTGGTCGAGCTTGAACTGGAAATAGTTGAGCTGCGCTTCCGGAATCCGGTCGGTGTTGACGCGGCCCTGGCGGAGGTCGCGCAGGAACATCGCCTCGGCATTGGGCTGGAAATGGTAACTCGGGTTCATCTGCGGCGTCAGGATCGGGTCATAGAGCCGGCCCGACTGAATGGCGTCGAGCCTGCGGCCGAGGCGCTCCGCCGACGCAGGCAGGGGCAGCAGCATCAGCCCGATAAGGGCGATCAGGAGTGTGTGTCGCATGGGGACTGTCCTTTTTACGCGCGGCTTGCTTTTCCCTCATGTGGGGTCCGGTTGCCGGATTGCCAGGGTTTTGCCAGGGCTCTTGACGGAAACGGCGTCCGGATTGGTCAGGATCTCCCGGCCGCGCCGCGTTCCTCGTCAGACCGCCTGAGCCGTTTTTCCAGCGCCCTCAGTCCCAGCGACAGGCCGACGGTCAGCAGCAGATAGACATAGGCCACGATCGAATAGGTCTCGAAAAACCGGAACGAGCCCGAGGCGTAGACCTTGCCCATCTGGGTGAGGTCGGCGACGCCGAGCACCGAGACCAGCGAGGAATCCTTGATCATGGCGATGAAATCATTGCCCAAGGGCGGCAGGATGGTGCGGATCGCCTGCGGCAGCACGATGAAGCGGAATCGCTGCACCGGCGTCAGCCCCAGCGCCTTGGCGGCCTCGACCTGGCCCGCGTCGACGGCGAGGATGCCGGCGCGGAACACTTCGGCGATGAAGGCGGAATAGCCGATGGTCAGCGCGATGATCGCCCGCCACAGCAGCGAGACATCGCGCACCGACAGCGGCTCGATCAGCCCGGCGTCGGCAAGCGGCGTGATCATGAAGTTCCAGGCCAGCACGAAGCCCGGCGCGCCGACGAAGGCGATGTAGAACAGCAGCACCAGGATCGGGATGCCGCGGATGATCTCGACATAGAACCGGGCGATCTGCCTGAGCGCCAGATGTTTCGACAGGCCCATCACGGCGAGCGCCAGCCCGATCACGGTGGCGAGCGAGAAGCCGACCAGGGTGACGAAGACGGTGATGCCGACGCCCCTGGAGACGATCGAAAAAATCTGGCTGTAGAGATCGTTGAGGACGATCTGGACCGCCAGGAACAGCGCGATCGCCCCGGCGGCGAGAAGCCACCAGGGAAAATCAGCCTTGTCGGAACCGCGGGACGGAGGCGGCACAGTGAGGGCCGGGCCGTCTACTCGCCGAGCTTGTAGTCGAGGAACCATGTCTTGTTGAGCGCATCAATGGTGCCGTCGGCCTTCATCGCGGCGATCGCCGCATTGACCGGAGCGACGAGATCGGAGCCCTTGGGGAAGATGAAGCCGAAATCATCGGCGCCGAGCGGGCCGCCAATGAGCTTGAGGCCGCCGTCGGACGCCTCGACATAGCCCTTGCCGGCGACGCCGTCGGTCAGCACCATGTCGACATCGCCGGTTTTCAGCGCCTGCACGGTGGCGCCGAAGGTTTCCATCAGCTTGATCCTCGGGTTCTGCTCATTGCCGTCGAGCACGTCATAGACGGCGACATAAAACGGCGTGGTGCCGGGCTGGGCGCCGACCAGGCCGTCCTCGAAGGCGGCGAAGCTCTTGGCGTCCTCGAACCGGGTCTCGTCGGCGCGCACCAGCATGAACATTTCCGAGCGCATGTAGGGATCGGAGAAATCCACCTTCTCCTTGCGGTCTTCCTTGATCGAGATGCCGGTCATGCCGATCTCGTACTGGCCATCCGACACCGCCTGGATCATCGCATCCCAGGAGGTGTTCTGGTAGCTGACGGTGAAATTCAATCGCCTGGCGATCTCGTTCATCGCGTCATATTCCCAGCCGATCTGGCCGCCGGTCTTCGGATCGATGAACTGCAGCGGCGGATAGGCGTTTTCGGTGACGACGACGACCGCGCGGCCGCCGAGATCCGGCAGATCCTGCGCCTGCGCCGGAAGGATGAGGGCCAGGGCCGCAGCGGCGGCCAGGGTGAATTTGAACAATGACATGGTGGTCTCCCTTGTGAGGTATCGGGGATTTTTTTGTCTTCCGGCACGCGCGCCGCAAACGGTGCCATGCGAAGCCGGCACTTTGCAATGCGGGCTGGCGCGCCGCAAGGGGAAACACCCGGCGCACGGCGATCTCCTGCACCCAAGCCGGGCGCCCCCGCGCGGGCAACCCGCCGGGGTTTGAGGGGTATTTTGGTCCGGAGGGCCGCACGCGGGCTGTGCCTTACGGAAATGGGTGGTGTGTGCATGTCAGAACATGCACGGGGGTGGCGCATCCGCGCGCGCGGCCCGAAATTCGCCGGATGATGTCCGCATCCGACAGGCGTCGCCTTGCCTTGCCGCCCGGCCCGGACGAGGCCACCACGGCAGGGAATGAAACGCGTCCGACGCGGGTTCCATCGTCTGTTCGACGATCAAATCCGCCACAGGCCCGTCCCGCCGTCCATCCGCTTGCTTCGCCCGTGGGCGAAACCCGGATGCGAGGGCTGATCCGGTGGCTGGCTTGGCCCGGTCATCGCAATCGATGACCAAGCTGCCAGCGGAGCACGCCGGCCTCCGCCTCCTCCCGGGACCCGCCGCACGTTACGGCGAGGCCAGGAGGCCTTCCTCCCGCCTGGACCGACACGTTCATGATCCATCCGGCGGCGGGAGTGACAGAAGTATGGCACGGGGGTGGAGGGTGGGGAAAAGATGGGCGCGAAATTTGGCTAAGGGATTGGAAATGCTGGGAGCGGGGCGGGATTTTGTCCACGTTTGCAACAGTACCCGACCGGCCCGATCTCCCCCCTTGCGGGGGAGATGTCGGCGTAGCCGACAGAGGGGGGTGCGCTCTCCGCGCACACCAAACTGTCGGTTTTAGCCGAAACACACCCTCCTCTGTCGCTTCGTGACATCTCCCCCGCAAGGGGGGAGATTGGGAACACCTTTACGGCTCGCAACGGGCGGCTACATGCGGACTGGCCGGGCGCCATGTCCCACCGTCCCCATCAACGCAAAAAGCGCCGGTCGCCCGGCGCTTTCTGGTGTGGTTCCGGAGAACCCTCAAATCATGATGGAGCGGTTTATTCGCTCTTGGCGTCTTCGGCCGGTGCTGCAGCTTCGGCGGCGGCTGCTTCGGCGGCTGCGGCCTTTGCGGCTGCGGCTTCGGCGGCCTCGGTTGCTGCCTTTTCGGCGGCCAGAGCCTGGGCTGCGGCGACCTTTTCGGCTTCGATGCGGGCCTTTTCAGTGGCGTAGGCCTGGCGCTCGTCATCATTGAGCTTGCGGGCGCGGGTGCCGGTGTTTTCGACGATACGGGCCGACTTGCCGCGACGATCGCGCATGTAATAGAGCTTGGCGCGGCGGACGCGGCCGCGGCGGACCACTTCGACGGCTTCCACCATCGGCGAGAACATCGGGAACACGCGTTCCACGCCTTCGCCATAGGAGATCTTGCGAACGGTGAAGCTTTCGTTCAAGCCGGCGCCGGAGCGGGCGATGCAGACGCCTTCGAAGGCCTGCAGACGGGTCCGTTTGCCTTCCGTCACGCGCACCTGCACGCGCAGCGTGTCGCCGGCGGAGAATTCAGGGAACTTGCGGGTGGCTTCGATCTTGGCTGCCTGTTCGGCATCCAGCTGGGCAATGATATTCATGGTCCTTGACCTTTCTTTTTTCTCAAACGGTCAGAGCGCTCGCGGTCGCCGGTTTGGTATGTCCCTTTTGGGATCATCCTCGAGGCTATGCCGGTGAAGGCAGGAGCGGGTTCACCATTCATTGTTTGGCAGGCGCCGTTTCACGGCTGTCGGACATTGCCGATTGGGCGGTGCGATACACCATCGACAGGGATTTGTCACGCCCGCTCAAGCAATTTTGTTGCCGGCCTTGCGGCAAGGCTCCGGCGATGCTCTAAAACCGTTCCCAAGAGCACCCCTGCACTCAGGCGGAACGGCCTGAGTGCAGGGGTGCTCCAAATTTCAAGTGTCGGAGCGTCCCTTGTGCGTCCAAGGGGACGTGAAGCACGCTCTAATGGCCTCTGGCGGTACCCCATGTCCATCTTCGATATCGTGTTTCTGTTTTCCGCCGGCTTTTTGTCGAGCGTCGTCAACGCCATTGCCGGCGGCGGCACCTTCCTCACCTTTGGCGCCATGACGCTTGTGGGCGTGCCGCCGATCATGGCCAACGCGACGTCTTCGGTGACCCAGTTTCCGGGCTATGTCACCTCGGCGCTGGCCTACCGCAAGGAGATAAGGCAGGCCGGACGCGAGGTCTGGGTGCTGGCCGGGATCTCGTTTGCCGGCAGTCTCGCCGGCGCGCTGATCCTGGTCTCGATGTCCAATCCCTCGTTCCGGGCGCTGGTACCCTGGCTGTTGCTGGCGGCGACGCTGATCTTCGCCGCCGGACCCTATCTCAGGCCGAAGGCGCATGCGGAACAGAAGATATCCCGGCTCGGACTGGCGGCGCAGTTTGTCACCTCGATCTATGGCGGCTTTTTCGGCGCCGGCATGGGCATCATGATGCTGGCCGTGCTGGGGCTCGCCAAGGGCGGCGACTACCACAAGCTCAATGCGCTGAAAAACCTGATCGCCGTCGTCATCGCCTTCGTCGCCATCGCGGTGTTTTCCACCGGCGGCGTCGTCGCCTGGCTGCCGGCGCTGATCATGATTCCGGCCGGCGCGCTTGGCGGCCATTTCGGAGTGTGGGCGGCGCGGCGGGTGCCGCAAGCGGTGATCCGCGGCGTGGTGGTGGCGGTCGGCCTGCTGTTGACCTGGTATTATTTCGCCTTCTGACCGGGATGATCGCGGTCAAGCAGATCGGGCCGCCTTTGCCGGGTCAGCTCCAGCGATTGCGCCTGACGCCAGGCCTCTATCGCCTGGTGATGGCCCGAGGTCAGAACCTCGGGAATCTCGCGGCCCTCGAAGATCTGCGGCCGTGTGTAATGCGGATGTTCGAGCAGCCCGGTCTCGAAACTCTCATGGGCGCCCGATTCCGCGTTGCCCATGACGCCGGGCAGCACCCGGATCACCGCGTCGAGCAGTGTGAGCGCCGCCGGTTCGCCGCCCGAGAGCACGTAATCGCCGATCGAGACCTCCACGAGATGGCGCGCCTCGATCACCCGCTGGTCGACGCCCTCGAAGCGGCCGCAGATGATCACCGCGCCGGGACCGGCGGCCAGTTCGCGCACCCGAGATTGCGTCAGAGGCATCCCGCGCGGGCTCATCAACAGCCGTGGCCGCGCATCGCCCTCGGGGCTGACCGCATCAATGCTAGCGGCCAGCACGTCGGGCCTGAGCACCATGCCGGCGCCGCCGCCCGCCGGCGTGTCATCGACCGAGCGGTGCCTGTCTGTGGCATAATTACGTATGTTGACGGGCTCGATTACGACATCACCGCGCTCGAGCGCCCGGCCCGCCAGCGAGTGGCCGAGATGGCCGGGGAACATTTCCGGATAGAGCGTCAGCACGGTGGCGCGGAAACTCATGTCCGGCGGCCTTCGCCAGGCTCCCCGCCCTCGTCTCCATTCTCGTCACCGGGCTCGTCGTCATCGCCGGTGCTGATCAGGCCGGCGGCGATCGGGTCGACCAGGATGCGGCCCGCTTCGAGATCGACTTCCGGCACCGCGGCCAGCGTGAACGGGATCACCACCGGCTTTTTGCCCTCGTCGCGCAGCTCCAGGAGATCGCCGCCGCCGAAATCGAGCACGCCCGACACCGTGCCCCAGAACTGGCCGTCGGCATCCCAGGCTTCCAGGCCCTCGAGATCGGCATGGAAATATTCGCCCTCCTCCAGCTCCTCGTCGTCAAGGCTGGAGCGGTCGATGAACAGCTCCAACCCCTTCAGCGCTTCCGCCGCGTTGCGGTCGTTGATACCGCGAAAGCGCACCACCACGACTGTCTTGGCGAAGCGGTGATCGAGGATCTCGAAGCGGCGGCCATCGCTGGTGTAGAGCGCGCCATAATCGGCCAGCGCCATCGGATCCTCGGTGAACGGCTTGACCCGCACCTCGCCGCGAAGGCCTTGCGCCGCACCGATGACGCCGATGAGAACGGGATGATCAAGCTTGGTCATGGACATCTCCGAAAGTGAGGGGAAACGCGAAACGGGCGGCATCAAGCCGCCCGCAATATACGCCAGATGGGCGGGCGATGCCTATTCGGCAGCGGTTTCTTCAGGAGCCTCGGCAGGCGCTTCAGCCGGAGCGGCGGCTGCGGCAGCGGCGGCTTCAGCAGCTTCGGCGGCGTCGGCCTTGGCCTTGGCGGCGGCGGCGATGGCGTCATCTTCCTTCTGCTTCTTCTCGGCGACGCGTTCCTGCGCCTTCTTGCCGGGCTTGGCCTTGTTCGGGTTGCTGCGGGCGTCGCGGGTCATCATGCCGGCTTCGGCCATGAAGCGGGCGACGCGGTCGGTCGGCAGCGCGCCGTGATCGAGCCAATGCTGGATGCGCTCATTGTTGAGGCTGACGCGGGTGGCGTCGTCCTTGGCCAGCATCGGGTTCCAGTAGCCCAGACGCTCGATGAAGCGGCCGTCGCGCGGGCTGCGCACGTCGGCAACGATGATGTGGTAGTAAGGCCGCTTCTTGGAGCCGCCACGGGCCAGACGAATTTTCAATCCCATTTTCTTTTCCTTCGTTTCTAACTTGAGTGTTGCGTGTGGATGTCTTCGGGCGCCGGGAAGCGCCAGAGTCTTCACATCATCTGGAAGCCGCCTGCTTGTGGTGCTGGATGACTTCCCGAATGACGAATTCGAGGAATTTCTCGGCGAAATCCGGATCGAGATCGGCGGATTTGGCGAGGCTCCTGAGCCGCACGATCTGTTCGGCCTCGCGGGCCGGGTCGGATGGCGGCAGGTCGGCCGAGGCTTTCAGCGCGCCGACCGCCTTGGTGACGCGAAACCGCTCGGCCAGGATATGGATCAGCGCCGCGTCGAAATTGTCGATCGAGCGGCGGAATTCGGTGAGCTGCGCGATGGCGTCGGCCTGGCTGGTCATGTCTCTCGCCCTCACTTCTTCTTCGGCAGGCCGGGAAGACCGGGCAGTTTCGGGCCGCCCAGGCCTGGCAGACCACCGGGCATGCCGCCCGGGAAACCACCCATGCCGGGGGCCTTGCCCAGACCTGCGGCTTCGGCCTGTTTCTGCAAGGCTTCGAGCTGTTTCGGATCCATCTTCGACAGATCCGGCATGCCGCCGCCGCCCATCATTCCACCCATGCCGCCTGGGAGCCCCATCTTGGAGGCGAGGCCACCCATGGCCGCGCGCATCATGCCGCCACCCTTGCCCTTGCCGCCCATGGCTTTCATCATGTCGGCCATCTGCCGGTGCATCTTCAGAAGCTTGTTGATCGCCGCCGCATCGGTGCCCGAACCGGCGGCGATGCGCTTCTTGCGGGAATGCTTGAGCACGTCCGGATTGGCCCGCTCGGCCTTGGTCATCGAGCCGATGATGGCAAGCTGGCGGGCGAATGTCTTGTCGTCCATGCCGGCCGCCGACATCTGGTCCTTCATCTTGCCCATGCCGGGCATCATGCCCATGATGCCGCCCATGCCGCCGAGCTTCTGCATCTGCTTGAGCTGGTCGGCCATGTCGTTCAAATCGAACTTGCCCGTCTTCATCCGGGCGGCCATCGCCTGCGCCTTTTCGGCGTCGAAATTCTCCGCCGCCTTCTCGACCAGGCTGACAATGTCGCCCATGCCGAGGATGCGGTCGGCGACGCGGCGGGGATGGAATTCCTCGAGCGCGTCCATCTTCTCGCCGGTGCCGATCAGCTTGATCGGCTTGCCGGTGACGGCGCGCATCGACAGCGCCGCACCACCGCGGCCATCGCCATCCATGCGGGTCAGCACCAGGCCGGTGATGCCGACGCGCTCGTCGAAGCTGCGGGCCAGATTGACCGCGTCCTGGCCGGTCAGCGCATCGGCGACCAGCAGGATCTCGTGCGGATTGGTGCGCTTCTTGATCTCGGCCATCTCGGCCATCAAGGGCTCGTCGATATGGGTGCGGCCGGCGGTGTCGAGAATGACCACGTCATGGCCGCCGAGTTTCGCTGCCTGCACCGCGCGCGCGGCGATGTCGGTGGGCGACTGGCCGTTGATGATCGGCAGGGTGGCGACCCCGGTCTGCTCGCCCAATTGCCGCAACTGCTCCTGCGCGGCCGGACGGCGGGTGTCGAGCGAGGCCATCAGCACCTTCTTGCGGTCGCGCTTTTCCAGCCGTGCGGCGATCTTCGCTGACGTCGTGGTCTTGCCCGAACCCTGCAGGCCGACCATCATGATGACGACGGGGGCCGCCGCATTAAGATCGATCGCCACGCCTTCGTCGCCGAGCAGCGCCACCAGCTCGTCATGGACCAGCTTGACCACCATCTGGCCCGGCTTGATCGACTTGACGATCTCGGCGCCGACGGCCTTTTCGCGCACCCGGTCGGTGAATCCGCGCACCACTTCCAGCGCCACGTCGGCTTCCAGCAGCGCGCGGCGAACCTCGCGCATGGCTTCCGACACATCCTTCTCCGACAGCGCGCCGCGCCCGGTCAGATTGTTGAGGATGGAGCCAAGCCGGTCCTGGAGATTTTCAAACATTACGTCGTCCTGTTGTTGCTGAAACTCTGTCCAGCCCATATGGGACGGGCGTCACGCAAAGCCAAACAGCACCCGAGGGCGCATCGCGCTGTCGGGTGGTGACCTCCGGGATCGATTTATACCATCAAGGGTCCCGGTCGGCGGCTCGGAGTCATGCTCGTCGCAGATTTGTGCGGGATAAATAGGAAAAGTGCGCGGGAGTCAAGGTTTGGGGCGGTTTGGTGGATTCAGCCGGCGATTTCGCGGCGCGCCAGGTCGGCCAGATTCAATTCTCCTAATGACTATTGCGCGTCATGAAGCACCATGGCCATTCGTATTCCCTACCTCAACGTCTGCATTCCCCTGTAAATCAGTTCACGGATGAAGCGCTGATACTTCATGCCGCTTTTCCGCCTCGGCCTTGATGGCCGCATGCTGGCTTTCCGGCAGGCGCATATTGAGGTGCGGTCTTTTCTTCAAACTCAAATTGCACAGGCCTCATGGCACTGAAATCATACTCCGACAGATCCGCTTCCTCGACGAATTTTTCAGCCTCTTCGTCGGTTTTGAATACCGGCCATGGTTTTAACTTGCGCATAGGTCTGTACCTCCGTTCGACAAATATACCACGCACCGTCTGGCATTGGAGAATACCATTGAATATGATTTAATGGTATCAATGCAAGGAGAGACCATGGGCAAGAACACATCAGTTATCCTCGGCGACCATTATGAAAGATTTGTCGGGACGCAGGTCGGAAGCGGGAAATACGGCTCGACAAGTGAAGTCATCCGGGCCGGGCTGCGGCTATTGGAAGAGCGCGAAACCGCAGTGAGCACGTTGCAAGCCGCGCTGATTGACGGAGAGAAAAGCGGCATCAGCGCCCGTAGCCCCGATGAGATTATCGCCGCCGCGATCGAGAAACGGCGCAAGAATGGCGCACTTTAAGCTCGCGCGCGCGGCAGACCGGGATTTCGAGAGGATATTCGAATTCGGCATCGACCAGTTCGGGCTTGCGCAAGCGCTGGACTACCAGAATGGCATGAAGCAACGCTTCGTTGAACCGGCGGCACAGCCTGAAGCTCTATCAGGCCATTGACCATATCCGCCAAGGCTACCGCCACAGCGTCTACCAGGTGCATTCAATCTACTACAAGATTGACAGGGATTTCGTCCTCATTGTCCGCATTTTGGGCCGCGAGAACCCGGAACATCGCTGCCGGATCAGGATGACGGGTAAACCGTTGCAGGTTCTGTTTCGCCTTTGAGCATAGTGCCACGGCACCCCCTCTAAAACGGCCACACCCAGGCGATCATCGGCACGCCGACGATGATCACCAGCGCTTCCAGCATCAGGCCCATGCGCCAGTAGTCGCCGAATTTGTAGTTGCCGGGGCCCATGATGATGGTGTTGTTCTTGTGGCCGATGGGGGTGAGGAAGGCGCAGGAGGAGGCGACCGCGACGCCCATCAGGAACGGGTCGGGGCTGGCGCCGATCGACTGGGCGACGCTGACGCCGATGGGGGCGGCGATCAGCGCGGTGGCGACATTGTTGAGGAAATCCGACAATGTCATGGTGATGATCATCAGCACGGCGAGAACGCCCCAGGCCGGCAGATCGGCGGTCTGGGTGACGATCAGACTCGCGATCATCTGGCTGCCGCCGGTCGCTTCCAGCGCGCCGGCGACGGGGATGAGGCAGGCAAGCAGCACGATCACCTTCCACTCGATCAGCGCGTAGAAATCGCGCCCACTGACAATGCCCAGGGCAAGATAGCCCACCACGCAAAGCCCCAGCGCGATGGCGAGCGACGTGATCCCCATCACCGACAGCGCGATGGCCGCGGCGAAGATGGCAATGGCCATGAGCGCCTTGGTCCGCTGCAGCACCTCGAGCCGGCGGTTTTCCAGCGGCAGCACGCCGAGCCATTGGCTGGCGGCGGAAATGTTCTTGTCGGGCCCGATCAGCAGCAGCATGTCGCCCGCCTTGATCAGCAGGCTGCGCACCCGGCTGCGGAAGCGCGTGCCCTGCCGGGAGACGCCGAGCAGCGTCACCCCGTGTCTTTGAATTAGCCGCATCGCCATGGTGGTGCGGCCAACGACGCGTGCATCCTCGGGCACGATAGCCTCGACCAGGCTCAGCGACTTGCCCATCAACCCGCCATATTCCTCGGTGCCGACAGCGTCCAGTTCGGCGGCCCCCATCAGCGCCTCGATCTGCTTCGGGTCGCCTTCCAGCACGAGGAAATCGCCCTCGCGGATCTCGCGGCTCTGCGAGAAGCCGGGCAGGCGCTTGCCCTGCCGGGCCAGCCCCAGAATGGTCACGTCATTGTCAGTGGCAAGCGGATAGAGCTCGCCGACGGTCATGCCGATCGATTTCGAGCCTTCCTTGACCCGGGCCTCGGCGACGTAAAGACCGGCGTCGCCCTCAAGCGAAATCGCGTCGGCCCGGGCCGGAATCAGCCGCCAGCCGATGAACGCCACATAGGCGATGCCGACGACCGAGACCGCGATGCCGACCGGGGCGAAATCGAACATCGAAAACGGCGCGCCCAGCACGTCCTGCCGGTATTGCGCGATGACGATGTTGGGCGGCGTGCCGATCAGCGTGATCATGCCGCCGAGGATGGTGCCGAACGACAAGGGCATCAGCGTCAGCGACACCGACCGCTTGGCCTTGCGCGCCGCATCCATGTCGAGCGACATCAACAGCGCCAGTGCGGCCACATTGTTGATGATTGCCGACAGCGCGGCCCCCACCACCGCCATGATGCCGATATGGGTGGAGAGCGCCCGATCGGGACGGGTGACGAAACGGGCGATGAATTCGACCGCGCCGGAATTCATCAGACCGCGCGACACGATCAGCACCAGCGCGATGATGACGACGGCGGGGTGGCCAAAGCCGTGAAAGGCCGCGCTGGGTTCGACAAGACCCGCCAGCACCGTCACCATGAGCGCCACGAAGGCGACGAGATCATAGCGGATGCGGCCCCAGACAAGCATGCCAAACAGCAGGATGAGAATGCCAAACAGCACGATCTGATCGGTCGTCATCAATGGGTTCCTCCGGCGGACTGCGAAGCTGCGGTCCTGGGGTTGCATGGCCGATTGCCGCGGTCAAGCCCGGCCCTGAACCGCAACAGGCACTGCCACGCGGATAGGTTCGGGGGCCGGCGGGCCACGTCCCATCACGCGCCAAGCGCCCCCGTCAAACCACCCGGCCTCAACAAGGTTCCATCAACCCGGCTCAAATCCTTGATCGCGCTCCGCCTTACCCCATATCATGACGCATGAAACGACGATCCTTTCTCAAATTTTCCGCGCTGGCCGCCCTGTTGGGCAGCGGCGCGTCGGGGAGCGCCATGGCTTTGGCACGCGCCAACAATCCATATCATTCCGGCCCTATGAGCGATCATTTCGACGGCACCCGCTTCTTCAATCCGGATGGCTCCGCGCCCAAGGGTTTCTCGGATTTCGTCAAATGGCAGTTTGGTGGCGGCAAGGAACCATGGCCGGCTTCAGTCACCAGCCCGCATGCGCCGGCAAAGCCCGAGGCGCGCGTTAACGGTGATGCGCTCAGGATCACCATGGTCGGCCACGCCACGCTGCTGATCCAGACAGCGGGGCTCAACATCCTGACCGATCCGGTCTGGTCGGACCGCGCCAGCCCGCTGTCCTTCGCCGGACCGAAGCGGATCACCGATCCCGGCATTGCCTTCGAGGATCTGCCCAAGATCGACCTGGTGCTGCTTTCCCACAATCATTACGACCATCTTGACATGATGACGCTGGCGCGGCTCAGACAGGCGCATGATCCGCTGGTGATCACGCCCTTGGGCAATGACGCGATCATCAGGGCGCATGTGCCGGCGATGCGGGTGACGACCGGCGACTGGGGCCAGTCGATCCGGTCAGGGCCGGCGACGATCCATTTCGAGCCCTGCCACCACTGGTCGGCGCGCGGCATGAATGACCGCTCGATGGCGCTGTGGGCGGCTTTCGTGATCGAGACCGGCGGCGGCAAGATCCTGCATATCGGCGACACCGGCTTTGACCAGGGGCGGCCCTACCGGAATGCCCGCGATCGCCATGGCCGGTTCCGCGCAGCCATCCTGCCGGTCGGCGCCTATGAGCCGCGCTGGTTCATGAAGGACCAGCACCAGAACCCCGAGGAAGCGATCGAGGGATTTTTGCTGTCGGGCGCCGATTATGCGCTGGGCCATCATTGGGGCACGTTCCGGCTGACCAACGAAGGCCGCGACGCGCCCAAACAGGTGCTGGAAGCCGAACTCGCCAAAAAGGGCGTGGCGCCGGAGCGGTTCCGTCCCTTGCATGCGGGCGAGGTCTGGGAAGCGCCGGTCGCTGTCTAGCATGCTCCGGCACTGGTAATTGCAGCGCTTTTTTGCCATATAGGCCCGGAAACGATACGGGTTTGTGGCATGGCATCGATGGTTCCTTTCGCCAAGATGAACGGACTGGGCAACGACATTGTCGTCATCGACATGCGCGGCCGCACCGATGCCGTGACTTCGGAGGCGGCGATTGCGCTGGCGGCGAACGAGAAAACCGGTTTTGACCAGATCATGGCGATCCACGACACCGATCTCAATGGCGTCGATTATCGCATCGATATTTTGAACCGCGACGGCAGCCGCGCCCAGGCCTGCGGCAACGGCACCCGCTGCGTGGTGCAGGCCCTGGCCGGGGAAACCGGGCGCAAGAGCTTCACCTTCAAGACGCTGGCCGGAATCCTGACCGCTCAGGAGCACGAGGACGGGCTGATCTCGGTCGACATGGGCCAGCCGGAATTCAGATGGGACAAGATCCCGCTGGCCGAGGAATTTTACGACACCTCCCGCATCGAGCTGCAGATCGGCCCGATCGACGCGCCGCTGTTGCATTCGCCGTCGGTGATGTCGATGGGCAATCCGCACGCCATCTTCTGGGTCAGGGACGATGTCTGGGCCCATGATCTCGAACGATTCGGGCCGCTTCTGGAAAACCATCCGATCTTTCCCGAGCGCGCCAATATCTCGATTGCCCGGGTGATCGACGATCACACGCTGGATCTGAGAACCTGGGAGCGCGGCACGGGCCTGACCCGCGCCTGCGGCTCGGGGGCCTGTGCCGCGGCTGTCTCGGCGGCGCGGACGGGGCGCACCGGGCGGGAAGTCACCGTCAATGTGCCGGGCGGGCCGCTGAAGATCGAGTGGCGCGCTGACAATCACGTCATCATGACCGGTCCCGCCGAATGGGAGTTTTCCGGCCACGTCGATCCCATAAGCGGTGACTGGCGCGCCGACGAGGCGGCGGCGTGAGCGGTGTACGCGTGCTGAGCTTCGGATGCCGGCTCAACACTTTTGAATCCGAGACCATGCGGCATGCGGCGGAAACCGCCGGGCTCAACAACGCCATCCTGGTCAATACTTGCGCGGTGACGGCGGACGCGGTGCGGCAGGCGCGGCAGAGCATAAGGCGGGCGCGGCGCGACAATCCGCACGCCCGCATCGTGGTCTCGGGCTGCGCCGCCCAGACCGAGCCGGAAACCTTTGCCCGCATGGAAGAAGTCGACGCCGTGATCGGCAATGACGACAAGGCGCGTGTTTCGACATATCGCAAACTGCCCGATTTCGGCGTCTCGGCAACCGAGAAGATCCGCGTCAACGACATCATGTCGGTGCGCGTGACCGCGCCGCAGATGATCGACGCGGTTGAAGGCCACGCCCGCGCTTTCGTGCAGGTGCAGAATGGCTGCGACCATCGCTGCACCTTCTGCGTCATCCCCTTTGGCCGCGGCAATTCGCGCTCGGTGCCGATGGGCGCGGTGGTCGACCAGATCGCCCGGCTTGTGGGCAATGGCTATGAGGAAGTGGTGATCACCGGCGTTGACGCCACCAGCTATGGCGCCGACCTGCCGGGCCGGCCAACGCTTGGCGCGCTCGCCGCCGCCATCCTCAAACAGGTGCCCGGCCTGAGAAGGCTGAGACTGTCGTCGATCGATTCCATCGAGGTCGACGACACGCTGATGGAACTGATCGCAAACGAACCGCGCTTGATGCCGCAACTGCATCTGTCGCTGCAGCATGGCGACGACCTGATCCTGAAGCGGATGAAGCGGCGGCACAGCCGCGATGATGCGATCCGGTTTTGCGAGACCGTGCGGCGCCTGCGGCCCGGATTTGCCTTCGGCGCCGATCTGATTGCCGGGTTTCCGACCGAGTCTGAAGCGATGTTTGCCCGCTCGCTCGAACTCATCGACGCCTGCGGCATTGCCTTTTTGCACGTCTTTCCCTATTCGCCGCGGGACGGAACGCCCGCGGCGCGGATGCCGCAACTTGATCGCGGACTGATCAAGGACCGCGCGGCCAGGCTTCGCAGCCACGGCGAAAAGGCCTATGCCGCCCATCTCGCCAGCATGGCGGCGGCGGGCGGAACGCATTCGGTGCTGGTCGAATATTCCGGCCTGGCGCGGACTGAAAATTTCACGCCGGTGGTTGCGCCGGATGCGCCACGGGGCCAGATGGCGGTGGTCAGGGTGACCGGACGGAACGAGACTCAGCTGACCGGCGAGCTTGTTGGCGCGAAGGGCGATCACAGCCCGGCCCGCGCCACGGGCTGACCCCAGGAAGGACGACAGGCCGATATGGCGCTCAACTTCATCAAAAAGGTGTTCTCCTTCGGGCGGAACAAGGACGCCGCGCCCGAGGCGGAGCCGGCGGCGGCGCCGGATGAGGGACTGACTCCGGAGCAATTGTCCGCAGATCCGGCCATCGCGCCCGGTCCGGATCAGACAGCCGGGCCCGCATCGCAAGACGCTGCCCGGGCCTTCCCGCATGACGGCGGCGGCTTGCAGGTCTCCGCGGAGACAGCGCCCGGCGAAGCGCTGCGGACACCCGCGTCAGCGGACAAGCACCATGCCGGCGAACCTGCTGCCGAGCCCGCCGACGAAACCGCGGATGAGGGCATCGAACCAGATGAGCTTACCGCTGATCCAGGCATCGCGCCGGCCCCGGATCTGACACCTGAGCCTGAGCCTGAGCCTGAGCCTGAGCCTGAGCCTGAGCCTGAGCCTGAGCCTGAGCCTGAGCCTGAGCCTGAGCCTGAGCCTGAGCCTGAGCCTGAGCCTCGAAGCGTGGTTGTCCGCGACACCGTGTCAAGGCCTGCTCCGGTGGTGGCGGCTGAGCCTGTGGAGACTGAAAAGGCCAATTGGTGGCAGCGGTTGCGCCACGGCCTGTCGCGCACCTCGGGTCAGCTGTCGGGCCAGATCACCGGCATCTTCACCAAGCGCAAGCTCGACGCCGACACGCTTCAGGATCTCGAGGACGTGCTGTTGCAGGCCGATCTCGGCGTCGAAACCGCGATGCGGATCACCGAAGTGCTGTCGGCCAGCCGCTACGGCAAGGACATTTCGCCGGCGGATGTGCAGAAGGTGATGGCCGACGAGATCACCAGGGTGCTGATACCGGTTGCTAAACCGCTTGAACTCGATCTCAGCCACAAGCCGCATGTCATTCTGGTGGTCGGCGTCAACGGCACCGGCAAGACCACCACCATCGGCAAGCTCGCCGCCAAATTGAGCGCGGGCGGGCTGAAGGTGACGCTCGCCGCCGGCGACACGTTTCGCGCCGCCGCCATCGAGCAATTGAAGATCTGGGGCGAGCGCACCGGCTCGAAAGTGGTGGCCACCAAAATTGGCGCCGATGCGGCGGGGCTGGCCTATGAGGCCTTCGAGACCGCCCGCGCGGACGGCGCCGACGTGCTGATCATCGACACCGCCGGCCGGCTGCAGAACCGCACCGAGCTGATGGACGAGCTGGCCAAGGTGGTGCGCGTCATCAGCAAGCTGGATCCGAGCGCGCCGCACACGGTGTTGCAGACGCTCGACGCCACCACCGGGCAGAATGCGCTGAACCAGGTCGAGATCTTCAAGAATGTCGCCGGCGTCAACGGGCTGGTGATGACCAAGCTCGATGGCACCGCGCGCGGCGGCATTCTCGTCGCCATCGCCGCCAGGCACAAATTGCCGGTCTATTTCGTCGGCGTCGGCGAGGACATCGATGATCTGGAACCCTTTGAGGCGGCCGATTTCGCAGCGGCAATCGCCGGAGAACCGAAATGAACGACCGCAAGCCGACCGATGCAGCGCCCGTGGATGAAGAGATCCACCTGTTTGAGCGCGACCCCAACGACCCCGAGCGCAAGCGCATCAATCCGCTGCTCAAGCTGGTGCTGGAGCTGGGGCCGCTGCTGGTGTTCTTCTTCGCCAATTCGCGCGGCGCCTGGATTGCCGAACGGGTGCCGTTTCTGGCCGATATCGGCGGACCGATCTTTGTCGGCACCGCCTGCTTCATGATCGCCACGGCGATTGCGCTTTCGGTGTCGTGGGTGCTGACCCGCACCCTGCCGATCATGCCGCTGCTGTCGGGCGTCGTCGTGCTGGTGTTCGGGGCGCTGACGCTGTGGCTGCAGGACGAGACCTTCATCAAGGTCAAGCCGACTATCATCAACACCATGTTTGGCGTCATTCTTTTGGGCGGCCTCTACTTCAAGAAATCATTTCTGGGCTATGTCTTTGATTCGGCTTTCAGGCTCGATGCCGAGGGCTGGCGCATCCTGACCTTGCGCTGGGGCCTGTATTTCCTGCTGATGGCCGTCATCAACGAGATCATCTGGCGCAATTTTTCCACCGATTTCTGGATCACCTTCAAGGTCTGGGGCAATCTGCCACTGTCGATCGTCTTCACGCTTCTGCAACTGCCGCTGATGCAGCGGCATGCGCTGCCGGAGGAAGAGGCGAAGGGGTAAGGGCTGGGGATATTGGAGCTGATTGAAATATCGGGTGGGCGCCTTGAGGCCGTTCGGGCCCTTTGCATCGGCACTTCCGGTCCAAAGCCGCTATTGGCCGGCTTTTTGACCAATGACCACTTGGCGCCTCAACGGCGAGACCACTTACTTCTGTCTCGTTGAAGCTTTCGCCGGGACCGGTTTGTTGCGGATGCGCACGGCTCGCCCTTCGGGATGGTCCATCTCAAAGGCGTTGGTCTTGCGGATCAAATCGCTGAGCTTGCGGAAGCCGAAATTGCGCGGATCGAAATCAGACGACAGGTTCGCCAGCTGCGATCCGACCGCGCCAAGCGGCGCCCATCCGTCTTCTGTCTCCATCTGATCGAGCACGCGACGGATGATCGGCGTGGCTGCGCTTGGTGGCTGAAGCGGCTTGGCCTTGCTATCCGCAGCCTCCGTATTGGCAGGCGCATCGGGGAGCAGGTTCTCGGTATAGGTGAATCTTCGACAAGCCTGGCGGAAGCTCTCCGGGGTCTTTTGCTCTCCGAACCCGAACACATCGACGCCTTGTTCACGAATGCGGGCAGCCAGCCGTGTGAAATCACTGTCGGACGACACCAGGCAGAAGCCGTCGAAACGACCGCTATGCAAAAGATCCATCGCATCTATGACGAGTGTAATGTCGGAGGCATTCTTGCCGGTCGTATAGGCGAACTGCTGCTGGGGAATGATCGCATGACGCGCCAGCACATCAGTCCAAGCTTTCGATCTTGGGCTGGAAAAGTCGCCATAGATACGGCGGACGCTGGCTTCACCGATCTTTGCGATCTCGTCAAACAGTCCGTCGACAATCTTGGCCGAAGCATTGTCGGCGTCGATGAGCACAGCGAGGCGGGGAGCGCGCGTTTCGATTGTCATCGTTCAAGAAGCCTTCCGGACATGTGATGTGAACCAACCTATCACATGTGCCGACGGTCAGCGATGCATGGAATTCGGTTCACCCCGGGTAATCCTCGCTCGAACCAACAAGTGCAAAATTTGCACAAGTTCGGCAACAGGGTTCTCACCAGCTCATGCCCGGAGACGATGAGACACCAGACGTCGCCGTCCAACTCACCCTCTGGAAAGCTTGCAGTGTCACGTGATGCTTGACATGTGTCACGTAAAACGTTACACATCATGCCATGATCGAGAGCTTTCGAAACAAGGAATTGTCAAAGCTCTGGGAAGGATCGCGAAGCAGGATCGACAAACGGTTTCATGCCCGCATCGAAGCCAGGCTCGATGCGCTTGATGCCGCCACGAAGGCGGAAGACATGAACCTCCCCGGCTTCGATTACCATCAGCTTGTGGGGAAGACACCGACTAGGTTCACCGTTCATGTCAACGGTCCCTGGTGCATCACATTCGAGTTCAGCAATGGCAATGCCTGCAATGTTGACTTCGAGCAATATCATGAGGAGCGGCAGATGACGTCCTTCACGGCAAAACGTAACCCCGAACGGTGCCCCACTCATCCGGGCGCGCTGCTGCGCGAGGACATTCTTCCGGCCATCGGCAAGCCGAAGACCGAGATCGCCAGGCTGCTGGGCATATCGCGGCAGCATCTCTATGAAATCCTGCGCGAGGACAGGCCGGTGAGTGCATCCGTTGCAGTCAGGCTCGGCAAGATGTTTGGCAACGAACCGCTGATGTGGATCCGGATGCAGGCGGCTTACGACGCCTGGCATGCCGTGCGCGAGGTCGATGTGTCCAACATTCCGACGTTGAAGGTGGCCTGAGGGCCGCGAAGCGGAAGTTCCCGGAGCAGGCTAACAGCTCGGCTCACGCCGGATTGGCGAACGGGCCGGAATACCCCTTCTCCATCACCTCGCGTTCATGCGCCAGCATCCAGTGCACTGTGGGAAAGGCGATCTCGTCGGTGGGCAGCGCGTCCCAGTCGAACAGCTCCACTTCGAGGCTTTCCTCGCCGACGCCGAACAGCGCCGCGCCTGCGCCGGGGTCCAACAATTCGGCGCGCCAGATCAGTTGCACCTGACTCAGATGCGGCACCGAATAGACCGCCAGCAACTCGCCGAGCCGGAGATGGGCCAGCGCCTCCTCGCGCGCCTCGCGCCTTGCGCCGTCTTCGGGGGTTTCATTCATTTCGAGATAGCCCGCGGGCACGGTCCAGAAGCCGCGGCGCGGTTCGATGGCGCGGCGGCACAGCAGCACCTTGCCCTGATGCCGGACCACCGATCCGACGACGATGCGCGGGTTTTCGTAATTGACGAAGCCGCAAGCCCGGCAGACCTCACGCTCATGCGTGTCGCCCTCGGGAACCAGCCGGTCGAATGTCTTTTGGGTGCTCATCGGCCCAACATAGCGCGCGGCCAAGGGCGCGGCGAGACCAATCCGGTGACCGGACGGCAGAAATTTCAGCCAGCCGGGGACATCGCCTTTTCAATCGCCGGCAGCAGCTTGTCGCGCAAGCTGTCCTCGGTGAACGGGCCGATCTGCTTGAACAGTATGGTGCCGTCGGGGGCGACCAGATAGGTCTCCGGAACGCCGTAGACGCCCCAGTCGATCGCCGACTTTCCGACCGGGTCGATGCCGACCGCGGCAAACGGATTGCCAAGTTCATCGAGAAATCTCAGCGCATTCTCGTTCTTGTCCTTGTAGTTGATGCCGACCAGCACGATGCGCGGATCGCGCGACAGCTCGAGCAGGATCGGGTGCTCCTGCCGGCACGGCACGCACCAGGAGGCCCAGACATTGACCAGCGCCAGTTGGCCCGCAATCGCCGCGTCGGTGAGCGCAGGCACCGGCGCGCCGCCCGCGACCAGGCCTTCGAGCGGCGGCAGGCTGAGCGACGGCGCCTTTGAGCCGATCAGCACCGAGGGAACCTCGTTGGCGTTCTTGCCGGAGCCGAGCTGGTAGAGAAACACGCCGGCAAGCGCGATGAACAGCACCAGCGGCACGAACGCGATCAGCACACGCCGCCGGCTGCCCGGCGCCCTGTCTTGATTCGGTTCCGCGCTCATGAGCGAGGCCCGCCCTTCGAGCGCCGCCGCACCCCTTGCGCCTCGAGTTCAACCAGTTCGCGCTTGCGGGCGCGCCCGTCAGCCAGAATGGAAAGCAGCAGGCCGGCCAGGACGAGGGCTGTCGCCGCATAGGACAGAAAGACGAAGGTTTCGTGGCTCATTGGTCCGCCCGTCCGATCGATTGCGCCGCCTGCCGGCGCATCGCCTGAACCCGCCGCCGCCAGATCTCGTTGCGCATCGCCATCAGATGCAGCGTGAAAAAGATCAGCGTGTAGGCGATCCCCATCACCAGCAGCGGATAGAGCATGGAGGGGTGGATGGTCGGGCCGTCAAGCCGCATCACGCTTGCCGGCTGGTGCAGCGTGTTCCACCACTCGACCGAAAACTTGATGATCGGGATATTGATGAAGCCGACCAGCGTCAGCACCGCCGCGGGGCGCGCCGCGCGGCCCGGATCATCCATCGCCCGGTGCAGCGCCATCAGGCCGAGATACATCAAAAACAGCACGAACACCGAGGTCAGCCGCGCGTCCCACACCCACCAGGTGCCCCACATCGGCCGGCCCCACAGCGACCCGGTGAGCAGCGACAGGAAGGTGAAGGCGGCGCCGATCGGCAGCGCCGACTTGGCCGCGACATCGGCCAGCGGATGGCGCCAGACCAGCGTGCCGATCGAGGCGATCGCCATCACCGAATAGCACATCATCGCAAGCCAGGCCGCCGGCACATGGATGAACATGATCCTGACGGTGATGCCCTGCTGATAGTCCTCGGGCGCCGCAAACGACATATAGAGCCCGATCAGCGAAGTGGCGACCGCCGCGGCGGCGAGATAGGGCAGCACCCGCCCGGACAGGGCGAGAAACCGGGTCGGATTGGCGAGGCTGGTAAACCAGCCCTGGGAGATGGTGCTGTCACTCATGGCTTTTCTCTAATACGTGATGCAGCCGGTTACAATGCGACAAATCAATCGGCAGCCCCCTTCAGCGCCGCTGCGGCGGCAACCGGGCCAAGGGCCGCGAAGAACAGCGCGATCGCCGACAGGATCATGAAGGGCGGCCAGAACGGATCGGGCTCGGTCACCGCCGCATAGGCCGCGCTGACCCCGAAGATCAGGATCGGGATCGCCAAGGGCAGGATCAGGATCGAGACCAGGAGCCCGCCGCGCGGCAAAGCGACGGCGACCGCGGCCCCCACCGCGCCGATGAAGGAAATCGCCGGCGTGCCAACCAGCAGCGTCAGCATCACCGCCCCCGTGGCGGTTGCACTCATGTTCATCAGCAGCCCCAGCAGCGGGGCCGCCAGCACCAGCGGCAGCCCGGTGGCGAGCCAATGGGCGAGACTTTTGACGAACACGGTGAGCACCAGGGAAAACCAGTCCTGCATCACCAGCATGTCGAGCGAGCCGTCTTCCCGGTCGGCCTGAAACAGCCGGTCGAGCCCGAGCAGCGAGGCGAGCAGCGCCCCGATCCACAGGATCGGCGCGCCGATCCGCGCCAGCAGGTTGAGATCCGGCCCGATGCCGAAGGGAATGACCGCCACCACCGCCAGAAAGAACAGCACGCCCAACATCGCGGCGCCCCCCGAGCGGGTGCCGATGATCAGATCGCGCTTCAAAAGCGCCATCATGCCCAGGCCTCCCCGGAGGCGGAGACGGCGCGGTGAACGCCGGTGAGTTCGAGCGAGCGCACATTTTCAAGCCCGAGCGGCTGATGGGTGGCGGCAATGGCCAGCCCGCCTCCGGCCAGATGGTCGCGGACCAGATCGGCGAACAGTTGGCCCGAGCGCCTGTCGAGCGCCGCCGTGGGCTCGTCAAGCAGCCACAGCGGCCGCGCCGACACCAGAAGCCGCGCCAGCGCGATGCGCCGCTGCTGGCCCGCCGAGAGATAGCCGAACGGCAGATGCGCCACGCCGGTGAGTTCGACCGCGTCAATCGCCGCGTCCACCGACAGGCCCTCGCCGCTCCCGCCGTGTTGGAAGCCCTTCCAGAAGCTCAGATTCTCCGAGACCCTGAGTTCGCGCTTCATGGCATTGCGGTGACCGAGATAATGGGCAAAGTCCGGGACCGGCAATTCCGCCCCGTCATCGCCGGTGAGCGAGAACGCGCCCGAATCGGCCGGCAGCAAGCCCGCCAGGATCCTCAGAAGCGTGGATTTCCCGGCGCCGTTGGGGCCGGTAATGACCAGCGCCTCGCCGCGTGAGAGCGCAAACCCGACATCTTCGAACAGAACGCTGTCGCCGCGCCGTCCCATCAGTTTCGTGGCTGTCGCCTGCATTCAATCCCCGCATCTGGCCCCCCGCGGGAGCCCGGCTGTCGCATTGCTAGCATCGCCCGGCTGACATTCGTCAAAAAAACATCGCTATGGGCCATTGGTTGATCTGGCACGTTCTTACGAAATTATCTATAAGGCCCGCAACCACGCCAGCGGTCGGCGTGAATTCCACCTAGCGCCGAACATGACACCCCATCAGGCGTCACGGGCGGACAGCGGAAATGACCGTACCCGCATCCTTCTGCGCGCATCAGCGTGCGGCAAGGTGTTTGCCTTCAAAATTCGGCTGAACTGACGAAAGCGGGTTGCCTGTGGCCAAATCACTCGACAGCTTCAATTGCCGTTCCGTCCTCGATGTCGAGGGCACGGACTATGTCTATTACAGCCTGATCAAGGCCGAGAAGAACGGCCTGACCGGGATCTCGGCGCTGCCTTTCTCGATGAAGGTGATTCTCGAGAACCTGCTGCGCAACGAGGATGGCCGCTCGGTCAAGAAGGATGACATCCTCGCGGTTGTGTCCTGGCTCACCGACAAGGGCACGGCGGCAAGCGAAATCGCCTACCGCCCGGCCCGCGTGCTGATGCAGGATTTCACCGGCGTTCCGGCGGTGGTCGACCTGGCCGCGATGCGCGACGCCATGGTGGCGCTCGGCGGCGACCCGGAAAAGATCAATCCGCTGGTTCCCGTCGATCTGGTCATCGACCACTCGGTGATCGTCGATGAATTCGGCACCGCCACCGCGCTCGCCCACAATGTCGAGCTCGAATATGAGCGCAACGGCGAACGCTACCGCTTCCTCAAATGGGGTCAGCAGGCGTTCAAGAATTTCCGCGTCGTGCCGCCCGGCACCGGGATCTGCCATCAGGTCAATCTCGAATATCTTGGCCAGACTGTTTGGACCAAGGAAGAAGACGGCGAACTCACCGCCTATCCCGACACCTGCGTCGGCACCGACAGCCACACCACCATGATCAACGGCCTTGGCGTTCTGGGCTGGGGCGTTGGCGGCATCGAGGCCGAGGCCGCCATGCTGGGCCAGCCGATTTCCATGCTGCTGCCCGAAGTCATCGGCTTCCGCATGACCGGTGCGCTGAAGGAAGGCGTCACCGCCACCGATCTGGTGCTGACCGTGGTGCAGATGCTGCGCAAAAAGGGCGTGGTCTCGAAATTCGTCGAATTCTTCGGGCCCGGCCTTGATTCGATGTCGCTCGCCGACCGCGCCACCATCGGCAACATGGGTCCGGAATATGGCGCGACCTGCGGCTTCTTCCCGGTCGACGGCGAGACCATCAAATACCTCACCATGTCGGGCCGCGAGACCAGCCGCATCAAGCTGGTCGAGGCCTATTCCAAGGCGCAGGGCATGTGGCGCGAAGCCGGCTCCGCTGACCCGGTGTTCACCGATACGCTCGAGCTCGATCTCGGCTCTGTCGTTCCCTCGATGGCCGGACCGAAGCGCCCAGAGGGCCGGATTCCGCTCGAAGGCATTGCCGCCGGCTTCGCCACGGCGCTGGCCGACGAGTACAAGAAGCCAGGCCAGCTCACCAATCGCTACCCGGTCGAGGGCGAGGATTATGACCTCGGCCATGGCGACGTGGCGATCGCGGCGATCACCTCCTGCACCAACACCTCGAACCCGAGCGTGCTGATCGGCGCCGGCCTGCTCGCCCGCAAGGCGGTGGCCAAGGGACTCAAGGTCAAGCCATGGGTGAAGACATCGCTGGCGCCCGGCAGCCAGGTGGTGGCCGAATATCTGGAGAAATCCGGCCTGCAGACCGATCTCGATGCGCTCGGCTTCAACCTGGTCGGCTTCGGCTGCACCACCTGCATCGGCAATTCCGGCCCGTTGCCGGCGCCGGTGTCCAAGACCATCAACGACAAGGGCCTGATTGCGGCGGGCGTGCTGTCCGGCAACCGCAACTTCGAAGGCCGCATCTCGCCGGACGTTCAGGCCAATTATCTGGCCTCGCCGCCGCTGGTGGTGGCCTATGCGCTGGCCGGATCGGTACAGATCGACCTGACCACAGAGCCGATGGGCGAAGACCAGGACGGCAACCCGGTCTACCTCAAGGACATCTGGCCCACCTCGCAGGAGATCCAGGAGTTCATCATGAAATATGTCACCCGCGAACTCTACGCCGCCAAATATGCCGACGTGTTCAAGGGCGACGAAAACTGGCAGGCAGTCGAAGTGCCGACCAGCCAGACTTATGCCTGGGACGACAATTCGACCTATGTGCAGAACCCGCCCTATTTTGAGGGAATGGGCAAGACCGGCGCCGGCATCTCCGACATCAAGGGCGCCCGCGTGCTCGGCCTGTTCGGCGACAAGATCACCACCGACCACATCTCGCCGGCCGGTTCGATCAAGGCGCAATCGCCGGCGGGCTCCTATCTGATGGACCATGGCGTCGGCGTCATGGACTTCAACCAGTACGGCACCCGGCGGGGCAACCACGAGGTGATGATGCGCGGCACCTTCGCCAATATAAGGCTTCGCAACCACATGCTCGGGCCGAACGGACGCGAGGGCGGCTACACCTTCCACTATCCGTCGCGCGAAGAGGTGTCGATCTTCGACGCGGCCATGCAGTACAAGGCCGAAGGCGTGCCGCTGGTGATCTTCGCCGGCGTCGAATATGGCAATGGCTCGTCGCGTGACTGGGCCGCCAAGGGCACCAATCTGCTCGGCGTCCGCGCCGTCATCGCCCAGTCGTTCGAGCGCATTCACCGCTCCAACCTGGTCGGCATGGGGGTTATCCCCTTTGTCTTCGAGCAAGGCAGTTCCTGGGAAAGTCTCGGCCTGAAGGGCGACGAGACGGTTTCGATCGAGGGACTGGCCAATGTCCAACCCAACGAGAAGAAGATCGCCCGGGTCACCTATGGCGACGGCACGGTCAAGGACATCCCGATCATCTGCCGCATCGATACGCTCGACGAAGTCGATTACGTCAAGAATGGCGGCATTCTGCAGACCGTTCTGCGCGATCTGGCTGCCTGAACGTTACAGCCTGAACAACACCGGCGCCGGGGCAACACTGCCCCGGCGTTTTTCGTTTGAAGCTCTCACCGCAACGTGATTTGGACGTGTCCGGGACTCCAAGGTAAAATCAGTCCCAACCTGCTGGAGTTCCCTCCCGATCGAAACGGATCTCAATCCATGACCTCGCGCGTCCTCACCCTCACCCTAGCCCTTCCCGCCCTGACTGTGGCGGTGTGCGTGGGCCATTCGGGCGCGGCGCAGGCGGACAATTTCACCGGGGTGGTTGAACTGTTCACCAGCCAGGGATGCTCCTCCTGCCCGCCGGCCGATGCGGAGCTTGCGCGCATGGTCAAGGAAGGCGAGGTGCTGGCGCTGAGCTATCATGTCGATTACTGGAACTATCTCGGCTGGGCCGACACGCTGTCGAGCGCCGCCAGCACCGAGCGGCAATATGGCTATGCAAGCACGCTCGGGCGCAAGAATGTCTACACGCCGCAGGCCGTCATCAACGGCCGGGATCACACCAACGGCGCCGACCGCGCCGCCATCGACACGATCGTCAAGTCATTGGCCGAAAGCGGCGCCGGACTTACGGTCGAACTGGCGGCGAGCATGGACAAGGACGGGCTCAGCATTTCTGTCGGCCCCGGCCGGGGCAAGGCCGATATCGTGGCGGTCTATTTCGATGACGCCACCCAGGTAAAGATCGAACGCGGCGAGAATGCCGGCCGCACCGTCAGCTATCACCACAGCGTGCGTGACATGGAAACCGTCGGAATGTGGGATGGCGCCGCGGTCAAGCTGAAACTGCCGTCATCGGTGATGTCCGCCCATCCCGGACGCGGCTGCGCCATTTTGCTGCAAATGGTCAGCCAGGACGGCTCCCCCGGGCGGATCCTCGGCGCAACCGTGATCGAACCCGGCAAATCCACATAAAAAAGACCGGCCTCAAGCCGGTCAAGTTATCGGGGGTTGCCTCAGCGCTCAGGGCGCGGGACCGGCCTTGAGCGTTTGGGGTGCGCGGGCTTTCAGCTCGAAAACCGACCGGAAAGCCAGGCACTTGGGGAAGATCCGTCCCGGGGACCCCGAAGGGGGCTGGGGGGCTGTCAAATCGAAGTCCCCGGTTCGAACCGTCTGAGGCAACGAGGCTACAATTGCCGCCAAATCAGGCGGGGATTTGGCTGAAATACGGCCCAATTATGCCCACGGCTTGATTTGCGGCCAATCGCGGTAAACAACGGCGACCGGATGAAGCGTTTCGTGATGGTGCAATGCGGAATGAACTTCGGCCGATTCCGGATCAGGAAAATTCGCCGCCCGCGCTTGAATTTGAGTCTGTGTCAGGCACACTGGGGCGATGAACACTGATTTGCAGTCCACATAATGGCTGACGGGACGGATCATTCGTCGAGCCGCGGCGGCGCCCATGCCGCGACAGTTGATCTGGCCGAACTCCGCCGCCGCACCACGCCGGAGCCGGTCACCTTCCAGCGCCGCGAACTCGATCTTGTTCTCAGGGTCTATGGCAGGATGGTCGCCGAGGGGCACTGGCGCGACTACGCCATCGACCATCTGCGCGACCGCGCCATCTTCTCGGCCTTCCGCCGCACCAGCGAGGTGCCGCTCTTTCGCATCGAGAAAGACCCTTCGCGCGCCCGCAAGCAGGGCGCCTTCGCCATCATTTCAGCCGCCGGTCTGGTGCTCAAGCGCGGCCACGAACTGGAAACCGTGCTGAAATATTTCGACAAGACGCCGCGGCTGGTTAGGTAGCGCCGGAGGTGGGGGCGAAGTTCGGCCTCACCCCGTAAACAGCGTTCCCGGATAGCTCAACGGGTCGGGATCGGTCTGAGTGCCTTCTCCCAGCGGCCTTTGCATGAACACCGTGTCGAGCCAGCGGCCATGCTTGTGGCCGGAGCCGGTGATCATGCCGGAGCTCACGAACCCCGCCTTCTGGTGCACCGCGATCGAGGCCGGATGGGCGCCGCCGATCACCGCCACCATCTGCCGGAAGCCGAGCGCTTCGCATTGCGCAATCAGCGCTTCAAGCAGGGCCCGGCCCACGCCGCGGCCGCGCGCCTCGGGCGCCAGATAAATCGAATCCTCCACCAGCCAGCGATAAGCCGGCCTTGTGCGGAAGGCCGAGGCGTAGGCATAGCCGAGCACCGCGCCATCCTCGTCCCCGGCGATCAGATAGGGGTAGCCTTTGCCGGTAATGGCCTGCATGCGCAGCCCCATCTCGGCCATGTCAGGCGCCACAAGTTCGTAGCTCGCCACGCCGTTGAGAACGCTGTCGGTGTAGATGCGGGTGATCTCGGGAAGATCGGAGGGGGTCGCGTCGCGGATGATCATGGGGTGCCGGGTCCGGTGGGTGGTCTTTCCCTTTATCTCCGGGCTTGATTGCAGCCAACAAAAAAGGCGGTCCGAAGACCGCCTTTTCCTGATCAATGATGATCTGTTGCCGAACTGACTACTCGCGGTTGCCAAGGAAGTGCAGCAGGAACATGAACAGGTTGATGAAGTCGAGATAGAGACGCAACGCACCCATGATTGCCTTGCGGCCAGCGGTGGCGTCGGTGTCGCCTTCGTAATACATCGACTTGATCTGCTGCGTGTCGTAGGCGGTCAGGCCGGCGAAGATCAGCACGCCGATCGCCGAGATGGCGAACTGAAGCGCGCTCGACTGCAGGAAGATGTTGACCACCATCGCGATGATCAGGCCGAACAGGCCCATCATCAGGAACGATCCCATTGCCGACAGGTTCTTCTTGGTGGTGTAGCCGTAGAGCGACAGCGCACCAAAGGAAGCGGCGGTGACGAAGAAGGTCTGCGTGATCGACGCGCCGGTGTAGACTAGGAAGATCGACGACAGCGAGACGCCCATCAGCGCGGCAAACACCCAGAAGGTGGTCTGCGCGGCGGACACGCTCATCTTCTCGATGCGGGCGCTGAGGAAGAAAACCATCCCGAGCGGCGCCAGCATGACCACCCATTTGAGCGGCGAACCATAGAGGGCTGCGCCCAGGCCGGTCAGCATCTTGCCATTGCCAAGCGTCGCCACGGCGGCGGCCGGATCATTGGTGGTTGCAAACAGTGCGATGGCGTAGGCGGCAACACCTGTGATGCCCAGGCCCAAGGCCATCAGATTGTAGACGCGCAGCATGTAGGCGCGAAGGCCTTCATCAATCGCAGCACCCGCATGGGCGCCGTTTACTACGCGGACATTCGAATTGCGAAAGTCAGCCATGTTTTCCTCTTTATAAGCCCCAGTGTGGATTACGGTGTCGGGTTCAAGATCCCAGGCGCCGCTGTGGGGCTCCAGCATGCCTGCCTTGCAATATGAGGATGAACTGCGGCCACGACAAGGCCCGAGGCGCCCGAAAAACCCGGAAACCTATGCGATAGCTTAACAAATGCGCCAATCGGGCCCTAAAGTTCGCGCAACACCGGTGCGGCCTTTTGTCCAAGCACCCGCCAGGTCCCGAGCAAACCGATGCCGACGGTGAGGATCAACGCCCCGGCAAGCGTCGCCAGCGCGATGTCAGGCATGAAGCGCGACGGCAATGTCATGATCCGGCTAACCACGAACCAGGACGCCACGCCGCCAAAGGCAAGCGCGAAAATCGCCGTGGCGAGCCCGAGCAGGCCATATTCATAGACATAGGCGCGGATCAGCGTCGCCCGCGTCGCGCCGAGCGTCTTCAGCACCACGGCGTCATGAATGCGCGACCGGTTTCCCGCCGCAAGCGCGCCGGCCAGCACCAGCACGGAGGCGACCAGCGCCACAAGCGCCGCGGCGCGGATGGCGATGCCGATCTGGCCGACCAGCCGGTTGGCGAGTTCCAGCGCATCCTTGACCCGGACGCTGGTGATCGCCGGATAGGCCTGGGTCACCGCGCGCAGGATCTCGCCCTCGAGCGCCGCGTCGGCGCCCGGATCGGACAGGGTCGCCATCCAGGAATGCGGCGCGCCGGCAAACGTGTTGGGGGAAAACACCATGACGAAATTGATCGACAGCGATTCCCATTCAACCTCGCGCAGATTGGCGATGCGCGCCGTGATCGACCGCCCCAGCACCGACACGGTGATGGTGTCGCCGATGCCGATGCCGATCTCGCCCGCCTCCTCGGCGGAGAACGACACCAGCGGCTCGCCCTGATAATCCGGCGCCCACCACTGGCCTTGAGCCAGTTTCGAATTCTCCGGCTGGTTCCTGGCATAGGTGACGCCGCGGTCGCCGCGCAGCACCCAGCGCGCTTCCGAGGGCACATTGGCCTCGTTGACTTCTTCGCCGTTGAGCTCGGTGATGCGGCCGCGCAGCATCGGCACCTTGATGATCTTGCCGCTGGGGGCAAGATCGGAAACCACCGTCTCGAACCCCTCGATCTCGCTCGACTGGATGTCGACGAAGAAGAAATTCGGCGCCCGGTCGGGCAGATTGCCCGACAGTTCGCGCCTCAGATTGGTGTCGATCAGCGCCAGCGTCACCAACAGCGCCAGCCCGAGGCCGAGCGACAGCACCACCGACGGGGTCAGCGCGCCGGGGCGGTGGATGTTGCCGATGGCAAGCCTGAGCGGCGTCGAACGGACAGCGGGCCAGCGCCGGGCGATCGCCTGCACCGCGTGGCCGACAAACCGGAGAACGGCGAAGGCGACGATCACAGCGGCGACGAAGATGCCGGCGATGCGGCGGTCATCGGCGACCCAGATGGCGGCGGCGCACAGGGCCGTGAGCGTCAGGCCCGCAGTCAACAGATAGGGCCAGCGCGGCAGGCCGCTTGCCTCGAACCCCTGCTGGCGGAACAGCGCGGTTGCCGGCACCTCGCCGGCGCGGCCGAGCGGCAGCACCGCGAAGGCGAACGCGGTGGCAAGCCCAAAACCCGCGGCAATAGCCAGCGACGCCGGATAGAATGACGCCTCGACAGCGATCGGGATCACACCCGCCAGCGCCTCGGCGGCAACAAAGGGGATGGCGGCGCCGAAAACAAGGCCCAGCACAACGCCAAAGGCGGCAATCAGCATCACCTGGATCAGATAGATCGCCACCACCAGACGCGACGGCGCGCCGACGCATTTGAGCGTGGCGATCACGCCCCGCTTGCCATCGAGCCAGGCGCGCACGGAATTGGCGATGCCGACGCCGCCGACGATCAGCGCAGTCAGCCCGACCAGGGTGAGAAACTGGGAAAACCGTTCGATGTTGCGGGTCAGCGACGGCGCCGCGTTCTGGCTGGTGCGGATCTGCCAGCCGGCATCGGGGAAGCGAGAGTTGGCCTGTTCGCGGACGGCCGACAGGTCGGCCGCCGCGGGCTGGCCGGGGAGCCGCACCCGGTAGCTGAACTCGGCCAGGCTGCCCGGCCGGATCAGGCTCGCCTGGTCCAGCGCCTGGCGCGACAGCATCAACCGCGGCGCGAATCCGAAGCCTTCCGACAAAGCATCGGGTTCGGTGGCGATGACGGCGCGGATCTGCAGTTCTGCCTGGCCGACAAGCACGACATCACCCACTTCGAGACCGAGACGGTCGAGCAGGATCTGCGCCACCGCGGCGCCATGAACGCCGTTCTTGGCGGCAAACGCAGCCTCCACAGGCATCGCCGGCACGGTTTCAAACGCGCCATAGAGCGGATAGGCATCGTCGACTGCGCGCAATTCGACCAGCGACTGGTCCGATCCGTCCGGCTTCCGCGCCATGGTGCGCATGTTGACGCCCGCCGACACCGCGCCAAGTCCGTCGATATAGGCGCGCTCCGCCGCACCGATATCGCGATTGTCGATCTCGAAGCGGAGATCCCCGCCAAGGATGGTCTTGCCTTCGGACGCAATCGATCCGGTCATCATCTGCGAGACTGAATTGACCCCGGCGATCGCCCCGGTGCCAAGCGCCACGCAGGCGAGAAAGATGTAGAATCCGGAAAGGCCGCCGCGCAACTCGCGCAGCGCCAGGCGGGCGGCGAGCCCCAGCCGCAGCCGGTTCGCGCCCGCCTTCGCACCACCTTGCGCCTCGGGCTGCTCGCCAGCCTGCGCGCCGGTTGCCCCGGAAGACGCGGCCATCAGGCAATCGCCTTGCTGGCGACCACGGCCGCGTCCTCGCCGACAATCCGGCCCGAGCGCACCGCGATCTGCCGGTCGCAGCGGTCGGCCAGCGTTGCGTCATGGGTGACCAGCATCAGCGTGGTGCCGCGTTCGGATTGCTTGGCGAACAGCAGATCGGCGATCTGCCGTCCGGTCTCGCCATCGAGATTGCCGGTGGGCTCGTCGGCCACGATCAGCGCCGGATCCGGCGCCAGCGCCCTGGCAATCGCCACCCGCTGCTGTTCGCCGCCGGACAATTGCCCCGGATAATGTGTGAGTCGATCGGCGAGCCCGACGGCGACCAGTTCGGCGCGCGCCCGCTCGAAGGCATTGGCGCGGCCGGCCAGTTCCAGCGGAACGGCGACATTTTCCAGCGCCGTCATGTTGGGAATGAGGTGAAACGACTGGAACACGATGCCGATCGACCGGCCGCGCACGGCGGCGACCGCATCCTCGGAGAGGCCATGCAGCGCGTGGCCTGCCACATGCACCTGCCCCGAATCGAGCCGCTCAAGCCCGGCCACCACCATCAGAAGCGTTGATTTGCCCGATCCCGACGGTCCGACAATGCCCACTGACTGGCCCGCGTCGATATCGATGTCGATGCCCTTGAGCACATGCACCGACGAGGCGCCGCTGCCAAGCGTCAGATGAGCCTGGCGCAAGGTGACAATGGGTTTGGCGTTGGATTGAGACACGGGCGGGATATCCTATATGGAAAGAAGCGGGCGGGCGCGAGCCGGTCGACCATGAGCACTTAGGAGCCTATCAATGCGATTTAAAGGTTTGCCGCATGCGATTGCCGGATTGGCCGGCGCTTTGGTGCTTGTGCTCAACATGGCGTTTGCCCCGGTTCCGGCCGCGGCCGCCGATCAGCTGAAACTGATCGGCTTTGGCGACAGCCTGATGGCGGGCTACGGGCTTGAGGGCGGCGAAGGCTTTCCGGCGCGGCTGCAGGCAGCGCTCAATGAGCGCGGCCATGATGTCGAAATCATCGATGCCGGGGTTTCGGGCGACACCACATCGGGTGGGCTGGCGCGGCTCGACTGGTCGATCCCCGACGACGCCGACGGGGTCATTCTGGAACTCGGCGCTAATGACGCCCTGCGTGGCGTGCCGCCGGAACAGACCCGTGAGAATCTGGAGGCGATGATTACAAGGCTCAATCAGCGCGGAATTCCGGTGCTGCTGGCCGGCATGCTGGCCCCGCCCAACATGGGCGCCGACTATGAGACGGCGTTCAATGGCGTCTATCCCCATCTCGCAAGTCAGCATGACCTGTTGCTCTATCCTTTTTTTCTCGACGGCGTGACCGGTGACGAGGCCATGTTGCTGCCCGACGGCATGCACCCGAATGCCAATGGAATCAACAAGATGGTTGAAGGAATACTGCCTGTCGCCGAACAGTTCATCGACCGGATCAAGGCTTCCTAGAGGGGGTGGGCGGCATCACCCCCAATCTTGGTGCTTGCCCTGACGCCCGCGTCGTGATTCGTTCAGGTCATCCGACGATTCGGGGGAAACAGCGATGCCAAGGCTTTTTACCGCTCTCGAGATCCCGCGCGATGCAGCCATGTCGCTGTCCCTGCTGCGCGGCGGACTGCCCGGCGCCCGCTGGATAGATGTCGAAAACTACCACATCACCCTGCGCTTCATCGGCGATGTCGACGGTCCCGCCGCCGACGAGCTGGTCAGCGCGTTTGACCGCATTGACCGGCAATCATTTTCACTGTCGCTGTCGGGCATGGGATCGTTCGGCTCGAAGAAGCCGCATTCGATCTGGGCCGGCGTCTCCCCCTCCAATGAACTCAAGGCGCTGCAGGCCGAGATCGAGCGGATCTGCCAGCGCCTCGGCTTCGGACCCGATCCGCGCCGGTTTTCACCGCATGTGTCGCTGGCGCGGCTGCGCAACCCGCGGGTTGGCGACGTGGTCGAATATCTCGGCGCGCGCGGCAATTTCCGCACCTTGCCCTTCAATGTCGGACGGTTCGTGGTGATGTCCTCGCGCGATTCGGTCGGTGGCGGACCCTATGTCGTCGAGGAAGCCTATCCGCTCGGCTGGCGCAATTCGCCGCCGAGTCTCGCCACCAGTTCGCTGCATCCCTCAAGCAGCAACTGATAGACGTCCTCGAAACCGTTTGTGCCGCCATGATAGGGATCAGGCACATCGGCGCGGGTCCCAAGCGTGTGATCGAGAAACAGGAAGATCCGGTCATGGCGTGACGAGGGCGCCCGCGCCCGCAAGGTGGCTTCGTTCGAGCGGTCCATCGCCAGAATGAGATCGAAGCGATCAAAATCACCCGCCACCAGCTGCCGCGCCCGCTGCGCCGAAATGTCGATACCGTGGCTTGCCGCCACGGCAATCGAGCGGGGATCGGGCGGACCGCCCGCATGCCAGTTGCCGGTTCCGGCCGAATCGATGCTCACGAGGCCATCGAGCCCGGCGTCGGCGAGACCCTGCCGCAGGATGCCTTCGGCCAGCGGAGAACGGCAAATATTGCCCAGACAGACAAAAAGAACCGAAATTTGCGTCTTTCCCCCGCCATCCGATACGCTAGATGTCATTGCAAACTTGCCCTGTTGACCCCGGAGGACGCCATGAAGCGCCAAAAACTCGATAGCACGGAAATTGCAGAAAAGCTTGCCGCGGTTGCCTCCTGGGATATCGACGCCGGCGAGACGGCGCTGTCGAAAAGCTTCAAATTCGCCGACTTCAGCGAAGCCTTCGGCTTCATGGCTCGGGTGGCGCTGGTGGCGGAACAGCTCGATCACCATCCCGAATGGAAGAATGTCTACCGCACCGTCGATGTGCGCCTGACCACCCATGATGCCGGCGGCCTGACCGGGCTCGATTTCGATCTGGCCATCGCCATGGACCGCATCGCCGCGGGAACCGGCGGGTAGGGGCAAACCCCTTGCTATTGAAGCGACCGAGCCAGATCGCCATATAACCAGAATGAGACGCGGAGGACACGGCATGAGTATTTTGGAAGGCGAGATTCTCGAGCCGGATCAGAAGTCCGGCGACAATTCCGCCAGAGGCAACACTGCCAATAATGCGGACGAGACGTCGATCCGGGCCGGATTCTGGCGGACCTTCCGCAAGGCCGCCGGGCAGATCCCCTTCGCCGAGGATCTGGTGGCTGCCTATTATTGCGCGCTCGACCCGCAGACGCCGGGCAAGTCCAGGGCCATTCTTTTCGGTGCGCTGGCCTATTTCATCATGCCGGTCGACGCCATTCCGGATATCCTGGCCTTTGTCGGATTTTCCGACGATATCGCCGTGCTGACGCTCGCCATCGCCACCATCCGCTCAAACCTGACCGAAGCGCACCGGATCGCCGCCCGCAGATCGCTGGCCAATTTCGCCGCCGACAAGCGCCCGGGCTGACGAGCCCATGCCGGGAAAATTCCCTGACGGATTGAACCCGCGGGGCCGGTTCAATGCAGCGTCATGTCGCCATCATCATTTTCCAGCGTCCGGCGCAGCCGTGAAAACGCCAGCCGGATACGGGATTTGACCGTGCCCAGCGGCAATCCGGTGTCTTCTGCAATCTGGCTGTGCGAGCGCCCCAGAAAAAACGCCTGCCGGACCAGCAGCGCCTGTTCCTCGGGCAGCTCGAGCATCGCCTTGCGGACCCGCTGGTCGCGCTGTTCGGCGTCGACAATGTCATCGGCCGCCTCGGGTTGCGACGGCTGCAAGGCCGGATCGTCGGGATCAAGGAGGCCGGACCTGTCCTTCCGCAAGGCATCGATGCGGCGATTGCGCGCCACCCGGAACAGCCAGGTGGCCAGCGAGGATTTGACCGGGTCAAACAGCGCCGCCTTGTGCCACAGCACAATCATGACTTCCTGGGTTATTTCCTCAGCCTGGGAGGGCTCCATGCCGAGCCGGCGCAGATAGGATTTGAGCCGCGGCGCGAAATAGTCGAAAAGTTCGGCAAAGGCCTTCTGATCCCGCCTGACGGCGACCGCCTCCGCGAGACGGGAAAACCGCTTTTTCACCTCATCCGACATGTATCTCCGCGCAACCCCTGTGCATGATGGCGGCGATTGCCGCCCCACTGCCATCATATCAACATGGTCAGCGTTTTTTACAAAGGTCAAATTGTTACCTGATTCACGGTGTTACAAAACGGGAGCAAGGGACACAGCAAGCCGCTCCTGCGACACAATTGCCAAAATGACGTGGGATGCATTGACGGTTTGGTAACTAGGATTAAGTCAAAATGAACCAATCGCCTCGCAACCAGCGGGAAATGCCAGGGCCAGAGGGCCAGGGAACTCGACCAAGAACCGGTAGGAAAGCTATGTTTGGGAAGACAATCGCAACCGCAGTGACGGCGCTATTCGTTTTGACCGCCGCCGCCGCCGCGCAATCGCCCACCAGAATCAAGCAGTTTGAAGCTTGGGGAGCGTATTCGTACGATTCAGCCGGCGGCAAGGTCTGCTACGTGCTGTCACTGCCGATCAGCTCCGCGCCAACCAATGTCGACCATGGTGACATCTTCTTCCTGGTCTCGCAGCGGCCAGGCCAGAATGTCAGCTATGAACCGCATGCCATGATGGGCTACCCGCTGCAGGAAGCATCAAAGGTCACCGTTAATGTGGACGGGCGTGATTTCATCCTGTTTACACGCGGCAATTCGGCATGGGTGGAAAACGCCGCCCAGGAGCCGCAACTGGTCGCGGCGATGAAGGCCGGCACCGCCATGACGGTCAAGGCGTTTTCGCGCCGCGGCACCGCCACTTCCTACAGCTACTCGCTCAAGGGCGTGACCGCGGCGCTCAACCAGATCGCAAGCTGCAAATAGGGCGCGGCAGTCACACCGAAACATAGAAAAAGGCCGGGCAACCGGCCTTTTTGCCGTCTGGTGGCGGGCTACAGCGAACCGGACGGTTCGGAGACCGCCGCATCCCAGCGATTGAGGTCGGGCCACATCGTCCGGAGCGCATCGCCCTGCCCGGCAAACCTGTCTTCAAGCACCAGGCAGCCATAGATCCGGTCGGTGCGAAAATGCCGGAACCCGGCGCGCAATTCGCACCAGCAGGCAAGCATCACGCATTCAAGATGATAGACCAGCGCCAGCGGCCGCACGGTTCGCACCGTTTGGCATCCCTGTTCATCCTGATAGGTGAGCTTGAGCTTGCGCTCGCCGCGGATCGCATCGCGCAGCGTTGACACCGAGACGCAGCCCTTGGCCGGATCATCCGGCGGCGCGCCCCAGGGCGCCACCTGCAGCCAGTCCGCCGGTCCGTGCAGCGCATCGATCTTCTGGTGGATCCGGCCGGCCGCCCGCTGCAGCGCGCTGTCGCCGGTGCGCGACAGAAGCGCGAGGCCAACCCGCAGCGCCTCGATTTCCTCGAGATCGAAATTGAGCGGCGGCAGATCATAGCCGCGGCGCATGACATAGCCGATGCCCGGCTCCCCCTCGATCGGCGTCTGCATCATCTGCAGCGCGGAAATGTCGCGGTAGATCGTCCGGGTCGACACTTCGAGCTTTGTCGACAAGGTCTCCGCGGTCATCGGCCGGCCGGCGGCGCGCAGAATCTGGATGATCTCGAACAAGCGGTTTGAGCGGCGCATCGGCAAATCCCAAAAAACACTGCTGACACTCTATCACCATCCACTGACAACAGGCTGTCAGCAGTGTCCCGCTATCCAAGGTTCAGAAAAGCGAGGGCTGGCCATGAGCTATTATGATCATGCGACGATGATGGCACACAGAATAGGGCCTTGGGCTGAGAGGAGTCCCACAGAAGTCGACAAGGATATTGAGCACAGGGCCATGCTGCAGCAGCAACTCGACCCGCGCGGACCGACAATCCGTGTCGCTGTCCACCGGATGCTTGGCTGGCTCGCCCAGCGGCGGAATGCTGGATCTCGCCGCCGGGCCGGATTGGATCGAAGGACTGGCACCGGCGCCGGCCCTGTGACTGATTACGCTCTACCGACCCCACGCTGGTGGTGACGCGCCGGCCAAAACCTGATACAGCCCGGTGCTTAGCCAACAAGAGCGCCCATTACCGATGCCAGCCACGATCGATCTGACAGACCCTTCCGCGCGTCCCGCCCGGCCTTCGACCCCGCCAACCGCCAGCCAGGCGCAGGACGGCAAGCCGACGCTTGTCGGGATGGATCGCGGCGAGATGGTTGCTGCCATGGCCGATGCCGGCGTGCCCGAGCGGCAGCGCAAGATGCGGGTCAACCAGATCTGGCACTGGCTTTACATTCGCGGCGTCTCCGATTTTGCCGACATGCACACCATCTCGCGGGACTTGCGCGAAGAACTCGACGCCCGCTTCACCATTGCGCGTCCGGAGATTGTCGAAGAGCAGATTTCCGGTGACGGCACCCGCAAATGGCTGATGCGGTTTCCGCCGCGCGGCGCCGGCCGGCCGGTCGAGGTCGAAACCGTCTACATTCCCGAGGAAGGCCGCGGCACGCTGTGCATTTCGAGCCAGGTCGGCTGCACGCTGACCTGCACCTTCTGCCACACCGGCACCCAGAAACTGGTGCGCAACCTCACCGCCGAAGAGATCCTGGCGCAACTGCTGGTGGCCCGCGACCGGCTGGGCGACTTTCCGCACAAGGACACGCCGCAGGGCGCCATCGTGCCGACCGACGGCCGCAAGATCACCAATATCGTGATGATGGGGATGGGCGAGCCGCTCTACAATTTTGACAATGTCAAAAAGGCGCTGCTGATCGCCGCCGATGGCGACGGGCTGGCGCTGTCGCGCCGCCGCATCACGCTGTCGACCTCCGGCGTGGTGCCGGGAATTGCCCGCACCGGCGAGGAAATCGGCGTCATGCTGGCGATCTCGCTGCATGCTGTGCGCGATGAATTGCGCGACGAGCTGGTGCCGATCAACAAGAAATACCCGCTGAAAGAGCTGCTCGACGCTTGCCGCAAATATCCCGGCCTGTCCAACGCCCGCCGCATCACTTTCGAATATGTGATGCTCAAGGGCGTCAATGACAGCCTCGCCGACGCCAAGGAGCTGGTGCGGCTGCTCAAGGGCATTCCAGCCAAGATCAACCTGATCCCGTTCAATCCCTGGCCCGGCTCCGGTTATGAATGCTCGGATTGGGACACGATCGAGACCTTTGCCGATTTCGTCAACGCCAATGGCTATGCCTCGCCGATAAGACGGCCGCGCGGCCGCGACATCCTGGCCGCCTGTGGCCAGCTCAAGAGCGAATCCGAGCGCATGCGCAAGACCGACCGGCTGGCGCTCGAAGCCTTGATGATCGCCGGCCATGGCGCCGACTGACGCGCGATGAGCGACATGCTCCGCCTGCTTGTAAGGATGTTTGCCATCGCCTTCGGGTTTTTCGCCGGCTGCCTGGCGGCGGGCTTGGCCTATGCCTTTCTCGCCCGGCTGGTGGTGCCCGAGGATTTCGGCCGCTTCAGCGATCTGGAGCTGACCGTGACCCTGGTGATCGGGGTCCTCGGCGTCGCCAGCCTGTTCGCCCGGGCGGCGCTGCTGCCGGCTTTCATCATCATTGCGATCTTCGAGTTCTGGCGGCGGCGCGACTGGCTCAGTCACGCGCTGGCCGGTGGCGGCATCGCTCTCGCGACAGCGAGCGTGCCGCTGGCGACCGGCATCGGCTCCGGCGCGGCGATGCCGGGCGAGCCCGCGCAACTGATCGCAATTCACGTCGCCTGCGGCATCATCGGCGCCAGCGTCTATTGGCTGGTTTGCGGCCGCAATGCCGGCCGCTGGCTACCCAGCGAACAGGCGACACCCGTGGATACTGCCGACCCCGAAAAAAGCTGATCAGCGGCTCTGGGTCAGCAGGATCTTGACCGCAAACACCGAAAACACCGTGGCGAAGACATAATCCACGATCCGCATCACCTGCGGCGTGCGTTTGAGCCAATCCGCCAGCCGGTTGGCGCCGAACACGACGGCAATAGCGACCGGCAGCGCAATGATGATTGACAGCACGCCGAGAAAGACCAGCTTGCCGGTCACATGCGGATCATTGACGCTGACGAATTGCGGCAGGAAGGTCATGAAGAAGATGATGACCTTCGGGTTGAGCAGATTGACCCAGAGACCATTGAGAAAAGCCTTCCACGCCGACGCCTGGCGCTTGCCGCTGGAGTGAACGGCCAGAACCGACCGGTTGCGCACCGCCTGAATGGCGAGCCAGAGCAGGTAGCCGGCGCCGCCGGTTTTCAGCACAAGAAACGCCACCGGCGAGGCGACGATCAGCGCCGACACGCCGAAGGCCACCAGCAATGTGTGAATGGCGATGCCGAGATTGGTGCCGAGCAGGGTCATCAGGCCGATGCCCCGGCCGTCGCGAATGGTCCGGCTCATCCACAGAGTCATGTCGGGACCGGGCGTGATCGCCAGCAGAAGTACCGCGAGGCTGAAAGCCGCAAGAACGGGGAGTCCGGGAATGAAGTTCGTCAACATCTTGATGATCCAGATCAGCGAAAAGACTGTCTTATGCCAGTTTCAGCGCACAGCCAATCCACCCATTTGCCCGGCTGAACAAGGCAGATGATTAAAGCCTTCGCGGCTCGGCCATTCGTTCCTATTTTTTCAGGAAAGCCTCGAACTTCGACGTGTAATCCGGATGCCAGCGCGACAGCGGCGGGCGGTTTTCGATGATGTCGCCGGCGGCCCAGGCGATGCGCTTCTCGTCGGTGGCGCGGTCGACGTCATTGTCGGGACACAAGATGTAGAAATCGCCCCGGGCAAGACTCTCCATCATGAAATCGACGGTCTGGTCCGCGGTCCAGGCGGCGCCCGGCTTCTCACTCCGCCCCCGCGCCGTCAGCGGCGTGAAGACAAAGCCGGGAATCAGCAGATGGGCGCTGACCTGGCAATCTTGCGTGTTGCGCAATTCATGCGCAAGCGCCTCGGTGAAGGCCTTCACCCCGGCTTTGGAGACATTGTAGGCGGGATCGCCGGGCGGGGTGGTGATCCCCTGCTTGGATCCGGTGTTGATGAGCATCGCCGGCTCGCCATGGGCGATCATGCCCGGCCCGAACACGCGGGTTCCGTGGATGACCCCCATCAGGTTGACGCCCAGAACCTTGTCCCAGTTGGCCTGCGGGCCGAACAGCGAACTGCCGGGCTGGATGCCGGCATTGTTCATCAGCAGGTGAACGCGGCCGAATCGCTCCAGAACAGTCCGCTCCAGCGCCTCGACATCGGCGCGATCGCTGACATCGGTCTGGATCGATACCACATCGGTGGCGGGATTTGCCGACTGCGCCGCAACTTGCTTTTCGGCGTCGGCCAGCCGCTCACGGTCGATGTCCGACAGCACCACGCACATGCCGCGCGCGGCAAAGACCTTGGCCGCGGCCAACCCGATGCCCGAGGCAGCGCCCGTCACCACCGCTACCCTGGCCTTGTCCACCACGGATTGAAAATGCGCCATCTTCGTCTCCCATTTCCTTGGCCGATCGGCCACTTCTTATCTGGTCGGATTGTCGGAGAAGTCTGAGACAACACTGTGTCAAACAAACTTCAGCCATGCTGGTTCCGCTCACCGAGGCCGGAGCCTGCACCCTGACCCTTGCATGACGCCGCAAACCGGCTAAAAGTGCCGCAAAATTCAGGGCCCCCGAGTTTCCAGACCCTCAGGGGCAGAGCACCAAAACAGGAAGACAGTATCCATGGCATCGCACAAGGACGTCAAGAAGGTCGTTCTCGCCTATTCCGGCGGCCTCGACACCTCGATCATTCTCAAATGGCTGCAGACCGAGCTCGGCGCAGAAGTCGTCACCTTCACCGCCGATCTCGGCCAGGGCGAAGAGCTGGCGCCGGCGCGCAAGAAGGCCGAGATGCTCGGCATCCCGGACAAGAACATCTATATCGAGGATGTCCGCGAGGAATTCGTCCGCGACTTCGTTTTCCCGATGTTCCGCGCCAACGCGGTCTATGAAGGCGTCTACCTGCTCGGCACCTCGATTGCCCGGCCGCTGATTTCCAAGCGGCTGGTCGAGATCGCCCGCGAGACCGGCGCCGACGCGATTGCCCATGGCGCCACCGGCAAGGGCAATGACCAGGTCCGCTTCGAGCTGTCGGCCTATGCGCTCAACCCGGACATCAAGATCATCGCGCCCTGGCGCGACTGGTCGTTCAAGAGCCGCACCGACCTGATCAAGTTCGCCGAGGAGCACCAGATCCCGGTCTCCAAGGACAAGATGGGCGAGGCCCCGTTCTCGGTCGACGCCAATCTGCTGCACTCCTCATCGGAGGGCAAGGTGCTGGAAGATCCGTCGGTGGAAGCGCCCGAATATGTGCATATGCGCACGATCTCGCCGGAAGCGGCGCCCGACAAGGCCACCATCATCAAGGTCGGCTTCGAGAAGGGCGACGCGGTGTCGATCAACGGCGTTCGCATGAGCCCGGCGACCATATTGGCCGAACTCAATACCTATGGACGCGACAACGGCATCGGCCGGCTCGATCTGGTCGAAAACCGCTTTGTCGGCATGAAATCGCGCGGCGTCTACGAGACGCCCGGCGGCACCATCCTGCTCACCGCCCACCGGGCGATGGAATCGATTACGCTCGACCGAGGTGCTGCCCATCTCAAGGACGAGCTGATGCCGCGTTACGCCGAGATGATCTATTTCGGCTTCTGGTTCTCGCCAGAACGCGAAATGCTGCAGGCGGCGATCGATCTGAGCCAGAAACATGTCGAGGGCGAAGTCACGCTCAAGCTCTACAAGGGCAATGTCATGGTCACCGGCCGGGAAAGCGAGAAATCGCTCTATTCCGACGCGCTGGTCACCTTCGAGGACGACCGCGGCGCCTATGACCAGAAGGATGCGGCGGGTTTCATCCGGCTGAACGCGTTGCGGCTGCGCACACTCGCCGCCCGCGACCGCAAGGGCTAACGCCCGCACGCAATGGAATAATCACGGGCGGGACCGCGCAAGGTCCCGCCCGTTTTGTATGAGCTGCGCGGAATTGCTTCCGCCCGCCGCCTTGTTCCGGGCCGCCGCCGGGTCTACATGAAGGCCCAAGACAAGGAGCCTTTCATGACCTCATCCGCCTCACCCATGTTCGACTGGAGCGCACCGCTCGGCCTGCCGGAATTCGCCAGGATCGCTGACGCGGATTTTGCCCCGGCCTTTGACACAGCGCTTGCCGAGCATGACGCCGAGATCGAGGCGATCGCCGCAAATCCGGAGCCCGCGGATTTCGTCAACACCATCGTGGCGCTGGAACTCGCGGGCGACAAGCTTTCCAAGGTGTCGAGCCTGTTCTGGAACCGGGCCGGCACCGACACCAACGACGCCATCCAGGCGTTGGAGCGCGACATCGCGCCGCTTATGTCACGGCATTATTCGAAGATCGCCATGAACCCCGCCTTGTTCGAGCGCGTCGACGCCTTGTACCGGAACCGCAACGACATTGGCTTGACACCGGAGCAGGATCGCCTGCTGGAGCGGATCTGGAAATCCTTCGTCAAATCGGGCGCGGCTCTGGATCAGGCCGGACAGAAGCGGCTTGCTGAAGTTGGCGAGAAGCTGGCCGGCCTCGGCGCGCAATTCGGCCAGAACGTGCTGGCAGACGAACGCGATTACCTGCTGCTGCTGGAAGACGAAGCGGATCTGGCCGGGCTGTCGGATGATTTGCGCGCGGCCATGGCGGCCGTCGCCGAGGATCTCGGTCACAAGGGTAAATACGCCGTCACGCTGTCGCGCTCGATCATCGAGCCGTTCCTGAGCACCAGCGAACGCCGCGATCTGCGCGAGACTGCGTTCAAGGCTTGGATCGCCCGCGGCGCCAAGGGCGGGGCGACCGACAACGCCGCGCTGATCTCTCAGATCATCGCCTTGCGCACCGAGAAAGCGCAGCTTCTGGGCTACGCGAGCTACGCCGCCTACAAGCTTGATGACACCATGGCCAAGACCCCCGAAGCGGTCGAGGCGCTCTTGGGCGATGTCTGGACCCGCGCCGTTGAACGCGCCGGCATCGATCGCGCCGACCTGGCGGAGCTGATCGCGGAAGAAGGCGGCAACCACGAGGTGGCGGCCTGGGACTGGCGGCATTACGCCGAGAAGCTCAAAGCCCGCCGGTTTGATTTTTCCGAAGCCGAGCTCAAGCCCTATCTGCCGCTCAACCGGATGATCGAGGCCTGTTTCGATGTTGCAAACCGTCTCTTCGGCGTCACCATGATCGAACGCAAGGACATCAAGGGGCCGCACAAGGATGCCCGCGTGTTCGAGGTCAGGGGACGCGACGGCGAAATGATCGCCACCTTCATCGCCGATTATTTCGCCAGGCCGTCGAAGCGCTCCGGCGCCTGGATGAGCGGGATGCGCAGCCAGCACAAGCTCGGCATGCCCGACGGCTCCTCCGGTGAAAAGCCGATCATCACCAATGTGATGAATTTCGCCAAACCGGCGGCCGGACAGGAAGCACTGTTGTCGCTCAATGACGCCCGCACGCTGTTTCATGAATTCGGCCACGCGCTGCACGGCATGCTGTCGGACGTGACCTATCCGTCACTGTCGGGCACCTCGGTCAGCCGCGATTTCGTCGAACTGCCCTCGCAGCTTTACGAGCACTGGCTGACGGTTCCGGAAATCCTCGAAAAACACGCGCGCCACTACAAGACCGGCGAACCGATCCCGCGCGCGCTCTTGGACAAGGTGCTGGCCGCGCAAACCTTCAATGCGGGTTTCGCCGCTGTCGAATTCACCGCGTCGGCGCTGGTCGACATGGCCTGGCACACGGCGGGCGAAAAGGCCGATCCGGCCACCTTCGAAGCGGAAACGCTTAAAAAGCTCGGCATGCCGGAGGCCATCGCCATGCGCCACGCCAGCCCGCATTTCCTGCATGTGTTTTCCGGCGAAGGCTATTCCGCCGGCTACTATTCCTACATGTGGTCGGAAGTTCTCGACGCCGACGCCTTTGCGGCGTTCGAGGAAACCGGCGATCCGTTTCACCCCGAAATGGCCGAGAGATTGCTGACCCATGTCTACTCGGCCGGCGGTTCGCGCGATCCGGGCGAACTCTACCAGGCGTTCCGCGGACGCATGCCCGACGCCACGGCGATGCTGGAAAAACGCGGGCTGGCCTGACGGCGCTACTGGCGCCGGGCTCCACGAAAGCACCTAATAGGCCTTTTTTGGCGCCCGGTCATCCGACAGCGATCGCCGCGATCTTTCGGTCAATGTCTCGATCGCGTCGGCCAGATGGATTTCCGCAATATTGTAGTCGCCTCTGGCGACCCTGAGCCGGTGCGCCTCGAGCAGCACCTCGGCATGGGATGACCCCGTCGGCGGTTCGAACCGGTAGGCGGCAAGCTCGATCAGAAATCCCAGCGGATCGGTGAAATAGATCGAATCCATGAAGCCGCGGTCCTTGACGCCGCTGTGGTCGATGCCGCGTTCATCAAGCCGCTCGACAGCCTGGGAAAAGGTGGCCTTCGACACATTGATGGCGAGATGGTGCACGGCGCCGGGATCGGTCGAGGTGCGGGAGCGGTCAGGCCTGCGGCTTTCATCGGTGAAGATGGTGATCAACCGCCCGTCGCCCGGATCGAAATAGAGGTGGCTTTCCGAAGCCCTGTCGAGATTGGGCTGTTCGAAAATGAAGGGCATGCCCAGCACGCCTTCCCAGAAATCGATCGAGGTTTGCCGGTCCGCTCCGACCAGCGTGATGTGGTGGATGCCCTGTGCCTGCAATTTGCGCATGGTGATCTCCCGCTGCTTCCCGTTTCCTTCTTAATACCTCATCCGGGCGGAGCGGTAAAACCGCGATCATGGCGCCGGCATGCCTGTTGCCAAGGCGATGCTGCAAAACGCGGACCGGCTTTAGCGTAAGCCGGCTCCATAATCTGACTGCCAAACCAGACAGGCTGTCATCAAACTTTGATAAAGACTTCATCCAAACGAGAAAGCCGCGTCACATTTCCTTGCGAGAGAGCCTGGTGAGCACATTCACAATCCACCCAGGCAACTTCACCCAGGAGAGATTCGATGTCCCTGTCACGCCGCAGTTTTCTTGTTTCCGCCAGCGCCACCTCGCTGGTGACCGCTTCCGGCCTTGCAATGCCCGCCTATGTCCGCGCCGCCCAGCGCCCGCTCTTCACCCACGGCGTCCAGTCCGGCGACGTCAACACCAATTCCGGCATGATCTGGGCACGGGTCGACCGCCCGTCGCGGATCAACATGGAAATCTCCACCGTCGAGAGCTTCACCAATTCCATCAAGCTGCCACCGATGAATGCGCTTCCAGATAGCGATTTCGCCGCAAAGCGGCTGATCGAGAACCTGCCGTCGGATCAGGACATCTTCTATCGCTTCAGCGCTGCCGATCTGCAGGACATCAACACCGTGTCCGAGCCGATTGTCGGCCGTTTCCGCACCGCGCCGGCTTCGCGCCGCAACATCCGCTTTGCCTGGTCGGGCGACACCGCAGGCCAGGGCTGGGGCATCGATGAGGTCGGCATGAAGACCTACGCCACGATGGCCAGGCATGAACCCGATTTCTTCCTTCATTCCGGCGACACCATCTATGCCGACGGTCCGATGAAAGACGAGGTGGAACTCAAGGACGGCAGCAAATGGATCAACAAGGTGCTGATCGACGAAAAGCGCAAGGTCGCCGAAACGCTGGATGAATATCGCGGCCAGTGGAAATACAACCTGATGGACGAGCATGTGCGTGCGCTCAACGCCATCTGCCCGACCTTCTTCCAGTGGGACGACCACGAAGTCATCAACAACTGGTCGGATTCCAAGGACCTGACCGGCGATGACCGCTACACCGAGAAATCGGTGCATGTGCTGGCCGCAAACGCCGCACGCGCCTTCCACGAGATGACGCCGATCAGCTACACGCCGGCTGAACCCGGTCGCGTCTACCGCAAGATCGCCTATGGCCCGCTGGTTGATGTGTTCTTCCTCGACATGCGCACTTACCGCAGTGGCAATACCGATAACATGCAGGACGCCCCCAGCGACGCAACCGTGTTTTTTGGCCAGGAACAGATCGCCTGGCTCAAGCGCGAACTCGCCAACTCCAAGGCGACCTGGAAGATCATCGCCGCCGACATGCCGATCAGCCTGGTCGTGCGCGACGGCGACACCAAGTTCGAGGCCATCGCCAATGCCGATGACGGCGCCGTCAAAGGCCGTGAGTTCGAGGTTGCCGACCTGCTGCGCTACATCAAGAATGCCGGCATCACCAACACGGTCTGGCTCACCGCCGACGTGCATTACACCGCGGCGCATTACTATGATCCGTCAAAGGCGCAGTTCCAGGATTTCGAACCGTTCTGGGAATTCGTCTCCGGTCCGCTGCATGCCGGCACCTTCGGTCCCAACGCGCTCGACATGACCTTCGGCCCGGAAGTCAAGTTCGTCGCCGCCCCGACCGAGGAACAGGGCGCCAACCTGCCGCCATCGATGGGACTGCAGTTCTTCGGTCTCGTCGATATCGACGGCGCCAGTGAACAGCTTACCGTTCGCCTGATGAATCGTGACGATCAGGAACTCTGGAAAATCACGCTCGATCCGGTCCGCAACGCCTGATTAATTGTTACGTAACCGGTACAACACCATGGAGAAGGGCGGTTAGCGCCCTTCTCCCCTAGCGTTGGGCCTCTGGAGCAAAGATATCTTTCGCAACTGCAAAAAAACCTGTATAAGCCGCCCAAAGTCCGGTCTAGGCCGGCCGGCGCCGGATCCCATGTCCGGCGCTTTTGTATTCTCCAGAATGAGACCTTACCTATGTCCCTGCGCAATATTGCGATTATCGCCCACGTTGACCATGGCAAGACCACACTTGTCGACGAACTGCTCAAGCAATCCGGTGTCTACCGCGAAAACGAACGCGTCCAGGAACGCGCGATGGATTCGGGCGACATCGAGAAGGAGCGCGGCATCACCATTCTCGCCAAGGCAACTTCGGTGGAATGGAAGGGCAGCCGCATCAACATCGTCGACACCCCTGGCCACGCCGATTTCGGCGGCGAGGTGGAACGTATCCTGTCGATGGTGGATGGCGCCATCGTGCTGGTTGACGCCGCTGAAGGCCCGATGCCGCAGACCAAATTCGTGGTCGGCAAGGCGCTCAAGGTCGGGCTTCGTCCGATCGTCGCCATCAACAAGATCGACCGTCCCGACGCCCGCGTCGATGAAGTGATCAACGAGGTCTTCGACCTCTTCGCAGCCCTTGACGCCACCGACGAGCAGCTCGATTTCCCGATCCTTTACGGTTCGGGCCGCAATGGCTGGATGTCGACCGGTCCGGACCGGCCGGAAGATGGCGGAACCCTGGCGCCGCTGTTCGATCTGGTCCTCGAACATGTGCCGGAACCGACGGTTGCCGAAGGCCCGTTCCGCATGATCGGCACGATTCTGGAAGCCAACCCGTTCCTTGGACGCATCATCACCGGCCGCATCCATTCCGGCACCGTCAAGGCCAACCAGCAGGTCAAGGTTCTGCATGGCGACGGAACCCAGATCGAGACCGGACGCATTTCCAAGATCCTCGCCTTCCGCGGGCTTGAGCGCCAGTCGGTCGACAGCGCCCAGGCGGGCGACATCGTGGCCATCGCCGGCCTCTCCAAGGGCACTGTCGCCGACACGTTCTGCGACCTCTCGGTCACCGAACCGCTGCATGCCCAGCCGATCGATCCGCCGACCGTGACCATGAGCTTCATGGTCAATGATTCGCCGCTCGCCGGCACCGAGGGCGACAAGGTGACGAGCCGCGTCATCCGCGACCGTCTGATGCGCGAGGCCGAGGGCAACGTCGCCCTGAAGATCGAGGAATCGAGCGCCAAGGATTCGTTCTTCGTCTCCGGCCGCGGCGAATTGCAGCTGGCCGTGTTGATCGAAACCATGCGCCGCGAAGGTTTTGAACTGGCCGTGTCTCGCCCCCGCGTGGTCATGCACAATGACGAGAACGGCAAGCTGCTCGAGCCGATCGAGGAAGTCGTCATCGACGTCGATGAGGAACATTCCGGCATCGTCGTGCAGAAGATGGCCGAGCGCAAGGCCGAGATGCTGGAGCTTCGCCCCTCGGGCGGCAACCGTCTGCGGCTGGTGTTCCATGCGCCGACGCGTGGCCTGATCGGCTATCAGTCGGAACTCTTGACCGACACCCGCGGCACCGCGGTGATGAACCGGCTGTTCCATGCCTATGAGCCTTACAAGGGCGACATCGCCGGGCGCACCAATGGCGTGCTGTTGTCCAACATGTCCGGCGAAGCCGTCGCCTACGCCATGTTCAACCTTGAAAGCCGTGGCCCGATGATCATCGAGCCGGGCGAAAAGGTCTACATGGGCATGATCATCGGCATTCATACCCGCGACAATGACCTTGAAGTCAACGTGCTCAAGGCCAAGCAGCTCAACAACATCCGCGCCGCCGGCAAGGATGAGGCGATCAAGCTGACGACGCCGATCCGGATGACGCTGGACCGGTCGCTGTCCTGGATCCAGGACGACGAACTGATGGAAGTGACGCCGAAATCCATCCGTCTGCGCAAGCGTTACCTCGACGCAACCGACCGCAAGCGGTTTGGCAAGGCCGGCGCTTCCGCCGCCTGACATGTCTGACGCGCGCGAAGTCGACCTTGAGAGCTGGTCAAGGTCCGGACAGTTTGAACTGTTCAGGACCTATGACCGGCCTCATTTCGCCACCACCGCGCGCGTTGACGTCACCGCCCTGATGACGCGTGCCAAGCCACGCGGCGTCTCACCCTTCCGGGCCTTCATTTTCGCCATTGGCGCGGGCGTCCACGCGGTGCCGGCGCTGAAGATGCGGTTCATCGGCAACCGGGTGCTCGAATATAATTCGATTTCCCTGTCCGCGACGGTGCCGCGCGCGGGCGATAGCTTCGGCTATTGCTATATTCCCTATTGCGATGACTGGATCCGGTTCGACGAAAGCTGCAAGGCGATCATCGAGGAAACCGCCAAGGGCGCCGATCTTGGCGCCAATACCGGCGAGCGACACGATCTTGCCTATCTCTCCTGCCTGCCCTGGCTTGATTTCACCGCGCTCGACAATGCGCTGCCCGGGCCGGATGATTGCATCCCGCGTTTCTCCTGGGGCAAGTTCATAAAGGCCCCTGACGGAAGCTGGAGCTGTGCGGTCGCCGTGCAGGTGCACCATGCGCTGGTGGACGGATTGCAGGTCGGCCAGTTCTTCCAAGCAGCCCAGGCAAGCCTCGACCGGTTCGCCGACGCCGCCTGAACATTGGCGCCCGGGCGCCGCTTTCCCTTGCATAATTCCTTAACAGACGGTTAACTCATCAAACGCCGTCCACAGAACAATGCTGTGGGCAGACCCCGAAGGAGGACGGCTTTTGCCTTTTTCGCATGTCGCTGGAGCGGTACAATGAGGCCATGAGTTCGTTAACAATCGACATACGGCACGCTGAGCCGCAGGATGCGGAAGCCATTGCCGGCACCCATCGGGCGGCCTGGAGCCACGCCTATACCGGCATTCTGCCCTACAAGGCGCTCAGGCAGATGCTCGAGCGTCGTAATGTCGGCTGGTGGCGGCGCGCCATTCGAGGCTCCACATCCATTCTCGTGCTCGATGTCGGCGGCACCGTGGCCGGTTACGCCACGCTGGGTCTGAACCGGGCGCGCTCGCTGCCGCAGGAAGGCGAGATTTACGAACTCTATCTCAAGCCGGAATTCCAGGGCGTCGGGCTGGGCAAGCGGCTGTTCACCGAAGCCCGGCAGTTGCTCGACTCGCTCGGCTGCAAGGGCGCGGTGGTCTGGTGTCTCGAGGACAATCATTCGTCTGTCGATTTCTACCGGTTCCAGGGCGGTCGCGACGTGGCCGAGGGCCATGAAACCTTCGACGGCAAGACACTCAAGAAACTCGCCTTCGTCTGGCCCTGAGCCGCGCCGGTGACGGTTCGCGCCAAAAGTCCTGTTGCGCCGCGGCAGGTTTGGGCTTAATTCCGGAGCCGCCCGATATGCTGCGCGGCGCCTTGAGGGCGCAGGCGCATGGCGGGCGTTGAATTGACGCATGTTTCGGCCAAGACTCCCGCTTGGCGACTCATGCACCAGATTTCCGGATTGGAGCGATCATGCGCATAGACGCCATCAGCATCGGCGAGAACCCGCCACACGACGTCAACGTCATCATCGAGGTGCCGGTCGGCGGCCAGCCGATCAAGTACGAGATGGACAAGGACGCCGGCATGCTGGTGGTCGACCGGTTCCTCTACACGCCGATGACCTATCCGGGCAATTACGGCTTTGTGCCCCACACATTGTCCGATGATGGCGACCCGATCGACGTTCTGGTCTGCAACACACGGCCGCTCATTCCCGGCTGCCTGATCAATGTCCGGCCGATTGGCGTGCTGATCATGGAAGACAATGCCGGACAGGACGAGAAGATCATCGCCGTGCCGTCGGCGCATCTGACCCAGCGCTATGCCGGTGTCAATGATTACGGCGATCTGCCGGAAATCACGCTGCAGCAGATCGAGCATTTTTTCGAGCACTACAAGGATCTCGAGCCGGGCAAATGGGTCAAGATCGGCGGCTGGCGCAATGCCGAAATCGCCCGCGGACTGATCGTCGAATCCATAGAGCGGGCCAAGACCAAGGGCTGATCCTGCGGATCAGGCCAGCTCCTTTATCGCTGCACCAAGATCACCGGGATCGCCATCGATCCGGATGGTCTTGTTGCGGCTTGTCTCGCCGGAAATCACCCGGACCGTGGATTTTCCGATCTTGAGCCGCTTGGCTATCAGCTTCTCGATCGCGCGGTTGGCCTTGTTGTTTTCAGGCACGGCCCGGACCCGCGCCTTGAGTCGGATCGCGCCCGCCGCATCCTCGACCAGCCCGTCGATCGCGTCCGTGGAAGACGCAGGCGTCAGACGAACGGCGAGATCGACAGCGCCGTCCTGGATTTTGAACCAGCCGCTCAGATGAATATCGGCGCGATCGAGGTGGCAAGGAAGATGCGCACGAAGTAGATCGCGATCAGCAGAACAATTGGCGAAATGTCGAGGCCGCCCAGATCCGGCATGATTCTGCGGATCGGCCTGAGCGCCGGTTCGGTCGCCTTGTAGAGAAACTCGCCGATCATGCCGACGAAGCGGTTGTTCGAATTGATGACGTTGAAGGCGTAGAGCCAGGAGAAAATGGCGCTGGCGATGATGATCCAGGTGTAAAGGCCAAGGACCATGTCGATGGTTGAAAAGACGGCAATCATAAGCTTCTCCGGCTGGTGTGGCGTGACAGACATGTAGACATTCACACCCCAAGCGGCAAGAGCACGGACCGGTCAACCTTCAGAACGGCTCAGGGCGCGTCACAAGAGTGTGGCGCCGGGCGATGGCTGGTGTATAGCTCACCCTGCACAAACCGGAAAAACACCATGCAATCCCCTGCCCGGGCGGAAGACCGTTTCGCCGCCTTTCGCCATCGCGCCTTCGCGTTCTATTTTATCGCGCGCTTTCTCTCGACCTTCGGCCTGCAGATCATCTCCGTCTCCGTCGGCTGGCAGATCTATGATCTAACCCGCGATCCGTTTGACCTCGGTCTGGTTGGCCTGATCCAGTTCCTGCCGGCGCTGGTGCTGATCCTGTTCACCGGCGCCGCCGCCGACCGCTATGGCCGCCGCACCATCATGATGATCTGCGAGACCATCATCGCCCTGGCGGCCGCTGCCCTTGTCTATCTGGCCTGGCAAGGCCTGACCTCGCCGTTGCCGATATTTGCCGTGCTGTTCGTCATCGGCGTTTCGCGGGCGTTTTTCGCGCCGGCCTCGCAATCGCTCGCGCCAAACCTGGTGCCGGCGCAGGATCTGCCCAATGCGATCGCCTGGAATTCGACCTCTTGGCAGACCGCCACCATTGTCGGTCCCGTTGCCGGCGGCCTGCTCTATGGCCTCGGCGCCGTGGTTCCCTATCTGACCGCATTCCTGTTCTTTGCAGCCGCGATCATTGCCATCACCCTGGTGCCGGCGCCGCTCAAACGCGCCCGCGGGCAGGCCCAGAGCTGGCAGACGCTGGTGGCCGGGTTCAGCTATGTGCGCAACCAGAAGATCGTGCTCGGCGCCATCTCGCTCGACATGTTCGCCGTGCTGCTGGGCGGGGCGATTGCGCTGATGCCGGTGTTTGCCCGCGACGTGCTGGAACTCGGGCCCTGGGGTCTGGGATTCCTGCGCGCCAGCCCCGGCATCGGCGCCATCGGCATGGCGATCTATCTGGCTTCGCGGCCGATCCGCAAACATGCCGGCCGGGCAATGTTCATCGCGGTCGGCGTGTTTGGCGCCGCGACCACTGTCTTCGGTGTGTCAAAGTCGCTGCCGCTGACCATGGCGGCGTTGATCGTGATGGGCGCGTCCGACATGATTTCGGTCTATGTCCGGCAAAGCCTGGTGCAATTGTGGACTCCGGATGAACTGCGCGGCCGGGTCAGCGCGGTCAACATGGTGTTCATCGGCGCATCCAACGAGTTGGGCGAATTCCGCGCCGGCGTGATGGCCTCGCTGATCGGCCCGGTGGCGGCCGTGGTGGTGGGCGGCGCCGGAACGCTCGCCGTGGCGCTGGCCTGGAGCCTGGGCTTTCCGCAACTGAGGCAGATCCAGTCGCTCGACAAGGACGCCGAAGACAGCCGCGCCATTCTCAAATCCGAGCTGGATCGGGAGCAGAAATCCGGGCCGGGACCGGATTGAACTCAATCGGCGTCGCCTGCCTCATCGGCAAGGCCCGCGGCGGCGAGCGCCCGTTGCCGGGCAAGCACCCGTTCCCGGCCCGACACCCCCATCAGATCGGCGATCCGCCACACCACATGATCTTCCAGCTCGTGCCGGTAACCATCGGCATAGGCCAGGTGCCAGAGCAATTCGATGAAGTGAACCTTGGCGTCTGCATCCAGCGAGCGGTTGAGAACGCTGGTGAACGCAAAAAGATCGACCGCTTCCCGGTCGGCCTGTTCGCCCGCCTCGATCAGCCGCCGCATCTCCGCGCCGCTGACGCCATATTCCTCAATGATCAGCGATTTCAGTTTGTCGGACTCGACCTTGTCGACCACCCCGTCGGCGCCGATGACGTGAAAAAACAGCGCGACGGCGGCGACATCGGGATCGCTGCCGTCCGGAGCTGTCGGACCCTCCGGACGCAATCCCTCCAGGAAGGCCCGCAATTGATCAAGCATTCGGTGTTCCTCTCGGCGCCATGTCAGAACAACCGGAACCGGCCGGCTTTTTCCGGTTCGGCATTGAGATCAATACCCGGATCATCGGGACGATGGGTCAGAAAGGCCGCTTCCCGGGCGCGCGCCTCAGCCTCGGGATCGGCTGGTTTGGCCACCTCCCCAGTTTCCGCCGCCTCCTCCTTGCGGACCGGATCCGCATCAACGGGCGGCGAGGCTGTCTTTTCATCGCTCGGATGGTCAATAACGCCATCAGGTCCGGATGAGCGCGGCGCCTGTGTCACCTGCGGTTCCGCCTCGGCGCTGTCAGTGCCGGCTGCCGGCTGGGACTGAGGTGGCGGCGCCTCATCGCCCTTTGCCATCACCAGGGGTGCATGCGCTTCTGATTCGGCCGCGCCGGGATTGACCACCGGCATGGTGACGGTCGTCGGTGCGCCAACTGGCCCGCCCGGGCCATGAACCGGCGGCAGGCTTGCGATGGCGCGCTCAAAAGTCTGCGGCTGGTTGTCGATGCTCGGGCCGGCGAGCTGCTCGACCGGCACCTTCCATTCAAAGGCATCAAGCTTGCCGGTCACCGGAGAGACCGGCTCCCAGCTCTCCGAGACATAGCCGTCCGCCGTCCAGGCCGGATCACGCGGTGCCCGCACCGCCTGGCTCAACCAGTGCCGGACGCGGCCCTGATCGCCGGTCTCAGCCTCTTCGATGTCGGCAAGCAGCAGGTAGATGCCCTCGCATGGCTGCAAGCGCGCCGCTGCCTGCGCCTTCTCGCGCGCCAGATCAAAGCGGTGGGCTTCAAGGGCCGCACGGGCGACGACTTCACACGACAACGCATTCATCGGACGCAGCCGCTCCAGCCGCTCGGCCCGCTTGAGCCGGTCGCCGGATGTGTCGCCCATGCGCGCGTTGACATAGGCTTCGGCAATCTCGGGGTGCGGATTGGCTTTCCAGGCGGCTTCGAGGATCTTGGCGGCCTTGCGCAGATTGTCCTGCCGCAGCAGCGCCTTGGTGGCGACAACCGCGGCGGGCGGAAACGCCGGCGCCAGCTTGAGCGCCAGCAGCGAATCGTCGCGGGCCGAGGACGGATCGCTGTCGGCATGCTCGCGGGCGCGCGCCGTCAACAGCACGGCCTTGGTCCGGTCCGCGGCGGCCGCATCGATGGTGCCGGCCTGACGCTGGCGATCGAGAAGACGAAGCGCTTCGTCCCATTTTCCCTCGCGCGTCCGGTAGGCGAGGGCGGCGGAGCCCGCCCACGGCAATTGCGGCGCCTGCTCGGCCGCCGTTTCGGCATAGTGCTGCGCCGCCTCTTCGGCCCCCTGACGCTTGGCCTCGAGATAAAGCCCGCGCAGTCCGAGAAGCCTGGTCTCCGGATCTTCAGCCATGGCCTCAAAAAGCTTGCGGGCCTCCTCGTTGCGGCCCTCGATCAGGGCTGCCTGAACATCGAGAAGATGAATCAGCGGCTCCTGATCGGCATTGAGCAGACCCTTGGTGCGCTTGTTCATCCTGCGCGCCATGGCCGCATCGCCCGCGCCCGCGGCCAGAAGGCCGGTCGACAGCGCCTGATAGCCGCGGTCGCGCTTGCTCGCGCGGAAATAGCGCGACACCGTGCGCGGCGACAGGATGATGGCGCGAACCAGCCACCAGCTGATCATGATGGCCGCGATCAGCGCGGCGATGGCCGTGACCGCCGTCATCAACGACATTTCGATGCGCCTGTCCTGCCAGACAATGAACAGATCGCCCGGCCGGTCGGCGAGCCAGGCAAAGCCGAAACCAAGACCCAGCACCAGCGCCACAAAGAACAACAAACGAATCATCATGCGTCTCCTAATTGGCCGGGGCTTGGGACGGGGCGGCCGGCTCAATCGGCGCCATTGACGCGGCAATCAGCATCTCGGCGCGGGTTCGCGCCGCCAGCGCATTGCCATAATCGGACGCGGCGAGCCGCGACGCCTCGGGCAAGGCATTCCACTCAGCCAGCGCCGCATCGAGATTGCCATCGAGCAGACGCGCCTCCGCCCGCGCCGCGATGGCCTCGGCGCTGTCGCCTTCGACATCGCCGACCTTGCGCACCTTGACCACGGACATGGCGCTCGACATCAGCCTGTCGACCAGCCCGGCGTTCTCATCCACCGGTTGCGCCGCGGCGATGGCCGCGCTGGCGGCGTCGGGAAAGTCCTCGATCAGCCTGGAGCGGCTGGGCACGCCCCTTGCCGCCAGATCCCTGAGCTCGGGCACGGCGGGATCGTCGGGAACCACGGAGGCGAAGGCCTCGAGTTCGGCCATGAAGGGTCCGCCACGGTCAATCGCCGATTTGAGCCCGGACGCCGCGATGGCGCGGGCCAGATCGATCTGCCGTCCGGGATCGCCAAGCTGCTCGGTCAATTCCGCCTGGCCTTGTTCGAGCGCGGAGATCTTGCCCGACACCGCCGCGGTCTGCGTGCGAAGTTCTCCGATGGCTGCCTGCAACCCGGACTGGGCGGCGCGCAACTCGGTGATCGCCTCCGCCAGCGCCGGATCAGGAGTGGCGTCGCCGCTCGACTGGCTGAGCGAAGCGATTTCGGCTTCCAGGCCGGCGAGCCGGGTCTGCAAGGCCTCCAGCCCGGCGGTATCGCCCGTTTGGCTGCCGGCTTCGGCCATATCGTTGAACTGGGTTTCCAGGCGATCGAGCCGGGATGACATCTGGGCCGAGATATCGGCGCCAGTGGCGCTCTCCGATTCGGTGATCTGGGTCTTGAGCGTTGCAAGTTCCGTGGATACGGAGTCGACCCTTGCCGTGAGCGCCTGCACCTGATCGGCGCCATTGCCCGGCGCCGGAAGCAGACCGCCTGATTGCAGCGCATAGCCGCCGGCAAGCGCGATCACCGCGCCCAGCACACCGGACACAACCATGCCAAGCCCGGCGCCGCCTCTGCCTGACGAGGCCGGCCTGGCGGCCGCACCCCGATCGGCGTCCCCGGGTCTTTCGGGATTTTTGCTGTTTTCGGAATCCTTGGGCTTTTCAGAACCCTTGGCGCCCGGTGTTGCGCCAGCCGCCGATGTCCCGCTGGTCTTGCTGTCCACGCCCGGCTTGCCGGCCGCTTGCGAGGTCGAGGCTGAGGCGCTGGCGCGCCCGAATATCACGGCATCGTCAGTCTTCGCTGTTGCCGCTGCCGGGCCGGGTGCCGGGGCAGCTTTCGGCTCGTCCGCGGACGGCTTTGCGCCAAGGTCCTCGTTTCTCGGCGTCACATCGGTGGCGTCGAGGTCGATGGTGACCGGCTTGGGTGATTTGGAATGGCGCGGGGTAGGGCCCTTGTTCATGGCATATCCTGCTTGATCTGGTTTGGCGTGGCTGGTCTTGCGCGTGCCGTAGAAGCACTATGCTTTAACCGTGGCCTCTATTCTGGCAAATCATCCCAAAGCGGTCAGCGATGCAAGCAGGCTGTCCTCGTCGGGGCGTTTGGCGGTGATCACCCGCCTCCGCCAGCCAATGGGCAATTGAGTGGCAATCTCCGTTGAAAGGCATACAAACCGCACTGAATCCAGTGCTTTGCCAAGTCCTTTGGCGGTAAACAGCTTTGCAAAGCGACGTGCCGCATTGGCCGAATAGAGCAGAACCAGATCGGGAGCGGGCGACACTATGTCTGATTTTATAAAGTCAGTTGGATAACTTATTTCAGTCATTTCATAGCACGGAAGCACCAAAAGAGGGCATCCCGCGGCGAAGAATGCGTCCTCAATCGTCGCCGTTCGCGGCTTCCCGGCGAGATAAAGCAGGGCTTTAGGCGGACCATCCGGATTCCTGCCGCTTGCAGGTTCGACGCGGTGTTGCGCGATCACCGATCTGGCAAGCGCCTCGGCCGTGCCCCCGCCTTCGCGCACATCACCAAAACCTGCCTTGCGCGCCGCCGCCGCCGTGGCCGGCCCAACCGCATGAAACGGGACATCGCGAAGGCGATTTGCGGTCTGCCCGCCGGGCTCAAACAGGGCCAGGGCGCGGGCGCTGGTGGCTATCAAACCGGAAATGCTTACGGCCGGCGGCAGATCATCCGGCGTTGCAATGAGACGGGTTTCAAACAACGGCATCCGCACCGGGTCATGGCCCAGGGCAACGAGCTTCTCCGCGGTCCTTGATCCGCCCGGGTCGGGCCGGGTGACCAAAACGCGCATCGCCGATCAGCTCCAGCTCTCGAAAAAGCCCGGCCCCGCCATGGCGCGTGCTTCAGCGCCAGCTGCAGCGCCCAATGCCGCCGCGTCATTCACCGGACCTTCCATGCGCACCTCGTGCGACACCGCCCCGTCCGGGGTGAGAATCATGCCGAAAAACGAGATCCTGCTCCCGGTAATGGTGGCAAGCCCGGCAATCGGCGTCCGGCAGGATCCGTCCAGCGCAGCCAGAAAGGCCCGCTCGCAGAGCAGGGCCCTATGGGTGTCGGCGTGGTCGATCGGGGCCAGCAAGTCAGCAATCCGCCTGTCATCCATCCGCGCTTCGATGCAGATGGCGCCTTGTCCGGGCGCCGGCGGAAAAGCCTCGGGATCGAGAAGTTCAGTGATCACCCTGGTGTTGCCGAGCCGCTTCAGCCCGGCATGGGCAAGCAGCGTGGCGTCGGCCAGTCCTTCATCCAGCTTGCGCAGCCGGGTTTCCACCTGGCCGCGGAAGGTGATCACCTTGAGATCGGGCCTGAGCCGCCGGATCAGCGCCTGCCGCCTCAGCGACGATGACCCGACCACGGCGTTCTGCGGCAGATCGGCAAGCTGGGGGGCGGCGCGGCCGATAAAGGCATCGCGGACATCCTCCCGCTCGAGAAAGGCCACCAGACCCAGCCCCTCGGGCAAGGCCGTCGGCATGTCCTTGGACGAATGCACCGCCAGATCAAGCCGCCCGTCGCTGAGTTGCTCCTCCAGCTCCTGCGTGAACAGGCCCTTGCCGCCGATCTCGGCCAGCGGCCGGTCGGTGATGCGGTCGCCCTGGGTCGACAGCACAACGATCTCGAAGGCGGCTTCGGGCAGCGCGTGCGCCGCCATCAGCCGGTCGCGGGTTTCGTGCGCCTGCGCCAGCGCCAGCGGACTGCCGCGGGTCCCGATCCGGTAAGGTTTCATTTGCAAGACATCCGTTCCGTTGTTACCGACAGACAGGTACCGGGATCATCCCGCAAGCGCAACGATTGAGACAGACATGGGCATCGGCAAACTGGACATTCTGGGGATCGAGACAAGCTGCGACGAGACCGCCGCCGCGATTGTGCGCCGCCATCCCGACGGCTCCGGCGAGATATTGTCCGATGTGGTGCTGAGCCAGCTTGATCTGCACGCGGCCTTCGGCGGCGTGGTGCCCGAGCTTGCCGCCCGTTCCCATGTCTCGACACTGGACCGGCTGGTCAGGCAGGCGCTGGACGAGAGCGGCGTCATGCTCAAGGACATCGACGCCGTCGCGGTCACCTCCGGGCCGGGCCTGATCGGCGGCTTGATGGTGGGACTGATGACGGCCAAGGCCATCGCCATGGCCGCGAACAAGCCTTTCATCGGCATCAATCATCTTGAAGGCCACGCGCTGACCGCCCGGCTGACCCACGGCGTCAGGTTTCCCTATCTGCTGCTGCTGGTGTCGGGCGGCCATACCCAGATCGTGCTGGTCAAGGGCGTGGGCGACTACGAGCGCTGGGGCACCACCATCGATGACGCGCTCGGCGAAGCCTTCGACAAGACCGCGAAACTGTTGGGGCTCGACTATCCCGGCGGACCGGCGGTGGAGCAGGCAGCGCTTGGCGGCGTTGCAAAACGCTTTCGACTACCGGTGCCGATGCGGCGCGACCCCCGGCTCGATTTCTCCTTCTCCGGCCTGAAGACCGCGGTGCGGCAGATGGCCGAGGAGCAGGCGCCCTTGTCGGCTCAGGTGATCGCCGATCTGTGCCTGGCGTTTCAGACCTCCGTCACCTCGAGCCTGGATGACCGGATTTCGATGGCGCTGGAGCGGTTTAGCCAACGTTTCGGAACCGATTCGGAACCGGCGCTGGTGGTTGCGGGCGGAGTCGCGGCAAACAAGGCGATAAGGGCCACGCTGGAAAGCCGCGCCACCAAGGCCGGGTTCCGCTTCATCGCGCCGCCGCTCAACCTGTGCACCGACAACGCCGCCATGATCGCCTGGGCCGGCGCCGAACGGATGGCGGCGGGACTGCCGGCCGACGAGCTCGATCTTGCGCCGCGGTCGCGATGGCCGCTCGACGCAACCGCCAAGGCCGCCATCGGTCACGGCAAACGCGGCGCCAAGGCCTGAACACGTATTGAAACCGGCTGCCCGGCAGGGCATAGACTGACCGATCCGCCGAGCAGAGCTCGGTCCCACTCTGATAATGGAGAACTCATGTTTTACGCCCTGATCTGCAAGGACAAGCCCGGTTCGCTCGAACTCAGGATGGCCACACGCCCGCCCCATGTCGAGTATCTCAAGGGCCTCGAAGCCAAGGGTGTGCTGAAGATGGCGGGTCCGCTGCTGGGCGATGATGAAAAGCCGATCGGCAGCCTGCTGGTCGTCGCGGCCGGTGACCGGACCGAAGCCGAGGCCGTTGCTGCCGGCGATCCCTATGCGATCGCGGGCGTGTTTGCCACGACGGAGATTCGTCCCTTCAACTGGACTTTCGGAAACCCGGAGGCGTGACGATGGCCTATTGGTTGTTCAAATCCGAACCATTCAAATGGTCCTGGGAGATGCAGAAGGCCAAGGGCGACGCCGGCGAGCAGTGGGACGGCATCCGCAATTATCAGGCGCGCAACAACATGCGCGCCATGAAATTGGGCGACAAGGCGTTTTTCTATCACTCCAATGAGGGTCTGGAGATTGTCGGCATCGCCGAAATCTGCGCCCTCATCCATCCCGACACCACCATTGACGACCCGCGCTGGGAATGTGTCGACATCCGCGCGGTGTGCGACATGCCCAGGCCCGTGACGCTGAAAGACGTCAAGGCCAATCCGAAGCTCGCCCAGATGAGCCTGGTCACGTCGATGCGGCTGTCGGTGCAGCCGGTGACCGAGGCGGAGTATCTGGAAGTGTGCCGCATGGGCGAACTCGACAACCCGCCGCGCGCGCCGGAGTGAGCCTCAAGTCGGGGGGTCAGGGCATGAAAACCGATCCCGAAAGCTTCATTCGCGCCAACACCTCGATTGGCTCGCCGCCGCACGTTCCCGAAATCCGGCTGCATCTGGCCGATGAAGCGCATGACCTGTGGCTCAAGACCGAGGATGAACTCGACGCGCTCGGCCTGCCGCCGCCATTCTGGGCCTTTGCCTGGGCCGGCGGCCAGGGTTTGGCGCGGCATGTCATCGACAATCCGGATCTGGTCAAAGGCAGGACGGTGCTGGATTTCGCCACCGGGTCGGGTCTTGTGGCGATTGCGGCCAGGCTCGCGGGCGCGGGCAAGGTCACAGCCGCCGACATCGACCCCTGGTCGGCGGTTGCCGCACGGCTCAATGCCGCAGAGAACCATGTGGACATCGACATCTGCCAAACAGACCTCGTTGGCATCGACGAAGGCTGGGACATCGTGCTTGCCGGAGACGTGTTTTATGACCGGGCGATGGCCGATCTGATCAAGCCATGGCTGTCGGATCTGGCGCGGCGCGGCGCGTGTGTGCTGGTCGGCGATCCGGGCCGGGCCTATTGCCCGCGTGACGAGATGGAACTGCTGGCGACCTACATGGTGCCGGTCACCCGCGCGCTGGAAGACAGTGAAATCAAGCGCACCTCGGTGTGGCGGGTCACCGCCTGAATTGACCATCAAATATGCTTGACCTTGCCAGCGGAATGGCAAAATCTGCGGAGACATTTTTATCCGGGAGAGACAGATGCAATTCGCCGGCATGAACTATCTGGCGATCGTCGTCGCCGCCATTGTCGCCTTCATCATCGGCGCCGTTTATTACAGCGCGCTCAGCAAGCCCTGGATGAAGGCCGCCAGGATCGATCCGTCCGGACCAAAGCCGCCGATGATCTGGCTGCTGGTCAACAGTTTCGTCATGGAGCTGATCCTCGCCTTCGTCACCGCCGGCGTGATCGGCCATCTCGGATCGGGTCAGGTGACGCTTTCCAACGGCATCATCTCGGGCCTGTTCATCTGGGCGGGCTTCATTTTCACCACGCTGTCGATCAATCAGCGCTATCAGGGCTTTGGCTGGGATCTGACCCTGATTGACGGTGGGCACTGGCTGCTGGTGATGATCGGCATCGGCGCAACGATCGGCCTGTTCGGAGTCTCGTCACCGCAGCCCTGACGCCTATTCGACGCGGACGCTGGTCCCACGCTCGATGAAGGGCATCAATCTGAGTAGGTCACGGCGCTTGAGCGCTACGCAGCCTTGCGTCGGCGGCAGGCCGGGCTTGGCCACATGCAGAAAAATGGCGCTGCCGGCGCCGCGGCGGCGTGAGCTGAAGTTCCAGTCAAGCACAAAGCCGAAATCATAGAGCACGTCATCGCGGACGAGCGTTTCGTGGCTGGCCGGAAACGGCAGCCGGACCGGCCTGTTGTAGGCCGCATGCGCCGGCGCGTCGCACCAGCCGTCGCGCTCCCCCACCCTGTCGAGAAAGATACCGGACCGGTCCGGCGTGAGCAGGCCGCCGCGGCGAAACCCGCCCATCACCGACATCGCCGCGCGCGGTGTGGCGCCGTCGCCTTCACGCTTGAAGACCGTGATCCCGCCCCGGCCAAGCGCGGCGGCAAAACTCAAGGACCCGAACCGGACAATTGCCTGCAACCGGTTGCCCGGGGCCGCGCGGACGGCAATTGTCCGGGGTTTGAGCCGATTGGGCGGCCGTTTTTGTAACATAAGTCTCACGATCAAGTGCTCCGCCTGTGACCCGGCAGGCTTATTTATCACTTTGCCGTCGCCCCGAAAGTGCCTAAACAGGAACGCAATGTGATTTGATGGAATGCGGCGGCTCTATTCTGCGCCGAAGAGACCATGAAAAGGGAATGTTGCCATGACCGCTCGATCGATCCTGCTCGTTGATGACGACGATGATTTGAGGGAAACTCTTGTCGAGCAGCTTTCGCTTTACGAGGAATTCGCGATCAGCCAGGAATCCTCGGCGACAAAGGGCGTCCAGGCCGCACGGGCCAACCATGTCGACCTGTTGATCATGGATGTCGGCCTGCCCGACATGGACGGGCGCGAAGCGGTCAAGCTGCTGCGCAAGGGCGGCTTCAAATCGCCGATCATCATGCTCACCGGCCATGACACCGATTCGGATACGATCCTGGGTCTGGAAGCCGGCGCCAATGATTATGTCACCAAACCTTTCCGGTTCGCCGTTCTGCTCGCCCGCATCCGCGCGCAACTGCGTCAGCACGAGCAGAGCGAGGACGCCACCTTCACGGTCGGTCCCTACACCTTCAAGCCGAGCCAGAAATTGCTGCTGGATGAGAAGGGCGGCAAGATCCGGCTGACCGAGAAGGAAGCCGCGATCATCCGCTATCTCTACCGGGCCGACCAGAAAGTGGTCACCCGCGACGTGCTGCTGGAGGAAGTCTGGGGCTACAATTCCGGCGTCACCACCCATACGCTGGAAACCCATGTCTACCGGCTGCGCCAGAAAATCGAGGCCGATCCATCCAATGCGGAAATCCTGGTCACCGAAAGCGGCGGCTACAAGATCATCCCGTGACAGAGGCCGTGCTGGCATGGCTTGATCGGCGTGATAGGGTGGAAGGACTGATTCAAGGTGTGCGGCACGGGTTGATGGCAACGCGGCGCTGTAGGTTCGGGCCGCCTGGCCTGACGCTGGACCTCAAGGAGTTCGTCCGTGGCGCTGAATGACGACATTGCCCTGCTCTCGACCGTTGCGCTCTTCAGCGACATCGGCGAGGACAAATTGCGGCTGATTGCCTTTGGCGCCGAACGGCGCAGGTTTCAGGCCGGGCAGGTGCTGTTTCGCGAAGGCGCACCGGCCGATTGCGCCTTCGTGGTCGCCGACGGCCGGTTTGAGCTGACCCGCACCGGACGCGACAGCCATGCCGAACCGCTGGGCTTCGCCGAACGCGGCGCGCTGCTGGGGGAACTGGCGATGGTCACCGCGGTTAACCGCTCGATGACGGCGATCGCGCCCGACAATGCCGAAGTGATTCGCATCAACCGGCCCCTGTTCCGGCGGATGCTGGAGGAATATCCCGAAATTGCCGGCATCATCCGGCAGCGCATCAGCGACAATCTGGCCAGCCTCAGCACGGATCTCGGCAGGATCGCGGATCGATTCGCCGGCTGAACCTGAGTTCAACTCAGAAGTCGAAATGCGCGGTGACCGGCACATGATCGGACGGCCGCTCCCAGCCGCGGGCTTCGCGCAGCACGTCAATGCGCCTAAGCAGCGGCAACAGATCGGCTGACGACCAGACATGGTCGAGCCGGCGGCCACGGTCGGCGGCGTCCCAGTCTTGCGCCCGGTAGCTCCACCAGGTGAAGATCTTCTCTTCCGGCGGGATATGGGCCCTTATCAGGTCAACCCAGGCGCCGGCCTCCTGCATGGTTTTCAGGTTGTCGGTCTCGACCGGGGTGTGGCTGACCACCTTGAGCAATTGCTTGTGCGACCAGACATCGGTTTCGAGCGGCGCCACATTGAGATCGCCGACGAGGATCGAGGACACGCCGTCGGCCTGTTCGGCGTCGGCATGAAGGCATCTCATTTCCTCGATGAAATCGAGCTTGTGGGCAAATTTCGGGTTGATCTCGCGGTCAGGTTCATCGCCGCCGGCCGGCACATAGAAATTGTGGATGCGGATACGTCTCGAACCGGGTGCTTCCACGATGGCCGAAATGTTGCGGGTATGATCGATGTCGCAATAGGTCTGCCGGCGATCATCCGACAGCGGCAGCCGGGAAATGATGGCGACGCCGTGATAGCCCTTCTGGCCATGAATGGCGATGTGCTCGTAGCCGGCCTTGCGGAACGCCGCACTCGGGAACGCGTCATTCGGACATTTGGTTTCCTGAAGACAGAGAACGTCCGGGCGGGCGCTCTCAAGAAACTGCAGGACCAGCGGAAGCCTGAGCCGGACGGAATTGATATTCCAGGTCGAAACGGAGAACGCCAAATCAGATCGCCTTAAGGAGGTCGCGGTAAAACGGATGTATTTGACCTACAGACTGCAGGGATCATTTCAAAGTGTTAAAGCAGGCTTTGCACATCTGATACAGAGCCGGCACGGCAGCAGGTTCTGCAGTTGCTACCAGCACGGATCAGGCCATTCAGCGTTTTCCCAGAGCGCCAGTTCACCGGGAGACAAGAGCTTCTTTTCACCTCGCTGATGCCGGAGATCGACTTGCCTCTCACGCGCCCCAGGGATCAATGAGATGGATCCCATAGCTTTCGAAATCCTTGATGTTGCGTGTCGCGAGAGCGAGGTCGTGTGCAATCGCGGTGGCTGCAATCAGGCCATCCATCGATGACAATCCTCGACCGTTCCGCTTTGCGGCGCCCATCAAATCTCCCCAAGCTAGGGCAACACGTTCCTCTACCGGCAGGACACGGTGTTCGAAACGGTGTGGCAGGTCTGAAGTGAGCCACTCGTCCAGCGCATCGCGCTTTCGGCCTTGATCCATGAGGACAACGCCGCGACGAATTTCCGCAATCGACACAACACTGATAAAACAGCGGTCTTCGTCAAGTTCATTCAGCCAATTAAGGACGCGGGCATCGGGGCGCGGCTTTGTCACTTCCGACAAGACATTTGTGTCGAGCACAAGTCTCACAGCGGCAGTTCACGTGGCTCGTCGCGTTGACGCTCGACATCTATTTCGACGCCCCGCAGTGGCGACTCCATCAAAAACTCGGCAAGCGTGCCCTTGCGCGCGGTCTTCCGCTGCCATTCCTCGGCAGAGACGACAACGACGCTTGGCTTGCCGTGACGGGTGATCGTCTGCGGCGTGGATTGCGCGCGGTCGATGACTTCCGAGAGTTTCGCTTTCGCGCTGGCGACGGTCCAGCTTTTCTCATCCTGCGGTGATGGTTGCATCGTAAGCATCCTGACCCGAGTGACTATCGTGACTATATAGACCAGATTCGGATGAGTGACAAGTTTTTCACGGCGGGGAAGGGCGATTGAAGTCCGGCATCCCTTGTGAGATCGATCCGAAACCGGTCCCTGCGTCGCTGATTCAAATAGCCCTTGTTGGCAAATGACCCCTTGGCGGGCGTGCCCGCTCAGCCGCCGCCGCGCTGGACCTTGTGCACCTCTTCATAGGGCACCTTGAAGACATTGTCGGCGAATTTGATCCCGGTCTGGACATTGAAGATCATCACCGAGGTGTCCTTGCCCTGCGCGTCGCGGATGGTCCACTGCTTGAGCTCGAATGTTTTCGGGTCGAACATCAGGCTGATGGTCGAATCGCCAAAGATCGATTTGTTGCCGAGAACGATCGTCGTCAGGTCCGGGTCTTCCTTGACCGACTGCACGGTGTCGGTGGAGAGGTCGATCCGCTCTGACAAAAGCAGTTTCAACGGTGTCTTGTCGAGCGGATAGAGATCCCAGGTCTTGAGCTTGCGATTGCCGATGACCACGGCTTTGCCGTCGGCGATGACCCGGATCGGAGACGGATCCTCGTAGTTGAAGCGCAGCTTGCCGGGGCGGTCGATGAAGAACTTGCCGCCGGTCTGTTCGCCATTCGGGCCGAACTGAATGAACTCGCCGGTCATGGTCTTGACCGCGGAAAAATGATCGGCAAGCCTTTGCGCCGCGTCGGACGCGCGCGCGCCGCCGGGAAAGGCCAGAAGGCCGGCAGCGGCGGCCATCAGCGTCAGTCCCAGACCCAAACCTGTGCCCAGGAGCGCCCGGCGCGCGGGATCATGCCGTTCCGTCATGGTGGAAGTGGTCTGTTTCGACATTGCTGTCTCCGTTTCGTTTCAACCGTCATGTCGCGCAAGACTGCGGCGCCAGTGTGACGCTGAGGCTTCTAGCCTTCGCGGCTACCTTGGATCGATATCGTCTTCCGTCGGCACCAGGATTTCCCGCTTGCCGGCATGATTGGCCGCGCTGATGACGCCTTCGTTTTCCATGCGCTCGATCAGCGAGGCGGCCCGGTTGTAGCCGATCCCGAGCCGGCGCTGGATATAGGAGGTCGAAGCCTTGCCGTCGCGCAGCACGATCGCCACTGCCTGATCATAGGGATCGTCCGACTCCGCCAGATTGGAGGTCCCGGCCGGACCGCCGCCGGTGTCGATCTCGTCATCATCCTCGGTGATGGAATCAAGATATTCGGGCACGCCCTGGGTCTTGAGATGGGAGACGATGTCCTCGACCTCCTTGTCGGAGACGAACGGACCGTGCACGCGCTGGATGCGCCCGCCACCGGCCATGAACAGCATGTCGCCCATGCCCAAGAGCTGCTCGCCGCCCTGCTCGCCCAGAATGGTGCGCGAATCGATCTTGGATGTGACCTGGAAGGAGATCCGGGTCGGGAAGTTGGCCTTGATCGTGCCGGTAATGACATCGACCGAGGGACGCTGCGTCGCCATGATCACATGGATGCCGGCCGCACGCGCCATCTGCGCCAAGCGCTGCACCGCGCCTTCGATGTCCTTGCCGGCCACCATCATCAGGTCGGCCATTTCGTCGATCAGCACGATGATGTAGGGCAGCGGCGTGAGATCGAATTCCTCGGTCTCGTAAACCGCTTCACCGGTATGGCGATCGAAACCGGTCTGCACCGTGCGGGTGATCGGCTCACCCGAGCTTGCCGCCTGTTCGACGCGGCTGTTGAATCCGTCGATGTTGCGGACCCCGATCTTGGACATTTTCTTGTAGCGCTCTTCCATCTCGCGGACGGTCCATTTGAGCGCCACGACCGCTTTCTTCGGGTCTGTCACCACCGGCGTCAGCAGATGCGGGATGCCGTCATAGACCGACAGTTCAAGCATTTTCGGATCGATCATGATCAGCCGGCATTTCGACGGATCCATCTTGTAGAGGATCGACAGGATCATCGTGTTGATCGCAACCGACTTGCCGGAGCCGGTCGTCCCGGCCACCAGGAGATGCGGCATCTTGGCCAGATCGGCGATCACCGGCTCGCCGCCAATGGTCTTGCCGAGCGCCAGTCCAAGCTTGGCTTTCGAGGTTTCAAAATCACGGCTGCCGATCAATTCGCGCAGATAGACGGTTTCGCGCTTCTGGTTGGGCAATTCGATGCCGATGGCGTTGCGTCCGGGAACCACCGCGACGCGCGCGGCAATCGCACTCATCGAGCGCGCGATGTCATCGGCAAGCCCGATCACGCGCGAGGACTTGATGCCCGGCGCCGGTTCGAGTTCATACATCGTCACCACCGGACCCGGGCGAACATGAATGATCTCGCCCTTGACGCCGAAATCCTCCAGCACGCCTTCCAGCATGCGCGCATTCTGCTCAAGCGCCTCTGGCGACAGCGAGGAATCCTTGACCACGTTGCGCGCCTCGGTCAGCAGATGCACGGACGGCAGCGCGAAGCCTTGCTCCTTGAGCATCGACCCTTGCGCGTCCCGCTGCACGCGGTTTCCGGGCTTGGGCCGCTCGGCGGGGGCGGAAATGCGGGGTGAGGCCGCGCCCGGCCGCGCGGGGGGCGAAGGCCGCGAGGGTGCGTCCTGATAGCGCCAGTCCGATGCCGGATCGTCGTCCTCATCGTCGCTTCCCGACAGCACGCCTGCGGGCAGTTCCTCGTCATCGATATCGAATGGCGGCGCATCATCGAGCGGAATGGTGTGCCCTCGCGACGCCTGTCCGAAGCCGGGTTCGACCCTTTGCGATCCAGCCGGCGTCAGCTCTCCGTAAGGCGAAACCGTGGACCGCTCATAGTCGCTGTTGAGATCGAGCGGGCCATCAGGCACGGATCGCAGCCTTTTCGACGTGGCCAGACCGGCCAGGCGTCTCAGCCGGCCACGCAGCGTGTACCAGCCATGGACGAGGGCGCCGAGCGCCAGCGCGCCGCTTGAAACCTCATCATCATCGCCATCCTCGGAAGCCTGGGCTTCGCCCGCTTCCTGCGCAGCGGCCCGGCCGATCAGGCCCGCGCCGAAGCCAAGCAGCCAGCAAGCCGGCGGCGCCAGCAGCAGACCCAGGATGACGGCGACGATCCCGGAGGGGAACCCGCCGATGAACACGGACGGGATCTTCAGCGCCATGTCGCCGAGCACGCCGCCAAGGCCGTTCGGCAACGGCCAGCTTTGCGAGCTTGGCATCAGTCCGAACAGGGCCGCCGTCAGCCAGGCGCCGCCGAACCAGGCAGCGCCCCGGCGCGAAATCCGGTCGACGGGACGGTTGCGCATGAGCCCGATGGCCCAGAACAGGGCGGGCAGCAGCGCGATCACGCCGGCCAGCCCGAAGAACTGCATGACCAGATCGGCATAGGCCGCGCCGCCGAACCCGAGAGCATTGTGCGGAACAGCGCCATTGGCGTTGGAAAAGCTTGGATCGGCGACGTTCCACGTGGCAAGCGCGGCGATGGCCAGCGCCAGACCGGCGAGGATCAGCAGTCCCATGACAAACCTGATCTGCCGCCGCAACAGGCCGCCGAGCAGAGTGCTGCGAGATGAGACGCCGGATGAAAGAGTGGAAGAGCCTGACTGCATGGTTCAAAGTGTCCGAATCTTGGTTCGGGCCCTGGCGACCCGATCTCGGGCAAACCTAACCGGTATGGGGTTAATACGGCATTAACCATCGAGCGTTGGCGCGGCCCCAAACGCAAAGCGCGGCCCGAAAATCGCGGGCCGCGCCTGTCTTGCGGGTCTTGGAGACTGGATGTTCAGCCGTGGTAGGCCGCTTCGCCATGTGAAGCCAGGTCGAGACCCTGGCGTTCGTCTTCGACACTGACGCGCAGGCCGACTGTCATGTCGACGATCTTGTAAAGGACAAACGAGATGATGCCGCACCACAGGATGGTGATGCCCACCGCCGAGGCCTGGATCAGGAACTGGGAACCGACGGCATAGTCCTCACCACCGGCGCCGCCAAGCCCCGGCATGTTGACAACTGCAGTTCCAAGCGCACCGACAATGCCGCCGATGCCATGAATGCCGAACACATCGGCCGTGTCGTCATAACCGAACTTGTTCTTGACCACGGCGACAAAGTAGTAGCACAGGCCCGAAGCAACCGCGCCGAGCGCGATAGCGGCGACCGGTCCGGCGAAGCCTGCGGCCGGGGTGACAGCAACCAGGCCGGCGATCATGCCGGAAACCGCGCCCAGCAGCGATGCCTTGCCGCGGTGCAAGGTTTCAATCGCCGTCCAGGCCAGAATTGCGCCTGCGGTTGCGGTGAACGTGTTGATCATGGCAAGTGCCGCGCCACCATTGGCTTCAAGGTTCGACCCGGCATTGAAGCCGAACCAGCCGAACCACAGCAAGCATGCGCCGACCATGGTCAGCGTCATCGAGTGCGGCGCCATCATGTCGCGGCCGAACCCGGTGCGTTTGCCGATCATGATCGCGCCGACGAGACCGGCAATGCCGGCATTGATGTGAACGACGGTGCCACCGGCGAAATCGAGCGCGCCCATCTTGAACAACAATCCGTTGGCGTCCCAGACCATGTGGGCGACCGGGAAGTAGACGAAGGTCACCCAAAGCGCCACGAACAGCAGGACCGCTGAAAACCGGATGCGTTCGGCGAAGGCGCCGACGATCAGCGCCGGCGTGATGCAGGCGAATGTCATCTGGAAGGCGATGAAGATATATTCGGGAATCATCACGCCTTCGGAGAAGGTGGCGGCTTCGCTGGCCGGCGTGACGCCCGCCAGGAACAATTTGGCGGTCCCGCCCCAGAATGCGCTTTCCGAACCGCCGAAGGCGAAGGAATAGCCGTAAAGCACCCAGATCACCATCACCAGAGCGGTGATCAGCGTGCATTGGATCAGGAGCGAGAGCATGTTCTTGGTGCGAACCAGGCCGCCATAAAACAGCGCCAGGCCGGGCAGGATCATCAACAGCACCAGGATGGTCGAGACCAGCATGAAGGTGGTGTCGCCCTTGTCCATGGTTGCGGCGACGGTTTCGACGGCCGGAGTGACGGCGTCCTGGGCGAATGCCGGCAGGGCGAAGGCAGCCAGGGCGCCGGCCGCGATCAGGCCGAGCCGCAGCGGGGATGTAGTCGACATCTGAGGTGTCATGGGGGTTTCTCCTGTTGCCTTACAACGCATCGGCGTCGGTTTCGCCGGTGCGGATACGCATGGCCTGGTCGATTGAGTAGACGAAGATCTTGCCGTCGCCGATCTGGCCGGTCTTGGCCGCCGCCGCGATGGTTTCGACGGTCTTGCCGACCGCGTCGGTTGCGACCGCGATCTCGATCTTCAGTTTGGGCAGGAAGCTCACCGCGTATTCGGTGCCGCGATAGATCTCCGTATGCCCTTTCTGCCTGCCGTAGCCTTTGACTTCGCTCACGGTCAGGCCCTGAACGCCAATCGCCGTCAGCGCCTCGCGCACCTCGTCCAGCTTGAACGGCTTGATGATGGCCATCACAATTTTCATCTGGTTTCCCATCCCTTTTATTCGCGGCGGTGCCGCCTTCACAAACCGGCGATCCGTCGCTTTGGGCCGCCCGTTTGAACAATCCCTATCAAATGCCGTGCCAGTTCGGCTTTCGGGGACAAACTCAGTTAAACGACTGTGAGGAAGCCCGCGACGGCGGCAGAATGACTGTTATTTATGCAATTGTGCTGGCTGAGTTGATGTATTTATGGGCAGTGGCGATTTGTGCGCCATTTGTGGCCCGCGACGAAAACCTCGGTCCAGCCAAAAAAGGGCCCGGAAAACCGGGCCCCAAGGCTGGGATGGAAATCCACCCCGACGGGATTCGTCCACCAGGCTTCAGGCCTTGGTGAATTCCGGATAGGCTTCGACGCCGACTTCCGCCATGTCCATGCCCATCATTTCCTGTTCTTCAGAGGCACGGATGCCAACCGTCGACTTGAGGATGAACCAGACCAGACCAGACAGCACGAAGGTGAACACGCCGATCGAGACGATGCCGAGGATCTGCGTTCCGTAGGACATGTCCGGATTGGAGAACGGCACGATCAAGGTGCCCCAGATACCGGCCAGAAGGTGAACCGGAATGGCGCCGACGACATCGTCGATCTTGAGCTTGTCGAGCATCGGCACGGCGAAGACCACGATGACGCCGCCAATGGCGCCGATGACAATTGCCGTCAGCGGTGAAGGCATCAGCGGTTCGGCGGTGATCGAGACCAGGCCGGCCAGCGCGCCGTTGAGCGCCATGGTGACGTCAACCTTCTTGTAGAGAAGCTGGGTGACAATCATCGCCGCGATCACGCCGCCGCAGGCCGCGAGATTGGTGTTGGCGAATATGCGGCTGATGTCGGATGCGTCGCCATTGGTGCCCATTGCCAGCTGCGACGCGCCGTTGAAGCCGAACCAGCCCAGCCACAGGATGAAGGTGCCAAGCGTTGCCAGGGGCATGGACGAGCCCGGCATCGGGGTGACCTTGCCATCGACGCCGTACTTGCCCTTGCGCGCGCCGAGCAGGATGGCGCCGGCGAGAGCCGCCCAGCCACCGACCGAGTGCACCAGCGACGAACCGGCGAAATCGGAGAAGCCTGCTTCGCTGAGCCAGCCGCCGCCCCACTGCCACGAACCGGTGATCGGATAGAGAACGCCGGTCAACACCACGGTGAAGATCAGGAAAGGCCAAAGCTTGATGCGCTCGGCCAGGGTGCCCGAAACGATCGACGCCGTGGTGGCGCAGAACACCATCTGGAAGAACCAGTCGGACGCCACCGAATAATCGCCCTCATTGGCGGTGCCGGCGGCGGGCCAGCTGTAAGGCATAGGCGTGCCGAAATAGCCGCCATTGACGTTGGTGTACATCAGCGAATAGCCGACGATCCAGAACATCACGCCGGCGATCGAGTAGAGCGCGATATTCTTCAGGCACTGCATGGATACGTTCTTGGAGCGCACCAGGCCGGCTTCCAGCATGGCGAAGCCGGCCGCCATCCACATGACCAGAAAGCCGCCGATGAGAAACAGCAGCGTGTTGAAAATGAAGGCCGTTTCCGCGGCAGTCGCGAATTCGGGCGCGGCGGCGGCGGCTTCGGCGGCCGGGGCTGCTGCATCCTGGGCGAATGCCGGCAGGGCGAAGGCGGCCAGTGCGCCGGCCGCCATCAGGCCGAGCCGAAGGGGTGATGTATACGACATCTGAGGTGTCATCGGGGTTTCTCCTGTTGCCTTACAACGCATCGGCGTCGGTTTCGCCGGTGCGGATACGCATGGCCTGATCGATTGAGTAAACGAAGATCTTGCCGTCGCCGATCTGGCCGGTCTTGGCCGCCGCCGCGATGGTTTCGACGGTCTTGCCGACCGCATCCGCCGCGACCGCGATCTCGATTTTCAGCTTGGGCAGGAAGCTCACCGCGTATTCGGTGCCGCGATAGATCTCCGTATGCCCTTTCTGCCTGCCGTAGCCTTTGACTTCGCTCACGGTCAGGCCCTGAACGCCAATCGCCGTCAGCGCCTCACGCACCTCGTCCAGCTTGAACGGCTTGATGATGGCCATCACAATTTTCATCTGGTTTCCCATCCTTTTTGTCCGCGGCGATGCCGCCCCTAATGACTGGCGCTCCGACACATGCCGGACAGCCCGCCTGAACAAAACGGAATCAAAAGCCGTGCCAGTTCAAAAAAACCGGCACAACCTATTGTTAATGAAGGGTAAATGTAGATGAGGAGATTCAGGCGCGGAGCTTGCCGCAGCGCAACAGATTAAATATTAGGCACATATTAATTCTTGCACAAAATTCAGGCTTTTGCTCGATCTCGAATCAATCCCTCTTGCGCCACCGAGGCGATCAGCGTGCCGTCGCGCTGATACAGGCTGCCGCGGGTGAAGCCGCGGGCGCCGTTGGAATTGGGTGAATCCATGCTGTAGAGCAGCCAGTCATCCAGTTTGCAGGGCCGGTGAAACCACACCGCGTGGTCGAGGCTGGCCACCTGCAAGGTCCGGTCAAACACAGACCGGCCATGGGCAAACAGAGCGGTGTCGAGCAATGTCATGTCCGACAGATAGGCCAGGGTCGCCGCCTGGATGATGCGGTCATCCGGCACCGGGCCGGTGGTGCGGACCCAGACCTTCTGCTCGGCCTCGAGCTTGCGATCGGAGATATAGTGCTCCAGCGACAATGGCCGCACCTCGATCGGCCGCTCGCGCTCCCAGTAGTCGCGGATATGATCGGGCGCTCCGGTCAGAAAGGCTTCCCGCATTTCCTCCTTGCCGGGCAGGTGTTCCGGCTGGGTCACCTGCGGCATCAGGGCCTGGTGTTCAAGACCGTCTTCTTCCTTCTGGAACGACGCGGACAGCGAGAAGATGGCATGGCCGTGCTGGATCGCCACCACCGCGCGCGTTGCAAAACTCAAGCCGTCGCGGATCCGGTCAACCCGGTAGACAATCGGCGCGGCGGGATCGCCGGGCCGCATGAAATAGGCATGCAGGGAATGCACCGGGCGGTCTGATGAGATGGTGCGCTGCGCCGCGACCAGCGCCTGACCGATCACCTGGCCGCCAAATACCCGTTGCCAGCCAACCTGCGGGCTGGTTCCGCGGAACAGATCCTGTTCAAGTGGCTCCAGATCGAGAATGGAGACCAGTTGTTCCATGGCGGTGGGAGCGGTACGCGACATTTTGGTTCTTTCGCGGAGGTGGGCTGGAAGACGAACATGCGGTATACGGTGTCAGGACGCCCCTGCAAAGTCCGGCCTCATCTTTAGTGGCTGGGCAGCCGGCCCGGTTGGCTGGCGCGATCGGCCGGCGCGAAAAAAGGAACGGGATCTTGACCACTGAGACTCTGGATATTCTGGTTTGCGGCGCCGGCTATGTCGGCCTGTCGGCGGCCCTTGCGATCAAGCTCGCAAACCCGTCGCTCACCATCGCCGTCATCGACGCCGCCCCGGCCGAGGTCTGGCGCAAGGATCAGCGCGCCTCGGCGATCGCGGCCGGCGCCAAACGGCTGTTGACGACGCTGGGCGTCTGGGCATCGATCGAACCGCAAGCGCAAGCCATCAACGAAATGGTTGTCACCGATTCGCGCACCTCCGATCCGGTGAGGCCGGTGTTTTTGACCTTTGGCGGCGAGATTGAAGATGGCGAACCTTTCGCCCACATGGTTCCCAATGTCGCCATGGTCGCGGCTCTGCGCCAGAAGGCGGAAGCAGCAGACCTGCCGATCCACCAGTCCACCGCCGCGTCCGCGCTCAGCTTTACCGATCACCAGGCCCGCGTCGAAACCGCGGACGGACGGGTTTTTTCGGCCAGGCTGGTGATCGCCGCCGACGGCGTCAAGTCCACCGTGCGCGACATGGCCGGAATCAAGATCCAGCGCTGGGACTATGGCCAATCCGGAATTGTCGTCACCGTCGCCCATGAACGTCCGCACAATGGCCGGGCTGAAGAACATTTCATGCCGTCGGGCCCTTTCGCCATCCTGCCCCTGACCGGCAACCGCTCCTCGCTGGTCTGGACCGAACGGACGGAAAACGCCAACCGGCTTGTCGCGGAAGATGATATCGTCTTTGAGGCCGAACTCGAACGCCGGTTCGGACATCATCTCGGAGCGCTCCATGTCGAGGGCGGCCGCAAGGCGTTTCCGCTCGGTTTGACGCTGGCCCGCGAATTCGTCCGGCCCAGACTGGCGCTGGCGGGCGACGCCGCCCATGGCATCCATCCGGTTGCCGGCCAGGGCCTCAATCTGGGATTTCGCGATGTTGCGGCTCTGGCCGAAACAATCGTCGAGGCCAACCGTCTCGGCCTCGACATCGGATCGATGGCGGTTCTCGAGCGCTACCAGAGCTGGCGCCGCTTCGACACGGTGCGCATGGGCCTGACCAGCGACATCCTGACACGGATGTTCTCCAATGACATCACGCCATTGCGGCTGGTCCGGGATTTCGGCCTCGGTCTTGTCGACCGGATGCCGGCGATGAAGCGCTATTTCATAAATCAGGCGGCAGGCATTCCGGACGCGTCCGGCCCGCGTCTGCTGCGCGGCGAGTCCATCTGAACGTCAGCCGCCAGTCACGATCCGATCTGCAGGCTTCGTTCGGCCCGGCGCAGGCTTTCGGCCAGCACGGTCATGTCGTTGAAGGCGTGGGCGAGCGCTATTCCGCCTTGCCATTCGATCACCACCGCCCGCGCCCGCGCCAGCGCAAGCGATGGCCTCGGTCCGGTTTTCTGCAATTCACGGGCGATGAAACTGACAAGCAGTTCAAAGCTCTGGCCGGCGCGGGCCGATGCTTCCGGCACGGTCCGGCGAAAATCCCTGACCGCGGCGCCGATCGGACAGCCACTGTCAACGCGGCTTCGGTTTGACTGGCCCAGACGCCTGAGCAGGAAACGGATGCGCTCGCGCGGATCGGGCGACGCAGCCTCGGCCTCGGTAACCAGCGCCTGGGTTCCCTCGACAAACACATCGGCGACCGCCTGCGCCAGTTCGGCCTTGGTGCGGAAATAGTAGAACATGTTGCCCGGCGGCACATCCGCGGCTCGGGCAATATCGGCGATGCTGGTCGCGGAAAATCCCCGCTCCCAGAACAAGCGCGCCGCCGCCGCGACGATGGCTTCACGCCTTTGATCGCCCTTCCTCGACACCGAGCCTCACCTTTCCTGTCTGACGCAACAAGCCGCCGCCAGCGCCGCATGCCTCGGCGGATTCGGTTCGGACCTAACCATCTTCAGGCAGTTGCCGCGCTTCCGAGACCAGCATGATCGGGATGCCATCGCGCACCGGATAGGCGAGTCTGGCCCGCTTTGAGATCAGTTCTTCCTTGTCCGGATCAAACGTCAATGAGCCGTAAGTCAGGGGGCAGACCAGCAATTCAAGCATTTTGACATCAACCGAGCCGGCGGCGCGGACATTCTTGGCAATTTCGGTGTTTTTCTTCATGGTCTCGGGCGCCGCCTATTGCAGGACATGCCCATAATCATCCGAATCGCGCGCCAGGGCAATCTCGGTGATGGCGATCAGCGTTTCCGCCCGCGTCTTCAAATCATCGGCTTCCAGCAGGGCCTGTTTCTCGGCCGGCCCATAGGGCGACATCATCGACAGCGAATTGACCAGGGTTTCCGTGCTCGCCCGCTCCACCGAACTCCAGTCGGCTTCGAGATTGTTGGCGTCGAGATAGGCCTTGAAACTGTCAAGCAGCGCCTTGCGGTCGACCTCGTCGCCGGTGTCGCCGGCATCAAGATCGCCCAGAAAGGGTGAAATGCGGCAGATCCGGTAAGGCTTGCGGCCCTTTTCGATCTCTTCGATCACCCGGAACCGGCAAATCCCGCTCAAAGATATGACATATCTGCCGTCGCCAGTCTCGGCAAAGGAGGTTATCCGTCCCAGGCAGCCGATACGGCAAAGATCCTCCACCGGAGACTGGCAAGCGGCGCTTTCGGCCAAGGCTGGCTGAATGACGCCGATGATCCGGTCGGAACTCAGCGCATCGTCAAACATGGCCAGGTAACGCGGTTCAAACAGATTGAGCGGCAGTTGCGCGCCGGGCAGAAGCAACGCGCCGGAGAGCGGGAATACCGGAATCTTTCCCGGTATGTCTGATTCGATCCGATAGGATTTGTTGCCGACCTGCATGCTGACACGCCCTGATGTTTACCCTGCCGCAAATGTGGGGCGCGGCGGAGAATTCTCAAGTAGCCGGCTGTTAATCAGGCGATCAGGAAAACAGCAGCGACGACAATTGCCGCCGCGCCGACAAGGTCGCCAGATCCATCGGGCCCCAGGCTTCGAAAAACTCGAGCAAGGCCTTGCGCGCCGCCTCATCCTGCCAGTTGCGGTCCTTGCGCATGATGGTGAACAGCTCGTTGGCCGCTTCTTCGCGGTGGCCGCGCGCATTGAGGATCTTGGCGAATTGCAGCCGGGCCTCATGATCGGAGGGATTGGAGGCAAGGCGGGCTTCAAGTTCGACGGGGTCGCCAAGGCCGGCAACCTCCCGCGCCATCTCCAGCCGCTTGACCACGGAAGCCACTTCCGGATCCTTGCGATCCTCCTCGCCGATCGCGGCAAGCACTTGTTCGGCACGATCAAGCTCGCCCCCGGCCAGCATGCAGCCAGCCAAGCCGGCCATCGCACCGGCGTGGCTCTGGTCCATCTGCAAAATGGCGCCAAAACCCTGCGCTGCGGTCTCGATATCACCCGCGGCAAGCGCTGCGCGGGACTGCGCAAGAATCTGCTCGATCTGCTCTTCCATCGGCGAGACCGCCGGAGGGCCGGCGACCTTTTCGATGAAGTCGCGGATCTGGCTTTCGGGCAGGGCGCCCATGAAGCCGTCGACCGGCTTGCCGCCGGAAAAGGCCACCACGGCGGGAATCGATTGAATGCCCATCTGCCCGGGAATGGCCGGATGTTCGTCGATGTTGAGCTTGACCAGCTTGACCCGGCCCTGTGATTCGCGCACCACTTTTTCAATGACCGGCGTCAGCTGCTTGCACGGCCCGCACCACGGCGCCCAGAAATCCACGAGAACCGTCACTGTCTGCGAGGCCTTGAGCACATCGTCGACAAATCCGGCCGTCGTGGTGTCTGAAATCAGCTCGCCCTGGCCAGCGCCGGAATTCGCTTTGGGCTTGTCGCCGAAGGTCACCCTGCCGCTCAACTGGCCGCCGGGGGCCGGTGCATAGGGATTGTCAAAGTCGCTCATGGGTCTGATTCCATCTGCTAAAGGATGTCTGAGTCCAAGGTCGGGTCTTAGGTCGAGACTTTCAAGACCAGCGGTTCATGACCGGTATGGCTCAGGAACCGCATCAGATCCTCCCGCCCGATCGATGTTGTCGCAACATTGCTCAAGGGATGGGCGTTGATAATGTCGTTGTCCAGCAGCGGTGCGTCAATGACGATTGTCACATCATGCGCCAGGTCATTGATGGCGCAAAATATCGTGACCGAACCGGGCGTGACGCCGAGCTTTTCCATCAACGCCTCGGGTTTTCCAAACGAAACCCGGCCGCTGCCGCCGATCAGCGTATGGATCGACTTGAGATTAACCTCGGCGTTTTCTTCAAGCGTGACAAGGAAATAGCTGCCCTTCTTGTCCTTGAGAAACAGGTTCTTGGTGTGGCCACCCGGGATCTGATCCCGCAATCCCTGTGATTCGGCCACCGTGAACACCGGCTCGTGTTCGGTTGTGGAATGGGAAATACCGAGGGCATCGAGACAGTCAAACAGGTCTTTGCGGGTCTTGGGCATGGGCGCGATCTTTTTGTAAAGACAGGGATTCGTTGCTCAGGCCGGGTTGGGTTGAAACCCTTCCAGCCGGTTTGATGGTCTTGATAGGCAACCCTGCCGGTCTGTGCAATGCCGTCCTGTCCAAACCGGGCCATATCGGCATGGACGATCAAACCCTTCTTACATGGCGCCCGGCCTGGCCTGGCCGGCGCGTGACTGTAAGCCGGCCTGAATTTCCCTGTTGCAATTGAAAGCAGGTTGCGCCATATAGCGCCGGTCCGGGCCGAAACAGCCCTGACAGCCGGTCCGATTGCCCACGGACATAACGGTCAAGCGGGTGTAGCTCAGGGGTAGAGCACAACCTTGCCAAGGTTGGGGTCGTGAGTTCGAATCTCATCACCCGCTCCAGTTTCTCGACAGGAAAAGTACGACGAAGCTGGGTTTGCGGACGGACAGCGCGAAAGCGCCTCAACGTTTTGACATCGCCTGACGCGGGTCACAAACCGCTGGTTCGCTGATTTTGATTTTGACAGAGTTTTTTCTTCCGTTGCCTTTCTCCGCGGAGCCGTTCAAGCGCCAAAGCTGGCTCGTCGCGCCGATTGATCGCTGTCAACGCACAAGGCACCGAACTCGCCGACAATCTGGCTGCACAGTGCCTGTACCGTCGTCGACTGTGCGAATGCCGCTCCAGACCGGAGTTGAATGGATCGATACTTTGCCGCCGCATGACGCCCCGCCCCATCCAACCCGGAGCAAATTTGCATGATCGTGGAACTCATTATCGGCACTCTGACGATCCTGGCCTCCACGGCCGTGATGATTGCGTTTGTTCTGGTGACCATTCGGCTGGTGCGCAGGGCCGAAGTCAATTATTCCGATCGCCGACCCGGGGTTTGGCAGTTTTTCCGGCTGCTCTCCAGCGCCGTGGTGCTGGTTCTGGCCGCCAACACGCTGTGCGTCTGGCTGTGGGCCGTGCTGTTTCACCTTCTGGGCGTTTTCCCGACGCTGGAGGAAGCGGTCTATTTCTCCATGGTCTCGTTCACCACCGTCGGCTATGGCGACGTCGTGGTGGAACAGGGATGGCGCATCCTGTCAGGCTTCGTCTCGGTCAACGGCCTTTTGGCCTTCGGTGTTTTCACCGCGGTGCTGATCGAGATCATCCGCGGCCTGTCGGACCGCTATATTCCGCGCCGCTGACGCATGCCCCGTCATAGCCAGCCCTCGAAAGCACCGTCAAACTCCCTTATATGACCATCCATGGCCATCACGGGCAAAGGGATACTTCATGGCGCGAATAGATCAGACAGGCGATTGGCGGGACCGGCACGCGCCGTCCCTGGGCGAGTTTGAATCACTCGCCATAGACGCCTACGCCCAGCTTCCCGCGCATTTCCACGAACTCACCGGCAATCTGGCGATCGTCATTGCCGATTTTCCCGATGACGAGATTTTCGAGGACATGGGACTGGAAACCCCGTTCGATCTGCTCGGCCTGTTCGAGGGACAGGGCCTGGGCGAGCGCTTCACCGTGGAAACCGGTGAACTCGATAACCGGATCTGGCTCTACCGCAGGCCAATCCTCGATTATTGGGCTGAAAACGACGAGACGCTGGGCGACATCATAGCCCATGTGCTCATTCACGAGATCGGCCATCATTTCGGCCTGTCCGACGACGACATCGAGCGCATCGAAGCCAGCGTCCCGTAATCAGCGATCACCGCCAGGAATTCAGCCGCAAAGATCCCGCGCAATCCGCTCAAACAGACGCGCGCCAAGCGGGATCAGCGCATCGGGAAAATCATAGTCGGGATTGTGCAGCCGCGGGTGATCGACGCCGGCGCCGAGCACGAACAGCGCCGATTTCGCCACTGAACCGAACAACCCGAAATCCTCCGACCAGCGAAACGGCCGGGAGAGTGGCTCGACCGTGACGCCCTCGGCCGCGAAGGCGCGCTCAACATGAGTTGTCGCCTCGGGATCATTGGTGCAGGCGGCAAAGCGGTCGTCAGTGCCGGTTCTGACCGCGAGACCGTTTGTCCGGGCGATGTCAGAGGCCATGTCAGAAGCCGCGCGCATCAGCCCGGATTGGGCCTCGTCGCTGACGCTGCGCAGAGTTGCCCAGACTTCCGCCTCGCCCGGCGCGATGCCATAGGTTGCCTCACCCAGGCGCGCATGCACCAGCGTCACCAGCGCCTGCTCTGGGCCAAGCCCCAAGCGGGCGGGCAGCTCCGGCAGTCCGGAAACGAGCTCGCACAGGGCAAAAGCCGGGCTGAGCCCGTTTTCGGGTTGCGCGGCATGGGACGTCTTGCCTTCCAGCGCAATCCTGAGCCCTTCGGAAGCAAAATTGGACGCTCCCTGACGAATGCCCGCCACCCCGAGCGGCAGGCCCGGCAGATTGTGCAGGGCGAAGGCGAAATCGGGACGAAGCTGTGCAAAGGCGGGATCGGCAATCACCGCCCCCGCCCCGGCGCCGGTTTCCTCGGCCGGCTGGAACAGCACAATCACCCGTCCGCGTACCGGCCGGCGGGCGGCGATCGCACAGGCAAGGCCGGTGACAATCGCCATATGCCCGTCATGTCCGCACAGATGTCCCCTGTCATCCACCTGAGACCGCCAGGCGATGGTCGAGATTTCACGGATCAGCAGGCCATCGAGTTCGCAGCGGAACAGAACCGACGGTCCCGGTTGCCCGCTGTCGAAGATCGCGGCCACGCCATGGCCGCCAAGCCCGGTGATCAATTGGTCGGGCTGCAGCGCCGCCATTTGCTCAGCGATCCGCGCCGCGGTGCGGCTTTCTTCTCCTGAAATCTCCGGCGCCCGGTGCAAATCATGGCGCAACGCCACCAGCTGCGGCAGCAGGGCCTCGTCAAATGCGAGCTGCGCCCCACTCATTGCTGGCCCAGCTTCATCTCCGGATCATAGTCCTTGCCTTCGACTTCCTTGGTCACCGCCTGGCCGCAATGCATCAGGCCCGTCGCCGCGTTGAAGGACAGCGACGGCGAGCCATGCAATTGCCAGCCCTTGGACAGGGCAAGGCTGACCTTGTGGCAAAACGCATTGTCGTCAGGTCCGGTGAGAAAACGATAAAGCTTCATGTCTGTTGGTCTCCGTCACGCCGCGCGGAAATACGCGCGGCCTTGTTGATCAGCCGTTCGGCCATTTCAAGATGCAACCGCTCCACCATCCGTCCATCGAGGCTGATGACGCCACGGCCCTGATTGTCCGGCATCGCAAAGGCCTCGGCGATCGCCGTGGCTTCGGCGAGGTGTTCGCGCGATATGCCAAAGGCCTGGTTGGCCGGCGCGATTTGGGCCGGATGGATCAGCGTCTTGCCGTCAAAACCCATCGCCTGGCCGTCCTCGCATTCGCGCATCAGGCTGGCTTCATCCTTGAAATCATTGAACACGCCATCAAGCACATCCAGCCCATAGGCCCGCGCGGCAAGGATGATCTGCATCAGCCATGGTGTGAGAAAGGGCCGTCCGGGCAAGGCGGCAACGCCGGTTTCCCTGAGCAGATCATTGGTCCCGGCAACAAAACAATCAAGCCGCGCGCCGTCGGTGCGCCCCATTCGCGCGATCTGGCCGGCATTCATCACCCCGCGCGGCGTTTCGATCATCGCCCAGAGCCGCAAACCCGCCGGGGCATCGGTTTGTTCGAGAGCGTCCTCCACCGCCGTGATATCCTCGGGCGCGTCCACCTTTGGGATCAGGATCGCATCCGGCTTGCAGCCGCGCGCCGCCAGCAGGTCCTCGCCGCCCCATGGCGACGACAGCGCGTTGATGCGGATCACCGTCTCCATCCCGGTCGGCAGAGCCGCGGCCCTCCCATCCATGAAAAACCGGCGCAGCGCTTCGCGCGCCTCCGCCTTGGCGCCTGGCGCGACCGAATCCTCAAGATCGAAAACAACGCTGTCACAGCAGAGTCCCGGCAATTTGCCGAGGGCGCGGGCATTGTCTGCCGGCAGGTACAGCACGGAGCGGCGCGGCCGGACAGGCCTGGATGGCAATGCATGGTTCATGCCGTCCTTATTGCCTTTGACGGCGCGGCCTTGCAAGGGACTCGATTCTCACCGCCCTGCTGATTTTGGATTACAGGATCGGCGGAACATCGGGCTATTGAACCCCGCGCCTGCGATCACCACATCAGGCATGTGGAACAAGGGAACGCTGTTATGAGAAACATTCTCGCAATTCTCGCCGGTATCGGTTTGCTGCTTGCAGCCTTTGCGGGCGTGGCGCTGGCGCTCGTTCTGGGCATCATGGCGGCAAGCGCTATCACCGTAGCCCGCCTGACCGGCCGGTTCCGGCCAGTCATGGCAAAGGCGACCGCTGCACAACCCCATGACCGGTCAAAGGCCGAGTACAGGGTCTGGAACGATGGACGCGGCACCATTATCGATATGTAATTTCAAGGTTTAGGCCCGCTCAATCGCGATCTCGCGGCGAAGTGGCGGTCTGCCTCTTCTTTTTCGGCTCCATGTTTGTTAAATGCTGCGGCACAGACAGACAGGACCATCAAGCCATGGAAAAATTCTCCCGCCTCACCGGCGTCGCCGCACCCTTGCCGGTTGTCAATGTCGACACCGACATGATCATCCCCAAGGACTATCTCAAGACCATCAAGCGCACCGGCCTGGGCCAGGGCCTGTTCGCCGAGGCGCGGTACAACGAGGACGGCTCGGAAAACCCGGAATTCGTGCTCAACAAGCCCGCATGGCGCAACGCCTCCATCCTGGTTGCGGGCGACAATTTTGGCTGCGGGTCTTCGCGCGAGCATGCGCCCTGGGCGTTGCTCGATTTTGGCATCCGCTGTGTCATTTCCACCAGCTTTGCCGACATTTTCTACAACAACTGTTTCAAGAACGGCATTTTGCCCATCGTCGTCAGCCCGGAAGATCTCGAGAAGCTGATGGACGACGCACGCCGCGGCGCCAATGCCACGGTGTCGGTTGATCTGGAAGAACAGGAGATTCGCGGACCCGACGGCGGCGTGATCGGCTTTGAAATCGATGCATTCAAGAAGCATTGCCTGCTCAATGGATTGGACGATATAGGATTGACTCTGGAGAAAGCTGGCACCATCGATAGCTACGAAGCCAAAGCCGCCGACAATCGCCCTTGGCTCTAGCATTGATGCTCTCTTGTTCTGCGGGCGGGATCATTTGGAGCGACAGCATATTGCCGGATGTTGAAGGAAGCACACATGTCAAACGATATTGAAACCTCGATCATCGCCATGATCGCGACCGCCGTCGAAACCGACGCGGACAAGATTACCCGTGACAGCGAACTGGCGGAACTCGATATCGATTCGCTCGTCCTGACCGAGATCGTGATGGAAATCGAGGACAAGTACGATATCGAGATTGATCTCAATACCGCCGAGGCATGGGAATCGCTGAAGACCGTTGGCGACATGCTCGACATGGTCAAAAGCCTCGTCGCGGCAAATACCTGATCATGAACCAGCGCCGTGTCGTTATCACCGGAATGGGTGGAATCTGCGCCTTGGGCGGCACTGCCGACGCCATCTGGGCCAGCATGAAAGAAGGCCGCGACGGCTGCCGGCCGCTGGAATTCGATACCCGCGATCTCAAGATCGGCGTTGGCTGCGGCATCATCGATTATCCGGAACATGACGGCATCGACAAGCGTCAGGGCCTGACCATGAGCGGGATCAGCCGGATGTCGGTGATTGCCGCGCGCGAGGCCATGGACCAGGCCGGGCTGACGCCGGGCGAATTCGACCCGCATCGATCGGGAGCGGTGGTTGGCGTCGGCATTTTCGGCACCGACGCCATCGACCAGAGCTATGTCGACGTCTTTCTGGAAAAAAAGAAGCGCACCAACATATTTACTGTTCCGCGGGTGATGCCGAGCGGCCCGTCCGGCCATGTCTCCATTGCGCTTGGGCTGCAGGGTCCGGTGTTCGGCGTGACGTCGGCCTGCGCCTCGGGCAACCATGCCTTCATTTCGGCGGTCGACCAGATCCGGCTTGGCCGCGCCGATGTCATGCTTGCGGGCGGAGCGGAACTGTCCCTGGTCTATGGGCCGCTGAAAGCCTGGGAATCGCTGCGCGTTCTCGCCCGCGCCGTGTGCCGGCCTTTTTCCGCCGACCGCGACGGGCTGGTGCTCGGCGATGGAGCCACGGTGATGGTTCTCGAATCCTACGAACACGCGCGCGCGCGCGGCGCCAACATGCTGGCCGAAATCATTGGCCTGGGCCTTTCCGCCGATGCCTCCGACATTGTCAATCCGACCGTCGAGGGACCTGCCGCGGCCATGCGCAATTGCCTTGCCGATGCCAAGATTTCCGCCGACCAGGTCGGCTATATCAACGCTCACGGCACCGCCACCCAGGCCAATGACCAGAACGAAACCGCTGCAATAAGGCAGGTTTTCGGGTCGGCGGCGGACAAGGTCTCGGTGTCCTCGACCAAATCCATGCATGGCCATTGCCTGGGCGCCTCAAGCGCGATCGAGTTGATCGCCTGCATCAATGCGGTGCGCGAGGGCGTCATCCCGCCGACCATCAACTACACCACCCCGGACCCGCAGTGCGATCTCGATGTCACGCCAAACGTGGCGCGCGACAGGAAAATCGACATCGCCATCTCCAATGCCTTCGCCTTCGGCGGCACCAATGCCGTGATTGCGGTTGGCAGGGTCTAAAAACCAATTCCAGCCGGCCGAACCCGCGTTCGCCACAGCTTCCGCTTTCCCGCTCACTCAGCGGGGTTCAACATCGAAAGGCCTGATTCATGACGTCTCGCTCGCTTTTTCTGCTCCCCGGTGACGGCATTGGCCCGGAAGCCATGGCCGAAGTCCGCAAGCTCATTGCCGTGATGAATGAAAAGGAGGCCGCCGGCTTCACGACCGAAGAAGGTTTGGTCGGCGGCTGCGCCTATGACGCCCATGGTCAGGCGATCTCGGACGCCGACATGGAAAAGGCGATGGCCGCCGATGCGGTGCTGTTCGGCGCGGTTGGCGGACCCAAATGGGATGCCGTGCCTTATGAGGCCCGGCCGGAAGCCGGGTTGCTGCGCTTGCGCAAGGATATGGAACTGTTCGCCAATCTTCGTCCGGCGATCTGCTATCCGGCGTTGGCGAACTCGTCGTCGCTAAAGCAGAACGTAGTTGAAGGGCTCGACATATTGATCGTGCGCGAACTCACCGGCGGCGTCTATTTCGGCGAACCCAAGGAGATCATCGATCTCGGCAACGGCCAGAAGCGCGGCATCGACACCCAGGTTTATGACACTTACGAGATCGAGCGCATTGCGGCCGTCGCCTTCGAACTGGCGCGGACCCGCAGGAACGAAGTCTGTTCGATGGAAAAGCGCAACGTCATGAAATCCGGCGTGTTGTGGAACGAAGTGGTCACCGCCACCCACAAGGCGCGTTTTTCTGACGTCAAATTGAGCCACATGCTGGCCGACGCCGGCGGCATGCAACTGGTGCGCTGGCCCAAGCAGTTTGACGTCATCGTCACCGACAATCTGTTCGGCGACATGCTGTCCGATATCGCGGCAATGCTGACCGGCTCGCTCGGCATGCTGCCGTCGGCCTCGCTCGGCGCGCCTGATCCGATGACCGGCAAGCGCAAGGCGCTGTACGAACCGGTGCACGGCTCGGCTCCGGACATTGCCGGTCAGGGCATCGCCAACCCGATCGCCATGATCGCCTCCTTCGCCATGTGCTTGCGCTATTCCTTCAACATGGTTGCTGAAGCCGATCGCCTCGAAGCCGCGATCGCCGCCGTGCTCGACATGGGTCTGCGCACCGGCGACATCATGTCCGAAGGCTGCCAGCAGATCACGACGGCTGAAATGGGCGATGCAATCGTGGCCGCCTACGCCGGCTGATGCATCCGGCCGCAGGGCTCACCATCTCCAGCCCGGGCCGGCGTCATGCCGGTCCGGGTTTTTGATTCGCCGGTTGATGCGTTAAACCGGGACCCGGCCGCGTAGCGGCGAAGACTTGATGATCGCTGTGTTGGTTTCCGCCCTGTCGTGAAACGGCAGCAGGATCGGATCGAGGTCGGCGATGGACCGCAAGGCCAGTCTGACAACGAAGCAGTCGTCACCGGTCACCTTGTCGCAATCGAGAAATCCTGGCTCGTTGAGGATCATGTCTTCAACAATATGCATGTTGCCGGGTCTGGGCTTGATCCGGACGATGGCCTGCAGCGGAAATCCCAGCACCTTGAGATCAAGCTCGACGGTGAAACGGGAAATCACCCCGTTGTTCTCCAGCCTGCGGATACGTTCACCGGTGGAAGGTCCTGACAGGCCGACCCGTTTGGCCAGGTCACTGACCGGCATTCGGGCGTCTTCGCTGAGCAGTTTGACAATCAGGCGATCTTTCTCATCCATCTTCATTTTCTAACCTTTGGCCTTGAATGAGCTACGAATTCCAAAGGAATTATGCCTGAGCCCTATGATTGTTCAAGGCCAACCTTCCGTAATTCTCCTATCCTGAAGCCGTGTTTGAATTGGAAGGGACTGATCATGACTGTTCAACGGATCGCGGCTTTCGCCGATGGCGGCCAGGGCGGCAACCCCGCCGGCATCGTGATCTCCGATCATTTTCCGGCCGAAACGGAGATGCGCCGGATCGCGGCCGAGGTCGGTTATTCCGAAACCGCCTTCGCCGTACCCGATGGCGGTGAGCGGCAATGGCGGGTCCGCTATTTCTCGCCTGAATCGGAAGTGCCGTTCTGCGGCCATGCGACCATCGCGCTTGGGGCGGCGCTGGCCATGCATTCCGGCGATGGCCGCTTTGCGCTGCGGCTCAACGATGCCGAAATCTCGGTCGAGGCAAAAGCCTCCGGGCAGAGCTACGAGGCCGCACTGCAATCGCCGCCCACCCGCAGCGCTTCTGCCCGGCCGGATCTCGTCGATCAGGCGCTTGCTTTGTTCGGCTACAGGTCCGATCAGCTCGACCCGGCGCTGCCGCCGGCGGAAATCCATGCCGGCGCCGACCATCTCATGCTGGCGCTGAAGGCGCGGCAAGACCTCGCCGCCATGAGCTATGATCTTAATGCGGGCCGCGCGCTGATGCGGCGCCATGGCCTTGTCACCATCATGCTGGTTCATGCCCGCGGCGCCACCGAGTTCGACGTGCGCAATGCCTTTGCTTCGGGTGGCGTTCTTGAGGATCCGGCCACTGGAGCGGCGGCGGCGGCATTCGCCGGCTATCTGCGCGATCTGGGCTGGCCGCATCACAACCGGATCCATATCGTCCAGGGCGAGGACATGGGCGCAAGATCCATGATCGAGGCTCGGTTCAGCAGCGAACCGGGCGGCTCGATCCGGGTTTCCGGCGCCACGAGGATGATTGAACGGGCCGGCCAATTGACATTTTCCCACACTTCCATCAAAACACCGCCACCATGCGCACCACGATCAAAACCAAAACCACGATCTGACCCGTTCCGCCCCTCACTCTCCCCGGGGCGGGAAGAGTGGCGCTTGACCGCTAACAAGGGGAGAGAGGAGCACGGGAACCATGGGTTTCAAAATCGCAATCGTCGGGGCGACGGGCAATGTCGGCCGCGAAATGCTCAACATCCTTTCAGAGCGCGCCTTCCCAGTGAGCGAAGTCGTAGCCCTTGCCTCGAGCCGTTCCGTCGGCACCGAAGTCTCCTTCGGCGACAAGACCCTGAAGGTCAAAAACCTCGAGACCTATGATTTCACCGGCACAGATCTCTGCCTGATGTCGGCGGGCGGCGCGGTGAGCAAGAAATGGTCGCCTAAGATCGGCGCGCAGGGCTGCATCGTCATCGACAATTCCTCGGCCTGGCGCTACGACGCCGACGTGCCGCTGATCGTGCCGGAGGTCAATCCCGACGCGATTTCGATGTACACCCGCCGCAACATCATCGCCAATCCGAATTGTTCGACCGCGCAGCTGGTGGTGGCGCTCAAGCCGCTGCACGATCACGCCAAGATCAAGCGCCTTGTCATTTCGACCTACCAGTCGGTGTCCGGCGCCGGCAAGGACGGCATGGATGAGCTGTTCAACCAGACCCGGGCGGTGTTTGTCGCCGACTCGATCTCGAGCCACAAATTCACCAAGCGCATTGCCTTCAACGTCATTCCGCATATCGATGAGTTCATGGAGGATGGCTACACCAAGGAAGAATGGAAGGTGCTGGCCGAAACCAAGAAGATACTCGATCCGAAGATCAAGGTCACCTGCACAGCCGTGCGCGTGCCGGTGTTCATCGGCCATTCCGAATCCGTCAATATCGAGTTCGAGAACGAGATCAGCGCCGACGAAGCGCGCGATATCCTGCGCGACGCGCCCGGTTGCCAGGTCATCGACAAGCATGAGGATGGCGGCTACATCACGCCTTATGAGTGCGCCGGAGAAGACGCGACCTTCATTTCCCGCATCCGTGAGGACGCGACCGTTGAGAACGGCCTCAACATCTGGGTGGTTTCGGACAATCTGCGCAAGGGCGCCGCTCTCAATACCATTCAGATCGCCGAGCTTCTGGTCAATCGCCGTCTGATCAAGCCCCGTCTGGCCGCCTGATCCACAGCGTCGCGCCTGATTTGAGCCCCGCCAATGCTACCAATGGCGGGGCTCCCTGTTCCGGTTGGCCGCGATTCTGGCGTACAGGGGCTGCCTGATCGTATCAGGCTGGCGTCGAAACCGGCTTCGGCGAATGGATCAGCAGCAGGATCGTGACTTTTTGCCGAATCGCTGGCAATGTCGGGCCTGAACCGTTTTAAAGGCAAGGTTGGAAATCATGAAGTGCAGGACCAAAAGACTGGCGGCGTGGGGATTGGCGGCAACTGTCGCCGTGGGACTCGCCGGGCCGGCCCAGGCCGCCCAATGCGGCAACACGTCCAGCGGTTTTCCGGCATGGGTGGAGCAGTTCAAGGTCGAGGCAAGATCAGCGGGCATATCCCAGAACACGCTCGACCGGGCCTTCAAGAATGCGCGATACGCCACCAAGACCATTTCGCTCGATCGCAACCAGAAAAGCTTCAAGCTTTCCTTCGAACAGTTCATGCAGAAGCGCGGCGGCGCCGCCATCATCTCCAAGGGCAAGCGTCTCAAACAGCAGAACGCGGGGCTGTTTGCCGCCATCGAGAAGAAGTATGGCGTGCCGGCCGGGCCGCTGATCGCAATCTGGGGCATGGAATCCGGTTTCGGCGCTTTCTCCGGCAATCAGCACACGGTGTCAGCGGTTGCTACGCTGGCTTATGATTGCCGGCGTTCGGCCTATTTCACCGAAAATCTCTACGCCCTGCTGCAATTGATCCAGAAAGGCTGGTTGAGCCCGGACTTCAAGGGCGCCGCCCATGGTGAAATTGGCCAGACCCAGTTCCTGCCCGCCAATGTGGCGCGCTTTGGCGCCGACGGTGACCGCAACGGCAGCGTCAATCTGGCGACTGCGGCGGACGCGCTGGCTTCAACCGCAAATTTCCTGCGCGCGCACGGCTGGAGCCGTGGCGGCGGATATCAGCCCGGGCAGGCCAATTTTGGCGCGATCCAAGGCTGGAACGCCGCCAGCGTTTATCAACGGGCGATCGCCGTGATCGGCGCCGAAATCGACGGTTGAGCTAGAGCCGATCATCTTTAGCTGGAAGCGATTTGATGGTCAGGATTTTTCGCGTCAGCTAGGAAAAACCGCAAGCGCGATGCAGCGCATCGTGCGAGGATTTTGACGACGATGCCTGGCGAAACCGGGAGCCTGGCTGAGGAACGAGTCATTATTATCTAAAGATGATCGGCTCTAAAACTCTTCGCAGCTTTCGCCGGCGGTTGTCTGAACACTGCTGATTATTTTGGTTTCACGGAAAGCAAAGACCTCGCGGATCAGCAGTTCATTGTCTGGAAACATGTAGCAAACCAACACCGAAGCCGTCGCCTCTTCGGCCGGCGAAGCGTCTTCAAGCTGCCAGGCGAGATCCGCGGTTTTGACAATGGCCTCCCATTCATCGAGCGCTTCGATGAACTCGGCCTTGGTTTGCGTGACCCCCAGATCCTCAAGCTTGATGGTGGCGTCATCCGCCAGCAGATCCGCGATAGCCACGCGGTTGACGTCAAACAGCGCCGTGTACCACCGCTCCAGCAGGGAATTTTGCGCCAGCGCCGTGGGAACAGGCGACATCAACACGACAACCAATGCGGAAACGACAGACCGAACCAGCATCATCCCGTGCTCCCAAGACGTCACGCGTTTCAGAACGCCAGCAGCGCCGCCATCCCCTGCAAAAAGCCATGCCTGCCGTCGCTGCGGCATGCGATGGCTGCATGGAACCGGAGAATGGAGCGTTGTGTCAAGCGAGCGGCAGGTCCGGCCGGAAAAAATCGCCGGTCTTGGGATCCATGACCCACAATTCGCCGGTGGAAATGTCGAACCATGCGCCGTGGATCTGCAACTTGCCGCGTTCCTCAAGGATCTTGACGCAGGGAAAGGTGCGCAGATTGGCGATTGAATTGCGGATCGAGATCCGTTCGAGCGCAATCTGACGCTCGCCGCTGGTCAGCAATTGACTGTCCTGGATCTGCTGGGCGGCCGGTTTGAGCAGCCGGACCCAATGGCCGATAAAATCGCCCGGCGACAACGGCGTCGCATTGGGATCGAGCGCCGCCTTGATGCCGCCGCAACGGCCATGACCCATGACCACGATCTGGCGGATCCTGAGCGACTGCACGGCAAATTCCAGCGCCGCGGACGTGGCGTGAAGATTGTCATCCGGCTCGTAGGGCGGCACCAGATTGGCGACATTGCGGACAACGAACATTTCACCGGGACCACAATCAAACACGGTTTCCGGCGCGCTGCGCGAATCGCAGCAGGCAATCACCATCGTATGGGGTTCCTGGCCGGTCTCCGCGAGCTGGCGGTAACGGTTCTTCTCGGCCGGGTAGCGGCCGCTCATGAATGTCTGGTAGCCTTCAATAAGGCGGGTCGGGAATGTCGACATGCAATCGCACATAAACGGCTGAGCGGCGAAGATCAATCAACCTTTTTCCGGTGAAGCCTTTGGCCGCCTTCGCGCCCCTCCCAGAGCAGCAACCCGAAGCCCACACGCCAATCCAGGCTACGGCCGTGTTTCCGCTGCGGGCGGCCCTGCGCTAAGCGTGGATGGCGATCGCGATTCCATACCGGTCACGCGCCGGATTGGCCGGAAACGGCGCCGTCAGGCCGCTGTGATGGCGGCCGGCGTTGATGAGATTGACCGCGGCGTCGACAAGATCATCCATCGCCGCGCCACGTGGGGGGCCGCCGGCGAAAATCTCCGGATCGATGCCATGGCGCTCAAGCAGTCCGATCCGCTCGGCAATGCCGTCCGGATTGACGGCGCCGCGGATCTTCTTCGGCGTCGCCATCGCGACCATGTTGTTGAGCCGGCAAAAAGCAAACTCCGGATGGCATTCAAAGATCCGGCCGCGCAGCGCCGGGTCGGCCCTCAACACATGATCGATTTCCCGGATCTTGCCAAACAGGTGAAATGCCTGCTTGGACACCTTTTTCGGCGGATCGGAAGTCAATAGCGCCAGACGGCAAGCCTCGGCGTAGGTTTCCACCTCAACCGCCGCCCGGGCCGGAATTGAGAACACGCTCGACTGGCGCGCGCCAAGATACCGGCGGATCGCCTGCTCGGGACCGCGTCCCGGCCCGGTAGTCCGGTCGGGCAGTCCCATCGGCATGTCAACCGCGATCGTGGCGCCGGGGCCCAGTGTGTCCAGCAGATCCGCAAAACGGGCGCCAACCAGGATCCGCGGCCCGGTCTCGCCCGGATGCCGGGCCAGCGCGATCCAGCCCGCGCGGCAGCCGTCAACCCCTGCCACGACGCATCCGGGCAGGTTCGCCGCGGTCATGATTTGGTGCGATCCGCCGTCGACCGGATCCGCCGCATGCTGACCATCGCCATCGGCGTGCGCAGGCTTTGCGCATCGGTTTCAAGCGTCAGTTCATCGGCGCCGCGCCGCGCCGTGCGCGCCAGGATCTCGAACACCGCGCCCGTTGCCATCTGCAGCGCCTTTTCGTCAGGCACGCCCTCCAGCAGACGGGCGAGAAAGGTCGCCGACATCAAGTCGCCCAAACCATTGGGCGCATTGGGAATGAGCCGGTGCTCGGCCATCAGCGTCTGGCCGCCGCTGATCAGCATGTTGCCGGTGCTTCCAGCCATCAATGCAATTGCAGAAGTCACCAGCACCCGCGCCGGCCCGAGCGTTTCCGCCGCCGCGATCAACGAGCTGGCGTCCGCTATCGGCGCACCGGAGAGCCAGGCAAGTTCGTGAACGTTTGGCGTGGCGATGTCGGCCATGGAAATCAGCTTGGAAGCTATCGCCGTGGCAACCGCTTCGGGCACGTAGAGCCCGCCGACATCGCCAATGACCGGATCACACAGGTAGAGCGCGCCCGGATTGACCTTGCGCACCGCATCGACAAGGCGCGCCACATCGTCGGCTTGCCCGGCGTCGCCGAGATAGCCGCTCAGCACCGCGCCAACTTCGCCGAGCCATGGCGCACCGCAGAGATCGTCGATCAGCGATGCAAAATCCTCACGCGAGGGGACGATCCGGGTGGCGCGGGAATGTCCCGGATGCCAGGGCAGGATCACGGTGGGAACCGCCCAGACCGGAAAGCCAAGCGTTTCCAGCGCGAACACCGCCGCCCGGTTGCCCACGGAACCGCGCACGACATGGCTTGAAATCACGATGACCGAGGAACGGATATCGGAATTCCGCTGACTTTCCGCGCTCATCACCAAACCTGTCCCACCAACCACACCACCAGTCCGGCGAAGGCCAGAACCGCCAGCCCGCGGGCGATCCGCGTTCCCCACACTTCAATCCTGTCGGTCTTGTCCGCATCCCTGGCGGCGAAATGATCCCGCACGCTGGTGGCGGCGGATTTCATCGCCGGTGTCGCCGACAGGCCGCCTTCCTCGCCAAGCCGGTCGAGCGCGCGTTTTGCCTGCCGGATCGTTTCATCGTCTTTCATAAGCTGAGCTCCCGGCTCCCTGGCGTTGATCGCGGCAAAACATCAAGCCGTCATTGTCCGCACATCAGGGTCAACGTGCAAGGCCGTGATACTCCGGATTTGGCCGCATGTCAGTGGCCGACGCCAACCGGTTGGTCATGTTGAAAAACGCAGCCACCGCGGAAATGTCCCAGATCTCGCGGTCGGTAAACCCCTCATCCCGCAGCCGCTGCCGGTCCGCCTCGACAATGCGCGCCGGATCCTCGGTGATCAGCACGGCAAAATCGATCATCGCGCGCTGGCGCGGCTCGAGCTTCGCGGCCCGGTAATTCATCACCATCTGCTCGCCAAGCGCCGGATCGCCGGACAACTGACGCACCGCGGCGCCATGCGCGGTCAGGCAATAATAACAGCTGTTGATCGACGACACCGCGACCGCGATCAGTTCCCGGTCGAGTTTGCTCAGACCGGAAGCCCCGAGCATCAGATCGTTGTAAAACGCAACGAATGCCTCCAGCTTTTCGGTGTTGAAGGCATAGGCTTTCAGCACATTCGGCACCATGCCGAGTTTTTCGTCACATTTGGCAAAATAGGCGCTCATTGCCGCGCTCAACGGGGTTTCCTGCGCCAAAGCCAAGGCTGTGGCGGCCTCCGGGGCGGCTTTTGTCGCATTTTCATCAGCCGAATTCATTATTTGTCTCCCATCCGGTTCACGGTTACATCTCGCATTGCCTGATACTTCTGCTAGGTTCTGCCCGGAGATCAAGTGCTGGAGGGACAGAAATGGGCGTGGGGAATAACGGCAGGCCGGAATCACTGCTGGCGGAAGCCGCATCAATCGCTTCCAGGGGCAAGACGCCCCATGTCAATCCGGACGTGCTGTTCTCCCGTGTCAGCATGGATGATCTGAGGCTTTTCCCGGCCGAAAGCCTTGCCGCGTTCGCGGTTCTGGCTGAATCCGAAATCCGCGCCTGGGATGGCAAGACCTCGCGTATGAGCCTGGTGAATGTGGACCATGCCACAACGGACGGCGATGATGTGTCGGTTCTGGCGATCACCACGCGCAACAAGCCGTTCCTGTATGATTCGGTGATGGGTGAAGTGACATCCGACGTGCGCGACATTTTCATGGCGCTGCATCCGATCCTGATCGTATCCGGCAAGGCGCCTGCCGTTTTGTTCTCTCATGGCGACGGGAGCGACCCGGCGGAGCGGGTCAGCCACATCCAGATCCACATGCCGCGGCTCGACGAAGCCGCCGGTATCGAACTTTCCGCCCGCGTGCAGCACGTGCTTGACCAGGTCAAGGCCGCGGTTTCCGACTGGAAATCAATGCTGGCGATGCTCGACCACTCCGCCGCCGACCTGGTGGCGCTCGAGGTCGACAAGACCGCCGAACCCGCCCGGCAGGAGGCGCTGGCCTTCATTGCCTGGCTGCGCGACAACAATTTCACCCTGCTGGGCATGCGCGAATATGTTTATTCGGGCGAAGGCGATGCGGCGGAACTGAGCCGGGCCTCATCCGAAGGCCTCGGAATCCTGTCGGACCCTGACGTTCGCGTTCTCAGGCAAGGCAAGGATCAGGTCACCACCACGCCCGAAATCCTCGATTTCCTGCAGGGACCGGATTTTCTGATCGTCACCAAGGCCAATGTCCGCTCGGTGGTGCACCGCCGAACCTATATGGACTACATCGGCATCAAGCGCTTCAATTCCAGGGGCAAGGTCATTGGTGAATTGCGCGTGGTGGGGCTTTTCACCTCCACCGCCTACACCCGTTCGGTGACCCGGATTCCGCTGTTGCGGTCCAAGGTTCAGGCGGTGGTCTCGGAATTCGGCTACGATCCGGAAAGCCATTCCGGCAAATTGCTGCTCAACACGCTTGAGGCCTATCCGCGCGATGATCTGTTCCAGATCGACGCCCATCTGCTCGCCCGGTTCTGCAATCAGATCAACGAACTCGCCGACCGGCCACGGGTGCGCGTGCTGCCGCGGATTGACCGGTTCGACCGGTTTGTCTCGCTGATCGTCTACGTGCCGCGCGATCAATATGATTCGATCGCCCGCGAGCGCATCGGCGCCTATTTCAAGACTGCCTACAATGGCCGTGTGTCGGCTTTCTATCCGGCGTTTCCCGAAGGCGGCGTGGCCCGCGTCCATTTCATCATCGGCCGTTCGGAGGGCAAGACCCCGCAAATCCCGCAGGAACAGCTCGAGCGCGACGTCCGCTCCATTGTCACGCGGTGGGAAGACCAGTTCCGCATGCACGGTGGCGGCGCCACGGCGCGGATCAGCGTCAGCCCGTCCTACAAGGAACGCTTCCGGCCCGAGGAAGCCCTGGCCGATCTCGACGATATTCTCGCCTGCACCAAGTCCGGCGCCATCCGGATTGCGTTTTATCGCGGCGAGGACACCCCGGATGACCATCTGGCGCTGAAAATTTTTCATGCCGGCGAGCCGGTGGCGTTGTCGCGACGCGTGCCGCTCCTGGAAAACCTCGGGTTCAAGGTGATCAGCGAACAGACCCACGAGATTTTCCTCGATCAGCTGGCCGGCCCGTCAGGCACCGTGTTCGTCCACGACATGGAAATCGCCCATGAGGACGGCCGCGTCATCGATCTGGCCTCGGACGGGCAACGGCTTGAGGACGCATTCCTGTCGGTCTGGCGCGGCGACACCGACAATGACAGCTACAACAGGCTGGTCACCAATGCCGGCCTGTCGGTTCGCGAAGCAACCGTCTTGCGCGCCTATGCCCGCTATTTGCGCCAGGCCGGCATTGCCTATTCGCAGGAATATATTGCCCGCAGTCTCAACCGGCATGCAAGCATATCCGCCAAATTGTTCGAATTGTTCCGGATCCGGTTTAACCTTGGCCTCACGGAGGACAAACGCAGCGAACTGGACGCCGGGCTGACCGGGGACATTGAAACCGCGCTGACCGAAGTTCCCAGCCTTGACGATGACCGGATCCTGCGGCGCTATGTCAACGCCATCCAGGCGTCGCTGAGAACCAACTACTTCCAGACCGGAGCCGACGGCGCGCCGCGTCCGGCGCTGGCCTTCAAACTTGATCCCAAGGCGCTTGAAGGCCTGCCCGAGCCACGGCCGTTCCGCGAGATCTTCGTCTATGGCGCCGAGGTCGAGGGCCTGCATTTGCGCTTCGGACCGGTGGCTCGCGGCGGCCTTCGCTGGTCGGACCGGGCGCAGGACTACCGCACCGAGGTGCTGGGGCTGGTCAAGGCGCAGCAGGTCAAGAACGCGGTGATCGTCCCGGTTGGGGCAAAGGGCGGTTTCTACCCCAAGAAACTGCCGGCCGACGGCGGCCGCGACGCGGTGTTCGAGGCCGGGCGCGAGGCCTACAAACTGTTTATCCGCACCTTGCTGTCCGTCACCGACAACATTGTCGGCGATGCGATTGTGCCGCCGGCCGATACGATCCGCCATGACAGCGATGATCCCTATTTCGTGGTCGCCGCCGACAAGGGCACCGCGACTTTTTCGGACACGGCCAATGCGCTGAGCCAGGAGCGGGATTTCTGGCTTGACGACGCCTTCGCCTCCGGCGGATCGGCCGGCTATGATCACAAGAAGATGGGCATCACCGCGCGCGGCGCCTGGGAGGCGGTCAAGCGGCATTTCCGCGAGATCGATATCGACATCCAGACCACCCCGTTCACCGTGGCCGGCGTCGGCGACATGTCGGGCGATGTATTCGGAAACGGCATGCTGCTGTCCGAAAAGATCAGGCTCCTGGCGGCGTTCGATCACCGCGACATCTTCATTGATCCCGATCCCGATTGCGCCGCCGGATTTGCGGAACGAAGCCGGCTGTTCGATCTCGGCCGGTCGAGCTGGCAGGACTACGATGTCTCCAAGCTGTCAAAGGGCGGCATGATCATTCCGCGCTCGCTCAAATCCGTCGACCTGACCCCGCAAGCCGCCGCGGCAATCGGGCTGACCGGGCACAAGGCCACGCCGCAAGACATCATGACCGCCATCCTGTCGATGCAAACGGATCTCCTGTGGTTTGGCGGCATCGGCACCTACATCAAGGATGCCAGCGAAAATGACGCCGATGTCGGTGACCGCGCCAATGACGCCATCCGCGTCACCGCCCATCAGGTCCGCGCCAGGGTGATCGGCGAGGGCGCCAATCTGGGCGTGACCCAGAAGGGCCGAATCGCCTATGCGCTGGCGGGTGGCCGCTGCAATTCCGACGCCATCGACAATTCCGCCGGCGTCAACTCTTCCGACGTCGAGGTCAACATCAAGATAGCTCTCGCCAATGCGATGCGCGAGAATCGTCTGACCCGGCCCAAGCGCAACACGCTGCTGGCATCGATGACCGATGAAGTCGCGGCACTGGTGTTGCGCAACAATTATCTGCAGACGCTGGCGATTTCGATCGCCCAGGCCAATGGCGTTGCCGGCGTTGGCGAACTCAACCGGGTGATGGGCAATCTCGAAAGCCGCGGGCTGCTCAATCGCAAGGTCGAGGATCTGCCCGAGGACACGGCAATCGCCGAACGCGTTGCCAGCGGCAGAGCTTTGACGCGCCCCGAAATCGGGGTCCTGCTGTCCTATGCCAAGCTGGTGCTGTTTGATGAAATCGTCGCCAGTTCGCTGCCCGATGATCCCTATTTCGTCGATACGCTGAGATCCTATTTCCCCAAGCGCATGCAGAAAGCCCATGCGAGCGACATCGCTGGCCATCGGCTCAAGCGCGAGATCATCTCCACGCTGCTTGGCAATGATGCGATCAATCGCGGCGGTCCGGCTTTCGTGATCGGCCTGGGGGACAAGTCCGGCGCCACCGCCGGCGACATTGTCAAAGCCTTTGTGCTTGCCCGCGACGGGCTGTCGCTCAATCATCTCTATGCACAGGTGGATGACCTCGACACCAAGGTTTCCGGCGCTGTTCAAAACCGGCTCTACGCCGACATCGGCGACACGCTCAAGGCTGTGACCGGTTGGGCGCTCAAGACCGGCGCGGCGCACGGCGCTCTTGGAGCCGGCATCACATCGATGCGCGACGGCGTTGCAAGGCTGCAGGGCAAGCTTGCCGCGGCGTTGCCTGATTTCATGCGCCAGGAGGCCGAAGCACAAAAGACGGATCTGATTTCGCAAGGCGTACCCGAAGGTCTCGCCGGCCAGATTGCAGGATTGACCAGCCTGACGCTGGCGCCTGACATCTGCCATGTCGCCGCATCCTCAAAAACCGATCTGACACGGGCGACCGAAACCTATTTCGCCGTCACCGATGCCTTCCGGCTTGGCCGAATCGTCGCCGCCGTGGACCGGATTCCGGTTTCCGACCATTTCGAGAGCCTGGCGCTGGCGCGAAGCCTGGATGAAATGTCGGAAGCCCGGCGGATCATTGCCGCCACCGCACTCGACGGCTATCCCACGGCCGCCGACCCGTCGGGCGAATGGCTCGACGCCAACAGGGACCGCATCGCCCATGTCCGCGGCCAGATCCTGACACTCACCGACAGCGGCGAATTGTCAGTCGCCAAACTCACCGTTGCCGCCGGCATGTTGAGCGATCTTGCCCGATCCTTGCGCGCGTGACAGGGTGGTTTGGAGATAGGGGACAACCATATGTCTGATGTAATCGGATTGCCGCCGGTGACTGCCGTGCGCCGTCGCGGCGTGGTGGGATGGATGATGTTTGACTGGGCGGCGCAACCGTTCTTCACCGTCGTCACCACCTTCATATTCGCTCCTTATTTCATCAGCCGCATGGCCAGCGATCCGGCCACGGGCCAGGCGGCCTGGGGCTATGGCATCGCCGCCGGCGGGTTTCTGATTGCGATCCTGTCGCCGGTGCTCGGCTCGATCGCGGATCAGACCGGGCCCCGAAAGCCCTGGATCGCCTTCTTCGCCGTCATCAAGATCCTGGCGCTGTGCGGACTGTGGTTCTCCGCCCCGGGCTCCAGTCTGGTCGCGGTCGTGGCGATGTTCACGCTGGCCTCGGTGGCGGCGGAATTTTCGATCGTCTTCAATGATTCGATGCTGTTGCGGCTGGTGCCGAAAGCCCAAATCGGCCGTATCTCCAATCTTGCCTGGGGCCTGGGCTATCTCGGCGGCATGATCGTGCTGATCTTCATCATTGCCTTTCTTGCCGCCTCGCCCGAAACCGGCAAGACCATCATCGGCGTGAGCCCCTTGTTCGGCCTTGATCCGCTTCAGGGAGAGGACGCGCGCGCATCAGGACCGATTTCGGCCCTCTGGTACGCCGTCTTCATCCTGCCGATGTTCCTGTTTACCCCCGATGCCGGTAATCGCCGGGTCATGGGCCAGGCGGTGCGGGACGGCCTGATCGAGTTGAAATCCACCTTGGGCGAAGTGCGCCAGCGCACCGGGATTTTCCGGTTCCTGATCGCCCGCATGATCTATCAGGACGGCGTCAACGCGCTTCTGGCTCTGGGCGGCGGGTTCGCGGCGGCGATGTTCGGATGGTCGATCACCGAAATCGGCATCTATGGCATTCTGCTCAACATTGTTGCGATCTTCTCCTGCCTCTACGCCAGCCGGCTCGACACCAGGCTTGGCTCCAAGTCGGTGGTGCTGATGGCGATATTCCTGTTGTTGATCGCCACCATCGGCATCGTCTCGACGGGTCCGGGTTTCACCTTTTTTGGGGCGCTGGCGCTTGGCGACGCCGATTCGGGTGGCCTGTTCGGAACAGCCGCGGAGAAAGCCTATATCGCCTTCGGACTGCTGATCGGCATTGCTTTCGGGCCGGTGCAGGCCTCATCGCGCGCCTATATGGCGCGCAGCGTCAGCGAAGACGAAGCCGGGCGCTATTTCGGGATCTATGCCTTGTCGGGCCGCGCCACCAGCTTTCTGGCGCCCTTCATGGTCGCCACCGTCACCGCCTTGTCCGGATCGCCGCGGCTTGGAATGGCGACCATCGTCATCTTCTTCGCGCTGGGACTGGCGATCCTGTGGACCACGCCCTACCCGGCGGACCAGCCGGCCGGCGAACCGGTAACAGCATAGCGATCAGTGCCGGAAATGGCGCATTCCGGTGAACACCATCGCCACGCCGGCGGCGTCGGCGGCGTCGATGACATCCTGATCGCGCATGGAGCCGCCCGGCTGGATGACTGCCGTGGCGCCGGCCTCAATGGCTGACAGCAAGCCGTCGGCGAAGGGGAAGAACGCATCCGATGCGACGACGCTGCCTTTGGTCAGCGGTGTTGCCAGGCCGAGCGCTTCCGCTGCATCCACCGCCTTGCGGGCGGCGATCCGGGCCGAATCGACCCGGCTCATCTGGCCTGCGCCAATGCCCACCGTCGCGCCATTGAGCGCATAGACGATGGCGTTGGATTTGACGTGCTTGGCCACGCAGAAGGCGAATTCCATGTCGGCCAGTTCGCGGGCATCCGGCGCGCGCCTGGTCACGATTTTGAAGTTTTCCGGCAGCACTGTTCCATTGTCGCGCCCCTGCACCAGCAGTCCGCCGGCAACAGTCTTGACCATGATCCCCGGCTGGCGTGGATCGGCAAGCGCCCCGGTGGTCATCAGCCGCAGGTTTTTCTTGGCTGAGAGGATCTGCCGCGCCTCGTCGCTGGCGTCCGGCGCAATGATCACTTCGGTGAACAGCTGGACGATTTCGGCGGCTGTTTCGGCATCCAGCATGCGGTTGAACGCGATGATGCCGCCAAAGGCGGAAGTCTGGTCGCATTCGAGCGCCCGGCGATAGACGTCCACCAGGCTGCCGCCCACGGCGACGCCGCAGGGGTTGGCGTGCTTGATGATGGCGCAGCCCGCTTTGTCGCGATCCAGTTCGCTGACGAGCTCGAAAGCCGCATCGGTGTCGTTGATGTTGTTGTAGGACAATTGCTTGCCCTGCAGCAGTGTGGCGGTCGCCACACCGGGACGGTTTTCGCCGGTGGCGTAAAATGCCGCCGCCTGATGCGGGTTTTCGCCATAGCGCATGACCTCAATGAGCCGGCCGCCAAAGGCCCGGTGGCGTGGCGCTTCCAGTGCAAGCTCGCGCGCGAACCAGCCCGACACCGCCGCGTCATAGACCGCGGTCCGCGCGAATGCCAAAGCGGCAAGCTCGCGCCGCAACGCCAGCTGTACGGACCCATTCCCCGCCTCAAGCGCGCCCAGAACCCGGCCGTAGTCCTCCGGGTCGGTGACGATGGTCACGTAGGCATGGTTTTTCGCCGCCGCCCGGATCATCGCCGGCCCGCCTATGTCGATGTTCTCGACAATTGTCGCCGCATCGGCGCCGCCGGCAACGGTCTGCTCGAACGGATAGAGATTGACCACCGCCAGATCGATCTCGGCAATCGCATGCTCCTGCATGGCTGAGCGGTGATCGGCGTCGTCGCGAATGCCGAGCAATCCACCGTGGACGCCAGGATGCAGGGTCTTGACCCGGCCATCCATGATTTCGGGAAAACCGGTGAGCTCGGAGACATCGCGTACCGCAAGGCCTGCGGTTTCCAGCGCGGTGCGGGTGCCCCCCGTCGATACCAGTTCCACGCCGGCGCCGGCAAGTCCGCGGGCGAACTCGACCAGGCCGGTCTTGTCCGAAACCGAAAGCAGGGCGCGTCGGATCCGAACCAGATCCGGCGCTGGGTGATTTTTGGAAACAACGGCCATGAACATCCCTCGCAAAGAGCCGCATCTGCCTGGCGGCGCGGGCCTGCGTTAGCACAGCCGAAGGCCCGATAAAACACGCAATTGGCCTAATCCGTGGAGGTCACACCAATGTTCAGCGGCTGCGATCAGGTTCCCGACCGCGGCAAGGCGGTGCGGATCAGCTGCCAGTCGGTCTGCGGATGCTCACCGACGGTAAATGTCAACGTGATCTGCTTGCTGGTGCGCGCGCCGGCGAGGTCGGCAAAATGCACATCATCCTCGATTTCCGGCCTGAGATCGGAGGCGACAAAGGCCCAGGTCTCGCCGTCGCCGGCGGTGAGATGAACCACGCCGGTTTCATCCTGCGAGATCGAAATGGTCGGATGGATGTGAAACCGCGCGACGCCCTCCGTCCGGTCCGACGGCGCGGGCGTGCTCTCGTCAGGATTGAGCAACTGGTCGCGTCCGTGCACTTCATGCCCGGAGGCAAGCAGCCTGATCTCGCGGCGATGCAGAAGTTTCAGACTGCCGACATAGCCGTCATGGGTCGCGCGGAAACCAAGATACGTGCCTTCCTTGTCCAGCGACTGAACTGTCACCCGGCGGACGCCGCCGGTCAGGATCGGCCCGAGGAACGGCGAGGATGAGATCTTCAGGGACGAACTGTCATTGAGCGTGACAGTGCTGTGCGCGGCGGTCAACCGGCTGAATTCCGCATGTTCGGGATGGAAGACCACCGGTGCTCCGGAGTTGACGATGAATCGGTTGAGACCCGAGGACAGTTCAAAGGAAAGACACCCGGCATGGGCTGTCGCCGATGCATTTCCCTTTGGCGGCGGCCCGGTATCGGCAATCAGCACCACGTTGTCCGCGGTCAGTCGCTGATAACGCGAGTGCGGCATCTCGCGGAACGCCGCGCCGGAGGTTTCATCATAGCGCAGCACGCCCAGAAGCCGGTCGGCTGATACAGTGGACGCTCCGTTAAACAGCGCCAGCTCGCCACTGGCATGACGAAAGAACCGCAAAGCCTGGAACATGCGGTCCATCCCGGCAATCATGTTGGCCGGCGGCTTTTGCCCGAGATTGACATAGGTTTGTCTGAGCGGCAGCAAATCCGTCAGCAGATCAACGAGGATCATCGGATTGCGCGAGATATGTCCGCCATCAGGCAGGATCTGCAGTTCGAACTCTAAGGATAGATTGCGCGCGGCGGAGCGGACCGTACCGGCGCTGGAGGGAAGGCACAGGCTCGCCATCGCCAGCGCGATCCGGCACTTGAAGCGGGTCGAATTGCCGGGCAGCGCCGAGGCGACATGCCGCAGATAGCGCGTCTGCAACGCAATGCTCTTGAGAAACCGCCGGTAAAAACCGTGATCGGCGCCGCGCAGAACGACGGGTGAATGGGAAAACCAGGCGATGAGGCGGCTGGCCAGAACATCCGGCTCAAAGCACAGCCCGCCCAGATCGCGTCCCTGCACCGTAATCCAGTCATCCACCAGCGCCCGCGCATTGGCGCAGGCCAGATCATGATCGGCCGCGCGCATGTGCCTGAGCCAGCCAAACCCATGCAGGCTGCGCGCAAAGGCCCGGTTTCCAATCTCCATCTGAAAAGGGCTGCCGCCGCCGGTGTCGACCATGGTGCCGCCCATGGCGAAACGACCGGAGTAGATTTCCTCGGCAATGTGGGAATCTGCGATTCTGAGATCAATCGGCGCGACCACGAGCCGGTCCGGCGCACCGCCTGCGAACCGCATGGCGTTGATCCGTCCCAATGCCATGCGCCGGGCAAACCGTCGCCAGATCTCCGCCCCGTACAAATATGCCGAGCGTTGTGAATCGAGTATCGAAAATGCCAATCGGGAATTCCTGAAATCCGGTCCCGGCCCTCCACCGGACAGGAATCGTAACACAGTGCGTTGATTGTTCAACTGGGGCCCGGTTTTGGGGCGCTTGACGAGGATAATAGCGTCCTTTGGGGTTGCTTCAATGACGCGGCTCACCGCCGCGTCAGCACCACGGCGTAAAATCCGTCCAGACCGGCAAGCCTCGGGTCTTCATGAGTAAGCATGGCGGGATGCGTCCGGACCGCGCCGGTGGCGGTGACGGCCGCTTCCAGTCCCGGCCACTTGCCCGGATCGACCGGCTTGATACGCCATGACGGATGGTCCGCCAGAAAACCAGCGACCATGTCCTCGCCTTCCTCAGGGTCAAGCGAGCAATTGGAAAATACCAGTTCGCCGCCGGGCCGCACCAGACCGGCGGCGTGATCGAGCAGGTCTCGCTGCACCCGCGCCAGCCGCATGATGTCGTCGGGACTCTTGGTGTAGGGGATATCGGGATGCCGCCGCACGGTTCCGGTCGACGAGCACGGCGCATCCAGCAGCACCCCGTCAAAACCATCCGGCGCAACCAGATCCTGGGCCCTGCTCAGCCGGGTCGTCACATCAAGGCCAAGCCGCTGCAGATTTCCGCGCAACCGCTCGAGCCGGTTTGCCGACTGGTCGCATGCCGTCACCTGAGCGCCAGCCATGGCCAACTGCGCGGTTTTGCCGCCGGGGGCTGCGCACAGATCAACGATTTCAAGCCCGTCTAGCTTTGAGAACATCTGAACCGGCAGGCTGGCGGCGGCGTCCTGAATCCACCAGGCGCCCTCGTCATAGCCGGCCAGTCCCGACACCGGGCCTTCCGGCCGTCCTATCCGCACCGATCCGGTGGGCAACACCACGCCGCCGAGTTTTTCCGCCCAACCGGCGGCATCGGCCTTGACCGTCAGATCGATCGCCGGCGGTTCTGACAGAATGGCCAGGATCGCGTCCGCATCGGCGGAATAGGATTGGGTCAGCCGGTTTTCAAACCAGTCCGGAAAGTCCGGTGTCGCGGCGGAAATCTCCGGCAACAGCTGCTCCTTTTCCCGCGCCATCCGCCGCAACAGCGCATTGACCAGTCCGGCAAAGCGGCGGTTGCGCGGATCGCCGTCGGCCTGGCTGACCGCCAGATCCACCGCGGCCCGATCAGGAACATCGAGATAAAGAATTTGCGCGGCGGCAACCCGCAGCACCTGCCGCAGCGCGCGCGCGCCCTCGGGCAGCGGATTGTCGACCAACCGGTCGATGAATGCATCAATCACCCGCAAATGCCTCAGCGCCGACAAGAGAATGGCCCGCACAAGCAATCTGTCCTGGTCTCCAAGTCCTGTGAAGGCCGGATTGCCGCCAGCGGGATCGAGGAGCCCGTCCAGCGACGCCCGGCTTTCGGTGACCGCCGACAGCAGCCTTGCCGCGGCCTGGCGCGCCGCAAGGCCCGGCTTCAGATCGGTCGGGCCGCTCCAGTTGCTGTCAGCTTCAGATCTCACCCGTGTTCGCCCGGACCGTGCGCCGGTCAAGACCACGGGCCTTTCCGGACAGTTCCATCACGGCCCCAGGGACCGGGATCGGACCGCCGTGACTGTGCGGGCGCGGGCGCGAAGTCCGCGGCCATGGCTTCAAGCGCCGCAATGCGATTTTCGGTCGCCGGATGGGTGGAAAACAGACTGTCCATGCGTTGACCATTCAGTGGATTGATAATGAACATGTGGGCGGTGGCCGGATTGCGCTCGGCGTCTTCGTTGACCACACGGCGGGCCCCCATGGCAATCTTTTTCAAGGCCGATGCCAGCCACAGCGGATTGCCGCAGATCTCCGCGCCGCGCCGGTCGGCGGCATATTCGCGGGTGCGGCTGATGGTCATCTGCACCAGCATGGCTGCAAGCGGAGCCACAAGCATCGCCACCAGCACGCCGATGAAGCCGAGCGGATTGTTGTTGTCGCGGTTGCCACCGAAAAAGAAGGCGAAATTGCCCAGCATGGAAATCGCGCCGGCCAGCGTCGCGGTGATTGTCATGGTCAGCGTGTCGCGGTTCTGCACATGCGCCAGTTCGTGAGCCATGACGGCTGCCACTTCCTCGTCACTCAACGCCTCCAGCAGACCGGTAGAAGCGGCCACAGCGGCATTCTGCGGGTTGCGCCCGGTGGCAAAGGCATTGGGCTGGGCATTGCGGATGACATAGACCTTCGGCATCGGCAGCCCGGCATTCTGCGCCAGATCCGCGACAATTTGATAGAACTCAGGAGCCGTTCGCGCATCCACCTCCACCGCATGGTGCATGCGCAGCACCATCTTGTCCGAATTCCAGTAGGAAAAGAGGTTCATCGCGGCGGCGATGACAAAGGCGATCATCATGCCGCCGGCGCCACCAATCAGGTAGCCCACGCCCATGAACAAGGCGGTCATCAAAGCAATCAGCATGGCAGTGCGAACCAGATTCATGCCTGTCTTCCTTTCCAGCGACCTGTTGCCGGTTTGTCCGGGATTGCGCGAGGGTTTGGTTTTTGTCGCTTGTGGCGTTAAAGATGGGGTGTTTCAAGCTAATCTTCAATGTAACCATCACCGCCGCGGACCCTGCCCATGACCACGCCCCAGAAACCCGAAGGCTCAGCCGTCCCAAACCCGACTCCGGCAAGCGATGCCGGAGCGGCCTCGACTGCCGCCAGCCCGCCCCCCGAAGCAGAAATGCGTCCACTCAGCCCCGCGGCCAGGCGTGCGCTGGCCGAGGCAGAGGCCCGGCGCAAGGCGCAGAATGCGGAAGAGTTGACGGTCGAGAGAGAACTCGGCGGCCGCGGCGGCGCCGATCCGGCCCGCTATGGCGACTGGGAGATCAACGGCCGCGCCATCGATTTTTAACACAGACTTTGGTTGCCATGATTTCAATAGAGGAATATATTCCTCTACTATGAGATTCTTTTCACACCCTGCTTTGGCGCTTGTTGCTTCATTCGCCCCTTGGCTGGCCTCCGCAAATGCTGTGCTTGCGGCTGAAAGCCAGTGGAGCAGCGTCGCCGGGCCGGTCTCGGCGCGCATCGTTCGTGTGATCGATGGGGATACGCTGCTGGTCGATGCCCATCCGTGGCCAGGTCACGCCGTGCGGGTGTCCGTGAGAGTGCGCGGCATAGATACGCCGGAGCGGCGCTCGCCCTGTTCAACCGAACGGCTGGCCGCCGATCACGCCCGCAGCGAACTCGAGCGGCTGCTCACGGAATTTTCAACGGTGGAGCTGATCAATGTATCCGGCGGCAAATACTACGGACGCGTGCTGGCCGATCTCAAGGCCGGGACACGTGACATTGCCGCCGCCATGCTCGCAAGCGGACTGGCCAGCCCGTATCAAGGCGGCAAGCGCGAAAAAGCCAAATGCGGCGCTGCCACCGACTGACCCTTCACTCATAGCCCAAATCAAAAAGGCCACCTTTTGCAAGGTGGCCTTCGTGAATTCCAGCGCCGGTTGGACGCCTGCCCGATCACATCAGGGATGGATCAGGACTTGCCAGCTTTACCGGCTCTTCAGAGGCTGCTCCGAAGTCCGGCAATCCGAATCGTACGAACCGGCTTTTGGGAATCACTCGACATCGGATCACCTCCTTTCAATTGTTGAAGACAACCGCAGTCTGGCGCGAAAAAAACGATTTGCCAAGCGTTTCGGAAGACAAACTGCACTTTCCCGGCGACAGGCTGCAACCCAGGGCAACTCGGGTTTTTGCTGCAACCTCTATTGATGCTACATTACGTAGCGTAAGCCATCAGGATTGGGAGCAAAGACATGGCACAGCAGACAAACGATCGCTGGCTGGATATGAAAGCAGAGGCCGCGCTCAAGGAAATTCATGGCGCAACGGCAATAGATGCCCTTCTCGAACACATGTCGGACGACATCTACCAGGTTCTGGCAATCACGCTGGAGCGAAGCGCCTTTGGCGCAAGACCGGAAATCGGCACGGCGTTCCTGCAGGCGGATCTGAAACGGCGCCGGGCGGAGGCATCGATGGTCGAATCCGAAGCGGAAATGTTCCAGACCATTTCCGCCAACCTGATCGCCGCCAGCCAATCGCCGGAAACTTTTGCGGAGGTCGCCATATCGGCGGCTGATCTCGTCTCCGCGCTCGCCGAGAAAAACGCCACGATGGGCGACGGCGACCCTTCCGGGGGAACAGCGCCGCCGGAAGAACCGTTGGTCCCCACCCCTCCGCCGGGCGGAAGCAGCACACCGCCCGAGGGCTGCTATGAGCGCTACCGCCGTGAACTCTCCGAGCTGTGGCGAAACAAGGACAACATGCCGGCCTATGACTGGTGGCTGCAATGGGCCGATCTGCTCAACAAGCTGGTCCTGTGCGCGGGACCCGCAGCGGCCAAGGCCTTGATCGACATCATCAAGGCCGGCGGCAAGTAGGCCGCAAAAAGGCCCGCTCCACACCAAGGTGGAACGGGCCGGTATTAGAGCGTCGTGCAGATCAATCCAATGCCGGAGTGATCAGGTCTTCTTGTTCTGCCGGTTGGCGATCAGATCATCGACAACGCCGGGATCGGAAAGCGTCGAGGTGTCACCCAGCGCGCTGAATTCATCCTCGGCGATCTTGCGCAGGATACGGCGCATGATCTTGCCCGAGCGAGTCTTGGGCAGACCCGGCGCGAACTGGATCTTGTCGGGAGAGGCGATCGGACCGATTTCGTGGCGGACATGGGCGACCAGCGCCTTGCGCAGCGCATCATCGCCCTCCTGGCCCTCCATCAACGTGATGTAGCAGTAGATGCCCTGTCCCTTGAGGTCGTGCGGATAGCCGACCACGGCGGCCTCGGAGACCGAATCATGCGACACCAGCGCGCTTTCCACTTCGGCCGTCCCCATCCGGTGGCCCGACACATTGATGACGTCATCGACCCGGCCAGTGATCCAGTAATAGCCATCCTCATCGCGCCGGCAGCCGTCGCCGGTGAAATACTTGCCCTTGTAGGTGGAGAAATAGGTCTGGATGAACCGCTCATGGTCGCCATAGACCGTCCGCATCTGACCTGGCCAGGAATCGGTGATGCACAGATTGCCTTCCGCGGTGCCTGACAGAACATCCCCGTCACTGTCGACCAGCTCTGGCTGCACGCCGAAGAAAGGCCGGGTCGCCGATCCGGGCTTGAGATCGGTGGCGCCGGGCAACGGCGTGATCAGAATGCCGCCGGTTTCGGTCTGCCACCAGGTATCGACAATCGGGCAGCGCTTGTTGCCGACGACATTGTAGTACCACACCCAGGCTTCCGGGTTGATCGGCTCGCCCACCGATCCCAGCGTGCGCAATGATTTGCGGGAGGATTTCTTGACGTGATCATCGCCGGCGCCCATCAGGGCGCGGATCGCGGTCGGCGCCGTGTAGAAGATGTTGACCTGATGCTTGTCGACCACATCCCAGAAGCGGCTTGGCGTGGGGTAGTTCGGTACGCCTTCATACATCAGCGTGGTCGCGCCATTGGCCAGCGGTCCATAGACAATATAGGAATGACCGGTCACCCAACCGACATCGGCGGTGCACCAATAGACATCGCCCTCATGATAGTCGAAGACATATTCATGGGTCATCGCCGCATAGACCAGATAGCCGGCGGTGGTGTGCAGCACGCCCTTGGGTTTTCCGGTCGACCCTGAGGTGTACAGGATGAACAGCGGATCCTCGGCCTTCATCTTGGCTGGCGGGCAGTCCGGTTTGGCTGCGGCCACAGCCTCGTGATACCAGATGTCACGGTCGCCATACCATTCGATTTTTCCGGCGGTGCGCTGAACCACCAGCACTTTTTTAACGATGACGCCGGCGCGCTGCGCGATTTCCACGGCAAGGTCGGTGTTGTGCTTGAGCGGTATTTTCTTGCCGCCGCGCAGCCCTTCATCGGCGGTGATCACGAAGGTTGATTCGCAATCGCTGATCCGGCCAGCCAAGGCGTCTGGCGAGAATCCGCCAAAAACGATCGAATGGATCGCGCCAATGCGTGTGCAGGCAAGCATCGCATAGGCTGCTTCCGGAATCATCGGCATGTAGATGGTGACCCGGTCGCCTTTCTTGACGCCGTTGGATTTCATCACATTGGCCAGACGGCAGACCTGATCGTAAAGTTCCCGATAGGTGATCTTTTTGTCATCATAGGGGTTGTCGCCCTCCCAGATGATCGCCACCTGATCGCCGCGCTTTTCCAGATGACGGTCGATGCAATTGTAGGAGACATTGGTCAGGCCGTCTTCAAACCATTTGATGGAGACCTTTCCAGTAAAACTGGTGTTCTTGACTTTGGTGAAAGGCTTGAACCAGTCAATCCGCTTGCCGTGCTTGCCCCAGAATTTGTCCGGATCCTTGATGCTTTGCTTGTACCATTTCTGGTAAGTCTCATCATCAATCAGCGCCCGGGACTTGGCGTCTTTCAAAACTTTATAGGTTTTATGCGGCATTGGGACCTCCTCCAAACAGGTATGCGCGTCACGTCATCTCAAATGCGCAACACGGCTTTTATCGCGATCATTAATACCAGCGCAAATAGTCTCGGCAATTAGACATTGGGCCGGTTTGCGAAAGCGCGCGGCAACAATTGCAATTGGCGGGGCTTGCGGTTATACCGTAGCCGATTTCCCGGAAATGGTGGTTTCATCCACGGCCCGCGCCCCCGGAGCGGACGGACAGGAGGATTGTATTCATGGCACAGCAGCTTCTCATGCCCAAGGCGACCGCCGTCTGGCTTGTCGACAACACAGCGTTGAGCTTCGATCAGATCGCACAATTTTGCAAACTGCACCCGCTTGAGGTGAAGGCGATCGCCGACGGCGAAGCCTCGCAAGGGATCAAGGGCCTCGACCCGATCAACACCGGCCAGCTTTCGCGGGAAGAGATTTCCCTTGCCGAAGCCAACCCGGACCACAGGCTGAAACTCTCCGAACCCAAGGTTCGGGTGCCTGAGACCAAACGCAAGAGCCCGCGCTACACCCCGGTCTCCAAGCGCCAGGACCGGCCCAACGCCATTCTCTGGCTGGTTCGCAATCATCCCGAACTCAAGGACGCGCAGGTCTCCCGCCTGGTCGGGACCACCAAGTCAACCATCGAGCAGATCCGCGGCCGCACCCATTGGAACGCCGTCAACCTGACCCCGATGGACCCGGTCACCCTTGGTCTTTGCACACAGATTGATCTTGACCTTGAAGTCGAACGTGCCGCACGCACCCGCGGCGCCGTCGCCGCGCCCGAACATGGCAGCGTGCTGGTGTCTGCCCGCGAGACCGAGGTGGCGGAACCGGTTGACGAACACGGCGACAAGGAAATCGATGCCGACAAGGTCTTTGCGAAACTGTCATCGATGAAGCGCACCGAACCGGAAGAAGACGAAGACTATTGAATCGTCCCCGCGTTTCAAATTCATTGGACGCTACACATGCAAAAGGCCCGGATTTCCGGGCCTTTTGCATGCGACAAGCCAGGTGGCTTGAGTGCTATTCCTTGACCGGCACCGTATAGTTGAGCGGCATGCGGCCACCATCGGCATAGATCGTCTGACCGGTCACATAACTCGCATCCGACGACAGCAGAAAAGCCGTCACCGCGGCGATTTCGGAAGGTTCGCCGATACGGCCAAGCGGCGTGCGCGACAGGATGCGGGTGCGAACCTCCGGATTGTTGGCAATGGATGCCAGCATGTCGGTCATGATCGAGCCCGGACCAACCGCATTGACCCTAATTCCATGCGGGGCGAGCGACAAAGCCATGACTTTGGTCATCTGGCTGACGCCGCCCTTGGAGACGGAATAGGGAACCTGGTTGGCAATCGCGAACGTATCATTGATGGAGGACATGTTGACGATTGAGCCCGGCTCCTCGCCCTGACCGATCCGCTCCACCATATGACGCGCGACCGCCTGTCCGCACAGAAACACGCTTTTGAGATTGACGTTCAGGACCCGGTCGAAATCGGCCTCTTCCAGATCCAGAAAATCGGCCGCATGAACTATGCCGGCATTGTTGACCAGCGCATTGATCGAGCCGAACGCGTCAATCGTCTTGGCCACCAGATTGTGAACATCGAGCCGCTCGGACACATCGGTGGCGGTGAACCGCACCTCGCCATCGCCCGAAGCCGTCTCGAGAGCTTCAGCGCCCGCCGCCTCGTCGATGTCGGCGATCATCACCCGGGCGCCTTCAGCCGCCAGGCGGCGGACAATCGCCAGCCCGATACCCTTGGCGCCACCGGTCACAATTGCGGTTCGTCCATCCAGTCTCATGATTTTTTCCTTTTCTGCCAAAGCGGCGGGACATTGGCCCGGCCTGCCGCCAAGGTCAATCTCCCTTCCTGGCGATCCCGCGCTTTGTCAGCACCGCAGCGATTTCATCGAGAACGGCCGGATCATCGATGGTTGCCGGCATTTTCCAGACCTCGCCATCGGCGATTTTCTGCATGGTCGCCCGCAAAATCTTGCCGGAGCGGGTCTTGGGCAGACGTTTGACCACCATCACGGTCTTGAAGGCGGCCACTGGCCCGATCTGATCGCGCACCAGCTTCACCACTTCCTTCTCAACTTCGTCATCGGTCCGGCCATTGGAGTTGTTGATGACGATGAAGCCAGCCGGGATTTGCCCCTTCATGGCGTCGGCAATGCCAATAACCGCGCATTCCACCACATCCGGATGCCCCGAGACCGCCTCCTCCATGCCGCCCGTCGACAACCGGTGACCCGCCACATTAATGATGTCATCGGTGCGCGCCATGATGAACAGATATCCGTCGTCATCGACAAAGCCCGCATCGGCTGTCTTGTAGTATCCTGGGAATTCCACGAGATAGGCATTGCGGAAACGCTCTTCAGCGTTCCACAGGGTTGGCAGGCAGCCCGGCGGCAAAGGCAGTTTGACCACGATATTGCCCAGCGTTCCGGCGGGCACCGGATGACCTGCATCATCGACAACCTGCACATCATAACCCGGCATCGGAACCGCCGGTGAGCCGTATTTGACCGGCAGCAACCCCAGTCCCATCGGATTGCCGGCAATCGTCCAGCCGGTTTCCGTCTGCCACCAATGATCGATGACGGGGACATTGAGCACCCGTTCGGACCATTGAATCGTATCCGGATCCGCCCGCTCGCCGGCCAGGAACAGCGCCCGGAAATTGGAGAGATCGTAGCTCTCAATCAGGCTTGCCTGCGGGTCTTCCTTTCTGATCGCGCGGAAGGCCGTCGGCGCGGTGAACAGGACCGCGACCTCAAGCTCGGCGATCACCCGCCAGAACGTCCCTGCATCAGGGGTTCCGACCGGCTTGCCTTCAAACACGATGGTGGTGTTGCCATGCAACAGCGGCGCATAGACGATATAGGAATGGCCGACCACCCAACCGATGTCCGACGCCGCCCAGAACACTTCGCCCGGCTTGACCCCGTAAATGGCGTGCATCGACCAATAAAGCGCGGCCATGTGGCCGCCATTGTCGCGCACCACGCCTTTGGGTTGCCCGGTGGTGCCGGATGTGTAGAGAATATAGAGCGGGTCGGTCGAAAGAACCGGCGTACAGGCAATTTTGCGGCCGGCATTCGCCGCAATCAGCGCCGCATAGTCAAAATCCCGCCCCTCGATCAGCTCGCAGCGATGCTGTTCCCGTTGCAGCACAATCGTGGCGTCAGGCTTGTGATGCGAATGCTCGATAGCGGCGTCCAGCAACGGCTTGTAGGCGATGATGCGGCCGGGCTCGATGCCGCAGGACGCGGTGACAATGAGTTTTGCCTGGCTGTCCTCGATACGGGTGGCAAGTTCGGAAGCGGCGAAACCGCCAAACACCACCGAATGAATGGCGCCAAGCCGCGCGCAGGCCAGCATGGCGACAATCGCCTCGGGCACCATCGGCATGTAGATGACCACCCGGTCGCCCTTGCCGACGCCCTTGTCGGACAGGGCGCCGGCAAACGCCTCGACTTCCGCAAGCATCGCCGCATAGCTGATCGTGCGTTTGGCGCCGGTGATCGGGCTGTCGTAAATGAGCGCCGCCTGATCGCCACGGCCGGCGGCGACATGCCTGTCAAGGCAATTGTGACAGGTATTGGTGATCCCGTCCGGATACCAGCGCCCATAGACGCCGAGATCCGGATCAAATGCCGTCTCGGGCTTTGTGAACCAGTCAATCGCCTCGGCCTGGTCCATCCAGAACCCTTCCGGATCCGCACGCCAGTTCCCGTAGACCTCAGCATAGCTGCTCATCACCATAGTCTCCTCCACAAACACGCCGGCCCGGCGCTGACAGGCGGCGCATATACCCTCGATACTCCGAATTCGCGGCACCCTATGCCCGACCGCAGACGGCGAAAACTAGACGAACGGCTAGGTCACGCCACAAAATCGATTAGCGCGCACCGAAAATTGCCGATCCGACCCTGACTTCCGTCGCGCCGAAGCCGATTGCCGTTTCAAAATCATCCGACATGCCCATCGACAGCGTGTCAATATCATGATCCCGCGCGATTTTGGCGAGCAAGGCGAAATGCGGACCCGGATTTTCCTCCACCGGCGGAATGCACATCAGCCCGGTGATCTTCAGTTTGAGATCATTGCGGCAAAAGTCGATAAATGCGCCGGCCTCATCGGGCTCAATGCCGGCCTTTTGGGGTTCCGACCCGGTGTTGATCTGAACATAGAGGCCAGGGCTCTTCTCCTGCTTGTCTATTTCCCGCGCGATCTCGCGTGCGATCTTTTCCCGGTCGACAGTTTCGATCACATCAAACAGCGCCACGGCGTCGGCGGTCTTGTTCGATTGCAGCGGACCTATCAGGTGCAGTTCGATGCCGGCGGTCTCGGCCTTGAGGCCAGGCCATTTGGTTTGCGCCTCCTGCACCCGATTCTCGCCAAACAGCCGCTGTCCGAGAGCGATAACCGGGCGGATCTCGTCGGCGGATTTGGTCTTGGAGACCGCCACCAGCCGCACCGAGCCCTTTTTTCTCTCCGCTTCGGTTTCAGCGGCGGCGATTGCCGCCCGTATCTTCTCAAGATTTTGCTGTACGCTCACGCTGCACTCCATCGGCTTGCTTTCCGGTCTTATATTGGTGTTAACGCAGCGCGGCCGCCTTGCCAATCGGCCCGGGTCCGCCATTCCGCGGCACAAGATCCACGCCAACCCGGTAATCGCTGCCGAACTTGGCTGCGAGAACCGCTCAATGGTTGACGCTTGCCGGGTTTCATGGTGAAGGTCGCGGCAAAATCGGACAGGTTTCTGGTGACCCTTCATGGCAATTGAACGATACAATCCCAAACAGGCGGAAATCCGCTGGCAGCGCATGTGGGAAGAGGCGCGGATTTTTGAAACGGACGACAACAGTCCCGCTCCGAAATATTATGTGCTGGAAATGTTTCCCTATCCGTCCGGCCGGATCCACATGGGCCATGTCCGCAACTACGCCATGGGGGACGTGGTGGCGCGCTACAAGCGCGCCCGCGGCTTCAACGTGCTGCATCCAATGGGCTGGGACGCTTTCGGCATGCCGGCGGAAAACGCCGCCATGCAGAACAAGGTGCATCCGCGCGACTGGACCTACGCCAACATCGACGCCATGCGCAAGCAGCTCAAATCCATGGGCCTGTCACTCGACTGGAGCCGGGAGTTCGCCACCTGTGACGTCGACTACTACAAGCAGCAGCAAGCCCTGTTCCTGGATTTCCTCGCCGCGGGTCTGATTTACCGGCGCAACTCCAAGGTCAATTGGGATCCGGTGGACATGACCGTGCTCGCCAATGAGCAGGTGATCGACGGACGCGGTTGGAGATCCGGCGCGCTGGTCGAACAGCGCGACCTGACACAATGGTTCTTCCGTATTTCCGATTTCGCCGAGGAACTGGATGAAGCGCTCGATGACCTTGACGGCTGGCCGGAAAAGGTCCGGACGATGCAGCGCAACTGGATCGGCAAGTCACGCGGGATCGAGATCGATTTTCCGCTTGTCGCCCCCTTGAGCGACATCGATACGGTCACCTGCTTTTCCACCCGGCCGGACACGATGCACGGCGCCAGTTTTCTGGCGATTTCGCCTGATCACCCGCTGTCGCTCGCGCTTGAGCCCGGCAATGCGGACCTTGCGGCCTTTAACGCCGATTGCCGCCGCATCGGAACCTCCGAGGAAGCGCTGGAGAAGGCTGAAAAGCGCGGGTTTGACACCGGCCTGAAGGTCCGCCATCCCACCGAAGACCGTGAATTGCCGGTCTGGGTGGGGAATTTCGTTTTGATGGGATACGGGACCGGCGCCGTGTTCGGGTGTCCGGCCCATGATCAGCGCGATCTCGACTTTGCCCGCAAATATGGCCTGCCGGTTCGCAACGCCTTCTTCATGGTCGGCGACGACAGCCCGATTGTGGCCGACGCGCTGGTTCCGGCAAAATCGGAAAAAGTGTCCTATGTCGACCATTTCGCGGGCCTGACCGAGGCCACCGGTCAGGAAGCGATCGACCGGACCATCAGCTGGTTCGAAGACAGCAATCTGGGCAGGGCGATCACGCGCTACCGTCTGCGTGACTGGGGCCTGTCACGCCAGCGCTATTGGGGCGCGCCGATCCCGGTGATCCATTGCGACGATTGCGGCGTCGTTCCGGTTCCGGTTCAAGACCTGCCGGTCAAGCTGCCCGATGACGTGACGCTGGACCGGCCGGGCAATCCGCTCGATCATCATCCGACCTGGCGTCATGTCGCCTGCCCCACCTGCGGCAAGGCGGCACGGCGTGAAACCGACACGATGGACACATTTGTCGATTCATCCTGGTATTTTGCCCGGTTCACCGCGCCTCGCCATGAAACGCCGACCAATCCGGCGATCGCCAATGCCTGGTTGCCGGTGGACCAGTATATCGGCGGCATCGAACACGCGATCCTGCACCTGCTCTATTCGCGGTTTTTCACCCGCGCCATGCGCCAGACCGGCCATGTTGATCTCAAGGAGCCGTTCCGCGGGATGTTTACGCAAGGCATGGTGGTTCACGAGACCTACCGCGCCGGCAAGGACGGCAAGGGCGAATGGATCGCGCCGGCGGACGTTGTCATCGAGGACAACGGGGGAGAACGGCTGGCCCGCCACGCCAAGACCGGCGAGACGCTCGCGATCGGCTCGATCGAGAAAATGTCGAAATCGAAGAAGAATGTCGTTGATCCCGATGACATTATCGACAGCTATGGCGCCGACACCGCCCGCTTCTTCATGCTGTCTGATTCGCCGCCGGACCGCGATGTGATCTGGACCGAGGCCGGCGTCGAAGGCGCGCACCGCTTTGTCCAGCGGATCTGGCGGCTGCTTGGCGAAGCCGCTGGCGAACTGAACGGCGTTGCGGCAAAAACCGGAACCGCGGGCCGGGCGCTCGCCGTCTCCCGCAGCGCCCACAAGACCGTCAAGGCGATTGGCGAAGACATCGAAAAGCTTGCCTTCAACAAGGCTGTGGCGCGGCTTTACGAATTGGTCAACTCGCTTTCCGCCCCGCTGGCCGAGGTTGCGGCCGGCAAGGCCGATCCGGATCTCAAGGCCGCCTGCAAGCAGGCTGCCGACATGGTCGTGTTGCTGATTGCGCCAATGATGCCGCATCTGGCGGAGGAGTGCTGGAAATTGCTCGGCAATGACGGCATGGTGACGACAACGCCCTGGCCAGGTTTTGATGCCGGCCTGGTCACCGACGAGCAGATTACCCTGCCGGTTCAGATCAATGGCAAAAAGCGGGGGGATTTGACAATTGACCGCAATGCCGATCAAGCTGCCGTGGAGAAGGCTGTCCTGGCTCTCGATTTCGTGCAAGCCGCGACCGGAGGCAAGCCGCCGCGCAAACTCATCATCGTGCCCCAGAGGATCGTCAATGTTGTCATCTGAAAATCCCGGATCGGGCTGGAAAACAAACGGATTGGCAGCCGCCTTGGCTTTGGTTTTGTTGGCCGGATGCCAGGCGCGACCGCTTTATGGAACGATCTCGGGCGAGAAGCAGTCTGTCTCTGTCTCGGTGGCGGACTCCCGGGTCGAACAGACTGTCCGCAATGAGCTGGTGCTTGGCTTCGGCGGCGAGCAGCAAGACAGCGCCTACCGGCTTGAGCTGAGTGTTTCATCCCGTATTGCTGGTATTTTGCCGGGTGGCGTGGACAATGAGTTTTCCGCCGCTCGCGCCACCGTGACCGCAAACTACAAACTCAAAATGGCCGCCACCGGTGAAATCATCAAGTCGGGCTCACGATTCGCGGATGCGCAACTGGATCTGCCCTCCCAGCAATTCGCGCAGGTACGGGCCAAGCTTGAAGCGGAAGACCGCGCCGCGCGAGCGGTGGCTGCACTTGTCCGGGCGGATATTGCGGCAGCCCTTGCGCGATAATTCATAGATTGATGGTGCTGGCGTCATGGCCCAACTCAAATCCCATGAATTTCCCGGCTTCATTCGCCGGCAAGGCACGCCATACCGGATCATCCTGGTCTATGGGCCAGATCGCGGCCTTGTATCGGAGCGCGCCGCCCAGATCGCCACCAAGACCGGCGTTGACCTAAAAGACGATTTTGCCGTTCTCAGGCTCGAAGCTGCCGATCTTTCCGGTGATCCCGGACGGCTGGCGGATGAATTCGGCGCCATCAGCCTGTTCGGTGGCGATCGTCTGGTCTGGATCAAGAATGCGGGAAACGAGCGCGGACTTTTGGACTCGTTGACCGCCCTTGCCGAGGCCGACCCGGGCTCATCTCATCTCCTGATCGAGGCGGGGGATTTGAAGAAGGGCAGCGCGCTGCGCAAGCTGGTCGAAAATGCGCGCTCCGCGCTTGCTATCCCCTGCTATCCTGACGACGCCGGCGGCATTCAGTCGCTCATCGACGAGGAACTCGGCGGCGCCGGCCTGACGATCCAGGGAGACGCCCGCCGGAGACTGTCTCAGCTTCTGGGTGGCGACCGATTGGCCAGCCGCAATGAACTCAGAAAGCTTGCGCTTTACTGTCATGGCACAGGAACGGTGACCGAAGACGACGTCATCGAGGCGATGGGCGATGTTGCAGCACTTTCGGTGGACGATGCGGTAGATGCGGTGTTCTCAGGCGATGCTGCCCGTCTGGAGGCCGCTCTTGAACGAATCCTTGCCTCCAAGACTTCGGTCTTTCTGGTGTTGCGTGGCTGCATTGTCCAGTTTGAACAATTGGATGCCATGCGCTCCCTGGTGGAAAACCATCAGCGGCAACCCGCGCAGGCCCTTGCCGAGAAGGGGCGCGGCATTCACTTCAAACGCAAGCCAGTGATCGAGCGCGCGCTGCGCCATTGGCGGCTCAATGCAATCAACCGCGAGATGCGACGGCTGGCCGAAGCGGTGCTGGAGACACGGCGGCGGCCGCAATTGGAATCCGCCATCGCCCGTCAAGCTCTGCTGCGCACCTGCCTGCTCAGCCGATAGTAGCTATCATATTGAAATATCTATTGTTTTTCACCCAATAGCCGGCAAAGTTCATCCAATTGCTCGAGCGATTTATAGTCGATCCGCATTTGGCCGCCCTGTCCTTTGTGCACAAGTTCAATCTTCAGGCCCAGCACATCGGAGAGACTTCTCTCAAGCGCCAGCGTGTCGGCGTCCTTGGAATCGGCATGACCTGCTGATTTGGTTTCCAGGCCAGCCGGCTTGCCGGCCTGATCCGCATCCTTCTGGGCCAGCCGTTCAGCGTCCCGGACCGACAATCCACGATCGGCGATCAATCTGGCCAACCCAACCGGGTCCGATGTCGAGACAATGGCGCGGGCATGACCGGCCGACAATGCGCCTTCCGCCAGCATGGTCCGAACCTCATCGGGGAGCTTGAGCAACCGCAGCGAATTGGCCACATGGCTGCGGCTCTTGCCAATCACTTCACCCAGATCATTCTGGGTATAGCCATACAGGGCTATCAGCTGTTCATAGCCCTGGGCTTCCTCCAGCGCATTCAGATCGGCCCGCTGCACATTCTCGACAATGGCGATTTCGAGCGCTGTCCTGTCGTCGACATCGCGCACGATAACCGGGATTTGCACAAGTCCGGCCATCTGAGCCGCGCGCCAGCGGCGTTCACCGGCGATGATTTCATAACGACCGGCCTCGGCGGTGCGCACCATAACCGGCTGCACAATTCCATGCTGGCGGATCGAACGCGACAGATCCTCCAGATCGGCTGGATCGAAACTGCGCCGCGGATTGCGCGGATTGCGGCTGACATGTTCAATCGGCACGAACCGGTCGGCTGAAACCGCCGGCTTCGCCTCTGCCGTGGAGGGCTGATCAATTTCTCCGATCAGGGCCGCCAGGCCACGTCCGAGGCGCTTTTTCGAAACATCTTCTGCCATAATGCTATCCATTCTCGCCGCTGTTCCCCGGTGGCTCAGGCGGCTTTTCGGTTACGTTCGCGCTGGATGACTTCGGAGGCCAACTGCAGATAGGCCTGGCTTCCGGAGCATTTCAGATCATAAAGGATTGCCGGTTTGCCATAGGACGGCGCCTCCGAGACCCTGACATTACGCGGAATGAGGGTTCGGTAGACCTTGTCGCCAAGGTGCGCCCGAACATCTTCCACAACTTGGTGTGCAAGATTGTTGCGCGGATCATACATCGTCATGACGATGCCCTGGATGTCCAGCGTCGGATTGAGCGAATCGCGGACCTGCTCGACGGTTTCCAGCAGCTGACTCAAGCCCTCCAGCGCGAAAAATTCGCATTGCAACGGGACCAGAATGGAATGAGCCGCCGCCATGGCGTTCATGGTCAGCAGATTGAGCGACGGCGGGCAATCGATCAGAACATAATTGTAGCGCCGCGCATCCTCCGCCTGGAGCGCCTTGCGGAGCCGGAAGACACGGTCCGGCATGCCGGCGATCTCCATTTCCACGCCCAGCAGATCCATGGTCGAGGGGATGATGCTCAGATGCGGCACAGCCGTCTGCATAACTGTTTCGCTAACCGATGCATTGTGGGTAAGCAAATCATAGGCCGACACCCCACGGTCCTTGCGGTCAATGCCGAGACCTGTGCTGGCATTGCCCTGCGGATCGATGTCGACAATCAACACCTCTTCCCCAATCGCCGCCAACGCCGTGGCGAGATTGATCGCGGTGGTGGTTTTGCCGACACCACCCTTTTGATTGGCAATGGTGATGATCCGGTTCTTTGAAATCTGCATCAAGAAGGGTCCACGGCCTGGTTTCTCTTGGTTAGATTGCTGATCTGCAGGATTGCCGATCCATCCCGCGCCAGACTGTGATGTTCTATCAGATCGAAGCCCCAAAGGTCACGCGCCGATCGCACTTCTTCAGGGTAATCCAAGCCTTTGTGGAACCACATCTCCACGGAAGGCTTGTCGAGCGCAAAAGGCCAGGCATAGGCGAGCAAATCGGCGAGCGAGGCCAGCGCTCGTGCCGAAATGGCCTCGATTCCATCAAGTTCGGCGCGTGCTGCTTCGACGCGAACCGGATGGACGCTGGCCCGCGCCCCGGTTTTAGCAATCACCTGACGCAGAAAGGCTGCCTTCTTGTTGTTGCTCTCGACCAGATGCACCCAGCCGGACTCATGCTCACAGAGGCAAATCGCCGTAACCAGGCCGGGAAATCCCGCGCCGCTGCCCATGTCCAGCCAGATCAACGGTTCTGGCCGGAGCCGGTACAATTGCAGGCTGTCGAGCATGTGCCGCTCCCACAACACCGGCAGCGTTTTCGGCGAAATCAGATTGATCGACGCCTGCCATTTCCGCACAAGATCAGCATAGAGGCCCAACCGGTCCCATGTTTCACGTGAAACAAACCCGGAATCAGGGAAAAACCCCGCAACAGATGGGTTCTGGTTCATATCAGCGGGCCATCCCGGCCACGATTCGCTGCGACCCCTTGCGCAGATGCGCGAGAATCAAAGCCACAGCTGCCGGGGTCATTCCCTCGATCCGCTCGGCATGGCCGATGGACGGCGGCCGTATTTTCTCGAGCTTCATGCGCAATTCCAACGAAAGACCGGGCAGATTATCATACTGAAACCATTCCGGAATCAATCGCGTCTCGTCGCGTTGCTGGGCCTCGATATCCTGAGTCTGACGTTTCATGTAAACCGCATAACTCGCGTCTATGGCCGCGGCCGCCAGGATCTTCGGGTCATGCAACTCAAGGTCCGGCCAGATCGAAATCAAATCCGTGACACTCACATTGGGATAGGACAGCAACTGAAAGGCGGTTCTGCGTATTCCGTCCTGGTTGAGCGCCAATCCATGCGCAGCAGCTTCATTTGGCGACAGATTCCGTGACTTCAGATCCTGCAAACATTTCGTCAGCGAATCGAAGTGGCCTATATATTTGGCTTTGCGCTCTTCCGAGAGGCATCCGAGTTCAATGGCTTTCGGAGTCAGACGCAATTCCGCATTGTCCGCCCTGAGGGAAAGGCGATACTCGGCGCGCGACGTAAACATACGGTAGGGCTCGCTGACGCCCTTGGTGGTCAAATCATCCACCATCACACCAATATAGGAATCGGTGCGGCTGAACAGGCAGGCAGGCCGCGATTGAACCTTCAGTGCAGCGTTCAGTCCGGCAACGAGACCCTGCGCCGCGGCTTCCTCATAGCCAGTGGTTCCGTTGATCTGGCCGGCGAGATAAAGACCTGTTATCCGCCGGGTCTCCAGAGACTGGCCCAGTTCCCGCGGATCGACATGGTCATATTCGATGGCATAACCGGGCTGGACGATCCTGACATTGGCCAGGCCCGGAATGGTCCGGAGGAAAGCGTCCTGCACGTTCTCCGGCAAGGACGTCGACAACCCGTTGGGATAAACCGTTGAATCATCTAGACCTTCCGGCTCAAGGAAGATCTGGTGGCCATCCCTTTCGCCAAAACGAACAATCTTGTCTTCAATGGATGGGCAGTATCGCGGGCCGACGCCTTCGATCTGACCCGAATACATCGCCGACAGATGTATATTGTCCTGGATGATCCGATGGGTCGCTTCGGTGGTACGGGTAATGCCGCAACGGACCTGTGGATTCTCAATTCTGCCGGTCATGAACGAGAACGGTACCGGGTTGGCATCGGCCTCCTGCCACTCCACCAGAGTCCAGTCGATTGTATCGCCGTCAAGCCGCGCCGGTGTTCCAGTCTTCAGCCTTCCGAGCTGAAATCCGGCGCGCTCCAATGTGCCGGACAATCCAAGCGCCGGATCCTCGTTCATCCGGCCCGCAGGGATCTTTCGATCCCCGATATGGATCAGACCGCGTAGAAAGGTCCCGGTCGTCAGCACCGCCGCTCCGCAGGCGATGGTCTGTCCGTCTTTCAACCGGACCCCGCACAGGCTTTCGCCGGTAAGTTCCAGATCGTCGACCTCACCCTCAATAATGTCCAGGTTTGCAGTATCCCTGAGCATTTTCTGGATCGCCAGCCTGTACAGCTTTCTGTCAGCTTGGGTGCGCGGGCCCCAGACCGCTGGCCCCTTGCGGCGATTGAGCATCCGGAACTGGATCCCTGATCGGTCCGCCGCCCGGCCCATCAATCCGTCCATGGCATCAATCTCGCGGACAAGATGGCCCTTGCCCAAGCCACCGATCGCCGGATTGCAGGACATTGTCCCGATCGTATCGAATTTGTGCGTCACCAGCGCGGTTTTGGCGCCAAGACGGGCCGACGCGGATGCGGCCTCACTGCCTGCGTGTCCACCGCCGATAACAACGACATCATAATGCATGGCTTGTCTCCGGATGGGGCTTGTTCTTGGTCATATGATTGCTGGAGTCAAGAGACAGGTTTCACGTGAAACAATGCTGACCGTTATCTTGGCCAGGTTTGCCTCCCTGACAATGTTTCACGTGAATCATTTGCCCACACAAAATTCCGAGAATATGACGCCGAGCAGATCCTCAACATCAACCGCGCCGGTAATCCTGCCGAGAGCCAAAGCCGCAAACCTCAGATGCTCAGACCGGATTTCGATCGGCGCCGACTCTTGTTGCAGCGCCTGCTCCAGCTCATCTAGGCAATCCCGCAACAAGGAGACATGACGTTCGCGCGTCGGAAGCCCCTCGGGAGATACCAGATCCAGGGATGCCAATCGAATTGCAATATTTGCGATGAGTTCGTCCAACCCTTCACCGTTCTTGTTGGAAATGATTAGCCCGTAATCCGGCGTCAGCGCCGCATTTGCGCCAACCAAGTCCGATTTGGTCCATACAACCAGCCTGTCCGAAGCAGGCTCCAAAGCAACCGGCGCATAGGATCCTGGGATAGAAAGATCCCGCAGTTCAAGCACCAGATCGGCGTTTGATTCGGTCAACCTGCTGCGGCGAATGCCCTCGATCTCCACCGGGCTCTCGGTTTCCCTCAATCCCGCGGTATCCTGCAAAAGTACGAGATTGCCGCCGATATCCAACCGGCATTCGATCACATCCCTCGTCGTCCCCGGCATATCGGACACAATGGCGACATCCCGGCCGGCCAGGCTGTTCAGAAGCGATGATTTTCCGACGTTTGGAGGACCAACCAGCGCAACCCGGAATCCGTCACGCACAATTTCACCGGTCCGAGCCTGCTTGAGATGAAGAGAAATCTCATTGGCCAACCTCTCCATGTCCGGCCAGATCCGCTCGGCCACAGACCCTGGAACGTCTTCCTCGTCGGAAAAATCAAGCTCCGCCTCAATCATCGCGCGGGCATGGGTCAACCGTCTGGCCCATCCCTCATAGCGGATCCGCAGCGATCCGTCTGCCTGGTCAAGCGCTTGCCGGCGTTGGGCTTCGGTTTCAGCACGGATGAGGTCGGACAGGCCCTCTACGGCCGTCAGGTCGATCCGTCCATTCTCAAAAGCCCGCCTGGTATACTCGCCTGGTTCCGCTATTCGATAACCATCAAGTTCAGACAAGGCGGCCAATACGGCCGCGATCGAGGCACGGCTGCCATGGATTTGAAATTCCGCTACATCTTCGCCGGTAAACGAGTGCGGCGCCGGAAAGAACAGCACGATCCCGCGATCGAGCACCATGCCTGCATGGTCGCGGATCTCGCCCAAACGCGCAGTGCGCGGCGCCGGAACCGAACCAGTTAATGTTTCGAGTCCGAATCGAACACCGGGTCCGGATATCCTGATGACAGCGACACCCGAACGCGGATGCCCTGTGGAAAGGGCGAAGATGGTATTCCGCATGTATTGGACCGGTATCGAATCGAATCCGCGGATTGTGCGAATTATCAGGTGTTCATCGACTCAAAGAAGTCGCTGTTGGTCTTGGTCTGCTTCAACTTGTCGATCAGGAACTCGATCGCATCGGTGGTTCCCATCGGGGCCAGGATACGGCGCAGTACGAATATTTTCTGCAGATCCTGCTTCGGAACCAGCAGATCTTCCTTTCTCGTGCCCGACTTGAGAATATCCATTGACGGGAATATTCTCTTGTCCGCAACCTTGCGGTCAAGAACGATTTCCGAGTTGCCGGTGCCCTTGAACTCTTCGAAGATCACTTCATCCATGCGTGAGCCGGTATCGATCAACGCGGTGGCGATGATCGTCAGCGAGCCACCTTCCTCGATGTTGCGCGCCGCGCCGAAGAAGCGTTTCGGCCGCTGCAAGGCATTGGCGTCGACGCCGCCGGTCAGCACCTTGCCCGATGACGGAACAACCGTGTTGTAAGCCCGGCCCAGACGCGTGATCGAATCAAGCAGAATCACCACGTCGCGGCCGTGTTCGACCAGACGCTTCGCCTTTTCGATCACCATCTCGGCCACCTGGACGTGCCGGACAGCCGGCTCGTCAAAGGTCGAAGCTACGACCTCGCCCTTGACCGAGCGCTGCATGTCGGTGACTTCTTCCGGCCGTTCGTCGATCAACAGCACGATCAGATAGCAATCGGGATGATTGGCGGTGATCGAGTGGGCAATGTTCTGCAAAAGCACGGTCTTGCCGGTGCGTGGCGGTGCGACGATCAGGCCGCGCTGGCCCTTGCCGATCGGGGCCACCAGGTCGATCACCCGGGCGGAAATGTCCTTGGTGGTCGGATTGTCCACTTCCATCTTGAACCGTTCATCGGGATAAAGCGGCGTCAGATTGTCGAAATGCACCTTGTGGCGGATCTTTTCCGGATCCTCGAAATTAATGGTGTTGACCTTGAGCAGCGCAAAATAGCGCTCGCCTTCCTTCGGTCCGCGAATCGGACCCTCGACAGTATCGCCGGTCTTCAGCGAGAAGCGGCGGATCTGCGAAGGCGAAATATAGATATCGTCCGGACCGGGGAGATAATTGGCGTTGGCGGAGCGCATGAAGCCGAAGCCATCCTGCAACAACTCAACCACGCCTTCGCCGATGATCTCGACTTCCTGAGCGGCAAGCTGCTTCAGGATTGCAAACATCAGTTCCTGCTTGCGCAGGACGCCGGCGTTTTCGACTTCCACGGATTCGGCGAAGGCCAACAAATCGGTGGCGCTTTTGTTCTTGAGCTCTTGAAGCTTCATTTCCTGCATGGGAAATCCAAATTTTGTTTTTAAGATATGGGAAGCGGCGGGCATTGAGAACCAGGCTTTGGGAAGCCGGCCAGACTGAAACTGGCGCCCGCCATAGAAGACGTTGTCTGTAGATAGCGATTCACGTGAAACGCCGCAAGCCCCGTCATGCAGCAAAATAGACCCGCTGGGGCCCAATTATGAGAATAATCGATCGGATCAGGCAAATGGCTTGATGATCACCATGATCACCACGACGATCATCAGCACCGTCGGGATCTCATTGGCCATGCGCCATTGCCGCGCCGTCCATGAATTTTCGCCCTTGGCGAATCGCCGGGCTGATCGGCTGAGGAACACGTGAAACACTGTGAGCCCGACCACGCCGGCGATCTTGATCCACAGCCAGAAGCCTGAAAAACCAAAGCCGCTCCAGGCCAACCACAGACCCGCCCCCCAAGATACCATCATGGCCGGGCCCATGATGACCTTGACCAGACGCTGCTCCATCACCACGAAGGTCGCCGCCGGCTCCTCACCGATTGCCGCATCCGCATGATAGACGAACAGCCGCGGCAGATAAAACAAGCCGACCATCCAGGAAATCACCGCGACGACGTGCAGCACCTTGATCCAGCCATAGAGCCAATCAGGATCAAACCACCAAGCCAAAACTGCCAGGCCAACCACGATGGCAATCGTCAGATAGGCCTTGGTGCGGGCCCTGCTTCCCTCGCTTGCGCTGGTTGCGCCATCCGTTTTCACCGCTGTCCCGCGCCTCTGACGCGATTGAGCAGGCGTGTGACATTCTCAGGATCGGCCTGCGGCGTAATCCCATGGCCCAGATTGAAAACAAGCGGACCATGCCCCAACGTTTCAAGAACCTCGTCCACGCCCTGATCCAGCGCCGCCCCGCCCGCCACCATCAACAACGGATCGAGATTGCCCTGAACAGCCCCCTCCTTCTGGATCTCACGGGCCTGTGCCGACGGAACAGTCCAGTCCAAGCCGACACAATCAACTCCGGTCGAAGACCTGTAGCTGTTCAGCATCGCGCCGGCGCCCTTGGCAAAACCAATAATCGGAACACCTGGCCGTTCCTTGCGAATGGTCTCGACCATCCGCTTGACTGGCCCAATCGCGAACCGCGAGAAATCCCGCTCTCCCAAGACGCCAGCCCAGGAATCAAAGATCTGCACTGCGTCAGCACCGGCATCGATCTGGGCGATCAGATAGTCCGCAGATATCTCCGCCAGCAGATCGAGCAGCTTCATGAAAGCTTCCGGGTGCTGCATGGCAAACAGCCGGGCAGGAGCCTGGTCAGGCGTTCCACGGCCCGCGATCATATAGGTCGCCACTGTCCATGGCGCACCGCAAAAACCCAAAAGCGTTGTTTCCGATGGCAATTCAGAGCGCAATCTTCGCACGGTCTCATAGACCGACGCCAAATGCGCATGCATTCCGGATGCGTCCAGCGACGCAATCGCATCGGCTGAAATCGGATCCATCAGCGGACCCGTTCCCTCGACAAACCTGACATTCCGGTCCAGCGCATCGGGAATAACGAGGATGTCCGAAAACAGGATTGCCGCATCAAAGCCAAATCTGCGGATCGGCTGCAGGGTCACCTCCACAGCGAGATCCGGCGTGTAGCACAGATCCAGAAAGCCTTTCGCCCTGCTCCGCGTTTCCCGGTACTCCGGCAAATATCTGCCTGCCTGCCGCATCAGCCATACCGGAGGCGGAAACACCGTCTCCCCGGCCAGCACTCTCATCACCTTGCGTTCACTGGCCTTTGTCATCACCACTTCCTTAAAACAAATCCTATTTGAAAAGGATTCTGATTCTATGAGTCTGTGTTTTGCGGGGATTGAGATTAATCCACAGCCTGTCCACAGCTTGTTCCTATAAACCGCGTCAATCCGGAAGGCCAATACGTTCTGCCGGTCTCTTTGCATCAGGTACCGATTATCCAGTCGATTCAATGCCTAACCGCGAACCGGGGAGAACAGCCTGATCTGTCGCCCTGTAAGTTGTCCCCGAAACACCAGAATGGTTACCGGAATCAGTCCCCGGAATCGCCATTGTGGAGAAACCGCAACCTTATCCCTTGCAATTGAAGCACCGGATCTCTTACCTCGAGCCTGTCCCCGGTTATCAACACCCCTCGGAGAATCCTGTGGAGCAGAGCAAAAATTACTTCCATCTGCATCTGATATCGGACTCGACGGGTGAAACGCTGATGGCGGCGGGCCGCGCTGCCGCCGCCCAGTTCCAGGGAGCGCAGGCGCTCGAACATGTCTATCCGCTGATCCGAACCCGCAAACAATTGATTGCGGTGCTTGACGCCATAGATGGCGCGCCGGGGATCGTACTCTACACCATCGTCGATGCTGAATTGTCCTCGATCATCGAACTCAAATGCCGCGACATGGGCCTGCCCAGCGTCTCGGTACTCGAACCGGTCATCAATGTGTTTCAATCCTATCTCGGGGCCCCGTCGCGTCGAAGGGTCGGCGCCCAACACGCCATGGATGAAGACTATTTCAGGCGTATCGATGCTCTGAATTTCACCCTCGATCACGATGATGGCCAGTTGCCCGCTGATTTTGACGACGCCGATCTGGTGATCATCGGTATCAGCCGCACATCGAAGACGCCGACCAGCATCTACATTTCAAACCGCGGCATCAAGACCGCAAACATCCCGATCGTCTACGGCGTGCCGCTCCCGGAAGGCCTGATCAAAGCGAAGAAACCGCTTGTCGTCGGTCTCGTCGCCTCTGTCGACCGCATTGCCCAGGTCCGTCAGAACCGGGTGCTGGGCGCCACCACCGGTTATCAGGGTGAGCATTACACCGACCGGTCGCTGATCAGTGAAGAGCTGAAATATGCCAGATCCTTGTGCGAGCGTCATGGCTGGCCGGTTATCGATGTCACCCGTCGCTCGATCGAAGAGACTGCTGCCGCGATCCTTGCCTTGCGTCCAAAGTGGCGTTAACCCCGTCGCATGCGATACCTTTTTTCAGGATATGCCCATGCTACAGCGCCTCGTGCTTGCATCAGCCAGCCCTTTCAGAAAGGCGTTGCTTGAAAATGCCGGCCTGAGCTTCGATATCGAGCCGGCTGAGATTGATGAACGCATCATCGAGCTGTCACTGGGCGGCCTGGCTGCCGAGGACGTCGCCTCCGTCCTGGCCGAGGCCAAGGCCCAGGATGTTTCCGGGCGCAATCCCGCAGCCCTGGTCATCGGCTCGGACCAGACCTTGTCACTTCAGGGTGAGATCCTGCATAAGCCTGCCAGCATGGATGAAGCGCGGCGGCGTCTGCTCGCGCTGTCCGGCCGCACCCATGAACTCAACAGCGCCATCGTGCTGGTTCGGGATGGCGAGACCATCTGGCGGTATGTGTCGGTGGCGCACATGACCATGCGCAATCTTGATCCGGGCTTCATCGGCCGTCATTTGTCCAATGTCGGCGATCGGGCGCTGTCCTCCGTTGGCGCCTATCAGCTGGAAGGCGAGGGCATTCAGTTGTTTGATCGTGTCGAAGGCGACTATTTCACCATAATCGGATTGCCGCTGCTGCCGCTGCTGGCGAAACTCCGGGAATTGGGCGCCATTGATGGATAGAACCGCCGAAAATCCGCGCCAGGCCTTTGTCATTGGCCATCCGATCGCGCATTCCCGCTCACCGATGATTCACCGCTATTGGCTGCAGCAGGCCGGTCTGAGCGGCGGTTACGTACCGGTTGATGTCGCGCCGGCCTACTTGCCGTCATTTTTCCAGGCATTGAAAGATGGCTCATCCGGTTACATCGGAGGCAATGTCACCGTTCCGCACAAGGAAGCGGTGCTGGAACTTGTCGACGAGATCGATGACACCGCCCGGCAGATCGGCGCCGTCAATACGGTGTGGCTCGAAGATGGCCGGCTGATGGCGACAAATACCGATTCGCTCGGATTTGCCGCCAATCTGGATGATTCTGCACCCGGTTGGGATCGCGGCAAAAGGGCGATTGTGCTTGGCGCCGGCGGCGCCAGCCGCGCCGTCATTCATGCGCTTCTAGCCCGTGGCTTTGATGAGGTCTTCATTGTCAATCGCACCAGGGCCCGTGCAAGCGCTCTTGCCGAACGGTTTGGCCCCCGCGTCTCGGCCCATGGCATGGGCGAACTTGCAGATCTGATGAATGGCGCCGATCTCTTCGTCAACACCACCACGCTTGGAATGGCGGGGACCGAGGTTCCATCCATCGATTTCAGCACCATGGCTGAAGGCGGTTTGGTCACCGACATTGTTTATGTTCCGCTGCAGACGCCCTTGCTGGCGATGGCAAGGCGGCAGGGCCGGGCCACGGCCGATGGGCTGGGCATGCTCTTGCACCAGGCCGTGCCGGGTTTTCACAAATGGTTCGGGATCACACCGGTGGTTACGCCGGAACTGCGGGAGCTGGTGATTGCCGACATGGAGGCGCATTCATGATCGTCATCGGCCTGACCGGCTCCATCGGCATGGGAAAATCGACCACCACGGAGATGTTCCGCTCCCTGGGCGTTCCCGTGATCAGCGCCGATGAGATCGTGCATGAGCTCTATCGCGGCGAGGCTGCGCCGCTGATCGAGCAGGCATTTCCCGGTTCCGCGCCAGACGGCGTCGTCGATCGGCAGGTTCTATCGGAAAGACTGATCGAGGCGCCTGAGCAATTCGCCCGTCTGGAGGCCATCATTCATCCGCTGGTGCGGGCCCGTGAACAGGGTTTCGTGGAGGCGGCGCGGTCGCGCGGCGAACCGATGGTGCTCATCGATATTCCCTTGCTGTTTGAAACCGGGGCGGAAAACCGGGTTGACGTCATCGTCGTGGTCACCTGCGCAGCCGATATCCAGCGCCAGCGGGTCATGGCCCGCCCGGGGATGACGGCGGAAAAGTTTGCATCTATTCTGTCAAGGCAGACCCCGGATGCTGAAAAACGCGCTCGCGCCGATTATGTGATTGATACCGGACAGGGGCTGGACGCTGCAAAGCGCCAGGTTGCCGATATTGTTGCAGCGCTTTCCCAATCCACCACACAGGGCCAATAGTATGCGCGAAATTGTCTTCGATACGGAAACCACCGGCCTCGACAATCAGGCCGACCGGATCATTGAAATCGGCTGCATCGAGCTCGAAAACCAGTTTCCCACCGGCCGGACACTGCATTTGTTCATCAATCCCGATGGCCGCAAGGTGCATCCCGATGCCCTGGCGGTGCACGGCATCACCGATGCCTTTCTGGCCGACAAACCGGCTTTCGCCCTGGTGGCTGAGGAGATCGCTGATTTCTTTGAAGGCGCTCACTATGTCGCGCACAATGCCAGTTTCGACATGGGATTCCTCAACGCTGAATTCAAACGGATCGGCCGGCCAGCGGTCGCTCCGGATCTGGTGATCGATACGCTGGCGTTGGCCCGGCGGCGCCATCCGATGGGTCCCAACAGCCTCGATGCCCTGTGCCGCCGCTATGGCATCGACAATTCCCATCGCAGCAAGCATGGCGCGCTGCTCGACGCCGAACTGTTGACCGATGTCTATATCGAGATGCTGGGCGGCCGCCAGGCGGCCCTCGGGCTGTCGAGCGTGGAAACCGTCACTGTCGAGCGGAGCGTGGATGAGCTCATTGTCGAAATCGGCGAACGGCCACAACCCTTGCCGCAGCGTCTGAGCGCCGCTGACATTGAAGCCCATACCCGGCTGATCGAGCGCATTGGCGGCAACGCACTGTGGCGCAAGGCCTGATCGGCACGGTCCCGGCCACATCGGGCCAAGAAGTTTTGCGGGCATCAATGCAAAAGGCCGCCCGGAGGCGGCCTTTCACGAAAATATGATTGCGCCGTCTCAGTTAACCTGATTGGCAACCTGGGCCTTGGTGTTTTCTTCCGCCATGCGCTGCTGGAACATTTGCGCGAAATCGATCGGGTCGATCAACAGCGGCGGGAAGCCGCCATTGCGCGTTGCATCGGCAATGATCTGGCGCGCAAACGGGAACAGAATTCGCGGGCATTCGATAAACAGCAGCGGCAACATGTGCTCCTGCGGGAAATTGGCAACCCGGAATACACCGCCATAGACCAGTTCGACATTGAACACGATCGTTTGACCGGACTTTGCAGCGGCGTTCATCGTCAGCAGAACGTCGAACTCCTTCTCGCTCAAAGGATTGGCGTTGACGTTGACATTGATGCTGATCTCAGGCGCTTTTTCGCGCGGTCCGAGCGATTTGGGCGCGCCCGGGTTTTCAAACGAGAAGTCCTTGATGTACTGGGCCAGAACATTCAGTGACGGCGCTTCGCCATTGCCTGTTGTTTCAGCCGCTGCCGCGTCACCCTTTTTGGTCGTATCTTTTGCCATGTGGCTCGTCCCTGTTTTCATCCGCCGAGGCGGTCGTCCGGAAAATTGTTCGGGGATGGGCTAGCATTTCGTCACCGGGCTTACAACCCGTTTGCGCCGCCGCCGCCTTCCTTGTCAGCCTTGGTCAAGCCGTTGCGATCCCCCGACCAGGGTGAAGCAGGGTCCGAGGTGCGCTTGAATTCATCCTCGCTGAGGTCAACCACACCGTCCTGGGGTGCCGAGCCCGGCTCGCGCGGGCTGGAACCGAAGCCGGCCGGCATGGTTTGCACCACAACCCGATCCTTGATCAGCCGCCAGACGACATCGCGGATGGCGGGCACGAACAGCAAGAAGCCAAAGCTATCGGTGACAAACCCGGGCGTCAGCAACAACACGCCCGCAACCAGGATCATCACGCCGTGGACCAGTTCCCGGCCGGGCACGCGATTGGCGCGCATCTCGGCGTTGATCCTGTTGAACAGTTCCACTCCCTGCCAGCGAAGCAGAAAGCTGCCCAATATGGCGGTGAGAAGCACCATGCCCAGCGTTGCCCAGACACCGATCTGGCCGCCGATCACGACAAAGGCGGCTATTTCGGCCAGTGGCACGACGAGCAGCAGAAACGGGATCAGGGAAAAGCGCATGGTGAATTGTCCGCGGTCAAAAGGCGCCTGCAGGGCGGGTGGCGGGAAATAGAATGGCCAGACCCTTTGATTGATGGGCCGAAGAGCATTATATGCTTCCTGATTGATGATGTAACCGAAAGAAGGCGGGAATGGGTTCCTTTGATTTTGTGACGTTCTTCTTTTTTGTGGCGGCGGTGATCATATTCATTCAGCTTCGGGCGGTGCTTGGCAAGCGGACCGGCCACGAAGCACCGCCGCGCGACCAGGTTTCCCGTCGTGATCAGGCGCCGGCAGCAGAAGGTTTGGATGATCCCAAGGTTGTCACCCTGCCGCGTCGCGGCCGCGAAAGCAGCGAGCCGGACCAGTTTGCAGCTGTTGATTCTTATGCCGAGCCGGGCAGCGACCTCAACAAGGGATTGCGCGAGGTGGTTGCGGCTGATCCGTCCTTTGACCCCAAGGAATTTGTCGCCGGTGCAACCACGGCCTATGAAATGATTGTGTCAGCCTTTGCCGAAGGCGACCGCAAAACCCTGAAAGGGTTGCTGTCCCGCGAAGTCTATGACGGCTTCGTCGCCGCCATTGATGAACGCGAGGCAAATGGCGAAACGGTCCGGTCCAATTTTGTCGGTATCGAAAAGTCCAGTATCATCCAGGCCGAGATGAAGGGTACGGAGGCCAACATCACGCTTCGGATCATGAGTCAGCTGATATCGGCGACCCTGGACAAGGATGGCGAAGTCATCGAAGGCGATCTTGTTGAAGTGACCGACGTCAATGATGTCTGGACCTTTGCCCGTGATACGCGCTCGCGCGATCCCAACTGGCGCCTGATTGCGACGGAAGCCGATCAGTAATGGGGTTGTCGCTTCGGCGAGAGGATTTCTCCACACTTCCCGGTTGGGCGGAGGACACCCCCGGCCCAGCTTTTGCGGCCTTCCGCCGTTCGGCAATCCATGCCCTGCAGGTCAGGCCCTATCGCACCGGGTCGCTGGGTCTCAGCCACGCCGATTTCCTGCCGTCCTATCGGGCCGCACTGGCTCAGCCGGCAAGTGAATCCGGCTATCTATCCGATGCGGACTCGCGGGCTTTCTTTGAAACCTGGTTTCGCCCGGTTGCCCTGCGACCGGACGATAGCGAAGGTTTCGTCACCGGTTATTACGAGCCTGAGATCGAAGTCCGTTCCCGGCCTGAATCCGGCTACAGATATCCGTTTTTGCGCAAGCCCGAAAACCTGTTCAAGATTGCCGATCCGGCCAACCCTCCGCCGGGAATCCCGGCTGGGTTTGCTTTCATGCTCGATGATGCCGGCGGTCCGAAATGCTGCCCGGACAGGGAAGCCATTGAAGATGGCGCATTTGAGGGCCAGCGCCTGGAGATTGCCTGGGCGGAAAGCCGGGTTGACGTCTTCTTCGCCCATGTCCAGGGCTGCGCCCGGCTTCAGTTCCCCGATGGCCAGGTCAGGCGGATTACCTATGCCGGCAAGAGCGGTCATCCCTTCACCGGGATTGGCCGGCTGCTGGTTGAGCGCGGGGAAATCCCCGCCGAAACCGTCTCAATGGCAGCGATACGGGACTGGCTCGCCGTCGACGAGGAGCGGGCGGTCCGTTTGATGCGGGAAAACCGGTCTTTCATCTTCTTCGAGGAAGCCGAGGTTGCGGATGACCGTCTGGGGCCGGTGGCAGCCGCCAAGGTTCCGCTGGAACCGGGCCGGTCGCTTGCGGTGGACCGCCATGTCCACAGCTTCGGCACGCCCATATTCGTGTCCGCGCCCGGACTGGACGATTTCGATGAGCCACGGCCCTTCGCGCGGCTGATGATTGCCCAGGATACGGGAACCGCGATTGTCGGGCCGTCGCGCGGCGATCTGTTTACAGGCTCCGGGCTGGATGCCGGCGCCAAGGCGGGGTCGATCAAGGCGAGCGCGCAATTCGTGGTTCTTGCGCCAGCGGGATCGGAGCTTGCACGGCGGGCCGGCCATGAGTGACGGCAAACCCAAACTCAGCCATGAAGACCGGATCATCTGGGCGCAGGTAGCCCGCACGGTCGAGGCTTTTCCGGGTAAACAGGTCGAGGCCGATGACTGGTACACGCTGGAGACGCCGACAGTGCCAAAGGCTGCGCCGGACAAGCCGGTCAAGCGCCCGCAATCGGTCCTCAGTCTGAACCAGCCCGCCAAACCAAAGCCGCATCCGATTGAAAAGCCTGTCGTGCGCAAACTGGCCCGCGGAAGGCTGCCGATCGATGGACGCATCGATCTTCACGGCCTTACCCAGAGTGAAGCGCACAATCTGCTGTTCGGCTTTCTGGCCCGCGCCCACGAGCGCGGTCTCAGACACGTGCTTGTCATCACCGGCAAGGGCACCTCGCGCGGTGGCGAGGGTGTGCTCAAGCGGGCGGTGCCGGACTGGCTGACCAAGCCGGAGTTCCGGTTTCTCATATCGGGATATGAGGATGCGGCGCGCGGCCATGGCGGCGAAGGCGCGCTCTACATCAGGCTGCGCCGGGACAGGGGGATAGCGGGATGACGCCGTTCGGGGAGGCGCTGCGCCGCCTGCGCGCCGAACGCGGGGTGACGCAACGCCAGATGGCCAAGGCCATGGGGGTTTCGCCAGCCTATTTGTCGGCGCTTGAGCACGGCCAACGCTCCGAGCCAAGCTGGGAGTTCATCCAGCGCGCCATCGGCTATTTCAACATTATCTGGGATGAGGCCGAGGAGTTGCAGCGGCTTGGCAGCCTGTCCCGGCCAAAGGTAACCATTGACACGTCGGGCCTGTCCCCTAAAGCCACGGAAATCGCCAACCGGCTGGCGGCGCACATTGCCCGTCTCGACGATCAGACATTGCAGGAAATCGGCAATCTGATGGATGCGGCCAGGCTTGCCAGCGGTTCCGCGGGGGGAAAAGAGACAATGCGCCGTCGCAAGGAAAAACAGGCACCGCGAACCTGATGATCGCAACAGCAGACGCTGCTGCAGTCAGCGTTCTATGATGGCGCGCAGCTCGTCTTCATGAGTGTTGACCAGCCAGCCATAGTAGTTTTCGCGCGGAAGCAGCGGTTTCAATCCACGCTTCTTGCGGTTTGAATTTTCCTCAGCCAGCTCCCTGGCGCGGCGAAACGTGTTGCCGACATTGTACAGGGTCGCGGTCAGGCCGGGATTTCCGGAAATATCGAACCCGGCGATGTCCCGGTAGTTCTCGATTGAGTCGGCTATGGACGCGGCCATGTAAGCCAACGTCGAATCCGGGTCCATGATTGCCTTGTAGACTTGCGCGGCATTGCCGGCGCTGAGCTTTCTCAAGCCTGAAACCTTGCTGACCCGGTCAGTGTGGATCAAGGCGGTCAGCGGGTTGAGCTGGCCAAGCCCGAAAGTCTGTCCGGCGTAGAACGGCTGGAAGAACACGGCGCCGAATCGATCGTCGGGAAAGGCCTTGCCTGCTGTTTTCTGGCCGCGAAACTCCGTCTCCCAGACATCTTCCCGGCAGGTCCACAGCTTCGCTGAATCCCAATCCTCGTCACACTTCTCAAATTCCGGCCGCTTGACGAAGTCGACAACGCTTTCGCCTTCATGCTCGAAGCGAAAACTCTCGCCCGCATAGGAGATGGCCTTGACGTAATAGGTCTGCAGCCGGTCATAGGCATCGACATTGTAGGTATGCTCGCCGACCAGGGCACCAACGATGTGGATCGGATCGATCTTGTACCGCTTGGAGACGCTGACGATTTTTTGTCTGAGCTTGGCGTCGTCGGCGATCAGATCGCGGATTTTCTCGTATTTTGCATCGAAGCTCGACTTTGTGGCCTTGGTACGCCGCGTCGAGGCGCCCGGAATACCGGGCTGTGTCGCGCTGCGGTTTCCCGCCGGCACCGGTTCGGCCGAAAGCACGACAGGCACGCGCGCCAAGCTCATGGTGAGCGCGATCGATATCGCCATCACCGCATTGAGCTTGCTGCTGGCCACTGTCATGGTTTTCTCCATTGCGCTGTCAGATCCACGACCCGGCTCCGGGGCGACGCCTGTTTTGCCGCGCCCTTTGAGATTGCGGGTTACAGGATAAACCGCGACAGGTCGGTATTCTGCGCAAGGTCGCCAACGTGTTCCCGGACATAGTCCGAATCGATCGTGATTGTCGAGCCCGGCCGGTCCGGCGCGGTGAAAGAAATCTCGTCCAGAACGCGCTCCATCACCGTCTGCAAACGCCGCGCGCCGATGTTCTCAATGCTTGAATTGAGATGCACCGCGACCTCCGCAAGCGCGTCGATGGCGTCTTCGGTGAAGTCCAGCGTCAGGTTCTCGGTCGCCATCAGGGCCACATATTGCTTGATCAGGCTGGCTTCGGTTTCGGTCAGGATGCGGCGGAAATCATCCTTGCCCAAAGCCCGGAGCTCGACCCGGATCGGCAGCCGGCCCTGCAATTCGGGCAGCAGGTCGGATGGCTTGGAGACGTGGAAAGCGCCCGACGCGATAAACAAAATGTGATCGGTTTTCACCGGTCCATATTTGGTCGCCACCGTCGTTCCTTCGACCAGCGGCAGCAAATCGCGCTGCACGCCCTCGCGGGAAACGCCCGCGCCCATGCCGCCTTCCCGGGATGCGATCTTGTCGATCTCGTCGATGAAGACGATGCCGTCATCCTGCGCCGACTTCACGGCTTCCTGGTGGATCTGCTCCATATCGAGCAGCTTGTCGGATTCATCATTGATCAGCGAACCATAGGATTCGCTTACCGTCGTCTTGATCTTGCGGGTGCGTCCGCCCATCGCCTTGCCGAACAGGTCGCCCAGGTTCAGAACGCCGACATTGGCGCCCTGCATGCCCGGAAGTTCGAACTGCGGCATGCCGGACGAGCTGTCGGCCACCTCGATCTCTATTTCCTTGTCGTCAAGCAGTCCGTCGCGCAGCTTCTTGCGGAATGAGTCCCGCGTTGCCGGAGAGGCCGTCGTGCCCACAAGCGCGTCGAGCACCCGTTCCTCCGCATTGAGCCGCGCCTTGGCCTCAACCTCGCTGCGCTTGCGCTCCCGCACGATGGTGATGCCGACTTCCACCAGATCGCGGATGATCTGTTCCACATCGCGGCCGACATAGCCGACCTCGGTGAATTTTGTTGCCTCGACCTTGATGAACGGCGCTCCCGCCAGCCGCGCCAGGCGGCGGGAAATCTCGGTCTTGCCGACGCCGGTCGGTCCGATCATCAGGATATTCTTGGGCATCACCTCCTCGCGCAGCGGGCCCTCGAGCTGCTGCCGCCGCCAGCGATTCCTGAGCGCGATCGCGACAGCGCGCTTGGCGTCGTTCTGGCCGATGATGAAGCGGTCAAGTTCGGTGACGGTTTCGCGGGGGGAAAAATTGCTCATGTCGGGATCATGCCTTTATCGGGGGGAGTCTGTCGAGCATCGATGTGGGAAGAAGCGGGCGGATTATCAAGCGGCGGATCCGCTGCCAGCCGGCGCCAAACAGGATCACCACCGCTCCGATGGCGATCAGGATCAGGGCGAAAGGCGGAATTCCGGTGGTGTTGGCGGCGCCATTGACCAGATAATAGATCCCCACCGAGCCAAAATAGGCCAGCGTCGGCGCCAGCAGCGACCGCCTGTCGATGGCCAGCGCCACCAGAACGAACATGGTCATCATAAGGCCGAGCAGGATGCTGGCGGTAACGCCCGGCTCGATTCTACCCGACAGGACTTCCTGTCCGGTCGCCAGAATGAACAAGGGATGCACCAGAAGCGGCGCCGAGACCACATGCAGCCAAAAGGCGCAATCGGACCACACGGTCTGCCGGTCACGGTCACGCAGATCAAGCACAACGGCGACTGCGAAGATGATCAGGCCGCACACCAGCGGCATCGCCAGCGCGCTGGAAAGCACGTCGGCCAGCTGGTCCGGCGCGGGCGCGGCCGTGGTCCCGCTGACCACCTGGTCATGGTAGATCAGGATTGTTCCCAGGAACGCCACGCCGGTGGCGGCCAGAGCGATCACCGCCGCCAGCACCGGAACCTTGAAACGCACGAAATAAATCACCGCTGCGACGATCAGGCCGCCGCCGAGCGTCAGGCCGATGGGCCAGGCATCGGACCGCAGCGCCAGCAGCGAAAATGCGTTGATGGTAACTGGAAGATCGAACTGTGTGCGAATGAACCCGACCAGCAGCGACAGGACCGTCCCACTGAAAATCAGCGCCAGCAGCGTGCTCGACAAGCGCATCCGCTTCTGCCGGGTTACGATTTCGGCGACGACCCAGCTTGCCGCGGCCAGGATCGCCGCGAGTGTCTTGCTGCCTTGCGGCAAGACCGCCTGCAGCGCAAACAGCGCACCGGAAAACAACAGAACAATGCCGACGGTAACAAATATGTCGTTGCCGCCACCGACCAATCGCATCTGGTCATCGACGGAGAGAACTTGGGCGTCGTCAGGCAGTTTCCCGGCCAGGTCTTCTCCCCGCGCCAGCGACAAAAGCGCCTCCCGTTGCGCGGCGTTGAGAATGCCGGCATTGACCGCGCGGTCGAGCGTGACGTCATCTATCATGCTGGTGTCTCGCTATCGGGGCTGCGCCAAAGGGCATCGAAGTCATGACTGGGTCGGCGCGTGTGCCGAAGGATTCACGTGAAACACTCAACTGCCGGAAACCGGTGCTGACCGCCTCAATCAAGATCAAGGGTTTCAATGACGATATTGGCGTTGGTGTAGACGCAGATATCGCCGGCGATTTCCATGGCGCGGCGCGCGATCTCCTCGGCGTTCTTGTCGCTGTCCATCAGCGCGCGGGCGGCGGCATAGGCATAATTGCCGCCCGAACCGATGGCCATGGTGCCATGCTCGGGTTCGAGCACATCGCCATTGCCGGTGATCGCCAGCGTCACGGTCTTGTCGGCGACCAGCATCATGGCTTCAAGACGCCGCAAATACCGGTCGGTGCGCCAGTCCTTGGCCAGTTCCACGGCGGCGCGGGTCAGCTGACCCTGATATTGCTCAAGTTTGGCCTCGAGCCGCTCAAGCAGCGTGAACGCGTCGGCGGTCGCGCCCGCAAACCCGGCAATCACGGCGTCATCCTTGCCGATGCGGCGGACCTTGCGGGCATTGCCCTTCATCACCGTCTGGCCCAGGCTGACCTGTCCGTCGCCGGCCATCACCACATGGTTGCCCTTGCGCACCGTGATGATGGTGGTTGCATGCATTGCTCCAAAGGGATTGTGCTCGCCCATGGGGCATCCTTTCCTTCAAGCGGCAGCCGAGCCGCGTTGCGTCGTGTTGTGCACTATGTAAGCGAGCCGGGCGCGATTGCAAATCCATCCCCGGTTTGCGGGCCCGGTATCGGCCTCATACGGCAAGGCCCGGGATTGAACCACGGCATCGGACCAAAGCCGTTCTGGATATTTGTTGTGTGGCCTGATATTGAGCGCCAAAGCACAGTTCGGAGACGTCTGATGGCCACCCCTGAAAATGCGCGCGCCGCGTCGGTTGCCCGCAAGACAAATGAAACCGATATAACCGTGTCGCTGTCGGTCGACGGCGCCGGCGCCGGGTCGATCTCGACCGGCGTAGGTTTTTTCGACCACATGCTGGAACAATTGGCCCGTCATTCGCTGATGGACATCGACATCCAGGCCAAAGGCGATTTGCACATCGACGATCACCATACGGTCGAGGATACCGGCATCGCCATAGGTCAGGCGTTGGCCAAGGCCTTGGGCGATCGCAGAGGCATCAACCGCTACGCCTCGCTGGATCTGGCGATGGACGAGACCCTGACCCGTGCGGCGATCGATGTTTCGGGCCGGCCGTTCCTGGTCTGGGATGTGAATTTCACCGCGCCGAAAATCGGCAGCTTCGACACCGAACTCGTCCGCGAGTTTTTCCAGGCCCTGGCGCAGCACGCCGGGATCACCCTGCATGTGGCCAATCTTTACGGCGCCAACAACCACCATATCGCCGAGACCTGCTTCAAGGCAGTGGCGCGGGTCTTGCGCACGGCCTGCGAAGTGGATCCACGGCAGCAAGGCCGGATTCCCTCGACCAAGGGATCGCTTGCCTGACCCTGTCCGGGGCAAGGATTGATCGGAGACCATCGTCATGACCGCCTATCTTGTATTGGCCAGCCCGGGTGCGGAGACACCCGACGAGCGCTCCGTGGTGGTCGCCGACAATTTCGCGCTCTGGGCCTTCATTGCACCGGTGATTTGGCTGATGGTCAACCGGATGTGGCTTGAAGCCGTGGCGGCCGTCCTTGTTCTGGCTGTCGCAAGCCTGCTGGCGGCTGATGCCGGTCTGGCTACCGTCGGCTTGGCGGTCAGTCTGGCGCTGTCGCTGATCACGGCGCTGGAAGGCCGCAACTGGCGGATCTCGGCCTTGCAGCGCCGCGGCTGGCGGCTTGTCGATCTGGTCGAAGCCGATGATCCCGAAACAGCGTTTGAAATCCATGCGGCCCGTGTGCTGGCAGGGGAAAAAGCCCCCGCAGTGCTCAAGCGCAGGCCAAGCCCACGGCCGTTGGTGCCCGGCTGGCCGGGCGGCGGCGAGATGGACTCCATCGGCCTGGTGCCGGTTGAAAGGAAATAGATCCCATGCGGGTTGTCATTGTTGATTACGGATCGGGCAATCTTCGCTCGGCACTGAAGGCGTTCGAACGCGCCGCTCGGGAAGCCGGCGTTTCCGCCGACATTGTTCTGAGCGCTGAAGCCGATGATGTCGCCAGCGCCGATCGCGTCGTTCTGCCCGGCGTTGGCGCCTATGCCGATTGCCGCGCCGGACTTGACGCCATTGACGGCATGGACGCGGCGCTGCGCCATGCGGTCGAGGACAAGGCGCGCCCCTTTCTCGGCATCTGCGTCGGCATGCAGCTGATGTCGACGCGCGGACTGGAAAAGACGGTGACGAATGGCTTCGACTGGATCTCCGGCGATGTGGTGGAAATCAGGCCGTCGAATCCGGCTTTGAAAATTCCCCAGATCGGCTGGAACACGCTCGATCTGATCACAGCCCACCCATTGTTCGACGGCATTCCGACCGGACCCGAAGGTTTCCACGCCTATTTCGTTCACTCCTATCATTTGGCGGCAAACAACCCGGCCGACGTGCTTGCCACGACCGATTATGGCGGGCCGGTGACCGCAGCCGTCGCCCATGGCAACAGGGCCGGCACCCAGTTTCACCCGGAAAAGAGCCAGACCCTGGGTCTGGCTCTGATTGCCAATTTCCTCAAATGGAAGCCCTGACATGATCCTGTTTCCCGCCATCGATCTCAAGGACGGCCAATGCGTCCGGCTCAAACTGGGCGACATGGACTCGGCCACGGTCTACAATGAAGACCCGGCCGCCCAGGCCCGCGCTTTTGAGGCTCAGGGCTTTGAATGGCTGCATGTGGTCGATCTCAACGGCGCTTTCGAGGGCCAGTCGGTCAATGGCGCCGCGGTCGAGGCCATACTCAAGGCGACGAAAAACCCGGTGCAGTTGGGCGGCGGCATTCGCACCCTTGCACAGATCGAATCCTGGCTCGGCAAAGGCCTGGCCCGGGTGATTCTCGGCACCATCGCTGTCCGGGATCCCGATCTGGTGCGTGAGGCCTGCGCAAAGTTCCCTGGCCAGGTCGCTGTCGGCATCGACGCCAAGGGCGGCAAGGTGGCCGTCGAGGGCTGGGCCGAGGCGTCCGAACTCGGAGTCATTGAACTGGCCCGACGTTTTGAGGGCGCGGGCGTCGCAGCCATCATCTACACCGACATTGATCGCGACGGCGTGCTCACCGGCATCAACTGGGAGTCCACAATCGAACTGGCCGAAGCCGTGTTGATTCCGGTCATCGCTTCTGGTGGCCTGGCCTCGATCGCCGACATCGTGCGGATGAAAATGCCTGACGCGGCCCGCCTTGAGGGCGCAATCTCCGGCCGGGCGCTCTATGACGGCCGCATTGATCCAGCCGAGGCGCTGGCTATCCTGAACGGCACGCTCGCAGTCGAAGCCGCAAAGTTTGAAGAGGAGGGGCGATCATGACGCTCAAATCTCGCGTCATTCCGTGCTTGGACGTGAAAGACGGCCGCGTCGTCAAGGGCGTCAATTTTGTCGATCTGATCGATGCCGGTGATCCGGTGGAGGCCGCCAAGGCCTATGATGCGGCGGGCGCGGACGAATTGTGCTTTCTCGACATCACCGCATCGTCTGACAATCGCGAGACGATTTTCGATGTCGTCGCCCAGACCGCCGAGCACTGTTTCATGCCGCTCACGGTCGGCGGCGGCATCCGCACCATCGCTGATATCCGCAAATTGCTGCTGTCGGGCGCCGACAAGGTGTCGATCAACTCGGCGGCGGTCAGCAATCCGGATTTTGTGGCGCAAGCCGCTGACAAGTTCGGCAACCAGTGCATCGTCGTCTCGATAGATTCCAAGAAGGTCTCCCTGGCCGGCGAGGCCGACCGCTGGGAGATTTTCACCCATGGCGGGCGTACGCCGACGGGGATCGATGCGGTGGCCTTCGCCGAAAAGATGGTGGAGCGCGGCGCCGGCGAATTGCTGCTGACCTCGATGGACCGTGACGGAACCAAATCCGGCTATGACATCGCGCTGACCCGGACCATTGCTGACGCTGTGCGGGTGCCGGTGATTGCCTCGGGTGGGGTGGGCTCGCTCGAACATCTGGTCGAGGGGATCCGCGACGGCCATGCCACCGCCGTGCTCGCGGCCTCGATTTTCCATTTTGGAACCTATACGATCCACGAAGCCAAGCAGTACATGGCCGGCGCCGGTCTCGACATGCGCATGGTTTGACCAGACTTTTATGAGCAAATGTCCCGAGGGGAGACGCCCATCATGACCAGCTTTGATCTTGCCGATCTTGAACGGATCATCGGCGACCGCGCCCTGGCTGATCCGGGACAATCCTGGACGGCCAAGCTGGTTGCGGCCGGCATGTCGAAGGCGGCCAAGAAACTTGGCGAAGAGGCGGTAGAAACGGTCATCGCAGCACTCTCGCAAAGCCGTGGCGAACTGGTCGGTGAATCGGCAGATCTGCTCTATCACCTGCTGGTCGTGCTGAAGATCGCGGATATTCCCTTGGGTGATGTGATGACGGAGTTGGAAAGCCGGACAATGCAATCGGGTCTTTCCGAAAAAGCCGGGCGCGCAGCGGAATGATCATGGACCAGGCTGATATCCAACCCCGCGCGCTTGATCATTTCGTCGGCGACGAGTTTTCACCCTACCGGTTCTTCACCGCGGAAAAATGGGCCGAGTTCCGCGCCGACACGCCGCTGACATTGACGGAGGACGAGGTTCGCCGGCTTCGTTCGCTTAACGACCCGGTCGATCTGGACGAAGTGCGGCGGATTTATCTGTCGCTGTCACGGTTGCTGTCAGCGCATGTGGAATCGTCGCAATTGTTGTTTGAGCAGCGCAAGCGGTTCCTCAATCTGTCGGATGTGACCAAGACTCCCTTCATCATCGGCATCGCCGGTTCGGTGGCGGTGGGCAAATCCACCACGGCCCGTGTTCTCACCGAGCTTCTGGCGCGTTGGCCTTCCAGTCCGAAGGTGGATCTGGTGACCACGGACGGCTTTCTCTATCCAAATGAAGTGCTCAGGCGCGAGAACCTGATGGATCGCAAGGGCTTTCCGGACAGCTATGATGTCGGCGCGGTGCTGCGCTTCCTCTCGGAGATCAAGGCCGGTCAGCACAATGTCCGGGCGCCGCGTTACTCCCACCTGACCTATGACGTGCTGCCGGGCGAATACACTTATATCGACCGGCCCGACATTCTGATTTTCGAGGGCATCAATGTGCTGCAGGTGCGGGATCTGCCAGCCGATGGCAAGATAGTTCCCTTCGTCTCCGACTTCTTCGATTTCTCAATCTATATCGACGCCGAAGAGGCTGACATCCACAGATGGTATGTCGACCGGTTCATGAACCTGCGGCAAACCGCGTTCCGCAATCCCGAATCCTTCTTCCACCGCTATGCCGCGATCAAGGAGGAGGCCGCCCTCGCCATCGCCGAAAATCTCTGGGAAAACATCAACCTGAAGAATTTGAGACAGAATATTCTGCCAACCCGCCCGCGCGCCGATCTGATCCTGCGCAAGGGGCCCAACCATCTCATTGAACAGGTTGCGCTCAGGAAGCTGTAATCTCGGCTGATGAACCGGCAGGGCCTCAGCCATAAATGGTCGGCTTTAAACCAACACCCGTCTCAGCGTCAGATTGATGCGGCCGCCATCCTTGAGAAGCGTCGACGTTGCCGGATAGATCCGGTCGACGCCATGGAAAGCCAGCCTGCCTTCGCCGCCCAAAATGACCACGTCGCCGCTTTCCAGCCGGAATGACCGGGTCGGCTGGCCGCGCGCCGTACCGCCAATCCGGAACAGGCAGGCATCTCCAAGAGAGACCGACAGCACCGGCGCGGAGAAATCCTGCTCGTCGCGGTCCTGGTGAAGACCCATGCGCGCATCGGTGTCGTAGAAATTTACCAGACAGGCCTGTGGCGGGCTGGTTTCCCCGGTCAGTTCCGCCCACAGCGCGAGCAAACGGGAGGGGATCGGCGGCCATGGCGCGCCGGTGACCGGGTGGTGATCCTGATAGCGATAGCCGGTTTTGTCGGCGACCCAGCCAAGGTCGCCGCAATTTGTCATGCGCACGCTGAACGGCTTCCCGGTTCGCGGCATTTCCGGGCGGTAGAGCGGCGCCTGCCGCACCACGTTGCGAATGTCCTCAAGCAGGGCTTCCTGCCCGGTACGATCAAGATGGCCGGGGATGTGGCGAACCCCTTTGGGCAGGACAAACATCACCGGCTTTCGTGTTTGCTCGCCGTCTCAGGCGGTTTCGATGTCGGGAATGCGCAGCACCTGACCTGGGTAGATCTTGTCGGGGTCCGACAGCATTGGCTTGTTGGCTTCGAAGATCACCGTGTATTTCGCGCCTTTGCCCTTGCCATAGGCGGCTTCGGCGACCTTCCAGAGATTGTCGCCCTTTTTCACCGTATGAAACTTCGGCTCCTTGGCTGAGGTCGAGGCCTTGACCAGCTCGGTCATGTCCGCGGTTCCAAGCGACAGGCCGGAATCCGGCGCCATCACCTTGAGTTCGCCGGCTTCGACCTTGGAGATGCCCAGCGTATTGCCGACAGCGATGATGGCTTTCTCAAAGATCGATTGATCTTCAACGACGCCGGACAGCACAATCTTGTCTCCGTCAACCTTGACCTCGACCTTTTCGGTGCCAAGACCGTGCGAATCGAGTTCCTTTTTGACCGCATCGGCCTCTGGCGCGTCATCATCGCCGCCAATGCCGAGCTTTTTTCCTGCCGATTTGATGAAATCGAAAATTCCCATGGGTCTTCGTCTCCTTGGCTGATGGTCGCGCCACATAAGCATGCGGTTGACCGGCTGCCAACAAGAAGATGCCCCGATTACTCGTCGGTGACCTTGCCGCGGGCCTTTTTGACAACCGCCCTGCCTGATTTTGCCGCCAGACGGCGCTCCACCGAACCCTTTGTCGGTCTGGTCTTGCGCCGCGGCGGCGGCGGCGGCTCCGAGGCCTTGTCGATCAGCTCGACAAGCCGGGCGCGTGCGTCGGCCCGGTTGCGCTCCTGGGTGCGGAACCGGTTGGCCTCGATGATAATGACGCCTTCCTTGGAGACACGGCTGCCACCCAGTTTCAGCGCAACGGCCTTGACCCTGTCGGGCAGCGATGGCGAGTTGCGGATATCGAACCTGAGCTGCACCGCGGTGGCGACCTTGTTGACGTTCTGTCCGCCGGGGCCGGAGGCGCGAATGAAGCTCTCGCTGAGCTCCCAGGCTGCAATGACGATGCCGCGCGCCGCATGCAGGGGCATGGCGCTCATGGCGCGGTCTTCCAGAAAAGCACCTCGTGCTCGGGCTTTCGATTGATTGCCGGAACCCTCGCGCCTTCGGCCGGATGGCCGACGACCAGAAGCACCAGCGGCTTTTCACTGTCCGGCCGGCCGCAGATCTGATTGAGAAACCCCATCGGCGATGGTGTGTGGGTCAGCGTCGCCAGCCCCGCCATATGCAGGCTTGTGATCAGTATCCCGATAGCGATGGAGACTGATTCGGGAACATAGTAATGCTTGATCCTGCGGCCTTGCGCATCCGTCCCCCAGCGCTGGGCGAAAATGGCGATGAGCCAGGGTGCGGTTTCCAGGAACGGTTTTTGCCAACCGGTACCAAGGGGCGCCAGGGCCTGTAGCCAGTCTTCACCCGCGCGGCTGTCATAGAAGGCGCGCTCTTCCTCTTCGGCCGCAAGCCTGATGCGGCGCTTGGTTTCCGAATCGCCGATGGCGACAAAGCTCCATGGCTGCTGATTGGCGCCGGAGGGAGCGGTTGCCGCCGCCCGCACAGCCAGGCGGATGATCCCGGGGTCGACCGGCTCGGAGGAAAAATCCCGCACGGTCCGGCGCATTCGCATCAGTTCGAAAAATTCTTCCGCATTGGCCATCATCTCCGACTTCGAAAATCGCAAGGGCGCAAGTTTGATTGTGTCAGCGGTCCCGGCCATGGCGCCTGTCTCCTGCGGCAAATACGCCGTTCATCGCACGGCGCCCTCAATCCGGCAGAAAATGCGCGACAGGCCCCGCCGGGTCAACGGGGCCTGTCAAAATCAGCGTTCGAAACGGGGCGCCTATTCCGCCGCGGCTTTCAATCCGGGCGCTGCGTCCAGCACCGAGCCATCAACATGGGCTTCGAACTTAGCAAAATTGGCGATGAACATGTTGACCAGGCGATTGGCGGATGCGTCGTAGCCGGTCTTGTCGGACCAGGTCGAGCGCGGATCGAGAATCCCTCCCTCGACGCCGTCAACCGCAACCGGTACGGCAAAGCCGAAATTGGCGTCGATGCGGTAGTCAACTCGCTCGAGCGAGCCATCCAGCGCGGCCGACAGCAGCGCCCTTGTTGCCTTGATCGGCATGCGCTGGCCTTCTCCATAGGCGCCGCCGGTCCAGCCGGTGTTGACCAGCCAGCAATTGACCTTGTGGTCGCTGATCAACCGGCGCAGCAGGTTGCCATATTCAGACGGATGGCGTGGCATGAACGGTGCGCCAAAGCAGGTCGAGAACGTCGCTTCGGGTTCGCTAACCCCCTTTTCGGTTCCGGCAACCTTGGCGGTGTAGCCGGACAGGAAGTGGTACATCGCCTGTTCCGGCGTCAGCTTGGCGATCGGCGGCATCACGCCAAAGGCGTCAGCCGTCAGCATGATGATGTTGCGCGGATGGCCCGAGCGGCCGCTATCGCTGGCGTTGGGAATGAAATGCAGCGGATAGGCGCACCTTGTGTTTTCCGTCAGCGATCCGTCATTGAAGTCAGGCACCCGGTGTTCGTCGAGCACGACATTCTCAAGCACCGTTCCGAAACGCTCGGTGGTGCCGAAAATTTCAGGTTCGGCTTCACGCGACAGGCGGATGGTCTTGGCGTAGCAGCCGCCTTCAAAATTGAACACGCCATGCTCGCCCCAGCCATGCTCGTCATCGCCGACAAGGGTGCGCTTCGGATCGGCCGAAAGCGTCGTCTTGCCGGTTCCGGACAGGCCGAAAAACACGGCGGTGTCATCCTTCGGGCCGACATTTGCCGAGCAATGCATCGGCATCACGTCTTTTACCGGCAGCAGGTAATTGAGGACCGTGAACACCGACTTCTTCATCTCGCCCGCATAGGAGGTGCCGCCGATGAGAACCAGTCCCTTGTCCAGATTGACCGCTATCACCGTTTCCGAACGGCAGCCATGACGCGCCGGATCGGCCTTGAACGACGGCAGGTTGATGATTGTCAGTTCCGGCATGAAATCCCCGAGCGCTCCACGCTCCGGACGGATCAGCAAATTGCGGATGAACAGGGCATGCCATGCATATTCGGTGACGATCCGGGACTTCAGCGCATGGGTGGCGTCAGCGCCTCCGACCAGATCCTGAACGAACAGATCGCGGTCGCTTGCATGGGCCGCCATGTCGGCGTGCAGCGCATCGAAGGCTTCGGGAGAAAGCGGCTTGTTGTTGTCCCACCAGATATGGCTCTCGGTCGACGCATCACGGACAACAAATTTGTCCTTGGCGGAACGGCCGGTGTGCTGACCCGTCAGCGCCCTGAGCGCGCCATGCGCCGTCAGTGTCGCTTCCCCCCGCGCCACCGCAAGCTCGATCAATTCGGCTTCACCGGTATTGTACCGCACCAACCCAGTGGTGCTCAGGCCGCGAAGGCCGATTTCAGCCGACGGGTTGCGCACTCCCAAATCTTCAATCATTCCGGATTCCTTTTATACTCTGGCCCCGGCCAGGTTGAAATGTTGCCGGACCATAGGGGCGGGAATTTCAAAAAACAACATCTGATCCAATGAATACTTAATGAAATCAAAGTATTAATCGATTTAAAAAAGCAAGGTTTCGTTTTAATCGGTTCAGTCCGGCTTTCCAGCGAGACGGGCCGTCAAAGAGGGCCGGCAATGAAAGAATGACACTGACCCGGATCTGTGCCACATTTTGTTCTCACTTTATCCTCATGGACGTGACGGCGGGACCTGGCGATGACGCGATAACGCGGCTGACCCGGAGAAGCGGGGGGCACTTCCAGGAGGCGTGCTTGACCATGATGGAGACAACAGACATGCAGACAATCGCGCTCGTCGACGACGACCGCAACATCCTTACCTCGGTTTCGATTGCACTCGAAACAGAAGGGTATCGTGTTGAAACCTACACCGATGGCGCCTCCGCACTGGATGGCTTGCTGGCGCGTCCTCCGCAACTTGCGATCTTCGACATCAAGATGCCGCGCATGGACGGAATGGAGCTTCTGCGCCGGTTGCGTCAGAAATCCGATATTCCGGTGATCTTCCTGACATCCAAGGATGAGGAGATCGATGAATTGTTCGGGCTCAAGATGGGCGCGGATGATTTCATCACCAAGCCGTTTTCCCAACGGCTTCTGGTCGAAAGGGTCAAGGCGGTGCTGCGCCGCGCCGCCAACCGCGAGGCGGCCGCCGCCGCGCCCGGCCGCGCGGCCACCACGCCGACCAAATCGCTGGAGCGGGGCAATCTGGTCATGGACCAGGAACGTCACACCTGCACCTGGAAGAATGAAGCGGTGACCCTGACCGTCACCGAATTCCTGATCCTGCAATCGCTGGCTCAGCGCCCCGGTGTGGTCAAGAGCCGCGACGCGCTGATGGACGCCGCCTATGACGAACAGGTCTATGTTGACGACCGCACCATCGACAGCCATATCAAGCGATTGCGTAAGAAGTTCAAAATGGTTGATGATGACTTCGACATGATCGAAACCCTGTACGGGGTCGGCTACCGGTTCAGGGAGGCGGCATGACCGGCGTTTCCCTGATGTCTGGCTGCCCGCTGTGGCACAAGCGGCATGGCGGTTGAAACGGATGACATTGCTGGCGGCGAGGACGAGTTCCCGCCCGAGCCTCGGCGTGCGAAAGGCCGGATCCATCCGGTAACGCTGGTGCGCCGGATGTTCGGAAATCTCATTTTTTCGAGCCTGACCCGGCGCATCCTGTTTCTCAACCTGGCGGCACTGATCGTGCTGGTGTCAGGCATTCTGTATCTCAACCAGTTTCGCGAGGGCCTGATTGACGCCCGCGTCGAAAGCCTTCTCACCCAGGGTGAAATCATCGCTGGCGCGGTTGCGGCTTCGGCCTCGGTCGACACCAATTCGATCACCATCGACCCGGAAAAACTGCTCGAGTTGCAGGCCGGGCAGAGCATCTCGCCGACCAATTCCAATGAAAACCTCGATTTCCCCATCAATCCGGAGCGGGTCGCGCCGGTGCTGCGGCGGCTGATTTCGCCAACCCGGACGCGGGCGCGCATCTATGATGATGATGCAAGTCTGATCCTTGATTCGCGCTATCTCTACACCAGCGGACAGGTGCTTCGTTATGACCTGCCGCCGGCCGAAACCCCGCCCTTGAGCCTGACCGAAACAGTGACAAGCTGGTTCAATCGCTTCTTCCAGCGCCGTGACTTGCCGCTCTATCACGAACCGCCCGGCGCCGACGGATCGATTTATCCCGAAGTGATGAATGCGCTGACCGGCGGCCGCGGCGCGGTGGTCAGGGTTACCGACAAGGGCGAATTGATTGTTTCGGTGGCGGTCCCGGTCCAGCGGTTCCGCGCGGTGTTGGGCGTTTTGCTGTTGTCCACCCAGGCCGGTGATATCGACAAGATCGTCCACGCCGAACGGATGGCGATCTTCCGGGTGTTTGGCGTTGCCGCCATGGTCAATATCGTTCTGTCGCTGCTGCTGGCCAGCACGATTGCGACCCCGCTCCGGCGCTTGTCGGCGGCTGCGGTCAGGGTGCGGCGCGGCGCCAAGGCCCGGGAGGAGATCCCGGATTTTTCAGACCGGCAGGACGAAATAGGAAATCTGTCGGTGGCGCTGCGCGGCATGACCAATGCGCTCTACGACCGGATTGCCGCCATTGAGAGTTTCGCCGCCGACGTCAGCCACGAACTCAAGAACCCGCTGACCTCGTTGCGCAGTGCTGTCGAAACCCTTCCACTGGTGCGCAATGAGCAGTCCCGCAAGCGGTTGATGGATGTCATCCAGCACGATGTCCGCCGCATGGACCGGTTGATCAGCGACATTTCCGACGCGTCCCGGCTTGACGCCGAACTGGCGCGCCAGGATGGCGTCAGCGTCGACATGCGAACCTTGTTGACCGATATGGTCAGCATAGCCAGGCAGGTCCGCGCCAGCGGCAAGACTGTCGCGATCGAGCTGAAAGTGAACAACCGCAATGCAGACAAAACCTCCTTCACCGTGCTCGGGCATGATCTCAGACTGGGTCAGGTCATCACCAATCTGATTGAGAATGCCCGTTCATTCGTCCCTGAAACCGGCGGGCGGATCGATATCCGCCTGAGCCGCCGGCGTGGCATGATCGAGGTTGCCATCGAGGACAACGGCCCCGGGATCCGTGCCGAAGTGATCGAGCGGGTGTTTGAACGATTCTACACCGATCGCCCGGACGGCGAGGATTTCGGCCAGAACTCGGGGCTCGGCCTTTCGATCAGCCGCCAGATCATCGAAGCCCATGGCGGCAGCCTCATCGCCGAGAACATTGCCGGCACCGAGGAGGGCAAATGGGCCGGGGCGCGGTTCACCATCAGGCTTCCGGCTGAACATCCGTGACCGCTCTTTCCGCCATGACCGGCAATACCATTCATGCGACGGTGATCGTTGCGGGGAAAACCGGCGTGGTGTTCCTGGGTCCGTCCGGGTCGGGGAAAAGCAGTGCCGCCTTTGCCTGCCTGAACGGGGCGGCCGCGCGCGGCTGGAACGCGGCGCTGGTTGCCGATGACCAGGCCGTGCTGACGGCCCGGTCCGGTCGCTGCATCGCGTCCTGCCCCGCGCCGATCGAGGGTCTGATGGAACTGCGCGGCACCGGTCTGGTTGCGCCGCGATGGATCAAACGGGCGGTGCTGCATCTTGCCGTGACGCTGACCGAGCGCTCGGTTGCGACTCGTTTACCGCCCGACAATGAAACCTTTTCGTGCGCTGATACGGCGATGCCACTCATGCGGCTGTGGCAAGATGGCGCAATCGATCCGCTGGGCTACCTGATTGCGCGCCACCCGGAGCTGTTTTGACCCGCTGAGACCTCCAGCCGATCGAATTGCTGCATTTGTGACGTTTTTTGGCTTGAACTTCGCCTGCTTCTGTCCAAGATGACTTTTCAAACAGTGCGCGGCTGTTTAATCAGCGTACTCGATGACAAAGCGGATTGACCGCATGCTGCTGGAGGCAAAATGATCGGATTGGTGCTTGTCACCCATGGCAAGCTCGCCGAGGAGTTCCGGCATGCGCTTGAGCATGTGGTCGGACCCCAAACCGCGCTTGAAACAGTCTGCATCGGGCCCGAGGACGACATGGATCAGCGCCGGCTCGATATAGTCGGGGCGGTGTCGCGCGTGGAAAGCGGCGACGGCGTCATCATTCTGACGGACATGTTTGGCGGGACACCCTCCAACCTGTCGATATCCGTGATGGATTCCGATCGCATTGATGTCATTGCCGGCGTCAATCTGCCGATGCTGATCAAGCTGGCCGGCGTGCGTGGCTCCAACGACATGCAAAAGGCCCTCGCCGACGCTCAGGAAGCAGGACGCAAATATATCAATGTTGCAAGCCGCCTGCTGACCGGAAAATGACGCCTGGATCTGTCGCAAAGTCGCGATCTCTCATGATTGTCAACAAACGCGGCCTGCATGCCAGGGCCTCGGCCAGGTTTGTCCAGACTGTTGAAGGCTTTGACGCCACGGTGCGGGTGACGCGGGAAGGCTCGACAGTGGGCGGGACGTCGATCATGGGACTGATGATGCTTGCCGCCAGCCCGGGCTGTTCCATTTTCGTGCAAGCCGATGGCCGTCAGGCCGACGAAGTTCTCGACGCGCTTGAGGCGCTGATCGCCGGCCGGTTTGGCGAAGAAGCCTGAACCTCTCCACATAAAGACATCTTTATATCGTATTGCCAGCATGGGCGTTTGCTGCTATTGCAGCGCCCATGCAATCCAGTCTGTCCCGTCTGGATCTCAAAACCTTTGGAAAATCCCATGTCCGCCACTCATGATTATGTCGTCGCCAATATCGAGCTTGCCGGTTTCGGCCGCAAGGAGATTGATATCGCCGAAACGGAAATGCCCGGCCTGATGTCGCTGCGTGAAGAATACGGCGCAAAGCAGCCATTGAAGGGCGCGCGCATCGTCGGCTCGCTGCACATGACCATCCAGACCGCCGTGCTGATTGAAACCCTGGTGGCGCTGGGAGCGGATGTCCGGTGGGCGTCGTGCAACATCTTTTCCACCCAGGATCACGCCGCCGCAGCCATCGCGGCCAGCGGCGTTCCGGTGTTTGCCGTCAAGGGACAGACCCTTGTCGAGCATTGGGATTACCTTGATAAGTCGTTCCTGTTCCCCGAGGGCGCCAACATGATCCTCGACGATGGCGGCGACGCCACGCTCTATGTCCTGCTCGGCGCGCGCGTCGAGGCCGGCGAGACCAACCTGCTTGACGTCGCGCATTCCGAAGAGGAAGAGGCGATTTTCGCCCAGATCAAGAAGCGCATGAAACAGAGCCCCGGCTGGTTCACCAAGGTGCGCGACGCAATCAAGGGCGTTTCCGAAGAAACCACCACGGGCGTGCACCGCCTTTACGAGCTTCAGAAGAAGGGCGAGCTGCCCTTCCCGGCCTTCAACGTCAATGATTCGGTCACCAAGTCGAAGTTCGACAACAAATACGGTTGCAAGGAAAGCCTGGTTGACGGCATCCGCCGCGCCACCGACACGATGATGGCCGGCAAGGTTGCCGTCGTCTGCGGCTATGGCGACGTCGGCAAGGGCTCGGCGGCATCGCTGCGCGGCGCCGGCGCACGGGTGAAGGTCACCGAAATCGACCCGATCTGCGCCTTGCAGGCGGCCATGGACGGCTTCGAGGTTGTTCTCCTGGAAGATGTGGTCAAGAGCGCTGACATTTTCGTCACCACGACCGGCAACAAGGACGTGATCCGGATCGAGCATATGCGCGAGATGAAGGATATGGCGATTGTCGGCAATATCGGCCATTTTGACAATGAAATCCAGGTCGCGGCGCTCAGGAACCACAAGTGGACCAACATCAAGGACCAGGTCGACATGATCGAAATGCCTTCGGGCAATCGCATGATTCTTCTGAGCCAGGGCCGCCTGCTCAACCTCGGCAATGCCACCGGTCACCCGAGCTTCGTCATGTCGGCGTCCTTCACCAACCAGGTGCTGGCGCAGATCGAGCTTTGGACCAAGGGCGATCAGTACCAGAATCAGGTCTACATATTGCCCAAGCATCTTGATGAGAAAGTCGCACGGCTGCATCTGGACAAGATTGGCGCCAAGCTGACGGAACTGAAGACCGAACAAGCCAATTATATCGGCGTGCCGGTTGAAGGCCCCTTCAAGCCGGAACACTACCGGTACTAATAATTAAACCGGTACCCACAACATATTGAAAACGCATCCTTGACAACAAGGGTGCGTTTTCTTTTTACGCCCCGTCCCCTTCACCGTGATTCGCGAAGCGGGTATGTTTTGGACATTGATTCGTTTTGCGTTGTGGCGGCGCGAGAGGCGGATTGGCGATGTCTTGTCAAACATGCGACGAGGGGACGGCGGCATGCCGGTGAAACCGGATTCACTTGAGCGCGATGGGCTTTTCGGCTTGAGCGGAACTGTGGCCGGCCATCTTGGCAGCTTTCGGCGCCGGTTCCTGACCGGCACGGCGCTGTTGTCTTGCGGTCTGTTTGCCTCACCGGGTTCGGCGCTGGCCCAGGCGGCGAAGCAGACTTCCGGCGGACTGTCGATCTCGTCGCTGGAAGTGGTCAACTTTGCCATGGTGATCGGCGCCATTTCGGCGGCCATGATTTCGGCGATCTGGCTGATCCGCGAACGCGGCAAGATCGACCTTGAGAATGTCCGGTTGCGCGCGGCGCTGGCCGACGCCAACGCCAGGCTGTCACGCCATGAGGCTCTGATCGTCGACCGCGACCGTCAGATCGTGGTGTGGGATGGCGTGGGATTGCCGGCCGAAGTGCTCGGAAACCTGCCGGCCGAGACAGGGGCGCCGCAAAAGCCGGGCGACTTCCTGGCCTTTGGCCGCTGGCTTGAGCCCAGATCCGCCGCCACCATTGACGAAGCCATCGACAGACTGCGCGCCCAGGCCGAACGGTTTGACATCGTCGTGGAAACGGTCCGGGGTCACGTCATTGAAGCCCAGGGCCGTGTGTCGGGCGGCCGCGCCTTCGTCCGTTTCGTTACCTTGTCCAATGTTCGCGCCGAACTGGCTGAACTCAAGACCGAGCGCGACCGGCTGCTCACCTCGCTCGACACGTTCGAGGCGTTGCTTGATGTCATCGACATGCCGGTATGGCTGCGCGGGTCCGATGCCAAGCTGATTTGGGTCAACAATGCCTATGTCCGGTCCGTCGAGGGCGCGGATCGTCAGGATACGCTGACCCGCGGCCTGGAACTGCTGGGCACCGCGGCGCGTGAACGGGTCCGCGCGACGGCCACGCCGGAACGGCCGTTTCTGGACAAGGTTTCGACGGTCATTCAGGGTCACCGGCGCTTCCTCGAAGTCGCCGACGTCAAGACGCCATCCGGCAATGCCGGACTGGCGCTGGATGTCTCGATTGAGGACGATCTGCGCGAAGAGCTCAGACGCACAATCCAGAGCCACTCTGAAACGCTTGACCATCTGGCCACCCCGGTGGCGATATTTGACCGCGATCAGCGGCTTCAATTCTACAATCAGGCATTCCAGCGCCTTTGGGAACTCGACACGCCGTTTCTGGCGCGCCGGCCCGACAATGGCGAATTTCTCGAACGGCTTCGCGCCGAAGGCAAACTGCCCGAACCGCATGCCTGGCGCGACTGGAAGGAACAGATTCTGGCGGCCTACCGCTCGGTCGAGACGACGCCGCAGCTTTGGCATCTGCCTGATGGCCAGACACTCAATGTCTTCGCCAATGCTCATCCGCAAGGCGGTGTGACCTGGGTGTTCGAGAACCTGACCGAAAAGGTCAGCCTTGAGACCCGCTACAACACGTTGCTGCGTGCACAGGGTGAAACCATCGACCATCTGGCCGAAGGCGTCGGTGTTTTCGGGCCGGACGGCAAGATCCGCCTGTCCAACCCGTCTTTCCGCGCGCTTTGGGGCCTCACCGAGCAACAGGTCCAGCCGGGAACGCATATTCGGCACATCGCCGAGGCCTGCGAACCGAGCTATCGCGAAGCCGACGGATGGAAGCTTTTTGCAGGCGAGATTACCGGGTTCGAGGAAGAGCGCCACACCCGTGAAGGCCGCATCGAACTCACCACCGGTCTCATCCTTGATTATGCCATTGTGCCCTTGCCCAATGGCCAGACCATGATCGCTTTCGTCAATGTCACCGACAGCGTCGGCGCCGAACGGATGCTGACGGAGAAAAACGAAGCGCTGCGCAAGGCCGATGCGCTCAAGAACGAATTCGTCCAGCATGTTTCCTATGAGCTGCGTTCGCCGCTGACCAACATCATCGGGTTCACCGAATTACTGCGGACTCCGGATTTTGGCCCGCTCAATGAGCGCCAATCCGAATATCTCGATCACATATCGACGTCGTCCTCGGTGCTGCTGACCATCGTCAATGATATTCTCGATCTTGCCACCGTCGACGCCGGAATCATGCGGCTCGAAGCCGGCGCCGTCAACATCTCCGCCCTGTTCGCCGAGGCTGGCGTACAGATCGCCGACCGTTTGAAAGAGAACGGTCTTTCGCTCGAGATCGACCTCAAGGATGCGCCGGAGGAAATGATCGGCGACCACCAGCGGCTCAAGCAGATTCTGTTCAAATTGCTGATGAATGCCGCCAACTTCGCGCCGGCCGGGTCAGCGGTCCGGCTGAGCTGCAGCCATGACGATCAGGCGATCATTTTTTCGGTCTCGGATTCCGGACCTGGCATTCCGGAAGATGCGCGCAAGGACGTATTTGCCCGTTTTGAAACCCACGGACAGGGCGGCCGTCGCCGCGGCGCCGGGTTGGGATTGTCCATCGTTCAGAGCTTTGTCGGGCTGCACCAGGGAACGGTTTCCATCGAGGGTGGGGAAACCGGTGGCGCAACAGTCGTGTGCCGGTTTCCCACAGTCAGTCCACGCGCCCGTGATGCGGCCGAGTGAGTATGGATGACGGTTGGCCCAATGCGCGTTGAACTGCCCGATCTCCATGCGACCGAGCGGCTCGCCGAAGATTTTGCGATGGCGCTCAAGCCGGGCGACTGCCTGTGTCTGTCGGGTGATCTTGGCGCCGGAAAATCCACCTTCGCCCGCGCCCTGATCCGCGCCATTGCCGACGATCCGGCGCTTGAAGCGCCCAGCCCCACATTCACGTTGGTCCAGACCTACCAGCTGCGGCTGCCGATTGCCCATCTCGATCTCTACCGGATCGGATCGCCTGGGGAACTCGATGAGCTGGGGCTCGATGACGCGCTTGCCGAGGGCGCGGCGCTGATCGAATGGCCGGAAAAGGCGCTGGACCATCTTCCGCATGACAAGGTGATGATCCGCTTCGATGGGCTTGGCCAGAGCCGAACCGCGACCATCACCGCGCCAAGTGGCTTCAGGACACGGCTCGACAGGTCGCTTGCCGCGCGCCGGTTTCTCGATCGGGCGGGATATGGCCTGGCGGCACGCCGGCATTTGCAGGGCGATGCGTCATCGCGCAGCTATGAGACCGTTCGCGTGGCCGGGAAAGACCCCGTCATTTTGATGAATTCGCCGCGCCAGCCGGACGGTCCGCCGATTCGCGACGGTCTGCCCTATTCGCAGATTGCCCATCTGGCCGAGGACGTTGTTCCCTTTGTCGCCATTGCCCGCTGGCTGCGCGCGCAAGGCTTCGCCGCGCCGGCAATTCTCGGCGAGGATCTTGACCAGGGTTTTCTGCTGGTTGAAAACCTCGGCGCGGAGGGCATCCTCGATGCCGAAGGCCGGCCTGCTCCGGATCGGTACCAGTTGGCGGTCGAATGTCTGGCGGCGCTGCATTCGAAAGCTTCTCCCGGGGCGCTTCCCGCGGGAGACCGGCTGCATCATGTGCCGGCTTATGACCAGAGGGCGATGCAGATCGAAGTCGAGCTGCTGATTGATTGGTATCTGCCCTGGCGCCGCGGCGGCGCCGTTGCCGATGAAGAGCGTGACGCTTATCTCGAATTGTGGCGGGCGTTGTTTGCGCGGCTTGAGCGTACCGAATCGCATCTGGTGCTGCGGGATTATCACTCGCCCAATCTGATCTGGCGGAATGACAGATCCGGTTTTGATCGACTCGGCATCATCGATTTCCAGGATGCGATGATCGGCCCGTCCGCCTATGATGTGGCCTCGCTGTGTCAGGATGCGCGGGTCACCGTCGACCCGGATCTGGCCGGGCTGCTGCTCGACCGCTATATCGCCGCGCGCCGCCAAAGCCATTCCGACTTCGACGAGGCCGGGTTCCGCGAGGCCTACGCGATCATGGCGGCTCAGCGCGCCGCCAAGATCCTTGGCATCTTTGTCCGCCTCATGCAGCGTGACGGCAAATCCGGCTATCTGCGGCATCTTCCGCGGATGGAGGCCTATATTGCCGCTTCTCTTGCCCATCCGGTGTTGCAACCCTTGCGCTTCTGGTTTGCAAAGGCTGGTATCAGCGCCAGCGAATCATAAACCGGAAGCGCCGAACCGATGACCCTCAAATCCGCCATGATCCTTGCCGCGGGGCTTGGCACGCGCATGCGCCCGATCACCGACACGCTGCCAAAACCGCTGGTCGAGGTGGCCGGCAAGCCGCTGATCGCCTATTGTCTTGAGGCGCTCAATCGTCTTGGCATCAGCCGGGTTGTCGTCAATGTCCATTATCTTGCGCCGATGCTGATTGAATGGCTTTCGGGCTGGCCCGGCACTGACATCCGCATTTCCGACGAAACAGCCGGACTTCTGGATTCGGGCGGCGGCGTCGTCCACGCGCTGCCGATGCTCGGACCGGACCCGTTTGTGGTGCTCAACGCCGATACGTTCTGGCTTGAGGAACCCGCTACGGATCGCGACAGTCTGACCCTTATGTCAGATCGTTTCGATCCCGAATCGATGGACATCCTGCTGCTGACCGCGCGGCTCAATCAGGCCACCGGCCATACCGGCGCCGGCGACTTTGTCTATCAGCCCGATGGGCGGCTGGCGCGCTACAGGGGCGAAGGCGAGCCGGTGATCTATGCCGGCGCCATCATCCTGCATCCGCGCATTTTTGAAGGGATCGCCGAGGCGAAATTCTCCATCAATCGATGTTTTGATAGGGCTGAAAGCGCCGGGCGGCTGTTTGGCGCGCCTCTGCGGGGACATTGGTTTACGGTCGGAACGCCCGAGGCAATTGGCGAGGCCGAAGCCGCCCGGTCCGCCTATCTGCGCGGGCACAGTCCAGACATCGTTGGCCTGGCACGGTGACCCGGTCCGGACCCAGAGTCCTGACGATTCCGCCCGGTGTGGCATTTCTGACCACGCTTGCGGCCGGCATTCTCAGCGGCGATCTGGTTCCGGAGCTTGCCTATGATCCCGGCAATCCATTGTCGCTTGCCGGCGCCACGGTGTTTGTGCCCACCCGCCGCGCCGCCCGGGTGTTGCGGTCGGAACTGACCGACCAGATCGGCAAGGGCTCGGCGATCCTGCCCACCATACGGGCCCTGGGCGAAACCGACGATGACGCCGGTTTTTTTGATTCCGCCGATCCCGAGACGCTGGCGCTTGATCCGCCGATTCCGCAATCGGCCGCGGTTCTGCGTCTGGCCGATCTGGTTCTGGCCTGGAAAAAGGCTTTGCCGCAAACGGTCAGGGATCATCTTGGCGGCCTGCCGCTGGTGGCGCCGGCCAATCCGGCCGATGCGATCTGGCTTGGCCGGGCGCTGTTTGATCTGATCCAGGCGGTGGAGACCGAGGAATGCGATTTTGCTGGGCTTGATGGGGTGGTCGCCGCCGATCTGCAGCAATGGTGGCAACTGACCAGCGAATTCCTCAAAATTGCGCGGGAATTCTGGCCTGCGCTGCTCGATGAGATTTCACGGTCGAGCCCGGCCAGGCATCACAACATGATGATTGATGTCTTCACCCGGGGTCTTGCCGCAGCGCCCGCTGGCCGCCCGGTCATTGTTGCCGGATCAACCGGCACCAGGCCTTCGACCGCCCGGTTGATTGCCACTGTGGCGCAGCTTGCGCAAGGCGCGGTGGTGCTGCCCGGGCTCGACCATGCCATGCGTCCCTCGCACTGGGCAGCGCTGGCGCGGGCCGCAACGCTGCTGATTTCGGCCGATGGTCGCCCCGTGGTGGATGTGTCCATCCGCAGCCACCCGCAATACGGCCTGCTCAGACTGCTGCAAAGCACCGGCCTGGAGGTCGATCGGATTGCGGAAGTCCCGGAAATCGGTCATTTCGCTGCCGAAATTGCCATGCGCCGGAGGCTGGTTTCGGCAGCGCTGTTGCCGGCGGCTTGCACCGAGGCCTGGGGCGAGCCGGATTTTCTCCCTGACCCCTCCGTGATCAGTTCCGGATTTGATCAGGTCAGCCTGATCGAGGCCGCCAATGAACGCGAGGAAGCCGCAGCGCTCGCCGCAGCCATGCGGCGGGCGCTTGAGCCGCGTCCGGGTATTGCTGAACCAACCGCGGCGCTGGTCACGCCGGACCGCAATCTCGCCCGCAGGGTGGTCACCGAACTGGGCCGCTACGGTATTGAGGCCAATGATTCAGGCGGTGCACCTCTGGCTTCAAGCCCGCAGGGCGGGCTGGCGCGGCTGACTGTTCAGGTGGCCTTTGGCCAAAGTGATCCGGTGGCGATCGCGGCGCTGATCAAGCACCCGCTGGCGCGATTTGGCCTGACCGCTTCGGAGGCGAGGAGCCGGGCCGGACTGGTCGAGCGGATCGCCCTGCGCGGCGGCAGTGGCAGAGCCGAGATCGATTCGCTGGAAGCGCTGGTAAGCGCGCGCGCTCCGGGAAGGCTTGACCGCCATGCACCACACTGGCTGCGGCGGATCAGCGACGCGGAGGCCGGCCAGGCCGCTGATTTCGCCCGTCGCGTCACCGGGGCGCTGTCGCCGCTGACCTCTCTCTTGGCCGAGACCGCCGGTCCGGGCCGGCGGGTGACGACGGAGATCGAGATCGGCAGGCTGGCGAGCCTCACCGCTGCGGCGTTGGAGCGGACCTGCGCTGACGATACTGGCGCGCTCGAACCTGTCTGGGGGGATGAAGCCGGAACCGACCTTGCCGGCCTGCTGCTCGAGACCCGTGACAGCGGCTCGGCTCTGGCCATGACCGGGCAGGAGTGGATTGGCGCGCTGGACGCGTTGATGGCGGGCAGAATGGTCAAGCCGCGCGCCGGCGGCCATCCGCGCTGCTTCATCTGGGGCGCGCTTGAGGTCCGGTTGCAACAGGTTGACACGCTTCTTCTGGGCGGGCTCAACGAGGGTGTCTGGCCGCAAGCCGGTCAGGAGGATCCGTTTCTGTCGCGCTCGATGAAAGCGGCGATTGGTCTTGAACCGCCGGAGCGGCGGATTGGCCAGGCGGCGCATGATTTTCAGATGGCGATGGGCGCGCCCGAAGTGGTGTTGTCGCGCGCGCTGCGCTCGGGCAAGGCCCCGACGGTGGCATCGCGCTGGCTTCAGCGGCTTCTGGCGGTTGTCGGTCCCGACCCCTCCAGATCCCTCAAGATGAGAGGCGATGCGCTGCTCGCGCATGCGCGGGCGCTCGATCAAGGCCCGTCCACGCCGCCTGCGCCGCGTCCCGAACCGCGCCCGCCGGCTGAGCTGCAACCGGCAAGTTACTCGTTCTCCGAGGTCGGCAAGCTGCGCCGTGATCCCTATGCGATCTATGCGCGGCGCGTGCTCAAGCTGGACCCGCTCGAGCCTTTTCTCGCCGATCCCGGTCCGCGCGAGCGCGGCACGCTCTATCATGCAATCCTCGAGGAATTCATTTCGTCTACGGAACAAGGAGGAAGAACTGAGGAAGTTCTGCGGAAAATTGGTGCGGAACATTTCGCCAGGGCCGGTTTGCCGGACTCCCTTGCGCTGGTCTGGCGGATGCGCTTTGACAAGGCGGCGCGGGTTCTTGCCGAATGGGAGGCCGGGACTGCGGATGGATTGATCCGCTCCGTGGTCGAGGCGCGGGGCAGTGTTGAGCTGCCGCTCGCCGGGCTGAAAATCACCGGCATGGCGGACCGGATCGATCTCCGCCGGGATGGAACCGCATGGATCATTGACTACAAGACCGGCGGCACGCCGTCCCGGAAGGAAGCGCGGATCCTGCTTGATCCGCAGCTGGCGCTGGAAGCCTATGCGCTGATCCATGGCGGATTTGCCGATATCGGCAAACTGCCGGTGTCGGGGCTGTTCTATCTCCGCCTTACCGGCAAGGAGAAACTTGCCGACCGGATTGACACCGATCCGGCCAAGCCAGGCAAGGACGAGTTTCTCGGCCCGGAAGATCTGGCGGAAAAGGCTGTCGGGGAACTGAGCCGGCTTGTAACCCTGCTGCGGTCCGGCAAGCGCGGGTTCCTCTCTCGCGCCATTCCCCAGAGCGCCCGCGATTTCGGTGGCGAATATGATCATCTTGCCCGTGTCGCCGAATGGCAGACCGCCGTCGATGCGGAAGGCGGTGACGGCGATGACTGACGAGCGCCCGATCGACCCGGTCTCCGACACCACTGTGCGGCAGAATCTGGCGGCGACGCCGTCGCTGTCGGCCTGGGTCTCGGCCAATGCCGGCTCCGGCAAGACCCATGTGCTGGCCCGCCGGGTGATCCGGCTGTTGTTGCGCGGCGCGCCGCCCTCGGCGATCTTGTGTCTGACTTACACCAAGGCGGCATCGGCGGAAATGTCGAACCGGGTGTTCAGGACGCTCGGTGAATGGGTCCGGCTCGATGATGCCGGGCTTAGCCTCAGGCTGAAGGAACTGGAGGGGACAGAGGTCGAGCCGCATCTTCTGGTGCGCGCCCGGCGGCTGTTTGCCACGGCGCTCGAAACCCCGGGCGGCCTCAAGATACAGACCATTCACGCTTTCTGCGAAGCCGTGCTGCACCGGTTTCCGCTGGAGGCCAATATTCCCGGCCATTTCAACGTTCTCGACGATCTCAAGGCCGCCGAATTGCTGATGGAGGCGCGGCGGCAGCTGATGTCGCTGCAATCCTTCAAGGATGATCCGGATCTGGCCGAAGCCGTCACCACGGCGCTTGATACCGGCGGCGAAGCCGGGTTCGACAAGCTTCTCTCAGGCCTCTATGCGCGCCGCCGCGAATATCTTGCCTTTGACGCGGCCGCGCGCGCCGGCGATGGCGCCGAACCGTTGATCAGGGCGGCGTTGGGGCTTGAACCTGGTGAAAATCAGGCAGAGGCGACCAGCCGGGCCTGGCCGCTCGCGGCATTGCCGGTCGATTATTGCCGGAGCCTGTTCGACTTTGCCCAATCGGCGAAATCGGCGGCGCGCGCCCACACTCTTGCCTATGGATTGCTCGCTTGCGGGTCCGAGCCCGATGAAAGCGCGCGGCTGCAGCTTTTGCGGCAGGTGTTCTTCACCCAGGCCGGCGCGCCCGCCAAACTCGGCTCTGCGGCGACCAGGACCGTCACCGAGCAGTTTCCCGATCTCGCCGAGCGGCTGGAGCAGGCCCAGGCGCAGATCATCGATGTATGTGACCGGTTGGCGCGGCTCAATGCGCTGTCGGCCTCAATGACGGCATTCCGTCTGGCGCGGCGTTATCTTGGTAGCTTCGAGGCGCTCAAGACCCGTCAGGCTTTGCTGGATTACGACGATCTGATCGCCGCCACAGAGGCGCTGTTGTCGAAAAGCGGCGCCAGCGCCTGGGTCCACTACAAGCTCGATCAGGGCATCGACCATGTCCTCGTCGACGAAGCCCAGGACACCGCGCCGCTGCAATGGAACGTCATCGGGTCGCTGTCGGATGAATTCTTTGCCGGCGCGGGCGCCCGCGCCACGGGCCGCACTGTTTTCGCCGTCGGAGACGAAAAACAATCGATCTATTCCTTCCAGGGCGCCCGCCCCGAGCGGTTCGCGGAAGAGCGCAGCCGCATCGCTGGCCGTGCCAGCGCCGCCGAGGCGGATTTCCGGCAAGTCCAGCTTCGGGTTTCGTTCCGGTCAACCAGGGAAGTGCTCAAACTGGTCGATTGCGTGTTTGACGATGCTGACGCACGGCGCGGCATGGGAACTGCGGACGAGCCGGTGATCCATGAAACCGCACGGCTGCAAGCGCCGGGGCTGGTCGAAATCTGGCCGATGATCGCTCGCGAAAAGACCGGCAACGACGATGACTGGACCGCCGCCTTTGACGAGGTGCCGGAATCGGCGCCAGCGGCGCAACTGGCTCGGCGAATAGCCAGGGTGCTGGGCCAGTGGGTCGGCCGCGAATTCATCGAGGACCAGAAGACCCGGCAATTGCGGCCGGTCGCGCCGGGCGACATTCTGGTGCTGGTGCGCAAGCGCGATGGTTTCGTGCCGACACTGTTGCGCACCCTGAAGGCAACGACCGACATTCCGGTGGCCGGCGCCGACCGGCTGCGCCTGACCGATCACATCGCGGTGCAGGACCTCATCGCGCTTGGCCGTTTCGCCGTTCTTGCTGATGATGACCTGTCGCTTGCCGCTTTGCTCAAGAGCCCGTTGCTCGGTCTCGATGAAGATGATTTGTTCAGACTGACCGCGCCGCGTCCGGCCGGTCAATCGGTCTGGCGGCGGATGTTGGAGCTTGCCGGGTCGGATGAAACGTTCGCAGGCGCCGTGGCAAAGCTCAAGCATTGGACCGCCTGCGCCGCCCGGCTGCCGCCGCATGATTTCTATGCGACGATTCTGGGTCCCGATGGTGGCCGCCGCGCCTATCTTGCCCGGCTTGGTCATGAAGTCGGCGATGTGCTTGACGAATTTCTCGGGCTGGCGCTCGATCACGAACAGTCAGGCCTGCCCGGCCTGCAGAGCTTTCTCGCCATGCTTGAAACCGATTCGCCCGAGATCAAGCGGGAGATGGAAGGCCAATCCGGCGCGGTGCGGATCATGACTGTCCATGCCGCCAAGGGATTGGAAGCGCCGATCGTGTTCCTGGTCGATTCGGGCGGCGAGGCCTACCAGCCCAGCCATCAGCCGCGGCTCTGGTTGTTGCCTCCCGCGCCGGAGGGCAAGGCAACGCCATCGGTCCCGGTCTGGTTGCCTGACAAGAGCTATGAGAATGGCGCGACCGAAGCCGTGCGCGACAAAATGCGCGGTCAGGCCGAGGAAGAATACCGCAGGCTGCTCTATGTCGGCCTGACGCGGGCGGCCGACAGGCTCATCGTCTGCGGCTACCGCGGCGTCCGCGAGGTGAAAACGCCGACCTGGCATTCGATGGCCTCGGCTGGTCTGGAAAGCGCCGCCGCAGACGCCTTTTATGCGGTCCGGGATGGCGTGCATGATCCGGATGGCGAGGCTTTCGACGTGCGCCGCCTCTGCCGCGCGCGCGATGAGAATTCCGCCGCAGCGGCAGCAGAAACCCGGCTGGCCGAAACCGCGCCTGCGGGCGCTACAATGGACATTCCGACAACTCCCTTGCCGCCGCCCCGGCGTCTGCCGCGGCCCTTGGCGCCCTCGGGCGTTAGCGCCGTGCTTGAGGACAGCGCCGGGATCGCCTCCCGGTCGCCCTTTGCCGACACTCAACCGGGCTCATTCGCAGCCCTTGAGCGCGGAAGCATGATCCATCGCCTGCTGCAGGTGTTGCCGGCAATTGCGCCGGACCAGCGTCGGACCGTGCTCGCCCGCTATCTCGGGCGGGCCTTGCCGGCCGGCCAGGCGGCAACGGCCAGGGCAATCGAGGCCCAGATCCTGGCGGTTCTCACCGATCACCGTTTCTCCCCGATTTTTCATGCGCCCGGCGAGGCCGAGGTTTCGGTGATGGGAACCTTGAAGATTGGCGGCGAGGACCGGGCGGTCTCGGGCCGGATCGACCGCATTGCGCTCGATGGCGACCGGGTCCTGATTGTCGACTACAAGACAGGCATGGCGCCTGATCCGGGCGAGCAGCCGCCGGCAGGCCATGTCACGCAGCTTGCGATCTATCGCGCGCTGCTGGCGCCGCTCTACCCGGAGCGGCAGATTGACGCGGCGCTGGTCTATGTGAGCGGGCCGGAGTTGATTGAAATTGCCGCCCCCGCGTTGGACGCGGCCATGGCGAGGCTCAATGCTTGAGAAGGCTGTTCAAATCACGGCTCGGTGATGCGGCCCGGAAAAGCCTTGAATAAGCCGGGCCGAACCATCACATTGGGGCATCCGAGAGACTCACCAAAGGAGCGCCCATCATGGCAACCGTAAAAGTAGACAGCACCAATTTTCAGAGCGAAGTGCTCGAGTCGACCGTACCGGTTGTTGTCGATTTCTGGGCCGAATGGTGCGGACCGTGCAAGATGATCGCCCCCAGCCTTGAGGAAATCTCCAACGAGATGGAAGGCAAGGTCAAGGTCGTCAAGCTCAATATCGACGAGAATCCGGAGCTTGCATCGCAGTTCGGCGTGCGCTCGATCCCGACTCTGGCCATGTTCAAGGCCGGCGCCGTGGCCGACATCAAGGTTGGCGCCTCGCCGAAGAGCGCTCTTGCAAGCTGGATTTCGGGCGCCGTCTGACTTAACGCTTTTTCCGCATGACAAAGCCCGTCCGGACAACCGGGCGGGTTTTTGCCGTCAGACCGGCGGCGTGCCGTTGAGCTTGAGAACGTCGCCCAGAAGATAAAGCGATCCGCCAATCAGGATGCGGGGCGGCCGCTCGCGCTGGTCCCAGTTCCGGCATACGGCGGCAATTGCGGATCCGACGTCTGGGGCCGATTCAGCCGTCAAACCGGCCTCGTCAGCTGCATCGGCCAGCAGTTCGGGATCAATTCCGGCGTCCGAAGCCGGCACCGCGACGGTGTAGACGTGCTGCGCCATGCCGGCGAATCCTTCAAAATAGCCGACCGGATTCTTGGTGTTGATCATCCCGGTAATCAGAAACAGCGGCCGTGATTCGCGGTCGTTGAGATTGGCCATGGCTTCGGCGATCACCCGGCCCGCGCCTGGGTTGTGGCCACCGTCGATCCACAGTTCGACGCCCTCCATGGCCTGCTCGACAAGACGGCCTTCGGCGAGCCGTTCCAGCCGCCCGGGCCAATAGACGTTGAGCAAGCCTTCGGCGATGGCGGCTTCATCCAGTTTGAAACCGGCGACCTTGAGCGCGCGGATCGCCGCCGCCGCGTTGGATTGCTGATGCCGACCGGCGAGCTTCGGCAAAGGCAGATCCATCAGTTCGTCTTCATCCTGATAGGCCAGCCGCCCGTTTTCCTCAACGGCAAAGAAATCCTGGCCATAGACGCTGACCGGGCATTTGAGCCGCTCGGCAACGCCGGCCAGGACATCGCGCGCCGTATCTTCGGTCTGTGCGCCGATCACCACCGGTGAACCCCGCTTGATGATGCCGGCCTTTTCCATGGCGATCAGCTCGACGCGGTCGCCGAGATAGGCCTGGTGATCGAGCGAGATCGACATGATCACCGAAGCAGCCGGGCTTTCTATCACATTTGTCGCGTCAAAACGGCCGCCAAGCCCGACTTCAATCAGCGCGGCGTCGGCCGGATGCTCGGAAAACAGCACGAACATCACCGCGGTGAGGATTTCGAAAACGGTGATCATTTCACCCTGGTTGGCTGCAGCCACCCGCCGCACGGCCTCGGCAAGCAACTCGTCTCCGACCAACCGGCCGCCGCCATCCGCTCCGATGCGGAAGCGTTCGTGCCAATTGACCAGGTGCGGCGAGGTGTGGACGTGGACCTTCAGGCCGTGGGCTTCCAGAATGGCGCGGCAGAAGGCGCTGGCCGATCCCTTGCCATTGGTGCCGGCGATATGGATCACCGGCGGCAAGTTCAGATGCGGATTGCCGAGCCGTTCGAGCAGCCGCGTGATCCGGCCGAGCGACAGGTCGAATCCCTTCGGATGCAGCGCCAGCAGCGCATTGATTTCCCGTTCGGCAACCGACACGACCGCTCCTATCGCCGAAATCATCGGCCTTTATGAATATGCTGAACGCCCTATTCCGCCGCTTCGGCAGGGGCCGGCTCGGGAGCCGGAGCCGGAAGCGCCACTCGCGCCGGGGCATCCAGCTTGAGGAAAATCCGCAGCAGACGGGCGATGACGGCGGGGAGATCGTGGCGATGGACAACCATGTCGACCATGCCGTGATCGAGCAGATATTCCGAGGTCTGGAAGCCCTCGGGGAGTTTTTCCCGGATGGTCTGTTCGATCACCCGTTTTCCGGCAAAGCAGATTTCGGCGCCCGGCTCGGCCAGATGCACATCGCCGAGCATCGCATAGGAGGCGGAGACGCCGCCGGTGGTCGGATTGGTCAGCACCACAATGTAAGGCAGACCGGCTTCCTTGAGCATTTCAACCGCGACCGTGGTGCGCGGCAATTGCATCAGCGACAGGATGCCTTCCTGCATCCGGGCGCCGCCGGACGCGGGGAACATCACCAACGGGCAATTCCGCGCGATGGCTGCTTCGAATGCCTGGATGATGGCTTCGCCGGCGGCGATGCCGAGCGACCCGCCCATGAACGAAAAATCATGCACGCAGGCGATGATCTTGACGCCCTGCACCGCGCCATGGGCGGCGACGATCGAATCCTCAAGCCCGGTCTTGGTCCGGTTTTCCTTGAGCCTGTCGCCATATTTCTTCGAATCGCGGAATTTGAGCGGATCCTGCGGCACCTTTGGCGACGGCAGAACCTCGTATTTGCCCTCGTCGAAGATATGCTTGAGCCGCGCCGCGGCCGACATCTTCATGTGATAGCCCGACGCCGGGATGACGAAATGGTTTTCCTCAAGATCGTTGTGGAACACCATTTCCCCGGTTTCCGGGCATTTGATCCACAGATTCTCCGGCACCTCGCGGCGGCCGAGCATCGAGTTGATCTTTGGCCTGACGTAGTTGGTAATCCAGTTCAAGACAGTCTCTCCGGTTCATCCATCTATGTGGGGCGTTATTTGGCTGACGCAAGCCGTGCCGCGCGCACGCCCGTGGCCAGGCCGCGCACCATGGTTACGACGCTCTCGACCGTGTCGGTGGTCGCAGCACCCTTGCCGTCAAGCGTGTTGGCGATCTGGTTGACGATCGCCGTGCCAACCACCACGCCGTCGGCGGACTGGCCGATGGCGCGCGCCTGCTCGGCGGTTTTCACGCCAAAGCCGACGCAGACCGGCAGGCTGGTGTGGCTCTTGATCCGGTCGACAGCCAGATTGACCTTGGACGTGTCGGCGATGGCTGACCCGGTAATTCCGGTCATCGAGACATAATAGACAAATCCCGATGTATTGCTCAGCACCCGCGGCAGCCGCTTGTCGTCGGTGGTCGGCGTCGCCAGCCGGATGAAATTGATCCCGGCCTTCAGCGCCGGCAGGCACAATTCCTCATCCATCTCCGGCGGCAGGTCGACCACGATCAGCCCATCGATGCCGGCTTCAAGCGCATCCACCAGAAACCGGTCGACGCCATAGACATAGATCGGATTGTAGTAGCCCATCAGCACGATCGGGGTCTCATTGTCACCGGCGCGGAAATCGCGCGCCAGCGCCAGCGTCTTTTTCAGCGTCTGACCGCCCTTCAGCGCCCGCTGCCCGGCCATCTGGATCGCCGGACCGTCGGCCATCGGATCGGAAAACGGCATGCCGAGTTCGATCACGTCCGAGCCCGCGCGGGGCAGCGCCTGCATGATCTTGAGCGAAGTGTCATAATCCGGGTCGCCGCCCATGAAATAGGTCACCAGCGCCGGCCGGCCCTCGGCCTTGAGCTTTTCAAAGCGTGTGTCAATGCGAGTGGTCATGATCAGAGCTCCACGCCAAGGATCTTGCCGACAGTGAAGATGTCCTTGTCGCCGCGGCCGCACAGGTTCATCACGATGATCTGGTCCTTGCCCATTTTCGGCGCGCGCTTGATCACTTCGGCCAGCGCATGGCTGGGCTCCAGCGCCGGGATGATGCCTTCGAGGCGGGTCAGCAGCTGGAAGGCTTCGAGCGCCTCGGTGTCCATGATCGGCACATACTCGACCCGGCCCGATTCCTTCAGCCAGGAATGCTCCGGCCCGATGCCGGGATAATCGAGACCGGCCGAGATCGAATGGCCTTCCTTGATCTGGCCGTCGCCATCCTGCAGTAGATAGGTGCGGTTGCCGTGCAGCACGCCGGGCGATCCGGCGGTCAGCGAGGCGCAGTGCTCGTCGCCGTCAAGCCCCTTGCCGCCGGCTTCGACGCCGACAATCTGCACGTCCTTGTCATCCAGGAACGGATGGAACAGGCCGATGGCGTTGGAGCCACCGCCGACGGCGGCGACCAGCATGTCGGGCAGGCGGCCTTCGGCCGCCATCATCTGTTCGCGGGTTTCCTCGCCGATCACCGACTGGAAGGTGCGCACCATCTCCGGATAGGGGTGCGGACCGGCCGCCGTCCCGATCAGGTAATAGGTGTCGTCGACATTGGTGACCCAATCCCTGAGCGCCTCGTTCATCGCGTCCTTCAGCGTGCCGTGCCCGGAGGTGACCGGGTGCACCTTGGCGCCAAGCAGCTTCATGCGGAACACGTTCGGCGCCTGACGCTGCACGTCGGTTGCGCCCATGTAGACCTCGCACGGATAGCCAAAGCGCGCGGCCACCGTGGCCGAGGCGACGCCATGCTGGCCGGCGCCTGTTTCGGCGATGATCCTTGTCTTGCCCATGCGCTTGGCGAGCAGGATCTGGCCGACACAATTGTTGATCTTGTGCGAACCGGTGTGGTTGAGCTCGTCGCGCTTGAAATAGACCTTGGCGCCGCCGAGATGCTCGGTCAGCCGTTCGGCGAAATAGAGCGGCGACGGCCGGCCGGTGTAATGGGTGTTGAGATGCCCGAGCTCGGCGCGGAAGGCGGGATCGGCCTTCGCCCTTGTCCATTCCTCTTCCAGTTCCAGGATCAGTGGCATCAGCGTTTCGGCAACGAAACGGCCGCCAAAAATGCCGAACATGCCCTGTTCATCGGGACCGGTGCGGAACGAATTCGGATGGGTTGTCTGGTTCAAATCATCTACTCCTGGGGCCGTCCCTTATCCCGCGTCGCGAACCGCGCGGACGAAGCTGTCCATCATCGCGAGGTCCTTGACGCCAGGCGCGCTTTCAACGCCGGATGATACATCAATGCCGGGCGCATGGCTGATGGCGAGCGCCGTGCCGACATTGTCTTTCGTCAATCCACCGGAAAGCATGTAATTGGCCGCCCCGTCAAGGCTCGCAAGCAGCCGCCAGTCGAAGCTCACGCCATTGCCCCCCGGCAGATCCGAGCCTTCCGGCGGCTTGGCGTCGAACAGAAACCGGTCGGCGATGCCCATATAGGGCGCGATCCTGTCAAGATCGGAGGCGGTGCGAATGGCCAGCGCCTTCATCACCGGCCGCCCGAACCGGGCCTTGAGTTCGGCCACCCGTTCCGGACTCTCGCCGCCATGCAATTGCAGCCAATCGGGTTTGACCGCCGAAACGATCTCCTTGAGCCCGGCATCATCCATATCGACGGTGACTGTCACGGTTTTCAGACCGCGCGCCCGCGCCCGCTCGGCAAGCGCGGCGGCGGTCTCCACCGCCACGTGACGCGGGCTCTTCTCAAAAAAGATGAATCCGGCCATGTCGGCGCCGAGATCGGCCGCGCGATCCACCGCTTCAAGCGTGCTCAGGCCGCAAATTTTGATGGGCGTTGTCATGGAGGTTGACGTCGCATGAATCGGTGGCTGAGTCGAGATCTGGATGGCAGCGTAGATGGGCCGTGATGCCCGCCTTTAGAATGTCACCGCGAACAATCGCGATCCGTTCTGCTTGAGCCAGCGTTTGGCTTCCTTGGTGCGCGGGCAAAGCTGTAGGCAGGTGGCCCAAAAATCCGGCCCGTGGTTCATTTCCTTCAGATGCGCCACCTCGTGGGCGGCGAGATAATCGATCACGAAATCCGGCGCCATGGCGATCCGCCAGGAAAACGACAAATTGCCGTCCGAGGTGCACGAGCCCCAGCGGCTCCTGGTGTCCTTGTAGGCAATTGCCCGCACCGGCTTGCCGAGCGTTGCGGCATGGATCCGGACAAGGCCGTCAAGTTCACGCCGGGCCACGCGCTTGAGATGATCGGACACGCGCCTTCCGACATGTTCGGGCGCTCCCGAAACCAACAAGAGGCGCACGCCGTCGATTTCGGTCTCCTCGGCCAGTCCGCGCAGCTTTCCGGTCATCTCGATCCGGTGATCGATTCCGCGTATGGCGATGGTCTTGTCGTGGGCCAGCGGGCCAGCGTCGGGCACGCGCGCCAGCCGGGTCATCAGCCAGCCATGGTGGCGGGTGAGAAAATCATCAATCTCCCGGCCCGGCAGCCCTCGCGGTACGGTCAGCTTCAAGGCCTGGCCGCCCGGTTCGATCCTCAGGGTCACCCGCGTAGCCCGCGCGTTTTCGCGGACAATCAACGGCAACTCGCGGCCATTGACGACAATGGACGCCGGCCGTGGTGCGGGTTTCCTGGGTGAAGTGCGGCCAAATCCGAACATGGCAGTGGTTTTATCCGATTCGCCGGCGTTGCAAGCCCGAAAAAGCAGGCTGCCCGCGACAGGCGGGCGCAATAAAAAAGCGGCGCTCTGGTCAGAACGCCGCCATGTGTCGTGTGCTTGGGCAATCAGCCGTCGATTTCAGGCACCGAGCCGGATTTCCGGGCCTTGTTCTGGCTGGCCTGGCGGTCGGCCATGAACTGCTCGAACTCGGTGCGATCGCGCGCCATGCGCAGATCGCGCATATGCTGGTCGAACTCGCGACGCATCTCGTCGAGCTTCTTGCGCTCTTCGTCAAGCCGCGACAATTCGGCGTCGCGCCAGTCGTCAAACGCGGCATTGCCGCTGCTTGTGCGCATGCCATGACGATTCTTGCGGAACGAGCAGGCAAACCCGTCGGTGGCGCGGTTGACGTCCGCCTTGAAGGCGTCGAGCCGGTCGCCCCAGATAATGTAGGCGAGCATGGCCAGACCCAGCGGCCAGAAAACCATGAAACCCAACACCATCAGGGCAATGGTCGCCGGCGTCCAGGCGGGACGGATCAATGCGGTCTGTGTCATCAGCTATAACCTCATCAGGTGAAGGGAAGCGGGGATCGTTCCCTAGTGAATTTGATGTGGTATGACCCGCACGCCTATTCAAGAAAATGTCCACAGAAATCCGTCAATTCTCTGTTTTACCAGAGAAATTTCGAACGTTTCAAATGCCCTTGAAAATCCGCGTCAGCCGCTGCGGCCACCCTTGATGACCCTGGGCGCACTCTTTTTACCGCGATTGGCCACGGCGTGGGTCCGGGCGAAATCGAGAATCCGCGGCGCGATCTCTGCGCGGAAGCGCGAGCCGTTGAAGACACCGTAATGACCCACATCCGGCTGCACATAGTGATGACGCATGTCATCGGGAATGTTGGGGCAGATCGTCTGCGCCGCCTCGGTCTGGCCAAGACCCGAAATATCGTCGTTCTCGCCTTCGACGGTCAACAACGCGACATTGCGGATGGCCTTGGTGTCGACCAAACGGCCGCGATGCATCATTTCCCCCTTGGGCAGCGAGTGCTTGATGAACACCGTGTCGACGGTTTGCAGGTAGAATTCGGCCGTCATGTCCATGACCGCGAGATATTCGTCATAGAAATCCCGATGCCGCTCGGCCGGATCGCCGTCGTTCTTGACCAGGTTCAGATAGAAATCCTTCTGCGCGATCATGTGGCGGTCGAGATTCATCGTCATGAAGCCGGACAATTGCAGAAAGCCGGGATAGACGTCGCGGGAAAAGCCCGGAAGCGGCCACGGCACCTGCATGATGACATTTTCTTCAAACCATTCAATCGGCTTGGCCTGCGCCAGTTCGTTGACCCCGGTGGGGTTGATGCGGGTATCGATCGGGCCGCCCATCAGCGTCATTGTCGACGGCGCAAAGGCATCGCCGCTTTCCTCCATGATCGCGACCGCGGCCAGGACCGGCACGGATGGCTGGCAAACGGCGAGCACATGGGTATCGGGGCCAAGCGTGTGCAGCATGGAGATGACGTAGTCGATATAATCATCAAGATCGAAATGTCCGTCGCTGACCGGCACCATGCGGGCATCGGTCCAGTCGGTGATGTAGATTTCGGCCTTGGGCAGCAGGGTTTCGACCGTGCCGCGCAGCAGCGTGGCATAATGGCCCGACATCGGCGCCACGATCAGAATTTTTGGATCAGGCCGGTGATTGGCGGGCAGGGTGCGTTCGAAATGGATCAGATTGCAGAATGGCCGCGACCAGACCACCTTCTCATGGACGGAGACCTTTCCGGAATTCAGCGATGTCTCATCAAGGCCGAATGCCGGTTTGCCATAGCGGCGCGTCGTGCGTTCGAACAGCTCGAACCCGGCGCCCATGGCGCGGCCCAGCGGGGTATGGGCAAGCGGGTTGATCGGATTGCGGAAAGCCAGCCGCATGGCGTCGGCATAAGCCCGCATCGGCGCTATCGCGGCATGATTAAGTTCGTACATCTGATAAAACATGACGAATTGCCCCTTTTTCCGGCAGATTGCCTGCCCCCACTCCCGACTTCATGCACGTCATATCCTTACCGGAGTCTGACTTGTTGCAGCGCGCAAGTGGTGGGAGACCCTATCATGGTTTTGTTGCATTGCAACAACAGGGCGACACAAAACAGCGCCTCTGCAACCATCTGCTAAGGCAGGGCTGCGGTTTGGATGGCGCCGGATCGAGATCTCGAGGACATCCATTGCGGCATGGCGCAATTCATGACGGTAAAGGTGTCCGGCCTCCTGCTGGTTTTCATCGTTCCGTGGCTGCCGGAATATCTCTATGGCAAATGACCTGGCGCGGCGCTGTCGGGCCGCGGCAATTGATCTGGCGTCGTCAAGTCGCCAAACTGGCACTAGAGCGGTTCGGGCCAGTCGTGGTTTCTAGCCCTCAACAAGGAGGAGTGTCCCATGCCCAGAATGACCACCGAGGAAGCTTTCGTCAAAGTTCTCCAGATGCACGGAATCGAGCATGCGTTCGGCATCATCGGATCGGCCATGATGCCGGTGTCGGATCTGTTCCCCAAGGCCGGAATCACCTTCTGGGATTGCGCCCATGAAACCAATGCCGGCCTGATGTGCGACGGTTTCATCCGCACCACTGGCAAGATGGCGATGGCCATTGCCCAGAACGGCCCCGGCGTCACCGGCTTTGTCACGCCGGTCAAGACCGCCTACTGGAATCACACGCCGATGCTGCTGATCACCCCGCAGGCGGCCAACAAGACCATTGGCCAGGGCGGATTCCAGGAAATGGAACAGATGCGGCTGTTTGCCGATTGCGTCTGCTACCAGGAGGAAGTCCGCGATCCCTCCCGCATACCCGAGGTCCTCAACCGTGTGATCATGAAGGCCTGGCGCGGCTCGGCGCCGGCCCAGATGAACATTCCGCGTGACATGTGGACCCAGGTGATCGATGTCGAGCTGCCGCAGATGGTCCGCTTCGAACGCCCCGCCGGCGGCGAGCAGGCGATTGCGCAAGCAGCCGCCCTGCTCTCGAAAGCCAGTTTCCCGGTCATCCTGTCGGGCGCTGGCGTGGTGCTGTCGGGCGCCATAGCGGACGTCGTCGACCTTGCCGACCGCCTCGACGCGCCGGTCTGCTCGAACTACCAGCACAATGACAGTTTTCCGGGATCCCACCCGCTCGCGGTCGGCCCGCTCGGCTACAACGGCTCAAAGGCCGCGATGGAACTGATCGCCAAGGCCGATGTGGTGCTGGCGCTCGGCACCCGGCTCAATCCGTTCTCGACGCTGCCGGGCTACGGCATCGACTATTGGCCGAAGAACGCCGATGTCATCCAGGTCGACATCAACGCCGACCGTATCGGCCTGACCAAGAAGGTCACCGTCGGCATCGAGGGCGATGCGGCCAAGGTCGCGCGCGCCATTCTTTCCCAGCTCTCCGATGATGCCGGCGATGCGGGGCGCGAAGAGCGGCGCAATCTGGTATCGCTGACCAAGTCGCGCTGGGCGCAGGAACTCTCGTCCCTCGATCATGAGGAGGATGATCCCGGCACTGTCTGGAATCAGGAATCGCGCCAGCGCGATGCCGATCTGATGTCACCGCGCCAGGCCTGGCGCGCCATCCAGGCCGCGCTTCCCAAGAACGCCATCATCTCATCCGACATCGGCAACAATTGCGCCATCGGCAATGCCTATCCGAGCTTTGAGGAGGGCCGCAAATATCTGGCGCCTGGCCTGTTCGGCCCCTGCGGCTATGGGTTTCCGTCGATCCTCGGCGCCAAGATAGGCCAGCCGGATATTCCGGTTGTAGGCTTTTCCGGCGACGGCGCCTTTGGCATTTCCATGAACGAGATGACCGCCTGCGGCCGCGATCAATGGCCGGCGATCACCATGGTGATCTTCCGCAACTACCAGTGGGGCGCGGAAAAACGCAACACCACGCTCTGGTACGACAACAACTTCGTCGGCACCGAACTCGACCGTGACACCTCCTATGTCAGGATCGCCGAGGCCTGTGGCGCCAAGGGCGTGGTGGTCAAGGATCAGCAGGGTCTGACCGGCGAACTCGCCAAGGCCGTCGAGCGGCAGATGAAGAACGGCGAGACCACCTTCATCGAGGTGCTGCTCAATCAGGAACTGGGCGAGCCCTTCCGCCGCGACGCCATGAAGAAGCCGGTCGTTGTCGCGGGCATCAGCCGCGATGACATGCGCCCGCAACGCGGCGCTCTGTGACAGCACTGACGGTGAACGGCAACCTGCCCCGCTTCGGCGGGGAGGTCTCAGCCTCCGCCAAAGGTCCGCAAGGTCTCGCCGATAAGGGTGATCCCGGCGGAAATCCTGGCGCTTTCGATGGATGAATAGGCTATGCGGAAATAATGCGCTCCATCCTCCGGATGCTCGAAGAAGACATGCCCGGGCTCGATCAACACGCCGCGGCCCTTCAGCGCCAGGGCAAGGTCGCGCGCGTCAATGTTGTCCGGCGTCCTGATCCAGAAGCTTGATCCGCCCGATACATTCATGCCCACCGATTGGAGGCCGCATTGCTCGATGGCTTCCTGCATGACCTCCCGGCGTTTGCGGTAGATCTGGCCCATCCGCGCCACCAGCGCATCATAATGCCCCAGTGAGAGGAAATTGGCGGCCGTTCGTTGCAGATGTCCCGGCGGGTGTCTCAGAATCGCGGCGCGCAAAGCCCGCGCTTCACGGATGAAGGTTTCCGATCCCACCACATAGCCGAGCCGCAGCCCGGGAAACAGGGATTTGGAGAAGGAGCCGATATAGATCACCCTTCCCTCTTCATCGAGCGATTTGAGTGCTGGTTCGGGTGGGTGGAGAAAGGACATCTCGAACTCGTAATCGTCCTCGACGATGACGAAATCATTCCGGCTCGCCAGTTCCAGAAGCGCCCGCCGGCGCTCAAGCGGCATGGTCACATTGGTCGGGCAATGATGGCTCGGCGTGGTGAAGACAACATCGGTCTCGGCAGGCAGCGCGTCGAGCACCATGCCGGAATCATCGACAGGCACCGAGACCACAGTGCAGCGGGCCAGATTGAGCGCCACCCGCAGGCCGGGATAACCCGGATTCTCCATGGCCGCCACGCGCCGCTGATTGAGCAGCACCTGGGCGCACAGCCACAGCGCATTCTGGGCCCCCATGGTGATCAGGATCTGTTCCGGCTTGGCGAGGATGCCGCGCCGCGGCAGGGTGTTGAGCGCGATGTACTTGACCAGTTCGGGATCGTCGCGCTCGTAACTGTCGGCGGTCACGGTGGAGAATTCACGCCTGCCCAAAGCCTGCAGGGCGCATTGGCGCCAGTTGCTGTGGTCGAATATCCTGTCGTCGGCCTGGCCGTAGATGAAGGGATAGGGATAGCTTCTCCAGTCCACCGGCTTTTCCGGCATCACCTGGCCCGAAAAGCGCTGCCCGATGGCGCGAGTCCAGTCGACCGAATCGGTGATGACGCCCTTTGGCGCTTCAAAGCGGCTGCGCTGCGGCGCGGTCGGCGAGACATAATATCCCGAGCGCCCCTTGGCGATCAGGTAATCATCGGAAACCAGTTCGCTGTAGGCAAGCGTCACGGTGATCCGGCTGATGCCAAGATGCGCGGCCAGTTTCCGGCTTGACGGCAGCTTGGCGCCCTGGATGAGCCGCCCCGACAGAACGCCTTCGCTGATCATCCTCTGGATTTTTTGCTGCAGCGTTCCCTCGAATTTCGGATCGAGGAAGAATGTGTCTATCGGTATCGGCATTCAATTGCCCCGCGCATCAGTGCCGACGCGCAACGTCGCTCTACCCTGATCAATCGATGGGCCGGATTTGCCGGGAACGGAATGGCTTTCCAGGCCGATGCCACAGTCGATTTGGAGCAGCATATCGGCTGACCTGGCAGAGCGGAAGGGGCCGGACAGCGATTGTCCGCCCCTTCCGGCATCGCACCGGATGTGGTTTGCTGGCGCTCTAACACTTTGAATCTAGAACATCTTGTCTGCGTTCAGGCGGTTCCGCCTGATCGCACGATGCTCTAGCCGAACACCTTCTTGAGCGCTTGGTCGACACTGTCGGTGATCTGGTCGATGTCCTGCGCGGTGGCGATCAGCGCCGGGCTGAAACACAGGGTGTTGTTGAATCCGGGCAGCGAGCGGTTGGTCGCGCCGATGATGACGCCCTGCGCCATGCAGTCGGCCACCACCGCATGCACCCTCTTTTCGTCCATCGGCTCGCGTGAACCCCGGTCGCTGACCAGTTCGGCGCCAAGGAAGAGGCCCTTGCCGCGGACATCGCCGATGACCGCATGCTTCTCCTGCAGCGCGCGAAGATTGTTCATCATCCGCTCGCCCATCGCCTTTGTGTTCTCGATCAGGTTTTCATCCTCGATGATCCGCATGTTTTCAAGCGCTGCCGCGGGACCGGCGGCGCAGCCGCCAAAGGTGGAAATGTCGCGAAAATAGGACATCGGATCGGACGGGTCGTCCTTGAACTGGTCAAACACCTCTTCCGTCGTCACCGTGCAGGAAATCGCCGCGTAGCCGGAGGCCACGCCTTTCGCCATCGTGACGAAATCCGGCTTGACGCCGTAATGCTGATAGCCGAACCAGGCCCCGGTGCGGCCGACGCCGCAGACCACTTCGTCAATGTGCAACAGGATCTTGTATTTGGCGCAGATTTCCTGAACCCGCTCCCAGTAGCCAGCCGGCGGCGTGATGACGCCGCCGCCCGCCGTGATCGGTTCCAGGCACAACCCGCCAACCGTGTCCGGGCCCTCGCGCAGGATCACCTCCTCAATGGCGTTGGCGGCGGCCTCGCCGTAGCTTTCCGCGTCCGGGTACTGGCTGCGGTACTCAAGGCAATGCGGCACCATGACAAAACCCGGAACCAGCGGCCCGTATTGCTCCACCCGCTGCGGCTGGCCGCCGGCCGACAGCGCGGCAAGCGTGGTTCCGTGGTAGTCGCGGTCCCGGTACAGGATCTTGTATTTCCTGCCGCCATGGTGGCGGTGCGAAATCTGCCGGATCATCTTGAACGCCTTCTCATTGGCTTCCGATCCGGAGTTTGAATAATAGACCCGGCTCATGCCGGGCATCTTGTCGATCAACTGCTTGGCGAACAGCGCGCCGGGTATCGATCCGGCGCTGTTGGCGAAATAATTCATCTTGACCAGCTGGTCGCGCACCGCATTGGCGATGCTTTCGCGGCCGTAGCCGACATTGACCGTCCAGACGCCGCCCGACACGCCATCGAGGTGCTCCTTGCCGGTTGCGTCCAACACCCGCATGCCGCGGCCTTCAACCATGATGCGCGGATCGATGGTTTCAAACGGCTTGTGCTGGATCAGATGATGCCAGACATGGGCGCGATCGGCCTCGATAACCGCCTGGATATCGTTGGGTTGGATGGGCAGGTTCATGAGCGGTCCCTCCCGGGAATTGTTGAGTGCCGGTGCTTTAGCGGTGCGATCCAGACAGATGGATCTCATCTGTCGGACAAATCGCCCTACCAGATCAATAGCTTGTGGGCTGACTTTTTGAAACAGATGGGAACCATCCATTTCGGTCAGGCCACTAGCGCCAAAACCATCGCCGAAGTCCGTGGCAAGAGAATAGGGCCAGTGGACGTTGAACCATATGGCCAGAAAAAGACGAACAAAACCAAAGGCCTGGGTTGGTTGGGGGAAACTGGTACAATGTTGTCGCACAAATTGGCGCTATGGCTTTGAGCGTCCACTTGATCGACTTGGCTTTGTTGGCGCAAGATAAAAATAAAAGAACGTCAAAAACGGGAACAGTGCCGGAGATGAACAAGGTTTGCCCGGCGATCAATTGCAATCGAAAGGCCGGCATCACGCTGGCCCGGACAGGGAGCATCACATGAAAGCTGCATCAAGAATTTCCGCATTGCTGGCTGGCATCGCCATGGTCGCCACCGCCTCGGTCGCCAGGGCAGAAGAGATCACGGTTGCCTATTTTCCCGAATGGCCGATGCCGTTCCAATACGCCAAGGTCAAGGGCCTCTATGACGAGGCGCTGGGCATGAAGGTGAACTGGAAGTCCTTTGACGCCGGCACCGCGATGTCGGCGGCCATGGCGTCGGGCGATGTCCAGATCTCCGTGAGCCAGGGCGTGCCGCCCTTCGTGGTCGCCACCTCCGCCGGCCAGGACCTGCAGGTCGCCGATATTGCCGTGGTCTACAACGACAATGACAATTGCGTGGTCAAGACCGATCTGGAAATCACCAAGGACAACGCCAAGGAGCTCGAAGGCAAGAAGGTCGGCGTGCCGATCGGAACCGCGGCCCATTATGGCTTCCTCAGGCAGATGGAGCATTTCGGCGTCGACGTCTCGACCATGGAAGTGGTCGACATGGCGCCGCCGGATGGCGCCGCCGCTTTCGCCCAGGGCAGCCTCGACATGGCCTGCGGCTGGGGCGGTGCGCTGCGCCGCATGCAGGAGCATGGCAACGTGCTGCTGACGGGCGCCGAAAAGGACGCCATCGGCATTTCGGTCTATGACGTCACCTCCGTGACCGCCTCCTTCGCGGCCGAAAACGCCGAGACGCTGGCCAAGTTCCTCAAGGTCACCGCCGACATGAACGCCAAATGGCTGACCGATTCGGCGGAAATGCTGCCTGTCATCGCCGAGGATGCCGGCATGAGCGAAGCCGACGCCGCCGACACCCTCAAGGGGTTCCAGTTCCCGACGCTGGAAGCACAGCTTTCGGACAAGTGGCTCGGCAAGGCAACGCCGGAATTCCTCAAGGGCGTCGGAGATTTCTTCAAGGAACAGGGTAACATCCCGGCTTCCCGCGACACCTATGACGGCGCTGTCAACACCGGTCCGCTCAAAGCAGCGGCAAGCATGTAAGCCAGAACCGGATCAATGAGCGGCCGGACGGTTTGCCGCCCGGCCGCTCATCCACGCCACAACAATTCTCCGGAGCGGCCATGGGTGACCTGGTAATTGACAGTCTATCGATGCGCTTCGACCTGCCCAAGGGCGGATCGGTGCAGGCGCTCAAAAATGTATCCCTGGAACTGGCCAAGGGCGAACTCCTGGCGGTGCTCGGTCCGTCTGGCTGTGGCAAGACAACGCTTCTCAACATTGTCGCGGGGTTTCTCGCGCCGACCGCCGGCAAGGTCACTCTCAATGGAAAAACCGTCACCGGCCCCGGTCCTGAGCGCGGCATGGTGTTTCAACAGGGCGCACTTTTCGAATGGATGAGCGTCCGCCGCAACATTTCCTTCGGACCCGACATGGCCGGGCATCCGGCATCTCAAACCCGCCCGATCGTTGAAAACCTGCTCCGCACGGTCGGTCTGCAGGATTTCGGCGACAAGATGATCTACGAATTGTCCGGCGGCATGCAACAGCGGGTGGCGCTGGCGCGCTGCCTGGCCAATGATCCCGACGTCATCCTGATGGACGAGCCGCTGGGTGCGCTCGACGCGCTGACGCGGGAGAAGATGCAGGGCCTTGTGCTCAAGCTCTGGAAGGAAACCGGCAAGACCATCATCCTCATCACCCACTCGGTCGAAGAGGCGCTGCTGCTGGGCGAACGGCTGCTGGTAATGGCGCCGCGTCCGGGCAGGATCCACAAGGAGTACCGCCTTCCCTTCGCCGAAATGGGCGTCGGCCGCGATCTTCGCCTGGTCAAGAAGGAGCCCGAATTCGCCGAGCGCCGGGAAGAGATCCTCGGCATGATCTGGGACATGGAAGAGGAAATCATGGGCCGGCAGGAGGAGACGGCGTGATCGTGTTTCTGATCTATGCGGCCATTTTCGGCCTTGCCTATCTGGCCTACCGGTTCTGGGAGCGCACGCGCCATCATCTGCATGATTTCACCAGTCTGAAAACCGTGACATTTGGCGATGAGAGCACGGTTGCGCCCAATCGCTTCGCCTCGGTGATCTCCATCATCGCCCTGTTTGCGATCTGGGGGGCCTTCACCGGCTCGGTGATCACGCCGCTGCATGTGCCGGGCCCCTTTGTCGGGGACGCCAGTTTCACCTACACCGCCCGCAATGCTGCGGGAGAGATCGATGACGCGACGGTTTACATGCGGGTTTACCGGGTCGGCGAGGAAGTACCACTGCCGGAAACATCGGCCGATCAGACGGGGTTTGCCGTTGATGATGCGCTGAAGATCGGGGCCTGGCGATCGGTTCTCAGCCGCCCCAATGAAAACGATGTCGGTGGAAACGAAGACAGCTACAGCCTGATCGCCATCGACGGTCAGCCGATCGCGCCGGGCGGCACCGTCCGGTTCTCGGATGGAGACGTCACCATGACCTCCAAGGGCAGCCTGTCGATCAAGCCAGACAAGGGCTGGCAGATGGAGCCGATCTGGCTGCCGGCGCCGGAAGCGGTGGTATCCCGTCTGGGTGAAATCGCCACCGACGGCTACAAGAACGTCTCCTTGTGGGAGCATCTCGGTTATTCGCTCGGCCGGGTCATCGCGGGCTTTGTCATCGGCAGCATCATCGGCATCCCGCTCGGATACGCCATGGGCCTGTCCAACTGGTTTCGCGGCTGGTTCGATCCGATCGTCGAATTCATGCGTCCGGTGCCGCCTTTGGCGCTGATTCCGCTGATCATCATCTGGTTCGGCATCGGCGAGGAGGGCAAGGTGATTCTGCTGTTTCTGGCCGCCTTGTGGATCATGACCATTTCCGCCCGCGCGGGCGTTTCGGGTGTTCGTATCTCCAAGGTGCACGCGGCCTATTCGCTGGGCGCCTCCAAATGGCAGATCCTCAGGCACGTCATCGTGCCCAACTCGCTGCCGGAGATATTCACCGGCGCGCGCGTCGCCATGGGCGTGTGCTGGGGCACCGTGGTGGCTGCCGAACTGGTTGCCGCAGATCGCGGCGCCGGCATGATGATCGTCAATGCCTCGAAGTTCCAGCTCACCGACATCGTCATCTTAGGCATCATCCTGATCGGCATCATCGGCTACGGCATCGATATTCTGATGCGCATCGCCGAGAAATGGCTGGTGCCCTGGAAGGGCCGCGGCTGATCCGGGATCAAGGGTTCCAAAAAAACGCCGCCGCTCCGGTTCGGGGCGGCGGCGTTGTTGTATGGCTGTATGGCGTCCGCTCAGATATCGAGATTGGCCACCGAAAGCGCATTATCCTGGATGAATTCGCGCCGGGGCTCGACTTCGTCGCCCATCAGCCGCGAGAACAGGCTGTCGGCGTCCACGGCGTCATTGACCCGGACCTGCAGCAGCGAGCGCGCGTGCGGATCGAGCGTGGTTTCCCACAATTGCTCGGCATTCATTTCGCCAAGGCCCTTGTAGCGTTGCAGCGTCAGACCCTTGCGGCCAACCGCGAACACCGCCTGCAGCAATTCGCGCGGTCCCGACACCAGGGTGCCGCCTTCCTTGCGCCGGAGCGTCGGCGGTTCGGTGTAGACATCGCGCAGCTTGGCGTTCATCTGATCGATCATCCGCGCGTCCTGGCTGCCGATCAGGCCTGAATCGAGATAGACCGATTCCTTGACGCCGCGCACCACGCGTTCAAACCGGTAGCCATTGTTCTCGCTGCTGACGCCGGTCCAGCCCCGCTCCGATTCCTCGGAGATCATGTCGAGCCGCCGTGCGACTTCAGCGACCATCGCATCCGACGCGGCAGGATCGGTGATCCGCTCCGGATTGAAGGCGCCGGCAATCGCCGCCTGCTCGACCACGGAGTGATCATAGCGCGAATGCAGGCTTTCCAGCAGCGCCCGCATTCTCAGCGCATCGGTTATCGTATCCTTCAGGTCGGCTCCGGTGCGCACCTCACCGGTGGTAAGTTCCAGTGTCGCTTCATCGAGCCCGGAGGTGACCAGGTACTCTTCCATGGCCTTCTCGTCCTTGAGATACTGGCCGGACTTGCCGCGCGACACCTTGTAGAGCGGCGGCTGGGCGATATAGAGATGCCCGCGTTCGATCAGTTCCGGCATCTGCCGGAAGAAGAAGGTCAACAGCAGGGTGCGAATGTGGGCGCCGTCGACATCGGCGTCGGTCATGATGATGATCTTGTGATAGCGCAGCTTGTCGGCGTTGAATTCGTCCTTGCCGATGCCGGTCCCCAGCGCCGTGATCAGCGTGCCGATTTCCTGGCTCGACAGCATCTTGTCGAACCGGGCCCGCTCGACATTGAGGATCTTGCCCCTCAAGGGCAGTATCGCCTGGTTTTCGCGCGAGCGGCCCTGCTTGGCTGATCCGCCAGCCGAATCGCCCTCGACCAGGAACAGTTCCGATTTGGCCGGGTCTTTTTCCGAGCAATCGGCAAGCTTGCCGGGCAGCGAGGAGATGTCGAGCGCGCCTTTGCGCCGGGTCAGTTCGCGCGCCTTGCGGGCGGCTTCGCGGGCGGCGGCGGCTTCAATCACCTTGCCGACCAGAACCTTCGATTCAGCCGGATGTTCCTCGAGCCATGCGCTCAGCGTCGCGTTGACCAGATTTTCAACGGCAGGACGGACTTCCGAAGACACCAGCTTGTCCTTGGTCTGCGACGAGAATTTCGGATCCGGCACCTTCACCGACAACACCGCGGTCAGTCCCTCGCGGCAATCATCGCCGGTGAGCGTCACCTTTTCCTTCTTCGTCATCCCCGAGCTGTCGGCATAGGACACCATCTGCCGGGTCAGCGCGGCGCGGAAGCCGGCCATGTGGGTGCCGCCGTCGCGCTGCGGAATGTTGTTGGTAAAGCACAGCACGTTCTCGTGGTAGCTGTCGTTCCACCACATGGCGAGTTCGACGGTGATGCCGTCCTTTTCACCGAGCAGCGTCACCGGATCGACCACCAGCGGCTTTTTCGCGCGGTCGAGATAGCGCACATAGGCTTCCAGCCCGCCCTCATAGAACAGTTCGAGTTCCTTGACGTCGGAATGGCGCCGGTCGGCCAGCAGAATGCGAACGCCGGAATTGAGAAACGCCAGTTCCCGCAGCCGATGTTCAAGCGTGCCGAATTCAAAATCGATCATCGTAAAGGTATCGGTGCTCGGCATGAACGTCACTTCGGTGCCGGTTTCGTCGCCGCAATCGCCGATAACTTTCAGAGGCGCATCAGCGACGCCATGGGTGAACCGGATCTCATGGATCTTGCCCTTGCGCCGGACAATCAGCTTGAGCCAGACCGAGAGTGCGTTGACCACGGAAACGCCGACGCCGTGCAGGCCGCCGGACACCTTGTAGGAATTCTGGTCGAATTTGCCGCCGGCATGCAGCTGCGTCATGATCACTTCGGCCGCCGAAATGCCTTCGCCGCTGTGGATATCGGTCGGAATACCGCGGCCATTGTCGGTCACGGTGACGGAACCGTCCGGATTGAGCGTCACGGTGACGCGGTCCGCATGGCCTGCCAGCGCCTCGTCGATGGCGTTGTCGACCACTTCATAGACCATGTGATGCAGGCCGGAGCCGTCATCGGTGTCGCCGATATACATGCCCGGCCGTTTGCGCACGGCATCCAGGCCCTTGAGAACCTTGATCGATTCGGCGCCGTATTCGGCCTCCACGGTCGGGATTGTCTCGGGCGTTTCGTTCATCATGCAGGTCTTTCGGTCGAGAGCGGCGGTGCCGGGCGGAGAAGGAGGAAAATTCGGCGGCGAATCACCGGATATGGGAACTTTTAGTATAGGCGTCCGGCCGGTGAAAACCAAATCGCCAGCGCTTTCGCCAACGCCATGGAAATGCGGGATTTCGAATGCATATATGGGGATGACCCGCCCGGAACTCAACTCAACCTCCGCCAGTGACCGGAACCACGAAGGAAGACATCATGTCAGCCAGCCTTGCTCCGTTTGTGCCGCCAGCTCCGGTTCCGCGCACGACGCCGCCCTCGCGGTTGGAGATCATCCGCACCGTCATGCACAATCCGCTGGAATTGTGGGGCGAGCCGTCCTTCCGTCTGCAATGGATGAAGACCAAATTCTTCAACGAGCGGACCCTGATCGTCAATCATCCGGGTCTGGTGCGCCACGTGCTGGTCGACAATGCGAAGAATTACCGCATGGCGACCATCAGGCAGCTGATCCTGAGGCCGATCCTGCGCGATGGCCTGCTGACGGCGGAAGGTGAAACCTGGCGGCGGTCGCGCAAGGCGATGGCGCCGGTGTTCACGCCGCGTCACGCCCGTGGCTTCGCCGAGCAGATGCTGACCCAGTCCAACGCCTTTGCCAGCCGCTATGAGGCCGCGGCGGAGAGCGGCGAGGTGCGCGACATTGCCGTCGACATGACCGAACTGACCTTCGACATTCTCTCGGCCACGCTGTTTTCGGGTCAGGTTGCCGGAACTGAAGCAGAGTTCGCCGGCGACATCGAAAAACTGCTTTCGACCATGGGCCGGGTCGATCCGATGGATCTGCTCAAGGCGCCCGCATGGGTACCGCGCATCAGGCGATTGTTCGGGCGCCGCGTGCTCGAAAAGTTCAGAAACATCGTCAAGCAGACCATGGCCGATCGCCAGAGCCTCATGAAAACCGATCCGGAGGCGGCGCCCGAGGATTTCCTCACCCTGCTGATCGGGCTGCATGGTCCCGATGGCCTGACGTTTGACGAGATCGAGGACAATATCATCACCTTCATCGGCGCCGGGCACGAAACCACGGCGCGGGCGCTTGGCTGGACGCTCTATTGCCTGGCCAATTCGCCCTCCGACCGGGCCGAGGTCGAGGCCGAAGTCGACAGAGTGCTCGCCACCGAGCCCGACCCGGTCAAATGGCTCGAGGCGATGCCGTGGACGCGGGCGGCGTTCGAGGAAGCCATGCGGCTTTATCCGCCGGCGCCGTCGATCAACCGCGCGGCGATCGCCGATGACACATGGGAAGACGGCAAGGGCGAGACGGTGACCATCGAGGCCGGCACCACGGTGCTGGTGATGCCCTGGACCCTGCACCGCCACACCCTGCTGTGGGACCGTCCCGAGGCCTTTATCCCGTCCCGTTTCCTGCCCGAAAACCGCGGCAGCATCGATCGCTTCCAGTATCTGCCGTTCGGTGTCGGGCCGCGCATCTGCATCGGCGCCACCTTCGCGCTGCAGGAGGCGGTGATCGCGATGGGCGTTTTGTTGTCAAAATACCGGTTTGATTGCGTTGCCGAGACCAGGCCCTGGCCGGTGCAGAAGCTGACCACCCAGCCCGAAGGCGGATTGCCAATGCGGATCAGCCGCAGGTAACCAGATATCCACGCATGACAGTTCCGCGCATCAAAGGGGAAACAAGGTGTTGGCGTCAAAGCCAAAACCACCTTATGTGGCGGATCAGTTTTGGGCCGAACCAAAGCGCTTGAATGGATTGCAGCAATGACATCACCACTTTTCCTCGGCATTGATACCGGCGGCACCTATACCGACGCTGTGCTCTACAGCGAAAGCGAGGGCGTTCTGGCCTCGGCAAAGGCGCTGACCACACGTCATGATCTCGCCATCGGCATCTCGGGCGCGGTCGAAACGGTGCTGTCGGAGATCGGTGGAGCCACCGCCCGCATCAGGCTGGTGTCGCTGTCGACCACGCTTGCCACCAATGCGCTTGTCGAAGGTCAGGGCGGACGCGCCGGGCTGGTGATGATCGGCTTTCAGCCGGAAGATTTGCAGCGGGACGGATTGGCCGAAGCGCTGGGCGGCGATCCGGTGATCTATTTGCAGGGCGGGCACAATGTGCACGGCGCCGAAACGCCGCTTGATCTGGCGCCGCTGGAAGCCCAGCTCGCGGCCTTGAGCAAGGAAGTCTCCGCCGTGGCGATTGCCGGCTATTTCGCCGTTCGCAATCCCGCCCATGAAATCGCCGTGCGTAATCTCGTGCGCGAACGGACTTCGCTGCCGGTCACCTGCAGCCATGATCTGTCATCCCGTCTGGGCGGGCCGCGGCGGGCCTTGACCACGCTGCTGAACGCGCGGCTGATCTCGATGGTGGCGCGGCTGATCGAAGCGACCGGCTCCTATCTCGGCAAACGCGGCATTCACGCGCCCCTGATGGTGGTGCGCGGCGACGGCGCCTTGATTTCCGCCAGTGAGGCGCTGATGCGGCCGATTGAAACCATTCTGTCGGGTCCTGCGGCAAGTCTCGTCGGCGCGCGGCATCTGACCGGTCTGCAGAACGCTGTTGTCTCCGACATCGGCGGCACCACCACAGATGTCGCCGTGCTGGACGGCGGTCTGCCGCGGCTCGACACCGAGGGCGCCACGGTCGGACGCTACCGGACCATGGTCGAGGCGGTGGCCATGCACACATTCGGGCTTGGCGGCGATTCCGAAGTGCGGCTTGACGAGGGCGGCTATGCGGCCGGCCTGACTCTTGGCCCGCGCCGCCTGATGCCGTTGAGCCTGGCCGCCCATCTCTGGCCGGATCCGGTTCTCGCCGGGCTCGAACGGCAGGCGCAGACCACCTATCCCGGCCGCTATGATGGCCGCTTCGCGTTGCGCACCGGCCTCCCCGATTCGCTCGCGGCCGGCCTCACCGCGCAGGAAGCAGCCCTGTATGAGCGGATTGCGCTGGAGCCGCAGCTCATCGACGTGGTGCTGACCGGAACCACCCAGCGCGCCACGCTCGACCGGCTGGTCGGACGTGGACTCGTGCTGATCGCCGGCTTTACGCCGTCGGATGCGATGCATGTGCTGGGCCGCCAGAATCAATGGAACGCTGAGGCTGCAAAACTTGGCGCCGAGATATTTACCCGCCGCAAGGTCGGTTCCGGATTGAATGTGGCGCAGTCGCCAAACGAACTGGCTGAAATGGTTTCAGCGCGGCTGACCCGGCAAAGCGCCGAGGCGGTTCTGACCGCGCTGTTGGCCGATCAAGGCATCACCGGCGTCGATTCGGTCAAATCGACATTCGTCGATCGCGCCTTGAACCGCACCCCGGGATTTGTCCAGTTCGGCGTCAAGCTTGACCGGCCACTGGTGGCGCTCGGCGCGTCGGCGCCGGTGCACTATCCGGCCATCGCCGCCATGCTTGACGTCGAGAGCTTCGTGCCGGTACATGCCGGCGTCGCCAACGCGGTCGGCGCGGTGGTCGGCCAGGTGCGCGAAACCGTCACCGTCTTTGTCACCGAACCCGACGAGGGGCGCTACGCGGTCAATGGCGCCGGCCAGCATCAACTGTTCCGGGATCGTGCGGAAGCCTTCGCCCGGGCGCGGGACCTGGCGGCGACCGAAGCACGTCTGGCGGCGACCCGCAGCGGCGCCGATCACCCGGTGGTTGAAGAGAGCGAGCAGATCGACATGCCGCTCATCGAGGGGCTGGAAAAACTGATTGAGGCCCGCTTCATTGCGGCGGCTTCGGGCAGGCCGCGCATAACCGCCAGGTGATTTTCGTCCGGATCTGGAATCTTATTCCCACCTTGGACGAATTGACAGGCAATCCCCGGCGCGGCAGGGTCCCGCCACATTTTGGCGGAGTCATCTTCGCCGTGGAGCAATTCCAGAAGCGGAGATCGAGTGTGAACAGAATTGACAAGAATGGCCTGAAAATCAGCGCAGAGCTGTATGAATTCATCGTCAACGAAGCGCTGCCGGACACCGGTGTCGACGCGGACGGCTTTTTCGAGGCTTTCGCCGCGGCGGTCGCGGATCTGGCGCCGAAGAACCGGGCCTTGCTCGCCACCCGCGATGCGATGCAGGACAAGATTGATGCATGGCATCGTGAAAACGGCGCGCCGATCGATCTCGACGCCTACCGGGATTTCCTCACATCAATCGGTTATCTTCTGCCCGAGGGCGGACCGGTGCAGGTCTCGACAGAAAATGTCGATCCGGAAATTGCCTTGATCGCCGGTCCGCAACTGGTGGTTCCGGTGATGAATGCCCGCTTCGCGCTCAATGCCGCAAACGCCCGCTGGGGTTCGCTCTATGACGCGCTCTATGGCACCGATGCGCTGGGCGACCTGCCCAAGGCCGGCGGCTATGACGCCGAGCGCGGCGCCCGGGTGATTGCCTGGGCCAAGGCGTTCCTTGATGACAGCGTCCCTTTGAAAGATGCCAAGTGGAGCGATGTCACCGGGTTTGATTTCGAGAACGGCGCTTTGAAAATCAAGACGGAAAGCGCTGAGACGACGCTGGTCGACCCGGCGCAATACACCGGCTTCAGCCGCGAGAACGATCACGCATTCCGGCTTTATTTCGAGAAGAACGGCCTGCATTCGCTGGTCTTCGTCGACCCCGAAAGCCTCATCGGCAAGGACGATCCGGCCGGTATCGGCGATATCGGGCTCGAATCCGCGGTCACCGCCATCATGGACTGCGAGGACTCGATCGCCGCCGTCGATGCCGAGGACAAGACGCTGGTCTACCGCAACTGGCTCGGCCTGATGCGGGGCGATCTGACCGAGCAAGTGAGCAAGGGCGGCAAGAGCTTCATCCGCAAACTGAATGACGACATCGTCTTCTCCACCCCGGACGGCAAGCCGGCAACGCTGAAAGGCCGCTCGCTGATGCTGGTCCGGAATGTCGGTCACCTGATGACCAATCCGGCGATCCTCGACCGCGACGGCAACGAGATCCCGGAAGGCATCATGGACGCCTTCCTGACCGGTCTGATCGCCCTGCATGACATCGGCCCCAACGGCCGCCGCGCCAATTCGGCGACAGGATCGATGTATGTGGTCAAGCCGAAGATGCATGGCCCGGAGGAGGTGGCCTTCGCGGTCGAGATCTTCTCCCGTGTCGAACAGGCCATCGGCATGGCGCCCAACACCATCAAGATGGGCATCATGGACGAGGAGCGCCGCACCACCGTCAACCTGAAGGAGTGCATCCGCGCCGCCAAGGAGCGCGTCGTGTTCATCAACACCGGCTTCCTCGACCGCACCGGCGACGAGATCCATACCTCGATGGAAGCCGGCCCGATGATCCGCAAGGGCGACATGAAGCAGGCTGCCTGGATCGCGGCCTATGAAAACTGGAATGTCGATATCGGGCTTGAATGCGGGCTTTCGGGCCACGCCCAGATCGGCAAGGGCATGTGGGCCATGCCCGATCTGATGGCGGCGATGCTGGAGCAGAAGATCGGACACCCCAGGGCCGGCGCCAATTGCGCCTGGGTGCCTTCGCCAACGGCGGCAACGCTGCACGCCACGCATTATCACAAGGTCAATGTCGCGGAGGTTCAGGCCGGACTGCGCAGCCGTGGCCGCGCCAGCCTCAATGATATCCTGTCGGTCCCGGTGGCGAGACATCCGAACTGGACACCGGAGGAGATCCAGCGCGAGATCGACAACAATGCGCAAGGAATCCTGGGTTATGTGGTCCGCTGGGTTGACCAGGGGGTTGGCTGCTCGAAGGTTCCCGACATTAACAATGTCGGCCTGATGGAAGACCGCGCGACGCTCAGGATTTCGGCGCAGCACATGGCCAATTGGCTGCACCATGGCGTCGTCAGCCGCGACCAGATCATCGAGACCATGAAGCGCATGGCGATCGTCGTCGATGGCCAGAATGCCGGCGACCCGGCCTATCGCCCGATGGCGCCCGATTACGACAAATCGGTGGCGTTCCAGGCGGCTGTGGAATTGGTGCTCGAGGGCCGCGCCCAACCCAATGGCTACACCGAACCGGTGCTGCACCGCCGCCGCCTCGAACTCAAGGCCGGCGCTGCCTGATCAGCGCTTGATGCATCGGACAAGACAGAAAAGCCCGCCCGGACATCGTCCGGGCGGGCTTTTCCATGGGGGTGGACCCAAGCCTATTGCTTGACGATGACGCGCGTGCTCTTGCCGGGACGAACGCGGTCATACAGGTCGATGATGTCCTGGTTCATCAGCCGGATGCAGCCCGACGAGGCGGCGGTGCCGATTGACTTCCACTCCGGCGTGCCATGCAGCCGGAACAGCGTGTCCTTGCCATCCTGGTCGAAAAGGTAGAGCGCGCGGGCGCCCAATGGATTTTCCAGTCCGGGCTTCATGCCGTCATCGCCAAATTTGGCCAGATCCGGCCGGCGGTCGATCATTTCCCTCGGCGGAGTCCATTTCGGCCATTGTTGCTTCCAGGCGATATAGGCCTCGCCTTCCCAGGCAAACCCGGCCTTGCCGACGCCGATGCCGTAGCGCACCGCCCTCTTGCCCGGCAGCACCAGATAGAGAAAGCGGTTCGGGGTATCAACGATGATGGTTCCCGGCTTTTCCTGGGATCCATATCGGACGATCTGACGGTGGAACCTCTTGTCGATCTTGCTGATCGGAACCGCCGGAATGGCATATCCGGCGTCCGTGACCGTGCCATATTCGGAGGTGAAAATCTGGGTGGCGGCGGAAACGCCGTCCTCCGAGCTTGAGGAACAACCGGCAAGCGCGAGCGCCGCGACAAGTCCCGCGATGGTGAGCGAAAAACGAGGTGTCATTTTGGAATCTTCCGAGAGAAAAGCGTTGGCGCCGATTTTAGAATCACGCACAATCTGACACCGGTTATTTTAAACAAGTCCTTACCACGCAACACTCTTGAAGCAAAAACAGGGACAATAGTCTCGCTTTGTCGGGCGCCATTGTTTTTCTGCAACAAACCCGGCCCTTGACGTTGCGGCTGGAGTCAAACTGGGGCATTTACTGGGCCATGCCAATCATCTCGCCACATTCAGACAATCCGCTTGTGGATGGCCGCCAGTCCGATCGCGCGCTGATGGTGCGCCGCGGCGTTCAGCGGTTGTTTTCCGATCTGCGCCTGTCGATGGTGCCCGAATTGTCGCTGGCCTCGGGACGGCGCGCCGACCTGGTGGCGCTGAGCGGGACGGGCGAGATCTGGATCGTCGAGATCAAGTCCTCGATCGAGGACTTGAGATGCGATACCAAATGGCCCGATTATCGCCAGCACTGCGACCGGCTGTTCTTCGCCACCCACGCCGGAGTGCCGGCCGGTCTGTTCCCCCAGGATTGCGGCCTTATCATCGCCGACACCTGGTCAGGTCATCTGATGCGGGAAGCTCCGGAACACCGGCTTGCGGCGGCGACACGCAAGGCGATGATGCTGAGATTTGCCCGCGCCGCCGCCGACCGGTTGCTTCTCGCCGAACTTGCAGCCGGGTAACGCCGGTTCTATCGGGTCCAAGCCGTACTCAACGCGGTGCGCGCTTTGCGAGGATCCGCTGCAGGGTGCGCCGGTGCATGTTGAGCCGCCGGGCGGTTTCCGAAACATTGCGTTCGCACATTTCATAGACCCTTTGAATATGCTCCCAGCGGACCCGGTCAGCTGACATCGGATTCTCCGGAACCTCGGCGCGCTCGCCGGGCTTGCGGGTCAGGGCGGCAAAAACCTCGTCGGCGTCGGCAGGCTTGGCGAGATAGTCGATCGCTCCAAGCTTCACCGCCGTCACCGCCGTGGCGATGTTGCCATATCCGGTCAGCACGATGATGCGGGTATCGTCACGGCGCTCGCGGATCGCTTCGATCACGTCCAGGCCATTGCCGTCCTGCAGCCGCATATCAACCACGGCGTATTTCGGCGTGTTGCGGCGCGCCTTGGCCAGGCCTTCGGCCACGCTTTCGGCAATCTCGACCGCAAAGCCGCGCGCCTCCATGGCGCGGGCAAGCCTGCGCAGAAATGGCGCATCATCGTCGACCAGCAGAAGCGTGGCGTCCGGCCCGATGGGCTGGGTTTCGGTCAAATGAGCAGTATCGTCGGTCATGATTCACCTAATCGGCGTGCGCGGGATGCGGTTGGTATCTCCGATCTAATGCGTTTTTGCAATTTATCCAGCTCCAGCAGCTTGCGGATGCAACTTGCCGGACCCGAATAGGTCCATTTTCTCGCGTGGCCAGCTGACCTGGACATGGGCGCCGGTCGCGGGCGCCGGACGGTTGGAGAAGTTGAGCTGAGCGCCGGAGCGCTCAAGCAGCGTTTTGGCGATGAACAATCCAAGTCCCAGCCCGCCCGCCTTCTCCCGGTCCAGACGATTGCGCCGGTTGATGAAAGGCACCCCGATCTGCGCCAGAACATCCGGCGCGAAGCCCGGCCCGTCATCTTCGATGCTGATTTCCACCCGCTCCCGCCCATGGGAAACGGTGACGGTCACCTGCTCATGGGCGAAGTCGACGGCATTTTCGATCAGATTGCCCAGTCCGAACAGGATGCCCGGATTGCGCCGGCCCACCGGTTCCTGGCTCTCGGTCTTGCCATGGATCACCTGGATCTCGATGCCAAATTCCCGATGCGGCGCGATAACCTCCTCGATCAGCGAATCGAGCGGCAGCCGCACCATATGGGCCTCGTCCTCCGCCGACAGGGTCGACAGTCTGCGCAGAATGTCACGGCAGCGCTCGCTCTGGCTGCGCAGCAGCATCAGATCATCGGTAAACCTCGGATCGTCGGCCAAGGCCTTTTCCATTTCCCGCGCCACCACCTGTATCGTGGCGAGCGGCGTGCCAAGCTCATGCGCCGCCGCCGCGGCCAGTCCGTCCAGCGCGGAGATGTGATGTTCGCGCTGCAGCACCAATTCGGTCGCGGCCAGCGCGTCGGCGAGCTGATTGGCCTCGGCCGAGACCTGAAACGAGTAGAAGGCGGCAAATGCCGTGGTGGACACAATGGCGATCCAGGCTCCGCCAACAAGCAGGAATGGAAATTCGAAATCACTTCCGGGGTACCAGGGCAGGGGCAGGGAGTAAAACGCCAGCACCGTGACCGCGGCCACCGACAGCGCGCCCAGGCCCAGGGTGTGGCGCACCGGCTGCGACGCCGACGAAATGATCACCGGAACGCACAGCAACACCGAGAACGGATTGGCCAATCCGCCGGTCAGGAACAGAAGCCCGGAGAGCTGCAGCACATCGATCGACAACACCGCGGTTGCGCCCAGAGGCGGTAGCCGGTGGGCGGCGGGGAAGCGGATTGACAGGAATATGTTCAGCAAGGCCGAGCAGGCGATCAGCACAAAGCACATGAGCTCCGGAACCTCGAAGCCATAGCCATGCGCGACGATCAGCACCGCGGCGCTTTGGCCCGCCACGGCCAGCCATCTCAGCCGCGTCAGCGTCTTCAGCCGCAACCGGTGCCGGATCGAATGTTCATCAAGGAGTGACGGGAATACGGTCATGTATCCCGGTCTATCGCATCAGGACGGAAATTCACACTCAGTTTTTGCATGGCGGCCTCGCTCACCAACGCACAGGTTTGCCCGCCAGCATCAGGTTCCGCGCGGCTTGACGCGCCGCGTCGGGTCCGCTTCTGCGGGGTTTTCCGGCCAGGGATGGCGCGGATAGCGGCCCCGCATCTCGGCCCGCACATCCGCCCAGGAGCCCCTCCAGAACCCCGGCAGATCGCGGGTTGTCTGGATCGGCCGTTGCGCCGGCGACAGCAGTTCGAGCGTCAAGGGCAACCGGCCGCCGGCGATGCAGGGATGACCGGTCTCGCCGAACAGCTCCTGCACGCGGATTGCCACCACCGGCCCCTCCGCCTCATAGCGGATCGGCAGCCGCGACCCGGTTGGCGCTTCGTAGTGGGTTGGCGCCAGGCGTCCGATTTCGCTTCTCGCCCCGGCGCCGCACAGAGACAGCAAGCCCTCGTTGAGGCCATCCCGGTCAATCGCCTTGAGCGATGCGATCCCCGGCTGATAGGGCGCAAACCAGGTCTCGAGACTGGCAAGCAGCGCCGGTTCGGACACATCCGGCCACGGCGCGCCGAGGCTCGCGTGAAGAAATCCGATCCGGTCCCTCAGTTGCAGGCCCGCGGCCGAAAACGGCAGCGCCTTCAGCCCGATCCGGCGGATCCCCGCGCACAAGGCCGCCATCGCCGCGGCGCCGTCAGGTTTGGGCAACGGTGTTTCGGCCAAAGTGATGGCGCCGAGCCGGCTGATCCGCCGCGCCCGCACCGCGCCTGATTGCGGGTCGAAGGCATAGTCCTCGCTCTGCACCGTCCGGCTGTCCAGAACCTGCTCCAGCGCTGGTCCCGACAGTTCCGCGGCGGCGAGAATGCGGGCGGCCTGCGCCTTGCCGCTGAGATCGGCGATCACCAGGAATTCGGCGCCCGCCAACCGGTCGGTCTCGTCGATTGTTGCTCCGCGTCCATTGGCGAGCACGAAGCGGCCCCTGCCGCCCCGCTGCCGGGCGATGCGATCGGGAAACGCATGCACGAGCAACTCCGCCGCCATGACCTGCCCGGCAGACCTGTCCCCTTTTTCGCCGCCGGCCAGTCTTGCAGCCAGGGTGCGTGCCGCCATTGCCCGCTGTCCGCGATCGGACCGGAATCGCGACAGTCGGGTCTCCAGATCCGCATCCTGTCCGCCAAGCCCCTGTTCGGTCAGCAACACCGCCAGTTCGGCCGCCGCAAAACCGTGTCCGTCGTCCTGGCCGGCGACCACCATCGAGGCGAGCCGCGGCGGCAGCGCCAGCGCCCGCATGCGTTTGCCGCGCCCGGTCAATCCGCCATCCGCGTCAATTGCGCCAAGGCCCGCGAGCAGCGACCTGGCCTCCTCGATCGCCAGATCGGGCGGCCTGTCGATGAAGCGCAGTGTGCGCGGATCGCTGACGCCCCAGGCCAGGCAGTCGAGCACCATGGCGGACAGATCGCTCGCCAGTATCTGCGGCGTGGAAAATGCCGGCAGCGCCTTGGTCTGCTCCGCCCGCCACAGCCGCACTGCGATGCCCGGCGCGGTTCGCCCCGCGCGGCCGGCGCGCTGATCGGCCGACGCCTGCGAAACCCGGATGGTTTCAAGCCGGGTGATGCCGGTCGAGGGCTCGTAGACCGGCTGGCGCACAAGCCCGCTGTCGATGACGATGCGCACGCCGTCGATGGTGATCGAGCTTTCGGCCACTGCCGTCGACAGCACCACCTTGCGCCGTCCCTCCGGCGCCGGCCGGATGGCGGCATCCTGGTCAGCCGAACTCAGGCCGCCATAGAGCGGCTGGATATCGGTGAGCGGTCCCAGCCGGCCTTCAAGCCGTGCGGCCACCTGCCTGATCTCGCCCTGACCGGGCAGGAACGCCAGGATCGATCCGGCCTCGCCGCGGTGAAGCGTTTCAATGGCGTTTGCCATGCTGATCTCGATGCGTTCGCCGGGCGCCCGGTCGAGATAACGGGTCTCGACCGGATGGCTCCGGCCCAGGCTCTTAATCACCGGACAGTCATCAAGCAGCGCCGCCACCCTTTGCGTGTCGAGCGTCGCCGACATCACCAGGATGCGCAGATCCTCGCGCAGGCCGGACTGGATGTCGAGCGCCAGGGCAAGGCCGAAATCGGCTTCGAGCGCCCGCTCGTGGAATTCATCGAAGATGACGCAATCGATGCCTTCGAGATCGGGCGATGACAACGCCATGCGGCTGAAGACGCCTTCGGTCACCACCTCGATGCGCGTCTTGCCGGAAACCCTGGTGTCGAGCCGCATCCGGTAGCCGACGGTCGCGCCAACCTCCTCGCCGAGCATATCCGCCATCCGCCGCGCCGCCGCGCGCGCCGCCAGCCGCCGGGGCTCGATCAGAATGATCTTGCCCTTCAGCCACGGCTCTTCAATCAGCACCAACGGAACCAGCGTGGTCTTGCCCGCGCCCGGGGGTGCGGCGAGCACGGCATTGGGTGCCTTGACGAGCGCGGCGCACAGGGCGGCCAACGCATCCGAGACCGGCAGGTCCGCGTATCGGGCGGTGATGCCGGTCACGGCTGCCCGACCTTGTGGACCTGACCGCCGGCGGCGCGGGCGTCTTCCTCGTCATGGGTGACAAGCACCACCGGCAATCCGGCCCGGCGCGCCCGGTCGAACACCAGATGCCGTGTCTGGTCGCGCAGATCGGCGTCAAGCTTGGAAAACGGCTCATCGAGCAGCAGAATCCGCGGCTGCGACACCAGCACCCGCTGCAGCGCGACGCGGGCCTTCTGTCCACCCGACAGCGTGTCGGGATCGCGGTCGCCAAATTCCGCCAGCCCCGCATCCTCAAGCGCGGCATTGGCCAGCGCCCGCCGCTGCTTGCGCCCGCGGACATCCTCGGGAATGGCAATCGCGATGTTATCAGTGACGCTGAGATGGGGAAACAGCAGCGGATCCTGAAACAGGATTCCGGCGCGCCGCCGCTCGGCAGGAAGCGCCGTCAGCTCGACCCCGTCCACTTCGACACGGCCGCCGGCGGAAAAAGCCGGATCGAGAAAACCGCCGAGATAGGCGAGCAAGGTGGATTTCCCCGAGCCCGAAGGCCCCATCACCGTCAGTGTTTCGCCGCGCCGGACCTGTGCGTCAAGCGAGACCAGCACGCGGCCGCCAAGGCAGATGCGCACACCGTCAAGCCGCAGTCCCTGATTGTCTCTCACGCTGTCCAATCTCACACCCGCAAGCCTCGCCGGTTGCGGAATACCAAGCCGGGCAAGCCTGTTGCAATGGCAAACGCGAGAAAAGGCAACAGCGTCTGCATGAAGGCGTAGACGCCGATGACGCGGCGATTGCCGCCGGCCGCCAGCGCCACCGCCTCGGTGGTGACCGTGGTGAGCCGTCCCGCGCCGATCAGCACGGTGGGCAGATACTGGCCGACCGAGACCGAAAACCCGACTGCCGCCGCGGTCAGAATGGCGCGCGTCAGCATCGGCAGGCGGATCCTGATCAGGGTGCGGCTCCGGCTCATGCCGAGTCCTGCGGCGATCAGGTCATGGCGGCGGTCATGCGCCCGCCAGGGATCGCTCAGCGACAAGAACACGTAAGGCAGCACGAAGACCAGATGCGCCAGCACCAGGGCCGGAAAACTGGCGTCGACCCCGAGCCAGATCGACAGCACCTGCAGGCCGAACATGAACGAGATCTGCGGCACGATCAGCGGCAGGTAGATCAGCAAAAGCGCGCCGCCGCCGCGTCCCCGGCCGGTTTCATATTCGCGTTCAAGGCACAGGATTGTCAGCACCAGCGCGATCAGCGTCGACAATCCGGCGACAGCCAGGGTAGTGCCGAGCGGCCCGCTCATGCGCGGCATCGCCTGCATCCAGCTTCGCAGGGTGAAGCTGGAAGGTAGCGCATCAGGGAACTGCCAGAGGCCTGAAACCGACCACAGCGCCAGCACCGCGATTCCGCCAAATACGATCGCGGCGGAAGAAATCATCACCATCCGCGCACCAAGGCGGAATGCCAGGTCACATCGCCAGCGCCGCCCTCTATGGCCAAAGCCGCGCACCAATGCAGCGCCGATCCGCTCAAGCCCGATCCAGGCTATCAGCGCCGTCAAGGTCACGCCCAGTTGCAGCACCGCGCCGGCTGAAGCCAGAAACCGGGTGTGAAGGTCCGGATCGTTCATCCAGTCAATCAGCCGCACGGCAAGGGTTGGCGGCAGATGCGGCCCGAGGATCAGCGCCACATCGACCACCGAAGTGGCATAGGCGACAACGGCAAACACGGCGAGCCGGACCTGACGGTACAGAGGCGGCCACAACAGAAGCGTGAAGCTGGCGATCCTTCCATAGCCCAGCGATCGCCCAAGCCGCATGGTTTCGGCATGCCGGGTCTGCGGCAAAGCGGCGAGCAAAACCAGAAACAGAAACGGGATTTCCTTGACGATCAGTCCGGCCATCATCGACAGCGCCATCGGATCATTGATGATCAGCAGGTCCGGTGGCCGGTCGAGACCGGTGAGCCAGGGCGAGATCAGCCGCATGATCAGGCCCGATGGCGCAATCAGGAACGCCAGCCCGAACGCCGCGGCTGCATGCGGCACCGACAACAGCGGCGAAATCATCCGCCGCGTCCGGGCGAATGTCGCCGTCCCGAGGTCGCTGGCGACAAAACCCGCCACCGCGCCAAGCGACACAAGCGTGGTCACCAGCCCGATCAGGATCGACAGGATTGCCGAGCGGTGGATCCCCGGAATTTCTCCGAGGGCCGAGAAATGCGCCGTTGTGAAGCTGTCACCGCCCAGTTCGGGCAGATAGCCCAGCGCTGGCAGAGCGGTTCCGGCAAGACCGAAAATCAGCGGGCCGAGCAGGATCGCGAGCGTCAGGGGCGGCGCCAGTCGCGCCAGGCGCACACCCCCGGTCATATCGCTCGTCTCCTATGCGGCTCCGCTAGCCATGATCGTCAGTTCGCCGCGCCGTAGCGCTTGAGCCATTCGCCTTCGATCCGCTCCATCCAGTCCGGATGCGGCTCGTCCAGCGCCGGGCCGAGTTCATCGGGCTTCAGCGTGGCGATGCCAAGGTCAAGCGCATCGAACGCAGCGCGGTCATCAGCGGACAATTTGTCCATCGACAATACCGTCGGATCGCCCCAGACCGAAGGGTCCTGCTTGCGGGCCTGGGCTTCCGGTGAAATCAGGAAATTGGCCAGCACCAGGGCCCCTGCCTTTGAAGCCGCGTTGTAGGGGATGGCGACGAAATGCGTGTTGCCCAGCGTGCCCTTGGTATAGGTGAAAGAGCGCACGGTGTCAGGCAGTTCGCCCGCGGCGATTCCCGCCGAGGCTTCCGAGGGGTTGAAGGCGAAAATGATGTCGAGTTCGCCGTCGGCGAGCTTCTGCTTCATGTCGGGATAGTTTTGCGGATAGGCCTTGCCGCCGCGCCACAGATTGGGGTGCAACTGGTCGAGATAGGCAAACAGCGGCGCCACATCCTCGGCAAAGCTCGCCTCATTCACCGGCTGGCTGAGTTTGGAGCCGTCCGCAATGGTTTCCGCGAGCACCTGCTTGAGGAAGGACGAGCCGATGAAATCGGGCGGCTGCGGGTAGGAGAAGCGTCCGGGATTTTTCTCAGCCCATGCCAGCAGTTCGGCGGACGAGCGCGGTACGCTGTCAGAGGGCGTGCGGGCGGTGTCATGGAAGTACACCATCTTGGCGCCGCCCCACGGGCTTTCCAGCCCTTCGGTCGGAATGGTGAAATCGGTCAGGATCGTCGGTGTGTTCTCGTGGTCGACATAGGCCCAGTTCGGCAGGCCCGTGGTCCAGTCCGGCGACATCAGCAATTGCTGGCGCTTCATCGAGGCGAAATTCTCGCCGTTGATCCAGATGAGGTCGACCGAGCCGCCCTCATTCTTGCCGGCGGCCTTCTCGGCCAGCACCGTGGCCACCGCGTTGGCGGTGTCATCGAGTTTCACGTGAACCACGGTGACGCCGAACCGCTCCTTCAGCGTCTGTCCGGCCCAGTCGATATAGGAATTGATGTTTTCCGAGCCGCCCCAGGCGTTGAAATAGACCGTCTGTCCCTTGGCTTCGGTCAGGACCGCATCCCATTTGCTAGGATCCGGATCGGCGGCATGAGAGGCGTGGGACGCTGCGAGCGCTGCAATCAACGCGCCGGCCAGCAATTTCGGGGCTTTGAACATGGAGGTCCTCCTGAGGCGGCAAAGGTGAACCCACACACCACAGGGCCATGGTGGCGTCAATCAAAGCGGCTGCCGTCAAGCGTCACAATTTGGTGATTCGCGCGTGTTCACGCCGGGACCGGCCGCGCGTGGGTCAGGCTGCAAGGATCCGGCTCTGATCAGAACCGGACGGATTGACCGTCCGGTTCAGCCATCAATGCGCCTCGTCCCAGTTCTTTGCGGCGCGGGCATCCACCTTCAGCGGCACAGCCATGTCAACGGCCGGCATCGCGGCATTTTCCATCACCTCGATGATCACCGGAATGATCTTTTCGGCGTCGGCCTCGGCCGTCTCGAAAATCAGCTCGTCATGCACCTGCAACAGCATCCGCGCTTCGATGCCTGTTTTCGCCAGCGCCGGTTCCATCCGCACCATGGCGCGGCGGATGATGTCGGCGGCCGATCCCTGGATCGGCGCATTGATGGCGGCGCGCTCGTTGAAGGCGCGGACCTGCGGATTTGAGGAACGGATTTCGGGGTAATGGGCGCGGCGACCGAAGATGGTGGTCACATAACCATGCTCCTTGGCCTCCGCCTTGGCGGCATCCATGTAATCCTTGATGCCCGGAAAGCGCTCGAAATACTTGCGGATATACTCGCCCGCCTCGGACCGGTCGATGCTGAGCTGATTGGCCAGACCGAAGGCGGAGATGCCATAGATAATGCCGAAATTGATCGCCTTGGCGCGGCGGCGCACTTCCGATGGCATGCCCTCCACCGGCACGCCGAACATCTCGGACGCGGTCATGGCGTGAATGTCGACGCCATCGGCGAAGGCCTGGGTGAGCTGCGGAATATCGGCGACATGGGCCAGCACCCTAAGCTCGATCTGGCTGTAATCGGCCGAAATCAGCACATTGCCGGGCTCGGCGATGAAGGCGGTGCGGATCTTGCGCCCCTCCGCCGTGCGCACCGGAATGTTCTGGATGTTCGGATCCGAGGACGACAGCCGCCCGGTGGTGGTCGCCGCCATGGCGAACGAGGTATGCACGCGCTGGGTCTCAGGATTGATGAACCCCGGCAGCGCGTCGGTGTAGGTGGATTTGAGCTTGGTCAGCTGCCGCCAGTCGACAATCTTGCGCGGCAATTCGTGGCCGGCGGCGGCCAGATCCTCGAGCACCTGGGCCGAGGTCGACCATTGCCCGGTCTTGGTTTTCGATCCACCAGGCAGGCTCATCTTGCCGAACAGAATGTCGCCGAGCTGCTTGGGCGAGCCGACATTGAAGCTCTCGCCGGCCAGCTCCCGGATTTCGGCTTCCAGCGCCGCGGCACCCTGCGCCAGTTCGCCCGACAGCCGCGACAGAATCTGCCGGTCAACGCGGATGCCGCGCTCCTCCATGCGCATCAGCACCGGCGCCAGCGGCCGCTCCAGCCGTTCATAGACCGCCGCCATCCCCTCGGCGGCGAGCCGCGGTTTGAGCACGTGCCACAGCCTGAGCGTCACCTCGGCGTCCTCGGCCGCATAGGCGGTCGCCTTGTCGATCTCCACCTCGGCAAACGGGATCGCGCCCTTGCCCGAGCCGGTCACATCCTTGTAGCCGATCGTGGTGTGGCCGAGCCAGCGTTCCGACAGCGCATCCATGCCGTGGCCGCCGGCGCCGGCGTCGAGCACATAGGACAACAGCATGGTGTCATCGAAGCTTGAGATTGTGATGGCGTGCCGCGCCAGCACCAGCATGTCGTATTTGAGGTTCTGCCCGATTTTCAGTACCGATGGATCTTCAAGCAGCGCCTTGAGCTCATCGAGCGCCGCGCGAACCGGCATCTGACCGGGCTGCGCGCCGCCGCCGCCGAGCAGATCGCCGACGCCGTTGGAATGGGCAAGCGGCGCATAGCAGGCGCGAACCTTGAGATCGCCGGTGTCGGGGGCGGAAACGGGAACAGCCAGCGAGAAGCCGACCAGCTCCGCCTGCATCGCATCAAGCGACGTGGTTTCGGTGTCAAAGGCGACAATGCCGGTCTCCCGCGCCAATGCGCACCAGGCCTTGAGCTGATCGATGTCGCGCAGCGTCTCGTAGGCGCTGGTGTCGATTTTTGCAGCCACCGCGGCTTCAGCGCGGCGGCGCGCCAATCCTTGCGGCGTGTCATCGCCCTGGGATCCGGCCGCTTCGCCGGACGCCGGCCCGGCCTTGGGCCCTGCCTTCGGATTGACGGGATCGAGATCGGGACCGCGCATGTCGGCTGTATCTCCGACGGCGATCTGCGCCGCCTCCACCGCGCCGGCGTCGGTCTCGGTGGCTTCGGCGACGCGCCGGGTCAGCGAGGTGAACTCCATGCCCTTCAGGAACGCCACCAGCTTCGGTCCATCCGGCGGGTTGAGCAGCAGATCGTCAAGCTTTTCGGTGACATCGACATCGTCCCTGAGCCGCACCAGCTCGCGCGACATCCGCGCCTTGTCGGCATGTTTAACTATGTTTGGCACGGTCGATGAAATCGATTTTTGAAGTCCGCGCGCGCGCAATACCTCCTGGCAAAACACGCTTCCCTCGCGCGCAAGGCGTTCGATGTCTTCAGCCTTAGGAGAGGGATTACCCTTCTTGTCAGTCGCGATGTCCAACACTGAGAATTTTTCTCTCAGAACTTTGCCAACCTGTTGCGCTGACCCAGGATTTATATCGAAGCCAGCTACTTCACTTAGAACCCTCAGCAGACCCACCAGACGACTCTCGAGATCCGGAAGGATTTCCGCAGGCCGCGCATCATCACCAATCAAGACCGCTAGTGAGGGTAATTCGGATAGCAGTTGGGCTGCAGCCTTCTCTCCGATGCCTGGCACGCCCGGAACATTGTCGACCGAATCGCCGGTCAGCGCCTGCAGGTCGATCATCTTTTCGGGCGGCACACCCCATTTCTCGATGACTTCCGGCACGCCGATCTGCCGGTCCTTCATTGAATCGTACATCGACACCTGCGGCCCGACCAGCTGCATCAGGTCCTTGTCGGACGAAATCACCGTGACATCGGCGCCGGCCTCACGCGCCAGCCGCGCATAGGTGGCGATCAGGTCGTCGGCCTCAAAGCCTTCCATTTCGATGCAGGGCAGATCAAAGGCCCGCGTCGCTTCGCGGATGACGGCGAATTGCGGCACCAGATCTTCCGGCGGGGCCGATCGGTTGGCCTTGTATTCGGGATAAAGCTCGTTGCGGAAGGTCTTCGAGGAATAATCGAAAATGACGGCGAAATGCGTCGGCGTGACGCCGACGGAAGTGTCGCGCGATGAAACCATCAGCTTCCAAAGCATGTTGCAAAAGCCCGACACCGCGCCGACCGGTAGTCCGTCGGATTTGCGCGTCAGCGGCGGCAGCGCGTGGTAGGCCCGGAAAATGTAGCCGGAGCCGTCGACGAGGAAGAGATGGTCACCTTTTTTCATGAGGCAAGGATTAGCGCGGGGTGCGCGCAAGGTCCATCCGGTTCGCGCCCGAAATGCGGGAAAAGCAGGCAGCGCCTTTCCACCGTCCTGGCACAATGGGGCGGAAAGCAAATCGGTTGCCGGTCGGAATCCGGCGAACGAGGCCTGGCGACATCCGCCGGAACACATGAAAGATCGTGCATGACCAATGTCTTGCCCGCGAGCTGTCAGGGCCGCGGGCGCCGCATGAGTTTCGCCGCGGCCGGTTCTGACGCCAGTGGATCGATGATCCGGCAGACAATACCGGCCCTTTGGCCGGCCGGGCGTTATCACGCATTCGTTACAAAACTGTAATGTTGGTGTCCTTGAAAAGCCACATTCGCGGGGCCAAATCCATCGTACCGGCGAATGAATAAGCCGATGTCTGGAATCCCGGCTCGTCCCCCGCCGCCTCCGGACAATGGACAAGGGTCCCCCGCCCCTCAGTGACCCTTGTCCGACCAATAAGCCGCCATGGCCTCCCCCCGGTCATGGCGGCTTTTCTTTGTCCGGTCCCGGGTCTTCTTCTTCTCACAAGACAAGCGCGTCCCATTCCAACGGATTGCGCCGGCGCGCTTCGGTTCACTGCTTTTACATGCCGTTACCGCAAAACCGCTACGCACTTTTGCGCGACATGCATTAACCTCCATGCATCTGATTCCCCTCCGGAGCTTGTCATGACCGATCTCACCGCCGCCCTTTCCGCTGCCGATGCCAATCTGGACGACAGCCTTGAACGTTTGTTCGAACTGTTGCGCATTCAGTCGATTTCCACCGATCCGGCCTTTGCGCCCGAGTGCCGCCGCGCCGGTCAATGGCTGGTCGATGAACTGACGTCGCTGGGGTTTGAAGCCAGTCTGCGCGACACCACGGGTCACCCGATGGTGGTCGGCCATCATCCCGGCGCGACACCGGATGCGCCGCATTACCTTTTCTATGGTCATTATGATGTGCAGCCGGTCGATCCTCTCAACCTTTGGATCGATCCGCCGTTTGAGCCGGCGATCAAGGAAATCGCACCGGGGCGCAAGGCCATTACCGGTCGCGGTTCGTCCGACGACAAGGGCCAGCTGATGACCTTTGTCGAGGCCTGCCGGGCCTGGAAAGCAGCCAGCGGTTCATTGCCTTGCCGGATCACCATCCTGTTCGAGGGCGAGGAGGAATCCGGCTCACCATCGCTCAAGCCGTTCCTCACCGCCAATGCCGAGGAACTCAAGGCGGAGTGCGCGCTGGTCTGCGACACCGGCATGTGGGACCCTGAAACGCCGGCGATCGCGGTGGCGCTGCGCGGTCTGGTCGGCGAGGAAGTGACCATCCATGCCGCCGACCGGGATCTGCACTCGGGACTGTTCGGTGGCGCTGCCGCCAATCCGCTGCACATCCTGTCGAAAATCCTCGCTGATCTGCATGACGAGACCGGCCGGGTGACGCTTGAGGGCTTTTATGACGGCGTCGAGGAAACGCCGGCCCAGGTGCTGGCGAGCTGGGAAAGCCTTGGCAGGACCGCGGAAAGCTTCCTCGGTGAGATCGGCCTTTCTGTTCCCTCCGGAGAAAAGGGCCGTTCCGTGCTGGAACTCACCTGGGCGCGCCCCACCGCCGAGGTCAACGGCATGTGGGGCGGCTACACCGGCGAAGGGTTCAAGACCGTGATTGCGGCTGAGGCCTCGGCCAAGGTGTCGTTCCGGCTTGTCGGCAAACAGGATCCCGCCCAGGTCAGTGCGGCATTTCGCGCCCATGTCGAAGCCCGCCTGCCAGCCGACTGCACCGCGAGCTTCGCGCCGCATGGCGGCTCGCCGGCGATCCAGCTGCCTTTTGATTCCCCCGTCGTCACCAAGGCGCGCACCGCGCTCACCGATGAATGGCCAAAGCCCGCCGTGATGATCGGCATGGGCGGGTCCATACCCATTGTCGGCGACTTCCAGAACATTTTGGGATTGCAGTCGATGCTGTGCGGCTTCGGGCTCACCGACGACCGGATCCATTCTCCCAACGAGAAGTATGATCTGGTTTCCTTTGCCAAGGGCGTAAGGTCCTGGGTGCGCATTCTTGACGCCCTGTCCGTGCGCTGACGCAATTTTTCCGGTCACAATGGCTTTGAACGGGGTGGTTTCCTTAACCACCCCTTAAACCGTCGCATTTAGGGTGTTTTCCGATCGCCGGGCAGTTTCGGATTGGGACAACGAGAAGGTCCCGGACCGCCATTGCAGTGAAACATATCCCCGGATCGCCGCCGCGGCACTCAGGAATGCGACGCCGATCGGGGACCCAACAGCATCCGGACCCTTCATGGCGCGCAAGAAAACCACCCGAAGCCGCATTGAGCCGTCTTTCGAGGGCGGCCGATCCAAAGCACCTTCGCGAACCATTGCCGATGAGCGTGTCGCCGGCAAATCCGCGCCATCGGCACGCCGCAAAAAGCCTGCCTCGAAAGCCCGCAAATCAAAAGCCCGGACGTCGCGCGGCCGTATTTCGGGCGCGCTGCGCGGCATGATCTACTGGTGCTGTGTGCTGGCAATTTGGGGCGGCATCGCCATTGCCGGAGTCGTTGCCTTTTATGGCGCGCGCATGCCAAGTGCGGCCACCTGGTCGATCCCCGATCGCCCGCCCAACGTCAAGATCGTTTCGGTCAGCGGCAAGATCATGGCCAACCGCGGCGCCACCGGTGGTGAGGCACTGCTCCTGGGCGACATGTCGCCCTATGTTCCGCAAGCCGTGATCGCCATCGAGGATCGCCGCTTCTATTCGCATTTCGGCATCGATCCGATCGGGTTGACCCGCGCCATGCTGTCCAATCTGACGGCTGGAAGATTGGTTCAGGGCGGCTCGACGCTGACACAGCAATTGGCCAAGAACCTGTTCCTGTCACCCGAGCGCACGGTTGAACGCAAGGTCCAGGAAGTGCTGCTGTCGCTTTGGCTGGAGCACCGTTTCAGCAAGGACCAGATCCTGGAAATGTATCTCAACCGGGTCTATTTCGGCTCCGGCGCCTATGGCGTCGAGGCCGCGTCGCGGCGGTACTTCCACAAGCCCGCCCGCGACGTCTCATTGGCCGAGGCGGCTCTGCTTGCGGGATTGCTCAAGGCGCCGTCGCGGCTTTCGCCTGCGCGTGATCCGAAAGCCGCCGAGGACCGCGCGCAAGTGGTGCTCGCCGCCATGCGTGAACAGGGCGTGGTCACCGACAGTGAAATCACCACCGCGCTCACCAGTCCGCAGGTGCGCGCCAAGAGCTACTGGACCGGCGCCGAAAACTATGTCGCCGATCTGGTCATGCTGCAATTGCCCGATCTGGTCGGCGCGATCACCGAGGATCTGGTGGTCGACACCACCATCGACTTCAATCTTCAGCGCGAGGCCGAAAAGGCGCTGCGGGCCACGCTCAATGAAAGCGGAGCCAAATTCAATGTCAGCCAGGGCGCGTTGGTCTCCATTGACGGCACCGGCGCGGTCAGGGCGCTGATCGGCGGACGCGAATACGCCACCAGCCAGTTCGACCGGGCCACCGACGCGTTGCGCCAGCCCGGATCGGCCTTCAAGCCCTTTGTCTACACCGCGGCGCTGGAACAGGGCCGCACGCCGCTGTCGGTGCGCAACGACGCGCCGGTCCGGATCGGCAAGTGGACCCCTGAAAACTATGATGGCAAATATCGCGGACAGGTCACCCTGTCGGAAGCCCTGGCCCATTCGCTCAACACGGTGGCGGCGCAGCTGGTCATGGAAGTCGGTCCTCAGACCGTGGTCAAGACCGCCCGGCGGCTTGGCATCGAAGCGCCGCTGCAGGCCAACGCCTCGATCGCGCTGGGCACATCCGAAGTTTCGCTGATTGAACTGACCGGGGCCTATGCGCCATTCATGAATGGCGGCTACAAGGCCACGCCGCATGTCATCCGCCGGGTTTCCACCCATGACGGCAAGGTGCTTTACGAAAACACCTATGACAATCCGCCTCGGGTCATTGATCCCGCTGTCGCGGCGATGATGAACCAGATGCTGGTTCGTGTCGTTGAGGAAGGGACCGGCCACAATGCAAGGCTCGAGAACTGGCCCGCGGCTGGCAAGACCGGCACCACCCAGTCCTATCGCGACGCGCTGTTTGTCGGCTACACCGCCAATCTCGCCACGGGTGTCTGGTTCGGCAATGATGATGGCAAGCCCATGAAGAAAGTCACCGGCGGCGGTCTGCCCGCCCAGACCTGGAAGCAATTCATGCAGGCAGCCCATGCCGGGCTGGCGCCGGTCAGACTGCCGCTTGGCGGTCCGGTGCCGCCCGTCGCCATTGATGGACCGCAATCCGGTGACGGCGATGCCATGACGGATCTCGTGCGTGATCTGGCGCCGGTGCCGGTCTCGCGCGACGCGACCAGCGCCACCGGACAGGGCTTTCCGACGCCGCCCGCCGATGTTGGCGTCGCCTCCGCTCCCAATGGGAACGGCAAGAGAACCACCCTGCTTGATATCCTGATGGGGAATTAATAGGTAAACGTGCCGTTCAAGCCCCAAAAACAGTCTTTTAGCGATGAACTGGCGGGGCTCCGGCGCTTGCAGTCTGGAACCGACATTCTTATATACGCCTCAACGCTTCCAGCAGGCGCCGCTTAGGCGCGGTCTTGGCTTTGGTGGCGGAGACGGATGACACTCGTCATCTTGTTTTCAGCAATGTCCCGTTAGGGGCTGTCGTATGGAACGCCTGACCGGGTCCCGGCAGCTCGCTTCAAGGAGAAAGTAATATGGCGAAAGTAATCGGTATCGACCTCGGAACCACAAATTCCTGTGTCGCAGTGATGGATGGCAAGGACGCCCGCGTGATCGAAAACGCGGAAGGCGCCCGCACCACTCCCTCCATGGTCGCCTTCAGCGACGACGGCGAGCGTCTGGTTGGCCAGCCGGCCAAGCGGCAGGCGGTCACCAATCCGGAAAACACCCTGTTTGCGGTCAAGCGCCTGATCGGCCGCCGCTATGAAGACAAGGCCGTGACCAAGGACAAGGAACTTGTTTCGTTCAAGATCGTCCGCGGCGACAATGGCGACGCCTGGGTTGAAGCCAATGGCGACAAGTATTCCCCGGCTCAGATCTCCGCGATGATTCTTCAGAAGATGAAGGAAACCGCTGAATCCTACCTCGGCGAAAAGGTCGAGAAGGCCGTCATCACGGTTCCGGCCTATTTCAACGACGCCCAGCGTCAGGCCACCAAGGATGCAGGCAAGATCGCCGGCCTTGAAGTGCTGCGCATCATCAACGAACCGACCGCGGCCGCACTGGCCTATGGACTCGACAAGACCGAAGGCAAGACCATCGCGGTCTATGACCTTGGCGGCGGCACCTTCGACGTCTCGATCCTCGAAATCGGCGATGGCGTCTTCGAAGTGAAGTCGACCAATGGCGACACCTTCCTCGGCGGCGAAGACTTTGACATGCGGCTGGTTGGCTATCTCGCCGACGAGTTCAAGAAGGACCAGGGCATTGACCTCAGGAAGGACAAGCTCGCCCTGCAGCGCCTCAAGGAAGCCGCCGAGAAGGCCAAGATCGAGCTGTCTTCCCTGGCCCAGACCGAAATCAACCTGCCGTTCATCACCGCCGACGCCTCCGGGCCGAAGCACCTGACGCTGAAGCTCAGCCGCTCCAAGTTCGAAAGCCTGGTCGATGATTTCGTCCAGCGCACGATCGCGCCCTGTAAGGCCGCGCTCAAGGATGCCGGTCTGCAGGCTGCCGACATCGACGAAGTGGTTCTGGTCGGCGGCATGACCCGCATGCCCAAGATCCAGGAAGTGGTCAAACAGTTCTTCGGCAAGGAGCCGCACAAGGGCGTCAATCCGGATGAAGTGGTCGCCATGGGCGCCGCCATTCAGGCGGGCGTTCTGCAGGGCGACGTCAAGGACGTGCTGCTGCTCGACGTGACGCCGCTGTCGCTCGGCATCGAAACGCTGGGTGGCGTGTTCACCCGTCTGATCGACCGCAACACCACGATCCCGACCAAGAAAAGCCAGGTCTTCTCCACCGCCGAGGACAATCAGAACGCGGTGACGATCCGGGTTTTCCAGGGTGAACGCGAAATGGCCGCCGACAACAAGGTTCTCGGCCAGTTCGATCTCGTCGGCATTCCGCCGGCGCCGCGCGGCGTGCCACAGATCGAAGTCACCTTCGACATCGACGCCAACGGCATCGTCAACGTCTCGGCCAAGGACAAGGGCACCGGCAAGGAGCACCAGATCCGCATCCAGGCCTCCGGCGGCCTCTCCGATGCCGACATTGACGCGATGATCAAGGAAGCAGAGACCAACGCCGACGCCGACAAGAAGCGCCGCGCCGTGGTTGAAGCCAGGAACCAGGGCGAAAGCCTGATCCATTCCTCGGAGCAGTCGCTCAAGGAGTATGGCGACAAGGTGTCGGAAGCCGATCGCAGCGCGATCACCGATGCGATCGCCGCGCTCAAGGCGGCGGTGGAAGCCGAGGACGGCGATGCCGAGGACATCAACGCCAAGAGCCAGACCCTGATGGAAGTGTCCATGAAGCTGGGCCAGGCCATCTACGAGCAGAGCCAGACTGAAGCCGGTGACGGCGATGGCGAAGCCGACGAAAAGGTCGTCGACGCCGATTTCGAGGAAGTCAAGGACGACGACGAGCAAAAGTCAGCCTGATAGGCGAACGCACCGGACCCGGGAACGCCAGTTCCCGGGTCCCTATCCGGCACCCCGGCCGGTAGCGGTAAGTTAACTCAGGACGTCGGCGGAGTATCATGGCCAAGGCTGATTTTTACGAAACACTCGGTGTGTCGCGTGGCGCGGACGAGAAGGAGCTGAAAGGCGCCTTCCGCAAACTCGCCATGAAGTTCCACCCCGACAAGAATCCCGACAGTTCCGACGCCGAGCACAAGTTCAAGGAGATCAACGAGGCCTACGAAACCTTGAAGGATCCCCAGAAACGTGCGGCCTATGACCGCTTCGGCCATGCCGCCTTTGAACAGGGCGGCCCCGGCGGCATGGGCGGCGGCGGCTTCTCCGACATTTTCGAGGACATTTTCGGCGAGATGATGGGTGGCCGCGGCGGCCGGCGCTCGGCCGGCGGCCGCGAGCGCGGCGCCGATCTGCGCTACAACATGGAAATCTCGCTCGAGGAAGCCTATTCGGGCAAGACCGCGCAAATCCGGGTCCCCACCTCGATCACCTGTGATGTCTGCTCGGGCTCGGGCGCCAAGCCCGGCACTCAGCCGGCCACCTGCGCCACCTGTGGCGGCGCCGGCCGTGTTCGCGCCGCGCAGGGCTTCTTTTCGGTCGAGCGCACCTGCCCGACCTGCCATGGCCGCGGCCAGACCATCACCGATCCCTGCGTCAAATGCGCGGGCCAGGGCCGCGTCACCGAAGAGCGGTCGCTCTCGGTCAACATCCCGGCCGGCATCGAGGATGGCACCCGCATCCGGCTCTCCGGTGAAGGCGAGGCCGGCATGCGCGGCGGACCGTCCGGCGATCTTTATATTTTCCTGTCCGTGCGTCCGCATCCGGTGTTCCAGCGCGAAGGCGCCGATCTTTATTGCTCGGTGCCGATATCGATGACCACGGCAGCGCTTGGCGGCAAGTTTGAAATCACCACCATGGATGAGGCGCGCTCGCGCGTCACGGTGCCCGAAGGCACGCAGCCCGGCAAGGAATTGCGGTTGCGCGGCAAGGGCATGCCGGTGTTGCGCTCAGCCCAGTTTGGTGATCTCTATATCCGCATTACAATCGAGACGCCTCAGAAACTGTCCAAACGGCAGCGTGAATTGCTGACTGAATTTCAGGAATTGTCGTCCAAGGAGACCAGTCCGGAATCCACCGGCTTTTTCTCGCGGATGAAGGGCTTTTTTCATACGCTGACTGACTGATCTTGTGGCCCGTACTGGCGTTGCTCAGGAGATACCATATCATCCACCCAGGAATCGTCATATAGGTTGTGCTCCGCAGTGAGCATCGCCGCCGGAGGGTTGAGGCCGTGAACATGAGATTTCCCGAACGGATCGCCAGGCATTTCGATGACGAGATCCGTTTTTTCAAAGGCTGGATGCACGGTCCGAAATCAGTTGGCGCGATCATGCCGACTTCAACGATTACCGCCCGGTCGATGGCCTCGGTGATCAACCCCGCCTCCGGACTTCCGGTGCTTGAGCTGGGGCCCGGAACCGGCGTGATCACCCGCGCCATCCTGGCCCGTGGCGTCGCCCCGGCGGATCTGGTTTCCATCGAATTCTCGCATGATTTCCACGCCCGTCTGACACTGGATTTTCCCGGAGTTCATTTCATTCGCGGCGACGCGTTTGAGCTTGGCGCAACTTTGGGAAGCCTGCACTCCAGCCAGTTCGATTGCGTGATATCGGGCATTCCGCTGCTCAATTTTCCGATGGCCCTGCGCGTGGCGCTGGTCGAGGATCTTCTCGATCGCTTGCCGCCAGGCCGTCCCGTCGTGCAGTTTTCCTATGGCCCGAAATCGCCGGTGACGTCGCGCGGCGTCAGCTTCCAGGTGGTTCACCACGACTTCGTCATGCGCAACGTGCCGCCGGCGCGATTGTGGATCTACCGGCGACCCGAGACCGCATGAAGGCGCAGCTGCGCAATTGCCAGCATGAGTTAACAGGCACGAGCACTCCTTACAGGAGCTGACGAAACCGCAGCGGAGCAGCGCATGATAGCCAAGATCCTTGTTTTTCCCGGCTCCAACCGAAGCGGCTCCTTCAATGCGGCGCTGGCCGCCGCGGTTTCGGTCGAACTGGCGAGGCAAGGAGCGGATGTCACCCGCATCTCGCTGATTGATTACCCGCTGCCGATCGTCGATGAGGATCTGAAAAACCAGTCCGGCATTCCCGACAACGCCATGAAGCTCGGACGGCTGATTGCCGCGCAGGACGGAGTGTTTCTCTGTTGCCCGGAATACAATTGCTCGATCCCGCCTTTGCTCAAGAACACCATCGACTGGGTCAGCCTGATATCGAAGGATGGCGACCGCCTGTTCAAGCCATGGTCGGGCCGCTATGTGGCGCTCGGGTCGGCCTCCGATGGAAAATTTGGGGGTATCCGGGGACTCAATCATGTCCGTCCGGTGATGATGAATGTTGGCGCGCAGGTGATCAGCGAGCAATGTGCGGTCAGCGCAGCCGACGGCGCATTTGACGAGGACGGGCGGCTCAAGGATGAACGGACACAGGCGATTCTGACCAGGACCTGCAAATCCCTGATCACCCATTGCGTCATGATGAACAGCCGCTGAGGCTGATCGCCGCAACCGCAATGGCGGTTGAACGCTCTTGCGAACAATCGGTCTTCATGCGAGGACCGGATACCACGGAGGGATTGCATCATGACCAATGCAGCGCTTGAGCGGAGTTCACCATTCACCGGGACCATTGATCCGCGCCTGATCGTCGCGCTCGACGTGCCGACCGTAGCCGCGGCCGAGGCTCTGGTGGCGCGGATTGACAATGAAGCGGTGTTTTTCAAGATCGGCTATCAGCTCGCCTTTGCCGGCGGCTTGTCCCTGGCGCGCGATCTCAAGGCGTCGGGACGCAAGGTCTTCCTCGACATGAAATTACTCGACATCGACAACACGGTCGCCAGGGGTGTCGAGAATGTCGTTCGCATGGGCGTCGACATGCTGACTATCCATGCCTATCCAAAAGCCATGGGCGCCGCCGTCGAGGCGGCCAGGGGCAGCAGCCTCTGTCTGCTCGGCGTTACAGTGCTGACTTCGATGGATGCGGACGATCTTGTTGAAGCCGGCTATGCCTGCTCCCCCGAACAGCTGGTGCTGCGCCGCGCCGCGCAGGCGCGCGATGCGGGCATGGGCGGCATCGTCTGCGCGGCCGCCGAAGCCCGGGCCGTGCGCGCCGTCATTGGTCCCGACATGGCCATCGTCACCCCGGGCATCCGGCCTGCGGGGTCCGATCACGGCGATCAGAAAAGGGTGATGACGCCGGCTCTGGCCCTGGCGGCCGGCGCGTCGCACCTGGTGGTCGGCCGGCCTGTGTCGGCGGCCGTTGATCCAGCCGCCGCCGCCCGCGCGATCAGGCTGGAAATGGCGCAGTTCTAATGCATGTCGCGTTCAAACGGATTCGTTTGAACGATAACGTACATGCATTGAGTTAAAGTGCGACAGCGACCTTTGCGCATCCAATTGGATGCGCGGCGCTGTAAAACCGGAAGGAACGGGATCATGGCGAAGGGCTACTGGATCGGACGGATCGATGTGCATGATCCGGAGGCCTACAAGGCCTATGTCGAGACCGCGACGCCGGCCTACAAGCAGTTCGGCGCGACGTTTCTGGTGCGCGGCGGCGAGTTCGAGCCGGTCGAAGGCCAGGCCCGGGCGCGCAATGTCGTCATCGAATTCCCGAGCTACGAGGCCGCCATCGCCTGCTACAACTCCGAAACCTACCAGAAGGCGCGGTCTATCCGCCAGAAATTCTCCGATGGCGAACTGATCATCGTCAAGGGCCACGACGCTTGACGCCGGTGAACGCGGTTCGGTCCATTTGGCGCAGGCCCTTCACCTTGCCGCGGTTTTTCACTATGAGCTTGGTTTGATGGCGGCTGCCAGCCGTTTCAGTCAAATCCACCTACCCCAATGATCCTGTCAGGGAGAGCGCAGATGACATCGCTGAACCAACCCAAACTCGTCACGGTATTCGGCGGGTCCGGTTTTGTTGGCCGCCACGTGGTGCGCGCGCTCGCCCGCCGCGGTTACCGGATCCGGGTTGCCGTGCGGCGGCCCGATCTCGCCGGTCATCTTCAGCCGCTGGGCGGGGTTGGCCAGATCGCCGCCATCCAGGCCAACCTGAGAAACCGGGAGTCGGTCAACCGTGCGGTTCGGGGCGCCGATCATGTCGTCAATTGCGTCGGCATCCTGTTCGAGAGCGGGCGCAACACCTTTGATTCGGTCCAGGATTTCGGCGCGCGCGCGGTGGCCGAAGCCGCCCGCGCGGCGGGCGCCGGCCTCACCCATATCTCGGCCATCGGCGCCAACCTCGAATCCGAGTCCGACTACGCTCGCTCCAAGGGCCGCGCCGAAGCCGCGATCCTCAAGGTGCTGCCCGATGCGGTGATCCTGCGGCCCTCGATCATTTTCGGACCGGAAGACAATTTCTTCAACAAATTCGCAGAAATGGCGCGTTTCGCTCCGGCTCTGCCGCTGATCGGCGGCGGTGAAACCAGGTTTCAGCCGGTTTATGTCGGAGATGTCGCGGAAGCCGTCGCCCGCAGCGTTGACGGAAAGCTGATTGGCGGCACCATTTACGAACTGGGCGGCCCAAGGGTGATGAGCTTCAGGGAATGCCTTGAGGAAATCCTCAAGATCACCCAACGCGAGCGCCCCCTGGTCCGCCTGCCATGGCGCCTGGCGTCGATCATCGGCAAGATCGCCAGCTTGATTCCGTTCATCACTCCGCCTTTGACCGGCGACCAGGTTATTTTGCTCAAGAACGACACCATCGTTTCGGCCGAGGCAACAAGCCAGAACCGGACCTTGGCCGGTATCGGCATCGCCCCGGCCTCCGTCGAGGCGCTGTTGCCCAGTTACCTCACCCGCTACCGTCCGCATGGCCAGTACAGCGGCACGGGGAGCGAAGCCTGAACGCTGATCTCGCCTCTCTGTATGCAACCCTTGCGCCGTCCGGACTTGAGCCCTGGGTAGCCATGGTTCTGATTGCCGCGAGCTTTTTCACCTCGGCGCTCACCGTGGCAGTCGGCATTGGCGGCGGCGTCGCCATGCTGGCGTTGATGGGCTATCTGGTTCCGGTCGCAGCCATCATTCCGCTGCATGGCGTGGTGCAGCTGGGCTCCAATGTCGGCCGCGCGGCGATATTGCGCAACCATGTCGCCTGGGCCTGCCTGGCAGCCTTTCTTGCCGGCGCCATCCCGGGCGCATGGGCGGGCACGGCAACGGTCGGCGCGATTGCCGAACCGGTGCTCAAGGCCGCGCTCGGCGGGTTCATCCTGTTGATCACATGGATGCGGCTGCCCCGGCTTGCCGCGATCAGGCTTCCCGGTTTCGCTCTGACCGGTGCGGTCACCACTTTCCTGACGATGATCTTTGGCGCGACAGGACCGTTCAACGCGGTGGTTCTGTCCAAGACATTTCCCGAGCGTCTAAGGTTTCAGGCCACCACGGCCGCGGTGATGAGCCTGCAGCACCTGGTCAAGACCATTGCCTTTGCGCTTGCCGGCTTTGCCTTTGCGCCATGGCTGCCCTTGATCGCAGCCATGATTCTCACCGGACTTGCCGGAACCTGGGTCGGCGCCAACATCTTGCGCAACACGCCCGAAAGCCGCTTTCAACTGATTTTCAAGATCTGTCTGACCGTGCTCGCGCTGGATTTGATCCGGCGCGGTGTTGCCGGAATGGCGCATGGTTAGCAATGATTTAAGTTTCTACCGGTATTTCTGCAGCCTGGCAGCAATGGGGCTTGAAAGCAGAGCCGGAGCCGCGTAATTCGCCTCTGCTTCTCAAGGACCCGGTGCGCGAGCAACCAGGGAACCGAAGCAGCAGAGTGCGCGTTGTGGCAACGAGAACGCCGGTCACGTGCATTTTTTTGCCGGACGGTGGTGAGATAAAACAGGTCGGGAATTGGGTTTATGGGCAAAACAGTCGTATCCGCGTTCGCATTCGCAATTGTGGTGATTCTGTCCGCGTCGGCTTTCGCGCCACGCAGCGTCGCCCACTCGCCCACGGGCTGCACCCCAGCCTATGGCGTCGATCCCTGCGCCGTCCAGTCCGCTGCCGACTGACCGGCATCACTTCGCGATTTTTCAGCTCCCGTCGCGCCTTCGAGTGTAGGCGCGGCGATCTAACTCATCAGCCACAGGCCGGCAAGACCGAGCGCGCCCACGACGATGCGCCACCAGGCAAACAGGGCAAAGCCGTGCCTGGAGACAAAATCAAGCAGGCTGCGGACCACGATCACCCCGGCGATGAACGCCATGACGAAGCCGACCACGATGGTGACCACATCATCATAGGCCAGCTTGTCGTGATTCTTGTACAGATCGAGCGCGAAAGCGCCCACCATGGTGGGCATGGCGAGGAAAAAGGAAAACTCCGCGGCTGACCGCTTGTCGGCCCCCATCAGCAGGGCGCCCGCGATGGTGGCGCCCGAGCGGGAGGTGCCGGGAATCATCGCCAGGCACTGGAACAAGCCGATCTTGAACGCCAGCGGCAGCGGATAATCCATGACGTTGGTGTATCTGGGGGTCAGCTTCATCCGGTCGATCATCAAGAGAATGATGCCGCCGCCGATAAGCACCCAGCAGATCAGGGCGGGTGATTCAAACAGCACCGTCTTGATGAAACCATGCGCCATTGCGCCGATCACGGCAGCGGGCAGGAAAGCCAGCAGAATGGCGCCGACGAAACGCCGCGCCGTGGCGCTGGAGGGAAGATCCATGGCGAGTTTCCACAGCCGTGCGAAATAAACCGACAGGATCGCCAGGATGGCGCCGAGCTGGACCAGCACCTCGAAACTGTTGCCGGGAGATTTGAAACCGAGAAAATGACCCGCCAGCAACAGGTGGGCTGTCGAAGACACCGGGACAAATTCGGTGAGGCCTTCGATAAGGCCAAGCAGGGCCCCTACAATTGTCGACTCATTCATGCTGGTGCCGTTCCTGTTTCGACTGATTTCCGCCATTTGCGGATCGATTGCACGGTTTTGCCACAAGCGGTCGCCAATATCCGGTCAGTGATTCGCTTGTCTTGCAGTGGGCCAATCCCTATAGCTCTATTTTCCGGAATCTGACCAGTCCCGCGCCCCGGCGCCAATGCGAACACGTCAAGCTTGATAATGCCAGTTCTCTATCATCACACAGTGTCCGTCGCCTCCCGCTTTGTTCGGGTGTGTTTCAACGAGGTTGATTTTGCCGCCGAACTGCAGGAAGAGCTTCCCTGGGAACGGCGGCCGGAATTTCTCAAGATCAATCCGGCCGAAACCCTGCCTGTCTTGGTGACCGACAATGGCCATGCGTTGTGCGGACCGCATGTCATCGCCGAATGGCTGGATGAATCCTTTGGCGTGTTCAAGCGCGATCGCCGCCTGCTCGCCGAAAATCCGTTCAGCCGCGCCGAGATCAGACGGTTGATGGAATGGTTCCTGATCAAGTTCGAACAGGATGTGGTCCGCCCGCTGGTGCGCGAGCGCGTCATCAAGCTGCAATTGCCGACAAGCAAGGGCGGTGGCGCGCCAGACCCTAAGATGCTGCGCACCGGCCGGGCCAACATCCGGCAGCACATGAAATATCTGTCCTGGCTGGCCGGCTCGCGCACCTGGCTGGCCGGCGAGCGGCTGAGCTATGCCGATCTTGCCGCCGCCGCGGCGCTGTCGGTGATGGATTATCTCGGCGAGATTGACTGGAACGAGTACCCGCAAGCCAAGGAATGGTATCAACGCATCAAGTCGCGTCCCTCCTTCAGGCCAATTTTGAGCGACCGGATTCGCAATCTGCCACCGGTCTCTCACTACGCCGATCTCGATTTCTAGGACGATGGCCGGCCCCGATCTTCCCAAGGTCAGGACTGACGCCAGGGCCAGCCGCCTCAAGACCTTCCTGCGCGACGAAGCCAGGGCGCTGGGCTTTTGCGATCTTGCCGTGACCGCGCCCGATACAGGCCCGCAAACGCGCGCGCGGCTGGCTGAGTTTATCGATCTCGACCGGCATGGCTCGATGACCTGGCTCGCCGAGACCCAGGCACGGCGGAGCGATCCGCGCATCCTCTGGCCGGAGGTCGGCTCGGTGATCATGCTGGCGATGAATTACGGCCCGGAAACCGACCCGCTTGCGGGACTCGCCCAAAGATCCAATGCCTCCGTCTCGGTCTATGCCCGCAACCGGGATTACCACGACATCATCAAGGGCAGGCTCAAGGAGCTGGCCGGCAAGTTCGCGGCGCGCGCCGGCGGCGACGTCAAGGTGTTTGTCGACACCGCCCCGGTGATGGAAAAGCCCTTAGCGCAGGCGGCGGGGCTGGGCTGGATCGGCAAGCACACCAATCTGGTCAGCCGCGCCCATGGCTCATGGCTGTTTCTCGGTTCGATCTTCACCACCGTCGAGCTTCCCGCGGACAAGGCTGAGACAGATCACTGCGGCTCCTGCCGGGCTTGCCTTGACGCCTGCCCGACGGATGCCTTCCCGGCGCCCTATCAGATCGACGCCAGGCGCTGCATCTCCTATCTGACCATCGAGAACAAGGGTCCGGTACCGCGCGAATTCCGCCGCGCCATCGGCAACCGGATCTACGGCTGCGATGATTGCCTGGCGGCCTGCCCCTGGAACAAATATGCGGCGGCGGCGCAGGAGGCCAAGCTGAAGGCGCGCGAGGATCTCAAGGCGCCGCCGCTTGCCGGCCTTCTGGCGATGGACGACGCGGCGTTCCGCGCCTTCTTCTCCGGCTCGCCGGTCAAGCGGATCGGCCGCGAACGCTTTTTGCGCAATGTGCTGATTGCCGCGGGCAACAGCGGGGATCAAGGCCTGGTCGCCGCATGCGAAGCCCTGTTGGGCGATGGTTCGGCGCTGGTGCGCGGCGCAGCGGTCTGGGCCCTGTCACAATTGACCGGGCCGCACCATATGCATCAACTGGAAGCACGAGCGGGCCTCGAACCGGACGAGGATGTCCGCGCCGAATGGCTCCTGGCGCGCGCGCCCGTTGATTGACGCGATGAATATGGAGGGCGGACGCCTTATGAAGGGACGGATGGGCCTATGAATTTGATGATTTTCGGCGCGGGATTCTCCGGACTGGCCATTGCCCGCGCGCTTGTGGGCGATTGCAGTTTCGCCGGCGGAACGACCCGCAGCGAAGACCGGTTCTCCGAGTTGCGCGCCGCCGGCCTGTCGCCGTTCGTCTATGATGGCGGCGTTCTGTCCGATGAGCTACGCGCAGCGCTTGCCGAGGTCACCCATCTGGTGATGTCGATCGCGCCGGACACCGAGGGAGATTTGTTGCTCAGAAACTTCCCGGACGGGCTTCAGCCGGCGATGCCGAAACTTCAGTGGATCGGCTATCTCTCCACGGTCGGGGTCTATGGCGATCATGACGGCGCCTGGGTCGATGAAGACACGGCCTGCCGCCCGGTTTCCCGGCGCTCCGTCGCCCGCGTCAGGGCCGAGGATCAATGGGCGCAGCTTGCGCCGGAAGCCCGGGTGGCGCTCGCCATCATCCGGCTTTCCGGCATTTACGGCCCGGGCCGCAACGCGTTGAAGACGATCCGGGACGGCAAGGCGCGGCGGTTGATCAAGCCCGGTCAGGTTTTCAACCGCATCCATGTCGCCGACATTGCCGGCGCCACCGCCCTGCTGGCGCGGCAGTGCCTGGGCGGGATCTACAATGTCACCGACGACAAGCCCGCGCCACCGCAGGATGTCATTGAACTCGCAGCAAAGCTGATGGATGTGGCGCCGCCGCCGGAGATGGACTTTGAAACCGCGGAACTGTCGGAGATGGCCCGGTCCTTCTACAGTGAAAACAAGCGCGTCTCAAATGCCAGGATCAAGGCCGCCGGCTACGAATTTGTCCATCCGGACTATGAGAGCGGCCTCGGCGCGCTGTGGCGGGATGGCAACTGGGCCGGCTGAGCCGGCGCATTGCAACAGACCGCAACAACAAGTGATGTCACCGATCTTTTTTCGGCCCGCCCGGTCTTTTTTTGGCCCGGTTGCGTGTGCACCAGCGCCAGCAATAGCAAAAGGATCGAAGATTTGACATCAACAGGCTTCAACGCACGGATTTCCGGATTGTTCCTTGCAGCTACACTGACGGCCGCAACGACCCTCACCGTGTCCAGTCCGGCATCTGCCGCTGACCCGTCCTGCGGACGCGCATCCTGGTACGCGCTGACCTCGATGACCGCGTCAGGCGAACGCATGGATCCATCCAAGCTGACCGCTGCCCATCCGCGTCTGCGTTTCGGAACCATGGTGCAGGTCAGTAATCCGGCCAACGGCAAGTCGGTTGTGGTGCGCATCAACGACCGCGGCCCTTTCGCCAAGGGGCGCATCATCGATGTCTCCAAGGCCGCCGCCGGGCATCTGGGCATGATCAGGTCGGGTGTCGCAAAGGTCTGTTTTCACGTGGTTTCCTGACCCCGGCCGTCTTGCCAGATCTGTCTTTGGCGCTATTGTGGCGCGGACAGCAGGAGAGATCGCATGGCAGAGGCCGCCGACCAATCTGACAGGCAGCAGGCCATGGCGCGGGCCATCGCCGCCCGTCGCGACGATCTGGTGGCGCTGACCCAGGATCTGATTCGCATTCCGACGATCAATCCGCCCGGCGAGTTCTACCGCGACATTTGCGAGTATCTCGCCCGCCGCATGGAAAAATCCGGCTTCGCCATCGAATTGTTGCGCGCGACAGGCACGCCCGGCGACAGCGAACGCCATCCCCGCTGGAATGTGATCGCCCGCCGCGAAGGCGGCCGCCCGGGTCCCTGCGTGCATTTCAATTCCCATATCGACGTGGTCGAGACCGGCTCCGGCTGGAGTTTTGATCCCTTTGCCGGCACGGTGTCGGACGGCAGGATCTATGGCCGCGGCGCCTGCGACATGAAGGGGGGACTGGCCGCCTCGATCATCGCCGCCGAAGCCTTTGTAGCGCTCTGGCCGGACTATCCCGGTGCAATCGAGATTTCCGGCACAGCGGACGAGGAGACCGGCGGCTATGGCGGCGTCGCCTGGCTTGCCGAACAGGGCTATTTTTCGCCGTCCCGCGTCCAGCATGTCATCATCCCCGAACCGCTCAACAAGGACCGCATCTGCCTCGGCCACCGCGGCGTGATGTGGGCGCAGATCAGCACCCATGGCCGGATCGCCCACGGCTCCATGCCGTTTCTCGGCGATTGCGCGGTGCGCCACATGGGCGCGGTGATCAACGAGATGGAGGCCTCGCTGTTTCCGGCGCTGGCGAAAAAACGCACCGCGATGCCGGTCGTGCCCGACGGCGCCCGGCAGTCGACCATGAACATCAATTCGCTGCATGGCGGCCAGGCCGAACCGGAGGCGGATTACACCGGCTTTCCCTCGGCCTGCGTGCCCGACCGGGCCCGCATGGTGATCGACCGGCGCTACCTGATCGAGGAACAGGCCGATGAGGTGCGCGAGGAAATTGTCGCGCTCTTGGAGCGGGTGAAGGCGGAAAGGCCCGGATTCCGCTATGATTTCGAGGAACTCTGGCAGGTCAGCCCGACCATGACCTCGGTGGATGCGCCGGTGGTCAAGGCGGTCGAGCGTGGCATCCGCTCGGCGCTGTCGTGCGAACCCATTCACGTTGTCTCGCCGGGCACTTACGATCAGAAACATATTGACCGGATTGGCCGCTTGAAAGACTGTATCGCCTATGGTCCCGGCATTCTCGATCTGGCGCATCAGCCGGACGAATATGTGGGCATTGACGACATGATTGATTCGGCGAAGGTGATGGCCTTCGCCCTGGATGATCTTTTGTACGGACGCGCATAAGGCGCCTCCGGATTAACGGGAGCGAAGGAAGCTGAGATGACAAAGAATCCGATCGCGGCGGCGGCCGTTTCGATACTGGCCCTGAGCCTGGGCCTGATCGCCGCACCGGCCTTGGCCGCCAGGATGGACGTCACCATCGGCATGCAGCTGGAACCGCCGAATCTCGACCCGACAGGCGGTGCGGCCGCGGCCATTGACGAGGTGGTTTACGCCAATGTGTTCGAGGGCCTGACCCGCTTTGGCGCCGACGGCTCTATCCTTCCTGCGCTGGCCAAAAGCTGGGAGATTTCCGACGACGGCCTCACTTACACATTCAAGCTGCGCAGCGGCGTGAAGTTTCACGATGGCTCGGCGTTTGATGCAGACGACGTCAAGTTTTCGCTCGACCGGGCCCGCGCCGACGATTCGACCAACGCCCAGAAAGCCCTGTTCGCCGACATCGCTTCGGTTGACGTGGTCGATCCGGCCACCGTCAGGGTGACCCTGTCCAAGCCGAACGGTTCCTTCGTGTTCAACATGGCCTGGGGCGATGCGGTGATTGTCGCGCCGGAGACGGCGGCCGACAATGCCGCCAATCCGGTCGGCACCGGCCCGTTCACCTTCGCCGAATGGGTCAAGGGCGACAAGGTCGATCTCGCCCGCAATCAAGATTACTGGGGCGAAGCGGTCAAGCTCGATAAGGTGACCTTCAAGTTCATCTCCGACCCGACCGCGGCGTTCGCCGCCATGATGGCGGGGGATCTCGACGCCTATCCGGGCTTTCCGGCGCCTGAAAACCTCAGTCAGTTCGCCGCCGATCCGCGCTTCGAAGTCATTATCGGCTCGTCGGAAGGCGAGACCATCCTCGCCATGAACAACAAGAAGCCGCCCTTCGACAACATCAAGGTGCGCCAGGCGGTGACCCATGCCATCGACCGCCAGGCCATCATCGATGGCGCCATGTTCGGCTATGGCACCCCGATCGGCACCCATTTCGCGCCGCACAATCCGGCCTATCTCGATCTCACCGCGCAATCGGCCTATGATCCCGAGAAGTCCAAGGCGCTGCTGGCCGAGGCCGGCGTCAGCGATCTGACCGTGAGCCTCAAGCTGCCGCCGCCGAGCTATGCCCGCCGTGGCGGCGAGATCATCGCCGCGCAGTTGCGTGAAGTCGGCATCACCGCCGAGATCACCAATGTCGAATGGGCGCAATGGCTCGAGGATGTCTTCAAGGGCAAGAATTTCGATCTGACCATCGTCTCCCACACCGAGCCGATGGATATCGGCATCTACGCCCGTGACGATTATTATTTCCAGTACGGCGACCCGGACTTCAAGGCGATCATGGCCGATCTCGGCAACGCCACCGATCCGGCCAAGCGCACTGAACTGATGCAGGCGGCGCAGCAGAAAATCGCTGACGATTATGTCAACGCCTATCTGTTCCAGCTCGCCCGCACCGGGGTCGCCGACGCCAAGCTCAAGGGTCTGTGGCCCAACTCGCCCACCCAGGCCAACGACATGACCGGCGTCTACTGGGAAGAGTGAGATCTGATCAAGACCCCAAGGCCGGGCCAGTGTCCGGTCTTGGGGCGCTCATGCTGTTGGACCATGCCCGATGACCGGCTATCTGCTCAGGCGCCTGCTGTCGCTGTCGCTCAGTCTCGTCGCGGCCAGCCTCGTCATCTTCCTGGTGATGGAAATGGTGCCGGGCGATCCGGCGTCGTTCATGATGGGTATCAACGCCGATCACCAGGCCGTGGCGGCGCTGCGCCTGCAGATGGGTCTCGATGAACCGCTGCCGCTGAGATATCTCGGCTGGGTGGCGGGTCTGCTGCAGGGTGATTTCGGCGTCTCCTACACCTACCGGGTGCCGGTGTCGGAACTGATTTCGCAACGGGTGCTGGTCTCGCTGCCGCTGACGCTCTACGCGCTGGCGCTGTCGACCCTGATCGCCTTTCCCGCCGGCATCCTGGCCGCCGCGCGGCGCAACAGCGCCGCCGACCTTTCGGTGATGGGGGCGACCCAGCTTGGCGTCGCGGTTCCGAATTTCTGGTTCGCGATGATCCTGGTGCTGGTTTTCGCGGTCAATCTGCGCTGGTTCTCGGCCGGTGGTTTCCCGGGATGGGACGGCGGCTTCGGACCGGCGCTGAAGGCGCTGACGCTTCCGGCCATCGCACTTGCGCTGCCGCAGGCTTCGATTCTGGCGCGGGTCATGCGCTCCTCGCTGATCGACACGCTGGACGAGGATTTCATGCGCACGGCGCGGGCCAAGGGGCTGAGCCGCAGCCAGGCGCTGTGGCGGCATGCGCTGCGCAACGCGCTGATCCCGGTGCTGACCATTCTCGGACTGCAGTTCTCGTTCCTGCTCGCCGGCGGCATCATCATCGAGAACGTGTTCTATCTGCCCGGCCTCGGCCGGCTGGTGTTCCAGGCCATCACCCAGCGCGATCTGATCGTCGTCCGCTCCGTGGTCATCCTTCTGGTCTTCGCCGTCATTGTCGTCACCTTCCTGGTCGATCTCGCCTATGCCGCCGCCGATCCGCGGCTCAGGAGGCATCGCCGGTGAGTGTGAGCCGTTCCTCCGATCGCTCCTTTGTGCAGATGGCGCTGGGTCACCGCGCCTTTGTCGTCGGCGTCGTGCTGTCGGGGTTCTTCGTGGCTCTGGCGCTTGTCTCGCTTTTCTGGACGCCGTTCGATCCGACCCGGCTTTCCATCGCCACCAAGCTCCAGACCCCGTCTCTTGAACACTGGTTCGGCACCGATCATTTCGGCCGCGACATGTTTTCGATGATCATGGTCGGCGCCCGGGTGTCGATCGCGGTGGCTTTTGTCGCGGTGGGAATCGGCATAGCACTCGGTGTACCGCTGGGGCTTTATGCGGCGGCCCGCCGCGGCAGCCTGGTTGATGAGATCATCATGCGCGGCAATGACCTGGTGTTCGCCTTCCCCTCGCTGCTCTTGGCGATCATGATCACCGCGGTGTTCGGACCCGGCGCCATCAACGCCATCATCGCCATCGGCATTTTCAATGTGCCGGTGTTCGCGCGGCTGGCCCGGGGCGCGGCACTTTCGCTGTGGACCCGCGACTTCATTCTCGCCGCACGGGTCGCCGGCAAGTCGAAGGCGCGGATTTCCGCTGAGCACATCCTGCCCAACATCGCCAATCTGCTGATCGTGCAGGGCACCATCCAGTTCTCGCTGGCCATTCTCGCCGAAGCGGCGCTTGCCTATGTCGGCCTGGGCGCGCAGCCGCCGCTGCCAAGCTGGGGCCGGATGCTGGCCGATGCCCAGACGCTGATCTCGCTGGCGCCGCACATGGCCTTGTTTCCGGGCTTTGCAATCATCATCACCGTGCTCGGCCTCAACCTGATGGGCGATGGCTTGCGCGACCTGTTCGACCCACGGCTGCGAAGGGAGCGATGATGAGCGCGCTCACCGTCTCCAATTTGAAGGTCGATATTTTCGGCATGACCGTGCTGCACGACATCGACCTCACGCTCGATGCCGGAGAGGTTCTGGGCGTCGTCGGCGAATCGGGCTCCGGTAAATCGATGACGGCGCTTTCGGTGATGCAATTGCTGCCGCGCGGCAGCCGCTGGAGCGGCGAGATACGGGTCGGCGGCGTCAGTCTTGCGGACAAGGACGAGAGGGCGCTTTGCCAGATGCGCGGCCGCGATGTCGGCATGATCTTCCAGGAGCCGATGACGGCGCTCAATCCGGTGCGCACGATCGGCGATCAGGTGGCCGAAACCGTGCGGGTGCACACCGGCTTGAGCCGCCGCGAGGCGCTCGCCGTCGCCCGTCAGATGCTCAATCGGGTCGGGCTGCCGGAGGACCGGTTTCCGCTCGACCGCTATCCGCATGATCTCTCCGGCGGCCAGCGCCAGCGCGTCGTCATCGCCCAGGCGATTGCGCTGAGGCCCAAGGTGCTGATCGCCGACGAGCCGACCACGGCGCTCGACGTCACCACCCAGGCGCAGATTCTCGACCTGCTCAAGGAATTGGTGCGGGAAGATGGCATGGGCTTGATGCTGATCACCCATGATCTCGCCGTTGTCGCCGAACTGGCCGACACCATCGCCATTCTCAAGGATGGCGCGGTGGTGGAAGCCGGGCCGACGCGCCAGGTGTTTCGCCAGATGCGCCATCCCTATACCCGCGCCCTGTTTTCGGCCTCCGCCCATGTGCCCGAGCGGGACCGCAAGCCGGAGCCGGCGGTCACCCCGGTGCTGTCGGTCAGGGATGTGGTGCGCGACTACCAGCAACCGCGCCGCAACCTGTTTGTCCGCCGGCCGCCGTTCCGCGCCGTCGACCGGGTCAGCTTTGACATCCGCCACGGCGAGAATGTCGGGCTGGTCGGCGAATCCGGTTGCGGCAAGTCGACGCTCGCCCGCGCCATTCTGGCGCTTGACCCGCTGCAGGGCGGCGAGATCCGGCTCAACGGCCATGTGGTGTCGAGCGCCGGCGATGGTCCCCACCCGGAACTCAGGGCCCGGATGCAGGTGGTGTTTCAGGATCCCTACGGATCGTTCAACCCGCGCCACCGGGTGCGAAGGCTCGTGACCGAGCCGTTTCATCTGATCAAGTCCCCGCCAACGGGCAAGGAGCTCGACCGCCGGATCGATCGTGCGCTGACCGAGGTCGGTTTGTCCTTCAACGACGCCGACAAATACATCCATGAATTTTCCGGCGGCCAGCGCCAGCGCATCGCCATCGCCCGGGCCCTGATCATCGAGCCGGCGCTGATCGTGCTGGATGAGGCGGTGTCGGCGCTGGATGTGTCGATTCGCGCCCAGATTCTCGATCTGCTGGCGGAGCTTTCCGACCGGCTCGATCTGTCCTATCTGTTCATCTCGCATGATCTGTCGGTGGTCCGCGCCATCACCGACCGGGTGCTGGTGATGAAGGATGGAAAGATCGTCGAGCAGGGCGAGACCGAGAGCGTGTTCCGCAATCCGCAACACCCCTATACGAGAGCGCTGGTGGCCGCCACGCCATCGCTGGAAGCAGCGCTTGCCGGACCAACACGCTGAGACCAGTACAATGCCGAATGAGAGGCCAGGGACAGGCCAAAGGAAGGACGACCGATGAACACGCCCCTCGACGCAGGGTTTGACACCAGCCAATGCCTGATCGGCGGCCAATGGGTTGGCGCCGGCGGCGGCCGCACCCTGGCCGTCGAAGATCCCTCCACCGGGCAGGAAATCGGCCGGATCGCCCGCGGCGGAGCTGGCGAGATCGACGCCGCGGTCGCGGCCGCGCGCGCCGCATTGGCGGGCGACTGGGGCCGGATGACCGCCGCCGAGCGCGGCCGGCTGCTTTCGAAGATCGGCCGCGAGGTGGAAACCCATGTCGAGTGGCTGGCCAATCTGGAAGCCCATGATGTCGGCAAGCCGCTGACCCAGGCCCGCGCCGATGTCAGGGCGCTGGCCCGCTATCTCGAATTCTATGGCGGCGCGGCGGACAAGATCCACGGCGAGACCATCCCCTATCTCAATGACTACACGGTGTTCACCTTGCGCGAGCCGCATGGCGTCACCGCCCACATCATCCCGTGGAACTATCCGATGCAGATCCTCGGACGATCCGTCGGCGCGGCGCTGGCGATGGGCAATGCGGCGGTGCTGAAGCCGGCCGAGGAAGCCTCGTTGACCGCACTCGCCTTCGCCCGGATCGCCATCGATTGCGGCCTGCCGGACGGGGCGCTCAATGTCGTCCCCGGACTCGGCGAGGAGGCGGGTGCGGCGCTCTGCGCCCATCCGGACATCAATCACATCTCGTTCACCGGCTCGCTCGAGACCGGGCGCAAGATCCAGCAGGCCGCAGCATACAATGTGATTCCGGTGACGCTCGAACTCGGCGGCAAATCCCCGCAGATCGTCTTTGCCGATGCCGATCTCGACCGCGCGCTGCCCTTTCTCATCAATGCCGGCATCCAGAACGCCGGCCAGACCTGCTCCGCCTCCTCGCGCATTCTCGTCGAGGTTTCGCGCCATGACGAGGTGGTGCGGCTGATGAGCGAGCGCTACAAGGCGCTGACCGTCGGCGCGGCCATCGAGGATCAGTCGATCGGACCGCTGATCTCGGAACGGCAGAAGAACATCGTCCAGGGCTTTCTCGCCGAGGCCGACGAGGACGGGCTGGCCCCGGTGGCCGAGGGGCAGATGCCGAAATCAGCGCCGATGGGCGGTCATTATGTGCGGCCAACGCTCTATGGCGATGTCGACCCGGGCCATGCGCTGGCGCGCGACGAAATCTTCGGCCCGGTTCAGGTGATCATTCCGTTCCGCGACGAGGAAGAGGCCATCGCGATCGCCAACGGCACCGATTACGGCCTTGTCGCCGGGGTCTGGACCCGCGATGGCGGCCGGCAGATGCGGATGGCCCGCGCCATCCGTTCAGGCCAGGTCTTCATCAACAATTATGGCGCCGGCGGCGGGGTGGAGCTGCCGTTCGGCGGCGTCGGCAAATCCGGCCACGGCCGCGAGAAGGGGTTCGAGGCGCTGTACGGCTTCTCGACGCTCAAGACAGTCGCCGTCTGGCACGGCAATTAATTCAGGACCGGGAGTGAGACTGATGAGACTTGAAGGCAAGACCGCGCTGGTCACGGGCGGCGCATCCGGATTCGGCGCCGGCATCGTGCGGAAATTCCTCATCGAAGGCGCGCGCGTCGCCATCGCCGACATCAATGCCGAGGCCGCAAGCGAGTTTGCATCCGGACTTGGCGATCGGGCCTTCGCAATTACCGTCGATGTTTCGAAGAATGACAGCGTCGCCGCCATGGCCGAAGCTGTGCTTGGCCGCTTCGGCCATCTCGACATTCTGGTCAACAATGCCGGCATCACCCATCTTCCCGCGGCGATGGAAGATGTCAGCGAAGAGGATTTCGACCGGGTGCTGGCCGTCAACGCCAAGTCGGTCTATCTCACCGCGCGCCATTTCGTTCCCGCGATGAAACAAAGAGGCGCGGGCGCGATCCTCAATGTCGCGTCCACCGCCGGCGTCAGCCCGCGGCCCAGGCTCAACTGGTACAACTGCTCCAAGGGCTGGATGATCACCGCGACACGGACGATGGCGGTCGAGCTGGCGCCGTCGGGCGTGCGCGTCAACGCCATCAACCCGGTCGCTGGCGAAACGCCGCTGCTCAAATCCTTCATGGGCGAGGATACGCCGGAGATCCGCGCCAAGTTCCTCTCCACCATTCCGCTCGGCCGGTTTTCAACGCCGGAAGACATGGGCAACGCCGCCTGTTTCCTGTGCTCGGATGAAGCCTCGATGATCACCGGCGTCGCCATGGAAGTGGATGGCGGCCGCTGCATCTGAGCCCGGCTGGTCCAATTTGCTTCCATTTCTGGCTGAAACCCACTAGCAGGGGCCAACGACTGCGCCGTGCGCCGGACGGACGCACAAAGGCCGCAGTGCCGTATTACAAGAAATGCATCCGCATCCTCGCTTCAATGAACCTGTTTGAGCGCGCCATGCATTGGGAGAAGAGATCATGCGCCTCGGCGGACGTCTGCAAGCAGCCATTGAAATCCTGACCGACATCGAGACACGGCACCGGCCGGTTCCAGAAGCGCTGAAGGACTGGGGTCTGTCGCACCGCTTTGCCGGCTCCGGCGATCGCGGCGCGATTTCCAACCTGGTCCATGATGCGCTCAGGATGAAGCTGTCGCATGGCTTCGTGATGGATGGCGATCAGCCGGCCGATCTGGCGGTGGCGACGCTGTTGCGGCAATGGCGGATCAGTCCGGAAGAACTCACGGCCAGTCTCGACGGCGACAAGTTCGCGCCCGACATCCCGTCAGTCGAAACGCTTGTGGCCTGCCTGGCGCGGGATCTGTCCAAGGCGCCGCCCCATGTCCGCGCCGACATTCCGGAATGGCTGGTGGGCTCCTTCGAGCGCGCCTTCGGGGAAGACTGGGAAGCCGAGGCGCAAGCCCTGACCGCCCGCCCGCCGCTCGACCTCCGGGTCAACACGCTTCTCACCAATCGCGATGAGGTGCTGGCAGCCTTTGCCGGGCAGGGCGCGGCTCTGACGCGGCTGGCGCCAAATGGCATCCGCATTGAAGCCGGCGAAGGGCCGCACCGCCAGATCGCCGCCACCAGCGAAGTCAGCTTCGCGCGCGGCTGGTTCGAAATCCAGGATGAGGGATCGCAACTGGCGGCAGGTCTCGCCGGCGCCGCGGCGGGCGAAGTGGTTCTCGACTATTGCGCCGGCGGCGGCGGCAAGTCGCTGGCGTTTGCGGCCATGATGCACAATGAGGGGCGCATCAACGCCTATGATTCCGACCGGCGCAGGCTGGCGCCGATGGTCGAGCGCATCCGCCGCGCCGGCGTCGAGATCATCGACATCAAGGAGCGCGCGCACAACCTTTCCGGACTGGAACTGGCGATGGACCGGGTGCTGATCGATGCGCCCTGCACCGGCACCGGCACCTGGCGGCGCAGGCCGGACGCCAAATGGCGGATCTCGGAAAAGAACATCGCCGACCGCATCGCTGACCAGGACAAGGTGCTCGACGAGGCGGTCAATTACGTCCGCCCGGGCGGCGAGATCGCCTATGTCACCTGCTCGCTGCTGCCCGAGGAAAACACCGATCGCACCAAGGCGTTCCTGCAGCGTCATCCGGAATTTGAAACCGTGGGGCTGAAGGAGCGCTGGCGCTCGGCGGTGGCCGATCCGGACGCGCCGGTTCCCTATGCGACATCGAACCTGGGGCTGGTGCTGTCGCCGCGGCGCACCGGCACCGACGGCTTCTATTTCGTGGCCTTCCGGCGCAAGATGTGATGGACGGGCGCGGCACCGCAGGCAGGGAGATTGCGCCTATCCTGGAAAGGCAAGGATGATGACCAAATCCCATGCGCTGATCCTGATCCTGTTTGCCGGCCTCACCGTCGCCGGCGGCAGCCTGATCGGCTATCTGTCGATTCCCGGCCCCTGGTATGAGGGCGTCAGCAAGCCCTGGTTCAATCCGCCCAACTGGATCTTTGGCCCGGTGTGGACGGCGCTCTATCTGCTGGTCGGTATCGCCGGGGCGCGGGTCTTCATCCGCGAGCGCGGCAACTGGCTGCCCAGACTCTGGTTTGTCCAGATGGCGTTGAACTTTGCCTGGTCGCCGGTGTTCTTCATCCTCAACCGCGCCGACCTGGCGCTGATCGTGCTTTTAGCCCTGCTGCTTGCCATTGTCGCATTCATGGCTCTGGCCTGGACCCGCGACCGCCCGTCGGCCTTGCTGTTCATCCCCTACGCCGCCTGGGTTTCATTTGCCGGACTGCTCAATGGCGCGATCTGGTGGCTCAACCGCGGTTGAAGCAGGGGCCGCCAAAAACCGCTTGCGAATTGCCCGCGCGCTTGCCAATTTCGCACCTGCGAAAGGATACCCAGCATGGATGAAAGACCCGACCAGAATTTCCGTGAGCGCGTCACCGACAGCTTTGCCCGCCAGAAGGTCATGGCCACCATCGGCGCAACGCTGACCAAGGTCGACTATGGCGTGGTCGAGATCGAAATGCCGTTTCGCGAAGACCTGACCCAGCAGCATGGGTTCCTGCATGCCGGCATTCTGTCGACCGCGCTCGATTCGGCCTGCGGTTTCGCCGCACTCTCGGTGATGCCGGAAGAGGCCGCGGTGCTGACCATCGAATTCAAGATCAACCTGCTGTCGCCCGGCCGTGGCGACCGGTTCCTGTTTCGCGGCGAGGTCACCAAGCCGGGCAACACCATCATCGTCAGCGACGGCCGCGGCTATGCGCTCTCCGATGGCCCGGCCAAGCTGATCGCCTCGATGACCGGCACCATGATGGTGGTGCGCGGACGCGAAGGGATTGCCGGATGACCGGCACGCTCAAACCGGTCGGCGACCGCCGGGTCCTCTATGTGATGGCGGCCGAGCAGGAATATGGCCCGCACCTCAAGGCCCGCTTCGATCCGCTGATCACCGGCGTTGGTCCTGTCGAGGCGGCAAGCGCCGTGGCGGCGGGCCTTTCCGGTTCAGGCGGCAGGCGGCCCGATTGCATCATCTCGCTCGGCTCGGCCGGATCGCGGCGGCTCGAGCAGACCGGAATCTATCAGGTCTCCACGGTCAGCTACCGCGACATGGATGCGAGCCCCTTGGGATTCGAGAAGGGCCGCACGCCGTTTCTCGATCTGCCCGCCGCTGTCAGTCTTCCGGTGATCGCCGAAGGCGTCCCCTCGGCCAGCCTGTCGACCGGCGGCAATATTGTTTCGGGCGCGGCTTACGATCTCATCGACGCCGACATGGTCGACATGGAGACCTTCGCCGTGCTGCGCGCCGCCAGCCGGTTCGCGGTTCCGGTGATCGGCCTGCGCGGCATCTCCGATGGCAAGGCGGAGCTCAATCACATCGATGACTGGACCGAGTATCTGCATGTCATTGACGAAAAACTGGCCGAAGCGGTGGATCGCCTGGAGCAGGCGATTGCATCCGGCGCGGTTTTGGCTTAACCGCTCGCCATGAACGATATCCTCCACACCACCCATCCCGATTCCATCCTGATCATCGACTTCGGCAGTCAGGTGACGCAGCTGATCGCCCGCCGCGTCCGCGAAGCCGGGGTCTATTGCGAGATCGTCCCGTTCCAGCTGGCCGGCGAAGGTTTCGAGCGGATGCGGCCCAAGGGCGTGATCCTTTCCGGCGGGCCGGATTCGGTCACCCGCGAAGGCTCGCCGCGCGCGCCGCAGGCGGTGTTTGATTCGGGCGTGCCGATCCTGGCGATCTGCTACGGCCAGCAGACCATGTGCCTGCAGATCGGCGGCAATGTCGAAGGCGGTCATCACCGCGAATTCGGCCGCGCCGATGTCGAGATCCTCAAATCCTCGCCACTGTTCGACGGCTTCTGGGAAGTCGGCAAGAAGTATCCGGTCTGGATGAGCCATGGCGACCGGGTCACAAGGCTGCCGGAAGGATTCGAGGTGATCGGCACCTCGCCGAACGCCCCCTTCGCCATCTCGGTTGACGAGAAGCGGCGCTATTACACCACCATGTTCCATCCCGAAGTGGTGCACACGCCGGATGGCGCAAAACTGTTGTCCAACTTCGTCCACAACATCGTCGGGCTGAAATCCGACTGGAGCATGGCCGCCTACAAGGCCGAAATGATCCAGAAGATCCGCGACCAGGTCGGCTCCGGAAAAGTCATCTGCGCGCTGTCGGGCGGGGTCGATTCCTCCGTCGCCGCCCTGCTCATTCACGAGGCGATCGGCGACCAGCTCACCTGCATTCTGGTCGATCACGGGTTGATGCGGATGAACGAGGCCCGCGATGTGGTGGCGATGTTCCGCGAGCACTACAATCTGTCGCTCAAGCTGGTGGATGCGTCGGACCGCTTCATCACAGCACTCGAGGGCGAGGCCGATCCCGAGACCAAGCGCAAGACCATCGGCCGGCTGTTCATCGAGGTGTTCGAGGAAGAAGCCAAAAAGATCGGCGGCGCCGATTACCTGGCGCAGGGCACGCTCTACCCCGACGTCATCGAAAGCGTCTCGTTCTCCGGCGGCCCGTCGGTGACGATCAAGTCGCACCACAATGTCGGCGGCCTGCCCGACCGGATGAACATGCAGCTGGTCGAGCCCTTGCGCGAATTGTTCAAGGACGAGGTGCGGGTGCTCGGCCGCGAGCTCGGCCTGCCCGACAGTTTTATCGGCCGCCATCCGTTCCCCGGACCGGGCCTCGCCATCCGCTGCCCGGGCGGCATCACGCGGGAAAAACTCGAGATCCTGCGCCAGGCCGACGCGATCTATCTCGACGAGATCCGCAAGGCCGGGCTTTACGACACGATCTGGCAGGCCTTCGCCGTGCTGTTGCCGGTGCAGACCGTCGGCGTCATGGGCGATGGCCGGACTTACGAATTCGTCTGCGCGCTGCGCGCCGTCACTTCCGTTGATGGCATGACCGCGGATTTCTATCCCTACGACATGGATTTTTTGGGCAAGACCGCCACGCGCCTGATCAATGAGGTCAAGGGCATCAACCGCGTCGTCTACGACGTCACCTCCAAACCCCCCGGCACCATCGAGTGGGAATGAGGCAAGCACGGAACTGACCATGCCCGTCACCATCCATGGCATCAGGAACTGCGACACGATGAAGAAGGCGCGGGCCTGGCTCGCTGAGCATTCGATCGAAGCCGGCTTCCATGACTACAAGGTTGCGGGCATCGACGAAGCCCGTCTGAGGCGCTGGTGCGACGAGGCCGGATGGGAAACTGTTCTCAACCGCGCCGGCGCCACCTTCCGCAAGCTCGATGACGCGGACAAGCAGGATCTCGATGCCGAAAAAGCCATCGCCCTGATGCTGGCGCAGCCATCGATGATCAAGCGGCCGGTGCTGGAGGCGGGTGGCCGCTTGCTGATCGGCTTCAAGCCGGAACTCTATCAGCGGTTTTTCGCCTGACCGCTGGCCAGGACGACGCTCATCCGTTGTCCAGTGCCGCCTGGAAATCCCAATGCCGTCCTGCCGGACCCCGGTCCGGCATCCATTGAGCCCAAGTCCTTGGGCTGAAAAGAGTCTTTCACCGCGCGGACGCGCGGTGGCTAGATCCCGGATCAAGTCCGGGATGACGGAATGGCAAAGCTTTGACCTGGACTGGACGGAGATTGACATTGGCATCCCATCGGATGCGCCGGCGTCACGACGTATCGCGGCGCATGGCAATGTCAATTGCCAGCCCGTGACAGCGGTGCAGCACGTCGTCAACTGGGTGAGAAGACCGCTGCCGGTGGCCGGGTGGAGATCCCGGCCGCAGCGGCGACAACCGCCCGCGCGCACGTATCGAACGCCGCGCCCGCCAGCGGGCCAGCCGCTGTGCCTGGCCCGGCAGATCGTCGAGAGCGTGTTGGAGAGCCGCGAGGCGGCGGCGGAGAAGCGCGGCGCCGACCGGATCGTCGGGCGAGACGATCCGGCGCTCGGGCAGGGCCGGCGGCGCATCAAGATTGAACAGGATGCGCGGGGTCGTCCGCGACGGACCCTGCCGGACGGGGCCAAAGCGCTTCAGCGGATCGAACAGGGAGAAGCATGGGCTGCGCGCTTGCGCGTCCCCGCCGGGGGCAACGATCGCGGCCATGCCGTGGGGCGGATGCAGACGGGCGAGATCATCGGGATGCACTGGGCGGCCGTTGAGAAAAATGCCGGTGCGCGAGATCTGCGCCGGGAGTGCTGCCTGCGCGAGGTGGGCGCGCTCGGCCGGCGGCAGGGTGACGACGACATTTCGCGCGGCAATGACGATCAGCCGCCGCAGCGCCGATTCGGCGGGGCGGAGAATGGCGAGCATGGCGGCATGCAGATGCCGCGGCAGCGTGGCGGGGGCCGGGATTGCGCCCGGCGCGGCGTCCGCGCCTGCGGCCATGGCGAACAAGGTCGCGGCGATGCGCCGGAGGGCCGCGAGATTGCGCTCGATCGCGAGAGTCCAGTCCATGATGCGTCGCGCCTCGCGCCTTGAAAAACCTGGCGGAAAGTATGGGGCAGGTGCGCGAAGTGGGGATGAAATGGCGTGCTGCGCGGCGGGGGATTTTTGAGTGCCGTGGTGAAAGGTACGCCAGATCAACAGGTTGGAGATTGATGGGCGGCAGCTTTTCTGGGCATGGGCGCCGAAATTTTCCACGGAAAATGACGCTCTCCCCTCATCCGGCCCTGCGGGCCACCTTCTCCCGACGGAAGAAGGTGGCCCGCAGGGCCGGATGAGGGCATTGGGGTGAGCTAGAACAGGCTGCCCTGGCCGGGTTCCCCCGGCTCCCCGCGTTTGGGCCGGGGCTGTTTCTTCGGAGCCGACATCGGCTGGCCGCTGCTGCTGGCGAGGGCCGCGACCTCGCCGTCGGCGAACTCGATGGCCAGCATGGTGCCGGAATCCACCTGGGCGGCGCGGGACAAGACCGTGCGGTCCTGGGCCCGGATCACCGCGAAGCCGCGGCCGAGCACGCTGTGATAGGACAGCGATTGCAGCATGCGGGCCTGCCCATCAAGCCCGCGGCGGCGCTGGCCCAGCATCTGGGTGAGCGCGGTGTCGGCGCGGTGATGCAGGCCGGCAAGCCGGTCGCGGCCGCGGCTCTGGGCTTCAGTGATCCGGCGCGGCAGCGCGGCCAGCACCAGTGCATGGCGGTCGAGACGTGATCTCCAGGATTCAAGCCGGCGTTCCTGCGCCCGGTCGGCGCGCACGGTCCTGTCGCGCACCGACTGGCGTTTTTCCCGGATCGCCGCGACCAGCGTCACCGGCGTCACCCGGCTGGCCTGGCGCTCGAAACCGCGCCGCCGGTTGGCGGTGTTGAGCTGCAACGCCTGCCCCAGCCCCTGGCCCGAACGATCGAGCCGCTGCCGTGGCATGGCGAGTACGCTGTCGAGCGTCGGAAGCGCCCGGGCCAGCGCGCGAATGGCTTCGCGCCGCCGGTCGAGCGTGCGCGTTTGCGCCGATTTGAGCCGCGCCGCCAGCGCCGCGATCTGCGCCGAAAGATCGGCCTTGACCGGAACCGCCATCTCGGCGGCGCCGGTGGGGGTGGGCGCCCGGCGGTCGCTGGCGTGATCGATCAGGGTCCAGTCGGTCTCGTGCCCGACCGCCGAGATCAGCGGGATTTCGGACTGAGCCGCGGCGCGCACCACCGCCTCGTCATTGAAGCCCCAGAGGTCCTCGAGACTGCCGCCGCCGCGCGCCACGATGATCAGGTCGGGCCGGGCGACGGCGCTGTTTGCACCCAGCGCGTTGAATCCGGCAATCGCCTGAGCCACTTCCTGGCCCGAGGTGTCGCCCTGGACGCGGACCGGCCAGACGATGACATGGACCGGGAAGCGGTCCTCGATCCGGTGCAGGATGTCGCGGATGACGGCGCCGGTGGGCGATGTCACCACCCCGATGATTTTCGGCATGAACGGCAGCAACTGCTTGCGCGCCTCGTCAAACAGGCCCTCGGCAGCGAGCCGCCGCCGGCGTTCCTCGATCAGCGCCATAAGCGCGCCGGCGCCGGCGGGTTCGATCGACTCGATGACGATCTGGTATTTCGACGAGCCGGGATAGGTGGTGATCTTGCCGGTGGCGATCACCTCCATGCCCTCTTCGGGGCGATGGGTGAGCCGGGAGAACACGCCCTTCCAGATCACCGCCTCGATGCGGGCCTTGTCGTCCTTCAGCGAAAAATAGGCGTGTCCGGAGGAATGCGGACCGCGGTAGCCGGAAATCTCGCCGCGCACGCGGACATGGCCGAAATTGTCCTCGACCGTGCGGCGGATCGAACCGGACAGCTCGCTGACGGTGAATTCCGCGGCATTGGTCGGCGAATCATCAAGTGCTTGAGGCATGCCCGATTGCGCACCATGAAGACGCCCGCGTCAAGCATGGCGGCAGAGGCTCGCAGCCCGGCGGGGCGCCGGCAATCTTCAAGCCTCGGAAATGATCAAGGATGCATGCGTGATCCACCGTTTTTTTTGGGGGGGATATTTTGCATTTACACTGGTTTTTAACCCCTCAATACTAACAGCTGCCCGGATATCAGGATCGAGGATAAAAATGCGCCCAGCAGGAAACTACCTGACCCGTTTGGCGGGCGAGGATCAGCGCAAGGACGAGCGCCGGCAGGCCAACGCGTCCGGCACCGTCTATTTTCTGCGCCACGGTGTGCGCGGCTACGCGTCACAGCCATGCAGGCTGACCGATATTTCCGAGAGCGGCTGCCGGATTTGTGGTCTGCTGCCCAGTCAGGTGCCTGAATTCCTTTATCTTGTGCTGGACGGCCTGGACATCAAGTTTCCCTGCGCGGTGGTTGCCCGTTCCGACGCCGGCCTGCATCTGAAGTTCATGGCCAATCTGCCGACCGCGATGGTTGACAGGATCGCCCTGCCAAAGCTGCGTCCGAAAAACCCCACCGGCCGGTCCTGAGCGCCCGCGCCTGACCATCGCGCGCCATTGCGCCGGTCCCGGTTCCCGGTGCAGGATGACACCCGCACGAAGCGGGGAATAGCAATATGAAGCATGCGGTGGTGATCGGCGGCGGCCACAACGGGCTGGTCTGCGCCTGGTATCTGGCGTCGGCCGGGCACAAGGTTACGATCTTTGAAAAGAACGACACGGTCGGCGGCGCCGCGATCACCGAGGAATTTCATCCCGGCTTCCGCAATTCCGTCGCCTCCTACACGGTGTCGCTGCTCAATCCCAAGGTGATCGCCGATCTGGAATTGTACCGCCACGGGCTCGAGATCGTCGAGCGGCGGATGGGCAATTTTCTGCCCCTGCCGGACGGGCGGGCGCTGGAGGCCGGACCGGGCGTGACCCGGGCCTCGGTGGCGCAGTTTTCGACCCGCGACGCCGAAGCGCTCGAGGGTTACGACCGGATGCTCGAAAATGCCGCCGGCGTGCTGCGCGACCTGCTGCTCAAGACCCCGCCCAATGTCACCGATGGCGGCTGGCTCTCGGCGATCCCGGAACTTTTGAAGGCGGCGTCGCTGGGCCGGCGGTTTTCCGAATTGTCCCTCGACGCGCGCCGCGACGTGCTCGATCTCTTCACCTGTTCGGCGGCCGAGATCCTCGATCGCTGGTTCGAAAGCGACCCGGTCAAGGCGCTGTTCGGCTTTGACGGCATTGTCGGCGCCTGGACCAGTCCGTACACGCCGGGAACCGGCTATGTGCTGCTGCATCATTGCTTTGGCGAGGTTCACGGCAAGCGCGGCGTCTGGGGCCATGCCATCGGCGGCATGGGCGCCATCACCGGTGCCATGCGCCGGGCCTGCGCGGAAAAGGGCGTGACCATCGCGACCGGCGCGGCGGTCGCCACAATCGAGACCCGGGACGGCCGGGTCAGCGCCGTGGTGACCGAGGACGGAATGCGCCATGAGGCCGATCTTGTCGCCTCCAGCATCCATCCGCAATTGCTGGTCGGCAATCTTCTTGCCGAGGCGCCGTTGCCTCAGGATTTCCGCCGCCGCATCGGCCATTGGCAGAGCGGCTCCGGCACCTTCCGGATGAATCTGGCGCTCGACCGGCTGCCCGATTTCACGGCGCGGCCAAACCGGGGCGACACGCCGGGCGATCATCTGACCGCCGGCATCATCATCGCGCCGTCGCTTGACTACATGGACCGCGCCTATCTCCATTCCCGCTCGGAGGGCTGGTCGCGTGAGCCGATTGTCGAGATGCTGATCGCCTCGACGCTGGATCCGACGCTGGCGCCGGAGGGCCAGCATGTGGCGAGCCTGTTCTGCCAGCATGTGGCGCCAAGCCTGCCGGAGGGTTTTCCCGGCGGCGCGTGCTGGGACGACCACAAGCAGGCTGTCGCCGATTTGATGATCGCCACGGTCGACCGCCATGCGCCGGGATTCGCCAAAAGCGTGATCGGCCGGCAGGTGCTGTCGCCGCTCGATCTCGAGCGCAAGCTGTCGCTGGTCGGCGGCGATATCTTCCATGGCAAATTGAGCCTCAACCAGCTGTTTTCGGCGCGGCCCATGCTCGGCCATGGCGCCTACCGGGCGCCGCTCAAGGGTCTTTACATGTGCGGCTCCTCGACCCATCCCGGCGGCGGCGTCACCGGCGTGCCGGGCCACAATGCGGCGCGCGAAATTCTCAGCGACATCCGCGCCCGGTTTGTGTAGTCGTCAGGCTACAGCAGTCACATTCAGAAAGTCACAAGATGAAGACCGAGATCGAGACCATCAGAGGCGAAACCCCGGGCGTGGCCTATGAGCTGATCGTGCACCATTTGACCGGCACCGAGGCGACGGCGCCGCGCGTCTATATCCAGGCGGGCCTGCATGCCGACGAGCGGCCCGGCGTGGCGGCGATGCATTATCTGATCCCGATGCTGGAACAGGCCGAGGCCGAGGGCCGGCTCAAAGGCTCGCTGACGCTGGTGCCGCATGCCAACCCGATCGGCGCCGCGCAGCATCTCTATGGCGAGCACATGGGCCGGTTTTCGACCGGGACCCGGACCAATTTCAACCGGGATTTTCCGGTTCCCGACGAGACCGGCGTGAGACGGCTCGACAGCGCCGCGTCGCCGGTGTTCGCCGAGCGCCGGCTGAAGAGCCGGCTGCTGGAACTCGCCGACGGCTGCGGAATCGTGCTCGACCTGCATTGCGACGACGAGGGCGTGCAATATATCTACGCGCCCGAGCAATTGTGGCCCGAAATGTCGGACATTGCCGCCTGCCTGGATGCGCAAGCAGCGCTGTTCTGGGACGCCGGCTCGGACAGGGCCTTCGAGGAGGCGGCGTTCGAGCAGATGAAGGCGAGCGCGAAAGATGGCGACCTGTCCGGCCATTGCTGCACCACGGTCGAACTGCGCGGGCAGAATGACGTCGATCCCGCCCTGGGCAGGAAGGACGCCGAGGCGATCTACCGGTTTCTCGTCGGGCGCGGCGTTGTCGCCGCTGACGGCGAGCCAAGCCCGCAACTGGCGAAGAATTTCGTCGGCAAATCAATCCGTCATGTCGACATGGTGCTGGCCCCCGTCGGCGGCACCATCCTGTTTCATGTCGCTCCCGGCGAACGGGTCGAGGCGGGCCAGATGGTTGCCGAGATCGTCGTCAATCCCGGCCGTCCCGACGGGGCGGTGGCGATCACAGCGCCGCAGGCGGGCTTCGTGCTGACCCGGCGGATCCGCCGCTTCATCCGGATGGGCGACAATTTGCTCAAGATCATCGGCGATGCGCCGGCGGTGGCGTCGCGCAAGGGTGCGCTGGAAGATTGAGCCCTCAGGCTGTCCGCGTCATGATCCACGTAACGGTTCAATCCGGCCTTTGACATTTTGTCGCGGACCGGCAAGTGTGGCGTCCAGGTCCTTCGCACGGATATCATTCGGTGAAGGACGGAACTTAGGGACGGCGCCAGTTGCGGCCGTCCAAGCAAGGGAGAAAACAATGCGAATTCTAGCTTCAGCCCTGTCGCGGGCTGCGACCGCGGCGCTGTTGACCGCGGCCATGGCCATCGGCGCAGCCGGGGTGCAGGCCCAGGAGATGAACTTCTTCACCATCGGCACCGGCGGCACCGGCGCCACCTATTTCCCGCTTGGCGGCGCCATCGCCAATGCGATTTCCAACCCGCCCGGTTCGCGTCCCTGCGATGAAGGCGGCTCCTGCGGCGTGCCCGGCCTGGTCGCCGTGGCGCAGTCCTCGCGCGGCTCGGTCGCCAATGTCAACGGCATCAAGTCCGGCATCCTGAGCTCGGGATTCTCCCAGTCCGACGTGGCGTTCTGGGCCTATTCCGGCACCGGAACCTTCGAAGGCCAGGAGCCGATGGGCGATCTGCGCGCCATTGCGGCGCTCTATCCCGAGCACATCCACCTGGTCGCCTCCAAGGCATCCGGCATTGCCTCGGTCGCCGACCTCAAGGGCAAGCGCGTCTCGCTCGACGAGCCCGGCTCCGGCACCTATGTCGACGCCCAGCTGATCCTTGCGGCATTCGGGATCACCGAGGCCGACATCACCGTTGAACACCTGAAGCCCGGCCCGGCCGCCGACGCCATCCGCAACGGCCAGCTTGATGCGCTGTTCTTTGTCGGCGGCTATCCGGCCGGCACGCTGGTCGAACTCGCCTCCAGCGCCGAGGTGACGCTGGTGCCGATTTCCGGTCCGGAAGTGGATGCGATGATGGCGGAATATTCCTTCTTCTCGAAGGATCCGATCCCGGAAGGCACCTATCAGGGCATCCCCGCCGCCGACACGATTGCCGTCGGCGCGCAATGGCTGACCAGCGCCACCCAGTCGGAAGACCTGATCTACGGGATCACCAAGGCGCTGTGGAACGACAACACCCGCGCGCTGCTGGACGCCGGACACGCCAAGGGCAAGTCGGTGACCAAGGAAACCGCACTTGAAGGCATCGGCATTCCGCTGCATCCGGGCGCCGAGAAATTCTACCGCGAAGCCGGCATGATCAAATAGGCCGAGCGACCGGGATTGAACGAGGGCCGTCCGGGACACCGGGCGGCCGCATTTGTCTGAAGTGCCTTTTGCGCGACATGCATGCATTATTTGAAAGTGCTACAGCTTCCTTTGCGCATCCGATTGGATGCGCGGAGCTGTAGAGCCGGGGATGAACCATGAGCCAGACCGACGATCAAGTCATCGACCTTGCCGAGCTTGAACGCAAATATGATCCGGAAATGGCGTTCCGGCCGACCGGAAAGGCGGTGGCGGCTCTCGTCACCGTGGCGCTGGTGGCGATGTCGCTCTACCATTATTACGCAGCCGGCTTCGGTCTGGTGCGCGAACTGATCCATCGCGGCATCCATATTTCCTTCGTGCTCGGGCTGATCTTCATCGTCTTCGGGGCAACCAGGCGCGAGAATGACACGCTGCATCCGTCCAGCGTGCTGCGCCCCGGCGGCATCGGCCTTTGGGATTGGGTCTTCAGCGCGCTCGCCGTGGTGGCGGCACTCTATCTTCCGCTGCTGCCGGCAAGCGCCATATCGGTGCGGGTTGGCAATCCCTCCGGGTTTGATGTGTTCATGGGCACCGCCCTGATCCTGCTGACGCTGGAAGCCGCAAGGCGGTCGATCGGCTGGACGCTGACCGCCATTGCTGTCGCCTTCATGAGCTACGGCCTGTTCGGCCAATACATGCCCGGCGTGTTCCGGCATCCCGGCGCCTCCTGGAGCGCGCTGGTCAACCATCTCTACATGACCGACCAGGGCATTTACGGCATCGCCGTCGGCGCGGTGGCGAAATACGTGTTCCTGTTCGTGCTGTTCGGCGTGCTCGCCACCCGCATCGGTCTCGGCAAATTGTTCATCGACGCCGCCTCCTCGATCGCCGGACGCTATGCCGGGGGACCTGCCAAGGTGGCGATCTTTTCCTCGGCGCTGCTCGGCACCATTTCCGGCTCTTCCATCGCCAACACGGTGACCACCGGCTCGCTCACCATTCCGGCGATGAAGAAGGTCGGCTACCGCCCGCATTTCGCCGCCGCCGTGGAGGCCACCGCCTCGACCGGCGGACAGATCACCCCGCCGATCATGGGCGCCGCCGCCTTCATCATGGTCGAGTTTCTGGAAATTCCCTATCGCGACATCGTCTTCGCGGCGATGTTCCCGGCGCTGCTGCACTATGTCGGCATCTTCGCCATGGTGCATTTCGAGGCCAAGCGCCTGGGCCTGCGCGGCCTGCGCCCTGACGAGATGCCGCAGATGATCAAGGTGTTCACCGAGAACTGGCTGGCGGTGATCCCGCTCTTGATCCTGATGGCGCTGATCCTGACCGGCAGGACGCCCGATTTCGCCGCCGTCTGGGGGATCACCGCCTGTATCGTCGTCGGCTTCATCACCCCGCACAACCGGCTGACGGTGAAGGACCTGGTCGACGCCCTGTCGCTGGGCGCCAAATATGCGCTCGCCGTCGGCGCCGCGGCGGCCGTGGTCGGCATTGTCGTCGGCGTCGTCACGCTCACCGGCACCGCGTTCCGGCTGTCCTTCATCATCACCCAGACCGCCGCCAGCATCGGCGCCACGCTGACCGCGCTGCTGCCCGATGGCCTGGTCACCATCAATGCGCTGGCGCTGTTCTTCACGCTGCTGTTCACCGCATTCGCCTGCATCCTGATGGGCGCCGGCATTCCCACCACCGCCACCTACATCATCCTGGTTTCGGTGGCCGCTCCCGCCCTGTCGCTGCTGGGCGTCGAGCCGCTGGTCTCGCATTTCTTCGTGTTCTATTACGGCGTGCTGGCCGACATCACCCCGCCGGTGGCGCTTGCGGCCTATGCGGCGGCGGGCATCGCCGGCTCCAACCCGTTCCAGACCGGCAACACCGCCTTCCGGCTCGGCATCGCCAAGGCGCTGGTGCCCTTCGTGTTCGTCTATTCGCCGTCGCTGCTGCTGGTCACCCAGGGTTTCACCTGGGAGGCGTTCTTCATCACGCTGACCGGCGCCACGCTCGGCATTGTCATGCTGGCCGGCGCCTTCACCGGCTTCGTGGTGGCGCCGCTGCGCGGCTTCGAGCGAATCTGGCTCGGTCTGGTGGCGCTGCTGTTCGTGGCGCCGGGGCTGACCACCATGGCGATCGGCCTTGTGCTGGCGCTGCCGGTGTTCCTGCGCCAGGCGGCGATCTGGTACAAGCTGCGGCAGTCGCCTGATTGAATTTGTCAGACCGGTTCAGCGGTTGCCGTAATAGAGCGAGACCGCGTGCTCGGCTTCGGCGAAGAACAGCCAGCGCTCCGCCAAGAGCCCGATCAGCATCGACAGGGCAGCGGCGAGGTTGAACAAGGCCGGGGCGTCGCTGAGGCCGACGATCGCCAGAATGACGATCGGCACCATCCCGCCCAGCGCCAGCGCCAGCCCGCGCAGTTTGCTTGCGTGTTTGCGCCCGATCACGTGCACCATCTCGCGGGTGAGATAGTTCTCGCCGCTGTGCGGCCGCTCAAGCAGGCGGACCTTGCCGATGAAGCCGAGACCGGTGGCTGTTTCCGGCGTTGAGCCGGCGTCGGAAAGGCGGGCGCGGCTAGCGCGGATCCACCACATGCATTTGGCCGCCCAGGCGAGCGCGATGAACGCGATGCCCCAGATTTCGGGCGAGGCATGCTTGCCGAGCGCCGAGGCCAGCAGCCAGCCTGATGAGAGCGCGAAACCCAGATAGACCAATGGCGTGAGCGGCGTCTTCCACTGCGGCACGGTGTTGAGCTGGGCGTAGATCATCGCCGTGGCGAACACCGTGGCGGCGGCGCCAAGGGAGACCAGCGCTCCCAGCACCGCAAGCCGTTCGCCGGTCAGCATCCAGAGAGCCGCGTAGATTGCGAACAGGAACAGGGTCAGGATGGCGGCGATGCCCTCGCGTGACAGCCAGCTGGAGCGCCATTGGCTCAATGCCCGCCAGGCCCGTTCGGGATGGCCGAGATGGAAGGTGGAAGCCAGCAGTCCGGCCACCGCGAGCCCGCCGCCCGCGAGCGAGACGGCGAAAGCGCGGCCCGCGCCGCCACCCACCGGAAACCCCAGGCCCACGAGAAAGATCAGCCCGAATCCGGCGCCTGAGGCGACGGTGAAGAAAATGACGGAAACGGCTGGGTGCATGATGATCTATCCGAGTCTGTCGAGCGCCGCGTCAAGCCAGCCGAGAAAGCCATCGGCTTTCGGCGTGCCCGGAAGGCACGATGCGGCCTGACGGGCGGGTTCGGGCCGGGTCCCGGGATTGGTCTTCGGCCGGGGCGGCAGATATGTGTTGACGGGCCTCGTGCCCATTTCCGGCATCAGGTCGATGCCGCCACGCGCGGCGACAAGCAGCGACACGTCGGACCCGGGGTCGTTGAAATCGCCGAAATGGCGGGCGCTCGACGGGCAGGTGCGCACGCAGGCCGGGATACGGTCTTCCTCGGGCAGCGTGTCGCTATAGATCCGGTCGACGCAGAGCGTGCATTTCTTCATGACGTTTTCGACCGGGTCCATCTCGCGCGCGCCATAGGGGCAGGCCCAGGCGCAGAGCCCGCAGCCGATGCACAGATCCTCGGTCACCAGCACGATGCCGTCCTCGCTCCGCTTGTGGCTGGCGCCGGTGGGGCAGACGGTGACGCAAGGGGCGTCGTCGCAGTGCAGGCAGGATTTGGGGAAATGCACGATCTGCGCCGGCGCATTTTCCGGCGTCACCTCGAAGGTGTGGATCCGGTTCAGCCAGGCGCCGGACACGTCGGCGCCATAGGCGTCGACATCGGACAGCGGCGAGGCCTGCGCGCCGGAGTTCCATTCCTTGCAGTTGACCGCGCAGGCATGGCAGCCAACGCAGGTGTCGAGATCGATGACAAGACCGAGCCGTTTTTGGGTGGCGGCGGGGAGACTGGTCATTTGGCGCGCTCCCGTCCGAAGGCCACACTGTCGGGCGCCGGCCCCACCGGGCTCACCTGCGCGCCAGCCCGGGGCAGGCTTTGCCCGCTGGTCTGGTCCTGGTCCTTACGGATCGCCACCCGCAGGTCGAACCAGGCCGCCTGGCCGGTGATCGGATCGGAATTGGCCCAGCGGCGGCCGTCGCCTTTCGGTGGCAGCAATTCATCGATCAGATGGTTGAGCAGGAAGCCCCGTTCGGCCTCCGGCGCGTCGGCGTCGAGCGCCCAGGCGCCGGCGCGTTTGCCGATGGCGTTCCAGGTCCACAGCGTCGCGCCGTTGACGGCCTCCATCCGGCGGATCTTGACCCGGATCTGTGCCGATTGCGATGTCACCAGCGCCCAGTCGCCGTCCTTGAGCCCCGCCCGGTCGCAGACATCGCCCGGCACATAGAGCGCGTTCTCGCCATGGATCTGCCTGAGCCAGGCGTTCTGCGATCCCCAGGAATGGTACATCGCCGCCGGCCGCTGGGTGATGGCGTGCAGCGGGAAGGTCTCGCCGTCGAGGCCATCTTCCATGAACGGCGGGTACCAGACAGGCAGCGGGTCAAAACAGGTCCTGATCCGCGCGCGGTGATGCTCCGGCGGAATCGGCTTCAGCTTGCCTTCGGCGGCGAGCTGGAACTTGCGCAGAGGCTCGAGATAGAGCTGGAAGATGTTCTCCACCGGCCCGTCCTGCAGCCCGTTGGCAATGGCCCAGTCGCTCCAGGCCCGGTTGGCATGCTTGAAATAGCGCGCCTGCGCCGGCACATGGCTCTCGAAAAAGCCGCCATTGTCGATGTAGCGCCGCAGTTGGTCCGGATTGGGCTCGCCGCGCCCGGTCTTGCCGCCGTCCTTGCCGCGCCAGCCCGACAGCGGCCCGATGCCCGGCTTGCGCTGGTGGTTGACCATGTAGTCGGCGTAATCCCTGTAGACCGGCTTGCCGTCCGCATCGATCATGCCGGGGAGCTTCAGCCTTGCGCCGAGATCCAAGAGCACGCTCTGGAAGCCGCGCACGTCGCGGTCGGGCTCGACCACCGGCCAGCGGATCGAATCGCACATGGCTTCGGGTTCGCTGATCGGCCGGTCCAAGAGCGAGATGCAGTCGTGCCGTTCGAGATAGGTGGTGTCGGGCAGGATCAGGTCGGCAAACGCCACCATTTCGGAGGAATAGGCGTCCGAATAGATGATCTTCGGGATGATGTAATTGCCCGCCTCGTCCTTGTCGGTCAGCATCTGCATCACCGACGAGCTGTTCATCGACGAGTTCCAGGCCATGTTGGCCATGTAGAGGAACAAGACGTCAATGCCGTAGGGATCGCGGGCGTGGGCATTGGAAATGACCATGTGCATCAGCCCGTGCGCCGACAGCGGCGCATCCCAGGAAAACGCCTTGTCGATGCGCTGCGCCGTCTCGCCGTCGGCTTCGAGCAACAGGTCTTCCGGCCCGCGCGGATAACCCAGATGCGGCCCTGCAAGCGCCGTGTCGGCGCAGGCGCCGCCATGCGGCCGCGGCTGACCGGCAACCGGGCGCGGATAGGGCGGCTTGAAGCGGAAACCCCCGGGGCAGTCGATCGAGCCGATCAGGATCTGCAGCAGGTGCAGCGCGCGGGCGGTCTGGAAGCCGTTGGAATGGGCCGAGATGCCGCGCATGGCGTGAAACGCCACCGGCCGCCCGATCATCCGCGCGTGCCGCTCGCCCTTCATGTTGGTCCAGGGCTGCTCGATGATCACTTCGCGCTCGAAAGCGGCTTCGGCGATCTCGCCGGCGATGCGGATGATGGTCTCCGCCGCAATCCCGGTGCGCTCGGCGACAGCGGCGGGCGCGTAGCGCGGATCAAGATATTTGCCGGCTAACAATTCGAACACCGGCGCGGCGCGGCGGCCATCGGCCAGCTCGAAACTGCCTTTGAGCGCAGGCTTGATTCCGGGCGTGGCGGACGACAGTACCGTCCCGCTCGCGCGATCGGCCACCAGCGGCACGCCTTCCCCGTCGCGGGCGAACAGGCCGTGGCCGACGCCGTCGGGGTCGTCGATCACCAGCCAGGGCGCATTGGTGTAGCGGATCAGATAATCGACATCGATCTTGCCGGTGCGCAGCAGCTCGTGCGCCAGTGCGAGAATCAGCAGCCCGTCGGTGCCGGGCGTAATGCCGAGCCATTCGTCGGCGATGGCGTTGTAGCCGGTGCGCACCGGATTGACGCCGATCACCTTGACGCCGCGGGCTTTCAGCTTGCCCAGCCCGATCTTGATCGGGTTGGAATCATGGTCCTCGGCGACGCCGAAGATCATGAACAGCTCGGTCTTCTCCCAGTCCGGCGCGCCGAACTCCCAGAACGCCCCGCCCATGGTGTAGATGCCGGCGGCGGCCATGTTGACCGAGCAGAAGCCGCCATGGGCGGCGTAGTTGGGAGTGCCGAAGGCTTGCGCCCACCAGCCGGTCATCGACTGGCTCTGGTCGCGGCCGGTGAAGAAGGCGAGCTTGCGCGGGTCGCTGCGGCGCACCTCGCCGAGCCAGCCGGTGGCGAGAGCCAGCGCCTCGTCCCATTCGATTTGTTTGAATTCGCCCGAGCCGCGCTCGCCGGTCCTCAGCAGCGGCTTCTTCAGCCGCGCCGGGGAATAATGCTGCATGATGCCGGCCGATCCCTTGGCGCAGAGCACGCCCTTGTTGATCGGATGGTCGCGGTTGCCCTCGATGTAGCGGACCTGGCCGTCCTCGAGATGAACATCGATGCCGCAGCGGCAGGCGCACATGTAACAGGTGGTCTTGCGAATTCCGGTCGTGCCGGGAGCCGCGCCCGGAGCCCTGCTGGTCTGGTCCATTCCGCCCCTCTCCGCGCGTCCCGCCCGATGGCCCGATTGCGGCAACCACAGGGCAATCCAGCAACCGGCGCCTCCGCGACTGCCGCGTAAACGGAGCCCGCGGCCGCTCAAAAGTCAAGGCCGGGGCATAACGCCAGATTGACTTCCTCTAGGGCCAGAGAGGCGCGGCGCGGCGGCGCTCAGGCAGCAAGGGGGGAAACGCCGGGGATTGGAAAACCGGACGCTATCTCAACAGGCTGTCTTGCCGGGCACGGTGCAGTAGAGACCATGCAGCACCTCGAGGATGGCGCGGACTTCGGTCCCCTTGAGCGAATAATAGATGGTCTGGGCATCGCGCCGGGTGTTGACCAGATCGGCGTCGCGCAGCTTGCGCAAGTGATGCGACATCGCCGGCTGCGACAGGCCGCCCATGTCGGCGAGCCTGAGCACGCTTTGCTCGCCATCGAGCAGGATGCAGAGAATGCGCAGGCGCACCGGTTGCGACAGCATCTCCATCAGTTTCGCCGCATCGCTCATGCGCGGCTCCAGTTCAAGCATGTCGTGTGCATCCAGCATGGGCGGCAATCCGTCTGTGAACATTCGTCAGCTCTTATATAAAGAACATGTACGGATGTTTCAAGTTTTGGCCGCGGCAGGGCTTATATCAAGGGTCTACAGCGCGTTTTGCGCATCCGCGCGGCGCCGCGGTGCTGTCGCGGACAATCAGTTCGACTTCCAGGATCTTTGTCTCGACCGCCAGGCTGGAGGCCGAGCGAATGTGGCCCAGCAACATTTCCGCCGCCGCATACCCGATCCGGTAGCGCGGCTGGTGCAATGTGGTCAGCGCCGGAATGTACCGCCGCGCGATGGCGATGTCGTCAAATCCCACCACCGAGACATCGTCGGGGACCGCAACGCCGTGCCGTGCCAGCTCGGAAATGAAGCCGAACGCCATCTGGTCGGAATGGCAAAACAGCGCGGTGGGCCGCTGTTTCAGATCGAGCCATGCCAGCGCGGCCCGCGCCCCGGCGTCGAGGCTGAAATCCCCCGGAAACAGATGCCGGGGATCAAAGGTCAGCCCCAATGCGGCCAGACCGGCCAGCGCGCCGGCGCTCCGGCCGCGGGTCAGGACATTTTCCTCCGGTCCGCAGATCATGCCGATGCCGCGGTGCCCAAGGCCGGCGAGATGCGCAATCGCCAGTTCTCCGCCGCGCGTATTGTTGGCGCGCACCGACGGAAACTGGCCGCGCGGCGTCCATTCGCAGGCGAAAATGATCGGCGGCGAGCCGGAGCCGGAGGTTGCCGCCGACAGAACCGGGTCCGGCAGCGAGCCGTCGAGGCCGATGATGCCGTCGGCGCGGGTCGCATGCAGATATTCCGATACGAGCTGCGGCTTCATATGCGCCTGCCTGGTGTCGACGACAAGCATGTTGAAATCCGCCTTCGACAGCGCCGTCTCGATGCCGGCGAGAATTTCGGAGAAAAACGGATTTCCCAGATTCGGCACCAGCACGACGATGGCGCCGGTGCGCTGGCGCCTGAGATTGCGGGCCGAGAGATTGACCCTGTAGCCGCTCTTCTCGGCTGCCGCCAGCACAAGGTTACGCGTTGATTCCGCGACGGTTTCGGGCTTGCTCAGCGCCCGGCTGACGGTCGCGGTGGAGACCCCTGCAAGCCTGGCGACATCGGTGATCCTCGGCGCTTTTTGTTCCATGATACGCTGCATTCCCGGTTACGCGCCGGGGCGTACGAACGCTGCCAGCAAATATCACTTGACTCCAAATCGCATCGCGGTCAACCTTTATGTAATCGATTGCAATGCAGCATAGTGACGCGCCATGTAATCGATTGAAAAACGGTGTGAGGACACCGGTTGGCCCGGGTCGCCGCGAGCGCGGCGGGATCGGGAGGAGGCTCAATCCTGGGAGGGAATTCGATGAACACATTCAAGCTTTTTCTGGCTGGCGCGTCCGCGCTGGCGCTTTCCGCCGCTGCAAACGCGGCCGAACTGGAAGTCACGCACTGGTGGACGTCCGGCGGCGAAGCCGCGGCTGTCGCCGAATTCGCCAAGGCGTTTGACGCCACCGGCAACAAATGGGTCGACGGCGCCATCGCCGGCGGCGGCAGCACCGCCCGTCCCGTCATGATCTCCCGCATCACCGGCGGCTCGCCGATGGCCGCGACGCAATTCAACACCGGCCGCCAGGCCGAGGAACTGGTCGAGGCAGGCCTGTTGCGCGACTTCACCGAGCTGGCCGAGAAAGAGAACTGGAAGGCCGCGATTCGTCCGTCGAGCCTGCTCGACGGCTGCACGGTGGATGGCAAGGTCTACTGTGTGCCGGTCAACATCCACTCCTGGCAGTGGCTGTGGCTCTCCAACAAGGCCTTTGAAGACGCCGGCGTGCCGGTGCCGACCAACTGGGACGAGTTCGTCGCCGCTGCTCCCGCTCTCGAAAAGGCCGGAAAGATCCCGCTCGCCATCGGCGGCCAGGCCTGGCAGACGACCGGCGCGTTCAACGTGCTGATCCCGGCTATCGCCGGCAAGGACGTCTTCCTGAAGGTCTACAAGGACCATGACGCCGAAGCAGCCGCCGGCCCGGAAATCGCCAAGGTGTTCAAGGCCGCCGACGACGCGCGCCGGATGTCGGCGAAATCCAACGTCCAGGATTGGAACCAGGCGACCAATCTCGTCATCACCGGCCAGGCCGGCGGTCAGATCATGGGCGACTGGGCGCAGGGCGAGTTTCAGGTTGCCGGACAGGTCGCGGGGCAGGACTATACCTGCCTGCCCGGTCTCGGCGTCAACGAACTGATCTCCACGGGCGGCGACTCCTTCTACTTCCCCAAGCTGGACGACGCTGACAAGACCGCAGCTCAGGAAGCGCTTGCCTCGACCATGCTCAACCCGGCGACGCAGGTTGCGTTTAACCTGAAGAAGGGATCCGTGCCGGTGCGCGGCGACGTTGACGTCTCCGCCGCCAACGACTGCATGAAGAAGGGTCTCGAAATCCTCGCCAAGGGCAACATCATACCCGATACCAACCAGCTCAATACCGAGGACACCAACAATCAGCTCAACGATCTGTTCGTGGAGTTCTTCAAGACTCCCTCGCTGACGCCGGAGGAAGCGCAGAAGCGCTACGCCGCGATCATCGCATCCGCCGACTGATTGTAACGTCAAACGCGACAGGCCGGTCCCCATCCGGACCGGCCTGTCCGCGCACAGCCGGAGTCCGTCATGAGCACCAGCGGCACTGCCAACCGCCGACCCAGCCAGATGTTCAGGAATCTGAACGCCAAGATCGCATCGATTCCGATGATCCTGACCGCATTGCTCGTCTTCCTGGGCGGCACGGTGTGGACGATCGTCTACTCGTTCACCAATTCGAAGCTGCTGCCGAGATTGAAATTCGTGGGCCTCGACCAATATGAGCGTCTGTGGTCGGCGCCGAGATGGCTGACGTCAATCGAGAACCTTCTCGTCTACGGCGTTCTCTCGCTGATCTTTTCGCTGGTGATCGGCTTCCTGCTCGCCGCGCTGCTCGACCAGAAGATCCGCTTCGAAGGCGTCTTCCGCACCATCTTCCTCTATCCATTCGCACTCTCCTTCGTCGTCACCGGGCTGACCTGGCAGTGGATCCTCAATCCCGATTTCGGCGTGCAGAACATCGTGCGGTCCATGGGATGGGAGAGCTTCTCGTTCAACCCGCTCTACGACCAGGACATCGTCATCTATGGCATCCTGATCGCCGGACTCTGGCAGGGCACCGGGCTGATCATGTGCCTGATGCTTGCGGGCCTGCGCGGCATCGATGAGGATATCTGGAAGGCGGCGCGCGTCGACGGCATTCCGATGTGGAAAACCTATCTGTTCATCGTCATCCCGATGATGCGCCCGGTCTTCATCACCACGCTGGTCATTATCGCGTCGGGCATCGTCCGGCTCTACGACCTGGTTGTGGCGCAGACGAGCGGCGGACCCGGCGGCGCTTCCGAGGTGCCCGCGAAATATGTCTACGACTACATGTTCCTCGCCCAGAATCTTGGACAAGGCTTCGCCGCATCGACCATGATGCTGCTGTCGGTCGCCATTATCGTCGTCCCTTGGGCCTATCTCGAATTCGGAGGGCACAAACGTGGCTGACATTCAGACGCTGAACACGGTTGCCGTCGGCATTGATCCCGTCGCCAGCCAGATGTCCGGCCCGCAGGGCGCAAAGCCGCGCCGGGCGCTGTCGCGCCGCAACATCTTTCTCTATGGCACGCTCATCCTTGTCGCCGCCTATTACCTGGTGCCGCTCTATGTGATGATCGTCACCTCGTTGAAAGGAATGCCGGAAATCCGTCTCGGCAACATTTTCTCGCCGCCGGTCGAAATCACCTTCGAGCCCTGGGTCAAGGCCTGGGCGACGGCCTGTACCGGGCTCAATTGCGATGGCCTGAGCCGAGGTTTCTGGAATTCTGTGCGGATCACCGTGCCCTCGGTGATCTTCTCGATCGCGGTGGCATCGGTGAACGGCTACGCGCTCGCCAACTGGCGCTTCAAGGGCGCCGACACATTCTTTACCATCCTGATCGTCGGCGCCTTCATTCCCTACCAGGTGATGATCTATCCGATCGTCATCCTGCTCAGGGAGATCGGCCTCTACGGCACGCTGTGGGGTCTGGTGATCGTGCACTCGATTTTCGGCATGCCGATCCTGACGCTGCTGTTCCGCAACTATTTCAGTTCGGTCCCCGAAGAGTTGTTCAAGGCGGCGCGGGTGGACGGCGCCGGTTTCTGGCGGATCTATTTCGTCATCATGCTGCCGATGGCGCTGCCGATCTTCGTGGTCGCGATCATCCTTCAGATCACCGGAATCTGGAACGACTTCCTGTTCGGCGTGATCTACACCAAACCCGACACTTACCCGATGACCGTGCAGCTCAACAATATCGTCAATTCGGTTCAGGGCGTGAAGGAATACAACGTCAACATGGCGGCGACAATCCTGACCGGACTGGTGCCGCTGTTCGTCTATTTCGTATCCGGAAAGTTGTTCGTGCGCGGCATCGCGGCCGGTGCGGTGAAGGGATAACAGCATGACAAGTGTTTCGATCCGCGATCTGAGCTTGAAATTTGGCGCCCTCGAGGTTCTCAAATCACTCAGCATTGATATTGAAGACGGCGAGTTTCTGGTGCTGCTGGGACCATCGGGCTGCGGGAAGTCGACATTGCTCAATTGCATTGCCGGCCTGCTCGACATTTCCGACGGCCAGATCTTCATCAAGGGCAGGAATGTCACCTGGGAGGAACCCAAGGACCGCGGCATCGGCATGGTGTTCCAGTCCTATGCGCTCTATCCGCAGATGTCGGTGAAGGGCAACCTGTCATTCGGCCTCAAGACAGCCAAGGTGCCGAAGGATGAAATCGCCAGGCGGATCGCCCGCGCCGCCGAAGTGCTGCAGATCGAGCCCTTGCTTGAGCGCAAGCCGGCGCAATTGTCCGGCGGTCAGCGCCAGCGCGTCGCCATCGGCCGCGCCCTGGTGCGCGATGTCGATGTGTTCCTGTTCGATGAACCGCTGTCCAATCTCGACGCCAAGCTGCGCGCCGAGCTGAGGGTCGAGATCAAGCGGCTGCATCACCGGCTCAAGAACACCATGATCTATGTCACCCATGACCAGATCGAGGCGCTGACGCTGGCCGACCGCATCGCCATCATGCGCAACGGCATCATCCAGCAGCTCGCCAGTCCGCATGAGATCTACAACCGCCCGGTCAATCTCTATGTTGCCGGCTTCATGGGCTCGCCGGGGATGAATTTCCTGGAAGGCGAGATCACGCATCACAGCGAGGCTGCGTTGAATTTCGGCTCCACCAAAGTCCCGCTGGGCCGCTATCCCTTTGTCAGCGATGAGCGGGCCGGCAAGGCCATCTTCGGGATCAGGCCGGAACATGTGAGCTGCGGTCCCGCAACAGCGAATGAACCGTTCAGCACGGAAGTCGAGGTCGAGGTGGTCGAGCCGATGGGCGCCGACACGCTGGTCTGGGCGATCCTGGACGGCAAGGAATTCCGGTTTCGCGTCGACGGCCAAAGCGCGTTGCGCGAAGGCGAAAGAGTCCGCATCGGCTTCGATCCGGCCCGCGCCTCCATCTTCGACGCGGGCACCGAGCTGCGGCTCTGACCGGTCAGGCGGCAAGGACTGGCCAGGACGATGCGGCCAGCAATGAATTTGGCCCCGGTCCCGCGACCGGGTCATGAAAACAGACACCCTGCTGCACTCAGGCACGGTACAATCAGGAAAGTCAAAACCGATGGATTTCTCGTTTCAGCTCTACAGCGCTCGCAATTTTCAGCCATGGCCGGATGTCCTGGCGATGCTCGCCGAAGCCGGCTGCACACAGGTGGAAGGCTTCGGCGGCGTCTATGAGGACCCGGCCAGCTTCCGCGCCGTCATGGATGCCCATGGCCTCGCCATGCCGTCGGGCCATTTCTCCATCGACGCGCTGGAGACCGATCTCGACGGCGTCTTCGCCAAGGCCAGGACGCTCGGCATCAAGACCATCTATTGCCCGCATCTGGTCGAGGACCTGCGTCCCGCCGACCGGGCCGGCTGGGAGGCTTTTGCCGCCCGGCTCGAGGCTGTCGGCGCCAAGGTGCGCGCCGAGGGCTATGGTTTCGGCTGGCACAATCATGCCTTCGAATTCGTGGCGCTGGCCGACGGCACGGTGCCGATGCAGGTCATTCTCGACAGCGCGCCCAGCATCGAGTGGGAAGCCGACATCGCCTGGATCATCCGCGGCAAGGGCGATCCGGCCGACTGGATCAAACGCTATGACAGCCGCATCACCGCGGTGCACGTCAAGGATATCGCCGCTGCGGGCGAGTGCGAGGACGAGGACGGCTGGGCCGATGTCGGCCACGGCACCGTCGGCTGGACAGCACTGCTCGAGCAGCTGCGCGCCTCGGGCGTCAAACGTCTCTACATCATGGAACACGACAAGCCGTCGGATGCGACCCGGTTTGCCAGGCGCTCGATCGCCTGGCTCAAGGGCAAGGGAGAATAATCGTCATGGCCACATTGGGCGTCGGCATCATCGGCTGCGGCAATATTTCAACCTCCTACCTGAGGCTTGCACCGCTGTTTAGGGGCATCGAGATCCGCGCCTGCGCGGATATCAATGCCGAGGCGGCGAAGGCGCGCGCCGAAGAATATGGCATCCGCGCGGAAAGCGTCGGGGATCTGCTCAAGGCTTCCGACATCGACATGGTCGTCAATCTGACGGTGCCGGCCGTGCATTATGCGGTGTCGGCGCAGGTGCTTGACGCCGGAAAGCATGTCTATTCGGAAAAGCCCTTCGTGCTGTCGGTTGCGGAGGGCCGGGATCTCGCCGCCCGCGCCGAAAAACACGGCGTCAGGGTCGGCTCGGCCCCGGACACGTTCCTGGGCGGCGCGCACCAGCTTGCCCGCCATCTGGTCGACAGCGGCGCCGCCGGCCGGATCACCGGCGGCACCTGCCATGTGCTCAGCCCCGGCATGGAGCACTGGCATCCCAATCCGGATTTCTTCTTCAAGCCCGGCGGCGGTCCGATCCTGGATCTTGGCCCCTATTACATCTCCAACCTGGTGCAGCTGATCGGCCCGGTGGTGCGCGTCGCCGCCATGTGCTCTGTCCCCAGCCCGGAGCGCAAGATCACCTCCGAGCCGCGGCATGGCGAGATGATCAAGGTCGAAACGCCGACCACGGTGCACGCCATTCTCGAATTCGCCAATGGCGCGCTGGTCACGCTCGGCGCCAGCTGGGACGTCAAGAGCCATGGCCACCGGCCGATGGAGCTCTACGGCACCGAGGCCAGCCTGATCGTTCCGGATCCGAATTTCTTCGGCGGAAAGGTGGAGCTGATTGAGGCTGGCGGGGTGGCGCGTGAACTGCCGGCATGGGATCATCCTCTCGGCGTGCCCAATCAAGAGCACAAGCAGGGGATGATGGCCAATTACCGCACCGCCGGCCTGGCCGACATGGCGAGCGCCATTCTCGAGGGGTGGCCGCACCGCTGTTCGCTGGAATTTGCGCTGCATGTGGTGGACGTGATGACCGCGATCCTCCATTCTGGGGAGACCGGCACCTTCATCCAGCTGACGACCAGCTGTGACCAACCTGCTCCGCTGGGTCTCGAGGAAGCAGCGTTACTCCTCAATGAGAAAGACTAGCATTCATGTGGACACCAGCATCGGACCGTTATGACAGCATGAAATACCGGCGCGTTGGCCGCTCCGGGCTCAAATTGCCTGCGATTTCGCTCGGCCTGTGGCACAATTTCGGCGGCGATACGCCGCACGAACTCAAGCGTGAGCTGTGCCGCACCGCGTTTGATCTCGGCATCACCCATTTCGATCTGGCCAACAATTACGGCCCGCCGCCCGGATCGGCGGAAACCGCCTTCGGCGAGATCCTGAGGACGGACTTTCACGGGCTTCGCGATGAGATGATCATTTCGTCGAAGGCCGGATACGGCATGTGGCCGGGTCCCTATGGCGAGTGGGGCAGCCGCAAATATCTCATCTCCAGCTGCGACCAGAGCCTCAAGCGCATGGGCCTCGACTATGTCGACATTTTCTACTCGCATCGTTTCGATCCCGAAACGCCGCTTGAGGAAACCATGATGGCGCTCGATCAGATCGTCCGCTCGGGCCGGGCGCTCTATGCCGGAATATCGAGCTACAATTCCAAGCGCACCGCCGAGGCCGCGGCGATCCTCAAGCAGCTCGGCACCCCCTGCCTGATCCATCAGCCGAGCTATTCGATGATCAACCGCTGGGTCGAGGAGGATGGCCTGCTCGACACGCTGGATGTGCACGGCATCGGCTCGATTGTGTTCTCGCCCCTGGCCCAGGGCATGCTGACCGGCAAATATCTCAAGGGCATTCCCGAGGACAGCCGCGCCGCGCAGGAAAAATCGCTCAACGCCGATTTCCTCAACGAGCGCAATCTCGGCAATATCCGCGCACTCAACGCAATCGCAGAGCGCCGCGGCCAGACGCTGGCGCAGATGGCGCTGGCCTGGGTGCTGCGCGGCGGCCGGGTCACCTCCGCCCTGATCGGCGCCAGCAAGCCGCAGCAGATCATCGATTGCGTCGGCGCGCTCGCCAATCTGGAGTTCACCGAGGCGGAGCTGAGTGAAATCGATTCCTATGCCCGCGAGGCCGACATCAATCTTTGGGCGGCGTCCGCCGAGCGCAAGGGACCCAAGAGAAAATGATCATCAATCCGATCCTGCCCGGCTTCAATCCCGACCCCTCGATCTGCCGGGTGGGGCCGGACTATTACATCGCCACATCCACCTTCGAATGGTATCCGGGCGTGCAGATCCATCACTCGACGGATCTCGTCAATTGGCGGCTGGTCGGCCGGCCGCTCGATCGCATGAGCCAGCTTGACATGCGCGGCAATCCGGATTCCTGCGGCATCTGGGCGCCCTGCCTGTCCTCTGCCGACGGCCTGTTCTGGCTGGTCTACACCGACGTCAAGCGCTTCGACGGCAATTTCAAGGACAGCCACAACTACATCGTCACCGCGCCGGATATCACCGGGCCGTGGTCGGACCCGGTGCGGGTCAATTCGTCGGGTTTCGATCCGTCGCTGTTCCACGATGATGACGGACGCAAATGGTTCCTCAACATGCTCTGGAACCATCGCTCCAACTCGATCGGCGGAAGTCCAAAACACCCGGCCTTCGCCGGCATCCTGATGCAGCAATATGATCCGGCCGCGGGCAAGCTGACCGGCAAGCCTCAGAACATTTTCCCCGGCAGCAGCCACGGTCTGGTCGAGGGCGCGCATCTGTTCAAGCGGGATGGCTGGTACTATCTGACCGTCGCCGAGGGCGGAACCGGCTATGGCCATGCCGTCACCATGGCGCGCTCACGCTCCTTGTCCGGCCCCTATGAGCTTCATCCGGAGACTTTCCTGATGACCTCCAAGGACGCGCCGGAGGCACCGCTGCAGCGCGCCGGCCACGGCCAGATCGTCGAAACGCCCGATGGCGCTGTCTACCACACCCATCTGTGTTCGCGGCCGCTGCCGGGAACCCGCCGCTCGCCGCTTGGCCGCGAGACCGGTCTGCAGAAATGCGTCTGGGGCGAGGATGGCTGGTTGCGGCTGGCCCATGGCGGTCTTGTGCCGGCTCTGGAAGTCGACGCGCCGGATCCGTCGAGCCGCAAAGTGCCGCCGGCGCCGGTCAGACGCAGTTTTGACGGCGCTGAGCTTCCGGAGGAGTTCCAGTGGCTGAGGACGCCATGTCCCGAACGGATTTTCAGCCTGACCGGATCGGCGCTGAGATTGATAGCGCGCGAATCGATCGGCAGCTGGTTCGAGCAATCGCTGGTGGCGCGCAGGCAGGAGCATCTGAGCTTCTGCGCCGAAACCACGCTGTCGTTTTCGCCGGAGCACTTCCAGCAGGCGGCCGGATTGGTGCATTATTACAACCGCCACAAGTTCCATTTCCTCGCCGTCACCTGGCACGAGGAGATGGGGCGGGTGCTGACCATTCTCAGTTGCCCCGGCGACTGGCCGGATGGGCGATTGCAGTTTCCGCTCGACCAGCCCGTGCAACTGCCGGCCGATGGCGCGGTTGACCTCGCCATGGAGGTGGACGGCACTGAACTGCTGTTTCTCTACAAGATCCCGGGCGGCGAGTGGACGCGGGTCGGGCCGGCGCTCGACGCCAGCGTGATTTCCGACGAGGGCGGGCGCGGCGAACATGGCTCGTTCACCGGCGCATTCACCGGCATGGCGGCGTTCGACACCTCCGGCGACGCGATCACCGCGGATTTCACCCAGTTTGCCTATATTCCCATGGATGAGTGATGCGCAGCGCGCTGTGCATCTATGATGTGGGGACCGGCGCGGTTGACGAGGTGCTGGCGACCTCCCGCCTGATCGAGGCGCCGAACTGGACGCCGGACGGCGCGTGCCTGATCGTCAATGGCGATGGCCGGATGTTCCTTGTTCCGCTGCATGCGCCCGATCTGCTGCCGATCGACACCGGCCATGCGGTTCAGTGCAACAACGACCATGGCGTCTCGCCGGACGGAAGCCTGCTGGCGATCAGCGATTCCACCGGCACCGGCCAGTCCTGCATCTTTATCCTGCCGATCACCGGCGGTGAACCGCGCCGGATCACCGAACAGGTTCCCTCCTGGTGGCATGGCTGGTCGCCCGGCGGCGAGCGGCTGGCCTATACCGGCCGCCGCGACGGGGAATTCGGCATCTACACAATCGCTATCGACGGCGGCGCGGAACAGCGGCTGATCAGCGGCGGCGGCCATTATGACGGGCCGGACTATTCGCCCGATGGGGCCTGGATCTGGTTCAATTCCGACCGCGGCGGCGGCATGGAGCTGTGGCGAATACCGGCCGCCGGCGGCGTAGCGCAGCAGATGACCGATGACGACCGGGTCAACTGGTTCCCGCATCCCGCTCCTGATGGAAAGTCGGTGCTTTTCCTCAGCTACGAACCCGGAACGACAGGCCATCCGCGCGACCGCGATGTCGAATTGCGGTTGCTCGATACGGCTGACGGGAGGGTAGCCACGCTGCTTGCGCTGTTTGGCGGCCAGGGCAGCATCAATGTGCCGTGCTGGTCGCCGGACGGGAGCCGGTTTGCCTTTGTCCGTTATCGGTGAGGCGGCGCTTAAAGCGCTACAGCGACCTTTGCGCATCCAATTGGATGCGCGGCGCTGTAAGCCAGCCTACCAGTGCGGCGGCTTCTGCGGCTGCTGGGATCCCAGCGCCGCTTCCTCGACCTCCTGGAAGCGGTTGGTCAGCTGGCTGTATTCATGCCGCAGCCGTTCGGTCTGCTTCCACTGGTCGGCCAGTTGCCGCGACAGATCCTCGATCGCGGTCTGCTGATGCGCCACCAGTTCCTCAAGCTTGACCAGCCGCAGTTCCACGCTATCGCTCATTGGGCAATCTCCTCAAGAATCCGGCGCCACTTCTCCGGTAGCGCAACGGGCCGCCGTGTGGCGCGGTCGACATAAACATGGACAAACTTGCCGTCGGCGAACGCCGCCTCGGCGTCATTGCGAAACAGCGCGATGGCATAGGTGACCGACGACCCGCCCAGCCGCGCAACCGCGATTCCCGCAGTGATCCGGTCCGGAAACATCGCTTCGGCGTGGTAGCGGCACCCGGTCTCGACCACCAGCCCGACGATGGCGCCGTTCAGCGGATCAAGCAGCCCCCGCTCGATCAGCCATTCATTGATGGCGGTATCGAACAGCTGGTAATGCACCACATTGTTCATGTGGCCATAGACGTCATTGTCGGCCCAGCGGGTCTGGAGGCCGCGAAAGATCTTGAAACCGGCGCGGGTTGTGGGTGGCGTGCGTGTCATCGGAGCGCTTTCAGCATGCCGCGCCGCAGACCGCAAGCGCCGGCTTGGCAAGCAAGCCCTATTGCGCCGTTGAAAACAAAGGATTGCACAGGCCTCTCCCCAATTGATTCTGGACTTTGCTTCAACAACTGTCGAGACTAAGCCAAAGGGCGCGACCGTGACAGGGGCGGTGATGGCGGACCTGAAAAAGACGAGGCGACATGAGCGAAACTGCCATTGAACTCAAGGGGATCGACAAGAGGTTCGGCCTCGTTCACGCCAACAAGAACATCAATCTGAGCGTTCGCAAGGGCACCATTCACGGCATTATCGGCGAAAACGGCGCCGGAAAATCCACATTGATGTCGATCCTGTATGGCTTCTACCAGGCCGACAGCGGCGATATTTTCGTCGACGGCAAGAAGACCGTGATCAGGGATCCGAATACGGCGATTGCGGCAGGCATCGGCATGGTGCACCAGCATTTCATGCTGGTGGAGAATTTTACCGTGCTCGAAAATGTCATGCTCGGCGTGGAGGACAGCCAGATTCTCACCGCCGGCATCGCCAAGGCGCGGCAGGAACTCAAGCGGCTCGAGCATGAATACGAACTGGAGGTCGATCCCGACGCGATCATCGAGGAACTGCCGGTCGGCCTGCAGCAGCGCGTCGAAATCCTCAAGGCGCTCTATCGCGGCGCCGAAATCCTGATTCTCGACGAGCCCACCGGCGTGCTGACCCCGGCCGAGGCCGATCATCTGTTTCGCATTCTCGAGCAGCTCAAGGCCCAGGGCAAAACCATCCTGCTGATCACCCACAAATTGCGGGAGATCATGGCGGTGACCGACGAGGTGTCGGTGATGCGCCGCGGCGAGATGGTGGCGACAAGGACCACGGCCGAGACCTCGGTGGAGGAACTGGCTGAACTCATGGTCGGCCGCCGTGTGCTATTGCGGGTCGACAAGGGTCCCGCCTCGCCCGGCGAGGTGCTGTTTTCGGTTGAAAACCTGACGGTCCGCGACAGCCGCGGCGTCGACATGGTCAAGGATGTGTCGTTTGAGCTGCGCGCCGGCGAGATCGTCGGCATCGCCGGGGTGGCGGGCAATGGCCAGTCCGAGCTGCTGCAGGCCATTACCGGCATTCGCCGCGCCGTCAGGGGAAAAGTGCTGCTGCAGGGCGAACCCATCCACGTCACCGGCAAGGCCGATGCGGCCGAGTTGCGGCAACGCGGCCTGGCCCATGTTCCCGAAGACCGCCAGCACATGGGCCTGGTGCTGAAATTCGACGAAAGCGAAAACTCCATCCTCGGCTATCACTGGGATCCGAAATACCTCAACGGCGTGTTCCTCAACATCGAGGCGATCCGCAAGGACGCCGCTGCAAAGATCGAGAAATACGATATTCGCCCACCCAATCCGCGGCTGAAGACAGCCAATTTCTCCGGCGGCAACCAGCAGAAAATCGTGCTGGCGCGCGAAATGGAGCGCGACCCCGCGGTGCTCATCATCGGCCAGCCGACCCGCGGCGTCGACGTCGGCGCCATCGAGTTCATTCACAAGCGGATCATCGAGATGCGCGACGCCGGCAAGGCGGTGCTCTTGGTCTCGGTCGAACTTGACGAGATCCGCTCGCTGTCGGACCGGGTGCTGGTGATGTTTGACGGCCGCATCGTCGGCGAACGCTCGCCGGAGACCGGCGAGGGCGAACTCGGCCTGTTGATGGCCGGGGTGGAAGACGTAAGGGAGGCCGCGGAATGAGCGCGCCCTATGCAAAGCTGCCCGCCTGGGTGGATTACGGCCTGATCCCGCTGATCAATCTGGCGGTGGCCTTCCTGGTGGCGGGGCTGGTGGTGCTGGCCGTGGGCCAGAGCCCGCTGCGCGCCGCCAGCCTGTTGATCGAAGGCGCCTTCGGCTATGGCGAGGGCATCGGCTTCACGCTCTATTACGCCACCAATTTCATCTTCACCGGACTGGCCGTGGCCGTCGCCTTCCATTGCGGCCTGTTCAACATCGGCGGCGAGGGCCAGGCCTATGTCGCGGGCTTGGGCGTGGTGCTGCCCTGCCTGTGGCTTGACCAGTTCGCGCCCTGGTATGTGATCTTTCCGGTCGCCATCCTGGGCTCGGCGCTGGTCGGCGCCTCCTGGGCGCTGATCCCGGGCTGGCTGCAAGCCAAGCGCGGCAGCCATGTGGTGATCACCACCATCATGTTCAATTTCATCGCCTCGAGCCTGATGGTCTATGTGCTGGTCGATGTGCTCAAGCCGGCAGGCTCGATGGCGCCGCAGACCCGCAAATTCGCCGAGAGCGGACAATTGCCGCGGCTCGACTGGCTGTTGTCGCCGTTCGGGCTCGATATCGGCGGCGCGCCGTTCAACCTGTCGTTTCTGCTGGCGCTGGTGATGGCCTTCGTGGTCTGGGTGGTGATCTGGCGCACCAGGCTCGGCTATGAAATCCGCACCATGGGTCACAGCCCGACGGCTGCGGCCTATGCCGGCATAAGGGAGCACCGCATCATCATCATCACCATGATGATGTCGGGCGCGCTGGCCGGAATGATGGCGCTCAATCCGATCATGGGCGACCAGCACTCGATGCAGCTCGATTTCGTCGGCGGGGCAGGCTTTGTCGGCATCGCCGTGGCGCTGATGGGCCGGTCGCATCCGGCGGGCATCATCCCGGCGGCGATCCTGTTTGGCGTGCTCTATCAGGGCGGCGCCGAGATCTCCTTCGAGATGCCGGAGATTTCGCGCGACATGATCACCATCATCCAGGGCCTGGTGATCCTGTTCGCCGGCGCGCTGGAAAACATGTTCCGGCCGGCCATCACCACGTTTTTTGCGACTTTGGGGGCTGCCCGCGCGGCCAGGCCCCAGCCGGCGGCGGAGTAAGGCAATGGACTATTTCGACACGCTAATCGTCATCCTGCAATCGACCATCCGGGTCTCGGTGCCGCTGATCCTGGCGGCGCTCGCCGGGCTCTACTCCGAGCGCGCCGGAATTTTCGACATCGGCCTTGAAGGCAAGATGCTTGCCGCGGCCTTTGCCGGCGGCGCCGCAGCCTCGGTCGCCGGATCCGCACTGGTCGGCCTTGCCGCCGCGATCCTCGTCTCGGTCTGTCTGGCGCTGGTGCACGGTTTTGCCTCGATCACCCAGCGCGGCAATCAGATCGTCTCCGGCGTGGCGATCAATTTCATCGCGCTGGGCGCCACCGTCATTCTCGGTCAGGCCTGGTTCCGGCAGGGCGGGCGGACCCCGCAACTGGGAGAGGGTGAGCGCTTCACCACCGTCGAACTGCCCTTCGCCGCCGAGCTCGCCGACATTCCGGTGCTCGGCTCAATCTATTCCAACCTGCTGTCGGGCCATTTCCTGCTCACCTATCTGGCCTTCGCGCTGGTTCCGTTCACCTGGTGGGTGCTCTACCGGACCCGGTTCGGTCTGAGACTGCGCGCGGTCGGCGAAAACCCCGGCGCGGTCGATACCGCCGGGATTTCGGTCATCTGGCTCAGGTACCGCGCGGTGATCTGCTGTGGTATCCTGTGCGGGATCGCCGGGGCCTATCTGTCGATGGCCATGACCGCCGGTTTCGTCAAGGGCATGACCGCGGGCAAGGGCTTCATCGCGCTGGCGGCGCTGATTTTCGCCAAATGGAAACCGGTCAATGTCATGTTTGCCTGCCTGTTGTTTGGCTTTCTCGATGCGATGTCGATCCGCATGCAGGGCAATCCGCTGCCATTCATCGGCGCGGTGCCGGTTCAGTTCATGCAGGCCTTGCCCTACATGTTGACCGTCATTCTGCTGGCGGGTTTTATCGGCAAGGCGATTCCGCCGCGCGCCGGCGGTGTACCCTATGTCAAGGAGCGTTGAGATGGCCCGGGATCTGTTTGAAGCCGCACGTGACGCCATGGCGAAGTGCCACGCGCCCTACTCGAAATTTCCGGTGGGCGCCGCCATTCGCGCTGATGATGGCTCCATCCACGCCGGGGCCAATATCGAGGTGGTTGCCTTTCCGGAAGGATGGTGCGCCGAAACCACGGCTATCGGCCACATGATCATGGCGGGCGCAACCCGTATCCGCGAGGTCGCGGTGATCGCCGAGAAGCTCGATCTTTGCCCGCCCTGCGGCGGCTGCCGGCAAAGACTGGCGGAATTTTCCGATGCCGGCACGCTGGTGCATCTGTGCGATGCGGAAGGCGTCAAGAAAACCCTGCGCATGGACGAATTGCTGCCCCACGCTTTTGAAACCACGGTGATCGGATGAGCGCTGCAATAGGTGTGTTGACGGACCGGCTGCGCGGCATGATGCCCCGGCACGCGATTGTCCTGGGTTCGGGCCTGGGCTCCCTGGTCGAGACCGTCACCGATCAGGTGCGCATCGCCTATGGCGAACTGCCGGGCTTTCCCGAAAGCGGCGTGTCCGGCCATGCCGGCGAAGTGGTGGCGGGGTTCATCGGCAAGACGCCGGTCATCGTGCTGTCTGGCCGCGTGCATTATTATGAACACGGCAGGGCCGACGCGATGCGGCTGCCTTTGGAGGCGCTGCAGGGCATCGGCGTGACCGATCTGTTGCTGACCAATTCGGCCGGATCGTTGCGCCAGGACATGCCGCCGGGATCGGTGATGCGGATTTCCGATCATATCAATTTTTCAGGGTCCAATCCCTTGATCGGGGAGCCGAGCGATCGCCGGTTCGTCGGCATGACAAACGCCTATGATGCGCATCTTGCCGCACGCCTCGAGGCCGCGGCCGCGGCCACCGGCACTGAAATGCATGAAGGCGTCTACATGTGGTTTTCGGGTCCGAGTTTCGAAACCCCGGCGGAAATCCGCATGGCGCGCGCCATGGGCGCCGACGCGGTCGGCATGTCGACGGTCCCCGAGGTCATCCTCGCCCGGTTTTTGGGCATGAATGTCGCCGCGGCCTCGGTGATCACCAATTACGGCGCCGGAATGACCGGCGGCGAACTGAGCCATCAGGAAACCAAGGACATGGCGCCGGTGGGCGGCAAGCGGCTTGCCGCGATCCTGACCGCGATGCTCTCTGAACCGGATATGTCCCATGACTGACACAATCGACCTCAACTCCCCCAAATCCGTTGCCGCGGCGGCGCTCGCATGTCTCGACCTGACCGAGCTTGGCGACGCGGCGACACAAGAGGCAACCCTGGCTCTGGTGGACCGGTCGACCACGGACCACGGCTCGACGGCCGCCGTCTGCATCTGGCCGCGGTTTGTCGCCGCGGCGCGGGCGAGACTGGGCGCGGGCGCGCCGGTTCGCATCGCCACCGTGGTCAATTTCCCGTCAGGCGATCTGCCGGTGGATGAGGTGGTGGCCGAGACCAGCCAGGCCATTGCCGACGGCGCAGATGAAATTGACCTGGTCATCCCGTGGAAGGCTTTCATCAAGGGCGATGAGCAGGCGGTGCGGTCGATGATCCGGGCGGTCCGCGCCGCCACGCCGGCGCCGGCAAGGCTCAAGACCATTCTCGAGACGGGTGAACTGAAGGATCCGGAGCTGATCGCCCGCGCCTCCGATATCGCGCTCGAAGAAGGCGCGGACTTCATCAAGACATCGACCGGCAAGGTCACCGTGAATGCGACGCTTGACGCGGCCCGCATCATGCTCACGGCCATCAGCAGATCCGGCCTCAAGGCCGGGTTCAAGCCCGCAGGCGGAATCCGGACCGTGGCCGACGCCCGCGCCTATTTCGCGCTGTGCGACGAGATCATGGGGTCCGGTTGGGTCTCGCCGGAGACGTTCCGCTTTGGCGCATCGGGGCTGCTCGGTGATGTTGTTTCGACGCTGGAGGATCGCTCCCCGGGTGCTCCAGCAGAGGGGTATTGAGGTGCTTCCCCAGGAAATCATTCGAACCAAGCGCGACGGCGGCGAACTCGATCCCGCCGATATTGAAGCCTTTGTCCGCGGCCTTACCGATGGCGGCGTCAGCGAAGGCCAGGTCGCGGCGCTGGCCATGGCCATCTTCTTCCGAGGCATGAGCCGAGGCGAGGCGGTGGCGCTGACGCTGTCGATGCGCGATTCGGGCGAGGTTCTCAGCTGGCCGGAACTGGACCGGCCGGTGGTCGACAAGCATTCGACCGGCGGGGTCGGGGACAATGTGTCGCTGATGCTGGCCCCGATTGCGGCGGCCTGCGGCCTGGCGGTGCCGATGATCTCCGGCCGCGGCCTCGGCCACACCGGCGGAACGCTCGACAAGATGGAATCCATCCCCGGCTATCAGGCGATGCCCGACAATGCGCTGTTTCGCAAGGTGGTGGGCTCCGTCGGCTGCGCCATCATTGGCCAGACCGGCAATCTGGCGCCGGCCGACAAGCGGTTTTATGGCATTCGCGACGTCACCGCCACAGTCGAATCGGTTCCGCTGATCACCGCCTCCATCCTGTCCAAAAAACTTGCCGCCGGACTTGGCGCGCTGGTGCTCGATGTCAAATGCGGCAATGGCGCCTTCATGGACAATCCCGAGCGTGCGCGCGAACTGGCGCGGTCGCTGGTCGAGGTCGCCACCGGCGCGGGCATGCCGACCACGGCGCTGGTCACCGACATGAACCAGCCCCTGGCGAGCGCCGCCGGCAATGCGGTCGAGGTCCGAAACGCCGCCGATTTCCTGACCGGCAAGGCCCGCGACGCCCGCCTGCAGGAGGTGACGCTGGCGCTGGCGGCGGACATGCTGGTGTCGGGCGGACTGGCGGCCAATGCGGAGGAAGGGACGGCCCGCGCCCTCAGCGCGCTCGAGGATGGCAGCGCGGCCGAGCATTTCAACAAGATGGTGGCGGGCCTTGGCGGACCCAGGGATTTTCTTGCCGGCATGGATGGGCATCTGGAGAAGGCTCCGGTCGTTGCAGCCTGTGTGGCGGATCGGCAGGGCTATGTGACCGGCTATGACACCCGTGGCGTCGGGCTCTGCGTCGTCACCATGGGCGGCGGCCGCACCCGCCCGAGCGATCCGGTCGATCACGCGGTCGGGCTGACCGGGTTGCTGCCGGTCGGCGCCCGGGTCGAAAAGGACACGCCGATCGCCTTCGTGCATGCCAGGGATGAGGATCAGCTGGCGATGGTGCGGCAGCAATTGCTCAAGGCGGTGCAGATTGGTGATACAGCGCCGGTCGCGTCACCGGTCATTCTGGGCCGCGAGGGCTGATGCCCGGAACACTCAGCCGGGATCACCGGGATCAATTGACCAGTTCGAGCTTGTCGTTGGTGACCCGGTAGGATTTCAGCTTCGACATGAAGCTCATGCCGATCAGGGTGGCCGACAGCGACGTGTCGTCCAGCACGAAGGCTTCGACATTGTCGACCGTCACGGAGCCGACGTCGATGCGCCCGATCGTGACCAGTGCGGCGCTGGTCAGGCCATTGGCGGTGCGCACCTGGTGCTTGAAATCCGAATTTGCCAGGCCAAGGCCGATGGCGCGCGCCGTTGTCCGGTTGATCGCGACATAGGTCGCGCCGGTATCGATAATTCCGCGCACCGAGCGCCCGTTGATGTGAAAATCAGCGGTAAAATGGCCATCCTGGCTTATCGGAATGCTGGCTGCCCGAACTCCCGAAGCGTAATGGGCCAACGGCTTTGCCGCGATTTCCGGGGCGGGGGCGGCAACTGGCGGTGCGGTGGCGGCTTCCAGGCCGACGTCCTGCGGCAAGAAGGCCGCGAGATCCTGGGCATAATAGGGCAGGCCGGAGACGGCCAGCACCGCGCAGGAAATGAGGAACAGATTCTTGACCATGCCGGAACTCCCGAAGTAACCGGCCTATTGAACAGGTTTCCGCCTAACGCCGCGTGAACAACGATGGCGGCGCCACGAAAACCAGCACGGTTGGTTAAGAAGCTGCAAATATGAGCGGGGCATGCGCCGAGCGGCCGCAAAGCGCCGTCGGGTTCACACCCTATTTGGTGCCATACATCCGGTCGCCGGCGTCACCCAGGCCGGGAACGATATAGCCCTTCTCGTTGAGATGACTGTCAATGGCGGCGGTGAAAATCGGCACATCCGGATGCGCCTTTTGAAAATTGCGAATGCCTTCCGGGGCCGCCAGCAGGCACAGGAAGCGGATATTCTGGGCGCCGCGTTCCTTCAGTTTGTCAATCGAGGCGATGGAGGAATTGCCCGTGGCCAGCATCGGGTCGACGACGATGACCAGCCGGTCGCTGATATCCTCGGGCGCCTTGAAGTAATACTCGATCGCCTCCAGGGTTTCATGGTCGCGGTACACCCCGATATGGGCGACCCGGGCCGAGGGAACCAGATCGAGCATGCCTTCGAGCAGACCGTTGCCGGCGCGCAGGATCGAGGCGAACACCAGTTTCTTGCCTTCGAGCACCGGCGCGTCAATGGTCTCAAGCGGGGTCTCGATCCGTTCCATGGTCAATTCGAGATCGCGGGTCACTTCGTAACACAGCAGCGTCGATATTTCCCTGAGCAACCGGCGGAAGCTCGCCGTCGAGGTTTCCTTCTTGCGCATGATGGTGAGCTTGTGCTGCACCAGGGGATGATCAATGACCGTAACGCCGTCCATGTTGTCCTGCCTTGAAGCTTTGACCCGGGGCGCGTCCGCGTTGATCTTGTCAATCAATCCACGCCTGGCGCCCTGTCGCTTGAAACATCTTCACCCGCCACTTGCCGGAAGCCTCCGGGAGCACGGTTTGAACCAGTCCCGATTTAGACACCGATTGCCCCGTCGCGGCAACCGCCCGGACGGATTTCAGTCAAGCTGTCCCAAGAGAATTGCGCGGGTGGGCTCGTCGATGAAGGCCGCTTCCAGCGATGTCCGGGTCAGACCGGTCAACTTGGCCGCGTCATAGCCCCAGGCATCGGCCGCCATCTGGTACTCCCGGCCTATCGAGGATGCGAAATGCGGCGGGTCATCGGAACTCAGCGTCACCTTGACGCCGGCGCGCCGCAGCCGGTCAAACGGGTGGCTCAAAATGTCCGGATAGAGCCGCAATGCCAGATTGGAGCCGGGACAGACTTCGAGCACGACGCCGGCCTCGGCGATCCGCCGGACCAGATCATCGTCCTCAATGGCGCGGACACCGTGGCCGATTCGGCTGGGGCGGACGTAATCCAGCGCGTCGCGCACGCTCTCAGGTCCGGCGAGTTCACCGGCATGGATGGTGATGCCGAGACCGGCGTCGCGCGCGATGTCAAAGGCGCGGGCGAAATCGGCGACCTTGCCGAAGCGTTCCTCTCCGGCCATGCCGAAACCGGTGATCAACGGATGCGGCCGCGTGGCCGCGAGCCGGGCCGCCGCCTCCACCTTGCCGGCGCCGAGATGCCGCACCCCGACGACGATCATCCTGCACTCGATGCCGGCCGATGCCTTCGCCTGGGCGATGCCCTCGGCCAGGCCGTCGAAATAGGCGGCCGGCGACAAGCCCGCGGCAATGGCGTGGTCCGGCGAAACAAAGATTTCCGCATAGATGGCGTTCTCCGCGGCGATCGCCTCGAGATAGCTTCGCGCCAGCAAGGCGTAGTCTTCCTCTGAGCGAAACAGCGCGGCGGCGCCGTCATAGGCCACGAGGAATTCGGAGAAACTGGACCAGACATAGCTGTCGCCGGAGATGAAGCCCGATATATCGGCGCCGTATTTTCGCGCCTGCTCCCGGACCAGCGCCGGCGCGGCCGCACCTTCGATATGGCAGTGCAGTTCAGCCTTCTTCACCTGCCCGGTCACAGGAAGCTCTTTCCGTTGCCGCTGTCGGGCAGGCCCAGATGCCGCGCCAGTGTCGCGCCAATATCGGAAAACGTCGAGCGCACGCCGATGTCGCGGGCGGCAACGCCAGGGCCGAAGCCGAGGATCGGTACCCGCTCCCGGGTGTGATCGGTGCCGCGCCAGGTCGGGTCACAGCCATGGTCCGCGGTCATCAACACCAGATCGCCAGGCTGCAGGAGCTTGGCGAAACGCGGCAACATCGCATCGAGCGCCTCGAGCGCCGCGGCATAGCCCGCGACATCGCGGCGATGGCCGTACAGCATGTCGAAATCGACGAAATTGGTGAACACCAGGTCGCCGTCGCCGGCATCCTGCGTGGCCTTCAGCGTGGCCTCGAAAAGCGCCGCGTTGCCGCTGGCCTTGCGCAGATCGGTCACACCCTGATGGGCGAAAATGTCCCCGATCTTGCCGACGGCAAAAACCCGATGGCCGCTGTCACTGACCCGGTCAAGCAATGTCGGCCCGGGTGGCGGCACCGAAAAATCGCGCCGGTTGCCGGTGCGGTCAAAGCCGGCCTCGGCTGTGCCGACGAAGGGCCGCGCAATCACCCGGCCGATATTGAGCGGATCGACAAGCTTGCGCACGATCTGGCACAGGTCGATCAGCCGCTGCAGGCCGAAGCTTTGCTCGTGCGCCGCGATCTGGAACACCGAATCGGATGAGGTGTAGCAGATCGGCTTGCCGGTCCGCACATGCTCGGCGCCGAGCCGGGCGATGATCTCGGTGCCGGATGCATGGCAATTCCCCAATATGCCGGGCAATTCGCCTTCCGAAATGATGCTGGCGACCAGTTCGTCGCTGAAGGCCGGACCATTGTCGGGAAAATACCCCCAGTCGAACATCACCGGCTGTCCGGTCATTTCCCAATGTCCGGACGGCGTGTCCTTGCCGCGGGATATTTCGCTCGCGGCGCCATGGACGCCGCGTGGGCGGGCAGCCAGCGCCCATCCGGCCGGAATGTTGCCCGAAGCGGCCAGCGCCGCTTCAGCCAGGCCGAGCGATTGCATGTGCGGCAACGCCAACGGACCGGCGCGCAATCCAGGGCGGTCGGCCAGGCCGGCGGCGCATTGTTCGGCGATGTGACCAAGCGTATTGGCCCCGAGATCACCATAGGCCTCGGCGTCGGGAGCTCCGCCGATGCCAAAGGAATCAAGAACAAACAGGAATGCGCGCGCCATAAAGGAACCTCCAAGGGACCGACAAGTTAGCTGGATTCGCCCGCGACCGGAAGGGCGGAAGCAATCCCTCGCAGGCAACTTTGTTTTCACCCTGCGAGCGCATTTTCATCCACGTGTGATACGGTCGTTTCATGACCGCGATCGAACTTGCCGCCAAACTTGCCGTCAATTTGGCCGGACCCGTCCGACTGCTCTGCCGGGCGGGCCTGGCATCGGTTATGCTCGGGGCAGGCGCCGCCCGCGCGGACTACCGGGAGAGCGTTCCGGTGCTGCGCATTGGCCTGGTCGAGACCCATGCCGCGGCGGCGGACCCGCTGAAGCTTGAGGCGGTCCGTCATGCTTTCGCTTCGGCGTTGGGGATCCCGGTCGAGATCATCAGAATGGCCAGTTACGCGGCGCTGATTGACGCGCAGGCCAGCGGCCGTGTCGGCTATGCGATCCATTCCGCCAGATCCTTTGCCGCCACCGATGCGGTCTGCGGCTGCGTCCGGGCGTTTCGAAGCCCGGTTGCCGCTGACGGATCAATCGGGTTCCGGTCGGTGCTGGTCGCCCGCGACAGCGAAAGCAAGCCGGTCTCAGGGCTCACGATCGCCTATTCCAGCGAAGGGTCGGTCTCAGGCTGGCAGATTCCGCAACAGGCAATCCGGGCCGGCAGTCTGGATGCGCCACGGCTGGTCCGCGCCGGCAGTGTGGCTTCCGTGATCGCACTCTACCGGGCCGGCAAAGTCGACGGATATTTTGCCTGGCTGCCGGATGTTCCAGGCAAGGCCGGGTCGGATCTCGAGCGCTTGTTTGGCGGCTGGAGGCGGTCCGACATCCAGGCCGCGGACCCGCTCCGGGTGCTCTGGTCATCCCAGCGCATTCCCTATGGTCCGCACGCCGCGCACAAGTCCCTGCCCGACGATCTGGTCGAGGCGCTGGGAACCTTTCTCGATGAAATGCCGTCCAAATTGCCGGGTCTGCTCGATATGTTCGAGCCGGTCTATGGCGGCGGCTATGTTACGCCGGAACCGGACGATTACCGCAATCTCCAGGGTCTGGTGCAAGGGCTTTTGGAGAGTTCCGCCACACAGCCGACGCGCTGACCGCTCCGAACCTGGACCTTCATGTGTCAGCTGCGCGAGGCTGCAGAACGCAGGCTGATCTAGCAGTCCTTGCAGGGAATCTTGTCGCCGACGCGCTGGCGGAGATGGTAGGTCTTCTTCATGTGGATGGTTCGAAAATCGACATCCTGAATGTCCGGCATGATCAGAAGGAGATCGTGATCAAACTCGACTTCAGTGCGAACCAGAAACGTGTTCGGGATCGCAAGGTCCGCCGGCAAGGCTTGTGTGGAGCCAACTGTGTAGGGCCGCGTGTTGTCTTCCTGCCACGACCAATCGGCCGTTGCGGCGCCTGCGCCGTTGATAGAGATTCCGGTGATCTTCACCTTGATGCCGTCCGAGCGAAATGGCGTCATCACGCTTTGCGCCACGTTGAGCATGGACTGGAGGAAGGCCTTGTTAACGCCGTCTTTCTGGTCCTGGGTCACCAGGTCGGCCACGGTGCTGGCGGCGCGCGCCAGCTTCTTGTTGACTGACATGGCGACGGAGACTTCCAGCGATCCCATGTAGAGGACAATCAGCACCGGTGCGATCAGCGCGAATTCGACAGCGCCGACCCCTGATCGGTCGCCGCGTAGCTTGAGGGCCGCTCGGCGCAGTCCAATCAAAGTGCCCGTCATTGCCGTCTTCCCTTGTGATATCCACTCGGTTCCATGTGTTGGCGCGCCCCTCACGGGTAGTTCTCGTTGCGAAACGCGGCGGTCGCCACCATCAGGTAGTCGCGCGGCATTTCACCGTCCTTGCGGATGTTGGTGATGAACGGCCTGACAAGGTCGGTCATCACTTCCCAGCGGTAATAGGCCCGGACAATATTGATGCTTTGCGGCCCGCCGGGGTTGTAAGCGAAGCCGGTCGGATCGAGATCCGCGAATTGCTCACCGCTGACCTTCGGAATGTAGTTGGGGATGTCAGCAAAACTCGCGAATTCCCGAACATCGAGATAAAGCTTCTGGTCGGTGGGGTCTTCCTCGGCGGCGCACTTGATCATCAGGCTGATCTCCGCGCAGAACTCGGCGCGGAATTCCTCCTCCGACAGATAGGTCGATCGGGACGGATCAAAGGCCGTGATCTGGCCGGTGCGGATTTGACGGCCCAGCGTATCGACGGCATTTTCCAGCAATTGTTCGCCGGCAAAGGCGATGAAGGCCTCGATGGTGGCGAAGATCAGAAGAAAAAACGGGAACGCCAGAAGGCCGAACTCGATCGCGGCGGTGCCGTCCCGGGATCGTCTCAACCGGGCGAGAAGCCGCAGCATCCGCCGCGGCGGTGCTTGCCGTTCAATCGCTTGAGATTCGAGATTCATCGTCACGCTCCCGGACATTCGGTGTCAGGGATCGACGCTAGAGCAAACTAGTTGAATAATCGTAACACGGTGGCGGACAAGACTTGCCGCCTGGTTAAGCCCTGGTTAATCAAACCAGGCTGAGCCGCCGGCGGAGGCTCAGGGGTTCGCCGCCGCGGCCGTCGGCACGTGCTCTTCGCAGGAAGGCGAACAGGAATACACCGACCGTGACGTCTGCTTGAACACACGAAGCGTGTTGGCCTCGTCGACGGAGACCAGAATGCGCTCATCGACGATCGCCTGGCCGTCCTGATCGAGAATCACAAGATTTGTGGTGCCGTAGGATTTGCCGGTCAACACGATGGTCTGGGGATCGGAGACGGTCACGTCCGCCACCGCGGAATTGCCGATGATGACCTTGCTGATAGTGCGGTCAAGTTTGAGGATCCGCGCATGATCCATGAACACCCGGATGACATCCTCGCTGGCGTGCACCGGAAACGGCGACATTATGGCCAGCGCCAGGCCGCACACGGCATGCACGAGCCGGCGTCGAACAGGATGGGGGTGGGTCATGCCGTTTCCTCGGGATTGCGGATATGTCCCCTAAAATCGCCCGGATTGGTGAATGAAGCCTTAAGGCCGGACAACGAGAATGATTTTGCTCGAATTGATGCCGGTCCCGGTGTTTGCCGGCCTGCTCCTGCAGGCTCAAACCCGCCTGTCTGCGCTTTATAATAGTCCCCTGCACGGCGGGCAGCGCGGCCGCCATTCAATCCAACGTTCCTGGAAGTTCACGTGGATGCGTCCGGGAGCAAAGCCGCGGCGTTTCTTATCCCAACATTTACCATGACCGGCTCTTTGGCCATGAAAGGTTTTGCTAACCTTGTTCATTAAGCAGTTTGAAAAACCCCTCTCCTATGATCATCACATCCGACCAACCGAAGCAGCTGGCGGAGTGCTGAAACCACAAGTGGATGAAGGAACAGACCCATGAAGAATCTTTTGAATCGTTTCGTGCAGGACGAATCCGGCGCCACCGCTATCGAGTATGGCCTCATCGCCGCTTTGATTTCGGTTGCCCTGATCACCGGCGCCACCACGCTCGGCAACACCTTGAGCAACCAGTTCCAGAGCCTGTCGGACAAGATGAACACTGCCAACGCAGCGCATTAAGCAATCGCAGGCAGTCCCGCAAAGGGAATTTCGAAAGCCGCCTCTCGGGGCGGCTTTTCTATTTCGCAGGTCGGTGTTTTTTAAGGTCTTACGGTTAGACTGCGATCGAATTCAGGAGCAAGCCGATGGTCGAGGCCGCAATATTTGTGATTTTCCCGCTTTGCCTGGCCATGGCGGCATTCTCAGACATCCTGACGATGAAGATCCCCAATCGCGTGCCGCTTGTACTGGCGGCGTCATTCTTCGTGGTGGCTCCGTTGAGCGGCATGGATGCTGTGACGCTGGGCTGGTCGGTCGCCGCGGCACTTGCGGTGTTTGCCGGCTGTTTCGCTCTGTTTGCCCTCAATGTGATGGGCGGCGGCGACGCCAAGATCCTCAGCGCCGCCGCGCTCTGGTACGGCTTCAACATCGACCTGGTCGCCTTTCTTGGCCTCACCGGCATTTTCGGCGGCTTTCTGGCGCTTATCGTGCTGATGATCCGCGCCAATCAGAATGTGCTGCTGATTTCTCCGATCCCGATTCCGATGCATTTTTTCAAGGATCGCGCCGGAATTCCCTATGGCGTCGCCATTGGCGCGGCGGCCTTCTCCACTTTTCCCGACACCGAGATCTTCGCCCTGGCGCTCGCCCGCCTGCATTGAGGCGCGGTTCTACCCGCCGCCGTGCATTGCACCGCAAGCGCCGGGCTTTCACCGGCGTGGCCGTGGAACGATCGTCTACTTCACCGCAGTCAATCTTGCGTTAACCCTGTTTGCTAGCGGCGCATTAACCATAATTACACGATTGAACATGCATTCTGCGGCGAGCCTATCCAATACTCGTTTGAGGAAACAGCATGAAACCCGCCCGCGTCGTCATCATGGCAGTGGCAGTCCTGGCAGCAGGCCTGGCCGGCTATCTGGCCATGAGCCTGACCTCCCCCACGGTCCAGGTCAATGAATCCTCTTCCGCGCCGGTGATCGAGAAGATGCCGACCATCGATGTGCTGGTGACAACCGCCAGCCTGCCGGTGGGCGCGCGGCTGAACGAAGAGACACTGGAGTGGAAAGGCTGGCCGGAAGACGGCGTGGTCGAAGGGCTGGTCCGCCGGGATGCCCGTCCCGAGGCGATCACCGAGCTCACCGGCGCGGTGGTTCGTCTGCCGATATTCGCCGGCGAACCATTGCGTCCGGAAAAAATCGTCGATTCATCCTCGCGCATCATGTCCTCGCTGCTTCCCGCCGGAAAACGGGCGATCGCGACCGAGATCTCGGTGGCCACCAGCGCCGGCGGCTTCATTCTCCCCAATGACCGTGTCGATGTGATCATGGTGCGCCGCAAGACCTCGGAGGAAGGGTTTCTCACCGAAGTCATTCTGTCCAATATCCGGATCCTGGCGATCGACCAGCGGATCGAGCAGGACGCCGAGGGCAACCGCACCGCGGTCGGAACCACGGCGACGCTGGAGCTGACGCCGGAACAGGCGAAAATAATCACCGTAGCCCAGCAGATGGCCGACCGGCTGACCCTTGCCTTGCGCAGCGTCGCCGATGTCCAGGAACCTGACAACGACGGTGCGAAATATCTACTGAGCGGCGAAGACGGCTCGACAGCCATCCAGCTGATCCGCTCCGGCGCAATAACCAAAGTTGGCGCCACCAACTGAAGCGGAGATTGAACGTGCGTCACATTGCAAAATCGCTCCTGTCATCCATCGCCGGCATTGCCCTGGTGGGAACCGTCATGGTCGCGGGCCTGGGCCTGGAACCCTCCGGCGGCCGTTTTCTTACTTCGGCCGCGGCGGCGGAAAGCGTCGTCAAGATCAAACAGACCGGACCCGGCGTCAAAAGGCGGGTCAAGCTGGGGCTGAACAAGGCCATCGTGATCGATCTGCCGACCGATGCTCATGATATCCTGGTCGCCGACCCGAGCCTCGCCGACGCGGTGACCCGCACTTCGCGCCGGCTCTATCTGTTCGGCAAGACGATTGGCCAGACCAACATCTTCATTTTCGGTCCGAACGGCGAGGAGATCGTCGCCATCGATCTCGAAATCGAACGGGATGTCTCGGGCCTTCAGGCCCACCTTGCCCGCTTTCTCCCCGACTCCGACATCAATGTCGAAATCATCTCCGACAACATTGTCCTGACAGGCTCGGTGCGCACGCCACAGGATGCGGCCCAGGCCGCCAATCTGGCCCAGATCTTCCTGACCGGCGGCGAGGCGACGACGCGCGTGACAACCGCGACCAGCGAAGGCGGCGACGCCGCCATCAGCGCCGAGGCCCGTCAGAAGTCCCAGATCGTCAATCTGCTCAAGATCGACGGCGAAGACCAGGTGACATTGAAGATCACCGTCGCTGAAGTCAGCCGCGAAGTGCTCAAGCAGCTCGGATTCAACAACTCCGTGTCAAAAAGCGCCGGCGTCGACGTGCTGACGCTCAACAACGCCGCCAATATCGCCAGCGGCGGGATCAGCGGCACCATCACCGGCTCGCTCGGCAAATACGGCATCGAAAGCGTTCTCAACGCCATGGAGCAGGCCAAGGTGATCCGCACACTGGCCGAGCCGAGCCTGACGGCGATTTCCGGCGAAAGCGCCGCCTTCACTTCGGGCGGCGAGATCCTGCGCAACGTGTATCAGCCGGACGGCTCGATCGCTACCGAATCCTATGAATACGGCATCAAGCTCAACTTCACGCCGGTTGTGCTTTCGGCCGGTCGCATCAGCCTCAAGATATCCACCGAGGTTTCCGAGCCGCTGACCGAGGGCAGCACGACCGAATTCCGCAAGCGGCAGATCGAAACCTCCGTCGAACTTCCCTCCGGCGGGTCGATCGCACTGGCCGGGCTGGTTCGCGACACCGTGCAGCAGGACACCAAGGGCGTGCCCGGCGCCAACAAGATCCCGATCTTCGGCACGATGTTCCGCAGCAAATCCTATTCGCGCGTTGAAACCGAACTGGTCGTGATCGCCACCCCCTATCTGGTCAAGCCGGTGGCGCGAAATGCGCTGGCCCGTCCCGACGACAATCTCAATCCGCCCAGTGATGGCGCAGGTTTCTTTCTCGGACGTGTCAACCGCGTTTATGGCCGCATGGAAACCGACCTTCCGCCCGGCCGCTATCACGGCGTCGTTGGCTTCATTTATAAGTGATCAGGGGACATCTTATGCGAACCAATTCCTTTGCCCTTTCGTGCCCCGATAAGAGGCACTTCCCCCGCCGGGCCGGTCGCTCCCGGTCGATGGCCCTGTCGCTGAGCCTGGTCGCCCTGTTGCTTTCCGGTTGCGCCGGCTTTCGCGGCACGAGTGTCACGGTTGGCGCCATCCCCGATGACTATCGGACCAACCACCCGATCATCGTCGCGGAAAAGGAGCGTGTCTTCGATATTCCCGTGGCCTCGGGTGACCGGAAATTGACGGTTTCCATGCGCGAATCCGTTCGCGGCGTGGCCAATGAATATCGTGCAAGCGCATCGGGAGCGGTGCGGATCATGGCGCCGTTCGGTTCAATGAATGCCGGCGCCGCCTCGTTGCTGGTCCGTGAAGTTGGCGATGTGCTGCGCAAGGAAGGCATTCCCGGCAACCGGATCATCTCCACGCGCTACCAGGCCGGCTCGGTCAATGACGCGGCGCCGATCCGCATCAGCTTCATGGCGATCACGGCCTCGACTTCCGAATGTGGCCGCTGGCCGGAAGACATGCTCGCCAACAGCTCGGATAACAAGCATTACGCCAATTTCGGCTGCGCCACGCAGAACAATCTGGCCGCCCAGATCGCCAATCCCGGCGACCTGCTGGCGCCGCGTGGGATGACGCCGATTGACGCCGGGCGCCGTGCGACGGTGATTGACTCCTATCGTGACAATGGCTCCGCACTTTGATGCGCGCCGCCACGCTCAGTTATTGAAAGCAGGACAGGCAAATGACCAACCTTGATTACGAGCTTGAGCAGGCAAAACAGCCGGAGCAAGGCGACAGCGCTCCGGCACGCGGCGACTTCGAGGCAATCAGGCCCTTGCCGCGGATCTCGGTGCATGTGTTTTTTGAATCCGAGGGCCTGGCCAAGACCATGGAGCGCTGCTCCCAGGACCGCCGTATGGCCAAGGTCAATCTGCGTGTCACCTCCGGCGGCGTCTCGGCCGCCACCAACATGTTTGCCGGCTCACCGACGCCGAACCTGCTGATTCTGGAAACCCGCGCCGACGCCCAGACCCTGATTGACGAACTCGGTGAACTCTCCGGCGTCTGCGATCCGGATACCAGGGTTGTCGTGGTCGGACACGTCAATGATGTGTCGCTGTATCGCGAATTGGTCCGCAACGGTGTGTCTGAGTACATCGTTGCCCCGGTGTCCATGGCCGATGTCATCGGCGTGATCTCGACCATCTTTGTTGATCCCGATGCCGCGCCGCTTGGCCGGTCGATCGCCTTTGTCGGCGCCAAGGGCGGTGTTGGCTCGTCCACGCTGGCTCACAATTGCGCCTGGAGCATTTCAAACCTGTTTTCCAGCGAGGTCATTCTTGCTGACCTTGATCTGGCATTCGGAACCGCGAACCTCAATTTCGATAACGACCCGACGCAGGGAATAGCCGAGGCGGTGTTTTCGCCGGACCGTCTGGACGAGGTGTTTCTGGACCGCCTGCTGACCAAATGCTCGGAGCATTTGTCGATGCTTGCAGCACCCTCGATGCTGGACCGGACTTATGATTTTTCCGGCGAGGCCTTCCTGCCGGTGCTCGACATCATCCAGCGCAATGCACCCGTCTCGGTGCTTGATGTGCCGCATATCTGGTCGGACTGGACCCGCAAGTTGCTCTGTGCCGCCGATGAGATCATCATTACCGCGACACCCGATCTCGCCAATTTGCGCAACACCAAGAACCTGTTCGATACCTTGCGCAAATTGCGGCCGAATGATCATCCGCCGATGCTGATTCTCAACCAGGTCGGCATGGCCAAGCGGCCGGAGATCGCCCCTGATGTATTTTGTGACCCGCTCGAAATCGAACCGCTGGCCATCATTCCGTTCGATGCGCCGCTGTTCGGCGAAGCGGCCAATTCCGGCCGGATGATAGCCGAATCCTCGGCCAAGTCGCCCATTGCCGAATCGCTGTCCCAGATCGCTCATGTCGTCACCGGCAGAGCTGAAGCGAAGAAGCGCAAGAAGGCGGGCCTGTCGTCCTTGATGGGTCTGTTGGGCCGTAAGTAAACGCAAGTCTGGAGTGGAACTGAACATGTTCGGCAAACGCAGCAATGATGCATCGGGCAGGCCGCCGCTCGCCCCGGTGGCCAAGTCTCCGGTCCGTGCCGAAGCACCGGATACGTCCGCATTCAAAGGCGCGGCGTTGCAGCCTGCCTCCGCGCCGGCTGCGACAATTGCGCCATTGCCTGCTTCGCAGCCCGTGCAGCAGGCGGCGCCGCGCCGCGAGGAGCCCCAGACCAAGCGCAAATCGACCCGCAACGAAGCCTATTACGACACCAAGAGCCAGGTGTTCTCGGCCCTGATCGACACCATCGACCTGTCGCAACTGGCCAAGCTTGATGCCGAAAGCGCCCGCGAGGAAATCCGCGATATCGTCAATGATATCATCACCATCAAGAATTTCGCGCTGTCCATCGCCGAGCAGGAGGAACTGCTTGACGACATCTGCAACGATGTTCTGGGCTATGGCCCGCTGGAACCGCTGCTGGCGCGCGACGACATCGCCGACATCATGGTCAATGGCGCCGGCATGACCTACATCGAGGTTGCCGGCAAGGTGATAGAAACCGATGTCCGGTTCCGCGACAACAGTCAGTTGCTGTCGATCTGCCAGCGCATTGTCAGCCAGGTCGGCCGCCGGGTGGATGAATCCAGCCCGATCTGCGACGCCCGCCTTCCCGACGGCTCCCGCGTCAACGTCATCGCGCCGCCGCTCGCCATTGACGGCACCGCGCTGACCATTCGTAAATTCAAGAAGGACAAGCTGACCCTTGATCAACTGGTCAAGTTCGGCGCGATCACGCCCGAGGGCGCCGCGGTGCTGCAGATCATCGGCCGCGTCCGCTGCAATGTGGTGATTTCGGGTGGTACCGGCTCCGGCAAGACCACCCTTCTCAACTGCCTGACGGCCTATATCGATCTGGATGAGCGGATCATCACCTGCGAAGATTCCGCCGAGCTGCAGCTTCAGCAGCCGCATGTGGTGCGGCTTGAAACCCGTCCGCCCAATATCGAGGGCGAGGGTGAAATCACCATGCGCGATCTGGTCAAGAACTGCCTGCGCATGCGTCCCGAGCGGATCATCGTCGGCGAGGTCCGCGGCCCGGAAGTGTTCGATCTTTTGCAGGCGATGAACACCGGCCATGACGGGTCGATGGGAACGATCCACGCCAACAGCCCGCGCGAGTGTCTGAGCCGCATGGAATCGATGATCGCCATGGGCGGATTTTCGCTGCCGGCCAAGACCGTGCGTGAGATCATCTCCGGATCGGTGGATGTGGTCATTCAGGCCGCGAGGCTGCGCGATGGGTCGCGCCGGATCACCCACATCACCGAAGTCATCGGCATGGAAGGCGATGTGATCATCACCCAGGATTTGATGAAATACGACATGTTGGGCGAGGACGCCAACGGCAACATCGTCGGCGAACACCGGTCCACAGGAATCGGTCGGCCGCATTTCTGGGATCGCGCCCGTTACTACGGCGAAGACAAGCGCCTTGCCGCGGCGCTTGACGCCATGGAAAAAATGACCTCGTAGGGAGTACGTCGCGTGTTTGGTGTGGATACAGTGGTACTTGCCATCATCGGGCTGGCCGCGCTTTCAGCGGGCGCCTTGGGCTATGGCGTGCTCTACAGCCGGATCGAGGATGATCGCAAGGCTGAAAACCGCGTCAAACGGGTCAAATCGGCCGAAACCGACCGATCCAAGGCGACGGCGGCGCGCGACAGGCTCAATGAAGTCAACAAACGTCGCAAATCCGTGCAGGATTCGCTCAAGACGCTGGAAGAGAAGAACAAGGAAAATGACCGCCGCACTTCCCCGCCCCTGAAGGATCGAATTGGTCAGGCGGGGCTCGGTATTTCGGTCAGGCAGTTCTACATGTTTTCCGTCATTCTGGGCGTGGTGACAGGTCTCCTCGCCTTCATCGGCTATGGCAGTCCGCTTGTCGCGGTGGGCGTGATGATCATTTTTGGCGGGGGACTTCCGCGCTGGATCATCGGCTTTCTGCGCAACCGCCGGCTCAAGGCATTCCTTAACGAATTTCCCAATGCGCTCGACATCATGGTCAGGTCGATCAAGTCCGGCCTGCCACTCAATGACGCCATAAGGATGATCGCCGCGGAAGGCCAGGAGCCGGTCCGCGCCGAGTTCAAGCGCATCGTCGAGGCGCAACAGATGGGATTGACCGTGCCGGAGGCCTGCACCCGGCTTTACAGCCGCATTCCAATACCGGAAGCCAACTTCTTCGCCATCGTGATCACCATCCAGGCCCAGGCCGGCGGCAATTTGTCCGAAGCCCTTGGCAATTTGTCGCGCGTGCTGCGTGACCGGAAAAAAATGAAAGCCAAGATCAACGCCATGTCTATGGAGGCAAAAGCCTCGGCGGCCATCATCGGCGCGCTTCCCTTCATCGTGGCTTCCCTGGTCTACCTGACATCGCCTGACTACATCACCATCCTTTTCACCGACAGCCGCGGCCACCTTATTCTTGGCGCATCGGCGATCTGGATGTCGATCGGCATCATGGTGATGCGCAACATGATCAACTTCGATATTTAGGGGCGGATGAACCATGCTGTCTGACATTGCTTCCTCCCTGACCGATCCGGCCTATCTGATCCCCATCCTGGTGTCGGTGGCGGTCTTCGCGACGCTGTTCACCATCATGGCTCCCTATTTCGAGCGGGGCGATCTTGATGCGCGGATGAAGTCGGCGGCGCTGGAGCGCGATGAAATCCGCGCCAGGGAACGCGCCCGGCTCAACGCCGAACAGGCACGCGAAGGCGCCAAGGGCGCCGGGCTCAGATCTCACAACAACGCCTCGGTGCGCGGCATCGTCGAGCAGCTCAATCTGAAGAACGCGCTGGCCGATGAAGCCACCGTCGCCAAGCTGCGCGCGGCGGGCTATCGCACCCAGAATGCGCTCAACATGTTTCTGCTGGCGCGGTTCGTGCTGCCCTTCATCTTTCTCGCGGCTTCGGTTGTCTATGTCTTCGTTCTCGAGAACCTGACCGACAAGCCGTTCACGGTGCGGGTGCTGGCCTGCATTGTCGGCGCCTATGTCGGCTTCTACACGCCCAACCTGTTTGTTTCCAACCAGTCCAAGAAGCGGCAGACATCGATCAAGCTTGCCTGGCCGGACGCCCTCGACCTCATGCTGATCTGTGTTGAATCCGGGGTCTCCATCGAGGCCGCGATGAAGCGCGTGGCCGAGGAAATCGCCGTGCAATCCACCGCGCTGGCCGAGGAGTTCGTGCTGACAAACGCCGAACTGTCCTACCTTCAGGACCGTCGCGTGGCGTTTGAGAACCTGGGCAACAGGACCGGCCTGGAAACGGTCAAGTCGGTCACCCAGGCATTGATTCAGTCCGAGCGCTACGGCACGCCGATCGCCCAGGCCTTGCGCGTTCTTTCCCAGGAAAGCCGCGATCAGCGCATGAACGAGGCCGAGAAGAAGGCCGCGGCATTGCCGCCCAAGCTGACCGTCCCGATGATCCTGTTCTTTCTGCCGGTTCTCATCGGCGTGATTCTCGGACCCGCGGCGATCCAGGTGGCGGACAATTTCTCCGGCGGCATGCCGTAAGCGGCGGCCGGCGTCTCCAATGCCGCATCCTCAGAGCATAGCAAGCCAAGTAAAAGCGCCGCGTTTGATTGAACGCGGCGCTTTTGCTTGGGTGACGGTGAGCGCTTGGGATCTTTGCCTTACATACCGTTATCGCCGGACCGCTTCGCGGTTTTGCGCGGCATGCGTCAATTGGTGTCCTTGAGCTTGTTCCAGGCGTTCTGCTGGGTCAGCATGGCGCGCAGATAGGCGACGTTGGCGCTGGCCTGATCGGGGGAAAGTTCCGCGCTGGCGATCTTCTCGGCCTCCTCGAAACGGCCCTGCAGGCCGACAACCAGCGCGAGGTTCTGGCGAACCCGGCTGTCCGCGCCGGGTTGCCTGATTGCCGAGGCAAGATAGGTTTCGGCCGTCTTGAGGTCGCCCTGCAGCACATAGGACATGCCGAGATTGGACATGATGGAAGATTCATTGGGTTGCAGGTCCAGCGCCTTGCGATAGCGCGCCCGCGCGGCGGCGGGATCGCCCAATTGGTCGTGAATGGCGCCCTCCGCCGACAAAAGCTGCCAGTCCGGGCGGTCCGGTGTCTGGGCCCTTTGGATGGCATCAAGCGCCTTGTCGAATTGACCCGCGCCGGCCAGCGCCTTGCCGTAGGCCGCAAGCACCGCCCGGTCGGTTGGATTGTGGATCGCTATCTGCTGCATCACGGCCAGCGCCTGTTCGGAGCGGCCACCCATGGTCAGGACGGATGCGTATTTCATGCCGACAGCGGCGTCCTTGGGATTTTTGTCGTAGGCTCTGCCGAAGGTTTCGGCGGCGGAATGCAGCTCGTTGGTGTTCATCGCCGCCAGCGGCTGGTTCATCGCCGGGATCGACCCGGTGGTCAGCCGGCTCTTGGACGCGCATCCCGCAAGCGAGACACCGAGCGCGGCAATGCAGGCCGCACTGAGCAGCCGCCGGGGAAGGAGTGCACGTGGAGGGGTCGCTGACATGGCCTGGTCCCGTAAATGGAGGTGCGTGGCGGCCCGGCACGGGTGGCGCCACAGTCTTCGCTCAAGCAATAATCTGTTAACCCTAATCAAGAGTTAACGTCTGATTCTCCGCTCGCCTCACGCGGAGAGCCCAAGGAGAAGCCATGGCGCCCTATGCCCACATTGACCGACCCTCGCCTTTTGCGGAGAAATCCAGCCGAGCCCTGCCCGTGTGGGCGGTATCGCGCACTGAACTGGACCGCGGCGATCTTGAAAACACCGCGCTCGCCTGGGCGACGGCTACCGGCTTTCAGGCGGACGAAGGATCCGTGCTGCTCGTGCCCGGCGCTGACGGCAAGCTTTCCGGCGCGCTGTTCGGGCTTGGCGAGGACGGCGATTGTCATCCGCTTGTGGGCGGCAAGCTGGCGAAAGCCTTGCCGAAAGGCGACTGGCGGATGGCGACATCGTCGATCCCTGGCGGCGTGATGGCGCTGGCCTTCGGCATGGGCGCCTACCGGTTCGAGAGCTACCGCAAACCTGCGCCGGAAGGGCCGCGGCTGGTGATTGCGGACGATGCCGATGCGGATGCCATCAGGCGCACGGTGGCCGCGGTCGCGCTCGCGCGCGATCTGGTCAACACGCCCGCCAATGACATGGGTCCCGACGCACTTGAGGCGGCTTTCCGGGGACTGGCCAAGCACTACAAGGCCAAGGTAGACGTCGTTAAGGGCGACGATCTTGTCGCGAAGGGCTTTCCAATGATCCACGCGGTCGGCCGCGCCGCGGATCAGGCGCCGCGCCTGCTCGAGATGCGATGGGGGCAGCAGGGCGCGCCAAAACTGACCCTGGTCGGCAAGGGCGTCTGCTTCGACACCGGCGGCCTCGACATCAAGCCATCCTCTTCGATGCTCACCATGAAAAAGGACATGGGGGGTGCGGCCAATGTGATGGCGCTGGCGATGATGATCATGGATTCGGGGCTGCCGGTCGATCTGCGCGTGCTCGTCCCGGCGGTCGAGAACTCGATTTCGGCGTCCGCCTTCCGCCCCGGCGATGTGCTTGCGAGCCGCAAGGGCCTGACCGTCCAGATCGACAACACCGACGCCGAGGGACGTCTGGTGCTCGCCGATGCGCTCACCTATGCCTGCGAGGACAATCCCGGCCTGCTCATCGACATGGCGACGCTGACGGGCGCCGCGCGGGTGGCGCTCGGTCCGGACCTGCCGCCGTTTTACACCGACGACGACGCCCTGGCCGGCGAGATCGCCACCGCATCGGGTGAAGTGGTCGATCCGCTCTGGCGGATGCCGCTCTTCAAGCCCTATGAGGCCGACGTCAAGGCCAGGATCGCCGATCTGACCAATGCGCCAGCCGGAGGCTTTGCCGGTTCGATCACCGCGGCGCTGTTTCTCAAGCGCTTCGTCACGCCTCAGACAAGCTGGGCCCATTTCGATATTTTCGCCTGGTCGCCGAAGGACAAGCCGCACGCGCCGATGGGCGGCGAGGCGCAAGGGATACGGGCCTTGTTCGACGTGATCAGCAAACGGCATCCCCTGTGATCGGATACGGTACGTTCCGGGTGTGACTTGCGCGCTGTCCTGGTTTGGGCCAATATAATCCGGTACCGAAACGATACAGGCGTGCTTCATGTCACTTGACCTCCGGCCCTCCGATGCGCTCGGGCTGTGGCATGCCGCCACGCTTGAGCATGTGCGTGTCATCGGACCGGATCTGACCATCAGGCAGCTTGCCATATTGCTGCACATCTATCTGGCGCCGCCGCCGCACACGGTGCGCGGACTGGCCGCCACGCTGGGCGTCACCAAGCCGGTGATCACAAGGGCGCTCGACACCATGGGCCATATGGGGCTGGTGCGCCGGGTGCGCGATGACCGCGACCGGCGCAATGTCATCATCAAGCGGACGGTGGAGGGCGCGCTTTTTGTCGAAAGACTTGGCGACATCATCATCGCCGAAGGCCGCAAACTGTCACTGGCCGAAAGATCAGACGCATGAGTGAGAAACTTGACCGCCGCCTGCATGCCTTCCGCCCCGATCTGGCCGATATCCGGCTCAAGGGCAGGGTCGAGGCCGATCATTATGCTGAAGGCGCGCCGGGCAAGGTGATTGTGCCGGTGGCCGCTGTCCGTCCCAGGCCCGATCCCCATTGCAGCATGGACACCGAGGCGCTTTACGGTGAGGCCTTGACCGTGTTCGACGTGTCCGGTGGCTGGGCGTGGGTACAACTCGCCGCCGACGGCTATGTCGGATATGTGCGCGAAGAGGCGATCAGCGACGGCGCGGGAGAAGCCACCCATGTCGTTTCGGTGCCGCGCAGTTTCGTCTATCCCGGTGCGGACCTTCGCTTCCCCTTGCAAATGGCCCTGTCGATGGGCAGCCGCGTCAAGCTGACGGGAACCGCGGAGACCAGGGGCACGCAGTATGCGTTGCTCGACGGCGGCGCCGCGATGATCGCCGCGCATCTGCGGCCGGTGGGTGTGGCGGCGGTTGAGGACGCTGTCTCGATCGCGGCCAGGTTCCTCGAGACGCCCTATCTCTGGGGCGGCCGCTCCGGCTTCGGCATCGATTGCTCGGGCCTGGTGCAGATGGCGCTGGCGATGACCGGCAAGCCGGCGCCGCGCGACTCCGATCAGCAGGCGATGAGCCTGGGCATCGCCATCGATCTCGAACGCGACGGTCTGCAGCGCGGCGATCTGGTGTTCTGGAAAGGCCATGTCGGCTTCCTGGAAGATCCCGACACGCTTCTGCACGCCTCGGGCGGCACCATGACTGTCACCCGTGAACCGCTGCGCGACGCCATCAGCCGCATCGGCAGGCTCTATGGTCAGCCGACCGCCTATCGCCGGCCATAACCAAATTCAGTAGCCGGCTTTTCGGTCGACCAGATTGCTGAGCGGTTCTCCGCGCTCATGAGCATCCATCTGACGCACGATCGGCACGATCAGCGATGACGGCACCGACGCGGCGGCCGCATGCGGCGTGATCGTCACCTTGGGACGGCTCCAGAACGGGCTCTCGGAATCAAGTGGTTCCTGTTGGAACACATCCAGCGTCACCGCCGAGAGCAGCCCTTCGTCAAGCGCGGAAAGGATGTCGGCCTCGTTCTGCAGCCCGCCGCGCCCGGCATTGATCAGCACCGGCGCCCCCAGCGGCCCGCGCTTGCTCATCCGCACAAACAGGTCGCGATTGAGAATGCTCCGCGTTTGCGGCGTCAGCGGCAGCAGCACCACGAAGATGTCGGCCGACGCCAGAAACGGGCCAAGCCCGGCCTCGCCCGCATGGCAGGTGACGCCGTCGACCTGTTTTTCGGTGCGCGACCATCCGGAAACCTCAAACCCCATGACGCGAAGCTTCGCTGCCGCGTCGCGGCCCAGTTCGCCCAGTCCCATGATGCCGACGGTGATGTCCCTGGCGGCTTTCTGGCCGCGATCCTCGTGCCAGATCCGATCCGCCTGTTGCGCCCGGTAGCGCGGGCCGAGCCGGTGATGATCGAGCACCTGCCAGACCACGAATTCGCTCATCCTTGTGGTCAGGTCAGGCGAAACCACGCGCACGATCGGCACATCGGGCAGATCCGGATCGGCGAAGACATGGTCGACGCCGGCGCCGAGCGAAAAGATCGCCTTCAGGTTGGGCAGTTTTGACAAGAGCGCCGGGCGCTGTTTCCACACCACCGCATAATGGATGCTGGGATCGGCCTCGCCGTCAGGCTCCAGCGTCACCGCGCGGTCCGGCGCGGCTTTGGCCAGTTCCTTGATCCACACCTCCGGCGTCCAACCGGTGAGTGCGAGCAGGATGCGTCCCTTGGCCGAGTTGTCTGTCATTGCTTCGCCTATTCGCTGACCACCGTGCTGTCGGCGGCCTCCAGATTGAAAGCCGCCGCCATCAGCGCCTTGGTGTAGTCGGTTTCAGGCCGGTCAAAGATCTTGTCGGCCGTGCCCTGCTCGACCACCTTGCCGTTGCGCAAGACGATCACGTCATTGGCCAGCGCCCGGACCACCTTCAGATCGTGGCTGATGAACAGATAGGCCAGATCGTGCCGCGCCTGCAGGTCCCTCAGCAGGTCGACCACCTGGGCCTGAACGCTCATGTCGAGCGCCGAGGTTGGCTCGTCGAGCATGACGAAGCGCGGCTTGAGCACCATCGCCCGGGCGATGGCGATGCGCTGGCGCTGGCCGCCGGAAAATTCATGCGGGTAGCGCCAGCGGGTGGCGGCGTCGAGCCCGACTTCCTCCAGCGCCTCGGCAACCAGCCGGTCGCGGTCCCGCGCCGAGAGATCGCGGGCGTGGATGGCCAGACCCTCGCCAACGATATCGGCGATCGACATGCGCGGGCTCAACGACCCGAACGGGTCCTGGAACACCACCTGCATGGCGCTTCTGAGCGGCTTCATCTCCTTGAAGGAACGGGCATGCAGTGGTTGGTTTTCGAAAAAGATCTCGCCCTCGCTGCGGATCAGCCGCATCAGCGCAAGTCCCAGCGTTGTCTTGCCCGAGCCAGACTCGCCGACCACGCCGAGTGTCTGACCCGCCTTGAGGGTGAGGGACACGCCGTCCACGGCCTTGATGTGGTCAACCGTGCGCCGCAGGAAGCCTTGTTTGACCGGAAACCAGACCTTGATGTCACGCCCGCGCATGACGTCGTCCGCCATCGGTTTGCGCTCGGGCGGTTGGCCCTTGGGCTCGGCGGCGAGCAAATGTTTGGTGTAGGCATGTTGCGGATTGGCGAAAATCTCCGCGGTCGGGCCGGATTCGACGATTCTGCCGTCCGTCATCACGCAGACCCGGTCGGCAAACTTTCGCACGATGCCGAGATCATGGGTGATGAACAGCATCGCCATGCCGTGCTGGTTCTTGAGATTGCTCAGCAGCTCCAAGATCTGCGCCTGCACGGTGACGTCGAGCGCGGTGGTCGGCTCGTCGGCGATCAGGAGTTCGGGGCGGTTGGCGAGCGCCATGGCGATCATCACCCGCTGCCGCTGTCCGCCGGACAATTGGTGCGGATAGGAGGCGAGGCGCTTTTCCGGGTCGCGGATGCCGACCTGATCGAGCAGCTCCAGCACCTGCCGCCGCGCCGCCTCGGGCCGGATCTGTTGGTGCAGATGCAGGATCTCGGAGATCTGCTTTTCCACCGACTGCAGCGGATTGAGCGAGGTCATCGGCTCCTGGAAGATCATGGTGATGTCGTTGCCGCGCACATCGCGGATCACCGGTTCGGGCGCTGAGAGCAGATCCCGGCCCTTGAACAGAACCTCGCCGGAGGGGTGACTGGCGGCGGGATAGGGCAGGAGCCGCAGTATGGAGAGCGCCGAAACCGATTTGCCGGAGCCGGATTCGCCCACCAGCGCCACCGTCTCGCCGCGCCTGATGTCAAAGGAGATGTGAGCGACCGCCAACTGGCTGTCGCCGGACTGGTGGAACTCCACCGACAGATCGCGCACGGACAGCAGCGCGTCGTCAGGTTTTTCAGTGGCGCCGCTCATCGAAACGTCTTTCGTGGGTCGAAGGCGTCCCGGGTCGCTTCGCCGATGAAGATCAGCAGCGACAGCATGATCGAGATGGTGAAGAATGCCGTCATGCCCAGCCACGGCGCCTGCAGATTGCGCTTGCCCTGGGCGATCAGTTCACCCAGCGAGGCCGATCCCGGCGGCAGTCCGAAGCCGAGGAAATCCAGCGAGGTCAGCGTCGTGATCGAACCGGACAGGATGAAGGGCAGGAAAGTCAGCGTCGCCACCATAGCGTTGGGCAACAGATGCCGGAACATGATGGTGGAATTGCCGACGCCCAGCGCGCGGGCCGCGTTGACATACTCGAAATTGCGGGCGCGCAAAAATTCCGCCCGGACAATGCCGACGAACGACACCCAGGAAAACAGAAGCATGATGCCGAGCAGGATCCAGAACCCCGGCGGCAGCACGGCGGCGATGATCAGCAGGATGTAGAGCACCGGCATCGAGGACCAGATCTCGATGAAGCGCTGCATCAGCAAATCGGTCCAGCCGCCGAAGTAGCCCTGCACCGCGCCGGCGCTGACGCCGATCAGCGCCGAGAAGATCGTCAGCGTCAGGCCGAACAGCACGGAGATGCGAAAGCCGTAGATCATCCGGGCGGTGACATCGCGGGCCTGGTCGTCAGTGCCGAGCCAGTTCATGTTGCCAAGCGTGCAGCCGGGATCCTCGTCCTTGAGCGGATAGGCCGAGCACGCCACCCCATCGTCGAGCAGCCAGAACGGCGCGGTCGGCGCCGAATGCGGAATATAGGAATTGGCGGTGGTGTAGGAATAGCGGATAGGCGGCCAGATCATCCAGCCATTGGCGTTGATCTCGTCCTGGATGAACGGATCACGGTAATCGGTGCGCGCCAGAAATCCGCCGAACTTCTCCTCCGGATAGTCAATCAGCACCGGATAGAGGATTTCGCCCTTGTAGGATGCCAGGATCGGCCGGTCATTGGCGATGAATTCCGCGAGCAGGCTGGCGATGAACAGGAACAGGAACAGCCACAGCGACCAGTAACCGCGCCGGTTGGCCTTGAAATTGGCCCAGCGCCGCTTGTTGGTCGGCGACAGCCAGCCTTTCGGCCGCCCACTGGCGTCATAGGCCTGGGAATTGCTGGAAGCCGGCGCACTCATCCGACATCCCTCTTTTCAAAGTCGATGCGCGGATCAACCCAGGTGTAGACCAGATCCGAGATCAGCCCGACCACCAGCCCCATCAGCGAGAAGATGAACAGCGTTGCAAACACCACCGGATAGTCGCGCCGGATCACCGATTCGAAGCCGAGCCGGCCCAGACCGTCGAGCGAGAAGATGGTTTCGATCAGCAGCGAACCGGAAAAGAAGGCGGAAATGAAGGCGCCGGGAAAGCCGGCAATGATGATCAGCATCGCGTTGCGGAACACATGCTTGTAGAGCACCTGGCTCTCGGTCAGCCCCTTGGCCCGCGCCGTGGTGACATATTGCTTGCGGATTTCGTCGATGAAGGAATTCTTGGTCAGAAGCGTCGTCGTGGCGAAGGCCGCCAGCGACAGCGCGATCAAAGGCAGCGCCAGATGCCAGAAATAATCGACGATCTTGCCCATCAGGCTGAGCTCGGCGAAATTGTCCGAGGTCAGGCCGCGCAACGGAAACCAGTCGAAAAACGATCCGCCGGCAAACAGCACGATCAGCATGATGCCGACCAGAAATCCGGGCACCGCATAGGCGACGATGATCAGGCCGGAGGTCCAGACATCGAACCGGGAGCCATCGGACACCGCCTTCTTGATCCCGAGCGGGATCGAGATGATGTAGGACAACAGCAGGATCCAGACGCCGAGCGAAATCGACACCGGCATTTTCTCGACGATCAGGTCGAGCACGGAGACGCTGCGGAAATAGCTCTCGCCGAAATCGAAGCGGATATAGTCCCACATCATGTTCATGAACCGCTCGAGCGGCGGCTTGTCAAAGCCGAACTGGGCTTCCAGCTTTTTGATGAATTCGGGATCGAGCCCCTGCGCACCGCGATATTGCGAGGAGATCGAATCGCCGAAATCCTGCTGGGCGCTGCCGACCGTGTCGCTGCCGCCGGCAATCCGGTCGATCGCAGAATCGCCCTGACCGGTCAGTTCGGCGATCACCTGCTCGACCGGCCCGCCGGGCGCGAACTGGATCACCGCGAACGAGATCGCCATGATGCCGACGACGGTCGGTATCATCAACAGCAGACGGCGAAGGATATAGCTGCCCATCAGGCGCCTTTCCTGTCCGTCGCCGCGGGCGCATCGCGCATGTCAGGTGGTGTTCTGGTCAATCGCGCGTCCTTCCGACCGGATTTTCGGGCATCCGGCTGATTCGTTGCAGCCTCATACAGAATCGAATGTCGGATGGGGTGCAAGGCCGAAAACGTCTCATTCGGCCTGCTTCATCCACCAGACTTCCGGGAATCCGAGCCCGTAATAGGGCAGTTCCCCGGGATGGGCGAGCGTCTTGCGGTAGGCCACCTTGACCGCCTTGCTGTAAAACAGCGGCACCACGTAGTGATGGGCCAGCAGCAGCCGGTCGAGCGCGTGAACGGCGGCGGTCTTTTCCTCGTAGTCTTGCGCGAAAATCACCATCCGGACCAGTTCGTCGATCGCCGGATCGGCGATGCCGGCATAATTGCGCGATCCCTCGCGATCAACCGCGGCCGAGCCCCAATAGCCTGCCTGCTCGTTGCCCGGATTGAGCGATTGCCCCCAGACGTTCCAGATCATGTCGTAGTCGAAGCTTCTCACCCGGTTGGTGTATTGCGAGGGGTCGACGGTGCGGATCCGCGCATCGACGCCGATCTTCTTCAGGCTCTTGACGTAGGGCAGCACCGATCTTTCCAGCGACGGGCTCGACAGCAGGATTTCGATCTCGAAAGGCTCGCCTGTGCTGGTTTGGACAAGCTGGCCATTTTTCAGCTCGTAGCCGGCTTCCTCGAGCAGCGTCAGCGCCTGGCGCAGATTGGCGCGGGCCTTCTGCGGGTCGCCGCTGACCGGATTGGTATAGGGGGTGGTGAAGACCTCCTCGGGCACATCGCTCTTCAGACTTTCGAGAATTTCCTTCTCGCGGCCTTGCGGCAATCCGGAAGAGGCAAGCTCCGTGCCCCAGAAATAACTGTCGATCCGTTCGAAGGCGTCGAAGGCCAGATTACGGTTGAGGTCCTCGAAATCGAAGGCAAAGTTGAGCGCCTTGCGCACCCTTATGTCCTTGAACTTGTCGCGGCGCATGTTCGGCACCATCGCCTGCATGATGCCGACGGCGCGGAGCGGATTCTCGATCTCCTCGCGGACGACCTCGCCGGTCTGGATTGCGGGAAAATCATAGGCCGTGGCCCAGTGGCTTGCCGAGTTGTCCTGATAATAGTCGATGGTTCCGGCGCGGAAGGCCTCGAATTCAACATTGCTGTCGGTGAAATAGGCATATTCGATCGCGCCGAAATTGTGCTGTCCGACATTGACGTTGAGGTCCTTGCCCCAATAGTCGTCGCGCAGCTCGTAACGGATCGTCGAACCGGCTTTGAACGAAGCGATCCGGTAGGGCCCCGAACCCATCACCGGCTCCAGCGTGGTGCGTGCTATGTCGCGCTGGTTGCCCGCCGCGTCCGTTCCCTCCCACCAATGTTTGGGGAAGACCAGGATCTGGCCAAGAATCTGCGGCAGTTCCTGATTGTTGTTTTCGTCGAACAGGAAGGTCACTTCCCGCTCCCCGGTTTTCTCCGCGGAGACGACATGGGCGTAATAATTGGCCTGCAGCGGATTGAGCTCCTTGGCCTTGTCGAAGCTGAACACCACATCCTCCGGCGTCACCGGCTGGCCATCCGCCCATCTGGCTTCCGCGCGCAGCCGGAACGTCACCTGCGATATGTCGTCGGGAAACGAGATGCTTTCGGCGAGCAGTCCGTAGGATGAGGAAACCTCGTCTTCCGAGGATTTCATCAGCGCGTCGAAGACCAGACTGAGCCCCGCCGCCAATTCGCCCTTGGCCAGGACCGGATTGAAGCTGTCGAAAGTGCCTTCCTCCGACAGGCGCAGCGTTCCCCCCTTGGGCGCGTCCGGGTTGACATAATCAAGCCGGGCAAAGCCTTCGGGATATTTCGGCTCGCCAATCATTGACGTGGCATGCCGCCAGCCCGGTTCCCCGGCAAGTGAAGCCGATACGCATGCGCTCAGTCCGGCCAATGCCAACAGGGCGGGGGCCAGGACGGATAGCGCCAGGGTGGATGCGGCAATGCGGATGGTCATGGGGGCGGATCCTCCGTTGATCTCTGTCATTGCGGGAACAATAGGCCAGTTCTGCGACGAGTGCAGGGCCTGATGCGGAAAACGGCATGGAATCATGGCTTTTGCGGCCAGTTTCATCGTTTTCATTTCTTGACCGTTAAACCACGGCGCCAAAAATATATCCAACGCCGGATGTTATGGCCATGGCAACGATGCCCCAGAACGTCACGCGCGCGACCCCGGTCGGTACGCTTGCACCGCCAGCCTTCGCTCCAAGTCCACCAAGAAGCGCCAGCACGGCCACGGTTGAAATAACCACCGACCAGATCAGCATTTCCGGAGGTGACAATAGCACCGCTATGATGGGAGGCGCGGCACCAATTGCAAAAGTGATGGCCGAAACGATTGCGGCTTGTAGCGGCTGTGCGGATGTAAGTTCCGATATGCCCAATTCTTCCTTCGCATGTGCTCCAAGCGCATCTTTCGCTGTCAGTTGTTGGGCAACAATGGAGGCTATATCTGGCGTGACGCCGCGGGCAATAAATGAATCCGCGAGCTCCTGAAGCTCAAAACCCGGTTGCTCGACCAGCTCCAGACGTTCTCTGTCCAGATCTGCTTTCTCGGTGTCCGCCTGGGAACTGACAGACACATATTCTCCCGCAGCCATCGACATTGAACCGGCTACCAGGCCTGCAATGCCTGCCGTGAGAACTTCACCCGTGGTGGCAGAAGCGGCGGCGACCCCGAGAGCCAGACTGGCAATCGAAACAATGCCATCATTTGCTCCCATAACCGCAGCTCTAAGCCAACCGATCTTGTGGACACTGTGTTTCTCGGAATGCAGTCTGCTCATCTCCACCAACCGTTTTGCCCGGATTTTCACTGATACCACAACTTCGGAGACGGAAACATTGTGCCATGCGCATAAACACCGGCTTGATGGAACCTGACGGTTACATGATCCGATGCGCGCTATGCATGCCAATTCAAATCACAAAAAAGCCGGGCGCGAGCCCGGCTTTCATGCAGTCTGAAGGGTGGCCTATTCGGCGGGCAATGGCGCAGGCGTATCGGCCACCGTGCGCAGATAGGCGAGCAGGTCTGCCCGATCCTCGATCTTTTTCAGACCGGCGAAGCCCATGCTCGTGCCGGGAACATGCTTCTTCGGCGCGGTGACGAATTGGCTCAGCTGCTCATAATCCCAGGCGACAGTCCCACCTTGGGAAAATTCGGTCATCGCGGCGGAATATTTGAAGCCCTCATGGGTGGCGACCGGCCGGTTGACGATATTCCAAAGTCCGGGACCAACCTTGTTTGCGCTGGCCGCGTCATTGGTGTGGCAGGCGGCGCATTTCTTGAAGATCGCTTCGCCCTTGGCCGGATCGGCGCTGGCGAGCAGCGGCGCCACCAGTTCAGGCGCGGCTTCTTCGACCGGGGCGCCTGCTTCGCCGCCGCCTTCGGCAACTTCGATCATGAAGCCTTCGGTTTCGGGCGCCGCTGTGTGGTAAATCCCTTCCGACACGATGGAAAGGGTCATCAGGACAAACAGAATGCCGAGAAAGCCGCCTGCTGCCGAGTTGAAATATGAGGAGTTCATGTTCCGTAGCTCCGTTTCGGTCCGGCGTCCCGCCCAGATTCCAGCAATGTCCGAACCAGTCTTGAAATCGCGCGGAACCTATGTCTTTTGCAGGATCGTTGCAACAGCGTTTGTGACAACGGCGATGAGACTTTTTGACACCTGCGCCGAACAACCCGAGGATCGAACCGATATGGCAGAGGGCCCAGAGCATACGCTCGTCATCATTCCGGCCAGAATGGCGTCCGCCCGGCTGCCTGGAAAACCGCTGGCCGACATTGGCGGCGAACCGATGGTGGTCTGGGTGGCGCGCCAGGCGATGCGCGCTTCCGTCGGCCGTGTCGCCGTCGCCACTGATTCGCGCGAGATCGCTGACGCGGTCGAGGCCGCAGGCTTTGAGGCTGTGATGACCCGCGACGATCACCAGTCCGGGTCGGACCGGGTGTTCGAGGCGGCGATGAAACTGGATCCCGATGGACGCGCGCAGATCATCCTCAATGTTCAGGGCGACATTCCCGCCATCGAGCCCGAAGCCATCCGCCGCTCCGCCCTGCCGCTTTTGAGCTCGGCCGCCGATCTCGCCACGCTGGCCGTGGAAATTACCGACGAAGCCGAGAAAACCAATCCGAGCATCGTCAAGGTGATCGGCTCGCCGATCGGCGACAGGCTGTTGCGGGCGCTCTATTTCACCCGTGCCACCGCGCCCTATGGCGAGGGACCTCTGTATCACCATATCGGCCTCTACGCCTGGCGCCGCGCCGCGCTGCAGCGCTTTGTGGCACTGCGCCCCTCAACGCTGGAAAAACGTGAATCGCTCGAGCAGTTGCGTGCGCTTGAAGACGGCATGCGCATCGATGTGGCCATCGTTGACTCCGTTCCCCTCGGTGTTGATACTCCCGCCGATCTTGAGCGCGCCCGCCAAATCCTGGCGCCGAAATAGGCGCCCTTTCCTCAAAACGGACAGATATGATGACCGCTTCCACCAACCGCATCGCCTTTCAGGGCGAGTTTGGCGCAAATTCCGACATGGCCTGCCGCGACATGTTTCCGGACATGTTGCCGTTGCCCTGCGCCACCTTCGAGGATGCGTTCAACGCGCTTGAACAGGGTGAAGCGGATCTGGCGATGATCCCGATCGAAAACACCATCGCCGGCCGGGTGGCCGATATCCATTACCTGCTGCCCGAATCGCAGCTGCACATCGTCGGCGAATATTTCATGCCGATCCATTTCCAGCTGATGGTGCTGCCGGGCGTGGACAAGACGGAAATCCGCACGGTGCACAGCCATGTCCATGCGGTTGGTCAGTGCCGCAAGATTGTCCGCGCCAATGGCTGGAAGGCTGTTGTGGCGGGCGACACCGCCGGCGCCGCCCGGCTCGTCTCGCAAAGCAACGACCGGACCATGGCGGCTCTCGCCCCGCGCCTGGCCGCTGAACTGTACGGCCTCGATATAATCGAGGAAAATGTCGAGGACACCGAAACCAATGTCACCCGGTTTGTGGTGTTGTCGCGGCAGGCCAAAATCCCGCCGCGCCCGGTGGCCGATGAGGTGGTCGTGACGACGTTTGTGTTCCGGGTGCGCAACATTCCGGCAGCGCTTTACAAGGCGATGGGCGGCTTCGCCACCAATGGCGTCAACATGACCAAGCTGGAAAGCTATCAGATCGGCGGCAAGTTTTTTGCCACCCAGTTCTATGCCGATATCCAGGGCCATCCGGACGAGGCGCCGGTGGCCCGGGCCATGGAGGAATTGGCCTTTTTCTCCAAGGAATTGCGGATTCTCGGCGTCTATCCGGCTCATCCGTTCCGGCTCATGCAAAACGGATCGCACGCCGAAGAGGCCGAGGGCTGAAACGCCCGGCTTCGAAACAGATCAGCTACCGGCCCCAGTCCAGCCAGTCGCGCATCAGGCGATGGGCGATGGCGCCGGGCGGCGGGGCAGAGGCGTCAGCCTCGCCCAGCACGCTCGCCAGCATGGCAGCGGTCTCGGTGCGGTCAAACCAGCGGCAATCCTCGAGTTCCGCGGTGTCGCGGGTAATGTCCAGGCTTATTGCCTCGGCGTAGACGCCGATCATCAGCGTGTGCGGCATCGGCCAGGGCTGGCTGGCGTGATAGCGCACCCGGCCGACCCTGATGCCGGATTCTTCCAGCGTTTCCCGGCGCACGGCGTCCTCGATGGTTTCGCCGGGCTCGATGAAGCCGGCCAGGCACGAAAACATCCCGGGCGGAAAATGCGGGCTGCGGCCGAGCAGGCAGCGGTCGGAGGCCTCGTCGACAACCAGCATGATGCCGACCGGATCGGTGCGCGGAAACGCCACATGGCCGCAAGCCTGGCATTTGCGCCGGTAGCCGCCGGCTTCGGGCGTCATCGCGCCGCCGCAGGCGCCACAGAACCGGTGCGCCAGCGCCCAGGAAACCAGACTGACCCCTTGCGCATAGGCGCCCAGCGTTTCCTCGTCCAGCAGCGCCTGCCGATAGACCGATCTTGTGTCAATCGCCTTGAATGCCTCGGACAGATCGTCGGGCGCGACGCCCACCGGCATGGCGATGCGGGCGGCGCCCTCCGCGGTCCAGCCGATCAGGATGGCGTCGGCATTGTGCGGCTGCATGGCCGCAACATCCTCCGCCGTCAGCAGCCCGGCCGGAGCGTCGCCATCGACACGCATGGCCAGCCGGCCCTGGGTGATGGCGAAATAGCGTGTCGCCGGGTCGATCAGCGCATCGCCCAGTTCATGCTCGCTGCGGTGTTCGGAGCGGCGGTCAAGCCGGTTGCCTGAAAAAGCCACCAGACGGCTGGCTTCGCCATGAGGGGCATCATGGTCAAACAGGGAAATTGGCATGGATCAGAGAGCCTCAAGCAGTCTTTCGGTAAACTCGGCGCGGGCGTCCCGGGTCCAGGCGCACGCTTCGCCATGACCCCAGACCGGCCCTGGCCAGGCGGGATCGCCTTCATTACGGGCAATGATGTGAAGATGGAACTGGCGGACCTGGTTGCCAAGCGCGCCAAAATTGATTTTGTGGCATCCACTCGCCTGTTTGAGCGCCTTGGCGGCGATGGCGGTCTCGAAGGTCAGCATGGTCTGGTCGAGCGGCGTCATCTCGAAAATCTCCGAAATGCCGTTGCGCTGAGGCACCAGCAGCACCCAGGGCCAGCGGCTGTCGAGCATCAGCCTGAGCTGGCACAATCCCAGCTTGATCAACAGTTTGGAATCGCGGTCAAGGCGCGGATCGAGAACAAAATCGGACATGATCTATACCGTCGGACAGGGTTGAGAGGCAACTCTAGCAGTTTTTTTGGGCTCTGGCTTGCTTTTGCCTGTTCGATTGACGATATGTGCGGTGGGAGGTTGGTGGTGGACGAGCCACTCGCCAACCGGGTCAGGTCCGGAAGGAAGCAGCCCTAACGAGCCAGGCACGGGTCACCGTGCCAGCCTCCCACCCTTTTGCCCGCGCGCTTGATGGCAGGCCCTGTCATTGACCGGGTCCGACCGGGGTGCAAACATTCGATTTTGATGGCCATCGGGCCAGCGCGAAGGCGGCACGAGGATCATGGACGATTTGACCGGCACCAACACAGCCCCATCGGGGTCGACCCCCGAGGCGCAGGCGCCATACCGGGTGCTGGCGCGCAAATACCGCCCCAAGGATTTCACCGATCTCATCGGCCAGGAGCCGATGGTGCGCACTCTCACCAATGCCTTTTCCACCGGCCGCATCGCGCAGGCCTGGATGCTGACCGGCGTGCGCGGCGTCGGCAAGACCACCACGGCGCGGATTCTGGCGCGGGCCTTGAACTACAAGACCGCCGACATCGACCAGCCGACCATCGATCTGACCGTTCCGGGCGAGCACTGCCAGGCGATCATGGAAGGCCGCCATGTCGACGTCATCGAGATGGATGCGGCCTCGCACACCGGCATTGACGATATCCGCGAGATCATCGAGCAGGTGCGCTACCGCCCGGTATCGGCGCGCTACAAGGTCTATATCATCGACGAAGTGCACATGCTCTCCAACCAGGCCTTCAACGGCCTGCTCAAGACATTGGAAGAGCCGCCGGCGCATGTGAAGTTCATCTTCGCCACCACCGAAATCCGCAAGGTTCCGATCACCGTGCTGTCGCGATGCCAGCGGTTTGACCTCAGGCGGATCGATTCGGGCCCGCTTGTGGCGCATTTCAAAAGCGTTGCCGGCCAGGAAGGCGTCGCCATCGACGATGAATCGCTGGCGATGATCGCCCGCGCCGCCGAAGGCTCGGTGCGTGACGGGTTGTCGTTGCTCGACCAGGCGATCGCCCATGGCGGCGGCGCGGTTGACGCCGAAGCGGTGCGCTCGATGCTCGGTCTGGCCGACCGCTCCCGCATTGTCGGATTGTTCGGATCGCTGATGAGCGGCGATGTCTCGGCCGCGCTCGAAAATTATCGCGATCAGTATGATTCAGGCGCCAGCCCCTCGGTGATCCTCACCGATCTGGCTGATTTCACCCACCTCGTGACCCGGCTCAAATTCGTGCCGCAGGCAGGTGAGAATCCCTCATTGACCCAGACCGAGCGCGAGAGCGGCGCCGGCTTTGCCGGAAAACTGTCGACCGCCATTCTCTCGCGGGTCTGGCAGATGCTGCTCAAGGGCATCACCGAGACCGACACGTCGAGCCGGCCCGCCGCCGCGGCCGAGATGGCTTTGATCCGCATTGCCCATGCAGCCAGCCTGCCCTCGCCCGAGGACGCGGTGAAGGCGTTTCAGACCTCCGGCGGCGCGATGACCGGCGCCGGGCAACCGTCTGGCGGCGGTTCTCCCGGCGGCGGCGCAACGGCGCGCGCGGTGGGCGAACGGCGGATGCCGCAAGGCGGCGGAGGCGGGCAACCGGCGATGCGGCTTGCCCATTCCGCCGAACCCACGGTCGCCACCCCGGCGATTGCCGAGCCGGCGCAGGAAATCGCCATCGGCTCTCTCGAGGACATGGTGGCGCTGGCCGAAAAGTTCCGCGACATCGCCATGAAGGTGCAGATCCGCACCAATGTGCGGCTGGTCCGCATCGAGCCGGGCCGGCTCGAGATCAGCCTGACCCCGGATGCAAGCCCGAGCCTGCCGGGCGAATTGATCAAGAAGCTGGCGGACTGGACCGGGGCGAAATGGACCGTGGCGCTCAGCCGCGAGGAAGGCGCCCCGACGCTGTCCGAGCGCGAGGTGGCCAAGCGCGATGCGCTGGTCAGCGACGCCCGCCAGGACCCCGACGTCGCAGCAATTCTGGCCAGGTTTCCCGGCGCTCGCATCACCGATGTGCGCATCGCCGTCACCGAGGAGAGCCTGGCCGGCGCCGTGCTGTCGCCGTCCGAGGAAGGCGACATTCTGCCGGATGAGACAGACCCCGACGACGGGTCCGACTAGTCCGCGCGTCGGCGAAGCAAGATTGCCACAAGGCCGGCGCCAACAGTCAAAAAGGAGATTGAGATGAAAGACATCATGGGCATGATGGGCAAGATCAAGGACATGCAGGTCAAGATGGAGCGCATGCAGGAAGAAATGGCGGCGCTCGAATGCGAGGGCGTGGCCGGCGGCGGCGTGGTCAGCGTGCGTCTGTCCGGCAAGGGCCAGATGCTGGGCCTGAAGATCGATCCGTCGATGTTCAAGGAGGACGATGTGGAGATCCTCGAGGATCTCATTGTCGCCGCCCATAACGACGCCAAGGGCAAGCTCGAGGCCACGATGGCCGAACGGACCAAGGAACTGACCGCCGGACTGCCGATCCCTCCGGGTATGAAATTGCCGTTTTGAGCGGCGCCGGAGATTGAAATGCAAAAACGCGTAACCGGGCCGGAGATCGAGCGCCTGATCCAGCTGCTGGCGCGGGTGCCCGGACTTGGGCCGCGATCGGCGCGGCGTGCGGCCCTGCACCTGATCAAGAAGAAGGACCAGCTGATGGGTCCGCTGGCGCTGGCGCTGAACGAGGCCTTCGACAAGGTCCGCATCTGCTCGACCTGCGGCAATGCCGACACCTCCGACCCCTGCACGGTGTGCACCGATCCGACCCGCGACCAGACCGTGATCATCGTCGTCGAGGACGTCTCCGATCTCTGGGCGCTGGAGCGGGCGGCGGCGATGAACGCCGGCTATCATGTGCTGGGCGGCACCCTGTCGCCGCTCGATGGCGTCGGTCCCGATGATCTCTCGATTTCCGCTCTCGTCGACCGGGTCGCCAAGGGCGGCGTCCGGGAAATCCTGATCGCCGTCAACGCAACGGTCGAGGGCCAGACCACCGCGCATTACATCACCGAGCAATTGGCCGGGTTCGACATCCGGATCACCCGGCTGGCCCATGGCGTGCCGGTCGGCGGCGAACTCGACTATCTCGATGAAGGCACGCTTGCCGCGGCCATCCGGGCGCGCACCGCCTTTTGAGCCGCGCCGCGGTGCGAGAACTTCCGGCCCGATGCGGCGAATTCCGAATTCTGATCGGCGCGCGGCATTGCAGGCGAAACGGTTCGCCAAAGAAGGCAAACGGATTGCCGCCATTTTCCTGACCTGCCGCCCGGGTTAGTCTGCGCCCATGATTCGCACCCTGATTCTTTCGCTCGCTCTCCTTCTCGCCGCCGCCGTGGTTGCGGCGACGCCGTCCCAGGCCGCATCAAAGGCCGCCGTCGAGGCGCAGTTCCGCCAATGGCTGGAGGCCGATCTGTGGCTTGACGCCAAACGCGCCGGCGTTTCCAAGCCGGTTTTCGATCGCGCCTTTGCAGGCATCAATCTCGATTGGGATCTGCCGGATCTGGCCCCTCCGGGGTTTCCAAAGCCGAAGGCCCGCGCCCAGAGCCAGGCCGAATTCCGCAGTCCCGGCGCCTATTTCAGTGAAAAGAGCCTTCAAGGCCTGGCGGCCTCCGGACGGTCTCTGATGCAGCAACACGCGGGCACGCTTGCCCGGATCGAGCAACGCTATGGCGTTCCGGCTTCCATCATCGTCGCCATCTGGGGCAGGGAATCCGGCTTTGGCCGGGCCAAGATCCCCCATTCCGCGCTGCAGGTTCTCGTCACCAAGGCCTTCATGTCGACCAGGCCCGATCTGTTCCGCAAGGAAGTGCTGGCCGCGCTGGTGATCCTTCAGCGCGGCGACATCCCGGCTTCGGCGATGAAAAGCTCCTGGGCTGGCGCCATGGGCCAGCCGCAATTCCTGCCGTCGAGCTATCTCGACCATGCGGTCGATTTCGATGGCGACGGCAAGCGTGATATCTGGAATTCAACGGCGGATTCGCTGGCCTCGATCGCCAATTACCTGGCCCAATCGGGTTGGGTGCGCGGCCGCGACTGGGGTTTTGAAGCGGTGATCCCGGAAGGCGTCACCTGCGCGCTCGAGGGTCCCGACCGGGCCCGGCCGATCAGCGCCCTGACCGAGATGGGCATCATCCGCATCTCCGGCCGTCCGTTTCCCGATCATGAGCGCCGCGCGCCGGGCATGGTGCTGGTGCCGGCCGGGATCTACGGCCCCGAATTCGTGGTGACGCCGAATTTCTATGTCATCAAGGAATACAACAATTCCGATCTCTACGCGCTGTTCATCGGCAATCTCGCCGATCGCATGGCGCATGGCGGCGGCGCCTTCGTCACCCCCTGGGCCAAGACCGGGGCCATGTTGCGATCCGACATCGCCAAGCTGCAGTCATCGCTGGAAAAGCAGGGCTATGATGTCGGCGGCGCGGACGGGCTGCCCGGCTACAAGACCAGGCGGTCGATCGGCGAATGGCAGGCGAAGAACCGCCAGAAGCCGACCTGTTTTCCCACGCCGGCCTTGTTGAAATCCCTGCGCTGACGCGGGCGCCGCACGGACCGGCCGGGACGTGACGCTGATCAGGCCCGGCGTTTGTACGCTCCGGTGATCTTTCTGAGCTGGTGCTTGAAATAATTCGAAATCATCTGGCCATCGCCATAGAGCCGGTGTGTCAGCGCCGCTCCCCGTGCGGCCTCGGTTTCCGCGTCCGCTCCGTCGAATGCGCCGTGGCGGAAAATGATCCCAGTCGGCGCCACGATGCGCTCGGGAACCAGCCCGGCGCGCGCGGCGGCGACAATCAGATTGTGCTGGTTGAAGCCAAGCAGATGGGCAAAGTGCAGCGCTCCAAAGCCCTTGTTGATCACTGTCCCGAGATCGGGCACCTCGACATAGACAAGGCCATCGGGGAGGGTCCAGGCGGCCATCTGGCGGAGCGCGTCGACCGGATTGCGCAAATGTTCCACCACATGGAAACAGCTGACCAGATCAAATTGCTCCTTATAGGCGACCTGTTGCCATCCCTTGATGGTAATCCGGTCGCCGTGCAGCGACTGCGCATGCTTGCCATAGGTTTCGCCAGGCTCAAACCCGTGCGCATCATGGCCGAGCGCCAGCATGGCGGTGACGAATTCACCCGACCCGCAACCAAAATCCAGCGTCCGCGCCTTCGCCGGCAATAGTCCTTCTAGCTGTTTTACCCGGTTTGCCGCTTCCAGACGCCGTTTCAGCAGGTGCTTTTCCTTCGGCACGGTTGAGGCCGCCTGGTAATCGAAGCGGTAGAAATCGGCGTAATAGGCATTGAGCTCTGCGTCCGACGGCATCGGACTGGTGTAGAGCAGTCCGCAATGGCCGCAGGCGACGGTCGTCAGGCGTTTCAACCTGCGATCAATCCCGGCAACCTTGGTCTTGCCGCCGTGTCCGCAACCGGGGCAGGGCACATCATGGCCTTCATAGGGGTAGCGCGTGAACGGCAGGAAGAACGACAAGATACTGTAATTCATGGATCGGGGTCCGGTGGAGAACTCAGGGGCTCAATATGAGCGGTCCAATACGCGACAAAACCGGGTCTGGAAAGGCGTCATCCGGATTTCGCTGCATCCTCGGCCTGCCCCGCTTGTCAAATCAGCCGGCGCCGCGGAGCGTGGCCGCCAAATCCTGTCTGAAGGCCGGCGGCAATGGGAAGTCTTTTGCAATCGAGGTTGCATTCATGGCCCTTCCCCCCCTACAGATCTGGTCTGAGGCGATTCCCGACCTAAATGAGAAAGCCAGACACGTTTGGAGAACGATATGATTGAGAAGCGCGAATTTTACATCAACGGCGCCTGGGTTTCGCCGATTTCCCCCCGGGACTGCGACGTCATCAACCCGTCGAACGAAGAGACCTGTGCGGTGATCTCGCTTGGCGGCACGGAAGACACCAATGCAGCCGTCGCCGCCGCCAAGGCCGCGTTCGACTCCTGGTCGCGAACCGATCCCGAGACCCGGCTTTCCTATGTCAAGAAGATCCGCGATATCTATGTCGAGCGGGCCGAAGACATGGCGCAGGCGATCAGCCTTGAAATGGGCGCCCCGATCGAGATGTCGCGCTCTGACCAGGTCACCTCCGGAACCTGGCACATCGACAATTTCATCACCGCTTTCAAGGACATCGAGTTTATCCGTCCGCTCGGGCCGCATGCGCCCAATGATCGCATCGCCATGGAGCCGATCGGCGTTGTCGGCCTGATTACGCCCTGGAACTGGCCGATGAACCAGGTCACGCTCAAGGTGATCCCGGCGCTTCTGGCCGGTTGCACCATGGTTCACAAGCCATCGGAAATCGCGCCGCTGTCCTCCATCGTCTTCGCCGAAATCGTTGATGCCGCGGGTGTGCCTGCGGGCGTGTTCAACATGGTCAATGGCGATGGCGTCGGAGTTGGGACTGATCTGTCGACCCACAAGGACGTCGACATGATCAGCTTCACCGGCTCGGCGCGCGCCGGCGCCCTGATCTCCAAGGCCGCCGCCGACACATTCAAGCGGGTCTGTCTGGAGCTTGGCGGCAAGGGCGCCAATGTCATCTTCGCCGACGCCGACGCCAAGGCAGTCGAGCGCGGCGTCAGGCATTGCTTCGACAACACCGGCCAGAGCTGCAATGCGCCAACCCGCATGCTGGTCGAGCGCTCGGCCTATGATGAAGCCGTGGAGAAAGCCATCGCGGTCGCCGCGACCGTCAAGGTCGGTCCCGCGAACCAGGACGGCGATCACATCGGTCCGGTCGTCTCGGCCCAGCAATTCGAGAAGATCCAGGGTCTGATCCAGAAGGGCATCGATGAAGGCGCCCGGCTTGTCGCCGGCGGTCTTGGCCGGCCCGAAGGCTTCAACCGCGGCTATTTCGTCCGGCCGACGATTTTCGCCGACGTCTCCAACGACATGACCATCGCGCGCGAGGAGATCTTCGGGCCGGTGCTGTCGATCATTCCCTTTGACGATGAGGAGAATGCGGTCGGGATCGCCAATGACACGATTTACGGCCTGACCAATTACGTGCAGAGCCAGGACGGCGCCAAGCGCAACCGCATGGCGCGCCGTCTGCGCTCGGGCATGGTCCAGATGAACGGCAAGTCGCGCGGCGCCGGCTCGCCGTTTGGCGGCGTCAAGGCCTCGGGCCGGGCGCGTGAGGGCGGTGTCTGGGGGATCGAGGAATTCCTCGAGGTCAAGGCGATTTCCGGTTGGGCCAGCGACGCCGAATAGTCCCGTTCCCCCGCTCCTGACCGGAGCGGGGGTCCACCACTGTCACTGAGATGAGCAGACCTTGTGGATGGCATTGCCGGGCCAATCGACCGACGGCTGCGCACTTGCACTGCAAATTCTGGCGCACCGCCCGCGGGCCAGACAACGGAGAGCGATGACATGCCCTGGTTCCTACTGGCGATAGCCATCACCGGCGAAGTGGTTGCGACAACCGCGCTCAAGGCGTCGAACGGATTTACCAACTGGAACTACAGCATCATCTCGATCGTCGGATATGCCGTCGCCTTCTATTTCCTGTCGATCGTGCTGAAGACCATGCCCGTGGGCGTCGCCTATGCGATCTGGGCCGGCGCCGGCGTGGCGATGGTGACGCTCATCGGCATCTTTCTGTTCAACCAGAAGCTGGATCTTTACGCCTATCTCGGCATCGGCCTGATTGTCTCCGGCGTCGCCGTCCTCAATTTGCTCTCGAAAACATCCGCACACTGAACCGCGGGTCCAAGCCACTGGCGGCTGGAGTAGCGTTTCAGGCGTCGTGCCGGAAGACGATACGCCCACTGCAGATCGTCGTCATCACCTTCATGTCCTTGATCTGGTCATGATCCTCGATGCGCATGATGTCGCGGTCGAGCACGACCAGATCCGCCACCTTGCCGATTTCCAGCGAGCCCTTGAAGGCCTCGCTTCTCTCGGCATAGGCGCCGCCGAGCGTATAGCCCTTGAGCGCATCGGCGAGCGTGAAGCGGTGGTTGGGCACATCCGGCGCCCAGGCCTCCCGGGTCACTGCGGCATGGATGCCCTTGAGAACCGAGATATCCGAGACCGGCCAGTCGGACGCCAGCGCGATCGCGGCGCCGGGGGAGGCAATCTTCTGCCAGGCGAAGGCATCCTGCCACCTGTCGCGGCCGATATTGGTCAGCGTCGGTTCAAGCGGCAGCCCGCCGCAGCCCGGCGCATGCGGTGGCTGCACGGAGGCGACCACGTCAAGCTCTGCGATGCGGGCGAAATCGGCGTCATCGACCAGTTCCAGATGCTCGATGCGGTGCCGCAGGCCCGATGGACCATTGGCCGCGCGCGCCGCCTGGTATCCGTCAAGCACCCGTGCCACGGCGGCGTCGCCGATGGCGTGGACCGCGATTTGCAGCCCCATCGCGTCGATCCGTGTCGCCAGTTCAGCAAAGTCGTCCGCGGCGAAGCGCCCATGGGCGCGATAGCCGGGCTGGCCGGGATAATCATGTTTCATGAAGGCGGTGCGGCTGTCGATGACCCCGTCCATGAAGAGTTTGACAAATCCCGACGACAGCCATTCGTCCGACCAGCGTTCCCGCATTTCAAGCGCGGTTTGCAGGTCATCGGGCGTCATGTCAGGCACGAAATGGAACGGCACCCGCACGCGGGCGCTGAGTTCTCCCTCGGCGCGCAAGGCCTCCAATAGTTCCAGCGTGTAGACATTGCCGTCCATGTTGACGATCGAGGTGATGCCGTTTCGCGCCGCATGCGCCAGGCCGCGCTTGAGATGGGCCATGTCGACGGCCCGCTCGGCGGCCGATGGCGAGGGATGCGGCTCCCGGCCGCTCGACAGGCCGAGCATGGTCCGCTCCTGGCCGCCAAGCCGCAGCACCGGGCCGTAGGCTTCCGGTTCGAGCAAGGTTCCGGTGGCGAGCCCGTCGGGCCCCATCACCACCTCGTGCCCGTCCGGCGTGTCGCGCCCGTGCAAAATGCCCGCCGCTTCAAGGGCGGCGGTGTTCGCCCACACCGTGTGATGGTCATGCGCCATCAGGGCGACGGGCCGGCCGGGCAGGATCGCGTCGAGAACCAGCCGCGGCGCCGTGTCGCCGAAGATGCCGTAATCAGGCCCTTGCCCCATCAGCAGCGCTGCATCCGGTCTCGTTTCCGCAAAGGCGATCAGCTGTCCGGCAAGCAGGGCCGGGTCGGTGCATCCGTCAAGCTGCAGATGTTCAAGTTCGGCGCCGCCGATGAACAGGTGCATGTGGCTTTCAATGAAGCCGGGCAGCACGGTCGCGCCACAGGCGTCGATGATCTGTGTGGAGAGCCCCGCCAACCGGCCTGTCTCGACGGCAGAACCGACCGCGATGATGCGGCCGTCCTTGACCGCCACCGCTTCGGCGTGCGGCTGATGCGGGTCCATGGTCACGACCGCGCCATTGGTGATGATCAGATCTGCGGGTGTCACCTGATTGCCTCCTTGCCTTTGCCGGCCTGTGTCGCCGGTCCAGGCCTTTACAACATTACGTCTCGCTCAACGCCGCGCGGATGGCGTCGATGGCGCGGAATGTGTCCCGCGTCAACGACGGTATGACGTAATCCGGCCAGGTCGAGAGCTTGACCGCCAGGAAACCGCTTTGCGGGTCCGCATAGATCAGCTGGCCGAACACGCCGCGCGCGCAGATATCGCCTCGGTCGGCATCGCGGATCCACCAGAACCTGCGGTAAGCCCCGTTCGGGATGACGGCAGTGTAGGGCTCGCCAAAACCATCGCGGCCGCCAGTCCGCGCTTCATTGATCCAGTGTTCCGGCACCACCTGCCTGCCGGCGGACTGGCCTGCGTTCAGCATCAGCAATCCCAGCCGCGCATAATCGCGCAGCGTCGCGTTGAAGCCGCCATCGGCAAGCGCGGTCCCGGCTTCATCGACGGTGAAATAGGCGTCCCGGTCGGCGCCGATCGGTTGCCACAGATGCTCGCTCACCAGATCCGCCAGCGACTTGCCGGCGGCGCGCTCCAGCACCCAGGCGACAACGTCGGTCTCGATCGAACGGTATTCGAACACTCCGCCATGCGGACGGATCTTCGGCAGGCTGAGGATGACCTCGCGGATCGTCGGCCGCGGCGCGTCGGCGGCCTTGGGACGCCAGCCGGATGCGATGTCGATCCGGGTCATGTCGCTGCCGGGCGTGTTGTAATCCTCGGTGAAGCGGACGCCCGAGCGCATGTCCAGCACCTGATCCAGCGTGGCGTCTGCATACCCGCATTGGGAAAGCTCGGGAACGATATCGGCCAGCGGGGCATGGATATCGACGATGCCGGCGGAAGCGAGAATTCCGGTCAGCAAGCCAACCACCGATTTCGCCACCGACTGGGACAGATGCGGGGTTTGCGGCGCCATCCCGTTCAAATAGCGTTCGAAAACGATGCGCTCGCGATGCATCACCAGGAAGCCGTCGCCATAGCTCTCGCCGAGGAAGCGGTCGATGGAAACGGATACGCCGTTTTCACGCTTAAACCGGATTTCGCCCAGATCCTCCGGGGCATCCTTGAGAACGGTCGCCGGACCGAAGCCGCGAAACACGTCCACCGTTGGAATGAGGCTGCGGACATTCTGGAACGCCCAGCGGTTGAACGGCGGCAGGTCCCAGTTTTCCAGCGTCGGGCGCTTCTCCGGCGGCGGCGGAAATCCCTGCATGATTCCCAGCTGCCGCGCGGTTCTTGGCGTCACCGCCGGTTCAGCCTTGCCGGTGTCGGACATGGAACATCTTTCTCTGATGGGAGGCCGGCGCGCGGGAAATCCGGCGCGCCGGCGTTTGGGCCTACTGCTTCAGTTGGGTCCAGATCTTGTTGTAGAGGTCGACGACTTCCTGCGGGCAAGGCGTCACGAAGTCCGGCTCGGGCGCGCCGGCGGGCATGACGATTTCGGGCGCGGAAAGCATCTCCGGCTCCATGAACTTGTCGCTGCCGAGGATGCCGTTGGCGTAGCGGGCGAAGTTCGACGTCAACCCGGCGTTCTCCGGCTCCATCATGAAGTTGATGAAGAGTTTCGCATTGTCGAGATTGGGCGCACCCTTGAGCACGGCGACATTGTCCATCCAGCCGGTGAAACCCTCTTTCGGATAGGCATATTTCAGGGTCGGCCGCTGCGCCCGCGCACGCATCGCCGCGCCATTCCAGCTCTGGCTGATGTCGACATCCTTGGAGGTGAGTTTCTCGATCACCGCGTAGTCCATCGTCCGCCAGTGCGGCTTGGCCTTGGCGAGCAGGGCGAGCACTTCGCGCAACTCATCCGGATTGCCGTTGCAGCGTCCATAGCCAAGATAGCGCAGACCGGCATTGATCACATCGTTCATGTCGTTGAGCATGTTGATCCGGCCCTTGAGCACTTCCGGCGGATCAAACAGCAACGCCAGCGTATCGACGTCGCCGTCATAGACAGCCGTGTCGACCGTGAACGACGTCGTGCCCCACTGGTAGGGGACCGAATAGTTGCGGCCCGGATCCCACCACACATCGACCCATTTCGGATCGACATTCTTGAAATTCTCCATGGAGTTCGGCTTGACTTCCTCAAGCAGTCCCTCGCCGATCATGACCTTGATCATGTAGTCGCCCGGCACGACAATGTCATAGCCGGTATCGCCGGCCTTGACCTTCGCCAGCATGGCTTCGTTCGAATCATAGCCGTCAAGATTGACCTTGATGTCGAACTTTTCCTCGAAATTCTTGATCATCTCGGGCGATGTGTAATTGCCCCAGTTGTAGATGTTGAGTTCACCCGCGGCCATGGCCGATGATGATGCAAGCGCCACGATTGACGCGGTGGCAAGAAGACTCAGTAAGGATTTCATCGTTCCTCTCTTTCCTTTTTTAGCCGTCATTACCGCTGCATTCGCCGCTGCACGAAGAAGAGCAGCACGACCAGCAATATCGAGACCGCAACCAGAATGGTCGAGACGGCGTTGATCTCGGGGGTGATCCCGCGCCGGATGGCGCCGAGGATGTAGATTGGAAGCGTGGTCTCTCCGGGCCCCGCAACCATGAGCGTTATGATCACGTCATCGAGCGAGACGACGAAGGCAAGCATCGCACCGGCGACAATGCCGGGTCCCAGAAGCGGCAGGGTGATCAGGGTGAAGACTTTCAGCGGCGGTGCGTAGAGATCGCTTGCTGCCTGTTCAAGCGTCAGCGTCATGGTCTGCAATCTGGCCCGGATCGGCATGTAGGCGAAGGGAATGCAGAATGCGGCATGGGCCAGCATCAGATAGCCGATGCCGGTCAGCCCGGTCAGCTTCTTGACCAGCGCGAACAGCGACAGCGTCGCGATCGCGGTGACGATCTCGGGGATCATCAAGGGCTGGTTGATGATTCCGTAGACCAGCCCCTGCCCGGCAAATGGCCTTGTCCGGGTCGTCGCCAGCGCCGCCATGGTTGCGGCGATCGTCGAAATCACGGTGGCGAACAGGGCGATCTTGACCGACACCCAGGCGGCGTTGCGGATTCCGTCGTTTTCCAGCGCCTTGGCGTACCAGTCAAACGAGAATCCCGTCCACAGCACCACCGAGCGGTTCTCGTTGAACGAAAACCAGATCAGCACGATGATCGGCAGATAGAGCGTGACGATGCAGATCCAGGCGATCGTCTTGAAGCCGGGCATGGCCTTGAGGTCGCGGGCCCAGCCGCCGGGACGCCATGCGGATTTCTTCTCAAGCGGGACGGTCTTCGCCTCAGTCATCGCTAACGCGCCTCCCTGCCGGTCACGCGCGCATTGATCAGCAGCACGATGACCACAAGCGCCATCAGGATCAGCGCCGCGGCCGATCCGAACGGCCAGTTGCGCGATGCCCCGAACTGCATGGCGATCATGTTGCCGATCATCAGCTTCTTGCCGCCGCCCAGCAGCTCGGGCGTGATGTAGGCGCCCAGCGCCGGAATGAACACCAGCATGCAGCCCGCCACGATGCCGGGCTTGGCGAGCGGCACGATGACATGAAACAGCACCTTGAGCCGGTTCGCGTAGAGATCGTAGCCGGCCTCGACCAGGCTGAAATCGAGTTTTTCCAGGCTCGCATAGAGCGGCAGCACCATGAAGGGCAGGAACGAATAGATCAGGCCGATGAACACCGCCGTATCGGTGTAGAGGATTGTCAGCGGGGATGAGATGATGCCGAGCTTCATCAGCACGATGTTGATGATCCCCTCGTCGCGAATGATCAGCAGCATGGCATAGGTGCGGATCAAGAGGTTGGTCCAGAATGGCAGCGTGATCAGGAACAGCCAGACGTTGCGCTGTTCGCGCGGCTTGGTGGCGATGAAATAGGCTGTCGGAAAACCCAGCAGCAGCGCGCCGATGGTGGCGCCCAGCGCCAGCCCGATGGATCTGAGGAAAATCGAGACATAGGCGGAATTGAAGGCGAGCGTGCCATCGAAAATGTCGCTTTGGAACAGGAACTGCACGTAGCTGTCGGTGCTGAATTTCCAGGTCACGCCGCCATAGGTGCCGGGCGTCAGGAAGGAATAGACAATGGTGATGCCCAGGGGCAGGATGCTGATCGCCAGGATGATGATGAGCGCCGGCGCCAGAAGCCAGGCGCGGGTCACGCGTTCGCGCCTGCGGGTGTGATCGATCACGGCTGCGAGCGTGGCGTCGTCCTCCCTGCCGCTCATGCCAGCACCCGGATCAGGTCTGGCGGCAGCACGGCGCCGATGGCGGCTCCGGGCTGGTAACGGCCCTCGTCAACAGCGCCCGGATTGCGGATCACGAATTCTTCGCCGGTTGCCAGCCGAAGGCGAAGGTTGGTCGCCGCGCCGAAATAGACGACGTTTTCCAGAATGCCGGTGATGGTCGGCGTCTCGCCGGCGCCGGCCAATCGGGCGTTTTCCGGCCGAATCGCGACGGAAACGTCGCCCGACCGCGCCGCCTCCGGTCCAAGATGCGCGCTAACCGGCGTGCCGTCCTTGAGCCGCACCGTCGCCGTCCCGCCGTCCCATTTTTCGATCGCGCCTTCGAGAATGTTGATGTCGCCGATGAAATCGGCAACGAAGCGATGGGTCGGGCTGTCATAGATCTCCCGCGGCGTTCCGACCTGGAGGATCTTGCCCGCCTGCATCACCGCGATGCGGTCCGACATGGTCAGGGCTTCTTCCTGATCATGGGTGACGAACACGAAGGTGATGCCGGTTTCCGCCTGCAGGCTCTTGAGTTCGAGCTGCATGTTCTTTCTCAGCTTGAGATCGAGCGCCGCGAGCGGCTCGTCCAGCAGCAGAACCCTCGGCGCCGGCGCCAGCGCCCGGGCAAGCGCGACGCGCTGCTGCTGGCCGCCCGACAGCTGATCGGTGCGCCTTCCGGCCATGGGCTCAAGCTGAACCAGCGCCAGCATGCGGTCGGTGGTCTGCTTGATCTCCGCGGCCGGCCTACCGAGCATCCTGAGCCCGAAGCCGATGTTTTCCGCCACGCTCATGTGCGGGAAAAGCGCATAATTCTGGAAAACGGTGTTGACCGGACGCCGGTGCGGCGGCAGCGCCGTGATGTCCTGGCCCTGCAGCGCGATGGCGCCGCGTGTCGGCAGTTCGAACCCGGCGATCAGACGCAGCAGCGTCGTCTTTCCGCATCCCGAAGGTCCAAGCAGCGTGAAAAACTCATTCTCGAGAATATCAAGGTCAACGGCGTCGAGCGCGGTGACCGCGAAGGCGCCCTGCCCGAAGACCTTCGACAGCGCGCTGACCGACACCGCGGCCTTCCGGTCTTTTCCGATTTCTGTTGCGGTCATGCGATGATCCAGCCCCGTGTCCATCCCCGAAAGCTATGGGCCGGACTCAGGCTGGTAAATACCCCGAAAGGGATAGTCGATCAGCTCAGCACCGAGCGCAGGAAATGCGACAGCAGCTCCGATTGCGAGGAAATCGAGAGCTTCCGGTAAATGTTCTTCCGATGGATTTTCACCGTGCCGACTGTGATGCCGGCCATTGCCGAAACAGACGCGGAGGAATGACCCTTGAGAACAAGCGTCGCAACCTCGCGTTCGCGGGCGGTCAGTATGTTTTCGCCGAAGGCATCCAGCGCCGCGGTCAGGGAGTGCTCCGGCGCGGCCGCCTCCGGCTTAACCGGCGCGATCTGCCCGCGCTCGAAATGCTTGCGGGTGAGCGCCGCGATCAGCGGGATCTCGTTCTTGAACGCCCGCACCTCCCGGGCGGTGAACCGCGGTTCGGCGCCGAGACGGCCAAGGGAGAAGAACATGGCGCCATCGTCAGCCATGGCGATGAGAATGGCCATCTCGTCGCGCAGATCGATGTTTTGATAATAGCGGCGGTAATAGGTCGAGCGCATGAACTGGTCCGGGGCAACATCGTTCAAGCGCATGGCGCAATTGCTGCGGCCGGACAGGAAAACATCGTAGAAGGGATCGAGAAGATAGGCATTGTCGAGATATTGATCGACGACAACGCGGTGACGCTCGGCCCTGACATTGTCATAGATGTGGTCTGGTGGGCGATGTCGGTGCAAATGCGTGACAAAAACGCCATTGAACGGCACGATCGATCGCATGTAATCCAGGATCGCCGGAAAGAAATCAGCGGTGTTGATCGCCGATATTGCGCGCGCCAGGCTGCCGCGTGCCGAAGGGGAGGCATCGGGCCGGGGGCGTTCATTCGGGTTCTGCGTGCTCAAATTTGACTTTCCCAACGTCAGGGCTTTGGACAGGGTCGATAAGCTCGCCGACGGTCTTTCCGGTTCATTCCTTGCCTGAGCGCAGGCGACGATCCCTCCGTGACTATCCCGCACTTTGCCGGATAAAAGCCAAGGGCGCCAGCCGCTTCAGTGCATCAAGCAACTGGAATGTTGCAGGCTCTTCCGGGCCCAGATCTTGAAGAGCCGGATGTGTCCGTCTTGAGCCCGGAGCAGGTGGAGCAAAGGCGAAACCACCGGACTCCGCCGCGTGCGATCAAGCCAAAGCGGCGTCAATTTCAGTCGGCGTCATCGGTGCGAGACGGAAAGCGCGCATCGCACAACCCTCCTCTCGATGGCTGGAGGGGAACCGCGTCAAGGCGTCATCTAACGCTCACAGCCGGTCATGGCTTCATAAATCTGTTCCGGCTGGGTTGCGGACCTGATCGACTTCACCACTTCGGAGGACCGCAGTTGGCGCGCGAATTGGGAGAGAAGCTTCAGGTACTGGCTCTGCTCACCGGGCGGCGTGAGGATCAGGCAGACGATATCCACCGGCGCTTCGTCGATCGCCTCGAAATCGATTGGTCTGGACAGCCGGGTCATGAGTGCGAACGGGGAAACGACTCCATTGAGCTGAGCATGCGGGATCGCGATGCCTGAGCCGACACCGGTTGATCCCAGCGTTTCACGGCTCTGCACCGCATCGTAGACGTCTTCCGCGGAGACGCCCAATGCAGCGGCGGCCTTGCCGGCGATGAACTTGAGAATATTGGACTTTGAGGAGGCGGAAACGTCGAGGAAGACGTTGCCCGGCTTGATGGCCTCGGAGATTTTCATGAATTGCCCCATTTCGATTCAGATGAGCTTTTGGCTATGCGCTCTCTTTGGCCGATCTCATTCGGCCTCGCGCAGCCGGTAGCCGACGCCGGTTTCCGTCGTGATGTAGTGCGGCTCATTGGGGCTCTGCTCGATCTTCTGGCGGAGCTGCCGCACATAGATGCGCAGGTACTGGACATCGGTCGATCCGCCCCAGACCTGATTGAGCAGATGTTGGTGCGTGATGACCTTGCCGGCGTGCTGCACCAGGACCCGAAGGATATCGTATTCCTTCGGTGACAGCTTGACCTCCTTGCCGGCCACCTTGACGATCCGCTTGACCAGATCGACCGACAGCTCTCCGGTTCGGAAAACCGGACGTTCGCCCTGCTCCTGGAGTTTGTGGCGAAGGGCGACGCGGATGCGGGCGGCCAGTTCCTTGGTGCCGAACGGCTTGGTGACATAGTCGTCCGCGCCGAGTTCCAGCGCCTTGACGATGCCGGTTTCGTCCGTTCGGCTCGACAGGATGATGATGGGCAGCTCAAGCAGTTCGCTGCGCCATTTGGCAAGAAGATCATGCCCCTGCATGTCGGGCAGGCCCAGATCGAGCAGGATCAGGTCGGGCTGTTCGGCTTCGACCTTCTCCATGGCAGTTCTGGCGTCGGTCGCGTCGATGATCGAATAGCCCTCGGCCGTCAGGCCGACCCGCAGCAATTTGCGGATGGCGGGTTCGTCATCGACCACAAGTATCTTTACGCTCGAACTCGTCATCACAGATCTTCCAGTTCCGGCATGTCGATCGGGATCGGCATGCGGATCGTGAACACCGCGCCGCTGCGATCGGTCCTGTTGCCGGCGGTGATCGTTCCGCCCATCGCCTCGACAAAGCCCTTGCAGATCGACAGGCCCAATCCGGTGCCTGCCAGCACGTGGTCCCGCTTGCGGACGCGGTGGAAGCTGTCAAAGACGCGTTCCAGATCGTCTGACGGGATGCCCGAACCTTCGTCGAGGACCTGAATGGTCATCCAGCGCCCGTCGTCCCAGGCGCGAACGCCGATCGTGGTGTCGGGGGGCGCGTATTTGGCGGCATTGTCGAACAGGTTGAACAACACCTGCTCGAACAGCACCGGGTCCACCTTGAGCATCGGCAAATCGGACGGGATTTCGGTGCTGGTCTTGTGATGCGACATGATCTTGCGCGCGCGGCGCAGCGCCGAGCCGACAATGTCGTCGAGATACTGCAGCGAAGCGTTGGGCTCCATGGCTCCTGTTTCAAGCCGCGACATGTCGAGGAGATTGGCGATGAAGCGGTTGAGGCGCTCGGATTCGTCAACCACCGTCGCAAGCAGATCGGCATGATCGGTTCCCGACATCGCGTTTGAGTAGTCTCTCAACGTGCCTGCCGCACCCAGAATGGAGGCAAGCGGCGTCTTGAGGTCGTGCGAGATCGAGGCAAGCAGGGCCGAGCGCAACTTGTCGGCCTCGGCTGCGAGCCTTGCCTTGTCGACGGCGGCGACCAGTTGAATCCGCTCGATGGCGACGGCCGCCTGGTCGGCCAGCGAATCGAACAGCCGCTGCTGTTCCGGGGTGAGCAACGGGCCTTCCTTGTCATTGTCCAGCCCAATCACGCCGACCGGCGTGCTGCCGGTTATCAAAGGCAGGTAAAGGCGCTTGGCTCCGGGCAGGGTGTCGGCGCCGCGGCCGGCCGGCCGATTGTGCTCCCATGCCCATCTCGCCGCGGCTATATCGGCGTCCATCAATGTATCGTCGGGTGGGTAGCCAGCCCTGACCGCGACCGATCCGTCCTCGGGGAGCAGGATCACGACGCGGACATTCAGCATCGACGCCATCTGGTAGGCTGTCGCCCACAAAACGTCTTCCAGCACACCGGCTCCGGCAAGTTTGCGGCTGAACGAATAAAGCGACTCGGTGGCGCGCGCTCTTGTCTTGGCCGCCACCGTCTGGGTCCGCGCCCGCGCAGCCACGTTCGATACGATCACGGCGACGATCATGAAGAAGACGACCGAAACAATTTCCCGCGGTCGCGAAATGTAGAGCGTGTGGTAGGGATCGGTGAAAAAGAAATTGTAGGCGAGAGCCGACACCGTGCTGGCATAAAGCGACGGCCAGAGGCCGTAGCGCACGGAGACTGCGACCACTGCCGTGATAAACACCAGTCCGATATGTTCAACGCCGAACCAGGGCCAGGGCAGCATCCCGATCCCCGTTGCCACGGCGACGATGAGCGTGGATTTGAGGTAGGCTCTCCATTCGAACATCGGCCGGTGACGGGCGGTCTCTATGGACCTTCGGTCGATGCGAGCGTCGGTGTAGGTTTCCCCCGCGACAACGTGGACGCTGATGTTGCCGGTGCGACGCACGAGTTCGTGCACCACCGAACCATTCAAAATCTCGAACCATCGTGACCGGCTGCTCTTGCCGACAACGATATGGCTGATGTTGTTGGCCTGAGAATAGGCGACAATATCATCGGCGACCCGATGATCGCCACCGGGGATGGTTACCGCATCACCCTCGAGGCTCTGGGCCAGGCGAAGGGCTTCGGCGACGCGATCACGCTGATCTTCGCTCAGCTGCAGATTTCGCCGGCCCTCGATGTAGAGCGCCGTCCATGGCGCATGCAGTTTGTCGGCCAGGCGCTTGGCATAGCGAACCAGGCCCAGCGAACGCGGATCCTCGCTGACACAGACCAGAATGCGTTCGCCGGCCGGCCAGGGTCCCTTGATGGCGCGGGCCTGCATCTGCAACAGCAATTGCTGATCGACCCGCTGTGCGGTGCGCCGCAGCGCCAGTTCGCGCAATGCCGTGAGGTTGCCCGGCGAAAAATAGTTTTCGCTTGCGCGCTTGGCCGTTGTCGGCAGATAGACCTTGCCCTCGTGAAGGCGCTTGATCAGGTCATCCGGCGTCAGGTCGATGATTTCGACGTCATCGGCGCGATCGATGACCGAGTCGGGAACGGTTTCGCGAACCCGGATACGGGTGATCTGCGCCACCACGTCGTTGAGGCTTTCGACATGCTGGATATTGAGCGTCGTGTAGACGTCGATGCCCCGGTCCAGCAGTTCGAGGACGTCGTGATAGCGTTTGGGATGACGGCTGCCGGGGGCGTTGGTGTGGGCCAGTTCATCCACCAGAACCAGCGCCGGATTGCGTTCCAGCACGGCATCAAGGTCCATTTCCTCAAGAACCCGGCCTTTGTACTCGATCTTCGACCTCGGAATGACCTCAAGGCCGCGAACCAGCGCCTCGGTCTCCTTGCGGCCATGGGTTTCGACCACGCCGATCACCACATCGTCGCCGTCGGATTTCCGGGCGCGGCCCGATATCAGCATCTCGTAGGTCTTGCCGACGCCCGGCGCCGCACCCAGGAAAATCTTGAGCCGGCCACGGGTTTCCTGCACCGCCTTTTCAAGCAGGGCGTCCGGAGACGGCCGCAGGGCATCGTTGCGAAGATCGTCAGAGTTCATCTTCATGTTCCTGTCGAGGAGCGGCGTCGATCACGAACGCCGCCCCGAGTTCCTTACAGCCTGTCGAGCGCAAGGTTAAGCTCGAGCACATTGACGATGCGGTCCCGCGTCAGCAACCCGCCCGGTGCGATCGCGGCGCCACGGATCAGCGCCTCGACCCGGGCCGGCTCCAGCCCCCTTGCCTCGGCAATACGCGTGACCTGATAGCGCGCGCCGGCTTCGGAAATATGCGGATCCAGTCCAGCCCCGGACGCCGCAGCCAGATCGGCCGGCAGCGGGTTGTCCGGCGTTGCGCCGTAGCGATCCACCATTTCCTGGCCGCGATCGGTCAAATCCGGGCTGGTCGGCGATTTGTTGCTGCCGCCGGCGCCCGCACCATTGTAGTCGACGGCCGATGGCCGCGGCCAGAAGTAACCGGGCCGTGTAAAGGCTTGCGCCACCTGGCGGCTGCCGACAATCGCACCATCCGGGCCGGTGATGAGCGAGCCGTTGGCCGTATCGGGGGATACGGCTTGCGCAACGGCCCAGACGGCGGTGGTGTAGCCGGCGACGCAGATCAGCATGGTCGCCAGGGCAATGCGGATGCTTGCTAGAAAGGATTGCATGGTCGTGTTCTCCGGTTCAGTTCATGGTGATGACGTGCTCGGCGATCGGGCCGAGCGTCGCCGCCGGGAAGAAGGTGAGCGCGCCGACAACGACAACGGTGGCGGCGAGCATGGTGGCGAAGACGCCGCCCTCGACACTGAGCGTGCCGCTCGATTCCGCGCTGCGGCGCTTGGCCGACAGCGAGCCGACGATGGCGAGCGGCAGGATGATCGGGATGAACCGCGCCAGCAGCATGATGATGCCGGTGGCGATGTTCCAGGGCGCGGTGTTGTCGCCGAGGCCTTCGAAGCCCGAGCCGTTGTTGGCGCTGGCGGACGAGAACTCATAGAGGATCTCCGAAAAGCCGTGCGGTCCGGCATTGTTGAGCGCATCGGTTCCCCAGGCGGTGGCCGCGAACAGCGCCGTGCCGCCGAGGATGAACAGGCCGTGCGCAAGCAGGGCGAACAGCGCGAACTTCACCTCCCGCGCTTCGATGCGCCAGCCGAGATACTCCGGCGTGCGCCCGATCATCATGCCGGCGATGAAGACGCCGACGACGATGTAGAGGAACATGTTGATCATGCCGACGCCGACGCCGCCGAAAGTGGCGTTGAGCCACATGCCGATCATCGGCATCAGCCCGGTGATCGGGTTGAGGCTGTCATGCATGGCGCCGACGGAGCCGTTCGAGGTCGAGGTGGTTAACACCGACCAGAGCGGACCTCCGGCTGGTCCGAAGCGCATCTCCTTGCCTTCGAGATTGCCGAGCGTCTGTTCGATCGGCAGATTGGCGAAGGCCTGGGTCGGGGCGCTCTCGAAATAGACGGCGCCGGTGATCTTGACCAGGATGAAGGCCATCATCACCGCGAAGATCACGCCGGCGTGGCGCATGCGGCCGATGATGCGGCCGAACATCCAGACGCAGGCCATCGGAACCAGCACAATGGCGACCATCTGGATCATGTTGGTCCAGAAGCTGGGGTTCTCCAGCGGATGGGTCGAGTTGGGGCCGAAGAAGCCGCCGCCATTGGTGCCGAGCTGCTTGATCGCCACGAATGCCGCGACCGGTCCGCGGGCGATTGCCTGCTGCACGCCTTCAAGCGTGGTCGCCACCGCGCTGCCGTTGAAGGTCATCGGCACGCCGCCGAGCACCAGCAGGATGGCAAGCACGAAGGCCAACGGAAGCAGCACGAGGAAGGCGGCGCACTGCACATCCATGAAGAAATTGCCGAGCGGCCGGCCGGCGAGCCCGCGGGCGAGTGCGGCAAGTGCTGCGATGCCGGTGGCGGCCGATACGAACTGAAGCCACATCAGCCCGCCCAATTGCGACAGGTAGCTCAGCGACACCTCGCCCGAATAGTGCTGCAGATTGGTGTTGGAGGTGAACGAAGCCGCCGTGTTGAAGATCAGGCTGCCTTCCAGCGCCTGCTTGGCATCGGGATTGAGCGGCAAATGTTGCTGCAGGGCCAGCAAGCCGAAGGTGACCGAAAACATCACCACATTGAAGGCCAGCATGGCGACCATATAGCGCTTCCAGTCCTGATCCTGCGCGCTCAGGGGACCGCCGACGGCCCGGAATGCGCGGGTTTTCCAGCCTGCAAGACCGGTCGACGGATCGCTCGGGTCCATCGCCCATTTCATGTAACGGCCAAGCGGCCAGGAGATGAGCGCCGTGCCTCCAACGATGAGGACGACGAAGAGCAGGGATTGTATCAGCATCGAAAAATTCTCCGATTGGGCTGGTTGGTTAGACCCGGTCGACGGCGTTGATCATGACGAGCAGAAACCCGAACACCGCCAGAGCGAGAAGCAGATAGAGAAATGTCATGTCCTGAACTCCTTTTGATCAGGCGAGGCCAAGGGCGGTGACGACGAGGTCGATCGCCTTGATGCCGATGAAGGGCACGATGAGTCCGCCAAGCCCGTAGATGAGAAGGTTGCGCCGCAAGAGCCCGTCCGCGCCGATCGCCTTGTAGGAGACGCCCCTGAGCGACAGCGGGATGAGCGCGACGATGATCAGCGCATTGAAGATGATGGCCGACAGGATGGCGCTCTGAGGCGTCGACAGCCCCATGATGTTGAGCGCGCCCAGCCCGGGGTAGAGCCCGATGAACATCGCCGGCACGATGGCGAAGTACTTGGCGACGTCATTGGAGATCGAGAAGGTCGTCAGCGCGCCGCGCGTCATCAGAAGCTGCTTGCCGATCTCGACGATTTCGATGAGTTTGGTGGGATCGGAATCGAGATCAACCATGTTGCCGGCTTCGCGCGCAGCAACCGTGCCGGTGTTCATTGCCACACCGACATCGGCCTGCGCCAGCGCCGGCGCATCATTGGTGCCGTCGCCGCACATGGCGACGAGCTTGCCCTTGGCCTGTTCCTCGCGGATCAGCGTCAGCTTGTTTTCGGGCGTGGCCTCGGCGAGGAAATCGTCAACGCCGGCTTCGGCCGCGATCGCCGCGGCCGTCATCGGATTGTCGCCGGTGATCATCACCGTGCGGATGCCCATGCGCCGCAGTTCGGCGAAGCGTTCGCGGATGCCGCCCTTGACGATGTCCTTGAGATGAACGACGCCAAGCAGCATGCCATCCTTGACAACAGCCAGCGGCGTCCCCCCGCTCCTGGCGATGTCATCGGCGATCGCCGCCAGTTCGCGTTTGCTGTCCGCCGAAGCACGGGTGGAGCCGCTTGCCGCCGAGACCTGCTCGATATGCTTGAGGACGGCGTCAACCGCGCCCTTGCGGATGGAAGAGCCGTCGAAGTCGACGCCGCTCATCCGGCTGTGCGCGGTGAACGGCACGAATGTCGCGTGAAGCGACTGCATGTCCCGGCCGCGAATGCCGTATTTTTCCTTGGCCAGCACAACGATCGAGCGGCCCTCGGGTGTTTCGTCCGCAAGCGAGGCCAGCTGCGCCGCATCGGCAAGGCCCTGTTCGCTCACGCCCTTGACCGGCCGGAATTCGGTAGCCTGGCGGTTTCCCAGCGTGATGGTGCCGGTCTTGTCGAGCAGAAGCGTGTCGACGTCGCCTGCGGCCTCGACGGCGCGGCCCGACATGGCAAGCACGTTGAACCGCACCAGCCGGTCCATGCCGGCGATGCCGATGGCCGACAACAGCGCCCCGATCGTGGTCGGAATCAGCGTCACGAACAGGGCCACCAGCACGATCACCGGGATCGAGCCGCCGGCATAGGCCGCGAAAGCCGGGATCGTGGCGGTCGCCATCACGAAGATCAGGGTCAGACCAGCCAGCAGGACATTGAGTGCGATCTCGTTGGGGGTCTTGTGACGCTCCGCGCCCTCGACCAGCGCGATCATGCGGTCGATGAAGGTCGATCCGGCGGCCGCGGTGATGGTGACCTTGATCCAGTCCGAAAGCACCTGGGTGCCGCCGGTCACGGCCGAACGGTCGCCGCCCGATTCGCGGATCACCGGCGCGGATTCGCCTGTGATCGCGGCTTCATTGACCGAGGCGATGCCCTCGATGATCTCACCGTCGGACGGAATGATGTCGCCGGCCTCGACCAGAACCACATCGCCCACCTTCAACCCATTGCCGGGCACGAGCGTGAATTTGTCGCTGGCCGGATCGGCGAGAAGCTTGGCCTGCGTCTCGGTGCGCGAGCGGCGGAGAGAATCGGCCTGCGCCTTGCCGCGCCCTTCGGCAACCGCCTCGGCGAAATTGGCGAACAGGACCGTGAACCAGAGCCACAGGTTGATCTGGAAGGAAAACCCGAGATTGCCCGCACCGGTGACGATGTCCTTCAGGAAAAGCACTGTCGTCAACGCCGAGACGACGGCGACGACGAACATCACCGGGTTCTTCGACAAAGTGCGGGGGTTCAGTTTCCTGAAAGCGCCCCCGAGGGCGGGAATGAGGATGCTTGTATCGAAAATACTCGCGGATTTGGACTGGCTCATGGATGACCCCAGCTTGATGTTGAATAGGAAAGTCCCGATCCGCTCACTCCAGCCAGAAAAGGCTGACGGGAAGCCGGGAGAACAGCACGACCAGAAGCACTGCCAGCGTCATGCCGGCGATGATGTCCGACGCACGGGGAGGCTTTTCTCGCTTGAGAGACCCGAAACGGGCGGTGAGATGCCTGCGGATTTTGACAAGCCACCTGCCGGGTGTACGCGCCGCCTGTGGCATCGGACCGAGCCCTTGAAAGATCAAAAGCGTTCGGGCCGCAGCAGCGCATAGATAAGGTAGGCTGTTATGAACAGCGTCACGGCGCCGCCAAGGACATAGTCGATGAGCATTTCACACCTCGTCTGTTGGGAAGCGCCACCAAGCGCCACTTGCCTCACTTCCGGCCATTGACCTGAATTGGCGCGTCTGTGGACGCGCACGGAAACGGCAGGTCAAACCAATCCGGTTCGCAAAGTCGACGGGACCATAGCACCAAGCCGCGTAAAGGTACGAGAGAGGCGAGACCTCAACAAAATAGGAATCTCATATAGATTCTGCCTTTGGGTCCGGCGCTGGCGGCCTGTCCGCTGATGACGGATTTGAGAGGCGTTGCCGAACGAATGCAACTCGCTGAATCAAGGGATCTGTTGAGATGTCGGGCGGCCCCGGCGCAGGCTCGCCACGAGCCGAGAAGCGCCGCCATCCGCCGCCTGCCGACCCCCGCCATCCGGCGGGCAGGCGCGCCGGCCCAGTGGCTGCTCGACGGGTTGCCCCGTCTCCAGGGCACGGCGCATGACCCCGGCCACCTCGGCGGCGACCGGCGTGCTGGCGTTGAAGTCCAGATAGATGTCGCCGGGCGCTGCCGCCCGTTTTTGGTGTCGCTCCGCCCGCGGTCAGGGCTTCCAGGCCGCGTCCTGTTTCCAGCCGTTGAGACCGGTCTGCATGACCACGACATTTGACCTGCCCGCCACGCGCAGCGCGAAGGCCGCCTGCGCCGACAGGCTGCCGGTGTTGCAGAACAGGATGGTCATGCGATCCTCGGGGATCTCGTCGATCCGGTCGAGCACTTCGCGCCATTCGATATTGACGGCGCCGGGAATGGTTTCCTTATCGAACTGGCCCGGGTCGCGGGTGTCGACGAAGAGCGCTGTCTCGAACACGCTCTGGTCGATCTGCTGGGGCAGGATGATGCCGGACTCGTAGTCTTGGAACATCAGGTATTCCTGCATGGTCTCGATGGCGGTTTCCTGCGCCATGACCGGCGCCGCGTGAATGCCAAGCGCGACAGTCGCCGCCGCCAGAAGGTGCTTCAGTGTCATCCGGTATCTCCTGTGTTCCGGTTATTGTTCCGGCTGTTGTGCTCAAGCCAGCCAGTCGTGCCGCCCTCGAGCCAAACGGCGTCCGCATGGCCAAGCCGGCGCAGCAGGACCGCGCCCTCGGTCGACCGGCCTCCGCCCTTGCCGCAGATGGTGACCGCGATCTTCCCGGCGGGGATTTCGCTCACCCGGTCTCTAAGTTCAGTTAGCGGGATATGCACGGCGCCCGCGACGTGAGCGATAGCATGGTCCCCGGCGTCGCGGACGTCGATCAGGTGGAACCGATCCAGGTTGGCCGCAAGCGCCGCCAGCGTCAGCATCTCCGCCATCAGAACACCAGCACCTTGTCGGCGGCCAGCGTCGCCTGGGCGAGTTCGTCCATGGTTGAGCGGGTCGGCCCCTCCATCATGTCGGTCCCGGCCAGTCCGCGCGCATCCATGCAGGTGCCGCACATCAGCACGCGGCCCTTGGCGGACAGAACCCGGCGGATCATGCGCTCCAGGTTGTAATAGCCTTCGGGCGTCTTCTGACCGGACTTGGCGCAGAGCACGGCGTCGGCCATCAGGAAGACGGTGATTTCCCCCTCCGGGTCGTTCTTGGCCAGCGCATGGGCCATGCGCAGACCGTTGAAGCTGCGCTCGGTGCCGTAGGGCGGGTCGTTGAGCAGGAGCAGGTGTTTCATGTCAGCGTCCTCAATTCGGGGTGCGCCTTTCGAGATCGGCGAGAAAGGCTTCGATGCGGCGGGCGTTGGCGCCACGGTCGATCTGGCCGAGGCGGGACCGCGAGCGCATGTCGATGCGGGCGCCACTGTCGGTTCCGGCAACCCGCACCGCGACCTCGTCCTCGAAGCCGAAGAGGCGGCTTCTGGCTATTGCCTCGATCTGGCTTTCCGCCGGGTCGGCCGAAAGCACCTCCCATCCGCGATCCTCGATCAGAGCCAGCGCCGCGGCGAAAGCCTCGTCAAAGGAGAGCGGCAGCTCGACGGCCCGCAGCTGCGGGTAAGCGGCGCGCTGAAGCTCGGCGTTTGCCGCCGGATAGTCCGTCGGCGTGACCGTGAACCAGAACACTGGCGGATCTTCGATGTCGGTCGATATGTCGTTGATCGGCGGTGTCGTGCGGGCTGCAAGCTCGAAGGCTGCGCCGAGGCCGGCGACGGGCAGCGACAGAACCAGCCCCAGCAGAATTGCAGCGAAGCCGCCCTGCCTTCGGCGCAACCAGACCGCCAGCCCCACGAGCGCGGCCAGGACGTCGACTGCCGCCGCCCAGGCCGCCAAGCCCGCCAGGTCATAAGCCTGCGGCCAGGGCCAGCCGCCCGCCCGGAATCCCCAGACCGCGGCGGCAAGAAGCACGAGGGAAGCGAACCCCAGAAGGATGGCAAAGAGGCCGAGGCGGCGGGTAAGCGAGTCAGGCATGCGAGCGCTCCGGATCGGGTGCGGGATTGAGACGCGGATGGGTTTCCTCCATCCGGAGAATAAGCCAGAGCCCTGACGCCGCCATCGCGGTTCCGGTCAGCCAGAACCCGGCTTCGAGCATTCCTGACGCATCGGCGATCAGCCCCATGGCCAGTGCGCCGATTGCGTAGCCGAGATCGCGCCAGAACCGGTAGACGCCAAGCGCCGAGCCGCGCCAGGAGGGGTGGGCGATGTCGCCCATGGCGGCGATCAGTGTGGGGTAAAGCAGCGCCATGCCGACGCCGGTAACAGTGGCTGCGACAGCCCAGCCCGTCACACCAGCGAGGAACGGGAAGGTGAGGACGCCTGCCGCGCACAAAAAGAAGCCGGTGACGGTGGGCCATTTCCGGCCGAAGAGGTCCGACAGGGGGCCGGTCCAGAGCTGGCTGCCGCCCCAGACGAAGCCGTAGATGCCGGTGACCCAGCCGATCTCGATCAGGCTGGCGCCCTTGGCGACCATGAAGACCGGCACCAGCGCCCACATCAGCGCGTCGACGAATTTTTCGACGCTGCCCGCCTGCGCCAGCGCCATGAAGGTGCGGTTGCGCCAGGTGACGAGAGCGAAGATCTGGCCCGCCGTCGGGCTCTCGGGTCCCTCGACATAGCGCGGGCGCGGCCCGGTGGAGGCGCCCGCCCTGTGCCGCGCGGCCTCGGCCCGGGCGAAGGGAAGCGTTTCGGTGAAGGCCATCGCCGCTGACGCGAGCGCCAGCAGGATCACCACAAGCCCGAAGACGAAAAGGCTGATCCGCGGATCGAAGTAGCTGGCGAGATAGCCGGTCACCAGGCCTGCCAGCGCCACGCCGCCATAGCCTGCGAATTCGTTGAAGCCGGTGGCCAGTCCGCGCTCGGACCCCTTGACGATGTCCATCTTCGCCGTGACCGTCATCGACCAGCAGAAGCCCTGGTTGACGCCCAGCAGCACGTTCGCCGCCACGATCCAGCCCCACGACGGCGCCCAGAGGATCATGAACGGGATCGGCAGCGCCGCCAGCCAGCCCCAGATCAGGACCTTGCGCCGCCCGACCCGCTCCGACAGGCGGCCGGAGACGAAGTTCATCGCGCCCTTGACGATACCGAAGGAGACGATGAAGGCGAAGATCGCGGTCATCGAGCCCTGAACGACGCCGAACTCGGTCTCCGCCAGAGCCGGGATCACCGTGCGTTGCAGGCCGATGGTGAGGCCCACGAAGAAGACCTGCAAAAGCTGCTCGAGGAAAGGCCGCAGGTTCTCCCGGATGCCGAGGGCGTAGCTCATTCCGGCTCCTTTGCCGTGATGCGCGGATCGAGCGCATGGCCGCTCGCCGGACCGCGGACGGGCTGGATCAGCATCCGGTCGAGCCAGAGGTCGCGGGTGGTGCGAAACTGCTCGATGCCGATCTCCATGCCCTTATGGCCCCTGGCCGGCTGGGCGATGTAGGTGCCAAGCAGCCGGTCCCACCAGGGCAGGTTGAAGCCGTAGTTCGAGTTGGTCTCCCGCGGATCGATGGAGTGGTGGACGCGGTGCATGTCGGGCGTGACGACGAACAGCCGAAGCACGCGGTCCACCGGGCGCGGCAGGTCGATGTTGGCATGGTTGAAGAGCGCGGTGGCGTTCAGCAGCACCTCGAACAGCAGCACCGCGACAGCGGGCGGGCCGAGGGCGGCGACGACCGCCAGCTTGACCCCCATCGAGATCAGGATCTCGACAGGGTGAAAGCGCAGACCGGTTGTTGCGTCGAAGTCGAGATCGGCGTGGTGCATCCGGTGCAGCCGCCAGAGCCCCGGAACAGCATGGAACATGACGTGCTGCAGGTAGATCGCGAGATCGAGCAGCAACATCGAGGCCACGATGGCGACCCAGGCGGCCACGTCGATGGCGTTGAACAGGCCCCAACCCTTGTCCTCGGCGATGACGGCAAGGCCGACTGCGAGGATCGGAAAACTCAGCCGGAGGATGACGGTATCGAGCACCACGAGCGCCAGGTTGTTGGTCCAGCGGATGACGCGCGGAATATCCCGCCGCCGCCGGGGAGCGGCGACTTCCCAAAGCGCCATGGCCGCGAGCACGCCGACAAACGCGGCAAGGCGTATCATTGGTTCGGCGGCGAGGATAATGTCGGACATGGATCACTCGGCTTTCCGGTTGCGCGATGCGATAAAATCACTATCATTCAATTAATCGCTTGAATGTTGTATCGTCAGGAGCCGCCAGATGTCAATCAGTCCCAAGACTGCCCTGCTCGAGGAATATGCGCTCGTCGCCGGAGCCCTGTCCGCCCCGGCGCGACTGTCGCTGCTCGAACAGCTGGCGCAGGGAGAGCGGGGGGTGGAGGCGCTGGCGGAGAAGACCGGCCTGACCATCGCCAACTGCTCGCAGCATTTGCAGCAGCTGCGCCGCGCAGCACTTGTCACCAGCCGCCGCGACGGCAAGGCCGTGATCTACCGGCTGACCGACGCCAAGACGCTTGCGTTGATGGATCTCCTGCGTGTGGTGGCGGAGCGGAACCTGGCCCAGGTCGAGCGCATTCTCCGCGGGCTCTCGGGGGGCGAAGACGCGCCCGAACCGGTCAGCCGCGAGGATCTGGCCGCCCGGCTTGCGGAAGGCTCGGTCACCGTCCTCGATGTGCGGCCCGCGGATGAATACGCCGCGGGACACATTCCGGGCGCGCTGAATACGGCTTTGACAGAGATCGAACGCATCATCCCCTCGCTCAAACCTGGCGCCGAGATCGTGGCCTATTGCCGGGGGCCATATTGCGTCTACGCGCACCAGGCCGTCGCCGCGTTGCGCAAGCACGGCCTAAACGCACGGCGCCTTGAGGGCGGACTGCCGGAATGGCGGGAGGACGGGCGACCGGTGCGCACCAACGCAAGCTGAGCGCGCCCGTGAAGAGATGGAAAAGCTTGTCTTGGAGGTGGCGCACCCAGCTCTGCGTTTCCCGTATCGAACCGCAAAGCTCCCGAAAATTACGGAAAGTGTTGGCTTGTCTGAGCTTCCGACAAAAGTATTGTCATTGTTTGGGCCAAATCTTCCTGACGAAACGGCTTTTGCAGCAAGGGCCGGCTTTTGAGGCGTTCAGCCAGGTCATGAGTGGTGTAGCCCGTCGCCAGAACGAACGGCACCCCTCTTGCGGCAAGAGCGTCGGCGACGGCAACGGTGGCAACCCCGTTCAGGTTCATATCGAGCATGGCCGCATCAAATGACTGTGCGTCGATGAGGGCCAATGCCTTCTCAACCGTCGCGGCAGTTGCGACCTGCTCGCATCCAAGGTCGGCCAGCATGTCTTCGATATCCATGAGGACAAGCATTTCGTCTTCAACCACGAGAATGCGACGCCCGGAAAGTGGTCTGTTCATGAAGCTGGCCCTGGCGCAGGGATATCGATTGTGCACACCACGCCGCTCTTATGGTAATCGAGATGCACTACCCCGTCGAGTTCGTGAGCCAGGCCGCGCTCGATGACACGCGAACCGAACCCCTTGCGGGTCGGTGGCGTGACGGGCGGACCGTCCTTTTCCTGCCAACGCAGCACCAGTCGGTCGCCTTTCGAAGACGTATCGATCGTCCATGCAATCAGGACGGTCCCAGCATCGTTGGAGAAAGCGCCATATTTGACGGCATTTGTCGCAAGTTCGTGAAATGCGATGCCAAAGGCCAGCGCGGCATTGGGCCGAACGCGAATGTTGCTGCCGTTTATGGTGAAGCGTTCGGCTCGCCCGTCGGCGATTCCGAACGGCTCCAGGGAGGTCCTGACCACATCAAGCAACCCGGCGGAATCCCAGTTCTCACGGCTCAAAAGGTCGTGAGACCGAGACAGCGCGAACAGGCGCGATTCTATCGCCTCCCTGGCGGTTTCCATGTCCGGGGAGCTCTTGAACGCTTGCGCGGCGATAGACTTGACGGTTGCAAGTGTATTCTTGACGCGGTGGTTTAGCTCCGAAATCAGCATCCTTGATTGGGCTTGTTCACGTTTGTAGGCAGTGACATCAAGGAACGACGCAAAATATTGCTGGATATTGCCGTCGCCATCTGTCACGGGGCTGACAAATATGGTGGCCCAGAAATCACTGCCGTCCTTGCGGCGATAATGGATTTCCTCACTGTCATTATCGCCGGCAAACGCTGACGTGATCTGATCAACTGACTCAGGGCCACCACCTCGCTCCATCAGGGAGTTTAATCCTTGCCCCAGCACGTCTTCGCGGCTGTTTCCTATCAGACGGAGAAAGCTGTCATTCGCAAAGATTATGGGATTCCCGGACGCCTTGGCATCGGTGAACACCATCGCGATCCGCGTCGTTTCGGCAGCCGTGACGAAGGGGCCAAGGTTCTCCCTAAAGCCTTCAACATCAGCCTCGGCGTCTTGTTGATCCTTGTTCACGATTTCTACCGTCTCTTGATGGCTGGTTTCGGTGGGCTGGAGAATTCTCAAGAGTGACTGCGGGAATGTTAGAATGAACGCGATGGCGCTGAAATCAAGTCCAAACCGCAATGTGGAATTTACTGCAATGCGACCGGTAGCGACCGCTTATGCCCGCCTATTCGCTGCTAACCCCGTCGAAAGGCTCGTTGCAGCCATCGGCGTCAGCCCTGGTGACGTGAACCGTTGCATGGCGAAGCGCCGGCGGAGCATACATCTCGCCGATTCGGCTCAGCTGAGCACGTGCAGGCGCACAAGCTCGAATTGCAGAATATGCGGACAAGGCCAACGGCAAACAAAATCTGGGGCCGGACGTTGCCCATTTTGGAATAATATCAATTTTCAGGGCCTTAGACGCGGCGATGGCGGAGAGAGAGGGATACTAGCCCAATTTCCCTAGTATATTGACAGATATCACTAATTTGAATCTGACCGCGTATTAACGATGCGCGAGTAGATACACCGGACGGATACCGATCGCAAGCCACAAATAGGAATCGCGCGGCAAATAAGGCAGATATTATTTTCGCATTACCATTTTGATACTTATATTTTTTTGGCTAGTTCTGATTCGACAACCAAAAGAAGTGGCACGGCGGCTGAACGCAGAGCGTAATCGCACTGCCAGCGGCGCGAGCAGGACAGCAAGGCTTGTGCTTTTCCTTTTGGCCCTGATGTTCAACGGCACCAAATCGGAGACGGAAGAGTCAAAGGCCCCACAAAGCACAAGCCTTTGAAACCCGATCAGCCCCGAACTTCATTACAGGCGATATCGGCGGAAAATCTGAATGCGGACACAATCGCCGAGCACCTTTCCTTAAATGGAAGGATCGTCCGCAAACCGACTAATTGAACGTCAAACAGCAGTCACTGCGCCCGTACATAAAGCGGAAATAATTTCCGCTTTGAACATGACTTATTGCTCCGTATCATGGTTCGAACCTGTCACGCAGCCTGCTTCACAAGCGCGATCAGGTCCGCATAGCTGGTGACGACATCGTACCTGACCCGGTCCTCATTGATCATCCGGCCAATCTCGTCAAAGAACTTTCGAGCACATTTGATTTTCGTCTGCTCCAGCTCTCGCATTTTCATCGAGGGCTGATCAGACTTCGTTTCTGCCACGAAATAGAGGTGCTTGATGTCGCCTTCTTTGAAAGCAATTGCCCAGTCCGGATTGTAGTCACCCACTGGTGTGGGGATCAGAAAACCGCGTGGCAGCTTGGAGTAGACGACCACCTCGGTGCTGGTGTCGAGGTCCTTGACGAAATTGCGTTCAACCTGTGAATCTAGGATGGCATAATCATAGATATGGTTTTTCAGCTTCTCAGAGGCTTTCTTGAAGTCAGCGCCAGTTTCAGCAGCCGTGAAAATCTCGGAGTCATATCGTTCTGTCACAGCATCGTAAGTCAGCTTCTCGATGATCGCGATTGCCTTTTGCTCCTGGATCATATGCGAGGCATCCGCGATAAACTGCTCAGGGTTCTTTGCGAATTCACCAAATTTCGCAGCCTGAATTCCAGACAGGATTTCGGTCACGGTCTTGCGTGTCAGGTCCGTGTTCTCGGCTATCGCACCAATCAAATCGTATGAGACACGAGAATGCGCGCTCTTGCCGGTTTCGGCGCGGAGCTTGCCTTGTATGAAGGCTTCACCGGCTCGCAGCTTTTCATCAGTTACCTGATCGGAAAGGCTGCCTTCGGTTACCAGATATTGCAGCGGAGCGACCTGCAGGTCCCGATCAAGCCGGTTGATGCAGCTCGTGACCAGTGCAGCACTGTCAAATTCGACCTGATAGATGGCCTTGCGGTTAATCCGCCGCCACAGTTCCTGAAACTCTTTCCGTTGGAAATTCTCATTGAGCCGGTTCTTTTTCGGTTTGCGGCCATTGCTGAACATGTCCTCCACGGCTTTGCCGTTGAAGACCGTGTCAACCAAAGCAAAAACGGCGTCGCGATGCGCCTGCAATTCTTCAGGCAGCTCTGCCAGTTCGCCGGCCTTGCGCGCCTCGTGGTAGGCCGCTGTTATGAGGCCGTCGTCATCGACATAATCGTTCTTGAGCAGGAAGCGTTCGAGCTTCTTGGCCAAGGGCTTGTCTAGAACCAGCTCCAGATCATCAGTCTTGAGGGTCTTGCCATCGAAATAATCGGCATCGGCCTGCTTGGGTCGGGCTGAAAGGTTCTCGACGATCTCTTTCTGTAAGCCGGTGACAAACCCCTTGTAGCTTTCCGAGGCCACCACAGTGAGGATGTTGATATCGTGCACCGTGACAGGGTGATCCATTCGTTCACCGTTGCGATTAACCGCGATCCGGAGTCCGCGCCCGACCTCTTGCCGCCTTGAAATCGTGTTCTGGCTTTCATTGTGCTTGAGCATGCAGATCACAAAGACATTCGGATTATCCCAGCCTTCGCGCAGCGCTGAATGGGAAAACAGGAAACGTGTGGGTTCTTCGAAGGACAGCAGGCGCTCCTTGTCCTTCAGGATGAGATCATAATCGCTGGATTCAGTGGATTGCCCTGCCAATTCGCCCCGAGCCGAAGCCTTTGGGTCCGTCATCCTGCCTTTCTTGTCGATCGAGAAATAGCCGCGGTGGGTTTTCCCAACATCAATTCCCTGCAGATAAGTGCGATACTCTGCATTCTCGAAGGGCAGCTCACCCAGCAGATCATCCACCGCTTGAGCGTATTCCTCTTCAAAAACACGGGCATATTCACCCTGCTCATCGGCCTGGTCATAATCTCGGTATTTCACCACCTCGTCGATGAAGAAGAGTGACAAAACCTTGATCCCGCGTGCAAACAACACCTGCTCGCGCTCCAGGTGGCCCGATATGGTCTCGCGTATCTGGATACGGCGGATATCGCGCTCGGTCACATCGCCTGAGGCCTCGCCGGCGACCAATACATCACCATTGGTAAAATGAACCGTGTCGTCACGGGCATCGATATTGCTGACGATGAACCCCTTGTAGACTTCCAGCCCTTTGGACAGGTCGAAAAGATTGCGCCCCTGCTCAAGCTTGCGAGGAACCCGTTTAATTCCATTCTGGGTTTTCACTTCGATATCGACCCAGGCCACTGGGGCGGCGCTGGAGGTCTCTATGCGGTGCAGGAACAGATAGGGGTTTGTCCCGCTCAAGCCCTTGGTTTCCACACCACGAACACGGATTTTCTTGACCAGCTTCTCGTTGAACGCATCCACGGCGTCCAGACGATGCACCTTGTTGTGAACCGTCTTATGCGTTGCAGAATAGCGCAGGATAAACAGCGGATTGAATTTCGGGAGCGCCTCCTGCGTGGCAGGCCCCTCCATCTTTTGCGGCTCATCCAAAATCAGGATCGGACGGTTCTTGGCGATCACGTCGATGGGCTTGCGGGATTGGAAATCGTCCAGCTCGTCATAGATGCGCCGGTTATCAGCACCCGAAGCGTTGAACGCCTGCACGTTGATGACCATCACATTGATACCGGCATCGGACGAAAAACTCTCAAGCTCGTGAAGGCGCTTCGAGTTGTAGACAAATGCCCGCACCTTCCGGCCATATTCCTGCTGGAAATGCTCGGCCGTCATCTGGATCGATTTGGCGACGCCTTCGCGGATGGCAACGCTTGGCACCATGATGATGAATTTCGACCAGCCATAGCTCTTATAAAGTTCAAACATGGTCTTGATGTAAACATAGGTCTTGCCGGTCCCGGTCTCCATCTCGACGTCGAGATTGATCCGGGTACCGGGCTTGTAGCTAGCAGGTTTCTTTTTGCCCTTGTCGTCGGTGTAATGCGTGAGACTGTCTGAGAGCGGCAGCACTGCGCGGCGCTGGACCTTGCGAATGTTGTCCAGCAATACATCCTCGGGCAGCTTGACCGGCGCATTGCCAAAGCCATCCACTTCCATCCGCGACTGTGCTGCTGCACCAGGGTCGATGGTATATTTCAACGAGTCTTGCCGGGGCTGGCTTGCGAAACAATCGACCACTGCGTCGACCGCCTGTGTCTGATAAGGCTGCGACTTGAACTTGATCTTCATGGCTGTCGCTTTCTTAAATCAGGCGATTCTTTCATAATTTCTTTCGTAGGATGTTCTGGTTTCATTCGCAGAGTGTCCACTTCGGGGCCGTCTTCGAAGCGGCATTGAAAATCACACCATCATTGCGCAAGCCACTGAGAAGATTGCCAATTTTGTTTCTTTTCTGCGCATCATCTAAGGCGTCGCTCAGCTTGTCCCACAGCAGAGTGTCGACATCCTTTCGTGATGCGCTGCCGAACTTGCGTAAAAACTCCACCACCATATTCCTGTAGTGGCGGTCATCGAACGCACGTGTCTTGATGTATTCGGCCTTCTTGGCCGAAGCGGCAGCCACAGCAGCGGACACTCGGAATCGAGGTTTGCGACCCTCAACCAGCTTCTTGCGCTTCAGGACCTGGATTGCCCGATCTGGCACGACCAGCCCTTTTTGCACACGGTCCAATGCAAGCACATCTGTCAGCTGCAGCCCACTGTTTTCCATCAGCACTCGCGTATAGGCGGGATCAACCACCCCGCCGTAGACCGTCATGATCACTGCATCGCCCGACACCTCATAATCTGGCATGGGCAAATAGCGTTTGCGCTGTGTTTCATACATCCGTTGAATGCCGTATCCCATTTGGTCGATCATGTTCAGCTCGACCATTGCCTGCACTAGATAGGGATTGCGATACCCCCTTGGCGTCTTGTCGCCTTGCACATAGTCCTCGGGCCTGCCTTCAAAGAAGCTGCCAGCGTTTTCGAACACAAGCCGGTCAGGCTTCTCAGTGACGATGATCCGCTGGTTCCGTCGGTAATCCTGGTGGGCGATGCAGTTATGCAGTGCCTCCAATACGACCTTCTGATCATATTTTGACACTTCGTGCGGCAACAGTTCATCGTCTGGCAGCAGGCGCAGCTGAATGTTGCGGATGCGCTGATAAAGCTGGGACGTCGCTAGGAGGAAAGGGGGGCCGAAATGCTCATAGGCCGTTTCTTGGCCGACCAATTTCCACGTGATCTGTGCAGGATGGGGTGATAGCACATGGGCGCTCTCCGCCCGTCCCAACAGCAACAGTGCTGCACGAGTCACTTGCCCACGTTGGGTGACCTTCGCCCGGTCCAACAGCGTTTCCACAGACCAACCGAGCACCTCGTCTGACGGGATTCGGTTCTGATGTTTCAGCGCAAAGTCATTGCGTGCCCGCTCCACTGCCTGCGGGTCCAGATCATTCAGTGTGGCTCCTTCAACAAGCTGTGCGCTCCAATCCATATCGAGCGTCTGGGCGCGAATCTCATCCTGTTTGGCTAGACCAAGCGGAGAAAGACTTTCGCCAGATCGGGCGTAGTAGTGGCCCTGCCATGCAATTGGGATACCACGAGGCGCAGGCGGGACCTCCAGCATCAGGACCCGATGCCCATCCATCGCAACTTCGTGAATCTGTCGAAACGTAGTAGTCGGATCAGCCCCTTCAGCAATTTGATGTTTCAGACTATGGAGGCGGCCCGGGTCGTTTCTATAGGTGGTCCCGACGACCGCTCGCCCGTTATTTCGAACACCAAATACCAACCAACCCGCCGAAACGTCTTTCAGATTTGCCTCATTCGCCAGCGCAGAAAAATACTTGCCGATTTCGCTCGTAGAAAAAGCATCGGACGCCTCCTTGAACTCGACCACCTCGTTCTCCCAGGTAGTTATCAGGGCTCGCAGCTTCTTGCGTAGGGCGGTCTCGTCCATTGGTTCAGATCGCCTTCACATCGGTATCGGGCGAGAGGGATTTGAAAATCTGCTTCACGTTGATCTTGGTGGAGTCGTCTTTGAAGCCGGTATCCTTAAACACCACGCGCAGCGGTTTGCGGGCGGCCAGTTCCTTGACAAGGACTTCATCCACACCGTTGTCGAAACAGGCAACCAGGGCGGTGCCGGCGACCGAGAAGACCGTTTTGCCTGCCACTGTTTCACGGGAGATAGGCAGTGTCAGGTCCACGCCCCAATCGAGCAGCACCTGAAACAGCAAGTCCTCGGGAGAGCGGCCGGCTTTGATGTTGTCAATGCGGGTCAGAAGGTCAGTTTGCGCGGTGGCGTCCGGAATGTAATAGACTTCGGCCATGTTCGAGCTGTCGACTTTCAGCACACGAAATCCCACATCGCGGTTCCAGTCAGGATGACACTCGCCTTCGAGGATTTTTGCGCCAGCACGGCTGATGCGTTCTTTGGTCACATCAGAGAGTTTATCAAAGCCAAGCTTTCCTGCAGCCGATTCAGCTCCGATTTTCTCTGGCAGTTGAATAGAAATGAACTTTCTATTTATCCCATCCAAAGCGTTCAGGCGCATGAGCGCATGCGAAGTCGTGCCTGAACCTGCAAAGAAATCCAGTACCAAATCATCGTTTTCATCGGCAACCTGCTCAATAAGTTTTTCAATAAGCGCTACCGGTTTTGGGAACGGGAACACGTCGACACCAAAAAGGTCTCTGACATCTCTTGTGCCGTCTGCCGTAAAAACATCATCAATAACTGACCTGAAAGAAATGAGCTCTGACGTCATGTCAGATCGAAATTTTTTCTCCCTTGGACGCCCGTCATCCTTGGCCGGGAAAATGATGCAGCCATCTTCTATTAATTGTTTCATCTTATCTTTTGAATAGCGCCAACCCGACGCTGGACTCGCAGGGAATATTCGACCAGTTTCTGGCTCTATAAGATCGTAGTGAAGATTTGGTCGCTGAGCTTCAGTAGCTAAACCGAGGATGCTTCTACTCATCCAAGGGCCGCGGGGATCGTTATCGGGATTTTTGAATTTAGACTCGTCGCGCTTTATGCCACGAAGAGAGGTGTCTCCGGCTTTCGAGTAAGCTAGCACATATTCATGATCGGTAGACACATTTGTCTTTGAGCGAGTATCCGTGAACTGTCTCGCTTTCCAAACGAATTGCGCTATGAAGCTTGTTGAGCCAAAGACTTCGTCTGCGATCTTTCTCAGATTGTGCACCTCAATGTCATCGCAACTTATAAAAGCAACCCCACCTTCAATTAAAAGGCTCTTAGATACTCTCAGCCTCGAATACATCATTGACAACCAATCCGAATGAAACCGCCCATTCGCCTGCGTATTCGCCACCAGCTTATTGCCGGCCTCATCCACCTGATTTGATTTCGTCAGAAATTCCGCCGCACTCTCGGCAAAATCATCCTCATAAACAAAATCATTCCCCGTATTGTAGGGCGGGTCGATGTAGATCATCTTCACCTTGCCCAGATAGGTCTCTTGCAACAGTTTGAGCGCCTCAAGATTGTCACCCTCAATGCACAGATTGCGGGTGGTGTCGAAATCTACGCTTTCCTCCCGCGCCGGACGCAGTGTTTTCGCGATCGGGGCATTGGCCGTGATCAGCGCCTGCCGTTTGCCGGGCCATTCAAGGTGATAGCGCTCCTGGGGTCCTTCGACGATGCTGTCCGACAACTCCTGACGCAGAAGGTCAAAATCAATCGCCCGGCGCAGCGCGCCATCCGAGCTCGTACTTTCCGTTACGCACCCTGGAAACAGCGCAGCAATCTTTTCAATGTTCTGCGCGGTCAGATCGGGGCTATGCATTTTCAGCTTTTCGATCGGAGCGTTCTCTGGACTATCTGGCATACCGGCCTCTCTGCCGCCCGTCATTCGGGCTTCTTCAAATGATCAAATTCCGCCTGCGCTTCGGCCAATTGGCCATGCAGGGTGACCTTCATGTTGAACTGGCTTTCGCGTTTCAGCTTGGACTGAAGCTGCGCAATCTCCCGCTCTTTTGACCTGATCGCAGCCAGCCGCGCAAGGCGGGTTTCCACATCCTCACCCGGCAATGGTTGGACGGGTACCAGCGCAGACACCATTTGCTCATAAAGCACGCCCAAGTTCACTGCCACCGGCAGGGCCAGGCGAGGCGCATCCTGAGTAACCCATTCGCCGCGCAAGTGGTCTGACATGACCCATTTGCCCTTCTCGGCATCGGACGGACGTTTGTAGGCGGCGGCAGCCATGACACGGTCCTGCGTCTGTATCTCGAACAGAAGAGGGAACGGTATGGCCCGGTCAATCGCGCGCAGGATATCGTCATGCAGCACTTCGCCCTTGAGCAACAGGCGGAACACCTGAATTTCCGGGACAGCGTTGGTGGCAGGAAGGTTCAGGGTCTCGGGCGCAAGTTTGTGCGCCCACACAATCTGGTCGAGCTCCCGCGCAAAGCGCTCTCGCAGCGCTGTGCTTGCCCCGACGCTGTCATAAATGCGGGATTTGGGGATGACGCGCTTCAGCGCCGTTTGGGAAGGGTATTGGTATAGTGCGGTCATGTGTCTTCGCGGATCACGATGAAAGCAATCAGTTCGAAATCATCCAGACCGGCGATGGTCTGTGTCAGTGCTGAAGTGTGCCCTCCCGAAAACAGGCTGTCGATGTCGCGCTCCTCCTTGACCTCAATCATAGAACGGATGGCCTCGTTCAAAAGGTTCGAATAGGTCTCCATTTTCCGCCCATCATGGGTTTCCGCGTTGAATGATGCACAGATGTCGCGGAACGGGGTGTCATTGCCTTTGCAGCCAGTGCGGATCAGGTCGAGCAGGCGTTTGACCTGTGTCTGATCAGCCACGATGTTCCCGTCGTGAGCGATATAGATCAGGTAATAGGGGTGTAGCCGGTTCTGCTGGTTTATGTTGACGCTGTCGTGGATGTTGCGCAGCGCGAAAATCACGCCAGGAACAAGCCCTCGCTTCGGGTCCGCGGGCACAATCGTATGGAGCCCATTCGGCATCTGCGGCAGGTCATCATGGGTCTTGAGGTAATTCAGCAAATCCATGCGGAAGTCGTTGAGCCCGAGATCGGTGATGGATATGCCCGTCTTGACATCCTCCAGCTCAATCACCTCGTTCTGCAGGCGCTGCAGCTGCTCTTTTCGGTAAGCGACGTCAGAACTTTTTGAGGTCAGCACGTTGTCTTCGCCGGTGCCAGCCATGTCGACGATATGCATACGGTTCTCAACCCGCTCCTTGAGGTTGATGTATTCGTCCAAGGTAATGTCGGGCCAATAATTCGATAGCTGGATTTGCGTGTTCGGTGAGCCAATTCGGTCTATCCGTCCGAATCGCTGGACGATGCGGACGGGGTTCCAGTGGATGTCGTAGTTGATCAGGTAATCGCAATCCTGAAGATTCTGCCCTTCCGAAATACAGTCGGTCCCGATCAGAATATCGAGCTCCGCCGGATCATCGGGCATGATCATCTCCTTCTCCTTGGCACGCGGAGAAAACAGCGTCAGGACGGACTGGAAGTCATAGAATTTCTTGAGCGTGGTTCTCGGATTGCCCGATCCGGTGACAATGCCGGAGTGGATTTCTTGCGCCTTGGCAAAATGCGGGGCGAGCTGATCGAAAAGGTAATTCGCAGTGTCGGCATAAGCCGTGAAGACGATCACTTTGCGGTTGTCGGGGTTCAATGGGTTGGCCATTTTCTCCGCGATTTCGGCAATCAGGTGCTGGAGTTTTGCGTCATCAGCTGGCGTCACGCGTTCCATTTCGGTGATCAGCCCGTCGATGATCGCCTTGTCGACAGAGAGTTCTTGTTTCCAAGTGGTGATGTCCATATCGGCAAGGTCGATCTTGATCTTCTTGCCAACGGAGAAATCCGCGAAGTCGTCCTCTTCCTCGGCCACTGCCTCCAGGTCGATATCCAGGTCTTCAACCGTTCCGCGGCCGCCCGAGGCCTCGAACCGGGCAATAGCATCAAGCGTATGGTCAATGTTGGTGGACAGTTTGCCAAGAGTCATCCGGAAGGCATGGACCGAGCTTTCCAACCGTTTGAGCAGGTTGGTCGTCATAAGTGCCTGAAGGCTTTTTTCGCGGTCGGCCTGCTTCAAGGTGCCTTTGCCGCCCTCGGTCTTGGTGTCGTAGAGGTCTTCATATTTCTTCAGCCGGCTGGGCTGAATGTAATTGACCGGCGCATAGACGGCCATTTTCAAGTCACTCAGCTGCGCAAATATCTCATTGAATCCGATGACATCCTCGCGATGGGTGATCGGCAAATGATGTGACAGCGGCTTTAACCGTGTGGGGAACTTGCCGATATCCGCGGTGTCGTAGAAGGTTTCGATATGTTTGCGGGAGCGGGCAATCGTCACCGCATCCAGAAGCTCGAAAAAATCGAAATCAAGGGTCCGCAGGATCGAAGCCGGTGTCCTTTGTTCCGGGGACAGGTTCGACCACGCATTGAACGCTGCCTGTGCGCGGCGGAATATCTCTTCCACGCTGGTCTTGGTCTTCAGGTTCTTGCTCAGCGCGTCGGACTGCCCTTCATAGGCAAGAGCCAACTGGTTCCGCAGATCGGTAAAGCGGTTGTTCACAGGGGTCGCTGACAGCATCAGGACCTTTGTCTTCACACCGGCCTTGATGACCTTGTCCATCAGCCGCTGGTAACGAGTCTCGCGGTCCTTGAAGACATCATTGTTTCGAAAATTGTGGGACTCATCGATGACGACCAGGTCATAGTTTCCCCAGTTCACGCGGTCCAACCGCATCCCGAAGGACTCGCCTGATGTGCGTGACAGGTCGGTGTGACAAAGCACGTCGTAGCGAAATCTGTCCTTGGCGAAGATGTTGGTGGTCAGATTGGCGTTGTAGTTGCGCCAGTTGTCCGCAAGCTTCTTCGGGCACAGAACCAACACGTCCTTGTTGCGGAGCTCATAGTATTTGACCACGGCCAGCGCAGTGAAGGTTTTGCCCAAGCCAACGCTGTCGGCTAGAATGCACCCGTTGTACGTCTCCAGCTTGTTGATGACACCAACTGCTGCATCGCGCTGGTAATTGAACAACTTTTTCCAGACAAGGCTTTCCAGATATCCGGTCCGATCCTTGGGTAGGACGTCCTCGTTTATCTCGCTGAGGAAGTCCTTGAACAGGTTGAACAGAATCAGGAAATACACACGTTCGGCTGGGTTCTCCTGATAGACTGACTCGATGTGTTCCAACACCTCAGCTGTGACATCGCGCAGCTTCTCCTTGTCATGCCATATCTGGTCAAACAGGCTCAGATATGTCTGCGCAAACTCGGGTTCGTCCATTACCTGCGTGTAACTGGAAACCGCATTGCCGCGTTGGTAACCCAGGTCGACAGCCGTGAACCCCGACAGCGGCATGTAAGCAGCGCCGGTGTCGGGCTTTTGGACATGAGCGAATTGTTGCATTGGCGCAGAGGTCACGTTCGACCTGAACCGAGCCTTGCGACGTATCCACTCCGCGCATTCTCGGGCGACAGCGCGTTGGGTCATCTTGTTTCGCAGTTGGATTTCGAATTCGCTGCCCGAGAGAGTCGCTGCAGAATGGTCTTTGGGGATAAAGAATTCCCGCCGTTCTTTCTTGATGCGGTCAATCGCGCCGTTGGGGATAAAGGTCGGAGCGGTGAAGATGAACTCGAATTCTTTCAGCTTCCCCAGTTCCGATTTGAGGGCGTCGAATGCGTAAATGGAAAAACAGGCTGCAGCCACGCGAAATTTGCTCGCCCCGCCAAGCTCGCGCTTCAAGTCATCACCCAAAAGGGTTGTAGAGTTGTCGACTATCCGCACGAAGTCCCCCCGTCGCCATCAAATCACCGGCTCCCCAATCTAATGACAACCTACGGATGCGCAACGCATATTGAGCATCTTTTATAGGGCTTCCTCGAAGAGGGATGGATGATCTGTTGGTCGGGAATTGCGCTTATGCCAGCATGTTCGGGGTGGCGGCAATTTCGTCATGGATAAGCGATTCTCGGCCAAACGTCGTTATGCGAAGTAATGGGGGGAAAACAGATGGATTTAACCAAACACCGTTTGGATGATGGTGCCAAAAAGCGGTTGGTCACGCTGGCTTGAGATGCCGCTTCGGACGGAAGGGGAAGAGACCGTCTGCGTAACGTGAGGCAAGCTCATGGAAGACCTCTTCGCTTTCCCTGACATCAAACCCCTGAAGATCAAGGCCATCGACGATCTCATTACGCAATCTGTCCAAAGCCTCACGCCGCCCCAGATGATGCTTTTCAGCACTCATGATCATTTTCCACAGCAGAATCCGCGCCAGATCATCCCGCGATGGACGACACCGATCGCGGGCCTCGTCCCTCACTCTCTGCTGCCGTGCTCGCTGCTCGGCATTGATTTCTCGTTTTGATTTCTTTGTCATGTTGATCTCCTTGTTCATGGAGACCCAGCCTGTCGGCCGGCGATGCAAGGGACAAACGCTGTTTGCCAGTGTTGACAATACGGAGGGCGATTTGGAGTCCAGGACTGTCGATCGAAGGCCGCAAACACCGCTGCACACGCACGCGGTTTGTATCCGAATCGCGGTAGGGTAATCTGGCAACACTTATCTGGAGATCGGAATCGCGGAATGGTAAATTGAGATGATGTGCATTGAGTTGCGTGTAACTTGATCCAATCCGAAATCAATCAAGCCAAATTGGATCGCCTTGCGGGCACGACGTTTCCAATCAGATGACATTAGCAGCAGCGTGCGGGTCATTCACACTGACCGCTTATCGACGCACCGCTTTTGGCATGCCCATCATATTGGAACCATGTATCACCGCCGTTTGAATAGGAATCGGCGATTCAGACTTCCGAATCGATGGTTAGCAATCGTGTATCGAAAGTTTGAAGTTCAGAAACGCCTTTGGGGCGCCTGGAATCTATTCTCGCGAATACTGAATCGAAATATCTGAGATCGGAATCGGCGTGGCGCCACAAGGAATCGCCGTTTCAGAGCCGAGTTTCGCCATCTTCTTTCTCAAGATAATCCGGAGCGATGCCCAGCATTTCCCGCACCTCATTTCCGGACATCACCCCAGATTGACTGAGATGGCTGGCAAGCCGCATGAGTTCTCCTCCTTGCTCCTCCAGCAAATTGTGAGCGATGGTCTCTGCCGCAAGCAGCCTCTTGTTGACCCGCTCCGCGAGATCACGATCAAGCGAAAGGATATCGAAGCCCCGGTTCGACGGCCGATAAAGGAGCGGTTGGTGCTCTGCCATGCCGAGGCGGGTTTCCGCATCCAGCGCAATTGCCGTTGCTTTGGCAAGATCACTATCTTCCCCACCGCCAGAGCCTACCATTGGCTCTCCGATAACTAGCAATTCTGCCACACGCCCTGCCAGAATGGCTGCCATGGTTCTTGTCAGCCATTCTTCGGTCTGCGGCAGATCGCGATATCGATCGACCGTCACCTGACCCATTTGCTCGAGGCCAAGAGTGACCGACGCGACTTCGCCAATGCGAAGCAGTGTCCACGCCATGGCGTGGCCCGCTTCGTGTACAGAGACACGCCAGCGAAGGTCATCCCCCATAACCATTCGGTCGGCACCAAGCGCCTGCTCGATATCCGACCATGTCAACTCACGCTTGTCCCTACGGGCTTTCTGGCGAACTTCCCGGACGAGAAGTTCGATATCCGCACCGGTGCGACCGGTAGCAAGCAGCGCCAACGCCTGGATTCTCTTGGACGATGAAGACAACGTGATGGTGTCAGACATGAGTTTTTCCTTTCATGATGTCGGCATTGCAGGGAACCGGTTTGAGTGCGTTGGATCGGGATGACGTGGGTTCCGATGGCGGGTCACTCGCCAATAGCTCCTTTGGAGCAGGAGCCGATGCCAGAACAGCTGCGAGATCGGAGCCTAGATGGTGAGCCATAATGCCTGCCAGCGCATCGGCATCGGGTGATGGAATGGCGACATGCTTCTCGAGCCTGCCCGAGCGCAGCAGTGCGGCATCAATCCTTTCGGGGAGATTCGTCGCCGCAACCACGATGACGCCTTCGGTTTTAATTGCCCCGTCAAGCAGTTCAAGCAATCGCGTGATGATCGTGGTCCAGTAGTCATCATGACGGCTACCCTGACCGCCGCCCCTAGTGCCGATGGCATCAATTTCATCGATGAAGAGAATGCATGGCGCATTTTCCCGCGCCGCTTCGAAAGTGGCGGACATCTTCTGAAGCACATCGCCAAGATAGCCGGGCTCGAGCCAGGACGCGACAGAGCTTACGATCAGAGGGACCTGCAATGTGTTGCAAAGCGCCTTGGCAAAAGTGGTCTTGCCTGTTCCAGGCGGGCCCGAAAGCAGCATTTTCGTACTCATTTCATCCCAACCGATCACGCCCTCGCGCCAGAGCGGCAGGTCACCTTTCAGATCAATCGCCCAGCCTCTTGCTTCGCCATAGCCAGCGAGTGTCTCTACCCTGAGCGATGGAACAGCACGAATCATTGACGACTTGTCGCTGCCGTCATCGGAATTGCCGGTTTGGATATCCGTCGACTTGGAGAGAGCAGAGGAATCGGCTTCGGGCTGGACGATGTCGACAGACGCCGCTTTGGACTTTCCCTTGAGCGGCCGCTTCGAACTGGAGCTTCCACTCCCGCGAATGTCTTCATCGCCATCTTCGCGATGCACGGCACCCAGAGCCGCAAGGGTGTCCAGCATCCCCTCCAGGCTTCGACCTGGCTTTACGGCCAGGGCGAGATCATCGAGACAAAGTTTGGTCGGATCAAAGGCCATCGTTTCCATACGGTCCACAGCTTCTTCTGGCGGAAGGCCACAACAAATATGAAGCAATTCCGCAAGGAGAGCCGGATCGATACCCGCACATTCAAAGACGATGTCGGCCGCAGCGACAATGTGTGGCCGTACACTGGCAGTCGTCTCGTCGGCGATTAGCAGAGGCACTGCATCCCCCAGCAGCACATCACTGAGCTGCCTCTTTAGCGACCTGTCGGAGACGTCAGCACTTGCGCGACCTGAAGCAGTGATGATCCTGCGGCGGAGCTTTTCTGGCCGTGACTCTCGGTAATGTGCAGAGAGGGCCGAGCCGCCCGAGATATCTTTCAGCGAAGCCCAGAAAGCAGCGATCAGTGAATTTTCCAGCATCAGTCCCACTTGCCGCTCCAATCCTGAGACGGGGATTTTGAACAACACGACTGGGTTTGGCCGCAGCAGGACCTCTCGGAGCACACCAAGATCGTCAATGCTGGCACCAACGGATCGCGCGATCAGCAGTGCGACCGCAACATGAACGGGACTGGGCGCCGGCAGGAATTCGCGCAGCAGTCCGAGCATTCTTTGAGACGCCAGATGGCCTTCCTTTGGGCACAGAGGCGTCGTGCTGGCAGCCTTCGCTCTGGATGCGTTGCCCGCCTCGGCCACTGCGAAGTTCCAGGGATCGGCCGCCTTCTGTCCTTCGAATTCACCATCATCATCGTGAGCCGGCCCACGCTTCAAGGCCTTGGCAACCAGGCGACGGGCACTCCGCCGATCACTTGCGAGAATAGCCGCTCCCTTCGCAGAGATGCTCCACACTGTGCCGGCAGTCTTCTCGTCGCCGATAGGGCGACTGGTGAGGAGACCTGCGCCGGTTGCGTGAGTGTAAAGGTCAAGGACGGCCAGTCTACGGATGCGGCGCAACAGATAGCGGGTGATGCGGTCAGCGATCGGGTCCATCACGCAACCTCCCCGTCATCGACTGTGGCAGCAGAGAGAGTCTCTTCAAAGCCGTCGGGAACATGTGCGACATTTCCGTTAAGCCAGTCGCGCACCACAAGGCATGTCGGGTCGCCCTGTTCACAGAGTTCGAGGAGCCAGCCCCGCGGAATCGACAGCATGCTTTCAAGGCGGACGCCTCTGCGCCTGGCCGATCGAATGGCGATGCGGACGACGGAAGCCACATGAGCGGCGTGGTCTTCGGCAGCCCAAGGTCGCGGTTTTGCGGTTCTGGCCCTTGCCTTGGTGACGAATGCGGCCTTCTGCTCCGGCGACAACGGCTCACCGTTTTGGTTCATCATCCGGTCGCGCCGACTCTGGCGCATGCCCTGCTGATTAGGGATGGGTGTTGGGGTGGGCTTCGGAAAGGGGAAGATATCTGCACTCATGGCAAGGGTCTCCGTGCGCCGGCCGGTCACGGTCAACGCGTTCAATTGAGAAATGGGAAGCTGTTGGGTGGTGATGAGAGCGCTACTGCCGCACTGGCACTCTGGCGAAGCCGAGCTTTATCAACCTCGGCTCGTTGCCGATGGCTGTGGTAGCACCTTCGCCAGCGGCCTCGGCTTCCTCGTCATCAGGCTCTGCCTCTTCGCCTACCATTGTCACGGGCAGCAATGGACCGCTACGCCGGTTGGGTGGACGGGGAAAAACCTGGCGAGCCTGCTCCCAATTCTTGTTGATGCGCGCATCAAAGCGTGACTTGAGGAGACCGATTGCTTCGCCGGCGCCCGAAATCTCAAAGAGGTGGTCGAGATGGGAAAAAGGCCAGATTCCACCCTCGATATCGCATTTCCGGTCATCCCCACTCAGGATCACGACCCGCACCTCCTCGGCCACAAGGCGGCGATGCTCCTTGTACAGCAGGTCCGGCACAACAAGAGCTGCCGCAAGCATGCGGGACTTGAGATCATCGATTCTCGCGCTCTCATACGACAGGAGACTGCGCTTCACATCGACAACATGCGCCAGCTTTGTCCGCCGATTGAGAATAAGAAGGTCAGGTGTGTAGGTTTTGCGGCCGCCGTGGTCGGCATCCAGTGTCAGCGACCGATAATGCTCGGGCGAATTCTTCTCGACCAGTTGCAGCGCTGCCGGCGTCACCGGCATGCGCAGATTCTGGGTCAGCACCACCAGGTCAGGATTGCTCCGGGCGATCATGGCAAGGCCGCGCTCCAACAGGCGCCCTTCGTGGCCCGGGATGGATCGCAGGATCGTGCCAACCTCTGCAAGTCCGCCCGACAGGGACTGTGCGAGTGCATCGGTGGATAAGCTGGAGGCAATGACCTCCTCGATGAGGCCGTCGATCCGTTCCCTCAAATCATGGCAATCGGCGGAACAGGCATAGAGCGTTGAAGTCGATGTGTTGAGGATGGTCGTGTTCATGGGGTGTCTCCTGTTGAGGAGCGATGACGGCAGCATTCAGGCAGACACAAAGGTTCGGATGCGGAAATAATTTCCGCATTGGCTGCCTCAAAGGGGCAGTCAGAACGTCGATGTCGACGAGACTATTGGCGTGATCGCTATGTGGCGAAACGATCAGGCGCGCGGGAACAAAGCGGATTGTGGCGACGGATCGCCGGTTAGCCGATGATGATGCTGCGATGGCGTTTCAACAGGAGAGCGGCGCGAATGGTCTTCCCCATTCGGAGAGATACAGGTAAGGGTCAACATAGCCTAAGGCCTTTCGAGAGAAGGTTGCGGGTCAGGCCCTCGTTTGATGTTTGCGCATCGGCGGGGGCCGCTAAGTGACTGCAGAATATGATCTTCTGCCGACCACTCTGACATAGTCCGGGTTTCCGTGTCCGGCAAGGCATAAAGAACGTACCCGGAACAAAGAGCTCCGGGATGGTTAATAGTGCACGCGGACCGTTCAAACATTGGGGCGGGATTACACCCTCAGTGGGCTCGCCTTCCGAAGGACGGGAAAGAAGCTTCAATTGCAGCGAAAAGGAATGACCGGTAGGGGGCCGGAAGGGGACGGGCGGCTTTCGGTGAAATTACTAAATAAGGCGCCCTTCGCCCCGTCTCCCCTAGCGTCACTTAGACTGCTCTTTGTCCATTGGTCGCCAATATAAATTGATTGGCTTGTGGCGTACCTTAAAGGTGCGCCCAGTGCCCGGATGCTGATGCAACGAATAGTGCACGAGCTTATCGCTTTCCGATACAGATACCGACACGTCCGGTCGTTTTGCGATTAGGTGCTCGATCCACTTCGCTACGACTTTGTCGATACGTTCATTGTAACTAAAAATAATGATTTCGCCTGTATCCTGACCGGGTTGGCCCGTGGAATAGCGCGAATCGAGCTGCTCATATCCCTTCAAAAGCCAGTCGTAATCCTTGTGGATTTTGGCCTCTCCGATCCAAAGAAAATCGCGCTTTCCGCGCACAATCACGTCGCAGTGGCCGCCGATCTGCGTGTCATGTTCAGCGTCGTACCCCATGCCTTTGAGCATGTGGACGATTTCAATCGTCAGAGCATCCTCTCCAAGGTCCTGCTTCAGATGGCGATTCTCAACTATCTGGAGTCCGCACCAGTCGATGGCTCGCTCTACAAGTCGATGCTGATCTTCATAATCAACGGCCACGAGACGGTCGAGATTGATCAGCGTCGGCGTGCTGTCACCGGCCATTAGCTTTAGGTCTCTCAGACTAAACGCTTTGTTGGGAATTGCGGTCATCCACCAAACCCAAAGCGATCTGTCGGCACGAAGAATGGAAATACCTTTTCTTCGTAATCTGGCACGGGCTCTCCAGTTTCCGGGTGTACCAAGCTCCCGGACATCTGCGCTTTCGCGAGCGCTTCCGGCTCGATTTCATGCTCTTCCCTGTCGTCGTCGATCAACATCGCATGAGCATCGAGCGCCGCTATTCTTGTACTGGCGAGAATATTCAATGCAACTAGCAATTCGTCGTCGATTTTGTTTCTACCGATCGCGTTAGTGATAGTCTTGAAGGTCAGCATTCTCGCCTGATCGGCTGGCAGCTGTTCAACAAAATCGACGATCTGCAGGCAAAGCGTGAACGCCGGGCTGGCGCTCCACCTTTCTTTCAGCTCGTTTCTTATGTCTTCAGCGCTCATTCGGCTTCCTTGTCAGCCCCGACAGCCGGAGGCTGGTTCAAATGATGCTCGATCTTCGACCGGACGAATGCGTAGTCTGAAGCACCCATGCACCTTCGAATTAGTACAGAATGCATCGCGGGCGATGCGGAGCCAGCCACACGAGAACTGCTATTTAGGCTTAGCTCAGGGGTCGACAGCTTGTTGTTCCCAATTGCTCGGCTCCAAACGAGGCTCACCCTAAATGGCTCAATTGGGGTTTGCAAATTGGCTTTGCCACCGACGTGATAAGATTCAGTGCGTAGGTTCAATCCTTTGCGACGCATCTTCTCATGCTTGACCGATGCGGTTGTCGTTCCGAAGCCGATCTCCACGACGGAGCCCTCCGTGGGATCGAAATACATCCGATCAATGAGCGGAAACAGATTGATAGGATCGCCGAGGATGGGTTGCCCAACCAGAGTGTTGAAGGTATTTCGGAGGATAAGATGCGCCGCTTCCGCGACCTCTCTCGTCATCCCCGCCGGATAGTCGATGCGAACGTCGGCGCGGCCGGAGGCCTTTGGCACCCAAACCACGTCAACGGCCTGCAAACGCTTGTTCTTTAGCCCAATGATTTCGTCAAACGACTCGAACAAGTCATCAGCGGCGTGATCTGGAAAATCTTCTGGGCTTAGAGGCTCCCGGACTATGATGGTCCGCACGGAGCAAAATACGAAAGCAGTTCCGACTTCGTCTTCCTCGATGGCAGTTAAAGTAGGCTCGGCTGGCAGTCCCGCCAACGAGCCTTCGGGCAGGATGCTAGGGTAAACACCAACAAATGGACTGTCGTTGGCGATGGTCGCGACTGCCGCGAACTTACCGCATGCGTCGGCCGCGATTTGTCCAACATCATAAAATCTGACGCTTTTTTCACCGCAGAGCAAATGCTCACGGAGCGCCTCATTTAAGTTTTCGAGCTTTTCTGCGCTGATATCTGCGAGCGTAATTTTCTCAACTGTTTGCTCCCAACCTTGCCCCCGGCTCAGATTAAGAACTCTCAGAATCTTTTGGCCAACTGGCCAAGGCATGCGCATTCGCATGCTTCGTGCGATGTCCTCTATCGGCAATCTGTCCTCCCGCCTTTCTTTTCAGATTACGCCGCACGCAAGGTTTGTCACGTCAAATTTATATTATCATTGGTTGCCGCCGTCTGACGGAGTGAACAGACAGCATCCGAAGCCGCGATCGGCCTCATTGACGCAAATCTGCGCAGAGCAGCGCTATTCGATTGGTAGGCAGCACCTTCCGCGCTAGTACGCGATCCTCAAGAGCGCGATCGCGGGCCAACGGGTCGCTCAGGCAAAATTGCTGGTCGAGCACCATATGGCCGAAAAGGGCGATTACTTGTAGTCCTCATAAGGGTGAAGTTCGACATAGATGAAATCATCGTTACGGAACTGCAGCTCTTCGATCTGCGCCGGCTCGCCGTCGTCATCGACCAAAATCGATATTGATACGTCAAGCTGGAGCTCCACCTCCGTCTCACCGCTCACCTCATTGCGAGGGATGAGAACTTTGTCCTCCGAGTCATACGAAGCGTTGTCCCAGTCAGGATGCGTGTAATATGCGTTAGCCTTGGCCACAAGTCGAGCGACCAATAGGATCGGATCGCCCTTCACCATCGGCCGAAATGCCGTTACATCCTCAATGTCGACCTCGGTTACCGTCGTTTCGTCGATCTGCGAGTCCTCTACATCTCCTTGCAATCCCCAATTTGCGAGCTCGCGGTCAACCGCTTCGACAAGTTCCTCCTTGTGTTCTTCAAGAAAGTCATTGATCTCGGGCGCTTCAATTTGAAGCCCCAATGCTGCGAACAAATCCGCCAGCGACGCCACGAGCGAGATGTGAGTGGCGCTTTCCACCGGCCGTATGAAATCGCGGTCCTGCGATACAATGATCACCGGTTCCTTTTCTGAGGCCTCCTGCTTCAGACACTCGAAGGCGAAAGCATCGGGAAACTGATCCTTCTTGCCTTCACCGCCGAAGAAGCCCTCGCCGGCGGCATACGCCGCTAGAATGCTCGACGGCTTGATGCTGTCGATAGCTAAGGTCTTCGCCCTTAATCCCGAGAACATCGCCTTGATCGAAGCTTCGTATTTCGCGCTCAGCTTCTGCTTGAGCTCGGCACGCCTGATCTCCGGCAGCCTCACGCCAATCGCAGTCTCTACTACCTTGCGAAAATGAGGCTGTCCGATCTCCCTAATGAGCTCGTAGTCATTTAGGGTATGCTTTTTGACCACCTCACTGATCGTCAGATCGGTGGTGACTATTGTCACCAGCCCGGCCTCGACAAGGTCCACCACACGCGCCAACTCGGGGCCACCTGGCGGCTTGCCGGCGCTGATGACGATGTTTGCATCGAGAAAAACTTTCGGCTTACTCTTCGGCATCGTGCTGACTCCGGAACGAATATATTGGGACGCACTAATAGCACGGGCCGGTTCTCAGCGCGTTGTCGGGACATACGGATGAATGACCGCTATGGGAGCAGAGATCACATCGGTGGATCGGCTGAAATGAGGGCGCGAAGCGGAAGACCGCAGTCGGCCCATTGCAGACGCGGCTGCATATCTGAAAGCACTGGTAGATAGGGTTTTGGCATTTCTGTCACCGCTTGTGGTTTTCGACGGTGACTTTTCGGAGGTCAGAATGTCGGCTAGAAAGGCAAGATGAGCGCTTCAGAACCCATGCACCCTACATTAAACGATCTCAAGTTCGAGATCGGACAGGTACTGGTCTGCTGGTCTTTTCTCGAAAATACGATGAGAGACCACCTGAAGCGAGCTGGACTTCAAGAGCAGATTTTGAAGGGCCCCGTGATTTCTCACTGGCGGACATATATAAAGGCTACTTATCCAGACCGAGCCCATGAGCTTCTCGAACCAGTTGAAAAAGTCGCTCGCGTCCGAAACTTTCTCGCCCACAGCATCTATTCGTTGCATGCAGACCCATGGGCCGAGGGCAGCGCGGTGATCGCCTGCGCAGCACCTGACGGCATACTTCATTCTTTCAGCATCGATGATCTTCGTGCCGCATGCACAGAGCTTTCAAAGCTTATGGTGACGCCGATCCGCTTGTTTGTCGCCTCCTGACGCTGGCAGCAAGCTCCTCATGACCGCTGTTGGCGCGAAGGTGATGTCTCGCCGCTCCGGAGCGATGTCCGCTTCTGGGCAAGGGCAATGAAGACCTCTACGACTGACATGAGGGCGCAAAATTGCCGTTCAGTTCCTGTCGGAGGAACGTCTGGAATCGCCGCATCCTCCCCTTATCCGAAGCTAGCCAGATAACTCGTTGCCGTTAGTGCCACATGAGATTCGAGTGGTGGGCGCAGTTCAAAGGCCTTAGGGGATCGTGCAAATTCGTAGAGGCGGAAAAGATGCCAGTCCTCGCGGCGAGCCTTCGCGACTTCCAGTTCATTACGCGAAATATGGAAAGGCGTCCGCTCCCATCCGTTGGTTGTCTTGACTTCGATCAGGCGCTCGCGGCCTTCCTGTGTGAAGCTGGCAATATCGTAGCCGGCACCATCGCCATCTTCCTGGGAAACCCAGCGCACACGATTGGCTAGATCATTTCGGCCCTGCTGAGTCAGTTGCGTGCGTTCCCGATGAAACACCAGCTCTTCACCGGCACGACCAAGCGCCCTGTTGCGCTCATCACGTCCTGCAACGTCAAATCGCCGAGCAACCGCCTGCATCAGGCCCAGATCGTCTGGAGGTGGGGTATTTCTCAGCGTTGGGGCCACCCCAATGAACAATGATGACGCCTCTGCCATGCCCAATTGCTTGGACTGAAAGAGGCCTGCCTCCCATTCCGGATGTCGTGCCAACCAGCGGGCGATCGCCTCTGCCAAGGACATCTGAAATTTGAAACGGGGTTGGTAGCCTTTGATGATCGGAAGGCCAAATGACTTTGCGGCGGCAGATACGTTGCAGTGTTTGAATTCGATTGAGCCGCGGCTGCGCCCGGTCTTTTCCTGGAGTAGCCGGTTGTTGGCAGCCTTGTTGTAGGAATGTTCAGAGAGCTCATTGCTAAGCATCGAAAAATAAGACGCCACCGCGGCGTCATTCTCTGAATCTGACCAATCCTCTGAAGTCATGCTCGCAACGATATTCTGCCCGCATGGCTGTGTCATCTCGAATAATGCGCATCGGAGTTCCGCTAGGAAGCGGCAATTTCAATTTTCTCATGGCAGTTGGGGCACGGTTTCGGCGCAAATAATATGGCACAAGACGGAATGTAACCGACTTCAAATCTTCATATATTGGATCAGAATCCGACCATGAAAATAGCACACCAATAAATTGTTTAAATAATAAAATATTTATTGAAAGCACTAAAATTGCATTATATTAATATTATTTCTGCTTATTCCTATATATATTTGTATAAAAATGATCAATGTGACAACATTGTAAATTTGTTGCATTTGCTACAACCACTATTATTGAAGTAAAATAGTTCAGTCGGCGATTTTGCCGGCGTTGTTAGTGAAGGGTTTTTATCATGGGATCGATTGATCGACAGGTGCAGCGCGCAGGTGCAGCAAAGCAGGCGAAGGACACGCGCGCAAAGGTGAGCGCGACAGCGAAGAAGAAGGCGCGTGAATTGGACGCGCCGGCGGGAAATGACGAACCTCTTGCGCCAGAGGTTCAGGCACGGCTGGCAGCGATTGTTGCGGAGATTGTCGCAGTGCACCGGAAGTCCACCGCTCAGGTTTTTGATGTTGGGGGGTGGATGGCCGAGGCAAAGTCTCTTCAGCCTCAGAAGGGTTATGGACGGTGGCTTAAAGAAAACTGCGGCTACACAGTGCGATCTGCGTGGAGTTTTATCTCCGTTCACGAGCGGCTTGGTGATTACCGCGCGCGTCTCGAGAAGCACGCATTCACAACGACTCCCTTGTTCGAGTTGGCGAAAGGCGAACCCGATCAGATCAGTGCCGTGCTCGACCAATTTGATGAGGGCAAGCACCTGACGGGCGCGGAAATCAAAACCATTGTCAGCGGGAACGAAACAAAAGCTGAGGATGCCGATCCCACTCAGATTGGCGGTAAGTTGGGGCTTCAGAAAATGGCGGCTGCCAAATTGAAATCCGACATGGTGGAGTTTCATCGACTTACGGCCCTAGTGCTCGTAGAGCTTGAGGATGCTGTTGCTCGGGTCGATGCGGGAAAACGGATCGTCATGCGGTCGCTCGCCAATGAAGTTGAGATTGATGCGCGTCATGCTTCGGACCTCTTCAAGGACATCGCAGCTCCGCTCCGCGCATCAGAGTTCAATCAGCGCGGCAATCTTAGCCATGCGGATATCGGACGTCAGACTGGCTGGGGTGCGGTCCAGCACAGTCTGTTCCGATTGGGTGGTGCCGGCTCATGGCCCGCCCGTGACGAGATGGAGAAGTGGGTCGTGGAGGTCGCTCATCCAGCCCTGCGTTTCGCGGTACACGGAGACCCATTTGTGCCCAACACAAAACCTGCCGATGATCATGGCACTGCTGTCGCTGGAGCAGACGGCGACGTCAAGGAAAATGATGCTTCAGTCCTCGACAGGGAGGAGGAGATTGACACTGCGCCGCCAAGCGTCTCCGAAGCAGAGATGGATGCAGCGCTCAACAGTTTGATGGCGGGCACCAGCGGGTCAGTCTCACCGAGCATGTCGAGATAGCCGGTCACCCGCAATTCGACGCATGGCGCGTGATCTATTACCCAATCCCCAAAAGCCCCACTTCACACCTGTGGGGCTTTTGTCTGTCTGGACATTACCTGGATTCGACGAGTTCATTTTTTCCGCCGCCGGGCTTTCCACAAACTGTCGAAATCCAGGCCCCGGAATACTGAGAAGTCGATTTTGGGATTCAGTGGCAAGTTCGCAAACAACTCTGCCTCCGACTCGGTGAGGGTTTTCCACCCATATTTATTGTGGTCGTCACCGGTGACTGCATGCCCTGCCTGCATCCGCCTTTCCCGCTCCCCGATCTTCTTCTCTTCACGGGCTTGCGTGATGTAATCCCCGCGCATGGAATGGAACCGTTCGCCCGGCGATTCCTTGATGCCCGCCTTGTCAAACAGTCGACGCATATATTGCGAAGCGGTTTTTGACGGATCAACGAGATTCATGAGTTGCGGGAACAGGAATTGCCCACCTTGTTTTCTGGCCCACTCGACATAGCCAATCTCGACAAGGAAATTGTGCAGGACGAAATACCGTCCGCTTTCGGACGTCTTGATCGGACGGCGGGTCCACTTTCCATTTATCTCGACAAGGCCGTTAGCTTCAGCAACCCAAATGCCCTCGAACTTTTCCTTGATGTCAGTGCCAACAAGATGCGCGAGCAGACCCAGACGGCGGCTGGTCAGCAATCCAAGCGGAGGAAGCATGACGTTGTCGATATAGGGCGACTGGACGCAAGTCCGGAAAAGTTGGTTCAGCTTCTTGGAAGACAGCGGCTCGGCAGGAATTTTATCCCGGGCACTTTTTGGATATTTCAGCGCCACGTTCTTCACGGGGTTATCAAAATCGTATCGTGGGGCTGCGTCGCTGAACACAGGCTTGATGACACCCATGTACCCGTTCTGCATCGTGGTCTTCGCCAGCCATCCCTTGCTGTAGTCCCGATTGCTGTCGATGATTTCCATTGCCGAAAGGCTCGGCGGTCGATGCTTTTCTTTTGGTGGCCAGAATTTGATCAGATTGATGAAAGCTTGAAGATCGGTAGGTGTGTAGCGATCGATGGGATGATCCCCGATGAGCTCAATGAAGAGGGTCAGTCGCGTTTCCGCAGTACCGATGTCCTTGCTCTCCTTTCCCATCTCCTCAACCCGTTGAGCGAGATATGCGCTTGCTGCTTCACTGAATAGCGGCTTTGTGGATGGATCACGCTGGACGTTTCTCCGATCCATGTCGGCTTCAGTCTTCACCTTCGAATTGATAAGCCCGCTTCGAGCGCTGATCTTACCCTTGGTTCGAGGGCTGTTGTCGGATGGCGGTGTCAAGGCAGACCCGGAATCATTCTGGAATCTGTCGACAAGCCGCTCGGCCAGCAATTCAGCATTGTCGCCAAGCTGTTTGTCATAGTCTTCCCCAGCATCCTTGCGCGCCTTCTCCTGTCCGATTCTGACAAGCCCGCGCATCATCGCGAAGTTGCCTTCCTGTTCAGGCGTCAGTTTGGGCACCGGTCCGCGCATGTCATAGAGCGCCGATTTCAAGAGCATGGTGACGGCCAACAAGGCTCGCTGGCTCGAATCCACTGCAGTGGAAGCGTCCCTCTCCGCAAACCCGAGCATGTCTTCCATCAGCGGCCAGAATTCCGTTTCATCGCCTGCAGCCATCGCGGTCCCGATCTGTTTGAATTTCTGTCGTGCGATGGCCGCCAGTTGATCGGCGATCCTCCGAGCTTCCGCCTTGCGGATGACCCCCAGACCGATCCTAATGGGTCGCTTGCAGTCTGGGGCGATCTCCTTGGGCAGTCGCATCTGAAACATATAGGCCGAACCTGTTTTGATCAGGTAAAGGCCGGGCGAGGAACGGGGGCGAGCTTTCTTGCGCTGCTTCGCGGAAATCATTTCCGCGTTTTCGGATGATACATACGACGATTTGGGGAACGATATAATTCGCGTTTCTGACATTTTGAACGGCCCTTGATTTGGGCGGTCCGCTTCAAAAAAACCTTATCTATCAAAAACTTGGGAATGTCCGCTTTGGGTGCCCCGAGGGGCTGGCGGAGAGAGAGGGATTCGAACCCTCGAGACGGTTCCCCGCCTACACACTTTCCAGGCGTGCGCCTTCGACCACTCGGCCACCTCTCCGCATATCCGTCTGACGGGCAAGTACCCGGCCATGCCGCCCGCTGTCAAGGCGGTCGCCCTGCCGGAAATAGTCACTGGCGAAACGCCATAAATTCCCGGTCCGGATCGGGCGGCACTATAGCCAAGACGCTTCTCTTGGCAACCGCTATTTGGCGCTTGGCGTCGACATTGTCGGATGTGCGGCGCAGCACCTCCCAAAACCAGAAAAACCTGGAATATCCTGCGACCAGGCGGGCTGGTCTTACAAAGACAAGGCGTACTGGATTCACGGACGACAAAGCGCTCTTTCCGCCTGCAAGGGTCGCACGACGCACTGCGGCAACAGGCTGGATCGGACGGATGATCCTGTCCGCGGTTGATTTCGAGCCCGTCGCCGCCGCGCCCTGGCGGCGAACTTGCTCACCTTGCCATTGCGTCAAGGCTGCCCGGCCTTTATGTCACCTGGAGCGCATGGTTTTGCCCCGGATCCTCGGGATGTCGAAAATTGCGCGATTGGGGCTTCTGTCTTTTCGGAGAAGTGTATGCGATTTGTCGCACGGTTATTCAGCCTGATTTTCCTGGTGTTCGCCGTCATCGCCGGGCTGGTTGACGCGATCCAGTCAGTGGCGGCGGGCCAGCCGGTGCTGACCTCGATGACTGACTCCTGGGCCGGCAACAGCCCCGACACGCTGGCGCTGGTTGAAGCAACGTTCGCGGCCTATCTGCCTGGCTGGGTCTGGGATCCGGGCGTTGCCTTTGTGCTGGCGCAACCGGCCTTCGCGGTGTTCCTGCTGTTCTCGCTGATTTTTTATCTCGCCGGCTATCGCCGCGCCAAACCCGCCGGCCGCTTCGCCGCCTGACCGGCAAAACGGACCCGGCGCAAGGCTCCCGGCTTTTCCAGGTCCGGCGGAGGTGCTTCGGATCCGCGGCCACGACAGATGATGTCAGGGAAGCTGATTTCCGCAGTGAGCCTTGTAATTCGGCGTTGGATTTTTGCCAAAAGCCATGCAAGGATAAGGTCTTCCGGCTTCGCACGCCGGCAAATACCGCAGGTCTGCCCATCCGGGCATGCGGGAGGACCGACAAAGATCAACAACAACCTACAGGGCTGCACATCATGAAACGCACGCTTTTGAGCTTCCTCGCCATTGCCGCCATGTCGGCGACCGCCATGGCCGCCGACATCAAGCCGGCTATCATCTACGACCTCGGCGGCAAGTTCGACAAATCCTTCAACGAGGCAGCCTACACCGGCGCCGAGAAATTCAAGACCGAAACCGGCATTGAGTATCGCGATTTCGAAATCGCCAACGACGCCCAGCGCGAGCAGGCGCTGCGCCGCTTCGCCAAGGATGGCAACAACCCGATCGTCATGGCCGGCTTCTCCTGGGCGGCGGCGCTCGAGAAAGTCGCCGACGAATATCCCGACACCGATTTCGCCATCATCGACATGGTGGTCGACAAGCCCAATGTCCGTTCCGTGGTCTACAAGGAACAGGAAGGCTCCTATCTGGTCGGCGTGATGGCCGCCAAGGCGTCGCAGACCGGCACCGTCAGCTTCATCGGCGGCATGGATATTCCGCTGATCCGCAAGTTCGCCTGCGGCTACAAGGGCGGCGTGATGGCCACAAACGCGGACGCCAAGGTTCTCGAAGCCATGACCGGCACGACGCCGGAAGCCTGGAACGATCCGGTCAAGGGCGGCGAGATCACCAAGTCGCAGATCGATCAGGGCTCCGACGTGGTCTATGCGGCAGCCGGCGGCACCGGCATCGGTGTGCTTCAGGCCGCGGCCGACGCCGGCAAGCTCGGCATCGGCGTGGATTCCAACCAGAACGGCCTGCAGCCGGGCAAGGTGCTGACCTCGATGCTCAAGCGCGTTGATGTCGCCGTCTACAACGCCTTCATGGACGCCAAGAATGACGGCTTCAGCTACGGCTTCAGCTCGCTCGGCCTGGCCGAAGGCGGCGTCGATTACGCCATGGATGAGAACAATGCCGCACTGGTCACCGACGAGATGAAGGAAGCGGTGGAAGCCGCCAAGGCCGACATCATCGCCGGAAAGATCACCGTTCATGACTACATGTCGGACAATGCCTGCCCCTACTGACGGCTTTGCGGCCTTCGGGCCGGGTGATGAACCGGAACGGCCGGGCAAGGGATTGCCCGGCCGTTTCCTTGCGCGACACCGCGACCTCGGGCTATAGCCGGCGGGAAACAAAAACAGGACAAATCAGCATGGCCGAGATCCGGACCCACAAGGGCGACATATCCACAGAGGCGATGGCGCGTTACACCGGCGACATTGCCATCGACACCGAGACCCTGGGCCTGGTGCCGCGCCGCGACCGGCTCTGCGTGGTGCAGCTGTCGCCGGGCGACGGCTCGGCCGACGTGATCCAGATCGCCGCCGGCCAGACCAGCGCGCCCAATCTGGTGGCGCTGCTCGAGGATCCGCAAAAGCGCAAGCTGTTCCATTTCGGCCGTTTCGACATTGCCGTGCTCTACAATGCCTTTGGCGTCACCTGCCAGCCGGTGTTCTGCACCAAGATCGCCTCGCGGCTGACGCGAACCTACACCGACCGTCACGGGCTCAAGGACGTCACCAAGGAGCTTCTCGACATCGATCTGTCCAAGCTGCAGCAATCGTCCGACTGGGCCGCCGAGACGCTGACGCCGGCGCAATTGGACTATGCCGCCTCCGATGTGCTGTATCTGCATGCGCTGGTGCAAAAACTGACGGCGCGGCTGGTGCGCGACGGGCGCGAGGCCCATGCAAAAGCCTGTTTCGACTTCCTGCCGACCCGCGCCAAGCTCGACCTTCTGGGCTGGGAAGAAACCGACATTTTCGCCCATAGCTGAGCCGGGCGCCAGACATGCGAACGCGATCCCGCGCGGGGAACCGCCGGGTGTGAGCCGAGACTGGCATTCCGGAGGGCCGCACGCGGTCTTGCCTCTGGAAAGTGAGAGTAAGGGTGGCGCAACACGCGCACGGCCCGAAACCCGCCGGATGATGTCCGCATCCGACAGACGGCATCCTGCATGACACGAAGCCGGCTTACCCACCTGCCCCTCTTCAGGGCCCTTCGCCCGGGTTGCCCCGGCCGCGGTCCGGACAGACCGCGGGAGATGCTTTTGGCGCGTGTTCCGGCACGGACCCTGGTACCGGACTGCCGCTCGACAGGAGCGGCAGCGGCCGAAACCATGTCCGCCACAGGCCCGTTCCGCGACCCGGCCCTCCTTGCGAAAGGCGCGGGCAACGGCCCGGTGGCTGGCTTTGCACGGCTGTCCCGGGGGACATCCGCCCGCCAGCGGAACCACGATGGCTACCGCCTCCGCTGACAGGCCACGTGACGTTGGCGCGCCCGGCAAGCGGCATTCCCTCCCACTTGGCTCGAAACGTTCGCGATCCATCCGGCAGCGGGAGTGAGCAGAGTATGACATGGGGGCAAATAGTGGGGAAAAGATGGAGGTGATTTTTGGCTAAGGGATTGGAATTGTTGGGGCGACCGCGAAAGTTTGTGCACGACTTTGCCCAGACGCCGGTTCAGGAGGCGCACGCTCGGCGCCAAGGAAGATGGCCCGGGCGCTCAACGCTGCCCGGCGGCGCTCAGGATCCAGTCGCGAAAGAGCCGTATCTTCGGCACATTGCGGCGCGCCTCCTGATAAACGAGCCAATAGGCGGAGCCGGTTCGTCCGATGATGTCGAAGGGCTGGATCAACCGTTTGAGCTCCAGTTCATGCTGGTTGAAGGCTGGCGTCAGGATCGCCACGCCTCCGCCTGCAATTGCGATCTGTGCCTCGACACTCTGTGTCCCCATCCTGCTTTGTGTCCGCCCCTCCAGCAAATCCGGATCGAGACCTGCGGCAGCAAACCAGACGTTCCACCACGGATCAGTCGGGTCGATGATCGGCAGCTTCAAGATGTCGGATGGCGTGGAGACGCCGCCGATGCTCTCTGCCAGTTTCGGGCTCAGCATCGGCGTGAAGGTTGCATCAAACAGCTTGTGGCAGATAAGGCCGGGCCAGTCGCCAAGGCCGGCGCGAATCGCGAGATCAGCCGGGTGCCGGCTGAAATCAACGAACTTTGGGGATTGCTCGAGGCGAAGCGCCAGGCCGGGGTTTTCGATCTGGAAGTGACCTATGCGCGATGCCAGCCAGTTGGACGCAAAAGTGGGCCCGATGCTGACCCTCAACGTTCCCGAAATGTCATTTGACAGCGCTTCAAACGCAGAGCCGAGTTTGCTGAACGCGTCACTTACCTCAGGGGCAAACCTCGCGCCTGCCTGGGTGAGCGAGACCTGTCTGGTCTTGCGCAGGAACAGCGGCTGACCGACTTTCTCCTCAAGCACCTTGATCTGATAGCTGACGGCCGCCTGCGTCATGCCGAGCTCAGCAGCGGCCTTGGTGAAGCTGAGATGACGCGCTGCGGCTTCAAAAACGCGAATGGCCGATAGCGGGGGAAGCTTGGTGGCGGACATGCATTAAATCTCCTTATGCATGATACCCGATGTTTTGTTGTTATTCAAAGCCTTCCGTTACCATTTTCCAAGGTATGGAACAAAAAAGAGACCCTTCTTCAAGGGAGACGATGACGGTGCCGGTGCATCAATCTGCGCCAATTCTTCGTTTTCTGCACTTGCTGGCCATGATCATCGGGCACTGGCGAAAGTCTCGCGGCAGGATCCACTACCTGTCGGAGACCGATCTGCGTCATTTTTCACCCCGTGTCCGCCGCGATATCGGTCTGGACGATTAGGTATTCACAGACATCAAAAAACCCGCCGGATCGCTCCGGCGGGTTCTTAGTGAGGCAGATTAATCCGGAAGGATTACTCTTCGCTGTTCTGCTTCTTCAGGGCTGCGCCCAGAATGTCGCCGAGCGAAGCGCCCGAGTCGGACGAGCCGAACTGGGCGACGGCCTGCTTTTCTTCGGCGATTTCCAGCGCCTTGATCGACAAGCCGACCTTGCGGTCCTTCTTGGAGAAGTTGGTGACGCGGGCGTCGACCATCTGACCAACCGAGAAACGCTCGGGGCGCTGCTCGTCGCGGTCACGTGACAGATCGGAGCGGCGGATGAACGAGGACAGGTCCTCATGATCAACCAGAACCACTTCCAGTCCGCCATCGGTGATCGCGGTCACCTTGGCTGACACGACAGCATTCTTGCGCAGATCGCCCGAAGCGGCGGCGTCGCCGATCGAGTCCTTGCCAAGCTGCTTGATGCCCAGCGAGATGCGTTCCTTGTCGACATCGACGTCGAGCACGACGGCCTTGACCATGTCGCCCTTGTTGAACTCCTCGATGACCTGTTCGCCCGGACGGTTCCAGTCGAGGTCGGAGAGGTGAACCATGCCGTCGACATCGCCGTCGAGACCGATGAACAGACCGAACTCGGTCTTGTTCTTGACTTCGCCTTCGACTTCGGTGCCGGCGGGATGGGTCTGGGCGAAGACTTCCCATGGATTCTCAAGCGTCTGCTTGAGGCCAAGCGAAATGCGGCGCTTGTTGGGGTCGACTTCGAGAACGACCACGTCAACTTCCTGCGTTGTCGACAGGATCTTGCCGGGATGCACGTTCTTCTTGGTCCAGGACATTTCCGAGACGTGGATCAGGCCTTCGATGCCCGGCTCCAGCTCGACGAATGCGCCGTAATCGGTGATGTTGGTCACGGTGCCGGTGATGCGCTTGCCGGCGGGGTACTTGACGCCGATGCCGTCCCACGGATCGCTTTCCAGCTGCTTCATGCCCAGCGAGATGCGGTGGGTATCCTGGTTGATGCGGATGATCTGGACCTTGACGGTCTGGCCGATCGACAGGATTTCGGACGGATGGTTGACCCGGCGCCAGGCCATGTCGGTGACGTGCAGCAGACCGTCGATGCCGCCAAGGTCAACGAAGGCGCCGTAATCGGTGATGTTCTTGACCATGCCTTCAACGGTCTGGCCTTCTTCGAGGTTCTGCACGATTTCCGAACGCTGTTCGGCGCGGCTTTCTTCAAGCACGGTGCGGCGCGAGACCACGATGTTGCCGCGGCGCTTGTCCATCTTGAGGATTTCGAAAGGCTGCGTGATGTGCATCAGCGGCGAGACGTCGCGGATCGGGCGGATGTCGACCTGGCTGCGCGGCAGGAACGCCACGGCGCCGTCGAGATCAACCGTGAAGCCGCCCTTGACCTGGTTGAAGATGACGCCTTCAACGCGCTCCTGCGCATTGAATTTCTCTTCAAGGCGGATCCAGCTTTCCTCGCGGCGAGCCTTCTCGCGCGACAGCATGGCTTCGCCCAGAGCGTTTTCGATACGCTCGACATAGACTTCGACTTCATCGCCGACCTTGAGCGTGCCGTCCTTCGCCTTGGCGCCGAATTCCTTCAGCGGCACGCGGCCCTCGACCTTGAGACCGACGTCGATGATGGCGACGTCCTTCTCGATGGCCATCACGATGCCCTTGGCGACATAGCCTTCGGCGAGGTCCTGCGTGGCAAGCGATTCAGCAAACAGAGATGCGAAATCCTCTGTCATGGTTTCCGTTTTAGACATGAATTCTCCTGGCGACCGCGTCTTCAGCATGCGGTCGGATGCGCCTGGTTGGTGTTGTTCGGACCGGCGGTGCCTGTCTGCCCTGAACCTTCATCGAGGCGGGGCAAGTACGGCGCGGGACAGGCTCGCTGGTGTTCGTTCATCGTTCGAGCGCAGCATCCATAAGGCTGCAGGCGGCTCTGAACGCGGCTTCTATACCCATTTCGGTTGTATCAAGCAAGTGGGCATCGGCCGCGGGGCGAAGCGGCGAACTGGCGCGCTCCGCATCGCGCGCGTCCCGCTTCATGATGTCGGCAAGAATTGCGTCCAGATCGGCGCTTCCGCCGCTTGCGGCGATTTCGTCGTAGCGCCGCCGGGCCCTGACCGCCGGACTGGCCGTGACATAGAGTTTGAGCAGCGCGCCGGGGCAGACCACGGTGCCGATGTCGCGGCCATCGAGCACCGCGCCCGGCGGTGTCGCGGCAAAGGCGCGCTGGGCCTCGACCAGCGCCCGGCGCACTTTCGGCATCACCGCCACCCTGGAGGCGGCCTCGCCGATCTCATGGGCTGAGAGAACCGACCGGTCGAGCTGGCCAAGATCGAGCTTGCCGGCGATCCCGGCGGCCATGTCCTCGTCATCGAGCGGCAGGCCGCGATCGATCAGCGCCTTGGCGGTGGCGCGATAACTGAGACCCGTATCGAGATGGTTGAGCCCGTAATGGGCCGCCAGCCGCCGCGACAGCGTGCCTTTTCCCGCCGCCGCGGGTCCATCGACCGCAATGACGATCGGCGAAGTCTGCTGGCTCATTCCCCACGCCTCATGGTTCTGAAATCCCGCCATAGAGCGCCACCAGCTCCGCCATCCGCTCCTCGCCGTCCAGGGTCAACCCGGCATGAACGCCGCGGCGGTCCGCCTGCTGCCGGTTCTGGCTGACCTTCCATTTGCCGGTGAGCTGCGGGGCAACCAGTTCGATGCCGACAATGCCGCGCAGTTGCGCCGCCACGAAGGCCTCGGGCGCGTCACTCACCTTCCACGGCTCCGGCCGGTTCGCCTCATGCCGCCCGGTCAGTTCGGTCACCTGCCGGCCCAGCCAGTCCGCGCCCTCGTGCACCGTGGCCGCGCCGCGCGCCTGCACCATCGCGTAATTCCAGGTCGGCACCACCTTGCCATGCTCGGCCTTGGCCGCATACCAGGACGGCGTCACATAGGTGTCGGCGCCCTGAAACACCACCAGCACGCTGGCCCCGTCCTGGATCTGCCGCCATTGCTCATTGGCCCTGGAGAGATGGGCGCGAAGCGTGGTGACGCCATCCTCCACCGTCACCAGGAACGGCACCGGGTTTGCCAGAACGCCCGATTGCGACGCCGATATCAACAGGCCGAGCGGATGGGCGGTGATCAGCGCCCGCAACACGGTCTCGTCGGTCTCGGCAAATTGCGGCGGCAGATACATCGCGCCTACTCCTGGATATTTGAACCCGTGCGCGGCGCGCCCGGAACATGAACGAGTGCGGTGTCACAGGCTCCGCGCGGACTCATTTGCGCTCGATGCCTATGGTGACGTCATCGAGGCGCCGGTAGGGCTCATGCTCAAACAGCGTGTCGTCGTCAAGCCAGGCCAGCAGCATGTCAAACGCGTCGACCCCCCAGAACACAAGAGGCCCGGATGTCGTTTCGCAGACAAAGCTCGGCACGCCGAACACGCCGCAGGCGATCGCCCGGTCGGTGTTGCTCCTGAGCGCTGCCTTTGCCGCGTCGTCGCCCGCCAGCGCCACCGGAATGCCGACCGCTTCGGCAAACGCCGCAAGTTCGTCGTCGGTGTCCGGAGCCCGGCCCTGCTCAAAGACGAAATCGAAGGCGCGTTGGACCGTGCCGAGATCGGCGTCCGCCCCGGCGAGCAGCCGCAGCGGCTTGAGCGGATTGAACGGATGGCGTGGCGGGTACCGCATGTCGAGGCCGTGCCGCTGGCCCAGAAACACCGACAACCGGTAGGTGTGCAGCCGTTTGGCGGAAATTTCCGCCGGTCCGCGCTGGCCCCAATGGCTCAAAATCGCGCCGAGCAGAACCGGAACCGGCCGCACCGTCACCCCCGGCGGCAACTCGCCCAGCCGCTTGAGCGCCACATGCGCGAACGGTGAAATCAGGTCATAGTGGAAATCAATGGTCCGCGACGTCATGTTTGCGTTATCTCCGCGCCGAGCCCGGTCATCATGGTCATGAATTCGGGAAAACCGGTGGCGATGGCCGAACCATCCTCAATGGTGACCGGATGCTGGCTGGCCAGCCCCATGACAAGGAAGCCCATGCCGATGCGAGGGTCAAGCCCGGTCTCAACGACGGCCTCTTTCGACAGGGCGCCAAGTCCCTTGCCATCGGGCCGGCCGCGCACCGACAGCCAGTCCGGACCCTGACTGCAGTTGACGCCATTGATCTCCAGCCCGCGCACGACCGCGGCAAACCGGCCGCCATCCTGCATCCGCAAGTCCTCAAGACCCTGGATCAGGGTTTCACCCGTGGCGAAGCTCGCGGCAATGGCAAGTGCGGCAATCTCGCCGATCATCGACGCCGTCCGCAGCGCCGGCAGCGTGACGCCGGTCAGGTCCGAGGCGCGGACGCGCAGATCGGCGATGTCCTCGCCTCCACATTTGCGCGGGTCGAGAATCTCGATCTCCGCGCCCATCTCCTGCAATGTCCGGATCAGGCCGGTCCGGTCCGCGTTGATCGGCACGGTGCGGATCGTGATGTCGGAGCCGGGCACGATCAGCGCCGCCACAAGCACGAACGCCGTCAGCGACGGATCGCCGGGCACCTCGACCGGCTGGCCGTAAAGCGCGCCGCGGCCTTCAAGCCTTATGGTGCGTGCGCCATCGGCGCCGGTTTCGACGGCGAGGCTCGCGCCGAACCTGGCGAGCAGTCTTTCGACATGGCCGCAGCTCATCACCGGTTCCACGACGGTGGTGATGCCGGGAACGTTCAGGCCTGCCAGCAGGATCGCCGATTTGACCTCTGCCGGGGTCACCGGCACATGGTAGCTGACCGGCGCCGGCGCCCGCGGGCCGCGCAACTTCACCGGCAGCCGGTCACCGGCCTCCGCTTGGACCTGAACCCCCATCTGCCGCAACGGATCGAGCACCGTGTTCATGGGCAGCCGCGACAGTGCGGCATCGCCAATGAATGTGGTGTCGAAATCATAGGCGCCGACGAGCCCCATGGCGAGCCGGCAGCCAGTGCCGGCATTGCCGAAATCGAGCGGCGCATCGGGGGCGAGCAGGCATCCGTTGCCGACGCCGTTGATAATCCACAGCACGCCATCGGTGCGGATGGTGGCGCCCAGGGCCTGCATCGCCCTGCCGGTTCTGAGCACATCCTCGCTTTGGCTCAGGCCGGTGATCCGGGTTTCGCCCTGGGCGAGGCCGCCGATCAGCAAGGACAGGTGCGAAACGGTTGCATCGCCGGGAATGCGGATGCTGCCCGTCAGCGCCGGGCTTTTCGAGGCGCGGGCTGGACGAAGGGATGCTGCGGCTTGACCCATGGACGGTTTTCCGGCTGTTTTGGTCGGGATCGGCCGGAGTTCCGGCTCCTGTGCCCGGGTGACTAGCACAGGCTTGAGGGGGGCGTCATCCGCATTGGTTGAATATTTGGCGAGAATGGCTTTGACAGCCGCGTTCAACATCATTATGGGGACCGGAACCGCCGAAACGGGAAGTCTGGCGCGCAAGCTTGAACTTTCCTGTCATTTCATGAGGCTTCGACAGTGGCAAAACCCGAACTTGGAACAAAACGCGTTTGCCCCGAAACCGGGCGCAAATTCTATGATCTGAACAAAGAACCGATCGTCTCGCCCTATACGGGCAAGACCTATCCGCTTTCCTATTTCGAGGAAACCGCCAAGGTAGCCGTGATGGCGAAGGCGGAGAAGGAAGAAGAAGAGGAAGTGGCGGAGGTCGAGATCGAATCGGCCGACGTGGAAATCGTTTCGCTCGAGGAAGCCGATGAGGATGCCAAGAGCACAGGCAAGTCCGATGATCTTCCTGATATCGACGACGATGACGTTGAAATCGACGATGACGACGATGACGACGCGTTTCTTGCCGATGACGATGACGACGATGACGACGATGTCAGCGATATCATCGGCGTCAATGACGATGACGAAGATCAGTAAGTGATCCGCGGTCCGGAAACCTCGCAGTTTCCGAAACCGTAAGATGGATTGAAATTTCATCTTGATCTTGTGCGGCTTGAGACGTAAGAAGCCGCACCTGCCAGCCACGGATGAGTGGTTGGTTGTTCGCGGGGATCTCACGATCCTTCGCGTCCCGGGGCCATAGCTCAGCTGGGAGAGCGCCTGCATGGCATGCAGGAGGTCAGCGGTTCGATCCCGCTTGGCTCCACCATTTCCTTTTGAAAAGCATCAGATAGTTCTGCCTTTTTCGTCAGAGGATTTGCCTGTGCCCTCGGGATGGGCGTAGAAGGCAGCCTTTCGCTGCACCATGACCGAGTGTCCGCAGTGCGGGACTAACCCGCCTTTCACCGCCAGCGCCCGAACGACTGCTTCCACAATTCAAGTTATGCGCTTGTAGGAGCTGCTATTGCCTTCGCGGTTCAAAATGCCAAGACTACAAACATGCCCGCCGACATCGAATTCTCCTTCCGTCAGCTAACCCGTTCCGCCCGGCGGCACATTCGGGTTTTCCAGATGCACCAGTTCCTGGACCGCTTTGCGATGGGCTTGACGGTGGCAGTTGTCGCGCTGGCCTTGATCGACCGTGGCATGGACCTTTTCCAGATTTCGCTGCTGTTTGGAGTTTATTCAGTCACAACCATGACGATGGAACTGCCCTTTGGCGGGCTGGCTGACAACATTGGACGCAAGCCCGTCTTCCTGTCTGCGGTCGTTGCAAGCCTGATCTCACTGGGTCTCTTCCTGTCGTCCAGCGATTTTTATGTTCTGGCATTGTCGTTCGCGTTTATTGGGTTCGGACGTGCTCTGCGCTCAGGAACACTCGACGCGTGGTTTGTTGAGAACTTTGGTGTCATGGCCCCGAACGTCGATATCCAGCCCGCCCTCGCAGAGGCCCAATGGGCCAACGCAATGGGTCTGGCCTTCGGTGCGATTTGCGGCGGCCTGTTGCCCGACGCCTTCGGCGCAACCGCAATCAGGCTAGGGTTCAGCATTTACGATGTCTCCTACGCTGCAAGCTTCATCATGATGACTGTGTTGTTTCTCTACACCCTATTTGCCATCACAGAAGAGCCTCGCCCGCTGAATCCCAAGGCGCTCACGCAGGGCTTCACGAACGTTCCTGCAGTGATAAAGGAGGCTGGTTTCCTTGCTTTGAAGCATCCTTCCCTGTCGATGCTTTTACTCGCGTTAACGTTGTTTTTGATGGCAACGAACCCGGTCGAAGTGTTCTGGCCCACCCACGTTAAGGGTATGCTGAGCGAAGGCTACGCCAATACTGCAATTGGTGTGCTGACGGCGACCTACTTCTTCTCAATCGCATTCGGTGCGGCGCTGTCGCCACGCATCAATCAGATCTTCAAGCGCCGAAATGCCATCTCGCTTTCCGTGGCTTTTGCTTGCCTCGCGGCTCTCCAGATCGCCTTGGCGTTTCAAGGAGGCATTGTCGGCTTTGTCGGGGTTTTCATTCTTTTTTCTGTCGTCCTTGGCTCTACGGAAACGCCAGCCAGTAGCATCCTTCATTCCTGTGTCGAGAACCATCAGCGTTCTACCATGCTGTCATTTCGCTCTCTCGTACAGCAGTTGGGTGCAGCAATTGGTCTGATGGTGGTTGGAGTCCTTGCGGAGAGCTATTCGTTGCAAAGTGCTTGGATAGGAGGCGCTGGTTTCCTCGTGATCGCCGTGCTGTTGGCAGGCATTTTGGCCAAGAGATTAGAGAACTCAGGCTGATAGTTGCCGTTCGTTCACCGCGCAGCAATCGACATGTCGGGCTCTTTTCAGCCGTTCTCTGCGCCCCGTCCGAATGGCCGCTTCAGCAACACCGGCGCGCGAGCCGCATCGTTTTTGCTGTCCCGGTTCGCGCTCCCCGAGCGGTGCACGTGCCTCAGGAATGCAGGCTCAGGCGCAGTTTCCGCCTGTGAGAGCCAAAGGGACGTGGCAAGGTTTTGCTAACCACGCCGGGGAATATCGCCGGCCCGGATCCCTAAAAAATCCTGAAAAGACATGTCTTTTACCGGAACTGAAGAGTTTTCGTCCTATGCCGGGTTGGTCAGAGGCAGGGGAGCCCGGTCATGGATGTTGTAAGCGATAACCGGCACGTGCCGCTGTGTATCGATCTTGATGGAACGCTGGTCGCCACCGACACCCTTTGGGAAGGGCTGGTCTCGGTGCTGATTCGCCGGCCCTGGTTGATCTTTGCGGCCATCGCATGGGCGCTCTCCGGCAAGGCGGTGCTCAAGCGCGAGGTCGCGGCCCGGTATCAGGGCAAGGGCGGCGATTGGCCCTATCGCGCCGAGGTGATCGAGCGGATCAAGCTTGCGCGGACAGAGGGTCAGCCGGTGTGGCTGGTCACCGGCGCCGCGGAATCCACCGCCACCGCAATCGCCGGCCATCTTGGCCTGTTTGACCGTGTCCTGCATTCCTCCGACAGCGAGAACCTGACGGCCCGCCGCAAACGCGAGCGCCTGGTGGCGCTGTGCGGAGATGGCGGATTCGACTATGCCGGCAACAGCCGTGATGATGTCGCGGTGTTTGATGCGGCGCGACGCGTCATCATCGTGGCGCCGGACCGCGCCGTCAAACGCTGGAGCCGACAGCACGATGCCGAAGTGCTGCCGCTGGCGAAAATCTCGCCGCTCGCCATCTTCAAATCCATCCGCGTGCACCAATGGCTCAAGAACGTGCTGATCGCGGTTCCGCTGGTGCTCAACCACGAATACGCCATTGCCGGCCTGGTCCTGGCGGCGCTTGCGGCGTTTTTCTCCTTCAGTTTTCTGGCCTCCGCAGTCTACATCATCAATGACATCGCCGATCTGGCCAATGACCGGCAGCATCCGCGCAAGCGCCTGCGTCCGCTGGCGAGCGGCGCCGTTTCGATCCCGGTTGTCAGCGTGGTGGCGGTCGTGCTGGTTCTGGCCTCGGTCGGATTGGCCAGCCTGTTGCCGCCGCTGTTCTGGGCCGTACTGGCGCTGTACGCGGTGATCACCACAGCCTACACCTTCGTTCTCAAGCGCAAGCTTCTCGTTGACGTGTTCACCCTTGCCGGGCTTTACACCGTGCGCATCATCGCAGGCGCAGCGGCGACCGGAATTGAACTTTCATTCTGGCTGCTGGCTTTCTCGATCTTCTTTTTCCTGAGCCTGGCGCTGGTCAAGCGCTATGTCGAACTCGATGAACTGGCCGAAGCCGACGGGACGCCACTCAAGGGGCGCAGCTATATGGGCTGCGACAAGGACATGATCGGCCAGGCGGGGGTCGCCTCGGCCTTCTCGGCGGCCATGGTTCTGGCGCTCTATGTCGACAGCACGGAAGTGGCCGCGATGTACCCGCAGGCCTCGCTGCTCTGGCCGCTGTGCCCGCTGATTCTCTACATGCTGCTCAGGATCTGGATTCTGGCGCGCCGGTCGCAGATGCATGAGGACCCGGTGGTGTTCATCATGCGCGACTGGCGCAGCCAGATGACCACGGCCGCCGGCGCCTGCCTTGTCATCCTGGCCGCATGGAAAGTGTGAAGCCGATGGGTGCGGAATTTGAAAGCTGGGGCAGGGTGAACCGTCATTCGCGCCGCAAGGCGCAAGCCACCGAGTTCACCGGCGGCGCAGCGGAAGGGTTCCTGGCTTTCGGCAATGGCAGGTCCTATGGCGACACCTGCCACAACGACCGGGGCCGGTTGATCGCCATGCGGCCCGGCGCCGCCATCGTCGCCTTCGATCCGGAGAAGGGTATCCTGACCGCTGATGCGGGCGTCCTGCTGTCGGACATCCTGGCATTGGTCATGCCGCACGGATATTTTCTCGAGGTCACGCCCGGCACGGCCCAGGTCACGCTGGGCGGCGCCATCGCCAATGATGTTCATGGCAAGAACCACCATCGTCGCGGCAACTTTGGCCGCTCGGTGGTCTCCTTCGTTCTGCTTGGCAGTGACGGGTCGCGCAAGACCTGCTCGCCGCGCGCGCACACGGCGCTGTTTGAAGTCTCCATTGGCGGCATGGGGCTCACCGGGATTATCGAATCCGCCACCATACGGCTGATGCCGGTGCCATCGGCCAATGTTCGGCAGACGGCGTTCCGGTTCAGCTCGATTGACGGCTATTTCGACGCGATCGACGGCATCGACGCGGGCCACGAATATTCGGTGGCCTGGATCGACCAGCTGGCCCGTGGTCCCGGTCTCGGGCGCGGGGTGCTGATGGCCGGCGATCATGCCGCGGACGGCGGCCCGGCGCGGCCGCCTTCGCCCGCAAGACTCTCTGTTCCTTTCGCGCCGCCGGTCAACCTGCTCAACCGGCTCACGCTCAAGGCCTTCAACGGGCTCTATTATGGCCGGGCGCCGAAACGGCCGGCCACCAGCATCGTGCCCTGGGCATCCTATTTTCATCCGCTGGACGCGATCACCGGCTGGAACCGGCTCTATGGCCCGCGCGGGCTGTTTCAGCACCAGAGCGTCTATCCCGCCGCAAATGCCCGGGAGACGACGATTTCGCTGATCGAATGCGCCCAGAACCATGGCGCCGCGTCCTTCCTCACCGTGCTCAAGCGCTTCGGCGACACCGCCTCGCCGGGATTGATGTCGTTTCCGCGGCCTGGCTTCACCCTGACGCTGGATTTCGCCAATTCCGGCGACCGGACGCTTCGGATGCTCGATGCGCTCGACGACATCGTCCTTGACGCCGGCGGTGCGCTCAATCCCTACAAGGATCAGCGCATGTCGCCCGCCATGTTCGCGGCGTCCTTTCCGCAATGGCGACAGATGGAAGCGATGCGGGATCCGGCGGTGATGTCGGATTTCTGGCGCCGCACGGCCATGGTGCTGGCTGAAAGCGAGCTTTCCCCTAAACGGGCCGTTCGCGCCTGATTGGTGCGAAGCGGCTTGCTTCGGTCACCCCTGCTCAGTAATTGGGGGACTCACAAAGCCTGAGGCCGCTTCCGGCCTGGCCCAACAGCAAAAGGCGGTACGCCATGTCCCGTATCTGCATTCTCGGCGCCGGCGCCTGGGGAACCGCGCTGGCCGCGGCATTCACCAGGCAGGGCCATGCGGTGCGGATCTGGGCGCGCCGCCCGGAAATCTGTGATGAAATCAACCGGCTGCACACCAACCGGTCCTATCTCGGCGACGCGCGGCTGCCGGATGATCTGCAGGCCAGCGCCGACATGGCGGCGGCACTTCAGGACGCCGGCATCGTGCTGTTCGCGGCGCCCGCGCAAACAACCGGCGATGTCGCCAGCCAGGCCGCACCTCATCTTTCCGCCAATTCCGTGCTGATCGCCTGCGCCAAGGGCATCGACAACCGCACCGGCCAGGTGCAGAGCGAAGTGATCGCCGGCAAGCTGCCCGACCACCCGGTGGGCGTTCTCTCGGGTCCCAGTTTCGCCGCCGATGTGGTGCGCGGTTTGCCGACCGCCGTCACGCTCGCCATGCCCGGCATGGAGGCCGCGCAAGCCCTGGCGCAGACCCTGTCCGGCGACGCCATCCGGCTCTATGCGTCTGACGATATTGCCGGTGTCCAGATCGGCGGCTCACTCAAGAATGTCATGGCGATTGCCGTCGGCATCTGCCGTGGCGGCGGCATGGGCGCCAGCGCCGAGGCCGCCCTGATTACCCGCGGCTATGCCGAACTGGTGCGGCTCGCCGTGGCGATGGGCGCCCGCGCCGAAACGCTGATGGGGCTGTCGGGCCTGGGCGATCTGGTGCTGACCTGCTCGTCCGAACTGTCGCGCAATTTTTCCTATGGAATTGCGGTTGGAAGCGGCCGGGATGTGTCCGGCCTCAAGCTGGCTGAGGGGGTCTACACGGTCTCCATCGCCAATGACATCGCCGCGAAGTACCGGATTGCCTGCCCGGTCATGGCCACCGCCGGGCTGGTGCTCTCGGGCAGGATGTCAGCCGACGAGGCGCGTGTTGCGCTGATGTCGCGCCCGATCAAGGCCGAAATCCGGGAGAGCCAGGCCTGACCCGCACTTTGCCATCACGCCGCTGGCTGGCCTCGCGGCGACAGCTTTTTTCCGGGTTTTCGCCCATGCGATCAAGCGCATGAGAGGAATTTTCACTTTTTCCCGGTTAAATCAGGCAACTTGTTGAAACGGCCGGCCGGCTGCGCGAATTGGAGCATTTCATGAGATCAGGCCACACCATCACGCCTGTCATCCTCTGCGGCGGCGCTGGTTCCCGGCTTTGGCCGATGTCCCGGGATTCAAAACCGAAACAGTTTCATCGGCTGGTCAATGACAAGACCCTGCTGACCAATACGCTCGAACGCGTCGATCACAAGGGCGAAGGGCTGCGCTATCTTCCCACCCGCATCGTCGGCGGCGTCGGCTTTGAATCGCTGCTGGTCGAACAGGGCGAAACCGGCAGCGTCGAGGTCGAGCGCTATGTGCTGGAGCCGCTCATTCGCGATACCGCGGCGGCAATCGCGGCGGCAATCGCCGATCTGGCCGAAACCGATCCTGAAAGAATGGTGCTGGTGCTGCCGTCGGACCACCAGATTTCCGACGTCGCGGCGTTCTTCGATGTCATTCGCACCGGGGCTGAAGCGCTTGCCGAGCGCGGCGGCATCATGACCATCGGCATCGCGCCGACCCGGCCCGAGACGCAATATGGCTATATCGAGCGCGGAGATGGCGACGGTCCGGTCTATGATGTCCTGCGCTTCCGTGAAAAACCCGACCTTGAGACCGCCGAGACCTTTCTTCGCTCGGGCCGCTTTTTCTGGAACGGCGGCATCTTCATGTTCCGCGCCGGCGAGATGGGCGCCGAGCTTGCCCGCCAGCAACCGCAGGTCTGGGCGCAGGCGAAACTGGCTGTCGAGCGCGCCGAGGTGGAGGGCAAATGTTACCGCCTGGATCCGGAGGCCTTTGCCGCCAGCCCGAAGATCTCGATCGATTATGCGGTGATGGAAAACGCCTCCCGGATCGGCGTCGTGGCGGCCAGTTTCGACTGGAACGATCTGGGCTCGTGGAACCAGTTGCATGACGGCTCACCGCTGGACGGAAGCGGTAATGCCAGGTTTGGCGATGTGCTGACAATCGATGTCGCCAACTCCTATCTCCGCTCCGAAGACCGGCTGCTGGCTGTCGCGGGTCTCGACAACATCATCGTGGTGTCGCAGCCCGATGCGCTGCTGATCGTGCATCGCGACAAGTCGCATCTGGTCAAGGACATCGCCGAGCGGGTCAAGAAGACCGGTGAATGGCCGCCCCTGGCGGTGGCCGATTCGGGCCGGCCGGTGCCTTCGACGCGGGTGATCCGCAGGTGGCTGTTCGACAAGGCGCTGCCGCTCTGGGCCGGCGCCGGCGTCGACCGGGTGCATGGCGGCGTCCATGAGGCGCTCAACCATGACGGCAGCCCGGCCGATCTCGGCTTCAAGCGGCTGAGGGTGCTGGCCCGGCAGATCTACTGCTACGCCAATGCCGAGCTGCTCGGCTGGGACGGCGATGCGCGCGGCGTGCTCGGCCATTGCTTTACGACGCTGACCAGCACCGGCTGGCATGAGGGCGGCGGCTGGATCCATCTGTGGAATCAGGACGGGACGGTCAAGGATCCGCAGCGCGACACCTATGACCAGTGTTTCGTTCTGCTGGCGCTGGCCTGGCTGTGGCAAGCCACCAAATGGCCCGAGGCGCGCGACTGGGCCGAACGCACCATCGCCTATATGGACGACCATCTGGTCGATCGCGCCAATGGCGGCTTTTATGAATCGAGCCTGCGTCTGAATTACCGCCGGGCCAATCCGCACATGCATTACCTGGAAGCCATGCAGGCCTGGTATGAGGTCACCGGAGAGACGGCCTTCCTTGACCGGGCTCAGACCGCGGTGGATCTGTTCACCGACGTGTTCTTCGATCCTGAAAGCTGGAGCGTCACCGAGCATTTCGAGCGCGACTGGTCGGTGCGCAGGGACAAGCCGGCGCGCGTCGAGCCGGGCCATCATTATGAATGGGTCTGGCTTCTGTTGCGGCAGGCGCGGTTCGCCGATCAGCCGCAGCTGAAGGAATATGCCCGCAAGCTCTATGCCACCAGCCACGCCTTCGGCCATGCCCGCGGCACCGATGCGGTGTGCGATTCGATGGCGCCGGACGGGTCGGCGATGGTTGGCACCGCCAGGCTGTGGTGCCAGACCGAGGCGCTCAAGGCCGGGCTGCTGGCCCGCGCCGAAGGCCTGCCGGGCGATGAGACGCTGTTCATCCGCATGCTCGACGTCATTTTCAACCGGTATCTGGTTACACCGGCCGAGGGCGGCTGGTATGATCAGATCGACCCCAAGGGCCGGGTGATCTCGAAGGACATGCCGACCAGCACCTTCTACCATGTGTTCTGCGCGCTGGTTGAGTATCTCAGGCATGAGGACATGCTGCCGCAAGCCGATTGACGGTGCGCGGCTTCACCACGCAACAGGAGAGACATTGATATGGCTGCGAAATTCGGCACCAGCGGGCTTCGCGGTCTTGTCGGGGATCTGACCGACGGCACGGCCGCCGCGCACGCGCGCGCCTTTGCCCGCCACCTCAAGCTCTCGGCGATGGCCGCTGAGGGAGCGCCGGTGTTCCTGGGACGCGACCGGCGCGCCTCAAGCCCTGAGATTGCCGCCCAATGCGCCGCGGCGCTGAGCGCCGAAGGGCTGGAGCCGGTCGATTGCGGCGTGCTGCCGACGCCGGCGCTGGCGCTGCACGCCATGGGCAAGGGTGCGGCAGCGCTGATGATCACCGGATCGCACATTCCCGACGACCGCAACGGCGTCAAATTCTACCGGCCCGACGGCGAAATCGACAAGCAGGATGAGGCTGCGATTTCCGGCCTCGCGCCGGAGTTCATCGGCGCTCCCCTGCCGGCGCCACAGCTGCTGCGCGACGAGTCAATCGAAGCAAATTCGGGTTTCATCGAGCGCTATCGCGGTTTTGCGCCAAACGGCCTGCTGCGCGGCCTGCGCATCGGACTTTACGAACACAGTTCCGCCGCAAGCACGGTCCTGGCCGCGATCCTGCAGGAATCGGGCGTCGAAGTGGTCCGTCTCGGCAAGTCGGAAAAGTTTGTTCCGGTCGACACCGAGGCCGTCTCCGACGAAACCAGAGCGCTGGTGGCCGATTGGGTCAGTTCGGAAGCGCTTGACGGGCTGGTCTCAACCGATGGCGATGGCGACCGGCCGCTGGCCGTTGACGAGACCGGCCAGGTGCTCCGGGGCGACGCGCTTGGCCTGATTGTGGCGCGCTATCTCGGCGCCGACGCCATTGTCACCCCGGTCACCTCCAATTCGGGCATCGAAAGCCGCTGCAAGGCTAAAGTTCGCCGCACCAGGGTCGGCTCACCCTTTGTCATCGCCGGCATGGCGGAAGCCCTGGCCGAGCGCCGCCGATGCGTCATCGGGTTTGAGGCCAATGGCGGCGTGCTGACCGGCAATTTCATCGAGGCGGGCACAGCCAGGCTCGCCGCGCTGCCGACACGCGACAGCGTGTTGCCGATACTCTGTACCTTCGCGGCAGCCCGCGCGGCAGGACAAAGCCTCTCGGCGCATGTCGCCGGTCTCGGCCTGCCTGTTGCCCTGAGCGACCGGATCGAGAACTTCCCCACAGCCAAAAGTCAGGCTCTGGTGGCGGAACTGTCGGCAGACGAGGCGGCGCGAGGCCGCTTCTTCGCGCCCATCGGGACGCCCGCGACGGTCGATCTGACCGATGGCCTCAGGGTCATGTTGCAGAACGGAGGCCTCGTCCATATGCGCCCCTCGGGCAACGCGCCCGAAATGCGGATCTACAGCGAGGCGGCGACCGAAGCGCTGGCGCGGGGCCTTATTGCCAAGACCATCGAGCGGGTGCGGCAGACCGCCACTGAGTAGCGCCATCCGGCACGACGCTCTATCAGTATTTCGGCATGCCCTTCGGGCGCATGTGGCGTTTCTGGGCGGCAATGCGGAACGGGGCATTGACGGCGCCGTAACCGCCATAACCGCCGCGGCGCTCGACGATCTCGAAGAAGAAACCTTCCCCGAAGCCCGGACTGTAGAGCTGAAAATACTCGCCCTTACCGTCCCGGTCGTAAAGTATGTGGGCGCGCCTCAGGCGGTCAATTAATGACTCGTCGAGATCGAGCCGCGCGGCAAGATCTTCATAATAATTCGGCGATATCTTGAGCGGCTTGAAGCCGTTTGCCGTCAGCGCTTCCGCCGTGGCGAAAATATCGGAGCTTTCGAAGGCCAGATGCTGCACGGCTGATCCGAAGCGCTCGGCGATGAAATGCCCGGCCAGCGTGCGCCGGTTCTCGGCCCCGTTGAGCGTGATCCGCAGCGAGCCGTCATCGCTTTCGATCGCCTGGCTGCGCACCAGCCCCGCCGGGTCGACCACATCGACCATCGGCGTTTTCGAGGTCCTGAAGATGGAGGTGTAGAAAAGAACCGAAGTCAGCATCTCTTCGTAGTTCATGGTCTGGGCGAGGTGGTCAATCCGTAGGAGGCCGGTGCTGCGCACCACGCTCTTATCTGCAACCGGGCGGAATTCGATATCCCAGATGCGGGCGAGATCGCTCCGGTCGTCGATGAAATGCAGCACGCCGCCGCCCAGTCCCCGGATCGCCGGGATTTTCATCTCCCCCGGACCGACCGGCTGGTCGAAGGGTTCGGCGCCCAGCGCCCTCGCGCGTTCCACCGTCGCCGCCGCGTCCTCCACTTTCAGGCCGATATCGCAGACATTCATGCCGTGGACGATGTGGGACGCGTGGGCAAAGCCTTCGCGCTCGGTGTTGATGACGATGTTGATGCCGCCCTGCCGCCACAGATCGACATCCTTGGACACATGCCGCCGGACATGCGCGAAGCCGAGCACGCGCAGAAGGGCTGCAATCCCGGCGGCTTCCTCCTCGTCGGCGGCAAACTCGACGAACTCGACGAACTCGACGCCGCTGACCGCGATCCGGTCCGGCATGTCTATGCACTCGATCTTGATGTCAGGTTCGGCGCGCCGCACCCGGTCCATCAGATAGACAAGCGAGCGATGACCGTCGACCGAGATGAATTTGGGCGATCCGCCGCGGAACTGGTCGTTGAAGATTTCCAGCGACAGCGTGCCATTGTAGCCGGTCGCCGCCACCGCGCGCATGAAGCCGAAGACATCGAGATCGCCTTCGCCCGGCATGTTGCGGAAATGCCGGCTCCAGTAGAGCAGGTCCATGTCGATCTTCGGGGCATCGGCGAGCTGGACGAAAAAGATCCTGTCTCCCGGAATGGAGCGGATGGTTTCAGGGTCGATTTTTCGCGCCAGCGTGTGGAACGAGTCGAGAATGAGGCCGACATTTGGATGATCGGCCCGGCGGACAATTTCCCAGGCGTCCCGGTGATCATGGACATGCCGTCCCCAGGCCAGTGCTTCATAGCCGACACGTATGCCACGCGTTGCGGCGCGCACCCCGAGTTCGTGGAAATCCTGCGCGGCGCGGTCTACGCCGCCCAGCGAGGCCGGGGAAGCATTGGAGCAGACCAGCACGAGGTCCGCGCCAAGTTCACCCATCAGATCGAACTTGCGTTCCGCCCGGTCAAACGCCTTGGCGCGCTGCGGCTCGGGCATGCCCTCGAAATCGCGGAAAGGCTGGAACAGCGATATCTCAAGCCCGTAATCGCGCACCATCCGGCCCACTTCGCGCGGACTTCCATCATAGGCGAGAAAATCATTCTCGAAAATCTCGACTCCGTCGAACCCGGCTGCCGCGATCGCCGCCAGTTTCTCGCGGAGATCGCCTGCAATCGAGACCGTGGCGATCGCGGTCTTCATCCCGGATAGCCAAACATGCGCGGCAGCCACAGCACGATTCCGGGAAACAGGATCAGCACCGCCAGGGCCAGCACCAGAACGCCGAGAAACGACCAGATTTCGCCGATGATCTCGCGCAGCGGGATCTGGGTCACCGCATTGATGACGAACAGCAGGATTCCATAGGGCGGGGTGATCAGGCCGATCATGCAATTGACCACCGCGACCACGCCGAAATGGACAAGGTCGATCCCGAGTTCATGGCAGGCAGGCAGGAACAGCGGGATGATCACCAGAATGATCGTGGTGGCGTCGAGCACGCAGCCGAGCAGCAGGAACAGGATGTTGACGCCGATCAGGAAGGTGAGTGGCGTCACATCGAGCCCCACCAGCGCCTGCGCCACGAGATTGGGGATGTTTTCCGACGCCACCACATAATTCAGGATCAGCGCACCGCCGATCACCAATCCGACGGCAGCCGAGGAGCGGGCGCTTTCAACCAGGATGCGGTAGAGCGCGCGCAGCGACAGGGCGCGGTAGAACAGGCTGGCCAGGATGAGCGCGTAGGCGGCGGCCACCGCCGCGGCTTCCGTCGGCGTGGTGACGCCGCCATAGATCCCGTAAAGCAGGATCGCCGGCATCAGCAGGGCCGGGAAGGCGTTGGCGGTGTGCCGCGGCAAGTCTCTCAGCGGAACCGGCTCCTCGATGGCAAATCCGCGGCGCGCCGAGATATAGGCGTTCATCGCCATCAGCACCGCGCCCATGAACAGGCCCGGCACGATGCCGCCCAGGAACAGAAAGCCGATCGACGTGTTGGAGACCAGCGCATAGAGCACCATCGGAATCGAGGGCGGGATGATCGGGCCGATGGTGGCCGACGCCGCGGTGATCGCGGCGGCATAGCCGCGGGTGTAGTGCCCGCTCCTGGTCATCATGCCGATGATGATCTTGCCGATCCCGGCGGCGTCGGCCACCGCCGATCCCGACATGCCGGAGAAGATCAGCGAGGCAATGATGTTGACATGGCCGAGCCCGCCGCGGAACCGGCCAACCGCCGCCACGCAGAATTGCAGCAGCCTTTCGGAGATCGTGCCGGCGTTCATGATGTTGGCGGCAACGATGAACAGCGGCACGGCGAGCAGAATGAAGCTGTTGTAGAGCCCGTCCATCAGCACCTTGCCGGCAATGCCCACGCCCTGGCCGCCGACGGCCAGATAGACAAAGGAGGACACCAGGATGGAATAGGCGACGGGCAATCCGATGCCGGCGAGGAAAAACAACGTCATGAGGCACAGGGCAAATTCCAGCGTCATTTGCCTGCCGCTCCACCCTGTCCGGGCTGGTCCATATCGGCGCCATGGCGGAAGGCGTTCAGCGCCCGCCAGCCATAACGCACGGCGACGACGAACAGAAAGGCGACGTAGATCGAATAGATGTCACGCATCCGCACCCAGTCACCGAACACCTGGCCCAGCGTCGCCGTTCTCTTCAGCCGCAGGATATGGAATTTTTCCCAGGTCGGCTCCAGCGACCACAGCAGACCGATACAGACGGCGACGCCGCCGACAATGGCGAACCATTTGCGCAGGCCCGGGTTGACGAGAACGTAGAGCAGATCGAAGGTCACATGGTCGCGCTCGCGCACCACGAAGGCCGCGCCCCAGAACACGATCCAGACCCACAGCGCCAGGCAGAATTCCAGCGTCCATCCATAGCGGCTGGGGTCCAGCAGCGGGAATGTCTCGCCAATCCATTCGAGCTTTGCCGAGTAGCGGACGGCGATCTGCAGAACAAAGGTCAAAAACATGGCGGCCATCATCATGGCCGCCACGAATTCAGTGCCACGCAGAAACCATTTCACGAATATCTTCATGTCAGGTCCACCGCAGCCTCACAGGGGTTCGGAAGATCAATTGCCGAGCGCGTTGATCTTGTCGAGGACGCCTTCGGGCCAGCTGGCGGCGAATTCCGAGCCGACATACTGGGCCTGGACATGGGTGCGGAAGGCGTTCAGGTCCGGCTCATAAATCTCCAGGCCCTTTTCCTTCAGGAACGACACCAGGTCCTCTTCCTTCTTGAGCTGCGCCTGACGGCCGCTCTCGGCGGCATCGTCGGCGCCCTTTTGGACGGCAGCCTGCTGTTCCGGGGTCAGCTTGTCCCAGACCGCCTTGGAGAAGGCGATGTAGTTGAGGTCGACCAGATGCGAGGTCAGCACGACCTGCTTGGTGACTTCGTAGAACTTCGCGTCCACCACGGTCGGCAGCGGATTGTCCTGGCCGTCAACCGATCCTGTCGAAAGCGCGGTGTAGATTTCGGTGAAGGCCATTGGCGTCGGGTTGGCGCCGAGCGCCTTGCCGAGGAACAGCCAGGCATCGGACCCCGGCATGCGCAGATTGACGCCCGCCAGGTCTTCCGGCTTCGTCACGTTAAGTTCTTCCTTGCTCTGACGCAGGTTCACGTGCCGGCGCCCCAGATACATCACCGACAGAAGTTTTACGCCAAGCTCGTCTTCCACCTTCTTCTTGAAAGGGTCCATCAGCGGATCGTTGAAGACGGCAACCTGGTGTTCGGCGCTCTGGTGCACATAGCCGGTGGCGAAGATCGAGAATTCGGGGAAAAAGGTTGCCAGTTCCTGGGCCGAGGCAATCGACATTTCCAGATCGCCCGAAGAAATGGCTTCCAGTTCGGCGCCCTGGCCAATCAGCGAGCCATTGTAGTGTGGCTGATAGGTGGCGAAGTCGGCCACTGCGGGCGCAAAGACGCTCGCCAGCGCGACCGAGCGCTGATCGGTCTCCGATGCTGGCGTCGACATGCGCAGCGTCAGCTTGTCCTGCGCGAAACTGGCCGGCACAAAGCCGGCAGCGCCAATCGAAACAGCGCAGGCAAGCAGCATGCGGCGGGTAAGTTTGTTCATTGATGTATCCTCCCGTTGATAATCCGTCGGCTCCCGGTCCTGCGGATTTAGAAAAACCTGTCACAAAGCCGGGGCTATTTCAACCTACATATTCATTTTCATAGGATATATTGGAATTCCTGCATGCCAGTTCCGGCAGGGCTATGCTTTTTTCCGCGAGTTGATGATGTATTCCACCCCTCCGAGAATGTGAACGCTGAGGATCTCCTTGGCCTTGCCTGCATCGCGCGCAAAGGCTGCCTCCAGCAATTGCAAATGCTCGCGCGCCGCGTTCTCACCCCTGAATGCCAGGGTAAGCATCTGATAGCGCAGATATTTGTCGAACAATTGTTCGTGCAGATCCATCAGCGTCTCGGATCCGCATCCGGTGATCAGGGCGCGGTGAAACCCCCAGTCGGCTTTTTTCCAGTCTTCCCGCGCGCTCATGTCTCCGGCGATCATCCGGTCCTCGAGGCGGCGCAGCTTGTGATGCGCCGCCACCACCTGGGATTCCCAATCCAGGTCGCCTTTCTCGAATGAGCGGGAGACCGCATGGCCCTCGACAAGCAGGCGCAGCTCCGCCACTTCCCACAGATTTGCGTCGGAGACGCTGGCGACTTCGAAGCCTTTCTGGCCCTCGGCGACGACCAGACCATCCGAAGTCAGGCGGTTGAGGATTTCCCGAAGAGTGGTCACACTGACATTGTATCGTTTGCGCAACGGTTCCAGCCGCAGCTTTTCGCTCGGCCGCAATTGCCCGAATATGATGTCTTTACGGATGTTGCGATAGGCGCTGTCGCCAATTGTGTCGTGCTCCGCTGCTTCAGCCACGGTGTACCTCCGATCGCTCATCTTGACTATGCCGATGAATATAGGACATAAGGCAAATCATAGGCAATTAAGCAAAAAGAGCAACCGCCTGTTCAAGCTCGGTGCACAGCATATTTGCAGGAACCTGATGATGACCGCCCGGACGCAGCAATGAAAGGTCCCGTCAAACTCGCCATCGCCGGCGCCGGGGCGATCGGCAAGCGTCACGCTGAGGCCATAGCGGTTTCGCCGGACGCCGTGCTGCATTCGATTGTCGACCCGTCGGATGAGGGCCGCGCCTATGCGATCCGGATCGGCGCGGAATGGCATGCGTCGCTGACGGCGCTGTTTGAAGCCGGCCGGCCCGATGGCGTCATCATCGCCACGCCCAACCAGATCCATGTCGCAAATGCGCTGGATTGCATCGCGGCGGGCGTTCCGGCTCTGATCGAAAAGCCCTTGGCGACGGATGTCGAGGCCGCACGGGACCTGGTCGCGTCCGGCGAGAGAGCCGGCGTGCCGCTGCTGGTCGGCCACCACCGCCGCCACAATCCGTTGATTGCGTTGGCTAAAAGACATATCGCCGATGGCCTTCTGGGCACCGTCGTCGCGGTCCACGGCATGTTCTGGCTGTTCAAGCCGGATGAGTATTTCGACACCCAATGGCGGCGCGAGCCCGGCGCCGGACCGGTGTTTCTCAATCTCATTCATGACATTGATTTGCTGCGCCATCTGATAGGCGAGATCGTTTCGGTCCACGCGCTCACCTCCAATGCGGTGCGCGGCAACGCGGTCGAGGAGACTGCGGCGCTGGTGTTTCGCTTCGACAATGGCGCGCTCGGCAGCTTCAGCCTGTCGGACACCATCGTGGCTCCCTGGAGCTGGGAGCTGACCGCCGTCGAGAATCCCGCCTATCCGGCAACCGGCCAGTCCTGCTATTTCATCGGCGGCACCCATGGCTCGATGGAGCTGCCAAACGGCAGGGTCTGGACCAATGCCGGCGCGAGAAGCTGGTGGGAACCGATCAGCGCCGCAAGCTACCCGGTCAGCCGGGAAGATCCGCTCGTCTGTCAAATCAACCAGTTCATCCGGGTGATTCGCGGCGAGGAACCGCCGCTGGCGCCGGCGAGCGAGGGTCTGAACACCTTGCGGGTCATCGACGCGGTGCAGCGGTCGGCACGCTCCGGTCTGGCGGTGACGCTGTGATGAGGCGGGATCCGGACAATCAGGAAACGCGCGCGACCTTGGCGCAATCGGCGAGACTGCGATGATTTCCGGCGCCACTCAGCTGATCGCCCATCTCGGCGTGCCCACCGAGGCCTTTCGCGCGCCTTTGATCTACAATCCCTGGTTTGAAGCGCGCGGCATTGATGCCCGCGTCGTGCCGATGGGCTGTGAGCCCGAGGACTACGCCGCGTTCCTGCCGCTTCTGATGCGGTTGCGCAATGTCCGGGGCGCGCTGGTGACCATGCCGCACAAGGTCGCGACCGTGGCGCTGCTGGACCAGGCAAGTCCGGCGGTTCGCATCTCCGGCGCCTGCAACGCGGTCAGACGCGATGCGCAAGGCCGGCTTGTTGGCGACATGTTCGATGGCGAGGGATTTCTGCGCGGGATGCGGCGCAAGGGCCGCTCCGCCGAGGGCTGCCGCGCCCTTGTTGTCGGCTGCGGCGGCGTCGGATCGGCGATCGCCGCGGCACTGGCCCAGGCCGGCGTGGCCCATCTGAAGCTTTTTGACACAAGCGATGCCGCAGCAGGCCTGCTTGCCGGGCGGCTCGGGCAGCATTGCCCGGAGGTCGAAATTTCCACCGGCTCATGCGATCCGGAGGGTTGCGATCTGGTGGTCAATGCGACGCCGCTTGGCATGTTGCCCGGTGATCCGATGCCCGTGGATGTATCCCGCATCGATCCGGCGGCCTTTGTCGGCGAGGTTGTGATGAAACAGGCGGAAACCCCCTTCCTGGCCGCGGCGCGGGGGCGCGGCTGCATGATCCAGATCGGCGCCGACATGCTGTTTGAGCAGATCCCCGCCTATCTTGAGTTTTTCGGTTACCCCGCCGCCACCGCGGACGAACTGCGCAGCGTTTCGAAACTGACATATTGAACAGGGACACTCAGCTGCGGTGCGGCTGAAGCTCCCCGGAAAGGCAAACACCACATGGAACTTCCCCGCAATGATTTCAAACACGCCATCATCGAGGGACGCCAGCAAATCGGCCTCTGGGTGACGCTGCCGTCAGGGTTTACCGCCGAGGCGCTGGCCACCTGCGGCTATGACTGGCTGCTGCTCGACACCGAGCATTCCATCGGCGATCCCAACACCGTGTTCGAGCAATTGCAGGCTGTTGCGCCGCACAAGGTCAGCGCCGTGGTCCGCCCTGTCAGCAATGATGTGACGCTGATCAAGCGGCTGCTCGATGCCGGCGCGCAGACGCTGCTCATTCCCTATGTCCAGGACGCCGGCGAAGCCAGGGCCGCGGTCGACGCCATGCGCTATGCCCCGCGCGGCGTTCGCGGCTTTGCCGGCATCACCCGCGCCACCCGCTATGGCCTGGTCAAGGACTACGCCACGCGCGCCGAGGAGGAGCTGTGCCTGCTGGTCCAGGTCGAGACCAAGGCCGCACTTGACGAAATCGAGGCGATCGCCGCCGTGGATGGCGTTGACGGCATCTTCATCGGCCCCGCCGATCTTGCCGCCTCCATGGGTCACCCCGGCGACACCGGCCATCCCGATGTGGTTCGCGCCATCGAGGACGCGATCGTCCGGATCGGCAAAACCGGCAAGCCGGCCGGCATTCTCTCGCTTGATCCCGCCTTTGTGGAGAAGTGCATCGGGTTGGGCACCACCTTCACGGCGGTCGATGTCGACGCCAACATTCTGATCAAGGGCGCCACCGACATCGCCAGAAAGTTCAAATCCCGGACCTGAATCGCTGTCAGGCCGCCGGGCGCGGCACCAGAGGCGGCTTCAGATCGGCCGGCAGCGGGCAGACATAGGGCGTCTCGGCCAATCGTCCGGCATGCTCGGCCTTGGCTTCGGCCAGCAGCCCGGCGTTTGAATAGAGCATCTCAGCGCAGCGGGCCATGGCCTTGGCGGCATGGGTCATGCCCTTGTGCGCGGCCGGTGATTTGCCTTGCGCGGTGATCTGCCAGCTGTGGGCGGGGGTGCCGATGGCATGCGTCGCCACCAGCACTTCGGTCGTCGGCACCGCCCAGGTCACATCGGCGACATCGGTCGAACCGACCATCTTCTCGCCGCCGGGCCTGAGCGGCACGATGTAGTCGCACAACGGTTCGTTGGCGCGGGGCGTCATGGCGACAATCCGGTAGGGCGCGGCGATGTCGGCTGGCGACAAAGTGGCCTGGATCGCGCGGGCATAGGCCTGGTCGTTATCGTCAAAACCCACGCCGCCGAGTTCCTCGAGCGCCCGGTGCATCGCATGGTCCATGGTCTCGTTGACCAGATTGTTCGACACCGCCGAGAACACATCCATCTCGACCCTGGTATCGGTCATCAGCGCCGCCCCGCGCGCCACGTTCTTCACCCGCTCGACCAGCGCCAGCATCTCGGCCAGTTGCAGCGCGCGGATCGAGTAGCGAACCTTGGCCTTGGCCTGCACCACATTCGGCGCCGTGCCGCCGGCGTCCAGATAGGCATAATGGATGCGCGCGTCCTGGACCGAATGCTCGCGCAGGTAATTGACCCCCACAGACATCAACTCGACAGCGTCGAGCGCGGAGCGGCCCAGATGCGGCGATGCGGCGGCATGGCTGGCGCGGCCATGGAAGGTGAAATCCATCCGGGTGTTGGCGAGGCTTTCCGGATCGTCGACACGGGTCATGCAGTCCGGGTGCCAGGTGATGGCGGCGTCGACGCCGTCGAAGGCGCCGTCGCGGACCATGAAGGTCTTGGCAGCACCTCCCTCTTCGGCCGGGCAGCCATAATAGCGCACGCGGCCCGGCGTGCCGGTCTGCTCGAGCCAGTCCTTGAGCGCGCAGGCGGCAAGCAGGGCTGCCGAGCCAAGCAGGTTGTGGCCGCAGCCGTGGCCGTTGCCGCCGGGCTCGACCGGCAGCGGCTCGGCGATGCCGGCAACCTGGCTCAGCCCCGGCAGCGCGTCATACTCGCCCAGGATGGCAATGATCGGCCCGCCCTCTCCGGCCTCGCCCATCACCGCGGTCGGGATGCCGGCGACATCTTCCGTGACCCGGAACCCCTTGGCTCTGAGCATGGCGGTGTGTTCGGCGCAGGAGCGGTACTCGGCATAGAGCGTTTCGGGCATGGCCCAGACGCGGTCGGCGAGGGCAGTCAGGTCATCCCGGTGATGATCGACCATGTCCCAGAGAGGGTGAATATTGCGCATGATGTGCTCTCGGATAAGTGAGTCTGAGCGCACTTGAGCGGAAGCCGCACGGGTTTGCAATGGGGCTGCGGCTCAACCGGAATGCCAGGTTGCCGAAGGGATCTCCCGTCAGGTTTTGGCAGGCATACGGTAAGGGCCCGACCGAGCCGATAACGGATCTTTTCTTCACTAAAAAGCGATCAGGGCTGTTACGGACGAACCGCAACCGCCCTGATCGATGTCCGCCCGGGCCGTGCTAGCGTGGGCGCTGTCCGAACAGGCGGCTGAGCGTCAGCACGGTCGTCAGCAGCGTTCCCGCGGACAAACCGATCCAGATGCCGGTGACGCCCAGATCATGCCACTCGCACAGATAGACGCCGAGCGGCGCCCCCACCGCCCAGTGCCCGGTCAGCGCATAGATCATCGGAACGCGGGTGTCCTTGCGTCCGCGAAGCAGCCCGGCGGCCGCCGAACCGGGAGTGAAGATGAACTCCATCACGCCGAGCAGGACCAGAAGTCCCACCGCCAGGCTTGCTGCGGCGGCGCCGGCAGGGCTGTCGTCGAAGAAGGCTGCGGCAAGCGGCCCTGCTCCGCTGGAGAGCAGCAGGACAATGAGCGCGCCGGATCCGAGCGAGATTGCCAGGCTGCTCGTGGTGACCGCACGCTCGGCAGCGGAATCGCCCTGGCTGTGCGCCCGCGCCATCCGGACCATCGAGGCCTGCAGCAGCGCCGCCGGGATGGCATAGGCGACACCGGCGGTGCGCAAGGTGAGTGTGTGGGCCGCCACATCGGCGGCGCTCTGGGTTGCGGCATAGATCGTCGCGGCGAGGAAAACACCGACTTCGGCGACCGTGGTGATGCCGATGGGGAGGCCGACACGCAGCACGGTGGCCAGGTCGCGCCAATCGACGGAGGGCCGGGCGACGGAAACCCGGGCGAGGGACGCATCGGCCGGTGCGGCGACTGCTCTCCTTGAAGCGCGGGCGATGACGATGAGGATCGCCAGGCTGGCCGCGGCGACAAGCAGCGTGGAGATGCCGGTGCCGGTGGGACCGAAGGCCGGGACGGGACCGAAGCCGGTCATGAAGACATAGTTGCCGAGCGCATTCAGCGGCAGCATCGCGACGGTGACTTTCAGGAACACCTTGGGCTTCTCGGCCGCCGTGAGCACGGTGCGGTAGAGCATGACGCCGAGCATCGGCATGAGCGTCAGCGCCATGGCGCTTGTGTATCCCTGGCCTTGTTGCAGCAGCTTCGCATCGAGGCCAAGCAGCGGCAGCCAGTCGGGCGAGAACCAGACCAGCGGAACGGCGAGAGCCGCGATCAGCCCCACCATCAGCCAGCCAATCCGCAGAAGCCGGGCTGTCTCGGCGTCGTCCGAACGCACGGTCGCCGCCGTGTAGAAGGGAGCAAGCCCACCAAGAATGCCGGCGCCGAGATAGAACACGATCGAGTAGAAATCGCTGCCGACCGCGACGGCCGCCAGCGCATCGGCGCCGAACATGACTGAAACCATGGCGGCATCGGTGACGCTCATCCCCATATTGACGAGCGCGATGAGCATGATGGGGGCGGCAAGCCTGAGCAGCGACCGCCCTTCCTGAAGGTACAGGCCCAGGCCGGGTTCGGCGGCAGGCCCGGTCTGGCGGGCGGCATCGAGGTGCGCGATGGACATTTCCGGTTCTCCAAATAGGGGAATTTAGGGGGGCGGCGCCCGGCCCGGGCCGGACGCCGAAGGCGGTCAGTCGCCGCCGAACTCGCTCTTGAAGGTTTCGAAGTCGATCTTCGTGCCGTTGATCACGGTGCTCCAGTGGCGGACATAGGCTGCCTGGGCGACCGCCTCATTTGTCGTGTCGCGCCGGCGGAGCCGATGGCCCCGCCGGCGGCAATGGTGTCAATGGGCGTGAAAGTCCTCGGCCTCCGGTGTCAGCATGATCGTGTTGACCGTGAGGCCCGCGTCCTTGAACGTATCGATGCTGCCAAGCTTCTTGCCCGCCACCAGGTCGATCACGGAAATCGAGCCATCGTTCATGCCGGGGATGTTGATCAGGCTGTTCTGCACATAGGCGCGAGTGCCGTCGGGCGAGAACACCATGTGATGGGCGCCGCCCGCGGCCTCGGCCGCATAGAGGTGCTTGGGCGCTCGCGGATCGGAGATGTCGAAGGCGTTGAGATGCCCCGGCAACGCCGTGGTCACATAGGCCCGGTCGCCCGCGGCGTTGAAGTAGACCTCGAGCGCAATCCCCTGGCCGATTGCGGCGAAATCGAAATCGCCGCGGAAGCTGAATGTCTCGGTCTCCGGCTGCCATTCGGCGATCCAGATACGGCCCTCGTACATATTGGTGATGTAGGCGACTGGCGGCTCGGCGCCGGGGACGAAGAACGCCTCGACGGGCGCCGTACCCGCGGGCGACGGCTTGTCGGAGATCTTGTGCGTCGACAACACCTTGCCGGTGCTCGGCTGGATGACCACGATCGACTCGCCGGCATCCGTGGCATCCTTGGGGTTGACCGTACTCGTCACCAGCATGCGGTCGATACCGTCATGCGCGGTGATGCCGTGCGGATAGGGCGCGGGCATCGGCATGGTTTCGAGCACCTCGTCCGTCTTCGCATCGCCGACGATGACGACCGAGCTTCCCATGCAGGTGAGATACCAGCGGTTTTGCGCCTCGGAGAAGGCGAGATCCTCGCCGACGACGCAGCCGGGAACGGCGACGACCTTGGTCCGGTACGGGAAACTTGTCACGTCGAGCACCCACAGTTCGGAACGGCCAAGCGAGGTGACATAGGCCCGTTCGCGCGTTGGATTGTAGAAGATGTGGTGCGAGATCAGATCCGGCGGCAGCGGAATCTGGGCAAGGATCTTACCGTAGTCAGGCGCTGCCGGGTCGAGCTCGACAAAGGCGATGCCCTCCTGGCGAAAGGTCTGCTGGCCCTTGGTTTCATAGAGGACGAGTGCCGTCTGCTCCGCCTGCGCGGGGATGAAGGACCCGGCGAGCGTGGTGGCCACGGCGATTGCTGCGGTTGCAAGTGTCTTTCTCATTGTCGTTTTCCTTGTCTTTCTGTCTCTGTCGAAAGGATGGATTGACCGTCTCCGCGCGCCCTTCACGCGCGAAGCGGGGATCGCCCGGGTCTTGGGCGGGCGGCGTTTCTGCAGAGGTCTGTAAAAGTCAGTCGGCGACGCGGTCTCTCGCGCCGGGGGCAACACGTCCGATGTCGGATCGTGTCAGGCCGATGTCCTTGAGCTGGGCATCGGAGAGCCTGTGCAGCATCCAGGCATTGCGCCGCGTGCGGCGCATCCGGAGCAGGGTCGTTGCGGCCGTGATCGCCGTTTGTGCAATGGATGTTCTCATGGGTCGTTTCCTTGTTCTCAGTGGTTGATCGAAGGGTCCTGCGGTCTGTCTCCGCGCGCCCTTCACGCTGCGAAGCCGGAATCGCTGAACCGGCCTTTGGCCGGCTCAGGCGGCCGGCAACCAGGCCTCCGGTTCACTGACCCTCTCGAGCTGCTTCGTCATCCGGATGCAGGCAAAGCTGCTGCCGTTGTTCAGCGGCAAGCGCTCGCGTCCCAGCGCCCGATAGCCGAGCCGCTCATAGAGCGAGGCGCCGGACAGCGTTGCGGTCAGGACGATCTCCCGCATGCCATGATCGAGGGCGTCGCTCTCGATGCGCGCCATGATCGACGATGCGATGCCGCGCCGTTCCGCGGCAGGGTCGACGAAAACGCTGCGAACGGTGGGCAGGGCCTCCGTTTCTGCGCTCTCGCCGAGCCCAGTTGCGTAGCGCGGCCGCCTGCGCGTCCAGCCTCCGCTGCCGAGGATCTTGCCGGTCCGGTTCCCGGCAACGAAGAAATGACCCTCAGTGACAACCGCGTCGTCCATCGTCCCGTATTGGGTGAGGAAGCCGGCGAGTTCGTCGTCCGTATAAAAAGCTCCGCCCAGCATCCACATCGAGCGCTCCTGCATGGCCCGGATCGACGGAATGTCGGCGGGGCGGGCGCGGCGAATGGTGAAGCCAAGCATGCCTGCGGTCGGTGTCATCGGATTTGTCCTTCTGCGTCCGGACGAGGGGATGCGGCGCGTCAGCGCCGCACCTCGAAGATGAAGTTGAACGGGGTTTCGGCGGCGCGGCGGAAATGGGTGAAGCCCGCCTTGCGGAACACTTCGGCCAGGCGCGCCTGGCCGGCCTGTGCGCCCAGCACCATGTAGCCGCCCTCGGAGATGGCGTGCGCGGTGCAGATCACGGTCGAAGCCGAGTAGTAGAGCTGCGCCACCGGCGAGAGGTTGTCCTTGACGTGGTCATGCGCGAACGGTTCGACCAGCAGCACCGTGCCGCCGGGCGCAAGCGTCTTCGCTGCATGACGCGCCGCCGCAACCGGATCGCCCAGATCATGAAGAATGTCGAAGAAGCAGATCAGGCCGTATTGCCCATCCGGATAATCGTCGGCCCGTGTGAGCGAATACGCGACGCGGTCGGAATTGCCCGCAGCCTCGGCATTGCGCCGCGCCTCGACGAGCGAGCCGGGATGGGTGTCGAAACCGTGGAAGCGCGAGTTCGGAAATGCCTGCGCCATAAGCTGGGTGGAGTGACCGTAGCCGCAACCGACATCGGCGACCGAAATGCCGGCCTCGAGCTGTTCGACCACGCCATCCAGCGCCGGCAGCCATTGCGGCACGAGGGCGGCGCGGTAACCGTTGCGGAAGAACGCCGCCGAGCCGCACGACAGCCGTCCGTCATGCTCGCCCCAGGCGACGCCCTTGCCGGTGCGGAACGCCTCGAGCGACTTCGGCTCGTCAAACCACATTGACGCCGGCACGTTCCAGGCATGCGGAACATAGACCGGGCTGTTTTCATCGGCCAGCACCATCGCCTGCTCGGGAAGCAGTTCATAGGTGTTGCTGAGCCCGTGATAGGCAATATAGCCGCCGGCGGCCTGCGCGTTCAGCCATTCGGCGACGTAGCGCTCGGCGCAACCGGCCCGTTTGGCGATTTCCTTGGCGCTCAGCGGACCGGCGCCGGCCATGGTCTTGTAGAGGCCGAGCTTGCTGCCGAGGCTGACCATCACGCCGGTGTAGCCGGCGGTCAGGTCGCTGATGGCGCGTGTGGCGAAGGCCTCGAGCCTTGCCTGATCGATCTTGGGTATATCCAGCATCAAAGTGTTCCTTCACCTGTTTGAGTTGCATTCAGAAGCTGCTGTGGTGTAGGCCTTTGGGCAGGCTGCGCGACAGAGCCGCTTTCGCCCGCAATAGGTCCATTCGTGCCATTTGGGGCTTGATCTTGTGGCGCGGCGCGAAAGGCCGCGATGTCCAGAGATGAAAAACTGACCGGATCGGCACCTTTGCGCGTTTGTCTTGTCGCGCTGCCGGATGCCGTCATTTCGACGCTCGCCGGGATCTACGACGTCATGAACGGGGTCTCAATGATGGGGATCGCCAGCCCGGGCGCCGAGCATCCGTTCAAGGTGGACATTGTCGGCGAGCAGGCAGGTCCATTGCGGCTCGCCAGCGGCGTGCCCATCGACGTGCAGTGCACGATCGGCGACATCGCCGCCTGCGACATCCTCATCGTGCCTTCGGTCCTGCTAAGACCCGGCGGATGGGAGACCGGCCGCTACCCGGCTCTCATCGAGTGGATCAAGCGCATGCATGACGGCGGCGCGCGGCTGTGCTCGGCCTGCTCGGGCGTCTTCCTGCTGGCCGAGACCGGGCTCTTCGACGGCAGGGACGCGACCGTCCATTTCGGCTATGCCAGCGAATTCACCGCCTGCTATCCCTCCGTCCTGATCCATCCCGAACGGGTGCTGGTGATTTCGGGCACGCGAGAGGATCTGGTCAGTTCGGGGGCGTCGAACACCTGGCATGACATGGTGCTTTACCTCATTGCCCACCATGTCGGCGCCACGGTGGCGCAGGAGGTCGCGCGCATGTTCGCGCTGCAATGGCATCAGGACGGGCTCGCCCCCTACATCATCTTCGAGGGCAGGAAAGACCACGGCGACGCCGAAATCCAGACCGCGCAGGAGTGGCTCGTCAAGCACTTCTCGGTCGCCAATCCGGTCGATGAGATGATCAAGCGGTCCCGGCTTGCCGAACGCACGTTCAAGCGACGGTTTGTGGAGGTGACGGGCCATGCGCCGCTCGTCTACGTGCAGCGCTTGCGGATCGAGGACGCCAAGCGGCGGCTGGAGCGCACCGCGGCTCCCGTGGACGAGATCAGCTGGAGCGTTGGCTATGAGGATGCCGCATTCTTCCGCCGCCTGTTCAAGCGCACCACCGGAATGACGCCCGGCGCCTATCGGCGGCGGTTCCAGATTCCGGAGTTCGCCCGCGGGTAGCTGTCGGTATCGCGCGCGATGCCAGGCCGATTGCGCCTTTGCTTCGTCACGCTCTCTGCGCGCACCGGCCAAGGCAGGATTGGATACGTGCCAGCGCGATTGGGTACGGAGGTTCGGCTATGGGTAGAGAACAAACAAAAAGCCCTTGCAGAACAAGGGCTTTAAGCATCTGTGCGATGAAATGATGGTGCCCAGAAGAGGACTCGAACCTCCACACCGTTTCCAGTACCAGCACCTGAAGCTGGCGCGTCTACCAATTCCGCCATCTGGGCATGCGGGCCGATTTAGGGGTTGCGCGGGGCCGTGTCAACGCCTGAATGCGTGGGCGCCGCAAATATCAGGTCTTTGCTGCAAATTGCCGGCAACCCGATGTTATTTCTGTGGTTCGCCGGCGATCACGAATGGGCGGCGCATGCAAACGGATTCGGGTGACGCGCGCCAGTTCCTTGCTTTTTGCCTGCCGTGATCGCAAGACCGCCGCATCCTTTGCGCGACACGCAGCAGCAAGCGGAAGCCGGTCATGCGGCGACTGGCGGGATGAACCGCCTTGGCGGCCTGTTCGCGTCTTGAAATGTCGCGCTGCCCGGCTTCTCAAACCCGCTTCGCCATGATTAGGGTTTGCCATGGACTCCGAAACCTCAATCCCGGCCGCAATGCCGCCGCCCGCTCCGCCACCGTCCGTTGCCTCGGGCGGCACGGAGGCCAGGCGCGGCGTGCTCCTGGTCTTTGGCGCGGCGCTGGTCTGGAGTTTTGGCGGCGCCATCGCGCGCGGGTTGGACGTGTCCGACCCGTGGACGATCATTGCCTGGCGGTCGTTCTTTGCCGCTGTGTTTCTGTTGGGTTTCATGCTGTGGCGCGATGGCCCGGCGGGAACGGTGCGGCTGTTTCGCACCATGGGCCTGGCCGGCATCGGCGTGGCGCTGTGCTTCGCCACCGCCTCGATCTCCTTCGTGGTGGCGCTCGGCTACACCAGCGTCGCCAACATCCTGCTGATGCAGGCCGGCGTGCCGCTGATCGCGGCCCTGCTCGGCGTGGTGTTCCTGCGCGAAGCGGTGGACCGGGTCACCTGGGCGGCGATCCTGGCGGTGATCGCCGGCATCGGCGTGATGGTGTCCGATTCCTTCGCCGCCAATGTGTCGTTCATCGGCGACGGGCTGGCGCTGCTGATCGCAATCGTGTTCGCCGCCGCCACGGTGATCACGAGGCGCTATTCCGGGGTGCGGATGACCCCTGCCGTCTGCCTTGGCGTCATCATCGGCACAGTGGTCGGCGTGAGCCTGTCATCCGGGCTGATCGTCAGCGCGGCTGATTTTGGCCTGTTGTTTCTGTTTGGCGCCTTCAATCTGGGTCTCGGCATGGCGATGTTCGCCACTGGCGCACGGCTGATTCCGTCGGCCTTAGCGGCGCTGATCTCGACCATGGAGCCGGTGTTCGGGCCAATCTGGGTCTGGCTGATCCACGCCGAGGTGCCGGCGCCCAGGACGCTGATGGGCGGCGGCATTGTCTTCCTGGCGCTGATCGGCCACCTGCTGTGGCAATGGCGCCTGAACCGCCGTGCGGCGCTGCCGATCCCGGCCTGATCAGACCCGGTGCAAAACCCGGACTTCCGGCAGAGCGCCTAATCGCCGATCTTCAGCGCTTCGATGAAGGCTTCCTGCGGGATGTCGACCTTGCCGAACTGGCGCATCCGCTTCTTGCCGGCCTTCTGCTTGTCCAGGAGCTTGCGCTTGCGCGTGGCGTCGCCGCCATAGCACTTGGCGGTGACGTCCTTGCGCATCGCCGAGATTGTCTCGCGGGCCACCACCTTGCCGCCGATGGCGGCCTGGATCGGGATCTTGAACATGTGCCGGGGAATCAGTTCCTTCAATTTCTCGCACATGGCGCGGCCGCGCTTTTCCGCCGCCGAGCGGTGCACCAGCATCGACAGCGCGTCCACCGGCTCGTCATTGACCAGGATCGACATCCTGACCAGGTCGCCCTCCTGGTAGCCGGTGATCTGGTAATCGAAGCTGGCGTAGCCCTTGGAGATCGATTTCAGCCGGTCATAGAAATCGAACACCACCTCGTTCAATGGCAGCGCATAGGTGACCATCGCCCGCTTGCCGACATAGCTGAGGTCGGTCTGAACGCCGCGCCGGTCCTGGCAGAGTTTGAGGATGGCGCCGAGATACTCGTCCGGGGTCAGGATGGTCGCCTTGATCCACGGCTCCTCGATGTCCTTGATCCGCACAACGTCCGGCATGTCGGCCGGGTTGTGCAGTTCGATGAGATCGCCGTTGGTCATGTTCATCCGGTAGACCACCGACGGGGCGGTGGCGATCAGATCGAGATTGAACTCGCGCTCCAGCCGTTCCTGGATGATTTCCAGGTGCAGCAATCCAAGAAATCCGCAGCGGAAGCCGAAACCGAGCGCCGCTGAGGTTTCCATCTCAAAGGAAAAGGATGCGTCATTGAGCCGGAGCTTGCCCATGGCGGCGCGCAGTTCCTCGAAATCCGCCGCATCGACGGGAAAAAGGCCGCAGAACACCACCGGTTGCGCCGGTTTGAATCCCGGCAGCGCCGTGGCTGTCGGCCGCCGGTCTTCGGTGATCGTGTCGCCAACTCTCGTGTCGGCCACTTCCTTGATCGAGGCGGTGATGAAACCGATCTCGCCCGGTCCAAGCGACTCCACCGCCAAAAGCTTGGGGGTGATGACGCCGACCCGCTCGACCGTGTAGCGGGCGTCTGTTCCCATCAGCCGGATCTGCTGGCCCTTTTTCATTTCGCCGTCGATGATGCGGACCAGAACGATGACGCCGAGATAGGTGTCGTACCAGCTGTCGACCAGCATTGCCTTGAGCGGATCCTTGACGGTCCCGCCCTTGGGCGCGGGCAGTCTCTTGACGATGGCTTCCAGCACATCGGGAATACCGAGCCCGGTCTTGGCCGAGATCATCACCGCGTCCGACGCGTCGAGCCCGATCACTTCCTCGATCTGCTCCTTGATCCGGTCGGGCTCGGCCGCCGGCAGGTCGATCTTGTTGAGCACCGGCACGATCTCATGGTCGGCGTCGAGCGCCGCGTAGACATTGGCCAGCGTCTGCGCCTCGACGCCTTGGGAAGCATCCACCACAAGCAGCGAGCCTTCGCAGGCTCTCAGCGAGCGCGACACCTCATAGGCGAAGTCGACATGGCCCGGCGTGTCGATCAGGTTGAGCACATAGACCTCGCCGTCCTTGGCGGTATAGTGCAGCCGCACGGTCTGGGCCTTGATGGTGATGCCGCGCTCTTTCTCGATATCCATGGAGTCGAGCACCTGCTGGCTCATCTCCCGCTCGGCCAGTCCTCCGCAGGTCTGGATCAGCCGGTCGGCCAGCGTCGACTTGCCATGGTCGATATGGGCGACGATGGAAAAATTGCGAATATGGGAGAGCGGCGTGTTTGTCATAGACCGCGCTTTAGCAGGACCGCTGAAAAAGGCAATCGCGGAAATAGATCCGAATGCACGACGAGAACTCTGGTGGTTGCACAGGTGATGGGATCATCAGCAAATTGCACGTCGCCGTATGGACATATTGTTAATCCACAGTCCACAAGCGCTTGAGGTGACCATGCAAGGTGGCTATAAGCGCCGAGTCGTGAAAAAGATGGTCTTATCCAAACCATTCAAGTGTTCTAACGGGCTCGAATAATCCGAGAAACATGACCGCAATTAGCAAATCGAGAGTGAACTTCCTTTAACTGTAGACTATACTCAGTCCATTGCTGGGATTATGTTTTGGGAATTCATGTTTTCGGGAATAAATATATATGATGAAAATGATTGTGGATTTTTGGATAAGGCCGAGTTTTAGCAATTATGATTGGGTAAATATTGTCTTCTATTGCACAATCCTCTGTTTGGGGGCTTTTCTGGGAAGTTTTGTATCTGTATTTGTTATCTCAGGAGCCGTTTATGGGTCGTTGCATCTTGTTACAGGCCGCTTGAATTGGGCGTTACCGGCCCCGGTCAAGCTTGTTTACTTGTCGTTCTGTGGGTTTTTCGTTGCGGATTTGATCGCTGCGGCGTTCCATCCCTCCTGGATAGCATTCGGAGAAGTGGTGGAGAATTTGCCGTTTCTGGGTTTTGCGGCGATCTATTCCATCACCTTTGTTGATCGCGAGAGATTGCTAAGCGCGGTGGAAATCACAGCGGCGGCGGCCTCGTTTGTGGCGGCGGCAGTGACGCCGTTTGTTGGACTCTTGGTTGTAGCGGACGAAAATCTTCAGTACTACCGGCCTGAGCTTGCGGCCGGGAACCCCAACGTACTGGCGCTGCTTGGCGGGATTCTGTTGGTGCTGAACATTGGCGCGGTGGTTCGACGGTGGAACTCCGGATACTGGATTCATCTGGCTGCGGCTGCATGTGCTTTCTATCTGGTGAGCGCGACCGGCACGCGCGGATTGTGGCCGATCTTGTTTGCGGTCCCGTTGTTGGGGCTCTGCTTCCTCCCGATAAAGAAGCATATTTTATGGGGGCTGCCGATTGTCGCTCTTCTTCTGCTCGGCTTGTTCGCCTTGGTCGCGACCTATTCAGACTCTATCAAACATCGCATCGAAACCGCTGGGATCGACATCCACAGCATTTATTCCGGTGAGCTTACCAGTTCGATAGGTCAACGTGTCCAGATATACAAAGCCGGCTTGGAGTTGTTTGTTGAAAAACCGCTCTTGGGATACGGTCCTGGAAACGAACGGCAGGAAATTGGAAGGAAGACCTTTGATGCGGGCGGAGTGGCCGTTTCTTTCAGTCATAGTCACAATGCTTTTCTAAATGCGGCGCTCCGCGCCGGAATAGTGGGCGTTGTGGCACTTGCCGGGGTTCTGGTTGTGCCCTTGGTCATCGGTCTGCGGGCCAAGAAGGATGATGTCGGGCGAGCGGGATTTTTCACCCTCTGCGGAATTTTGCTTGTCTATTCGTGTTCTGGGATCGTGGGGCTTTTGCTTGGCAACGACATACATGACGCGGTCTACATTGCGGCAGTTTGTTACGCGCTCTATCTGGTGTTCGGACGTGCGGAAGCGGCAATACCCGGATAAGTATGATGTGTCTTCCCGCGAATGGTCACGATTGCGTCAAAGCCAGACTGGTCGCAGTTAACCGTCTCAGGCTCTTTGTACTGAAGTGCACCCCGAATTTGGACCACCCGGCGGGACGATTTTCCGGGTTTTGAAATGCCGCAAGTAGTGCACTATGGCTTCAAAGAAGTTGTGCGGAGCAGCGTTTGTTGCTATGGACTCAATTTATGAAAGCAACCACAATTCTAGCAACAATCGCAGGCTTGTCGATCCTTGCAGCAGGTGTGGTCGGGTCTCAGGCATGGCGGTATCGCTTGACTGCGATAGAGGCGCAAACAGAGCTCGCCAGCACGCTGGAAAAGCAATCCGAACTTGCGAGACAGATTGAAACCCTAAGCAGCAATAAATTGGCTTCCCAGGAGCAGATGCAACGAGCTTACCGCGCGAGCTGGCACCTGATCTTAGGGCGCGAGTTCGAGACCAATCTTGAATACGCCATCGCTGTCACCGACTACGTGCACCGCAATGTGCCTATTGGGATGGCCGATACGCCCGGCACGGTGGCAAACCGGCTAACGCGGGCGGTCTTGTTGATGGGCGAACAAGCCATTTGCGGTGATTTCAGCCTGTTCTCCAAGACGATCCTTGAGAACTCCGGCGTCCCGGCAAGAACCGTGCAATTGGCCACCGCTCAATACGTGAACGGCGAACAGCGCGGCGCCACCCACGTCACGGTCGAAGCTCTGATTAACAACAAGTGGACCCTCTTCGACCCGACCTTCAATTCGATATTTTCGTGCGGGGATGAGACCCTGATCGGTGTGGAGGAAGCCAGGACCTGCGGCGCCAACCTTGTGGCGGTTCAGAGCCCTTCGACCCTGCCGGGGCGCTCCGTTGCCGAATACCCCGTTCCCTATCCGCAACTTCTGGAGTACTCGCTTGCGGCCGGGACTATGGTGGGAACGACCTTCGTGGAGCAGGTCGGCTTGCCAAATATGACATGGCTGGCAGAAGCCCGTGCACGGTATAAAGTTCCGTAGCTTGCCTTTACGGGGCCGCTCATCGCCGTTCCGTCATGCGGGTGGACTCGCTGTCAGCTTTGCAGCCTCCGCCACCTTGATGGTCACCCGGCTGATTTCCATGAGTTCGGCGAAAGGCACCGGCGGCTGGCCCGAACGGATGCCGTCAAGGAAAGCGCGCGCCGCTGCCTTCTGCCCCTTGTCCTGCCGCCACAGCCGCATGCTGGAGAAGCCCGGCCAGCCAAAGCCGGTGAGTTTGCGGAAATTATCGAGCACAAGGATGCGTCCGTCGGAAAAAGCTTCGATGCGCTCCTTGGCAAAAGCGCCGTTGCCATTGGCGAAATAGTGGATCGTGCCGATGGACCCGTCTTCAAACCGCAAGGTGAAGGACAGCGTATCGGGCGGCACATCGTCGTTGCGGGGAAGGGCAGTGACGGTGAAGTCGACAATCGGATGGCCGACCAGGAACCGCAGCAGATCGACGAAATGACAGGCCTCCCCCACGATACGCCCACCGCCGGTCTGGGCGGACTGGATCCAGTGAGACGCGGGTACGGCGCCGGCATTCATCGTCGCGATGAAAGCCTTTGGCCCTCGCTGCGTGGCCAGAAGGCTTCGCATCTTCGCGGTCAGGGGTGAAAAGCGGCGGTTGAATCCGACGACCAGCACGGGGTTTTCACCACGCGCCAGGGCGGCATCCCGTGTTGCCTCGATCGAGTCAAGTTCGGCCCTGGAGAGAGCCAGCGGCTTTTCGACAAAGACATGCTTGCCCGCCGCCATCGCCTCGTTGACGAGGCCGGCATGGCTGTCGTGGCGCGTCGCCACCACAACGGCGTCCGTCTGGGCATCCATGGCGTCGGCAGGCTGGGTCGCCGCGCGGGCAAAACCGAACTTGCGGCCGAAATGCGCCGATGTTCGCCCGCCGCTGCTGACGATGGTGCCAAAACGCGCACCGGCGGCCGCGAAGGCGGGAATCAGCATGCGCCCGGCATAATTTCCCGCGCCGATGAAACTGACGACAGGATCCGTGACGCCCTTGCGCCCCGGCTGCGCCTGCACGGTCTTTTCTGCCGGCCGCAGGGCCACGACGCGGGCAGCATCGTCGGGCTGCTCGGGGTATTCGAGCACGATGCCCAAACAGGCGGCCTTCTCCATCAGCAGGTCATAGGCCTTGTCGGCATCGTCGATGGAGAAGCGGTGGGAAATCAGCGGCGCGACGTCGAGGGCGCCGCTATCGAGCATGTCGAGGACGGCCTCGAAGTTGCGTTGCTCGGTCCAGCGGACAAAGCCTGCCGGATAGTCGTGCCCCTGCTCTTCGTAGGCGGGGTCATAGCGACCCGGCCCGTAGGAGCAGGATACCTGGAAGGTCAGTTCCTTTTCGTAGAAATCGGCGCGCGACAGCTCAAGGCCGATCACGCCGACAAGCACGATACGGCCTCTTTGCCGGCTCATGAGGGCGGCCTGGTGGATGGGTTCGTTGCTCGCGGTCGAGGCGGTAATGATCACGGCATCCATACCGCGGCCGCGCGAGAAGGTTTCGGCCGCGGCGACCGGATCTTCGCCCGCCGAGGTGCAAACGGTTTCCGCGCCGAACTCACGCGCCAGGGCCACGCGGGCCGGATCCGGGTCAATCCCCAGAACGCGGCAGCCCTGGGCGCGCAGGAGCTGAACGGCGATCAAGCCGATAAGGCCAAGGCCCGTGACCGCGACGCATTCGCCAAGCGTCGGATTTGCGAGGCGGATGCCTTGGAGCGCAATAGCGCCAAGCACCGTGAAGGATGCGGCCTCGTCGCTCACCGAATCGGGAATGCGCGCACAAAGCTTGGGGCCCACGGCAACGAAATCGGCATGCGGACCGTTCGAGACGACCCTGTCGCCGGGCTTGAACTCGGCTACACCGCTGCCGATTTCGGTGATGACGCCGACATTGCAATAGCCAAGCGGCAAGGGCTGATCAAGCTTGCCGCGCACCGCGTCGAGCGTTGCCAGCACGCCATCCGTGCGCATCTTCTCAAGCACCTGCTTGACCCGGTCGGGCTGTTGCTTGGCCTTGGAGAGAAGGGAGCCGCGGCCGAACTCGACCAGCATCCGCTCCGTGCCCGCCGAAATCAGCGAACGCCGGGTTGCGATGAGCACCTTGCCGGGCATGACATCGGGTCTTGGAACCTCGGCCAGTTCGGTGGCGCCTGAGCTGAGGTTCTGGAGGATTTGTCGCATAATGGTATCCGTCGTAGACAAGGAATGTTGAAAATTGCATGCGGGGCCGGCCCCACATCAGCGGTCATTCAGATTTTTTCAAAGAGGCCCGCTCCCGCGCCGCGAGGAACCCCGCGTCAGCCAAACAGGATCCGGCATTCAGTCGCCCACCGCAATTGCTTCCTTGCCCGTCCTTCTTAGCCGATCCGTCACGCCTCCGGCGATCAGAAGCACCAGGAGGGGCACAAGACCCCAGGCAAACCCATAGCTGACGATTATGGTGTTGCGCAGGGCATCCAGAGCCAGGTGCATGGTGCCGACGACAACAACGGAGCCGAACGCGGCCCGCAAGGCAATGGAACCCCGCGCCTTCAGGACCAAGGCCCAGATCAGCCCCACGGCCAGGCCGATCACCGCTGACATCATGTAGGATATAGCCAGACCGCCCTGGCTGTAGAGCACGAAATTGTACGGAGCGGCGACGACGCCCGGCATTTCGGGATACATCTGGCTCCAGACGACGTGATTGTCGTCCGGCATCGCGCCGAACCCCAGGATATCCTGCCCGAGGTCGAGCCGATAGAACGGGTGGCGTTCGGGGAAGGTCGCGATGTAGTAGACGGCGGGAACCGAATTCCGCATCGTCAGGCCGACGGTCGTTGCGAGAAAGAGATTGTTCTTGGCGGGATTTTGCGCAACCAACTCCTTCACCCTGGCTGCCAATATCTCCCTCTCGGAAATTGACGGTTTATCGGTTGACTGCGCGGCGCCGCTTCTCGCTTCGGCCTCATGCGTGGCGCCGCTTCTCGCTTTGGCCTCATGCGCGGGATCCGTCAGTTTTTCCCTTTCGGAACGCGACGCGGCCTCTCTGGCTTCGAGCTGGTCGCGCCATTTTTTGACAAAGTCAAGTTGTTGCGCCGTGTTGCTGGCATTGCCTATGGTGCTCTGATGGCCCATCAGCGTCGGCACGACCGAGGCCGCAAAAAAGCAAACCATTATGATCAGGAAAGAGGCGCCGGCCAAGCCGATCAGGCGCGCCACGCGCTTGGAATCGAACAAATAGCTGTAGATGATTAAGGCGAAGGCTATCATCAATATTGCGGTGAGAGTGGCTTTCTTCTGAAAGATCAGAATGCCGACGAACAGGCAGGCAACGGCGCAGCCTATGCCGACAATGCGGGCGATGCCCCCGTGCTTGATGCCGACAAGCAGCGCCACGATCGCCACCACCGGAATGAACTGATAGAGATTGGTGAACTCAAAGAAGGACAGTTTGGCGAAAAGGCTCCACCGAGCTTCCACGAGATCGGCATAATTTGCCCAGGTCCACAGCGAGTGCAATCCATCGGCTCGAACAAGACTGTAGGCTCCGAAATAGGCCAGCACTGCGAAGAGCAACACGGTGGACCAAAATGGCGGATCGTAGTCACGTTTCACCGGGAAGGTCTGGTCAAATCTCCTGCTGACCGCCTGAAAAGCGGCAAAGAAAGCGGCGAACATGATGGCGGGTGAGCCTATCGCGACAAGCCAGAACATCAGCATCTGCTCGTCATCGAGGTTCACGGGGAGCGTAATGCCGGAATGGTAGATGAAGACGCTGTAAAAGGGCTCCAACCGCGTAAACAGGACAATCGACCCAAAAATATCAATAAGGAGATATATCAATAGGAAAACAAACATCGGCAAGCCCTTGACCAAGGACTCGCTCATTCGATTTGTCATGTTTTCAAAAGCCATTCTTGTCTCTTCGGCAGCTACAAATCGACCTTTTCGATCCTGTCCTAGTGATTCTTACCTGATTCCGCGACAGTTGCGTTACAATCCTAGGATGTCACCTCATAAAGCGTCTTGACGATCAGCGCTACATGGTGGTCCCAAGTGTATTTCGCCAGCGCTTCCTTGCGGCTGGCGGCGCCGAGGCCGGGCCGCCAATCCGGATTCTCAAGGAGCAACTCGATGCCGCGCACGAGATCGGCGACGCTGCCCGGCTCGGTCATCAGAGCGACGGCGCCGGCAGGCAGGCTCTGCCCGCTGTCCAGCGTTGTAACGCGCGGGCTGCCGGCAAATATCTGACCGATTTGTGTAAGGTCGGAGGCGATGATTGGCCGAGCCATGGCCATGTATTCGAAAAGCTTTGTGGGAGAGCCAAAGAACGGGCTGCCATCGGCGTTGGCCACATGCGGCGATACGAAGACGTCTGAAGCAGCAAGGTGCAAAGGCGCCAGATGCTGCGGCACCAAGCCAGTCAGCGTGACATGCCCGGCGACCCCCTCGACCGACAGAATGCGTTGGACCTCTGCCATTTTGAGCCCGTCCCCGACGAGGAGGAAATGCGCCTTGGTCCGTTCAAGCAGATCCCGATGGCCTTGAACCAGGTTCACGATTGCCTGGGCGAACACGTCAACGCCGTGCCACATGCCGAAAGTCCCGATAAAGGTGATCACCGTCGCGTCCTCGGCGATGCCGTAACCCCGGCGCAAACCACGGATCTCTTCGATCGGGAAGCGGCCTGGATCGAAGACTTCCGGCTCGATGCAGTTGGGATAGCTGGCGATGCGGCGAGGCTCGACGCCGCGCTCGACCAGTTCGTCCCGCAACACGTCGGAGATCGTCACCACCACATGGGCGTGACGCAAGCACGCGTCTTCGGCCTTGAGGGCCAGGGCTCCCAGCTTGAGAGCGGCGCCCCAGTGCTTTTGCACCCACACTTCCGAGCCGTTGTACTCGATGACCAGGGGCACGCCGAAAGCGCGCGCGAGCTGCACGCCAACATAATTGCCCAGCGACAAGCGCTGATAGATGAAGGACAGCGGCTTGGATCCGAGGATCCGGCCCGCCTGTCGGCTGAAGCTCCGCTGGAAGCGATAGAGATTGACCTCGCTTGGCACACCATAGACCTGCGGCGGATCGATCTGAAAGAAAGCCGCCCTGTCGTTGACCATGACGGGCCGCTCCACTGCCAGCACGTTGAGACCTAGGCCGCGGCGCAGAAAGGCGTTGATCACGCCCGAAACGTGACCGACCGAGCCGCCTGCCTTGATGCCAAACCAGAGATTGGTCTTCAAATAGGCGACATCGCCGATCGCCGGCCTGGCGGTCTGCCGGTCCTGGCGCATGAGCCGTCCGAGCTCGAACCAGCACTTGAGCGCCGCCACCGCGCCCGCAACGGAGGCGAGCGCGGACCGGAACAACGAACCCAACGCGGCGAAGCGATGCAGTCGACGCCGCTGCAATCCTGGATCGATCACTTCGATGATGCGCGCATCGGCCGCGGCTGCGAGGGCACTCAGGAGCGGCAGCAGGGCACTGCTGTTGTCGTCCTCCAAAGGGATAATGAGGCGTTCCGCCCCAAGGTTTCGCAACTGGCGAAACATCTGGAATATGGACTTGCTGCGCAGTTCCGAGACCGTCAAGAACGTCAATGGCTGATCGAACAGGGCCTCGACACGCTTCCGATAGTCGCCCGAAAGGGGATAGGCAACCAGGGCGATGATCATGATGTTTCTCCAGGTTGAACGGATTTTCGGGCAACCATACCGGAAGAGCGATCATTTCGATCCTGGCTCATGGCCACGAGGACCATCAAAACCAGCAAAACGCCATAGGACATGGACAGCGCTCCGGCCGCGCCCACCGCTTGGTGGATCGGAATGAGATACCATGCAGCGCCGGCCATCGTCGCAGAGGCTCCGAACCAAGGCAGGAAAGTCCGCCAAGGCATGCCGCACGCCGCCATATATTGCGAGACGACGCTCGCCGCGCCCAGGAAAAGGCTGCCCGGCAACATAGCGTACACGACGGGCAGCGACGGTGCGAAATCCTGACCAAAGGCCAGACGAACAAACGGACCTGCAAGCAATGCTGCAACTATGCAGGAGAGCAACCCCAGCACGGTCACGAGCCTGGTGATGCGCAGCATCTCTCCATATCGCCCGGATTGCTGCCGGATGAAATGCGGAAAGACAACCAGCGAAATCGAGGTCGGCAGTATCGCCAGCGCGTCGCCAATTTGCACCGCAATGGAATAATAGCCGATCTCGGCATTGCCGGATGCGGCCTGGAGAATGAAAACATTAGCCCGGGCCACGCCATAGCCGATCAGAGTAATCAGAAAAGCGCGAAAGGAATAATTCAGTGACATCCTGAAGACATCCAGCCGCGGTCGCGGACTGAAGGCGCGTCTTCTGAGAAGCACGATTCCGGCGATAAGGCAAAACAGCAGACTGGCCAGGATCGATCCCGCCAGCAGGGTTTCCGGAGCGCCATTCAGCCACGCAGCGATGAGAATGGCTGGCACCACCGACAGGTTCGACCCGATTTGCAGCAGGTTGAAGGCGACCAGGCGTTGCATGCCGACCAGAAGATTGCTGAACAGCATGAAGAACAGGCTGCTGGTCCCAAGCAGCACGGCCAGGAGCATCAGCAGGTTGGGTGCCCGCTCCGGTCCGGTCACGATCGAGACAACGAGGCCGGCCACGATGAAGACCAGCAGCGAGAGCCAGGCGCTGTTGGCTGCCAGCGGACCGACATTGGATGGTTCGCGCGCAACGAAATAGGTGTTCGACGACGCAAAGCCAAGGCTGCCGAACTGGGTAACCAAGGTCGCCACCGTCAGGGCATAGAAATAAACTCCGCGCCCCTCGGGACCCAGAATGCGAGCGGTAATAATGGAGGTCGCAAGTCCGGCCACGAGGATAACGAGGCGCGTGAAGATGGTAAGCACCGCTTCACTGCCGATAGCACTGAACGATTTCGGCCAAAGCGACAGTCTCATCCCCCTAATCTCCCGGCACGAGGGCAAGTTGGAAGGGCCGAAGCGCGCCGGTTCTGCGCCAGACCAGGCGTTGCGTGGGGATGGCGATCCCGTATGAGGGAGAAACCCGGGCCGGTTCGATCTCGACAGTCCAATCCGCTTCGCCGTGCCAGCTGACAACGAAGGACTTGCCGCCCGCGGCAAGAAGCACCTTGCCCGGTGTGTCGATCCGCGCGTTGACGCCCACGGCAAGCAGCAGCGGTATCTCCACCGCATGCGGCGCGGATGACGGCGACAGGAACCGGTCTTCCATGGTCAGTCGGTGCGTCGCATGCTCGAGGCTGAGACGCCGGCGCACCCGGACCGGGGCAGCAAGACGCTCGTACCCGGAATGACTCCCCTCGAACACGTCTTCGGTGTTGCCCGGTCGCCATTCATGAACTTCCGGGACGGCATCATAGGTCAAATTCCATAAATTCTCAGGGCTGATGAAGCGGTTGATCTCCAGGCCGTCCAGCCGGGGGGTATTGTGGTAGGCGGTCGACCGGAACAGATTCCGGTCCACCGCCGAGGCTGTATAAAGATAGGCGCCGGCGTCAGTTATGAGATGGACATTTTCCAGGACTGCGTCAAAGGAGAGGCAATCATTGTGGCCGTGTCCACCGCGCCCGGCGAGCCCGATGGGTCCGCAATCGACAAATACATGGTCGCGGTCATTGGCCATGATATAATTGCCGCCCTGCGGGAAGGCCGCAGAGGTGCGCGGCCCGGGTCGTCGGCTGCTCATGGCCGCGGTCCGTTCAGGTCCGAACACAAAGAGCATCTCGGCCACGGGGCCGCCTCGATAGGCGACCGCCAAGGCCTCCGCGCCGAAGGTTTCCGCGATCAGGGCCACGAGATACCGATGGTCGTTGATCGGCTGCACGCCAAGCGGAAGCGTTCGCGCGTCATCGGCATCCCCCACGAGCGGCACCGTGCCATCGTCGCGCGCATAGGAAGCCGTGAATTCACCCATGGCGATGACGCGGCTGCGATAGTCTTCCGGTACAGGCAAACCCAGGGTGAGGCGAAAGATGGCCGGGAAGAGGAAAAGTTCGGCAACGAGGCGGTGGTAGGGCACCGACGCTTCGTAATCCACGCCATCGGGCGTCACTTGAAGCGGCAGTTCCTCCGAGAGTATTCGCCACCCGAGTTCGTGCCACCTTGGCGCATCCGTGCCCGCGCCGAAAAACAAGCCTGCGAAAACCAGTCCGGCAGCATCGGCGGTATAGTGATTGCCGTTCACCTCGGACTTTTCGAGGTTGCGTTCAACAAAGCGCCCATGGAGATAGAGGCTCGAAAGGAATTTTTCGCGAAACCCCGCATCCGCCCAGGCCGTGCTGTCATGAAGGGCGTGGAACATCCAGGTCCACGTCATGAGGCGCAGCGCCACATCCATGGTGCAGGACCAGTTGACGCTCATGGCATAGGGATTGGCGTCAATCCACTCCTCGATCACCGTCCGCACGCAGGTCGCGTATCGTTCGTCCCGATCCAGCAGATAGACCTGCGCCGCCGGCAACAGCCATTGCATGCGCGACAGTTCCCAGGGAAGCTTGACGTCGCTGGGCTTGTCGAGGTTGCTGTATTCGATGTCCTTGCAGAAACGTGGCGCCCAGCCGATGCCTGTCTTTATGTCCGTGTGCCAGTCGATCGGCGTGCCAAGCTGGACATCCACCGCTCCGAGCAGGGTGACCCGGCGCGCCAGCGCCGCTTCGGCCCTTTCGCGCAGCAGGGCAGCCTCGGCCTCCGGGAGATGTGCACGCCAGTTGATACCGCGTGGCAGTATGAAGGGCCTGGCGGCAAGATCGCGCCAGAGCTGATCCATGGATGAGGCCCCGAGTGCTGCCAGGAGTTGGCGCTCGCCGAAATTCCTCGCCAGGCGCGGCGCCGAAAACCGTTGTCCCTGCGCCGCTGCTTCATGCACAAGTCTTTGCCAGACAACACGCGGCGGCTTCCGGAGCGCGCGCCGCCCCAGATCAACAATGCGTGCGAGACGCTTCATCAGCGATCAATCCAGTAATCATACCAGGAAGCGACATTGAAGAGGGTCCAGATATAAAGACTGTTGTCTTCCTTGTTCGACTGGTGCGCCGCGATCATGCGTTCGATCTCGGCGCGCTTGAAGTACCCCTGATCCAGAAGATGCGAGCCAAGGATGACGTCGCGGGCGGTATCGCCGAAGCTGCCGCGCAACCACTCGCTCATGGGTGCCCCGAAGCCCTGCTTCTTGCGGTAGATAAGGTCGTGCGGCAGCAGATCCTCGACCGCCTTCTTCAGCAGGTATTTTGGCTCGTTGCCCTTGACCTTCCATTTCTGCGGAATGTCCATCGAGAATTCGACGAGTTTATGATCGAGGAACGGGACGCGGGCTTCAAGCGAACTTGTCATGGTGATCTTGTCGACGCGCATCAGCAGAAGTTCCGGCAGCCGCAGCCGGAACTCGTTGTAGATCATGCGCGTGAGTGGGTCCTGGCCGGGATGCGCCGCGTCGAATGGCTCGAGGAAGGACTTGATGACATTGAAGGTATCTGTCTCCTCGTAGGAGGACGGCAGAAGGCCGGTGGCGCGCATGTCGGGATCGACGTGACACGGCTTGAAGGCCCCGGCATTGACCAATTCCTGCTTCATGCTCTCCCAGAAGACGGTCGCGCCGCTCCAGAAATGCTCGCGATTGCGCGCGGCCCGGTCAATGATGTCCGCATAGACGCGCAAAGAAGGCCGCATCCTGGCGGCCAGGCCCGCGACCCCGGCCACGCCATGCTGGGCAAAGCCCGGCAAGATTGACCGGAACGGCTGCCAGTAGCGCCGGTAAAGATCGAGATAGCCCATATAGCCGGAGTAGCCGCAGAACTGTTCATCGGCGCCTTCGCCAACCTGGATCACGGTGACCCCGTTGTCCTTGGCAAGCTTGGAAACGAAGTGGAGCGGGATGCAGACCCAGTCCGCGATCGGCTCGTCCTGATGATGGACCAGCGTCTCGAGATAGCCGATCATGTCGGCTTCCTGGATCAGGATTTCGTGATGCTGCGTTTTGTACTGGTCGGCGATGCGCCGCGCATGGTCGAGTTCATTGAGATGCTGGTGGTCGCTGAAGCCGATGGTGAAGGTGCGCACCGGCCCGTTGCTGTGCTTGCTCATCAGCGCCACGTTGGTCGACGAATCGACGCCGCCGGAAAGGAAAACGCCGACCGGAACGTCGGACATCATGCGCTTGGCGACCGCATCCTCAAGCCGGGACCGGATGCCCGTCACATAAAAATCCTCCAGCGCCTTGTCGGACAGGTTGCTGGTTTCGGAAGGGTCGATGCCCGCGCCAGGCACGGCATCCCAATAGCGCCCCGACGTGATCTTGCCCTGCTCTACCTCGAGCCAATGACCGGCAGGCAGCTTCCAGATGCCTGCAAACATGGTTTGCGGCGCCGGAGATGTCAAAAAACTCAGGTAGTGATAGAGCGCCATCGGGTCGATCGCGCGGCCCACGGCAGGATGTTCAAGCAGCGACTTTATTTCCGAGGCGAAGACGAAGGTGCCATCGGCAACCGAAAAACACAGCGGCTTGACACCAATGCGGTCCCGCGCCAGCGACAATTTGTGCTTCTTTTCGTCCCAGATGGCGAAGGCATAGTCGCCCTCGATCCGGTTCAACAGCTCCGCCAAACCCCAGTGGCGGAATCCGTGCAGCAGCACTTCCGTATCGGAATGGTCGGTCATGAAGCTGATGCCGGCCTGGCGAAGTTCGGCGCGCAATATCGCGTGATTGTATATTTCGCCGTTGAAGGTCACGGTGAGGTCGCCGCCGTCATGCATCGGCTGGTTGGCGGCCTCACTGAGATCGATGATCGAAAGCCGCCGATGGCCAAGCGCGGTGCGCCCGTCCGCGGACATCCACGCCCCGCCGCCATCGGGACCGCGATGCCGCATCACATCGCGCATGCGCAGCAATACGTCCTGATCCACAGGCGCTGTATTCCTGTAGTTGAAAATTCCCGTTATGCCGCACATATCATCTTCCAATGGCTGCGGCGGTCGCCGTGTTTGACGCCGCCGATCAAGTCACGTTTTGCACTACGTCTTCGCAATCTGCGATTCGACGGCAAGGGCAGCACGACTGACTTCGAGCTGCTCCTTGAGCGATATCGGCCAGGTTGAGGGCGACTTCATGGCTGCTGCAAGAGCTTCCAGTTCCTCGAACTGTCCCTTCTGCGCGGACCCGGCCGACCAGCTCGCCTTCTTGAGGCCGGAAAACCGGACTGACTGATAGTCATCAAGCTCGGCCACCTTGCCGTCAGCGAAGACGTCCATCCTCTCCTTGGGATGAGACTTGTCGCCGAGCGCGGTGTAGGTGAGCGAACAGACCGATCCATCCTCGAAGCTTAGGACGGCGGTGAAATTGTCATTGCGCCGCCACTGATTGCCCTGGGGCTGTATGGCCCGCGCTGTCACGTCAACGATGGGGGCGCCGACAAGCGCCCTGAAAGTATCGTAGATGTGGCAAGCTTCGCCGATATTCCGCCCGCCGCCTTCTTCCGTATGGACCCAGTGGTCGGTGGGTATATAGCCCGCATTCATTCGGTAGGTTGCCATCAGCGGCGTCGACCGTTCGGCAAAGCCCTTCTGAATGGCGCGGATGGCCGGGGAAAACCGGCGATTGAAGCCGGTCATCAGGAGGGGGCCCTTGCCGGCAGGCAGTCCGTTGTAGAAGTTTTCGATCGCGGACAGTTCGTCTTCGGTGAGGGCCAGCGGCTTCTCGACGAATACGCTCTTTCCCGCTTCCAGCGCCTTGAGCACCATGGGAGCATGGAGATTATGGCGCGTGGCGATGATAACGAGGTCGATATCGCCATCGGATAGCAGCTCGTCGTAGTCAGTCGTCGCGAAATTGGCCTCGTACTGAGTCGCAATGGCCTTGGCGTTTGACCCGGTCCGGCTCATCACGGCGCGAAGCCGGAAATGCTCGCGGAGTTTGACCATGTTGGGCAGGTGCATGCCTTGCGCGAATCCGCCGGCGCCGGCGAGGCCGACATTGATGGTGTCGCGGCTGACAGGAGTCGACCGCAATTCGACGCGACGGGTGACCGGCGCCTCTTCGTCGTATTTGAGCAGGACGATGAGTTCGTTGCGCTCTTTGTTCTTGAGCGCTGAATAGGCAGCGTCGGCCTGGTCCACCGGGAAAGGTTCGGCGATCAACCCTTCAAGGTTTATCGCACCGCTAGCTATCAGATCGAGATAGGCCGCCATGTTGCGGTTCTCGGTCCAGCGCACGAAGGCGATGGGGTAGTCCTGGCCGCCTTCTTCATAAGCGGGATCATAGCGGCCCGGGCCATAGGAGGTCGACACCAGGAAATCGAGTTCCTTGGCGTATATGTCCGAGCGCTTGAGGCCCAAGCCGACATCACCCACCAGGATGGCCCGGCCTTTCTTGCGGCAGGCCTGGAAAGCCTGACTGATGACCTCGTCGCTCGGCGTCGCGGCCGTGACAATGACGGCGTCGGCGCCGTAGCCATCGGTCAGGCGCCGCACCTGGGCAACATAATCCTGATCGGTTGGATCGATGGTGCGCCAGATCCCCTTGTCGCGGGCCAGCTTGAGCCTGTCCTGGGCAATATCGGTGCCGATGACGCGGCAGCCGTTGGCGGTCAGCATCTGCGCCGTCATTTGCCCCAGAACGCCGAGGCCGACGACGACGACAGTTTCGCCAAGGGTGGGAGCGGCACGGCGCACGCCCTGCAGCGCAATGGCGCCGAGCGTTACGGTGGAGGCATGCTCGCTGCTGACCTGGTCAGGAATGCGGACGGCCAGGTTGACCGGCACATCGATCAGTTCGGCATGGTTGGCGATGCCCGCGCCGGCGCAGGCGACGCGGTCGCCGACCGAAAACCCCTCGACCCGCGAGCCCAAGGCAATGATCCGGCCGGCAGCGGAATAGCCCGTGGGGCTCCCCGCCGAGAGCTTGCCGCGAACGCGGTCCATGGTGCGCTTGACACCCTGGTCGCGCATCATCTCCAAAACCCGCGCCACGTTTTCAGGCTGTTTCAGCGCGCGCCGATAAAGCGGCATGCCGGACATCGAAACGCCGGAGAGTTCCGTCCCGGCGCTGATGCACGAATACTCGACCCGCACCAGGATGTTCCTGTCTCCAACATGCGGAGCCGGCACGTTTTCGACAATAACGCCGCCGCCCTTGATTAAAACCTGTTTCAACGCCACGCCCCGCAAGTGTCAATGATGTGCTTGCCTTCAAGCAGGGTGCGATCAATCGAAAGAAACGGCTTGTGTTTGACGAAAACCACGACAATGTCGGCAGCCCTGACGGCCTCGTCGACACCGACAAAGCGTAGCCGATCATAACCCTGCAACGACTTGGGCAATTCATCGACATAGGGCTCGACGACCAGCAGTTCGCCGAGGTCGATATCGGCGAGGCGCTTGACAATATCAAGCGAGGGGCTTTCCCGCAGATCATCGATATCTGCCTTGAACGCAAGACCCAGGCAGGCAATACGCGGCTGAGCAAAACCCTTGGCGGCGTCGACAATTTTTTCGATCACGTGATGCGGCTTGTAGTCGTTCACCTCGCGGGCAGTACGGATCAGCCGCGCTTGATCGGGAGCCGAATGGACAATGAACCAGGGATCGACCGCGATGCAATGGCCGCCAACGCCGGGGCCGGGCTGAAGGATGTTGACGCGCGGATGCCGGTTGGCGAGCGTGATCAGTTCCCATACATCGATGCCGAAGCGCTCCGCAATCACCGACAATTCGTTGGCGAAGGCGATATTGACGTCGCGGAAGGAGTTCTCCACCAGTTTGCAGAGTTCGGCTGTGCGAGCGTCCGTCTGCAGGCATTCGCCGGTCACGAAAATCTTATAGAGCGCGACGGCCATCTGCGTGGCCTTCACGCTGAGGCCGCCAATCACCCGGTCATTTTCCACCAGTTCGCGCATGACATGACCCGGCAGAACGCGCTCCGGGCAATGGGCAATGTGGATGTCGGCTTCGTCGCCGGCCTGGTGCGAGAAAGTCAGGTCGCTGCGGGCAGCGGCCATCCATTCCGCCATCTGCTCCGTCGCACCGACCGGCGATGTCGATTCGAGGACAACGAGATTGCCGGGCTGGAGCACCGGCGCGACGGTATTGGCGACCGCCTCGATATAGCTCAGGTCGGGGACATGAGCGTCCTTGAATGGCGTCGGCACCGCGATGAGGAAGGCATCGGCCGGCTGCGGTGTCGTGGTCGCGCTCAGCTTCCCGGTCGTCACCGCGGCATGCACCACCATATCAAGATCGGGCTCCACGATGGTCACCGCACCCTTGTTGAGGGCATCGACCACGCGCTGATTGACATCCACCCCAATGACTTGAATTCCGCGGGAGGCCAGCACGGCCGCCGTTGGCAAACCTATGTAGCCGAGCCCGACAACACTTACTTTTTCAAACTTCATGACGGCTTTCCAAGTGTTCGACGATCTTCCGGCTGGCAGTTCCGTCGCCGTATGGATTGTGCGCCCGGCTGAAAGCGCGATAGGCTTCCGCGTCTTCGAGAAGACGCACCGTTTCGTCGACAATCGTACGGTGGTTCGTCCCCACCAACAACACAGTCCCAGCCTCGACCGCCTCCGGGCGTTCAGTCGTTTCGCGCATAACAAGAACAGGTTTGCCCAGAGAAGGACCCTCTTCTTGTATTCCACCAGAGTCGGTCAGGATGATATGGGCTTTCTTCATGAGCGCCACGAATGGCAAATAGTTCATCGGCTCGACCAAACGAATCGCCGGTTTCGCGCCCAAGAGCCGATTGACAGGCTCGCGGACCTGCGGATTGAGATGAACTGGATAGATGATTTCGATATCGTCACGATCAGCCAATTCGGCGATCGCATTGCACATCCGCTCGAACCCGGCACCGAAGCTCTCGCGACGATGGCCAGTGATCAGAACGAGCCGCTTGCCGGGATCGATTTGCGGCATTTCCCGCGCAACGTCGGCGGCCAGCGCCGGGTCATTGTCGAGGCGGGCGCTGGACCACAGCAGCGCATCAACCACGGTGTTTCCGGTGACCAGAATGTCGTCCGGATTGACTGCCTCAGCCAGGAGGTTCTGCCTTGCACTCTCGGTCGGCGCGAAATGCAGGTCGCAGACAGCCGTGGCGACTTTGCGATTGATTTCCTCAGGCCAAGGGGAATAGCGATCACCCGTCCTGAGCCCAGCTTCCACGTGGCCGACAGGAATGCGCTCGTAATAGGCGGCCAGCGCCACCGCTAGCGTGGTGGTGGTGTCACCATGGACGAGCACACGGTCAGGCTTGACCTCCCGGAGCACGCCTCGCATCCCCCTGAGCACCTTCTCGGTAACATCAAACAGGTCTTGTCCGGGCTGCATTATGTCGAGGTCGAAGTCAGCCTTTATGCCGAAGACGCTATTGACTTGATCCAGCATGGCACGGTGCTGCGCAGTTATGCACACAACACTTTTGATAACTGAGGATTTTTCCAGCTCCATAACCACTGGAGCCATTTTGATCGCCTCTGGCCTTGTTCCAAATACGGAAAGTATCGTTTGGGCCAATTTAGCGTCCTGTAGCAAATAATCACGGATTGATCAGGCGGCGTATATATGGTGTCCAAAGATACGTCAATTCTGCGGCCTGCCTTTGAACCCACGCGACGCGCCCCGCCAAGTTCGACCATTCATGGCTTGAATTTTCCTATTATGATCCCCTGACCGGGAGAAGAAGAGTTCCATGAAGGCATCGAAGTTCAGCGAGGCGCATATTGCGTTCGTTTTGTAGCGGGCTGATGACGCCGCGGCGGTTGCCGAGGCCGCAAGGTCGGCGTGAGCCAGGCGACGTTATACAGTTGGCGCAAGAAGTGCTCCGGCCTGATGCCATCGGAGATGATGCGCCTGCGACAATTATGGGGTTCGTATCATGGCTCATGCGTCTTAGCTGGTTGCAACCAACAAGGTTTTGTGTGTTTTGTGCATATACTTCCTTGATCGGAGAACCTCCATGAATGCCAGCAATGAAGCCGCACGCGGAACGTGGGAGAGAAAAGCGGTCGGTCAGGATCGGGCGAATGGTGCTGTGGCCGGAAGTCCCGAGTATTTCGAGCGCATCCGCGCCTATCGCTACGGATATGAAACCCCCTTCATAATTGAGACTTTCAGATACTCCACCATGAAAGGAAAACGCGTACTCGAGATAGGGGTTGGAAATGGCATCGATGCCGTCGAGATGATGCGTCACGGCGCAATTTACACAGGCCTCGATATCACTCGCAATCATCTCGAATTGACGAGGCAGAACATTGACAACAATGGCCTTTCAGATCAGTTGGCGGGTTTGATCGAAGGCGACCTCATGGACACTGATATCCCCGACCGCTTTGATGTAATCTATTCATTCGGCGTTCTTCATCACATCACACACGAGAGCGACTATCTGACGAAGCTAAAGTCCTTGCTCTCCCAAGATGGCGAACTGCGCATTGCGGTCTACTCAAAATACAGCTTTTTCAATGCCTATATGATCGTAACATGGTTCTTACGGGCGCGCGGACGGTCTCTCGATGACTGGCGTTCGCAGACCGCGGAACATTCCGAGCCCGGCAATCCGGTTACCATCAAAATACGTTCACGCAAGGACGTGCAGAAGACACTGGAAAAGTCCGGCTTTCGCGTTGTCCGTTACGAAAAACGTGGCTTTGTTCAGAATTACATTCCGGTCGTTGGCAAGCACCTCAAACCAAATGGTCCGGTTCTCACAGCCTTAGCCAAAGCATTGGGTTGGTATCATTGTTTTACGTGCAGCCATTTATCTGAGAATAAATAGGATATGTATTTTCTAATTTTGCAAATTCAGAAAATTCAATTCACCCGTTTTCCTCCCGCCAACCCGCCCGTTCCCCGGATGTGGGCACTCGACACCGCGGGGATTAAACGGTAGACGCATCGCGAAGTTCAGCCATTTCCATGGGGACTTGTCAGGTGGTCAACGGCTCGGGGTGGCCTCTCGTCTTACCACTAGTGCGGATGGCTTCATGTATTTAAACAGAACTCGTTCTGCTCGCCCTGGGACAACGGACTGGCTGCTTCCCTGTTTGACGGCAATGGTCCTTGTCGGGATCGGGGCATGGCAACAATTCGGATTCTCCCTGGACGTGGGCGAATTGGCCTTCTTCAAGAATGCCTATGATGAAGACACCTATACGCTTTTTACCGTAATCATGGAGGAGCAAAGGCTCGACCGGCTCCTTTCGGCAACGCTGATCCGTCTATTCAAGGCTTGGACGGGCGAGTACGATCTGGCTTTCATTCTCGCCGATACCCTGTTGCCGGCAACGGCGTTCCTGTCATGCTGGTATCTGACGGGACGGCTTTTCCGAAGCGCGGAACTGCGGACATTCTGGGCGCTCGCGATTCTGTTTTCCCCGGATCTGTTTTCCCTGGGGAGCGCTGCCTCCCCAACCGCGAGCCTGTTTACCCTCTCGTCTTTCAAGGCGCTCTTTGGCGGGATGGGGTCGGTACTGGTGCCGCCCATCGAGACATCCTATCTCAATATCTTCAGGACATTCGAGCCGCAGATCGCCTATGTCGTCGGGTTCTTGTTCCTGGGTCTGCTTCTGCGGCTTTTTTTCAGCCGTTCCGGCAAACCGCGTTGGAGGGAACTGTTTCTACTAGGCCTGGTTCAGTGTTTTGTGCTGATGATCTATTCGATCGTCGGCTATCCGCTCATTGCGCTTGAGTTTTATGTCGCCCTGATCCTGTTCGTAGCGGGAGCGCGCAAGGTGGCGTTCGTGCTCCTGGCCTATTTCCTGATTTCGCTTGTGGTTGTGAGTGTTGCCGCATCCCGGTTGCTCGATGGCCAAAGCCTGGTCATCGCCAGCCGGCTGCCGAGCATCGGCACATCGACGGTTGGTTCGTTCGCCTTGTGCCTTGTCATTTTCACCCTTCTCGCCAGACGCCGATTCGCCGACAGCAGTCTCTGGCTTTCGCTCGGTGTCACCGGCCTACCCGTTCTCCTCATGAACCAGCAGATCATCACCGGTTTGATGGTCAGCACCAAGGATTGGGAGCGCTACATCAATCATCCCCTGCTGGTTATCGGCGCCGCGATCTTCTGTTCGGCGCTGCCGAAAACGGAAAACTGGGTGGAGCCCAAAGCCGCGCGAATTTTTGCCGCGGGCTTGATATCCCTCAGTGTCGGGATCTTGCTGTTCTCCATTCAGGGAACCTGGCAGACCCGGGATTACTGGGCCTCCATCAATGAAAAGAGCCTGGCCATGACGCGGACGATCGAACTGGTCTCCCAGCGCTCGAATGGGGAGGTGATCCTGGTTCTTGACGAAGTATCATTGGCTCCGCTGATTGCGGTCCGCAGCGGCAGAGACCAGACCTTTCTTGTCGACTACACAACCAATTTCACCGATCCGATTCCGTCGTCCACGGCCGCCGATTACAAGGTCTCCGACAACGGATTCAACATGTTCGAATATTGGCGCCTCGCGGCGAAATCGCCCGATGTGGTTGAGACCCTGTTGCGAACAGAAGCCCAGTCGCGGGCCGGGTTCTACTCCGGTTTCTTTTTCAATCTGTGCGATTACTGGTATCCCTGTTCGGACAATAGAACGGTCAAGGTCGAGCTCATTCAATCTCTTATCGGGATTGTCGTGGAAGCCTATGAAGCATATCTCGGCGAGCATCGCTCGCGCTCCAATCGCAATTACCTGCTGGTCACCACGGATCCGACCCGAGGCACATTTGACCGGCACTTCCAGCCGGATGCCGTTGCCTCAGCGCGCGCCGGCAGCGTAACGGCCTATGCGTTCGAGCAGGTTCTCGAATAGGCGTCTGTCGCCGTGTTTCCCGGCTGCCTGTCAGGAAGATCCTGCCAGCGCTGGTATGTGGTTTCTCGATGATTGGCCACAATTGAAAAGCAGGTCAACGATGGACACCGCGGGTTCGAAGCCGCCGTGTATCTGCGGATAGGGCCGCAGCGCTGCATAGGAAAACCATTCGACGGTGACATGCGCGTCGGAAAAAGCCTCTTCATCCAGATAAGCGCGCGCCGCCGGCCCGGAGACATAGGTGGAGCATTCGACGGCCTTGCACAGATCGACGAGCCGTTGTGTCTTGCCGTCTCCGGTTTCGTAGTCCCATGACCAGCTGATGGACGTCTTGATTCCAAGATAGCCGCAGATGACGGCGATAAGGGAGGCGTTGATCCGTGAGAGATTCGTCTCGCGGGACTGATAGCAGGGCTTGAGCAGCGCCGAGATTTCGTCGAAATGGGGCGCCTTGCGGTAAGTCTCTTCCAGCCGATTCCAATGGTCTGTTGCCCAATCCGCGTCGGAGGCCTCAACCTCGCAGATGTTTCGCCGTATGCGGTTTTTCTTCGGGACCGGGATGGTCAGCCACTTGGTCCCGGAGGGCGTCCGGATCATGTTGCGGTTTCGCCAGTCGCCGTGGCTGAACTGCACGTCATCATAGAAAATAAATTCATCGACCGAGGCAATCAGATCAAAATAGCCGCGCCAGGGAATATAGGCCGACTGGAGAATTGCGGCTTTTTTCATCGGACTTCCTAAAGGGCCAGCACTTGGCGTGAACCGGCAGTCATACCATTGTGAGCCAGGCCTGCTGCCAGCTCGGCCATCTTGGCAAATCAGCGGCCGGTCGGCCCTTCCCACCACCACCGGTTCTGAAGATACCAGGTCACGGTGTGGGCCAGACCGGTGTCAAAATCGTGCCGGGGAGACCACCCCAGTTCCGACATCAGCTTGGAGGCGTCGATGGCATATCTGAGATCGTGCCCCGGGCGATCGGCGATAAACGTGATCAGGGTCCGGTAGCTCTTCCCCTTCATCGGCTGCAACTCGTCAAGTAGATCGCAGATGCCTTCGACGACTCGCAGATTGTTGCGTTCATTGCCGCCGCCGACATTGTAGCGCTCGCCGGGCCTGCCATTCCACAAAATGAGATCCAGCGCCGCAACATGATCATCGACATGAAGCCAGTCGCGAATATTGGCGCCCTTGCCGTAGACCGGAAGCGACTTGTGGCCCAGGGCTCTGGTGATCATGTGCGGGATTAGTTTCTCGACGTTCTGGAACGGCCCGTAATTATTGGAACAATTGGAGATGAGAACCGGCAACCCATAGGTGCGATGCCAGCTCGAGACCATAAAATCGCTTGCCGCCTTGGAGGCGGAGTAGGGAGACGAGGGATTGTAGGGCGTTGTTTCGTGGAACAGGCTGCCGTCGTCCTCCAGGTCGCCGTAGACCTCGTCGGTGGACACATGCAGAAACCTGAAGTCCGGACTGGACCCGCAGGACCGCCAGTGGTCGACCGCGGCGTTCAGCAGATTGACGGTTCCGACAACGTTGGTCTGCACGAACACATCGGCATCGGCTATCGAGCGATCCACATGGCTTTCCGCGGCCAGGTGCAGCACCGCATCGGGTTTGAAATCATCAAGGATTGCGAGGATTTGAGCGCGATTGCAGATATCGGCCTGCTCGAAACGATAATTCGGCATGTTCTCGATTGTGCGCAGATTGTCCGTGTTGGCCGCGTAGGTCAGCTTGTCGATGTTGCAAACCATGTGGCCTGCCCCGACGAAATTCCGGCAGGCAGATGATCCGATGAAGCCGGAGCCTCCGGTGACAATCAGCCGCTTTGGTCCTGCGTCGGTGCTCATGCCGCAATCTCGCGCAACACATCGACAACCGCCGCGCTGACGAAATCCACGGTTTGTGGGGCGATGTCGGAATGCATGGGCAATCGCACCAGTCGGGCAGCCGCATCCTCGGTGATTGGACATCCGTCCGGGGTCTTGCAGAATTTTCGTCCGGCGGGAGATGAGTGAAGCGGGACATAATGAAACGTGCACTGTATGCCGCGAGCCTTCATGGCCTCGAGGAAGCCTGGTCGCAGCTCGGCCCGTGGCAGCAGGATATGGAAAATGTGACCGTTCGGAACAGCCTCCGCCGAGATCTCATCTGGTAGTTCCAGCCCCCGGTCGGTGGCGGCCTGCAGGTTTGATCTGTACCGCTTCCAGGCAGAAAGCCGAGACGCCGTGACGTTTCCGATTGCGCCAATCTGGCAGGAAAGAAACGCGGCCACGAGCTCCGATGGCAGATAGGACGATCCGACGTCGACCCAGCTGTACTTGTCGGTGCGACCCTGCAGGAAACTGCGCCGATTGGTGCCTTTTTCGCGCAGCACCGCCGCCCGGCCTTCATAGGCAGGATCGTTTACAAGAAGGGCTCCGCCTTCGCCCGAGACAATATTCTTGGTCTCATGGAAACTGAGGGCCGAAAGCTGGGAATGGGTTCCTGCCGGCTTGCCCTTGTAGGTCGACCCCAGTGACTGTGCCGCGTCTTCGACCACGACTATTCCCCGTGACGCTGCAATGGCGTTGATTGCGTCCATATCGGCCGGCCGGCCGGCATAATGGACGACCACGATGGCCTTTGTCCGAGGGGAGATCAGGGGCTCTATCTTTCCGGCGTCAATATTCATTGTCCCGGACTCGACATCGACGAAAACGGGGGTGGCGCCGCGCAACACAACGGCATTTGCGGTCGATGTGAACGTGAAAGAGGGCATGATGACTTCATCGCCCGGTCCGAGGTCGAGCAGCAAGGCCGCCATTTCCAGAGCGGCCGTGCAGGAATGCGTCAAAAACGCCTTGCTGCAGCCAAAGAGCCGTTCCAGTTCATTCTCGCACAATCCGGTGTAATGGCCATCACCGCTCAAATCACGGCGGGCAATCGCGTCGGCGATTGCCTCCAGTTCCAGACCGGTGACGAATGGCTTGTTGAAGGGGACCTCAACCATACTGGCGCACCTGGTTCACCAGTTCCACCAGCGCCGCGCCATAGGACGACTGCCCTTGCCGCTCGGCAAGCGCCGACAGCTGTTCGAGATCGATCAATCCATGCCGGAACGCCAGTTCTTCGGGGGACGACACCAGCAATCCCTGACGGTCCTGCAGGGTCTTTACGAATTCACCGGCCTGATGAAGGCTTTCATGCGTGCCGGCATCGAGCCAGGCAAAGCCGCGGTAAAGCGTTTCCACGCTCAAATTGTCTGTTTCAAGATATCTTTGGAGTATCGACACGATCTCGATCTCGCCGCGCTTGGAGGGAACCACCTCGTCGGCATAGTCGCAAGCCCGGCCATCGAGAAAATAGAGACCCGTGATGGCCCAGCGCGAGCGCGGTTTCTCGGGCTTTTCCTCGATCGACAACGGACGGTGGTCTGGGTCGAGCTCGACGACGCCAAAGCGCGATGGATCGCGAACAAGACTGGTGAAGATCGTGGCGCCCGGGTTTCCCGCCGCATGATCGAGCAGGTTCTTGAGCCCATGGCCGAAAAAAATGTTGTCGCCCAGGATCAGGACACTCGGCGCGCCATTGAGGAAAGCGCGCCCGATGCGGTAGGCGTCGGCCAAACCGCGCGGCTGGTCCTGCACCGCATAGGAAAAACTCATGCCCCACTGCGAGCCATCGCCCAGCAACCGGATGAAGGCATTGCGGTCTTCCGGGGTCGTGATGAACAGCACCTCGCGGACGCCGGACATGATCAGGGTCGCAATCGGATAGTAGATGAGCGGCTTGTCGAAGACCGGGAGCAACTGCTTGGACACGCCGAGCGTGAGTGGAAAAAGACGGCTCCCCGAGCCTCCCGCAAGGACAATGCCCTTGCGGGGTTGCTTGTTGCGGCCATCTTTTGACATGCTCATCTTAAACTACCCAATTCCAACCCAGAACCATTCAATGCCAGACCGTAAGGCGCATGCAGTCAAGCTCGCTGCGTGCCGATGCCGCTTCCACACCATTGCACATGACGGTGCGTGGAAGATCGCGTTAAAGCTTGTATAGGCAAACGGGACCGGCAGACAACTTCGATATTCCAGGATTAGGAAGAACGGATCTGGAGACTCGCGTGACGGCAAGCAGATCCCGGCAAGGCAGGCAAGCTGGAGACTTTTGAATTGGCCGAGGCTTGATAACAATCACCTATCCGCCTACAAAATTCGCCATTAAGATGGTCGCCGATCGGATCGATCTGCGAGGGCGCCGATACAAGTTTTCCCAACCCTGCTTATTGCACTTTAACGGTGAGCAGATGCGGCTCCTTTTTGAAGTTTCTTGGCCGACGGGTGGAAACGGGTTACACACGTGGCTTATGGCGAACATGAACTGGAAGCGAGCTGTTCCCCGCTGCCCGTGGCATGGTCGGCAAACTTCCATGCTATGGGACTTCACATCGAATCAGGCTCCTAGATCCAATCGTGCACCAAACTCCGATACTTGGTAAAATATGCAATAGCGGGCCAGAGGCCGCCGAAAAGTCGAGGTTCGTGGATTGAAAAAACTATCGGTGGTGGCCACACTTTATAATTCTTCCGCCTATGTCGACGAATTTTGCCAGCGCGCGTCCAATGCAGCCCGCCAGTTGGCAGACGATGACTTCGAGATCATTCTGGTCAATGACGGGTCGCCAGACGACAGTCTGCCACGGGCGGTCCAGCTGGCCGAGACCGATCCTCATATTGTAGTTGTTGATCTCTCCAGGAACTTTGGCCACCATAAAGCAATGATGACCGGCTTGATGCACGCGACTGGCGATCACGTGTTCCTCATCGACAGTGACCTGGAGGAAGATCCGGAATGGATGATACCATTCTCGTTGAAGATGCTCGAAGAGCACAGTGATGTTGTGTACGGGATCCAGGGGCCACGAAAAGGCGGGTGGTTCGAGCGCATTTCTGGCGCTGCCTTCTATAAGCTTTTCCGATTTTTGAGCAAAGTCGACGTGCCAGCCAATCTTACAGTCGCCCGACTTATGACACGAAGATACGTGGGCTCCCTGACGAGACACCAGGAGACAGAGGTCTTTTTGGCGGGCCTTTGGGCAATAACCGGTTATCGGCAAACACCGTTCACGGTGGCCAAGCGCAGCTCAAGCCCCTCCACATACACCTTCCGCAAAAAGATTTCACAGCTCATCAATTCGATAACGTCGTTCAGCAATGCGCCTCTCAAAGGTATATTTTATAGTGGTTGCGCCATCTTGGGGGCATCAGGACTGTTCAGCGCATATCTCGTCTTCAACTGGGTTTTCTTTGCGAAACCGCCCAGTGGCTATACCTCGCTGATGGTCTCGATCTGGATCCTGGGCGGATTGATCGTGGCCTACCTGGGCATCATTGGAATGTATCTGTCAAAAATATATTCTGAAACCAAACGTCGGCCATATTCGATTGTGCGGGGCGTTTTCAGTAACGGGTCCTGGCGCGATTCCGGAGGAAACTTGGACCCATGAAAAAAGTCATCGTTTTTGGAGCGTCCGACGCGGCCCAACTGGCGCACTACTATTTCACCAATGATACCGACCACCAGGTTGTCGCATTCACCGTAGATGCCGAATTCATGCCCGAGGATCGCATTTTCTGCGGATTGCCGGTGGTTCCATTCGAGACTGTATCTGAGGAATTTCCTCCTGGATCCCACCTTATGTTCGTAGCGCTGGGGTACTCCAGATTAAACCAGATGCGGAAGGAAAAATATTTCGACGCCAAGCAATTGGGTTATTCATGTGCCAGCTACATAAGTTCCAAGGCTGCGATCCTGAATGATGGTGACATCGGCGAAAATTGTTTCATCCTGGAAAACAACACGATTCAGCCCTTCGTCTCGATCGGCAACAATGTGACGCTGTGGAGCGGAAATCACATCGGACACCACAGCCGAATTGATGATCATTGTTTCCTGGCATCCCATATCGTCGTATCGGGAAGGGTGACGATCGGAGAGGCTTGCTTTATTGGCGTCAATTCCACGCTCCGCGATCATGTAACGGTCGGAGCGAATTGCATCCTCGGAGCGGGTGTCCTGCTGCTTTCGGATGCGGCCCCGTCCGGGGTCTATGTGGGGACGGAAACCGAGCGTTCGCGTGTCCCGAGCCATAGGATGCGCTCTATCTAGTCGCGGCATTCACTTGCCATCAAACCATGGATCGATCGAAGGGATACCCCATGAAATGGCGGAAGCTTGGTTGGGTGTTTTGCGCCGACAAGGAGAGCGATTGGCTATATTCGCATGCGATGATTCCCATTGCCCGGCAGATGGATGGCGATTTGTTTCGCATCTATTTTTCCTCGCGGGATAAATGGAACCGCGGTCATGGCGGCTATGTGGAAATAGATATGAAGTCGCCCACCAAGGTGCTGCGGGTGAATGAGACGCCGGTCCTGGCCCCAGGGGAGCTTGGTTGTTTTGACGACAGCGGTGCTTTGCCGAATTCCATTGTGACGGTCGGCGATCGGACATTGCTGTACTATACCGGCATCAATCTCGGTGTGACCGTCAAGATCAGGAATTCGATTGGTCTGGCCGAGTGGAACGACTCAACACAGCTGTTTGAGCGGCGTTTCCTCGGCCCTGTCATCGACCGCACACGGAATTTTCCGCACTTCGTCGCGACCCCCGAGGTGATGTACGAGAACGGCCGCTTCCGGGCCTGGTTTACCTCGTGCATCGGATGGAAGAAGGAGGCTGACGAACCCAAGCATTTCTATCATCTGGAATATGCCGAATCCGCGGACGGCGTCGAATGGGAACGCAACGGAACGGTTGCCATCGGCCTCCAGGACCAGTTCGAATATGCCATTGGAGTGCCGCGGGTCTTGCGGGATAGCGAGGGCTACAAGATGTGGTTTTGTTCGCGCGCCACCCGGGACATCAGCACCTACCGCATTCGCTATGCGACTTCGCCTGATGGAATTGGATGGGATCGGCATGACAGCGAAGTGGGCATCGATGTCTCTGACTCGGGCTGGGATTCCGAGATGATCTGCTATCCGTTCGTCTTTGATCATGCGGGCGAGCGATACATGCTTTACAATGGGAATGGGTATGGAAAAACCGGCTTCGGCATAGCAATGCTCATTGATGAATAGGTATTGAGCCGCACGCTTCTGTTTCGGAGCAAAGCGATTGCTCCCGGTTTGTGTCAACAGTCGATATCCGTGTCCGCTACACACCAATTGAGAGTGTCAGGATTCCGCCGACAATCAGCATATTTCCAAGCAATGCTATCCACGTGAATTGCTCCCCCAAAACCAGAATGGATCCGATAAAGATAAGCGGGTAGGACAAAGCGGTGACGGGAAATGCCACCGACAGTGGCAGCCTGGATATTCCCGCATACCAACTCAGCGCAGCAGCTATCATGCTGACCAAGGCTGCCCAGAGGCGCCAATCTTTCAGGAGAATGAGCAAATATCCCGGCCAATGAATCGGAACGAGGGGGACTTCTCCATGAATGTTCAGGCGGCTTTTCACGATCAGCTGGGTGACGGTCAGAAGGCTGACTGACAACAGGATCAATGATATATCCGCAATTCTGGAGCTCATTTCACGACTTTCAGAAACCGGCTGCCACCAATATAAGGTGGCCCTCCGCGCACACGGAAATAGGTAGAGCTGCTGGAATAGAGCAACACCACATCAGGGGCAACCGCAATGATGATCGGCCCTCGCCACCTCCTCAGCCGCTCGGCCATCTGCAAGGGATTTGCGAAGCTGGTAGCGAAGTAAGATACAAGGGGTCGGGTCGCACGCGAATATCTGAAAATAAAATCGAAGGACCGGGTGTTGGATATCGGGTGCGGTCCCGGGACAATTATCGAGCACCTCCCCGAGGATATTGACTATCACGGCTACGATATGGAGCCGCGCTATATCGAAGATGCAAAAGCCCGCTACGGGTCGCGTGGGAAATTCGCGGTCAAGATGGTCTCCAAAGAATCCGATGACACCAATGGTTTTTTGATGTGGCGATAGCGACTGGCGTGCTTCATCATTGGCGGATACCGAGCGCGACACCTTGTTTGCCGGGGCGGCGAAGGTGCTGAAGCCGGGAGGGCGGTTGGTCACTTTGGACGGTGTGTATCAGGCTGGGCAGAATCCAATTGCCCGATTGCTGCTCAAGATGGACCGGGGCCGTTATGTCCGGCAGCGGTCGGCCTATATCGACCTCGCACGCAAGCACTTCAAGTCGGTTGAGACGACAATCCTGAACGACCTGATTGCTGTTTCCTACACCCACATCATCATGGAGATGAAGGATCAGCGATAGGCCAGGGACCTAGGCGGCCTTCCGGAAAACGCCCAAAAGGGACGTTCCCCATGGGAATGCCAGTTTGTGGCCGATTGGCGTCTCCGCCGAAAAGGCTGCGCCCAGCAGGAAATTGACGATCGGATGCGGAACCCGGCTCATTTTGTTTTGAATCGCGAGCTTTTCGTCCTCGCTCAGGTTGGATGGAGCGCTTTTCAAACGGGACAACCAATAGAGCGGGCTCAGGAAAAACATGAAATAACGTGCATCGACAAGTTCCAACCCGGTCGCTGATGCCAGTTTCGAAAAGTCCGATTTGGAGTAGCGGCGTTGGTGCTCCGACAACTCATCGCTGAAGCTCCAGAACGCTTGCAATGCCGGTACAGTCACGAACAAGCGTCCGCCTGGCTTGAGTGCATGCGCGACCTGCTTCAGCGCCCCGAGATCATCGGGGATATGCTCGATGACATCGAGAAGAAATACGGTGTCCCAGCGCGCGTTCCATTCAAGGTTCAGCAGATCTATGTGATACCGATCCGTAGCATCCGCTATCACATCCTCGGCTGCCTGCAAGGCCAGCAGCGAAGAGTCGGCAAGTGAAAGCTCGGCAAAAAGGGAGGGGTCTTTGTCTAACAGGTAGCGAACCCATCCGCCACATCCTCCGCCCATGTCCACTGCGGTTAGCCCGGGGTTCCTGTCAATATGTTGTTGCACGGATCGGAGAAGAAACCGGTGCCTCCCAATATACCAAAAATGATCGGCTTGCATTCGTTTCAGGATTTCAAATCCCGATTCCGCATACTCATCGTCCCGGTGCACGATCGGGGCAGCCGGTTTGAATATTCCCGTTTCATCTTTCGAGTAGCTCATCGGATTGTCGAATATTCGCCATGGTGTTGGAGTGGTCGCTCTGTCGGCACCAGATGCCAGTCCTGGGCAGTCTTGCGCCGTGTTTTCTTTAGGCCACGCATTCAGCTTGCCGGCAATGGATTGCAGGTCGGAAACTGAAATGCCAACGGTATCATTTGGCTAATCGAGACCCTTTCCGGAATACTCGGCTGTCATTCGGGTCTGTTGGCTGCCATGAGATAGCTCATGGAATTGGTCAAGCAAGACAATGAATTCGACGACACGGTGGAAAAGCAATTCGTTACCTGATGCTCGAAACCCGCTCGCAGATAAATTTCACTTATCTTTACCGAATCCGCTATGAAGTGCAACCGACAGCGGTCCGAAATATCCGCGCGTGGAAGCTGGCCCCCATCAAGCACTTTCGCCCTTGATGCCGGGCGGCCAGTCGTGGAAAAGACGAAGTCCACAGCCGGAAAGGCGCACAGGAGATCCCATGAAAATTGTCATTACGGGCGCATCCGGCTTTGTCGGTCGAAGCTTGGTTCGGTTTCTGGCCGAACAGGGGCACCGGCTGCTGCTTGTGGGGCGCAACCCGGAACAGCTGTCCAATGAGTTCGCCGCCCATGAGAGCTGCGGATATGATGACCTCGAGCTCCGTGCGCAGGGATGGGATCGCCTGGTCCACCTGGCTGTCGTCAACAACAATTCCGCGGCCGGCGCCGAGGAATTCCACAAGGTCAACGTCGACTTGACGATGGATGTCGCGCTCAAGGCGCAACGCGCGGGAATTTTGCGCTTTGTCAATGTCTCGTCGATTCACGCGCTCGATGAGGACAATGCGAGCGCCTATGCCGAAAGCAAGCGCGCGGCCGTGCGAATGCTGGCCTCCCTGACGGGAATTGATGTCGTCACCGTCTATCTTCCCTTGGTCTACGGTGAGCGCTGGGCGGGGCGGTTGGCGCCGCTGAACAAGCTGCCCCGGCCTGTCGCGCGTTTCCTGTTCGGTCTGTTCGCGGCCCTCAAGCCCACGGTAAATGTGCGCCGTCTTGGCGAATTCGTGCTGACCGAAACGCCTTCGGACCCTGACGGCCTTGTCATTTTGTCGGACGGGCAGCGGACGAATCCCTGGTATGTGATCACAATGCGCGTGGTCGACCTGACTTTTGCCTTGGGCGTGGTGGTGTTGCTGGGCTGGGCGCTTTTGGCCATCTGGGCGCTTGTCCGCCTGCGCTCTCCCGGGCCTGGAATCTTCGCCCAAACGCGCGTCGGCAAACACGCCAAACACTTCGTTTGCTACAAGTTCCGGACGATGAAGGTTGGAACCCCGCAATCCGGGACGCATGAGGCTTCGGCGAGCGCGATCACGCCTTTTGGCCAGTTTCTGCGCTCGACCAAGCTTGATGAGCTGCCACAGGTCTGGAACCTCCTGCGCAACGAAATGACCCTCATTGGCCCGCGCCCGTGCCTGCCGGTCCAGACCGAATTGATAGAGGCGCGCAGATCGCGCGGTGTCTTCGCTGTAAAGCCCGGAATCAGCGGCCTTGCACAGATAAACGGCATTGACATGAGTGATCCGCAAAAGCTTTCCAAATGGGACTCGCGGTACATCGCGCTGCAATGCCTGACGCTGGATCTGAAAATTGCCCTTGCCACGATCAGGGGCGGCGGGCAGGGCGACAAGATTTCGCGGTGAGGCGTGCGCTCGCAGCTCAAGCAAAGCAAATTCATCCCGGCGGATGCGCCGCGCCTTTGGCCACATGATCGCGCCGCCGGGTAGTCCCGCCCCATGGACGCGGGCTCGCCGATCGAGGCAGTTCATGCCGTCGTGAAAATCCTCGGCCCGTGAACCTCCCGAAACGTCCCCACTGTCTGAAGTCGGGTTACCATTGTGGTTTTCGGAAAGGAAAACCCCATGGACACGACCTTCAATCTCAAGCTTCCCTATATTCTGCCGTCTCAGGCGCAAAAGCACGTGACTCACAACGATGCCCTTGATGCATTGGATGCAGTGGTTCAGATCAATGCGCAAAGCCGGAATTTGTCGGAGCCGCCGGCCGGGCCGGTAGAAGGCAGCCGCTACATCGTCGCCGGTCCGGGCGAGGGAGACTGGAGCGGGCATGACGGCGAGATTGCCCTGGCCGCAGGCAGCCTTTGGTCGTTTCACACCCCGCGCCCGGGGTGGCTGGCATGGATCGCCGATGAGGCCTTGCTGGCGGTTTTCGACGGCGAACAATGGTCAAGCGCCACCGCTATCGATCTCGGCGCCATTGACATGATATCCGTCAACGCCGCCATTGCGGATGAGACCAACCGGCTGGCGGTCAGCAGCCCGGCCACCTTGCTTGATCACGCAGGACACGGCCATCAGCTCAAGCTGAACAAAAACTCAAGCTCCGATACGGCAAGCATTGTGCTTCAGAGCAGCTATCTGGGACATGCGGAGCTTGGCCTGGCCGGAGACAATGATTTCCAACTTAAGGTATCGTCCGACGGATCGACATGGAAGGAAGCGCTGCGCTGCGATGCCGGGTCGAGCAGACTTCTGGCCGGAGGTTTGTGGATAGGCCGTGACCTGATGCAAAACGTCCTGCCGGATTCGGGACGGTTCAACGGCGCGGACAATAATATGGTCTTCTCAGGCATCAGCTACGTTCAACCTGGCTATCTTTTGCCAACCAGTGGCGCGGCGTTTGCGCAGCATGCCAAGTTCATTCACAACAACAATGACTATGGTGGCAGCGCCGGATCCCTTGATGCCCATATCCGTCTGCTGATCGACAAGCTGCGCCCGTCCAACGCCCGCAGATACGGCCCCGAGTGGTATGCCCTGAGAATGACACAGGCGGCAACCCCGGCAGTCGAAACTCAGACCATCAACGGGCAAACCTACGGCCTGGTTTGCACCAACATGTTCACAGCCATGCCGGTCCGCTATTCGGTCGGCTATTTTCTCAAGGTCAATGCCGGCTCCGTGGCCGTTCGCGTCAACTCCAGCCTGGTGACCAGGGCATCGATCGACGGCTTGCCGGTCCCGGCGGGCTCCGCTGCAAGCCCTGTCCTCCTCAATGCTTCCGATGGTTGGAAACATGTGGCGCTTCAGGCCCAGCCCAACGCGTATGGTTACGAATATTCGGCCTTGCAGCTCTTCGCTTCCGGAAGTTCAGAGGTGCTCCTGGCCATGCCCGTCATCCTGTTCGGTCATGTCGACATAGATCCGCTCCAGGGCGTCTTCATGAACGGTCGCATGTTCGGCTAGACGCGGGCCCTGTCCGTCATGGGACAACCCGAAGGGTCGCTGTTGCCGACCGGCACCCGGAAACAGGCTGTCGGGGCGTCGCCGCGCTCGCGCGGCGATCGGCTTGCAATTGTCCTGCTTGTATGTTGCAAGACGCCGACCTGATCATTGCCGCAGCTTTTCGGACCGCACACATGCTGACTATGCCTGCCAAGATCTTCCGCTTGATAAGAACGGTTGCCCACCTTAGACCGGGGCAAGTCATCAATCGTCTGACACGGCGGATCCGGCCTGTTTCTGAACTGACCGGCCCGACGCCTGGCCTCCGCCCAGCGGCATTGGCGTACTCGGCCTGTCGCGGCCGCCCCGCAAGCATGACCGGACCCGCTTCTTTTCGGTTCCTTGACCAGGAAGGATCACTGGAAGTCCCCGGTCAATGGAATGCCCCGCGGCAGTCCAAGCTCTGGCTTTACAATCTGCATTATTTCGACGACCTGCTTGCCGAGGGCGCCGGCGAACGGGTCGCCTGGCACAGGTCCCTGATCGCCAGATGGATCGCTGACAATCCTCCCCTCAGCGGAAACGGCTGGGAGCCCTACGTTGTGTCCCGCCGTATCGTGAACTGGATCGGGTGGCATCTGGCCGGCAATCCGCTTGACCGCGAGGCTTTGGCGAGCCTTGCGATGCAGGGCCGGGCGCTCAGCCAGCAGCTCGAGTATCACCTGCTCGGCAACCATCTGTTCGCCAATGCAAAGGCGCTGGTATTCATAGGCTGCTTTTTCGAGGGGAAGCAGGCCGACTCCTGGCGAGAGACGGGACTGTCCATCCTGGCCAGCCAACTGGATGAGCAGATACTTGCCGATGGAGGCCACTTCGAACTCAGCCCCATGTATCATGCCCTCACCCTCGAGGACTTATTGGATCTCATTCAGCTGTCGCTGATCTATCCCGATGTCCTAGCTGACGTTGCTGCACGCCAGGATTGGAGACGCCGGGCGCAAGCGATGCTGGACTGGCTCGAAACCATGACCCATCCGGACGGCGAGATTTCCTTTTTCAACGATGCCGCTCTGGGCCAGACCCGCAACCATGCGGAACTCGCGACCTATTTCGCCTTGATGGCGACATCGACTCCGCGCCGGGCAAGTGCATCGGAATATCTCGCCGAGAGCGGATATGTGCGACTTGAGCGAGGTCAATGGGTCGTGTTGATGGACATGGCTCGAATTGGGCCGTCATATTTGCCGGGACATGCTCATGCCGATACGCTCTCCTTGGAGATTTCGGTCGGGCGATCGCGGCTGGTGACAAATGGCGGAACCTCCGTCTATGCGACGGGCCCCGTTCGCGAAGCTGAGCGTGGAACCGCCAGTCACGCCACCTTATGCATTGACGGGGAAAACTCGTCGGAGACCTGGGCAAGCTTCCGGGTCGGGCGGCGGGCGCAGGTGCTGGATCCGCAAGTATCGCATGGTCCGGACCACGATGTTGCAGAAGCCTCCCACAACGGCTACCGGTATCTCAAAGGCGCTCCTGTCCACCATCGCAGGGTCGAGGTGAGCGCCGGCCAGGTCGTGGTCCGCGACCGCTATGAGGCGACAGCCAAACACGAGGTCATCGGGCGCTTTCCCTTGCATCCGTCGGTCCGCTCAGCGTCGCTGTGCGAGGACGGGTGGGAGATTGTCACGGGCGAGGGCCAAAATGTCCATGTCTCGCTCTCCGGCGCGGTCCAGTCCGGGATTGAAGATGGGTTTTATGCCGAGTCCTTCGGCGTCAGGTTGCCGCGTCAGGTGCTTACCTGGACGGCCCGGGACAGTCTTTCACTGGATGTGAAACTGGAATTCAGTATCTGATGCGTATCTTGCTTCTTTCCGACAACTATCCTCCCGAATCCAACGCCGGCGCGTTGCGCAGTGCCGCGCATGCGCAGGTGTGGGCGGCACGGGGCCATGACGTGACGGTTGTGACCTGCTTTCCCAACTTCCCCGAAGGAAAACTCTTCGCCGGATACCGGCAGCGGCCCTACAGCAAGACGGTGATCAATGGCGTTACCGTCATTCGGGTGCCGACCCTCATTTTCCCGAATGCTGGGACCTTCAAGCGCATCATCGATTTTATCAGCTTCATGATGGCCGCAACATTGGCGGGATGGCTGGTGCGGCGGCCCGATGTGGTGATCGCGACATCGCCGCAATTCTTTGCGGCTGCCGCCGGCTGGATGGTCGCGGCGGTCAGGCGGCGTCCCTTCGTGTTCGAGTTGAGAGACCTGTGGCCAGACTCCGTCGTCGCCGTCGGCGCTCTTGCAAACAGCCGGCTGCTTGGCCCGATCCGGGCGCTCGAGCATTTCCTGTACAGGCGCGCCACCGCAATTGTCTGTGTAACCAATGCGTTTCGCGCCCATCTTGTTGAACACGGTATCGATCCGGCCAAGGTTTCTGTCGTGCGCAATGGCGCCGACATCACGAAATTTTCGGGAGGCGACGGATCGGCTATACGCGCGGCGCATGGCCTCGAGGGAAAGACGATTGTTTCCTACATAGGGACCATCGGCATGGCTCACGGCCTCGGCCTTCTGCTCGATGCGGCGGAGAAGCTGCGCGCGAAATCGCCGGACATAGTGTTCCTGATCCTTGGCACTGGCGCCGAGCGGGATCAGTTGCGTGATCAGGCCGCCAAGCGCGGGCTCTCCAACATCGTCTTCGTCGACAGGGTGAGCCATGAAGAGGTGATCAACTACTGGCGCGCAAGCGACATGACCCTCGTGATGCTGCGCGACTCCCCGCTTTTCCGGACGGTGATCCCGTCCAAGATCTTTGAAGCCATGGCAACCGGAACGCCCATCGTCACCAATGTCAAAGGTGAAATAGAAGAGCTGTTGCGGCCATTGCAGACGGCAGTCTTTGTTGAGCCGGGCAACGCTGATGCCCTTGCGGAAACCATTGCCGGGCTGTCCGCCAATGAAGAACTGCGGGTCAGGATCTCGGCTGCGGGTGTGCGCCATGCGCCGCTGTTTGACCGGACCGCGCAAGCAACGTTGATGCTTGAGGAACTCGAGCGCATCGTTGAAGGTTAAACGGATCAGTCTGCTTCCGGTGTGCCGCGGCGTCGTCCGGATCTTCGGATGGAAGATCCCAGCGCGTTTTCTGGCCGCCCCGGTGGAAGCCGGCGTTTCGTTGGTTGCGCCGCGCCGTGGCGGCCACTTCCTGCTCGCAGGGCCCTGATGTCAATCGGCCGGGGAAGGAGTTTCCGGCTTGGCGCCCCCCTCGGCAGGTTTCGCCGCGCCCCATTCCAGCCGCTTGTAGTCAAATCCGTATTCGAGCGTCGGCTTGACGACCCTGAAATAGGGCGAGAGGTCGAAATCCCGCGGCGCAAACAGCGAATGATGGCGGATATGCAGGATCTCCCGGCGGGAATAGTCCGAATCGGCGCGCTGCCGGCCAGGCGCGCGGGTCACCTCCGGGAGGATCGGGTACTGCACCGACTGAAAGGCCTGGGCGATCATCGAGGAACAGATGGCGCGGGTTGGATCGCCGGAGCCGAAGGCGATCATACGCCGGCGCCAGCGCACCGGAACCGGCGGCGTGGGAAAGAAATAGCGCAGCATGTCGAAGATGTTCTTCAAATCATAGCGAACGCCGAGCCGGTCAACCATATAGGTCACGATGATCGCCCGGTCTTCCGGCGTCAGCCCGACCGGGCGGCAGATCCTTGTGTTGAAGCGGGTGTATTTGGACAAGGGCACCGCGACGCAGCCTTCGCCCAGATTGACCTCAATGAGTTGCGGGAACTCTTCACCGCTTTCATCCTCCGGCTTGAGCGCTGCACCGACGTACATGCCCGCATGGGACCAGGTTGATTGGGTGAGATACTTGATTGCCGTAGAGACTTTTTCGTTTCCCTCGATCAGCAGGATATCTCCCGGCTCGAGCGTTCGTGACAGCGTTTCGGGGTCGGATGGCGTGTAGGGCTCGTATCCCGGATTGGGCGAATGCAGCCGCCGCGCCAGAAAACGCCCCAGGCGGTCGAGTAAGGTGTCGGACATGTCCCTTGCTTCGGTCATGGGTAACAGTTGACCCGAGCGCCCGCCGGGATCAACCCGGCAATCTTCAACTTTCCGTTTTCGTGCCTTGAAAACGCGATCGCCGCAGAATAGTTTAGAATCATTCTAATTGAGGATTTGCCATGCTGACGCGCATCATCGGTTTCAACCGCCGGCCCTTCGCCTCGCTCAGTGAACAGGAAATCCTTGCCCTGGCGATTTCCTCGGAAGAGGATGACGCACGCATCTACCTCGCCTATGCGGATCACCTCAGAGACGATTACCCTCACTCCGCCAAGGTGTTCGAGGAAATGGCGGCCGAGGAGGATGAACACCGCGCGCTGCTGATCGAACGCCACAAGGCACGGTTTGGAGACCGGATTCCGCTCGTCCGCCGCGAGCATGTGCGGGGCTATTATGAGCGCAAGCCGGATTGGCTGGTCAAGAACCAGCCTGTCGACAAGATCCGCCAGACAGCCGAGGACATGGAAGCCCAGGCGCACAATTTCTACCTGGCCGCGGCCCGCCGGACCGGGGATGCCGACACACGGAAGCTGCTCGGTGACCTCGCCCTGGCGGAAAAGGCGCATGAATCGCTGGCCCGCCGCCTGGGCCTCGAACACGCGCCCGAAGACATTCAGGCCGAGGAAGCCGAGACGTCCCGCCGCAAATTCATCCTGACCTATGTCCAGCCGGGTTTGGCGGGGCTGATGGATGGCTCCGTCTCCACCCTGGCGCCGATTTTCGCCACCGCCTTTGCAACCGGCGACACTTGGACGACTTTTCTGGTCGGGCTGTCGGCGTCGGTCGGCGCCGGCATTTCGATGGGCTTCACCGAGGCCGCCCATGATGACGGGGTCATCTCCGGCCGCGGCTCTCCGCTCAAGCGCGGCCTGGCGTCGGGAATCATGACCGCGATAGGCGGGCTTGGCCATGCGCTTCCCTATCTGATCCCCGATTTCACCATCGCCACATCGGTCGCCATTGCGGTGGTCTTTGTCGAACTCTGGGCCATTGCCTGGATTCAGAACCATTGGATGGAAACACCCTGGAGCCGGGCCATTTTCCAGGTGGTCCTTGGCGGCGCCCTAGTTTTTGCCGCGGGCCTTTTGATTGGCAATGCTTGAATCGGGAGCCAGCAACGCTGAACGCTCCGCTCCTGCCCTTTTCAACCGGGACCGGGCATCCAGTCTGGGCATCCGGATCCGCGCAACGGCATAATGCGTTGGACACGGGCAAAGGAACGCGGCATTCGTAGCTGACCCCGCAAGCGCGCCAATCCGGAGCAGTCATGGACACTCTTTTCTTTGTGCTTTCGAAAACGCTGTGGATTGCGGTGAAGCCGGAAACACTGTTCGGGCTGTTGCTGCTTGGCGCCATACTGGCGGTCCTTCGCGACCGGCGGCGTCTCGGACTTGGCATTCTGGTCGCCGGGCTGCTGTTTTTCATCTCGCTCGCCACCGTTCCATTGGGCGATTTTTTCCTGGCGCCCCTGGAGCACCGTTTTGCCGCGCGCCCGCAGGTGGCAGAGCCGACCTATGTCGTGGTTCTTGGCGGCGCGGAAGCCAATGAACAGTCCGCGGCAACAGGCATGGTCAATGTCAACGACGCCGGCGAAAGGCTGCTTGCCGCCATTGAGCTCGCGGTTGCCTATCCGCAATCGACATTGATCCTGTCGGGCGGATCCGGCAGCCTGGCCGGATCGGCGCAAAGTTCGGCGACACTCATGGCCGAGGCGCTGACCGCGGCCGGGATCAGCGGCGACCGTCTGCTTCTGGAGCACGAATCGCGCAATACCGCCGAAAATGGCAGGCTGAGCGCCGGGCTGGTTGGCGCGGGAGTCTCGGCTCCGGCGCTTCTGGTAACCAGCGCCTTTCACATGCCGCGCAGTCTCGGCGTGTTTTGCGCTGCCGGCTGGTCTGACATCACGCCTTTTCCGGTGGATTACCGTACCGGCAATCTTGGCAAGCGGATCGGCTGGAAATTTGCCGCCAACCTCGAAGACCTGAACGTGGGCGTGCGCGAGTGGATCGGCCTGATTGCCTATCGCGTGACGGGCCGGACGACTGCGTTGATTCCGCGCCAGTGCGGCAAATGATCGATCTCGCCCAGAGTTGCTTTGCGCCAGAGCCAATGGTGCCGCGAAGTACCGCCTCAACACCGCCACATGGCAAGCAATGCGAGTCCCGGCGTATTGACTGATGTGTGCGCCCACCTTGCGCGTCACCTTGACGGATCGGCAGGTTGCTTCCCGGTGTTCGCGGTTGAATGACCGTATTGGTGCTGCCGGCGGCTCTCATTTACCGCAAACCGTTTACATTGCCAACTGACAGGCAGGCGCGGTGAGTTGCCAAGTGCAGGGGGGTGTGCCATTGAGCGGCTTGCCGAGAACGTGTTTTCGCCGGTAGAATGAAAAGTGGGAAGAGACGATAAACATGATCCGTAGGTTGATCCACTGGCTCGCGGCGAGAGATCGGCGCACCAAGCAATCCATCCTCGTCGGGTTTGATTTCGTCCTGTTCGCCTGTGCGGTTTGGTTTGGCTACTCGATCCGCTACAGCGTACTTTACAGCCCTGATATGACGCAGGGTTTTCTGATCCTTGCGGCGCCAGCCATCGGCATCCCGATCATGTATGCCTTTGGCCTTTATACCTCGATAACCCGATATGTCGGCGAACACGCACTGTGGACCATGTTCAAGGCGGTCGGACTGACTGCCGTGTTGTGGACATTGGTCGCCATCGGCGTGCGGCTCGAAGGCTCCAGCGCGGTGCCGAGGACGGTGCTGGTGCTGTTTTGGCTGCTGTCGTTGTTGATGGTCGCCGGCTTCCGCTACACCTCCCGATGGCTGATTCTGGAGTTCACCCGCGAACCGACGCCACACCGGAATATTCTTGTCTACGGCGCTGGCGACGCCGGCCGGCAGATTGCCGCGACACTCAAGCAAAGCAGCTACAGGATCACGATCTTTCAGGTTGATGATGATCCGTCATTGTGGGGAGCCACGATTGGCGGCATCAAGATCAGAAGCACTGACGATCTTGAGCGTTTGATCGAGCGATACGGCATCACCGAGGCGATCGTGACGATGCGGCATGCCAACACCGCGCGCCGGGCCGAGGTTGTCGAAGAATTGACCGGACTTGGCTTGCGGGTTCGGATCCTTCCCGCCTTCGTCGACATCGCCGATGGCAAGCACACGGTGGATTTGATCCGCGATGTCGAGATCGGCGATCTCCTGGGCCGTGACGCGGTGCCGCCGGAGCATGGCTTGATGGCGGTCAACACCCGCGGCAAGGCTGTCCTGGTTACCGGCGCCGGGGGGTCCATTGGATCTGAGCTGTGCCGGCAACTCAGCGCTGTTGGCGTATCCAAACTGATCATGATGGATTCGAGCGAGTTTGCGCTCTACCAGATTGACCGTGAGATCGCCAAGCAAGCTGGATTTGAGAAAGTAACGGTGCTTGGCTCTGTCACCGATGCCGCGTTGATGCGCCGGGTGATGACCGAGAATAAGGTCAGTACGGTTTTTCATGCCGCAGCCTACAAACACGTGCCATTGGTTGAGGCAAATCCGTTTGAAGGCGTCAAGAACAACGTCTTCGGGACGTTTTCCGTGGCGTCGGCTGCTTTCGATAGCGATGTTGAAGTGTTTGTCCTCATATCGACGGACAAGGCGGTCCGCCCGTCGAGCGTCATGGGTGCATCCAAACGCCTGGCTGAACTGATTGTCCAGGATTTCGCGGAGAAGGCGAAACGGCAGAACCGCGGAAAAGTCTTCTGTGCGGTCCGGTTTGGAAACGTCATCGGGTCCAGTGGCTCGGTCATTCCCCTCTTCAAGGAGCAGATCCGCAACGGCGGCCCGATCACCCTGACCCATGCCGATACCACACGCTATTTCATGTCGATCGAGGAAGCGGCCCAATTGGTCATTCAGGCCGGAAGCCTTGCCCGCCGGAATGACGAGACAGGCAATTTCCCGGGGCGGATATTCCTTCTCGACATGGGGCAGCCGGTCCGGATCAGGGATCTGGCGGTCAAGATGGTGCAGTTGTCGAATTTGACTGTCTGCGACGAAACCAACCCGAATGGTGACATCGCCGTCCGGGAAATCGGGCTGCGCCCGGGCGAGAAAATGCATGAGGAACTGTATTTCTCGGTCGAGGCGGCCACTCCTACGTCACACCAGAAGATTTCGGTCGCAGCTGAATCGGCGCCCGAGGGCCTGGACATTGACCTGATGTACAAGGAGCTCGAACAATTGATCGCCGCGGAAGATCACGCCGGCCTGATCGAGTTTCTGCGCCGCGTTGCCGGAATGGGCCTGCAGGCCGAATGATCCATCAGCCCCTGTCTCGGGCTCCCGGAAGTCCGCAACCGGATGCGGCAGGGTATTGACGCCAGTCACTGCCGGAATTGCCAAAACAGATCACTGAGCGGCCTTGCTGATCGGGTGGGGTTGACCTTTGCCGGCAGCTGGAGTGTCATCCCGCCGCCAACCAAATCACCTATCAGCGGCTCCATGAAAATATTCCCCTCGACCATCGGTCTGGGTGTCACCATGACCATTGGCTATGGGACACTCTATTACTCGTTCTCTGTGCTCGCTCCCGAGATCGCCCGGGAATTCGGTTGGGGGGAGAGTTTCGTCTTTGCCATCTTTTCGATCGGGCTGCTGGCCGGGGCCGTGTCGGCGCCGATCATCGGCCGGACGATTGACCGGTTTGGCGCCCGTTCGGTGATGAGCGCCGGATCGCTCTTTGCCGCGGCGACCCTCGCATTGATTTCCGTCATGCAGAATGCCTGGCAATTCACCATTCTTGCGCTGATGGCGGAGTTTGTTGCGATCGCGGTCCAGTATGAAGCCGGCTTTGCCGCACTGGCCCAGCGCTATGGCCGCGGTGCCCGCGCCGAAATCACGCTCGTCACGCTGATTGCCGGTTTTGCCTCCACCGTGTTCTGGCCGCTGCTGCAATGGCTCTTGACCCTGATGACCTGGCGCGAGGTCTATCTGGTGCTGGCCGCCATGAACCTTCTGATCGCCCTGCCGATCCATCTGACCATGCCAAAGGGACGGCAGACGCCGCCGGCGATGCCGGCAGACGCAACGGCGCCTCCGGCCGTCCGGTCCGGCAGGCCCGTTCCTGGCGACAGACGTCCGATGATCCTGCTCGGCATCAGCCTGGCGAGCGGCGGGTTCGTGCTTTCGGCCATAGGGGCGTCATTGCTGATTCTTCTGGACGACATCGGCTTTGCCACGGCCACCGCGACGATCGCGGCAAGCTGTATCGGTCCATCCCAGGTGGCGGCGCGTCTGTTCGAATATGCGCGCCGCGGACATTTCTCGCCGCCGATGACGGCGATCATCGCCGCATCGGCCATGGTGCTCGGAATGGCGCTGTTGGGGATGACCTTGCTGGCGTTGGTGCCGGCCTTCCTGTTTGCCTTCGCGGTGATGTATGGTGTCGGCCAGGGCCTGACATCGATTGTGCGCGGCATGCTGCCGCTGCATTACTTCGGTCCGGAAGGCTATGGCCGCCGCACCGGCACCTTGTCCGGCTTCCGCATGGTGCTGGCGGCGTCGGCGCCCTTCACCATCATCTTCCTCAATGAACGCGTAGGAACGGCAACCGCAATCGGCTGCCTCGTGGCCGCGTCGCTTCTGTCGATGATCTCGATGCTGGCGCTGGTGCGGTTCATGCGGGAGCCGAGGCCTGACTGACCAATCGAGCCTGGAGGCCTGGCCGGCTATTTCACCGCGCCGACCAGCACATCCGAACCATTCTCGATGGTGACCCAGCGGCCTGAATTGTTCGATGCCTGCCGTTTGAGATAGCGGTAGGGCGTGTCGCGCCAGCTCCTGATCTCGTCGACGAGATTGTCGAGCACGAAATCGCCCTCGGACGTCCTCAGCGTCAGCACCGCATGACCTTCGCCATCCGGTTTGCGGACGACGGTGATCAGCGCGTCGGCGGCTGAAAATCCGCGCTCGATCAGCATGTGCCGCTTGAGCAGCACGTAATCCTCGCAATCGCCGGCGACGTCAGGATAGGACCAGACTTCTTCCTTGCCGAAGATTTCCATGTCGGTCTTGGGCATCACCGAAAAGTTGACCGCTTGGTTGATTTCCCTGACCACATCCCAACCATAGTCGGTGACCTTCGGCGCAGCGTCCGAACCCTTCACCGGCTTGCATTCGGAGGCAAACTCCCTGCAGAATTCATAGTGCCCGATGGGCTGCGAGGTCACCCGGCCGGTCTCCATGGACCTGCCATCGGCCATCGACCCGACGGGAAATGCAATTGACGCCACAGCGGCGATCAATGCCCATCTTGTTCGTCCCGGCCCGCAAAACATTCCGGTCTACCCCACGCCGTCCCAATTCGTTAACAAAGAGTTAAGATCGGATGGCGCGAAGAGTCAATTGCGGGGTCTGAGCCTTCTGGCGACATGGTTACCGGCCGCGGCTTTCGGGCCACACCAGCATTCGCCGGGAAGTCCTGCCGCCGACGGGGAAATCATGCAGGCGCCGCCAGACCGTCCGCGGCGGCAAGAATCCGGGCGATGTCCTCGTCCCGGGAAAGCCGGTGGTCGCCATCACGGATCAACGTCAAAGTGACGTTTTCGGAGGGCAAATGCTCGATAAGCCTGAGCGCATGACGCCAGGGCACATCCGGATCGGCCATGCCCTGGATGATGTGAACCGGGGCGCAGGTCTCGATCAGCCCCTCAAGAACCCGGTTGTTGCGGCCATCCTCAAGCAGCGCCCGGGTGAAGACGTTCGGATCCGGACCGTAAGGCGTTGGCTCCTCGTAAAAACCGTCATGTTCGAGGGCTTGCCGTTGCGCCATTGTCAGCTCCGGCTCCATCAGCTCCAGCGTGAAGTCCGGCGCCGGCGCGATCAGCAGCAGCCCCGCCACCCGGTCGCCCTCGCCACGGGCCCTGAGTTCCTGCACCATCCTGAGCGCGATCCATCCGCCCATCGAAGACCCGGCAAGGATTTGCGGTCCCGATGTATAATGATCGAACGCCGCCAGACTCTCTTCCAGCCATCGCGATATCGTGCCATCGCGAAAACTGCCGCCGGATGCGCCGTGCCCGGAATAATCGAAGCGGAGCGAGGCGCGCCCCTGCCGTCCCGCCAGCTGACAGAGCGCCTCGGCCTTTGATCCGGTCATGTCGGAGCGGTAGCCGCCGAGCCAGACGAATCCTGGCAGATCCGCGCCGGCTTTCGTCGCCTTGCGGGTCAGCGCCGAGATGGACCGCGCCTGGTTGCCTGTGCCCACATTCAGCGTGCTGAGCTCTGGTTGGATCATATCCGTCGCGCCCCGTTTCCTGGTTTTGAACCCCTTCTACAAGATTCGCGGGCGTTCTGCCGTCGCTGTGGTGATTTTTTCGCAAAGCCATGCTATTGACACCGGCCTGCCGATGACGACATTGCGCGCAAACAATTTCGCTCGCACGCTGTCAGAGGCGGAACCGACGCGTTAATCAGGAGACCAAAACCATTCGCAGACCATTCAGAGCGCCGCCAACCGCCAACGAAGGCCCCCGCGCAAACCAGAACATTCGGACCCCGACGGTCCAGCTCATTGATTCCGAAGGCCAGAACCACGGTGTCGTGCCAACCGAACAGGCCTTGGCCATGGCCGAAGAGGTTGGCCTCGACCTTGTCGAGATCAATTCCGCGGGCGACGTGCCCGTTTGCAAGATCGTTGATCTTGGCAAGTTGAAATACGCGTCGCAGAAAAAAGCCTCGGAGGCGCGCAAGAAGCAGAAAACCGTTGAGGTCAAGGAAATCAAGATGCGCCCCAACATCGACACCCATGACTACGAGGTGAAGATGCGCGCCATGAACCGGTTCTTTGACGAAGGCGACAAGGTCAAGGTCACGCTGAGGTTCCGTGGCCGTGAAATGGCGCATATGGAACTCGGCATGAAGCTGCTTCAGAAGGTCAAGGACGATACCGTCTCCATCGCCAAGGTCGAAGCCGAGCCCAAGCTCGAGGGCCGTCAGATGATGATGGTTCTGGCGCCGCGCTGATTGGTTCTTGCCATTCCCTGAAATGGCCGCAATTTTAATCTCTTGGAAGACCGCGAGTTTTCGCGGTCTTTTTCGTTTGCCGTTGGCGCATTCATAGCGGGTAGGGGACAAGCATGCTGGCAGCCAGGATCGATCTCGGTCGCGTTCAGAAAATCCGCATTGCCGCATTCTGGCTCATCGCTGTGATGCTCGGCTTGATGCTGCTGTTCGTTCGCTCCGGTTGGGAGGATACTGCGCCCTTCGGACTCGGTATCGAGGACGCCATAGAACTCCTCGGCCTTGGGCTGATCGGCATCGCCGTCACAGGCCGGCTGTGGGCGACGCTCTATGTCGGTGGGCGCAAATCCATCCAGCTCGTGCAGGATGGTCCCTATTCCGTTACCCGCAATCCGCTTTATGTCTTTTCCACCATCGGCGCCTTTGGCGTGGGCATGCAGGCGGGCAGCCTCCTCGTCGGCGCTCTGGCGGCGCTGATCACCGCACTCGTCCTTACAGTCACCGCCCGGCAGGAAGCGGGCTTCCTGCGAGCCAGGTTTGGCGCTGAGTTCGAGGAATACGAGAAGCGCGTGCCGATGTTCTTTCCCAGGCCCTCGCTTTATGTCGAGCCCGAGACGCTTCAGATCCTGCCGCGCAGGCTCTATTCGACCCTTTTCGACGGCGCTTTCTTCTTCCTTGCCTTTCCGCTCCTCGAGCTTGTCGAAGTATTTCAGGAGCATGATCTCCTTCCGGTGTTCTTCAACGCCTATTGAGTATCACCCGTCCGCTTTCGGGTCTTGCATCTCGAACGCCTTCACACTATAAGGCCTCGTTCAAACCGGCCGGCAGGGCATGCCGAGGCGGTTTCTGACGCTGGATGCAAAAGGGGTCTTCGCCCTTTGCCTCTCACCCAACAAGAACATGGCCGCGCAACGTCAAACTGGCGTTTAAAGGTCCGACAAGGAGTAGCGAAATGCCCAAGATGAAGACGAAATCGTCTGCCAAGAAGCGGTTCAAGATCACGGCGACCGGCAAGGTTATGGCCGCCGCCGCCGGCAAACGTCATGGCATGATCAAACGGTCCAACAAGTTCATTCGCGACGCGCGCGGCACCATGGTCCTTTCGGATCCTGACGCCAAGATCGTCAAGAAGTTCCTTCCCAACGGCCTCTAAGAAGCGCCGGGACCACCGAATTTAAGGAGATCATGATATGGCACGCGTAAAACGGGGCGTTCCCGCCCATGCAAAACACAAGAAAGTCCTGAAAAAAGCCAAGGGCTTTTACGGACGCCGCAAAAATACCATCCGCGCCGCGAAGGCAGCAGTCGACAAGTCGATGCAATATGCCTACCGCGACCGCAAGGTCCGCAAGCGGAATTTCCGCGCACTCTGGATCCAGCGCATCAACGCCGCTGTCCGCGAGCACGGCCTGACCTATGGCCGCTTCATTGACGGCCTGACCAAGTCGGGCATCGAGGTTGACCGCAAGGTCCTGTCCGACATGGCGATCCATGATGCGGAAGCCTTTGGCGTGCTCATCGCCGCCTCCAAGAAGGCGCTTGAATACCTCAAGGACTCCACGCCGAACGAGTTTGAAACCGCTGTCGCCTAAGCCAGCGTTTTCCCGAAGGCAGAGTTGCAATTGACCATCTGGGATCCCGCGCTGGCATGGCTGGCGCGGGATCTTTCGTTTCACAATCAGGCATATCCCCTGTTTCTCAAGAGTGCCAATTCGTTTAAGCACGGGCGAACCGCCTCGCCAGATACGGACAGACAAACACCATGAGCCAGTACCAGACGCTTGAAACCTCCATCATGGCCGAAATTGCCGCCAGCGCCGATGAGGCGACTATAGAGGCCGTGCGGGTGGCGGCGCTCGGCAAGAAGGGCTCGGTTTCCGAACTGCTCAAGGGCCTGGGCAAGATGTCCGCCGAGGAACGCCAGGAAGCGGGACCGGCGATCAACGGGCTCAAGACCCGCATTGCCGACGCCATCGCGGCGCGCAAGAGCGGCCTCCGCGATTCAGCGATCACAGAACGGCTGGCCCGCGAAACCGTCGATATCAGCCTGCCGGTACGCACGTCGCCGGCCGAGCGCGGCCGCATCCACCCGATCAGCCAGATCGTCGACGAGATCACCGCCATCTTCGCCGACATGGGATTCGCAATCGCTGAAGGTCCGGACATCGAGACCGACCACTACAATTTCACCGCGCTGAATTTCCCCGACGGTCATCCGGCCCGGGAAATGCATGACACGTTTTTCCTTGAGCCGGACGACAATGGCGAGCGCAAGGTTCTGCGCACCCACACCTCGCCGGTGCAGATCCGAACCATGGAGGCGCAAAAGCCGCCGATCCGCATCGTCATCCCGGGCAAGACCTACCGGCAGGATTCCGACGCCACCCATTCGCCGATGTTCCATCAGGTCGAGGGCTTGGTGATCGACAAGACCGCCACGGTCGGCCATCTGCGCTGGGTTCTGGAGGAATTCTGCAAGGCTTTCTTCGAGGTCGACAACGTCGTCATGCGCTTCCGCCCCTCCTTCTTTCCCTTCACCGAGCCTTCCTTCGAGGTCGATATCCAGTGCGACCGCTCGTCGGGCCCGATCGTCAAGTTCGGCGAGGGGAGTGACTGGATGGAGATCCTCGGCTGCGGCATGGTGCACCCGAATGTGCTGCGCGCCGGCGGGCTCGATCCCGACGAATATCAGGGCTTTGCCTGGGGCATGGGGCTCGACCGCATCGCCATGCTGAAATACGGCATGCCGGACTTGCGAGACTTCTTCAACGCCGATGTCCGCTGGATCAGCCACTACGGCTTCCGCCCGCTCGACATGCCGACCTTGTTTGGAGGGCTGAGCGCGTAATATTAAATTGTGGCCACAAATAAATATGTGTGGTATGCATGGAACTGGAGTGGGACGAGCAGAAAAGACAGAGAATCCTCCGGGAGCGAGGGTTGGATTTTGCTGATGTCGTGTACTTCGATCCGGAGAGTGTCGTCATTGATCGGGATATGCGACGCGACTATGGGGAAATCCGCTACAACTGGACAGGCTATCTGGACGGTGTTCTCTGTCGGGTTTGCTGGACTCCTAGAAATTCCAAGATGCGCATCATTTCGATGAGGAAGGTCAATGACCGCGAACGCAAAGTCTACGAAAAGGCAAAGCCCCCCACTGCCAACGCTGGCTGATGTCGATGCTGGCAAGGTGACGCTGGATGAGTATGAAATTGCCCATGGCGAAGACAGTCCGGAATTGACCGACGAGATTATGGCGCGAGCACGCCCGGCATCGGAGTTTCCGGAGCTGGCCAACTTCTTCAAGAAGCGCGGCGAGCGCGGACCGCAGAAGGCGCCGGTCAAGGAGCGGGTCGGGCTAAGGCTCAACAAGGACGTGGTCGAGTATTTTCGCCAGACAGGCCCTGGTTGGCAAAGCCGGATCAACGATGTGTTGTCGGAGTATGTGAAGGCGGGTAGGCAATGAGCCTGCAAACTGCCAGTACAGCGCCAGTGTCCCATCGCGGCCATTGTCGCTGCGGCGCGGTGGTTATGGTTGCCCATGCCGTCCCGAATATTTCGGTCTATTGCCATTGCGACGATTGCCGCAGGTCCTGTGGCGCACCGGTCATCGCCTCCGTCGGGTTTCCCAAGGATGCGGTGGAGTGGGGGACTGATGAAACGTTGATGCGCTATTGCAATGGCACGGCTACGCGTCTGTTCTGCGGCAAATGCGGCTCGCCAGTCGCACAGGAGCATGATAGCGCGGCGGATACAACTTTCTTCAACACGGGCTTCATGGATCGGCCAAATGACTTTCCACCGACGGCACACACATTTGCCGGACGGCGGCTCGATTGGCTGGAGCTACATGACGGGCTGCCGCGGGTTGAAAAGACAATTCTGATCAAGACCGAATAAACGGATGGATGCGAAATAATGAAATTCACCCTCTCCTGGCTCAAGGATCACCTTGAGACCGACGCCACGCTGGATCAGATCTGCGAGCGCCTCACCGCGATCGGGCTTGAGGTCGAGCATGTCGATGACAAGGCGGCCTACAGGCCCTTCACCATCGCCCGCGTCGTCTCCGCCGAGCAGCATCCCAACGCCGACAAGCTGCGCGTGCTGATGGTCGACAAGGGTGACGGCAAGCCGGTGCAGATCGTCTGCGGCGCGCCCAATGCGCGCGCCGGCCTGATCGGCGCGCTGGCCGAGCCGGGAACCTACGTGCCGGGCATCGATGTGACGCTCGCTGTCGGCAATATCCGCGGCGTCGAAAGCCACGGCATGATGTGCTCGGAGAAAGAGCTCGACATGTCCGACAGCCATGACGGCATCATCGATCTGCCCGAGGATGCGCCGGTCGGCACATCGTTCGCGTCCTATGCCGGTCTCGACGATCCGGTGATCGAGATCAACCTGACGCCGAACCGGCCCGATTGCACCTCGATTTATGGCATCGCCCGCGATCTGGCCGCCTCCGGCCTCGGCACGCTGAAGCAGCCCAAGGCGCCGGAATTCAAGGTCGAGGGCGAGACGCCGCAAAACGTCAAGATCATTCTCGACGACGAGAGCCTGTGCCCCGGCTTCGCCTGGCGTCTGGTGCGCGGCGTCAAAAACGGTCCGAGCCCGAAATGGATGCAGAAGCGGCTGCTGGCCATCGGTCTCCGTCCGATCTCGGCGCTCGTCGACGTCACCAACTACATGACCTTCGACCAGGGCCGGCCGATGCATGTCTTCGACGCCGACAAGGTCAAGGGCGATCTGGTGGTGCGCCGGGCGCTGGAGGGCGAGGAAATCCTGGCGCTCGACAGCCGCTCCTACAAGCTCAACCCGGCCAATGTGGTCATCGCCGACGACAATGGCCCCGAATCGATCGGCGGCATCATGGGCGGCGAACATTCCGGCTGCGATGAAAACACCGTGAATGTGCTGATCGAATCAGCCCTCTGGGATCCGATCAACATCGCCAAGACCGGCCGTTCGCACGGCATCATCTCCGATGCGCGCTACCGCTTCGAGCGTGGCGTCGATCCGGACTACATGGCGCCCGGTCTCGAACGCACCACCGAACTGGTGCTCGACATGTGCGGCGGCACGGCGGCGCAAGCCCGCGTCATTGGCTTCAAGGGTCATGAGAAAAAGATCGTCGATTTCCCTTTCGCGGAAGTCAAGCGGCTGACCGGTCTCACCATCTCCAATGACGAGTCGCGCACCATTCTCACCGGTCTCGGATTCGAGGTCTCGGGCAGTGGCGAGCGGGTCAAGGTCGCCGTTCCCTCCTGGCGTCCGGATGTCGACGGCAAGGCCGATCTGGTCGAGGAAGTGATGCGCATTCACGGCGTCGACGAGATCACGCCCACACCGCTCGATCCGGCGGGCACCGTCAACAGCAAGATCCTGACCACGCTGCAGATCCGCACCCGCGCCGCCAAGCGCGCGCTGGCCTGCCGCGGCATGCTGGAAGCCGTCACCTGGTCCTTCATCTCCGAAGATCAGGCCCGGCTGTTCGGCGGCGGCAGCCGGGCGCTGAAGCTGGTCAACCCGATCGCCGCCGACATGTCGGACATGCGCCCCTCGCTGCTGCCAGGCCTGCTGCTCGCCGCCCAGCGCAATGCCGATCGCGGCTTCGGCGACGTGGCGCTGTTCGAAGTCTCGGGCATCTATGAGAACGACCGGCCCGAAGGCCAGCGCCGGGTGGCCGGCGGCGTCCGTCGCGGCACCGCCGCCATGACCGGCGCAGGCCGCCATTGGGATGGCGCCGCCAAGCCTGTCGGCGTGTTCGACGCCAAGGCCGATGCGATCGCGGCGCTCGAAGCCTGCGGCGCGCCGGTTGACCGGCTTTCTTTCGAGCCTGGCGCGCCGGACTGGTATCACCCCGGTCGCTCCGGCCTGATCAAGCTCGGCCCCAAGACCGTGCTCGGCCATTTCGGCGAGTTTCATCCCAACACGCTCGATGCGCTCGATGTCACCGGACCGCTCTGCGGCTTCGAGGTGTTCATCGATGCGATTCCCGAGGCCAAGCGCAAGGCCACCCGCACCAAGCCGGTGCTTCAGCTCTCGGCCTTCCAGGCCGTGCGCCGCGATTTTGCTTTTGTGGTCGATGCCGATGTCCCCGCCGCGACGCTGGTCCGCGCCGCGTTAGGAGCAGACAAGGTGCTGATTTCCGGCGTCAACGTGTTCGACCTGTTCGCCGGCCCATCGCTCGGCGAAGGCAAGAAATCACTGGCGATCGAGATCACCATCCAGCCGCGCGACCGCACGCTGACCGACGAGGACCTCGACAGACTGGCGAAATCCGTCATCGCCAATGTGGAGAAATCCTCGGGCGGCGTGTTGAGGGGATGATTTAGGTCATTTCCGCACTGCGCATTGACTCTCAAAAGCCGGCACGGGAGAAATCCCTCCCGGCTTTTGACATCTGAGCCGACCCGGGCAGGCGCGGAAGTGTATCGCATGAACCTCATTCTCAATTCAGACAGTTATAAATATTCGCATTTCGCGCAATATCCGCCCGAAACCGCGGCGATTTCCGCCTATATCGAAGCCCGGCCCGGCGGCAAGCATGACCATGTGCTGTTCTTCGGGCTGCAGATGTTTTTGAAGGACTATCTCTCCCGCAAAATCTCGATGGCCGATGTCGACGAGGCGGAGGAGTTGATCACCGCCCACGGCCTGCCGTTCCACCGCGCGGGCTTCGAAAAAATCGTCACCCGCCATGACGGCCATTTGCCGTTGCTGATCGAGGCGCTGCCCGAGGGCATGATCGTGCCCACCGGCACGCCGATGGTGCAGGTCAGGAACACCGATCCGGATTTCTTCTGGCTGCCGACGTTCATCGAGACAGCGCTTCTGCGCGCCGTATGGTATCCATCCACCGTCGCCACCGTCTCGCATGGCGCGCGCGCCATCATCTCGGCCTCGCTTGAGCGCACCTGCGACAGTCCGGACGAGGTGCTGCCGTTCCGCTTGCATGATTTTGGCGCCCGCGGGACCACCTCGCTCGAACAGGCCGGCATCGGCGGCGTCGCCCATCTGGTCAATTTCCTCGGCACCGACACCGTCAGCGCGCTGGTCGCCGCGCGGCGTTTCTATCATGAGCGGATGGCGGGTTTCTCGATTCCCGCCGCCGAGCATTCGACCATGACCAGCTGGGGCGAGGACCGCGAGACCGAGGCCTACCGCAACATGCTCAAGCAATTCGCCGGACCCGGCAAGCTGGTGGCAGTAGTCTCCGATTCCTACGATCTCTACCGCGCAGTGAAAAACATCTGGGGTGAGGAACTGAAGGCCGAGGTCGAGGCGTCGGGCGGCACGCTGGTGGTGCGGCCCGATTCGGGCGACGCCACACGGGTGCCGGTCGACACGGTGGCGATGCTGGGCGAGATCTTCGGCTTCTCGGTCAACTCCAAGGGCTACAAGGTGCTCAATCCAGCGGTGCGCGTCATTCAGGGCGACGGCGTCACGCCCGAGACCATCCGCATCATCCTGGGCCGGCTCGAGGATCAGGGCTGGTCGGCGGAAAACATCGCCTTCGGCATGGGCGCTGGCCTGTTGCAGAAGGTCAACCGCGACACGCTGCGCTTCGCCATGAAGGCCAATGCCCGTCAGGATGATGACGGCGTCTGGCACGGCATCAACAAGAACCCCAAGACCGATCCGGGCAAGGCGTCAAAACGCTACCGCCAGGCGGTGGTGTGCGACAACGGCCGTCCCATGGCGGTGGCGCTCAAGGATCTGGGGGACCGCGAAAACCTGCTGCGGCCGGTCTGGCGTGACGGCGAACTGCTGGTCGACTGGACCCTGGCCGAAATTCGCGAGCGGGCAGCCTCCGGCCAGTAATGGCAGCGATCAGGGGTTCTTGTCGTAGCGGACGAGTTCAGCGCCCGACACTTTGCCGTCGCCGTCATAATCGACCGTTGAAAGCGCGAGGCCATAGGCGCGGAATGTTCGCACTCTTTTGGCGATAGTGCTGCCGCTGTCAGCCCTCAGATCGACGAACAGGCGGAACTCGCCGACCTCGAGAATGCCGTTGCCGTTGGCGTCGGCTGACCTGAAGTCGCGGACGGGATCGGCGCATGCGGCGCTCACGGCAAACACCAGTGGCAGGGCCAGACCTCCAAGCAATGTCAAACCGCGCATGCCCGCATTCTCCGTGAATCACGTGGGCGATATCATCCCAAACGAGAGACCCGCGCAAGCCGGGGTGTTGACAGATCAGGCCGTAAACGGGATTGAATGCACCCCGATCCGCCATATTGACGCAAGGCGAGGTGGAACCGGACCTATGGGAGGAAAAAGCATGTTTCGTTGGGGAGTGTTGTCCACCGCCAAAATCGGTCGCGACCAGGTGATCCCGCAATTGCAGGATTCCGAAAACGGCGTGGTCACCGCGATCGCCAGCCGCGATCATGCCCGCGCCCGCGCGGTCGCCGATCGCTTCGGCGTGCCGCTGGCGTTTTCGTCCTATGAAGAGCTGCTGGCGTCGGACGAGGTCGATGGCGTCTATATTCCGCTGCCCACCTCGCAGCACATCGAATGGGCGGTCAAGGCGGCCCGGGCCGGCAAGCATGTGCTGGTCGAAAAGCCCATCGCTCTTGACGCCGCGCAGATCGCGCCGCTGATTTCGGCCCGCGACGCCCATGATGTGCTGGTCTGCGAAGCCTTCATGGTCACCTATCATCCGCAATGGCGGAAGGTTCGCGACCTCATCGGCAATGGCGCCATTGGCCGCCTGCGTCATGTCCAGGGCGCGTTTTCCTATTTCAACACCGATCCCGCCAACATGCGCAACCAGCCTGAACTGGGCGGCGGCGGGCTGCCGGATATCGGCGTCTATCCAACCGTCTCGACCCGGTTTTCAACCGGGCGCGAACCGCTGCGGGTGCAGGCCACTGTCGAGCGCGATCCGGTTTTCGGCACGGATCGCTATGCCAGCGTCAAGGCGGATTTCGGCGAGTTCGAGATGAGCTTCTACTGCTCCACCCAGATGGCGCTGAGGCAGCTGATGGTCTTCCATGGCGAGGAAGGCTACATCGAGGTGACCGCGCCCTTCAATGCCGGCGACTATGGCCACGCGGCGATCACCCTGCACAACCGCAATCACGAAGAGGCGCAGACATTCCGCTTTCCCGGCGTCAGGCAATACCGGCTTCAGGCCGAAGCCTTTGTCCGCAAGGCGGGCGGCAGTGACGACGAGGTTTTCACCCTGGAACAGTCGGTGCTCAACCAGAAATTCATCGACGCGGTCTACCGCGCGGCCGCGCATGATGGCTGGGAAACAGTCTGATTGATTCAAAGTGTTACAGCGACCTTTGCGCATCCAGTCGGATGCGCGGCGCTTTAGCGCCTATCTTTTTGACCCGAACACGAAGCGGGAATAGCCCAGATAGGAAAACACGGTGGCGGACCCCGATCCCAGGATCAGCGCCAGATAGGGCGAGATGCCCGGCAGGGAGATCAAGCTTGCCGAATAGACCGCGTAATTGAGCAGCGCCGAAGCGATGCCGACGCTGCCATAGCGGGCGCCCTCGACGGCCACCTTGCGGTCCGACGCGCCGAAGGTGAAGGTCCGGTTGATGGCGTAGGTGCACAGCATGGCCGACCCGATCGCCAGCACCCGGGCGCTGTAGGGGTCGAGCAGCCTGAAATGCAGGAACAGCCAGAGCACGCCCATGTCGACGGCAAATCCGCATGCCCCTGCGAAGAGGAAGAAACCGAGTTTTCTGATCATGAAGCGCGTTTTCGGCTTTCGAGTACCACTGGTGGGGTGATTTCGGAGGCACCCGGCCCGGCAAGGTTTCGCAGCTCACTCCGCGCGGGTGCGATCGACATGTAGTGAAAGCGCTTCTGTTCCGCCCGTCCGCGCGCCACCGAATCGAGAATCACGCCGCCGCTAAAGATCATCAGCGCCATCATCATCAGCGCCATGGCGAGCATCCAGGTCGGCATCCGGGTCACCAGGCCGGTGAGGAAATATTCGTTGAGCACCGGAACCATGAACGTCATCGAAACAGCCAGCGTGAAGATGCTGAGATAGCTGAAGAACGTGAAAGGCCGGGTTTCCTTCATCAGCATGGCGAACATCCACAGAATCTTGGCGCCATCCTTGAAAGTGGACAGCTTTGAGTGAGATCCTTCCGGGCGCTTGCCATAATCCAGCGCCAGTTCGGTCACCGGCAGTCTGAGCACCGAAGCATGCACGCTCATTTCGGTCTCGATTTCAAACCCGTCCGACACGGCCGGAAAACTCTTGGCGAAACGGCGGGAAAAGGCACGGTAGCCCGAAAATATGTCGGAGAATTCATTGCCGAAGATCGTCTTGTAAAGCCAGTTGAAAATCGAGTTGCCAAAGGCGTGGCCCCTGCGGCCGGCGTCATCGGTGACGCCGCGGCGGGTGCCGACCACCATGTCGCAACGTTCGGTCAGAAGCGTGCCGATCAGTTCGGGGCCATCAGCGGGCGCATAGGTGCCGTCGCCGTCAGCCATCAGGTAGATATCGGCCTCGATGTCGGCAAACATCCGGCGCACCACATGGCCCTTGCCCTGGCGCGGCTCGCGCACCACGATGGCGCCGGCGAGCGCCGCGCGCAGGGCGGTCTGGTCCTTCGAATTGTTGTCGTAGACATAGATCCTGGCGGTGGGAAGGGCAGCGCGAAAGCCGGCGACGACATCGCCGATGGTCGCCGCTTCATTGTAACAGGGGAGAAGCACCGCGATGTCGAGGCCTTCAAACAAACCGTCCGTCATGAGAATCACCGTTGCCTGCGGGCGGAGTTCGCCCTTGGCTTTACTATTTCTTGAGAAGGTTAAGGCTAGGTTGAACTCGCCCAAGAAAGTGTGCGTCGGAGTCCCCGTTGTTTAAGAGTAATCCGCTTGCTGGTCAATCCGGCCTCTCATCCGACATGATTGTCCAACGCTCCGGGCAGATCAGCCCGCTGGCGCCGCTTCACCGCCCGGTCATGCTGACCTTTGCCGTGCTGGTCGTCCTGACCGCGGTGATGCATTTCAGCTCCTATGTTGATTATGTCGGCGCCGACAATGACGACGTCATGCGGCTGGTCGAGGTGCGTGATCTGCTCGGCGGCCAGGGCTGGTTTGATCTCATGCAGTACCGGCTTGGCCTTGAAGGCGGCACATTGATGCACTGGTCGCGCCTGATCGATCTTCCGATCGCCAATCTGATCATGCTGTTTTCCCTTTTCATGGACCCGGTCCTTGCGGAAGCATCGGCGCTGTTTGTCTGGCCGCTTCTGACCACGCTGCCTGTGTTGTATGCCTTGACTCTGGGCGGGGGCATACTTGGCGGCACTGCGGGCCGCTGGATCAGCCTGGCCCTGGCGTTTTTGTTCGTGCTCGGCATCAACCGGTTCCAGCCAGGCTCGATTGATCATCACAATGTTCAATTGGGATTGATCGCCACCATTGCGGCCTGCCTCATTCTGCCGGGACGTTCGCCGATTGCCCACGCGCTCGCCGGCGTGGCGGCAGCCTTGGCGATCGCCATCGGCGCTGAAACCACGCCGCATATAGCCATTGTCGCTTGCATCGTGGCGGTGCAATGGCTTTGGCTGGGTCGGGACATGGAGGCGGCGGCATCGGCCTTCGCGCTCGCCATGGCGGCTTCATTGACCGCCGCGTTCTTTGCCACCGTGCCGCCGGCGCATTACGGAATGGTGGTCTGCGATGCCCTGTCGACCGGCTTCTATGCGCTTGGCGTGGTTGGCGCTGGAACCTTCTTTGTCGCGGTGGCGTCTGTATCCGGGCGCGGGTTTCCGGTGCGCCTGGCCGCTCTCGGGGGCGTCGGCGCCGCCACCATCGGGTTCACCTTGATGATCGCGCCGCATTGTCTGGGAAATCCGCTGGCCACGCTTGACCCGCTGCTGGTCGGCATGTGGCTCAACCATGTCACCGAAGCCCAGTCATTTGTCTCGCAAGTGGGCGCCGAGCCGTGGACCGCCGGCGGTTTCTATCTTGTGCCGGTGCTGGCCATGGTCCTGTGCGTGCGCCGTATCCGGCAAGGCCGCAACACTCATGCCCATGGCGTGCTGCTGGCGCTGCTGGCGGTTTCCTGGGGCATCGCGCTTGTTCAGGTCCGTGGCGCGGTATTTTCCAACATGCTGTCGGTGATCCCGCTTGCGGCGCTGGTGGCAGAGATGCGGGCGCGCTCGAACGCCGATCCGAAAGATCTGCGCAAGGGGCTTGTCTTTGCGGGCACGGCCTTCGCCGCGGTGCCTTTCGTCTGGGCCCTGTCCGGCGCCCTGCTGTCGATGGGTGTCAACAAGGTGACCGGTGAGGAAGTCGGAAGCCTGCCGGGGCAACAGGAAAATATCTGCACCGATGCGGGAGCCATGGCCATGCTGGCTCGCGAGCCGGTTGGCGTTGTTGCCGCTGCTTCCAATCTGGGCGCGCATATCCTGCGCTTTACCCCGCATCGCGCGATTTCGGCGCCTTACCACCGCAACCAGGGCGGCATGCTCACGGAACTGCATGCGGGGATGGCGAAGCCCGCCGATGCGGTCAAGTTCCTGCGTGGCGCCGGCGTCACCGTGCTTGCCTTTTGCAAAAGCGATTCACAGATCGGAATTGTCGCGGACGTGGCGCCCGACGGTCTTTATGCGCAGTTGAACAAGGGGAGCGTTCCGGACTGGCTTGAACCTGTGTCAGGCACGGAAAACAAGGCGTTGCAACTCTTCCGCGTCAAACCGTGAGCATGGCCCTGAACCCGGCTCATCGGAATGCCCGTTCAAATCGATTCCCTCTGGCGTTCAAACGCACTAAACTTGCTCAAGGTGATTTGCGCCACATGGCGCGAGACCGGGGAGTTTGAAGCCAGATGATCAGCATCAGCCAGTGTTGCAGGCTCGCACGCCGCATGATCGGCGTCGCGTTGATCTTGGCCACCGCGAACCTCGGCGCGCTTCCCGCCGCTCAGGCGGACCAGCCCGCCAAGCAGATATTCGGGGCCGCGAAACTCCCTGCCGTGCTTCCCGCCAGCCCGATCGGGTTCTATTCCAAGGGCTGTCTTGCCGGGGGCCAGGCCATTGCCGCCGAGGGCCCGACCTGGCAGGCGATGCGGCTGTCGCGCAACCGCCGCTGGGGCCATCCGGATCTTGTCGCTCTTGTCGAGCGGCTGTCGCGTGAGGCCGCCGCCAATGATGGCTGGCCAGGACTGCTTGTGGGCGATATCTCGCAGCCGCGCGGCGGTCCGATGCTGTCAGGGCATGCGTCGCATCAGGTTGGACTTGACGCCGATGTCTGGCTGACGCCGATGCCCGGCCGCACGCTGTCGGCAACCGAGCGCGAGGATCTGTCGGCGACGTCGATGCTCAAGGCAGACACGCTCTATGTTGATGACAAGAAATGGACTGCGGCGCATGCGCGGCTTTTGATGCGGGCGGCGAGCTATCCCGAGGTCGAGCGCATATTCATTCATCCCGGCATCAAGAAGAAGCTGTGCGACAGCTGGACAGGCGATCGCTCGGCGATGGGCAAAATCCGGCCCTATTACGGTCACCACAGCCATTTCCATATCCGCATCAAATGCCCGGCTGGCGCCAGCAACTGCCGCAGCCAGAGCCCGCCGCCTCAAGCCACGGGATGCGACAAATCATTGGCATGGTGGTTTACCGATGAACCCTGGGCGCCCGCCAAGCCGAAGAAGAAGGACGACAAGCCCGCACCCAAGAAGCGCGAGATGCAAATGTCCGAACTGCCTTCGGCCTGCGCCGTGGTTGCCTCGGCGCCGGGTCCTGCGTCGGAGGCGCAAGTCACGTTCGGGAGCGCCGACCCGATCGGCAGTATCGCCAGGGTCAACGCTGCTTCCAGCGCCGCGGCGGTGTCGGCCTTTGCGCCCATGCCAATGCCTGGGCGGATTCCCGTGCCTGCGCCCCGGCCAGAGGATTGAAGCGCCAGCGGTCCGCGGTGATCGGGGATTCAAGGTCTTTCGCTTGAAGGACAGAAAGGCTATAGAATGGTTTTCAAATCGATTGAAAACGCGAAATCTATGGCTTGCGCCGGATTTCGTTACATTGCGGGCCGCCATGAGTATTCATAAAACCGTCGCGCTGATCGCGCATGACCAGAACAAGGAAGCTCTGGCTATATCCGCCATCTCGCATCAACAGGCGTTGTTCCGGTTTGCCGCTATCGCAACCGGCGCTCGCCACCAGATCAGGCCAAACAGGGATCCGACTCATGCCAACTGACGCCGCCCACATCATCGCATTTCCGATCTTGATCGGCGATATTGGCGGCACCAATGCACGCTTCGCCATCCTGCTCGACGCCAATGCGGAGCCTAGGGAATTTCCGATTCTGGCCACCGCCGATTACCCCACGATAGATCAGGCGATCCAGTCCGGCGTGCTTGACAAGACTTCGTTGCAGCCGCGCTCGGCCATTCTGGCGGTTGCTGGCCCGGTCAAGGGCGACGAGATCGATCTGACCAATTGCGACTGGGTGATCCAGCCCAAGGCGATGATCCGCGACCTGGGTTTCCAGGATGTGGTGGTGATCAATGATTTCGAGGCCCAAGCGCTCGCTGCGGCTTCACTGGGGCCGGAATATCTCGAGCAAATCGGCGGCGGCGAAATCCGGCCGTCTTCGTCGCGTGTGGTGGTTGGACCCGGCACCGGCCTGGGCGTCGCCGGCCTGGTCCATGCCCGCCATACCTGGTTTCCCGTGCCTGGCGAGGGCGGTCACGTCGACATTGGTCCGCGCACGGCCCGGGATTTCGAATTGTTTCCGCTCTACGAGCCGATCGAGGGCCGCATTTCCGCCGAACAACTGTTGTGCGGCCGCGGCATGATGAACATCTATCACGCCATCTGCAAAGCCGGGGATATCAAGCCGATCGCCTCCAATCCGTCCGAAGTCACCGCGTCCTGGGCTGATGCGTCGGATCAAGCCGCGGTGGAAACGATTGAGTTGTTCGCAACCTATCTTGGCCGGGTGGCTGGCGATCTGGCGCTGATCTTCATGGCCCGTGGCGGTGTTTTTCTTGCCGGCGGCATCGCCCAGAAAATCATTCCGGCGCTCAGGCATCCCCGGTTCCGCCAGGCCTTCGAGGACAAGGCGCCCCACTCAGCCATGCTCGCAATGATTCCGACATTCGTGATCACGCATCCGCTGGCCGCCTTGTCGGGCCTTGCGGCCTATGCCCGCACACCCGTCCGCTTTGGCGTTTCAACCGAAGGCCGGCGCTGGAAAGCATAGGCAAAGTGGTTTCAACCCGCTATAGAGCCGCGATGAACAGGACAGGATCGTCCTGCCGGTGCAAGGCGTCCTTTGCGGATCGCATGACAGGATAATGAGACGTGGCGCGCAGCAGAAACATCAAACAGGATGTGGAATCGCTGACCGCGATGATCCGCCGGATCATCCGTGAGAACGGCCGTGATTACGTCAAGACCTATATATTTGCTGCCGTCTGCCTGATGCTTGTCGCCGCCTCCACGGCGTTCATGGCCTGGATCATGGAGGCGGTCATCAATGAGGCATTCGCCAAGAAGAACGCCGATCAGATCTGGTTGATCTGCGGATCCGTGCTCGCCGCTTTCGTGATCAGGGGGGCTGCGTCCTATGGTCAGGCGGTGGCGCTGGCGGAAGTTGGCAACAATCTTGTCGCCCGCTATCAGCAGCGCCTGATCGATCATCTGATGACCCTTGGCGTCGGCTATTTCGGAGACACCCGCTCGGCCCAGATCGCAGCCCAGATTTCCCAGAATGTCGCCGGGATCCGCGACGTCATGAACCTGACGATCACCTCCTTCGCGCGCGATCTGCTGACATTGGTGGCGCTTCTGGTGGTGATGGTGACGAAGGATCCGGTCCTCTCCCTCATCGTCTTCGCCGGTGCGCCGCCGGTGCTGATGGCCTTGCGCTACATTTCCAAGCGGCTCCGTAGCGCAACGCGCGAATCGATCGATCTCAACAGCCGCGTGCTCTCCGCCATGCAGGAGACGGTGCAAGGCATCACCATCGTCAAGGCGTTCACGATGGAGAAGCAGATCAGCTCCCGCACGGCTGAGTTGATCAAGGCGGCGGAGGGGCGTTCGAACCGCATTGCCCGGCTGACCGAGCGCACCTCGCCGCTCACCGAAACCATCGCCGGTCTGGCGATATCGGGCGTCATTGCCTATGCGGCGTTCCGCTCGATCTATGGCGATGTCCTGCCCGGAGCGTTCTTTTCCTTCATCACCGCGCTGCTTCTGGCCTATGACCCAGCGCGGCGGCTGGCCCGGCTGCAGATCAATCTCGAGCGCGCCGTTGTCAATGCGCGCATGATTTACGAAATTCTCGACGAAACGCCGACGCAGGGCGACCGGCCCGGCGCAGTCGACCTTGTTGTCGAGCGCGGCGAGATCGAGTTTCGTAACGTCGGATTTGGCTATGGCACGGGCGAAATCGTGCTCGATGATGTGAGTTTCAAAGCCGAGGCCGGAAAGACCACCGCAGTTGTCGGGCCATCGGGCGCCGGCAAGTCGACGTTGATCTCGCTGGTGCCGCGGTTTTATGATCCCGCCGCTGGACAGGTGCTGATCGACGGTGTCGACATCGCAACGGTCACCAAGACTTCGCTGCGTCAACAGATCGCCTATGTCTCGCAACAGGCCTGGTTGTTCGAGGGCAGCATCCGCGCCAATCTGCGCTATGCCCGGCCTGACGCCACCGACGCCGAGATCGAGGACGCCGCGCGGCTGGCCAATGCGCATGAGTTCATTCTGGCGCAGCCGCAGGGCTATGACACCATGCTTGGTGAAAACGGCGTCAACCTGTCCGGCGGCCAGCGCCAGCGCATTTCGATCGCGCGCGCGCTTGTGCGCAATGCGCCGATCCTGCTGCTCGACGAGGCGACTTCTGCGCTCGACAATGAATCCGAGGCGGCGGTGCAGAATGCGCTCGAAAGCGCCATGCGCAATCGAACGGTGCTGGTCATCGCCCACCGGCTTTCCACCATCGCCAAGGCCGACCGCATTGTCGTCATGCAGGGCGGCAAGGTGGTGGAGACCGGCAGTCATGCCGATCTCAGCGCCAACAAGGGCGGGCTTTACGCGCGGCTGCAGGCCTTCAGCGAGGCCGGCCATGGCGTTGACCAGCCGGACCCGGTGCTGGACGCGGACGTAAAAGGAGGCAAGGCATGAACGCAGCATCTGGCAGCATGGGGCTCATTGTCGTCGGCGCCGCCGGCCGCATGGGCCAGTCGCTGATCCGCACCATCGCCGCGATGGACGGCGTGCATCTGGCCGGCGCCATCGAGCGGCCCGGATCGGAAATGCTTGGCCGCGATGCCGGCGAACTGGCCGGTCTCGGCCCCAACAAGATCCTGATCAGCGACGACGCCCTGCCGGCCTTCGCCCGGGCCGAGGGGGTGCTCGATTTCACCGCGCCGGCGGCGACGCTGGAATTTGCCGACCTTGCCGCCCAGGCGCGCATTGTCCATGTCATCGGCACCACCGGCATGGACGAGAGTCATGAGGCGCGGCTGCAGACCGCCTCGCGCCACGCCCGCATCGTCAAGTCGGGCAATATGAGCCTCGGCGTCAATCTGCTGTCGGTGCTGGTGCGCCAGGCGGCGCGTGCGCTCGAAGCCGGCGACTGGGACATCGAGGTGCTGGAAATGCATCACCGGCACAAGGTCGATGCGCCCTCCGGCACGGCGCTGCTGCTCGGCCAGGCCGCCGCCGAAGGGCGCGGCATCGACCTGGCGCAGCATTCGGTCAGGGTGCGCGACGGCCATACCGGCGCGCGCGAGGAAGGCTCGATCGGCTTCGCCACCCTGCGCGGCGGCTCTGTCGTCGGCGAGCATTCGGTCATCCTCGCCGGAGAAGGCGAAACCATCGAACTCAGCCACAAGGCCACCGACCGCTCGATCTTCGCCCGCGGCGCCGTCCGCGCCGCGCTCTGGGCGCGGCATCAGAAGCCGGGCTATTATTCCATGCTCGACGTGCTTGGCCTCGCCGGCCAGTAATCCAAACCGCCTGAACAAAGGCCCGCCTGAACAAAGGAACTCATCATGTCCGGAACACTCGTCCTTGTCCGCCACGGCCAAAGCGAATGGAACCTGAAAAACCTGTTCACCGGCTGGAAAGACCCTGGCCTCACCGAACTCGGTATCGAAGAAGCCAAGACCGGGGCCGAGGCCTTGAAAAAGACCGGCCTCAAGTTCGACGTCGCCTTCACTTCGGTTCTGGTCCGCGCCCAGCACACGCTCGACCTGATCATGGAGGGCATCGGCCAGACCGGTCTCGAGGTGATCCGCGACCAGGCGCTCAACGAGCGCGATTACGGCGATCTCGCCGGCCTCAACAAGGATGACGCGCGCAAGAAGTGGGGCGAGGAGCAAGTCCACATCTGGCGCCGCTCCTATGACGTGCCTCCGCCCGGCGGCGAAAGCCTGAAGGACACCGGCGCCCGCGTCTGGCCCTATTACATGATCGAGATCCTGCCGCGCGTCCTGCGCGGCGAAACCGTTCTGGTGGTGGCGCATGGAAATTCGTTGCGCTCGCTGTTGATGGTGCTCGACCGGCTCGACCGCGAGCAAATCCTCAAGATCAATCTCGCCACCGGCGTGCCGATGGTCTACCGCCTCAACGCCGATTCCACCGTCGCCTCGAAAGAGGTTCTGGGCGACATGTCGAAGGCGCATTGAGCCCCGAAACGCCCCCGGTTTCACCCTGACTGCAGACACCCCGTCTCCCAGCCCAGCATCGCCCGCTTGCGGGTGATGCCCCAGTGGTAGCCGGTGAGCGCGCCGGATTTGCCCAGCGCCCGGTGGCAGGGAACCACGAAGGAGATCGGGTTGCGCCCGACCGCGGCGCCCACGGCGCGTGAGGCGGACGGCTTGCCGATGGCGCGGGCGACATCGGAATAGGTCGAGGCCGCGCCGAGCGGAATCCTGAGCAGCGCCTCCCACACCCGCACCTGGAAATCCGTGCCGATCATGACGATGCGCAACGGCTGGTCGGCGCGCCACTGTCCGGGCGAGAAGATCCGTTCGACATAGGGCGCGGTCACCGCCTGGTCCTGCGTCAGTCGCGCGCCCGGCCAGCGCCGGGTCATGTCCTCGAGCGCTGCCTGCTCTTCGCCCGCATCGGCGAAGGCCAGGCCGCACAGACCGCGCTCGGTCGCCATGATCACAGCGGTGCCGAACGGCGAGGGGTGAAATCCGTAGCTGATGCGGACGCCCGATCCACCGGTCTTGAAATCGCCCGGGCTCATCGCCTCATGGGTGACGAACAGATCATGCAGCCGCCCCGGCCCCGACAGGCCGAGTTCATAGCTGGCGTCGAGCAGCGGCAGGCCTTCATGGCCAATGAGCCGGCGGGCGTGATCGAGGGTGACGGCCTGCAGGAACGCCTTCGGTGTCAACCCGGCCCAGCGGCTGAAGGTTTTCTGCAACCGTCCCGGCGCGACGCCGATATCGGCGGCGATTTCCTCCAGCGAGGGCTGGGCCCGGTAATCCAGCGAGATCCGCTCGATGGTCCTGCGGACGAGATCGTAATCGCCGCCGTCCGGCGTGATGTCGCGGTCGAGTTGTGCGGTCATGTTCATGGTCAGGCTCCCGGCAGCGCCGTGCGCTGGTCAAACGCGCAAAGGTCCACTGTCTCAAACACTACGGTGTCCGCACTCAATCACGCGCAGCCTCACGCCGCCACCCGAAACCCGCCGCCACCAGCGCCGCGCATCCTATTGGATGCGCAAATCGCTTCAACGTTGCTTGACCGTCGCCAGCGCCCGTTGAAAGGCGGCGGCGAAACTTTCCTTGTCGTCGGGATTGAGAAAGGATCCGACATCGGTCTGCCGCCCCTGGCCGCTGATGCGCATGTCGGTGATGCCGATTTCCTCATGGCGGGCGATGTTGAAGCGGGTCCAGACCGGATTGAACCGGTGATCGACGGTCCGCCCCGAGGGCGCGACCTTGCGCACGGTCAGGTCGGTGCGCGAGACGGCCACGAATTCGCGCGCCCGCCCGGAACGGTAGCTGAGCCAGAACGCGCCGAACAGAAGCCCCAGGTCGAGCGCGAAGAACCCCAGCACCGGCCATGCCTTGGCCGCCGCGAACACCACCATGTGGGCGATGGTGATCGCCGTGGTGATGCTCATCAGGATGACGAACCCGGCCCGGCCCAGCGACCGGTGCGGTTTCAAGACAGCTTCAAACAGCGGCTCGTCGTTCATCGGGTCTCCATCGCGCCTCGTTGCCATAGTCCCTCGACCATGATTATAGGGAAGGAATGCAAAAGCCCAAGAGCCCAGATCCTGCCAAATTGTCGCCGGGGGACAAGACAGTGGCAAAGCCGGCCCGCGCCAAGCCGGCGACCGTGCGCAAGCCCCAGGCGCGCCGCGTGAAGATCCCTTACAGTCCGGAAGAAATCCACGAGATTTTCCGGCGTTTCTCGGTCCAGCGGCCCGAGCCCAAGGGCGAGCTGGAGCACGTCAATCCGTTCACGCTGGTGGTCGCCGTGGCGCTGTCGGCGCAAGCGACCGATTCAGGCGTCAACAAGGCGACCCGCGCCTTGTTTGCCATCGCCGACACGCCCGAAAAGATGCTGGCGCTCGGCGAGGACAGGGTGCGCGACCTGATCAAGACCATCGGGCTTTACCGCAACAAGGCCAAGAACGTCATCGCGCTCAGCCGGAAGCTGGTCGAAGACTTCGGCGGCGAGGTGCCGCGCACGCGCGAGGAATTGGTGACGCTGCCCGGCGTCGGCCGCAAGACCGCCAATGTGGTGATGTCGATGGCCTTTGGCGTGCCGACGCTCGCCGTCGACACCCATGTCTTCCGCATCGGCAACCGGCTCAGGATCGCGCCGGGCAAGACCCCGGACGAGGTCGAGGCCGCGTTCCTGAAAATCATCCCGGACGAATATCTGTTCCACGCCCACCACTGGCTGATCCTGCACGGCCGCTACTGCTGCAAGGCGCGCAAGCCCGAATGCGAACGCTGCGTCATCGCCGATATCTGCAAGTCGCCGGAAAAGACCTGCGACGTTCCGGCGGCGCTGGTGGAGCTGCCGGGGCAGGTTGTCTGATGCATCAGTCCGTCAGGCCGTCGATCAGGGCGGCGATGGCGTCTTCGCACTGACGGCGATCGGCTCCGCTTTCGATCGCCAGCGCCGCGCGGTCGAAAGCGGCTGACAGCAAAATGGCGAGCGTCTCCGCCTGGGGGCTGTTGCGAGAGCCCGATAGCAGGGCATGAAGACCTTCCCCCAGACTTGCCTCGGATGTCTCCTTGTCGATCGCGCGCATCATCTCCAGGCCCAGAACCGCGGGACCGTCGAGAAGCAGCAGCCGGGTGCGGCCTGATTCGGCCATTGCGTCGAAATACGCTCTCGTGCCTTCAAGAATGGCCTGGCGCGGGCTGCCGCCTGGTGGCGCCGCTGCTTCGATATTGGCAGCGACATCGGCCGCCTCGCGTTCGATGACGGCGCGGAACAGAGCCCGCTTGTCCTCGAAATGATGATAGAGCGCGCCGCGCGTGACGCCCGCCTTGGCGACGATGTCAGGGGTCGCGGTCTCGGCATAGCCCTTGTCGATGAAAAGCTCGCGCGCGGCATCGACCAATGCCTGGCGCATGGTTTCGGAGCGTTCCTTGTTTGATCGGCGCATATTGCCTCTTTACATACATGCAGAATGTTTGTAATTGATAGATACAAACCGACTGTATGTTAATCAGAAGGAACCGCAAACATGAAAACCACCAGCTATTACCCGGTCATCATGACCAGTAACGTCAAAGCGACGGCGGCCTTCTATGAACGCCATTTCCGCTTCCAGCCGCTGTTTACCAGCGACTGGTATGTGCACCTGCAATCGAAGGAGGACGAACACGTCACCCTTGCGGTCCTCGACGGCCAGCATGCGACGATCCCGGCCGAGGCTCGCGGAACGGTCTCCGGCCTGCTGTTGAACTTCGAGGTGGAGAATATCGATCAGGTCTATGACGTCTTGCGCGCAGCCGGCCTGCCCATTCTCAAGGACATTTGCGACGAGGATTTCGGCCAGCGGCATTTCATCACAGCCGACCCCAACGGCGTGCTGATCGACATCATCAAGCCGATCCCGCCAAGCGCTGCCTTCGCCGCCCAATATGATGCCTCGGTGCTTCCGGCCTGACTGAGAGCAGTCTCAGCGCGGCAAACCGGCGACACGGCCGGATAGGCGAGCGGTTTCAACAGAAACGGATCGTGCGTGGGACGAGGAGTTGCGATTGCGACTCGTTGACAATTTCATTATAGTAAACTATATCCAATAGCAGATTTGGGAGCCCGCTTTCATGGATCGCATAGTGGATGTGACTGCAATTCAAACCGGTGTCGGTGACTGGTCCGCACCGGCGGCTGCAGCGGCGCTTGTTGCCATTTTGGTATCCTGTGCCGCACTGATCCTGCTCCACCTGACAAGCCCCGAATTCGAGCCCTCCTGGCGCATGGTCAGCGAGTATGCCAACGGCCGTTATGCGTGGATCCTGACCCTTGTCTTCGCCGCCTGGGCAATAGCCAGCTTTGCATTGGTGCCGGCGCTGTGGCCGCTTTGGTCCACCCCTCTTGGCAAGATCGGCTTGGGTTTTCTGCTCCTTGCCGGGATCGGCCAGACAATGGGAGCGCTCTTCGACCTCAATCATAAGCTGCATGGGCCTGCGGCGCTGATCGGTATTCCATCGCTCTGCATTGCAGCGGTCATCCTGACAATCGCGCTCTCCCGCCGCACCGACATCGTGGCGCCGCCGATTTGGCTGGCGCACCTGCCGTGGATAAGCTTCGTTCTGATGCTCGGTACGTTTGCATTGCTCTTTTCCGCCTTGAAAGCGGCCGGTGTCGACCTATCGGGACAGCCGGGCCCGCTCGAACAGCTGCCTGTCGGCGTTACGGGCTATTTGGGCTGGGCCAATCGCCTGCTGTTCGCCGCGACCTATCTCTGGGTGGCGGCGGCGGCGTGGGCTGTGATCAAGACAAAGAACGGGGTGTCGTGAGGAGCGTATCCTGGTTGGGAGAACGCGCTGTCCGCACGTCTTCCGCCCGTAAAGTCATCTCGGGCGTATGACGTATCCTGATCCCCGCCCTTGCCGGTCAGCGGCCGCCAACCGCCCTCTGTGCAATCATCTTGTGCAGATGCACCATCATGCCCGCCGCGAACATCGGCGTCAGTAGGTTGAGCAGCGGCACCGACAGGAAGGCGGCGATGATCAGGCCGGCGAAGAAGATCGTCGTGGAGTTGCGGGCTCTTAGCCGTTTGGCGTCGGCGGGGCTCATGAAGCGCATGGCGGCGAATTCGAAATATTCCCGTCCCAGCAGGTAGCCGTTGACCAGAAAGAACGCCGCCAGATTGATTCCGGGCACGATCAGCAGGATCAGCGCTAGCAGGTTGCCCAGCCCCACCACCAGCAAAAACCCGAGCGATTGCCGGATCGACTGGCCAAGCGGCATCGCCCGGCCGGGCGTCTCGCCGGGATAATCCCGCGTCTCGATCACCTCGGCGATGTCATCGAGATAGAGGCCCGCCATCGCCGCCGTCACCGGCGCCACGAACAGCGCCAGCACCAGCGCCAGTCCGATTCCGGCGATGATGGCGGCAATGGTGCCCGCCCATCCGGCCCAGTCGGGCAGGCCGGGCAGCAGAGCGTCAAGCCATGGCATCGCCACCATCGAGAACGCTTCACCGAGCCCGAACCAGAGGCCTGCGAGCAGCAGGATGGTCAGGCCGAGCGACTTGAACAGCACCGAGCGCGAGGCGGGTGAGAGCAGGTTGGCTCCGGCCATCCGGGCGGCTTCAATGATCATCGCTGCATTTCCTTGTTCTGGCCCTTGTCCCGGCGCGAGGCGTATCCGGCATGTGGGGATGGCCGCCATCGGCGTCAACGGCTCTCGTCATGGCCCGCACTGCGGCCGGCTGCGGTATCTTGTTTTGTCCGGGTGACAGGCTGACACAAATCAGCCATGATTCACGCGCCTGAGAGGCAGGCCGTCAAAGGCTGTGAACCCTTGTTTTGCCGGATTTCCCATGTCCGCACCGCGGATCCGCCCAGCCACCATTTCCGACATTGATGCGCTCGATGCGATCGAGACCGCCGTGTTTCCGGCTGACCGGATTTCGCGACGCTCCTTCCGCACGCTGATTGACCGGCCGACCGCCGAAACCATCGTCATCGAGGCGGAGGGCCAGATCCGCGGCTACGCCATGATCCTGTTTCGCGCCGGCGCGGCGCTTGCCCGGCTCTACTCGCTGGCGGTTGCCCCCGGTCAGGCCGGCAAGGGCTATGGCAGGGCCTTGCTCACTGCCGCGGAATCAGCCGCGATGGAGCATGACCGCATCCTGCTGCGCCTCGAGGTGCGCGAGGACAATGCGACCGCGATTGCGCTTTACAAGACTGCATCCTACCGCCGCATCGGACGTGTGCCGGACTATTATGCCGATGGCATGGCGGCGCTCAGGTTCGAAAAACTGCTGCGCGGACCTGAAGCGCCGGCTGCGCGCACGCCGTTTTATGAGCAGTCAACCGATTTCACCTGCGGCTCGGCCTGCCTGCTGATGGCGCTGGCCCGGTTCCGCTCGCCAGCATTTCTCGATCCGGTCTGGGAAATCCGTCTTTGGCGCGAGGCCACAACCGTGTTCATGCTGTCGGGCCCCGGCGGCTGCGAACCCTTCGGGCTTGCCATGGTGGCGCGCGAGCATGGGCTTGACCCCGAGGTCTGGTGTTCGACCACCGAGATGCTGTTTCTCGAAACCGTGCGCGACCCGGAAAAGCGGCGCGTCATGGAACTGGCGCAGACCGATTTCCGCGCCCGGGTGGCGGCTGCCCGAACGCCGGTGCACATCGAGGCCTTCACGCTGGACTGGCTGCGCGCCCGGCTGGCCGAGGGCCACGTCGTCATCATCCTGGTCAGCGGTTACCTGATGATGGGCAAGAAAGTTCCCCACTGGGTGCTTGCCCATGGCGATGACGGCCGCCATATCTTCGTTCATGATCCCTGGGTCGAGGACGAGGTCGGTGAGACCGTGGCCGACGCCGCCAATATCCCGGTGCCCCATGCGGTGTTTGACCGGATCGCCCGTTTCGGCCGCACGGGGTTGCGCGCCGCAGTCCTTATCAAGGGAAATGTGCCTGATGTCTGACTGGATCATTCTGTCCACCGCGCTGGCTGGTTTCGATCACGCCGCCACCAAGCACAAGGTGCTCTCCACCCGCGATTATCTGGCCCGGCCGGAATTGTTTCGCGGCGCGCGGCCCAACATCATCAACCTGTCGCGCTCCTACGCCTATCAGAGCCGCGGCTATTACGCCTCGCTGCTCGCCGCCGCGCGCAGCCAGCGGGTGATTCCGTCGGTTGAAACCATCATCGATCTGTCCGCCCGCAAACTGCACGAAAACGCCATTCCGGAGCTGGAGGATGCGCTCAACAAGGGCCTGCGCGAGCGCCCGGGCGAGCCTTTGCCGTCACGGCTGAGGGTGTTCTTCGGGACCTGCACCGATCCGCGGCTCGAGCGCTTCGGCCGGCTGCTGTTTGACTGGTTCCGCGCGCCGGTGCTGGAACTCACCCTCAAGCAGGGCGACTGGGTGTCGATCGCCAAGATCGCGCTGCTGCCGGTCGGCAAGCTCGAAGGCGCCGATCGCGAGGCGTTTTTTCTCGCCATGGCGCGCTACACCGCGCGGCAGTGGAAGGACGCCAAGTCCCGCGCCCCGGCGCGCTATTCCTTCGCCACGCTGGTCGATCCGAACGAAGCCATGCCGCCGTCTTCCATCGACAGTCTCAAGCACTGGTCGCGGGTGGCCGCGCGCATGGGCGTGTCGGTGGAGCCGATCACCCGCAAGGATCTGCCCCGGCTCGCCAATTTCGACGCCCTGTTCATCCGCGAGACCACCTCGATCTCCAATCACACCTACCGCTTCGCCCGCCGCGCCCAGCAGGAGGGCATGCCGGTGATCGACGATCCGGTGTCGATGATCCGCTGCACCAACAAGGTCTATCTCGACGAATTGATGTCGTCCAATGGCATCCCGGTGCCCGACACGGTGATGCTGATCGGCCCGGAGGATTTCCAGCGCGCCGCCGATCTGCTGGGCTTTCCGATGGTGCTGAAAGTGCCCGATTCCTCGTTCTCCCGGGGCGTCTCCAAGGTTGCCACCATGGAGGAGCTCAAGGCGCTCGCCGGCGCCTGGCTGCATGATTCCGAAGTGCTGATCGCGCAGAAATTCATGCCGACCAAGTTCGACTGGCGGATCGGCGTTCTCGGCGGCAAGCCCTTGTTCGCGGTGCAGTATCTGATGGCCAAGAAACACTGGCAGATCGTCAAGCACGACACCGGCGGCAAGCCGCTGGAGGGCGGCTTCAAATCATTCTCGCTGGCTCAGGTGCCGCCCTTAGTGCTCGACACCGGGCTGCGCGCCGCCTGCTCGGTCGGCGACGGGCTCTACGGCGTCGACCTCAAGGAGACCGATAACGGCGTCTTTGTCATCGAGGTCAATGACAACCCCAATCTCGAGCATGGCGTCGAGGACTCGGCCGAAAAGGACGAGGTCTGGATCCGGCTGACCAACTGGTTCATCGAACGGATCGCCACCTGAGCCGCTCCATCCTGGGACCAGCGCCCGCGCCCAAGGCCTGAGCAAGGCGACTGGGCATGGACCCGCAGCCGCGGGCTGTCGTTTCCCCGCGAAACAGGCTATAGCAGCCCCGTTTGGCGCTCCGAGCCCGAACGCTGACAGTGACCAGGACCCCGAAGCATGCTGAAAGCCGCCGAAGACCGCCTCAGTCTCGACCAGATCGTCGATCCGGCCGTGCTGCGCGACAGCCTCGACGCCATCGCCGCCGAACATGGCGGCGCCAGCATCGAGGCCCGCCTGGCGGTGCTGGCGGAAGTCAAGCGCGTCAATGCGTCAGGCCGCGAGAGGGCCCGGGTCATGCTGCTGGAAGACGGCGGCGGAACCGCCTGCGCCACCAGGATCTCGCATTTGCAGGACGTCATCACCGCGGCGCTCTATGATTACGCCAGCGTCCATGTCTATCGCGTCGAAAATCCCTCGACGTCGGAGCGGATGACGGTGACCGCGGTCGGCGGCTACGGCCGCGGCACGCTGGCGCCGGGATCGGATATCGATCTGTTGTTCGTGCTGCCCTACAAGAAGACGCCGTGGACCGAACAGATCGTCGAGTGGATCCTCTATATCCTGTGGGACATGGGCCTGAAGGTCGGCCACGCCACCCGCAAGGTGGATGAGTGCATCAGGCTGTCGCGCACCGACATGACCATTCGAACGGCCATTCTCGAAGCCCGCTTCCTGTGCGGCGAGCGGACGCTGTTTGCCGATCTGGCCGATCGGTTCGACAGGGAAGTGGTGGAGGGCACCGGCCCGGAATTCATCTCAGCCAAGCTTGCCGAGCGCGATGAACGCCACCGCAAGGCCGGCGACACGCGCTATCTCGTCGAGCCCAATGTCAAGGAGGGCAAGGGCGGCTTGCGCGATCTCAACACGCTCTACTGGATCGCCAAATATTTCTACCATATCCGCGACACCCAGGAGCTCGTCGGGCTGGGCGTGCTGTCGCGCCGCGAATTCAACCTGTTCGTCAAGGCCGAGGATTTCCTCTGGGCCGTTCGCTGTCACATGCATTTTCTCACCGGCAAGTCGGAGGAGCGGCTGTCCTTTGACATCCAGCGCGACATCGCCGCGGCCCTGGGCTATCAGGATCACCCCGGCCTTTCCTCGGTCGAGCGCTTCATGAAGCACTATTTTCTCGTCGCCAAGGACGTCGGCGACCTCACCCGCATTTTCTGCGCCGGGCTTGAGGATCAGCAGGCCAAGCAGGCGCCGGGTCTCACCGGCGTCATCAGCCGCTTCGCCAACCGGCCGCGCAAGATCCCCGGCACGCTCGATTTCATCGAGGACAAGGGCCGTATCAGCCTCGCCGACGCCGACGTCTTCAAGCGCGATCCGGTCAACATCATCCGGATGTTCCATCTCGCCGATATCCGCGGGTTGGAATTCCATCCCGACGCGCTCAAGCGCGTCACCCGCTCGCTGCGGCTGGTCAACGCCGACCTGCGCGACAATGAGGAAGCCAACCGGCTGTTCATGTCGATCCTGACCTCCAAGCGGCGGCCGGCGATCATCTTGAGGCGCATGAATGAAGCCGGCGTTCTCGGCCGCTTCATTCCCGAATTCGGCAAGATCGTCGCGATGATGCAGTTCAACATGTACCATCACTACACGGTCGACGAACACCTGATCCGCACCGTCTCGGTGCTGTCGGGCATCGACAAGGGTGAGGAGGAGCGCGAGCATCCGCTGGCCAACAAGCTGATGCCGGGCATTGAGGAGCGCGAGGCCCTCTTTGTCGCCGTGTTCCTGCACGACATCGCCAAGGGCCGGCTGGAGGACCACTCGCTCGCCGGCGCCAAGGTGGCGCGCAAGCTGTGCCCGCGGCTGGGCCTGTCGGCCAATCAGACCGAGCTTGTGGCCTGGCTGGTGGGCGAGCATCTGACCATGTCGATGGTGGCGCAGACGCGCGATCTCAACGACCGCAAGACGATCACCGATTTCGCCGAAAAGGTTCGCACGCTGGAGCGCCTGAAAATGCTGCTGGTGCTGTCGGTCTGCGACATCCGCGCGGTGGGGCCCGGCGTCTGGAACGGCTGGAAAGGCCAATTGCTGCGGACGCTCTATTACGAGACCGAACTGATGCTGTCGGGCGGCTTTTCCGAGGTCTCGCGCAAGGAGCGCACAGCCCATGCCCGCCATGCCCTTGGCGCGGCCCTGTCGGACTGGAGCGAGAAGGAGCGTGTGGCCTATCTCAAGCTGCATTACGAACCCTACCTGCTGGCCGTGCCGCTCGAGGAGCAGGTGCGCCATGCCAAATTCATCCGCGACACCGACAAGGCCAAAAAGCAGCTTGCCACCATGGTGCGGACCAACGCCTTCCACGCCATCACCGAAATCACGCTGCTGTCGCCGGACCACCCGCGGCTTTTGTCGATTGTCACCGGCGCCTGCGCCGCCGCTGGCGCCAACATCGCCGATGCCCAGGTCTTCACCACCTCCGATGGCCGGGCGCTCGACACGATCCTGATCAACCGCGAACTGCCCGATGACGAGGACGAACTCAGGCGCGGCGCCTCGATCGGCCGGATGATCGAGGATGTGCTGGCCGGACGGGCCTATATCCCGGAAGTGATCGCCCGCAAGACCAGTTCCCGGCGCCTGGCCCGGCCGTTCATCGTCAAGCCCCAGGTCACCATTTCCAACACGCTGTCCAACAAGTTCACGGTCATCGAGATCGAATGCCTTGACCGCACGGGTTTGCTGTCCGAGGTCACTTCCGTGCTGTCGGACCTTTCGCTCGACATCGCCTCGGCGCACATCACCACCTTCGGCGAAAAGGTCGTCGACACATTCTATGTGCGCGATCTGGTCGGTCAGAAGATCACCAGCGAGAGCCGTCAGATCAACACCGCGGCGCGGCTCAAGGCCGTGCTCGCCCGCGAGGCCGACGAGGTGCGCGACAAGATGCCCACAGGCATGATCGCGCCGCAGGGCTCGGCCCGGCGCGGCCGGACGCCGGCATGAGAAGGCTGCAAGCGGCATGAGCCTGATTGGAAAATTCGCAAGCGTCGGCGGCGCCACCATGGCAAGCCGCGCCCTCGGATTTGTCCGTGAAGCGATGATTGCGGCGTTTCTCGGCGCCGGCCCGGTGGCGGATGCGTTCTACGCCGCTTTCCGTTTCCCCAATCTGTTCCGCCGGCTGTTTGCCGAAGGCGCGTTCAACGCCGCCTTCGTGCCGCTTTTCGCCAAGGAGATCGAGGGCGGCGGCCAGGCGGCGGCAAGGAAATTCGCCGAGCAGGTTCTCGCCGTTCTGGTGCTGTCGCTGTTTGCCATCAGCGCGCTGGCGATGATCTTCATGCCGTTCCTGGTCGGCACCGTCATCGCGCCCGCATTCGCCGCCGATCCGGATAAATTCGATCTCACCGTGCTGTTGGCGCGGATCATGTTTCCCTATCTCGCCGCCATGAGCCTGGTGGCGATGCTGGCGGGCATCCTCAATTCGCTCAGGCGCTATTTTCTCGCGGCGCTGGCCCCGATCCTGCTCAATGTGGTTTTGGTCGCGGGCCTGGCGGCCGCCGGCTATCTCGGCCTGACGGCTCCGGAAATCGGCAAGGTGCTGGGCTGGTCGGTCACCCTGTCCGGCGTGCTTCAGCTCGGATTGCTGGTCTGGGCGATCCGCCGCCAGGGCTTCGGCCTCGGCTTTGTGCGGCCCAGGCTGACCCCTGCCGTCAGGCGGCTGTTGTGGCTGGCGCTGCCCGCAGCGATCACCGGCGGCATCACCCAGATCAACCTGCTGGTCGGCCAGATCATCGCCTCGGCTGAGTCCGGCGCCATCGCCATCATCAATTACGCCGACCGTCTCAACCAGTTGCCGCTGGGCGTCATCGGCATCGCCATCGGCGTGGTGCTGCTGCCTGAGCTGTCGCGCGCGCTCAAGGCCGGCGACATCAAGGAAGCGCAATATCTGCAGAACCGCAGTCTCGAATTCGGGCTGGCGATCACATTGCCCGCCGCCGTCGGCCTGGCGCTGTTGCCCGCGCCGATCATAGCGCTGGTGTTCGAGCGCGGCGCCTTCAATCGTGAAACAACGCTGGTGACGGCGTCCGTGCTTGCCGCCTTTTCCGTCGGCCTGCCGGCCTTCGTGCTGTCCAAGATCTTCACTCCGGTGTTTTACGCCCGCGAGGACATGCGCACCCCGTTGCGGGCTTCCATGGTCTCGGTTGTCATCAACATCGCCGGCAGCCTGCTGCTGTTTCCGGGCTTGGGCGTGACCGGTCTGGCGATCGCCACCAGCCTGGCCGGCTGGATCTCGGCGCTCTATCTCGGCCAGCAGCTGGTGGCGCGGAATCTGTTCCGTCCTGCCGCCGCCGCGCTCAGGCGCATCGGGCTCATTGTCATCGGTGCGGCGCTGATGGGCGCGGCTCTGTGGTGGGCCGGGGCCACATTCCGGTATTGGCTGCTCGACGCCTCCCTTCCGGTCCGTCTGGCCGCCATCCTTGCCACCATTGCCGTGGCTGCGGTGCTCTATTTCGGCTTTGCCTTCGCCACCGGCGCGCTCGACCGGGCCGAGTTCGCCCGCCTGCTCAAGCGCCGCAGGAAAGTATGATCCCTGGCGCCAGCGATGATTTGGCCTTGACCTAAAATCGCCGCCGCCGCATAACCCCGCCCGATTTCAATGAGGTATGCGGGCCCTCCACAAGCCCGCCGGGAGCGCATTATGTCCGCCACGTTCAAGCCGCTGGTCTTCTCCGGCGTTCAACCCACCGGCAATCTTCATCTCGGCAATTATCTGGGCGCCATCCGCAAATTCGTGGCGCTGCAGGAGCATCACGACTGCATTTTCTGCGTGGTCGACATGCATTCGATCACCGCCCAGCTCGTCCATGACGACCTCAAGACCCAGACCCGGTCGATTGCCGCCGCCTTCATCGCTTCGGGCATCGATCCGGTCAAGCATATCGTGTTCAACCAGTCCGCCGTCCCCGGTCATGCCGAACTCGCCTGGATCTTCAACTGTGTCGCCCGCATCGGCTGGATGAACCGCATGACCCAGTTCAAGGACAAGGCCGGCAAGGACCGCGAGAACGCCTCGCTCGGCCTGCTCGCCTATCCGAGCCTGATGGCCGCCGACATCCTGCTCTATCGCGCCACCCACGTTCCGGTTGGCGACGACCAGAAACAGCATCTCGAGCTCGCCCGCGACATTGCCCAGAAATTCAACAATGATTTCTCCGCGCGCATCGCCGCGGCCGGGCTTGGCGTTGACATGATGGTGGGCGAAGAGAAGGTTTCGGGGTACTTTCCCCTCACCGAACCGCTGATCGAAGGTCCGGCGCCACGGGTCATGAGCCTGCGCGACGGCACCAAAAAAATGGCGAAATCCGATCCGTCCGATCTCTCCCGCATCAACCTGACCGATGATTCCGACACCATCGCCAAGAAGATCCGCAAGGCCAAGACCGATCCCGCGCCCCTGCCCGAAACACTCGAAGAGCTCGAGGGCCGGCCCGAGGCCCAGAATCTGGTCGGCATCTATGCGGCGCTGAGCGACCGCACCCGCAAGGACGTCATCAATGAATATGCGGGCCAGCAATTCTCGGTGTTCAAGCCGGCGCTGGTCGAGCTTGCTGTCACCGTGCTGGCCCCCATCACCTCCGAGATGACGCGGCTGATGAATGATCCCGGCCACATCGATGCAATTCTCAAGGATGGCAGCGCGCGCGCCAATGTGCTGGCTGAAAAGACCATGACCGACGTTCGCGAGATCATCGGATTTCTTTGAAAACATAATATTTTCAAGAATGTAAGGCGCCCGGGCGGGAGTCTCAAAAATCGGTCTTGCGGAAAAGCCCGCTCTGATGGCATTGTCCGCCCATGGTATCAAGACGACTCTCACGCGAAGCCGGACACCGGCGCAAGTTTCTCGCCGTCATCGACGACACCCCGGAGTGTGAGCGCGCCATGCGCTACGCCGGCATGCGCGCCAAGAATTCCGGCGGCGGCCTGGTACTGGTCTATGTCATCGAACCCGGCGATTTCCAGCATTGGCTCGGCGTCGAGGAAATCATGCGCGCCGAAGCCCTGGAGGAGGCGGAAGCCACGCTTGCCAAGGCCAGCGAGAAAATGCGCCAGATCATCGGCATCGATCCCGAAGTGGTGATAAGGCAGGGCAAGACCACCGAGGAAATCCACGCCGTCATCGAGGAAGACCAGGATATCGCCATTCTGGTGCTGGCTTCGGGCTCCGCCAAGGATGGTCCGGGACCGCTGGTGACCTCCATCGCCGGCCGCGGCGCCGCCTTTCCGATCCCTGTCACGGTGATCCCCGACGCGCTGACCGATGATGAGATCGATGCGCTGAGTTGACCATTTCCGCCCTTGATTGAGAAGCCGTCGAGGCCTATCTTGTTTTGAAGAGTTCTAAACTGGCCGGTCCAGCACCAGGCAGGGAGATAGCAGATGTTCATCCAGACCGAATCCACGCCCAACCCGGCGACGCTGAAGTTTCTTCCGGGCAAGGTTGTCATGGACCAGGGCACCGCGGATTACCGCAGCCTTGAGGAAGCCGGCAGCGCCTCGCCGCTGGCGGCCAAGCTGTTCGGCATCCCCGGCGTCACCGGCGTGTTCTACGGCTATGATTTCATCACCATCTCCAAGGATGGTCCCGATTGGCAGCATCTCAAGCCTGCCGTGCTCGGCACCATCATGGAACATTTCATGTCGGGCGCGCCGATCCTGTCGGGTCAAAACAGCGAAACGCCCGTGTCCGATGAGGAATTCTTCGAGGCCGGCGACGAAACCATTGTCGCCACCATCAAGGAATTGCTTGAAACCCGGGTCCGCCCGGCGGTGGCGCAGGATGGCGGCGACATCACCTTCCGCGGCTTTCGCGATGGCAAGGTGTTCCTGCACATGAAGGGCGCGTGCGCCGGCTGCCCGTCGTCGACGGCGACGCTCAAGCACGGCATCCAGAACCTGCTCAAGCATTTCGTCCCGGAAGTGCGCGAAGTCGAAGCGGTCTGACAGGCTTTACCGCGCGGACCAATGTCCCTATTGACGTCGGTGACAGAGTGCCGCGCTGTCCGTGCGGCCTTTCCAATGGATACGCCCGGTGTTGACGCTTGCCATCGATTGTTCCGCACGGTTTTGCTCCGCAGCCCTTTATGAGGAGGACGCGGACCGCATCCTTGCATCCGCCAGCCCGGACATCGGGCGCGGCCATGCCGAGCAATTGCCTTTTGTCGTTCAATCCGTCTTCGATGCTGCCGGCGTCGAGCTGCCGGCTGTCACCCGCGTCGGCGTCTCCATCGGCCCGGGCTCCTTTGCCGGCATCCGTGTCGGCGTGGCCTTTGCCCGCGGATTGGCGCTGGCGCTGAATGTGCCCGCCATCGGCGTCGGATCCCTGGAAGCCATTGCGATTCCCGCCGCGCGCCGGCATGGCAGGCCGGTCATGGCGGTGCTCGACGCCAGGAGGGATTGCGTCTGGGTCATGCTGGCCGGTGTCGACGGCGGCATTCGCGCGCCTGCCGCGGAACTGACGCCGCAGGCGGCGGTCGCACTGGCGCTTGAGATGAAATGTGCTCTGAGCGGCAATGGCGCGGCGCTGCTCGCCGGTCTCGAACCCGCGCTGGCGCCGCATGTGCTGTCGGATTTGGCGGCCCCGCTGATTGAGGATGTGGCGCGCCTGGCCGCGCGGCTCGACCCGCGCACCAACCCGCCCGAACCGCGCTATCTGCGCGAGGCCGACGCCAAGCCGCAGACGGGTTTCGCGCTGCCGCACGAGGTTGTGGTCTGATGGCTTTCAATTTTTTCGGACGCAAGCCGGAGTGCCTGATTCTCGACATCGAGATGAAGGATGCGCGCACCGCCTCACGCATTCACGGCGAAGCCTTCGCCCGCGGCTGGGCCGACGGCGAGTTTGAAAGCCTGATTTCCCAGCAATCCGTGTTTGGCTTCCTGGCCTGCCTGGAAGGACGCGCCCGCGACACCGCGGCGGGGTTCGTCCTGTGCCGCGAGGCAGCCGGCGAAGCCGAGATCCTGTCGATCGGCATCTCTCCAAAGCATCGCCGCCTCGGCCTGGGCTGGCGCTTGATGCGCGCCGCCATCCAGGAAGCCCGGCGGCGGGGGGCCGAGGAAATGTTCCTCGAAGTCGACGAGACCAACACGGCGGCGGTTCAAATGTACTCAAAGCTGAAATTCGTTCAGGTCGGCGAACGGCGGGCCTATTATGTCCAGCAAGACGCCGCGCGCACAACTGCGCTTGTCATGCGCCGCGATCTTCGTTAGTCCCCAAGGGATCGTCGGCTACGGTGTCGCCGGCATATCCTCTGCACACAACCGGCGGGGCAGGCGATGGACGAACAAAAACCCTTGGAAGACAGATGCGCCGAGCGCGGCATGCGCATGACCGAGCAACGGCGCACCATTGCCCGCGTGCTCGACGGCGCGGTTGATCATCCCGATGTCGAGGAGTTGCACCGGCGCGCCGTGTTGGTTGATTCGCGCATTTCGATGTCCACCGTCTACCGCACGGTCAAACTGTTCGAGGATATCGGCATCATCGAGCGGCATGATTTTCGCGACGGCCGCTCGCGCTATGAGACGGTTCCCGAGGAGCATCATGATCATCTCATCGATCTGCGCACCGGCACGGTGATCGAGTTCCACTCGCCCGAGATCGAGGCGTTGCAGGAGCGCATCGCCCGTGAGCATGGCTTCAGGCTGGTCGATCACCGGCTCGAATTGTACGGAATTCCGCTCAAGACCGACAAGACCTAGGTTCTTGATCATGGCTGTCGCGCGCCGCCTTGTTTGGTTTGCCCGGTCATGATCGCCGCGCTGCGCGTCATCTTCGTCGTTTCAGCCTTCGTCCTGCTGACCTTCGCGCTGTTGCCGGTCCAGATGATCGCGCTTGGCCTGAGCCATTCGGTGATGCGGCGATTGCCGCGCTGGTGGCACAGGATCATGTGCCGGGCCATCGGGCTGAAGGTGCGCACCCATGGCGAATTGGCCCGGGATCGTCCGCTGCTGCTGGTCTCCAATCACGTTTCCTGGAAGGACATCCTGGTTCTCGGATCGGTGGCCGACGTGCTGTTCATCGCCAAGTCCGAAGTTCGCGGCTGGCCGGTGCTCGGCTGGCTGGCGCGGCTGCAGCGCTCGGTGTTTGTCGAACGCGAGGAGCGGCGCAAGACCGGAACCCAGATTTCCGAGGTGTCCGGGCGGCTCCTCGGCGGCGAAATCGTTGTGCTGTTCGCCGAGGGAACCACATCGGACGGCAACCGGGTGATGGCGTTCAACTCGTCGCTGTTTGGCGCCGCCACCGCTGCGGTCAAGCTCGCGCCCGGCGGCAAGGTCCATATCCAGCCGGTGTCGATCGCCTATGTCGGCATTCACGGGATGCCGATGGGCCGCTACCACCGGCCGGTCGCCGGCTGGCCCGGCGACGTGGCGCTGGGTCCGCATCTCATGCGCGTCATCCGCAATGGCGCACTCGATGTCGATGTGGTTTTCGGGGATACAGTCGCTTTTGACGCACAAGGCGACCGCAAGAAAACCGCCCGTCTTGTCGAGGCCCGCGTCCGCGATGGCCTCAACGCCGCACTGCGCGGAACACTTGAACGCTGAATCGCCATTTTCAAGCCAAGGTTTTACGGCTAAAAGCCCCCGCATGACACAAGCACTCCTCACACCAGACGCCAAATTGGCCGCCGCGCCCGTCGTTGAAGCTGCCGCTCAACCCGGCGGCCAGTCGAAAAAGGTCTTCGTCAAGACCTATGGCTGCCAGATGAATGTCTATGACAGCGAGCGCATGGGCGACGCGCTGACGCGCGATGGCTATGAGAGCGTCGATTCGGTCGAGGCGGCCGATCTGGTGCTGATCAACACCTGCCACATTCGCGAAAAGGCCGCCGAGAAGGTCTATTCGCAACTCGGACGGCTGGCCAAGCTGAAGAAGCAGCGCAACGCCGAAGGCGGCGATCTGATGGTGGCTGTCGCCGGTTGCGTCGCCCAGGCCGAGGGCAGCGAGATCCTTCGCCGCGCGCCGGTGGTCGATGTGGTTATCGGCCCGCAGACCTATCACCTCCTGCCCGAGGCGCTCAACCGGGCGCGGCGCGGCGAACGCGTCGTCGAAACCGATTTCCCCGCCGAGGACAAATTCGACGGCCTGCCCGCAGCCCCGGAAAAATCCATCCGCGCCCGCGGCGTCGCGGCCTTTCTCACCGTTCAGGAAGGTTGCGACAAGTTCTGCACCTTCTGTGTCGTGCCCTACACCAGGGGCGCGGAAGTGTCGCGTCCGGTCGACAGGATCATCCTCGAGGCCGAACGGCTGGCCTCGGCCGGCGTGCGCGAGATCACGCTTCTGGGCCAGAACGTCAATGCCTGGCACGGCAAGGGCGCCGGTGACCGCGAATGGGGGCTCGGCGAGCTCGTCCGCCGTCTGGCCCAAATCAACGGCATCGAGCGTATCCGCTACACCACCAGTCATCCGCGCGACATGGACGAGGCGCTGATCGCGGCGCATCGTGACCTTCCCGAACTCATGCCGTATCTGCACCTTCCGGTGCAGTCGGGGTCGGACCGCATTCTCAAGGCGATGAACCGGCGTCACACGGCGGCGGATTATCTCCGCCTGGTCGAGCGGATCCGCGCCGCCCGTCCCGACATTGCCCTGTCGGGCGATTTCATCGTCGGCTTTCCCGGCGAAACCGACGCCGATTTCGAAGACACCATGCGGCTCATCGCCGAGGTCAACTATGCCGCGGCCTTCTCCTTCAAATACTCGATCCGCCCCGGCACGCCCGGCGCTGGCATGGAGGATCAGGTCGATGAAGCGGTCAAATCCGAGCGCCTGGCCCGGCTGCAGGATCTCATCGCCCAGCAGACAAGGGCATTTGGCCGGGATTGCGTTGGAAAAGTGGTGGATCTGCTGCTGGAGAAGCCCGGACGCAACACTGACCAGCTCATTGGCCGCTCGCCGTGGCTGCAGCCGGTAATAGTTGATGCAAAGCTGGGGGAAATCGGTGACATTGTCAGGGTGCGAATCACGCAACCCGGCACGAGCAGTCTTTTCGCGGAAGTTGTGGAATGAAGGCCCGTTGCATTTTTGGAGCCAGATCGTTTGACAGCTGAGCCACTGTCCCGGACAGAAGCTGCGACGCCCGCACCGGGCGCGTCGGACGCGACCCACCTCGCGCTCACCTTTGAAAACAACCGCCTCGCCAGTCAGCTTTTTGGCCAGTTTGACCAGAATCTGGCGTTGCTGGAGCAAAAACTGAAAATCGACGCCCGGGCCCGTGGCAACACGGTGACCCTGCGTGGCGAGGAAATCGCCACCAACCAGGCGCGCCGGGCGCTGGACTTTCTCTATGACCGGTTGGTCAAGGGCGCCAGCGTCGAAAGTTCCGATGTCGAGGGCGCCATTCGCATGGCGCTGGCGGCGGACGATCAGCTGGTGCTGCCGACGCTGGAGCGCAAGGGCAAGCTGGCGCTCACGCAGATTTCGACGCGCAAGAAGACCGTGATCGCCCGGACCCCGGTGCAGGATTCCTACATGCGCGCCATGGAGCGGTCCGAGCTGGTCTTCGGCGTCGGCCCGGCGGGCACGGGCAAGACCTATCTGGCGGTGGCCCATGCCGCGCAACTGCTGGAGCGCGGCTCGGTCGAACGCATCATCCTGTCGCGTCCCGCGGTGGAGGCCGGCGAACGGCTGGGCTTCCTGCCGGGCGACATGAAGGAGAAGGTCGATCCCTATCTGCGGCCGCTCTATGACGCGCTCTATGACATGATGCCGGGCGACAAGGTCGAACGCGCCATCACCGCGGGCATCATCGAGATCGCGCCGCTCGCCTTCATGCGCGGTCGCACGCTCGCCAATGCCGCGGTGATCCTCGATGAGGCGCAAAACACCACGCAGATGCAGATGAAGATGTTCCTCACCCGCCTGGGCGAGAACTCCCGCATGATCATCACCGGCGACCCGAGCCAGATCGATCTGCCGCGCGGCGTCACCTCCGGTCTGGTCGAGGCCTTGTCGATCCTCGATGGCGTCAATGGGGTTGTCACCTGCCGGTTCCGCGAGGCCGATGTGGTGCGTCACCCTCTGGTGCAGCGCATCGTCGAGGCCTATGGCCGCCGGGACCACCCCAAGTCTGACGGCAATGCATGAGCGGCAGCCGTAAGATCAGCCTGGCCATCGCGCTCGAAGCCGGAGAGTGGGGCAACGTCGAGGCCATCGAGGCGCTGGCGCTGAGAGCGCTTGATGCGGCTGCGCGCGATCTGGCTGAGCGCGAGGCGCAGCCCTTTCCCGGCGATCCGCCGGAAGTCTCTCTTGTGCTTGCCGATGATGAAATGATGGCCGGCATCAACGCCGAATGGCGCAATCAGCCCAAACCGACCAATGTCCTGTCCTTTCCGGCCTTTCCGCTGACCCCCGGGGGCATGCCGGGTCCGATGTTCGGCGACATCATCCTGGCCCGCGAAACCATCGAGCGGGAGGCTGCTGAACTGGACAAGCCGCTCGACGAGCATATCACCCATCTGATTGTGCATGGATTTCTGCATCTTTTCGGCTATGATCACATGGAAAACAACGATGCCGAGAAAATGGAAGCGATCGAGACTCGCATTTTGACCTCGCTTGGCCTATCTGACCCGTACGGCGACACTGAGCCGGTTTTACACCGAAGAGACGATGACCGATAGCAATGCCCCGGCCACAGCCGGAGACACGCAAAGCGCCTCAAGCGCAGATTCCACCGAAGAAGCCCCCAGTTATCTTCCCGTGCCCTATGTTGGAGCGCCGGATGAGCGCAATGGCATGGGGCTTTGGCAGCGGCTGGTGCGCGCCTTGTTTCCGCCCTCCGATCGCGAATCGATCCGCGAGGATCTGACCGACGCGCTGCAGTCGGGCGGGGAATTGCATGAGGCGTTTTCAGCCGATGAGCGCGCCATGCTCAACAATATCCTGCGCCTGCGCGAGGTGAGGGTGGAAGACGTCATGGTGCCGCGCGCCGATGTCGAGGCCGTCGACCAGACCACCACGCTTGGCAGGCTGCTCGAGATCTTCGAGGAATCGGGCCGGTCGCGCATGCCGGTATATGCCGAAAATCTCGATGACCCGCGCGGCATGATCCACATCAGGGATCTTTTGGGGTGGATCACCAAGCAGGCCCGCGCCAAACGCAGATCCGTCGCCAAAAGCGCGGTCGCGATCCAGAAACGCAACGCGCTCAATGCGCTCGAACTCTCCCGCGTTGATCTGGGCAAGACCATTCTCGAATCGGGCATCACCCGCAAGGTGCTGTTTGTGCCCGCCTCCATGCTGGCCTCGGATCTGATGCAGCGGATGCAGGCCAACCGCATCCAGATGGCGCTGGTGATCGATGAATATGGCGGTACCGACGGCCTGGTTTCGCTTGAGGACATCGTCGAAATGGTGGTCGGCGATATCGCCGATGAGCATGATGACGAAGAGGAAACGCTGATCAGCAGGATCAGTGAAGACGTCTGGATCGTCGACGCCAAGGCGGAACTGGAAGACCTTGCCGCCGAAATCGGTCCGGATTTCGATGTCCGCGCGCAAAGCGAGGAAGTCGACACCATCGGCGGATTGATCTTTTCCGAACTCGGTCGCGTGCCCGTGCGCGGCGAGGTGGTGCAGGCCTTGCCGGGCTTCGAGTTCCACGTCACCGATGCCGATCCGCGCCGGGTCAAGCGCGTTCGCATTCTCAGGAAGCGGCAGGCCGCCAGGCGCCGGCCGGTCCGCGGCGAAACATCGCCTGCCATGAAGCAGCCTGATGACACCAGCGCCGCCTGAACCGGTTCAGGAATCAGGAAGCCTCTCAATCGCACGACGCTTAGAGCGTCGTGCGATTAATAGGACGCATTCTGTTGGCTCAAACCTGGCTCTCCACAAGAAGGGCGGCGCAGAGCGATGCGGATCCATCTCTCAAGCCGTCCGACGCAGTGGGAGCCAGGTTTCAGCCAACCCGAAGGGCCGCATCCTTTCAAGTCCTGAGAAGGATTTCCGTCTCGAACGTACCCCGGGGGTATGCCCTTCGACGAAAATCCTTCTCAGCCCATAAAATCATTGCGGCAGAATGCGTCCTATCAATCGCACGACGCTCTATCCACCCGGCTGCAGAGGATTGCGGCTGCGCACAGGCGTGTTGCCTGCCCGTCGCCCCGTCAAAAAAGCCCGTGACCGCATCGGACAACGTCGCTGTTTTTTGAAAAGATGCGGCAACTGATTCGCTTGCTTGTAAAGCGACAGATGGGCACGACTAGAGCATCCTGCGTTCAGGTGGAACCGCCTGACGCAGAAAGATGCTCTAGATTCAAGATGATAGAGAGTCCTTTGTGCGTCCAAAAGGACGCACGGCGCTCTAATGCATGTCGCGTTCAAACGGATTCGTTTGAACGATAACGTACATGCATTGATTCAAAGTGCTACAGCGGCCTTTGCGCATCCAATTGGATGCGCGGCGCTGTAGTGTCGGCGGGGGAGTAAGCCGGATTTGGAACGGATAGCTGAAGCCATCATGTTGAGCTGGGGCGTCAAGCGGATCCTGGCTGCGTTTGGCGCGGGCGCATTGGCTGTTCTGGCGCTGCCGCCCTTCAATTTTTTCGCGGTGCTGTTCGTCTCGTTCCCCGTTTTGGTCTGGCTTCTCGATGGCGCCAGCGGGCCGGCTGAAGCGGGATTTCTCGGCCGGTTGCGGCCGGCTTTCGCAGCCGGCTGGTGGTTCGGCTTCGGCTATTTCGTGGCCGGGCTCTGGTGGCTCGCCAATGCGCTGCTGATCGAGGGCTGGAGCTTTGCCTGGGCCTTGCCCTTCGCCGTGTTCGGATTGCCGGCGGTCCTGGCGCTGTTTTATGGCGTCTCGGCGGCTTTGGCTCGGCTGCTCTGGTCCGACGGGGTGGGCCGCATAGCGGCCCTTTCCGCCGCCTTTGGCCTGGGCGAGTGGGCGCGCGGATATGTCTTCACCGGATTCCCGTGGAACGCCATCGGCTATGCCGCCATGCCCGCGCCGCTGATGATGCAATCGGCGGAACTGGTCGGCATTTTCGGCATGTCGGCCTTGACCGTGTTTGTGTTTTCGGCGCCGGCGCTGGTCGGCACGCGGCGCGGCGCGGCCGCCGGGATCCTGGCGGCGCTGGTGCTTTTCTCAGCTCACGTCCTCTATGGCTGGGTGGCGCTTGACCGGCTCGATGCCGAGCAACCGGCGCCGTCCACGGCGGTGATCCGGATTGTCCAGCCGGCCATTGACCAATCGGCTAAGTGGGACACAGCCGAGCGTGAACGGATATTTGCCAGATTGCTGCAACTGAGCGCGGTGCCGCCGCGCGAGGGCGAGCCGCGTCCGACCCATATTGTCTGGCCTGAAACCGCGCTGCCGTTTCTGCTCATCGACAATCCAGGAGCGCTCTCGCGCATAGCCGGCATGCTGCAGGTCGGCCAAACCCTGGTGACCGGCGCGGTCCGGTATGAGGATGGCGCTGGAGGCGCGCCGCCACGCTACTACAACACCATCTACGTCATTGATGACGAGGGCCAGATTATCGGATCGGCCGACAAGGCGCATCTGGTTCCCTTCGGCGAGTATCTTCCGTTCGAAACGCTGCTGCGACAATTTGGCCTGCAGCCGGTGGCCGAAACCTTTGGCGGGTTTTCCGCGGCCGACCGGCGCGGATTGCTGGATCTGCCCGGTGGTCTGGGAGCCGTTCCACTGATCTGCTATGAAGTGATTTTTCCCGATATGGCCTATGTGCCCGGCGGTCGCGGCGCCCTGTTGCTCAATGTCACCAATGACGCCTGGTACGGCAACACGCCCGGACCCTACCAGCACCTGCGGAAGGCGCAATTGCGCGCGGTTGAAGCCCGTCTGCCTGTCGTCAGGGCGGCAAACAGCGGCATATCGGCTGTGATCGATGCCGGCGGCCGGATTGTCGCCAGCCTGCCGCTGGGCGAAGCAGGCGTCTTCGACGTCGCGTTGCCGCCGGCCGGCCAATTTTCGTATATCGAAAATCGGAAACTTAACTTTGGATTGATTGTTGTCATAATGGTGGGCACTGCGCTGTGGTTGCGCAAACGCAAAAGACAAGGCTTCGATTGACGAAAAACCCCTAAAATAGCATAGTTGTTGCGTCAACCCGCTTCCCGTTTCCAGATTGCCTTTGACCGGTCCGTTGTTATTGGATTGTTGTGAATGCAATCACGGCGGGATAAATCAACCAGAGAGTCTGAGGCTCTTGTCAGGACGAACATATGATTGAGAACAAGAAGAGGCCCAATCCAATCGACATCCATGTGGGCAGCAGGGTACGGCTTCGCCGCACCATGCTGGGTATGAGTCAGGAGAAGCTTGGTGAGGCGTTGGGAATCACGTTTCAGCAGATCCAGAAATACGAGAAGGGCACCAATCGGGTCGGCGCCAGCCGGTTGCAGAACATCTCGACCGTCCTCAATGTACCGGTCAGCTTCTTCTTTGAAGACGCGCCGGGCGATCCGTCAACCGGCCAGCCTGGAATGGCCGAGGCCAACAGCTCCAATTATGTGGTCGATTTCCTGTCTTCCTCAGAGGGCTTGCAGCTCAATCGCGCCTTCATCAAGATCCCTGATCCCAAGGTCCGGCGCAAGCTGGTCGATCTGGTCAAGTCGCTCGCTTCCGAGCCCGAGTCCGACTGAAGCCATTCCCGCCAAGTCAAGAACAGCCTGAAGCAAATCCGGCTCCAATCGTTATCCGGTGAGTTGCTTTGCGCTATTGAACGGCGATGCGCTGCGGCGCCATACAGATCTCCTCAAGCCGGAAGCGGTTGGAGGAGATCTGTGCCAGCACCGGGCGCTGCGGCGTTCGCCATCGACAGGGCAGGCGCCCATGGGTGCCGATGACCGGCGAACCAAATCACATCAAGATATATTTATGTCATTCTGACCTTGTCAGAATAGCGCGTTACCACTAAAGAAGCGTCACGTTGACCCATCATGATGGAGCCCGCAATGGAGCGCTCGACTTTCCTTTTCACCAGTGAATCAGTGTCCGAGGGCCACCCTGACAAGGTGTGCGACCGTATTTCGGACGAAATCGTCGATCTGGTCTATCGCGAGGCAAAGAAAACCGGTGTCGATCCGTGGAGCGTGCGCGTTGCCTGCGAAACGCTGGCCACCACCAACCGCGTCGTCATCGCCGGTGAGGTTCGGGTGCCGCCATCACTGATCAAGAAGGACAAGAACGGCAAGGATGTTATCAATCCGGCCAAGTTCAAGTCCGCCGCACGCAAGGCGATCCGCGACATCGGTTACGAGCAGGATGGGTTTCACTGGAAGACTGCCAAGATCGAGGTCTTGCTGCATTTCCAGTCCGCCCATATTGCCCAGGGCGTCGACAACGCCTCGGACCACCAGGGGTCTGAAGGCGCCGGCGACCAGGGCATCATGTTCGGCTATGCCTGCAACGAGACGCCGGAACTGATGCCGGCGCCGCTGTATTACAGCCACAAGATTCTCGAACTGCTCGCCGCCGCCCGTCACAAGGGCGTGGGCGACGCCGGAAAGCTCGGTCCCGACGCAAAAAGTCAGGTCACAGTGCGTTATGTCGACGGCAAGCCGTCGGAAATCGCCTCCATCGTGCTCTCCACCCAGCATCTCGACGGCAGCTGGGATTCGGCCAAGGTTCGCCAGGTTGTTGAACCCTATATCCGCGAAGCGCTTGAGGGCCTCCCGATTGCCGCTGACTGCAAATGGTACATCAACCCGACCGGCAAATTCGAAATCGGCGGTCCCGACGGCGACGCCGGCCTGACCGGCCGCAAGATCATCGTCGACACCTATGGCGGCGCGGCACCCCATGGCGGCGGCGCGTTTTCCGGCAAGGATACCACCAAGGTCGACCGCTCCGCGGCCTATGCCGCGCGCTACCTGGCCAAGAACGCGGTCGCCGCGGGTTTCGCCGACCGCTGCACCATCCAGTTGGCCTACGCCATCGGCGTGGCTCAGCCGCTGTCGATCAATGTCAATTTCCACGACACCGGCAAGGTCTCGGAAGCAGCTCTTGAAGAAGCGTTGCCCAAGGTGATGGATCTGACCCCGCGCGGCATCCGCACGCATCTCGATCTCAACAAGCCGATCTATGCGCGCACCTCGGCCTATGGCCATTTCGGCCGCAAGGCTGGTCGCGACGGTTCGTTCTCCTGGGAAAAGCTTGACCTGGTCAAGCCGCTCAAGGAAGCCCTCAAGGGCTGATGGCGCCGGCCTTTGTGCAGCCGCGAATGGCTGCGAGGCAGGCCCGATACCGAGGTTGATCCGATGCTAAGGCTGAAATGGCGATGACCAATCCGCCGCGGCGCGCGCGCGCCACGGAGGCCTTTTATGGCCGCCGCAGGGGCAAGACGCTCAAAGCCCCGCAGGTTGCAGCGCTTTCCGGTCTGCTTCCGTCGCTGAAACTGGATCTGTCGAGCCCGGCGCCCGACCCGCTGACCTCACTTTGGCCGGTCCCGATCTCGGAAATCCGGCTTGAAATTGGCTTTGGCGGCGGCGAACATCTGCTGCATCGGGCCGGGGAATCCCCGCACACCGGCTTTATCGGGGTCGAGCCTTTCGTCAACTCGATGGCCAGGATGCTCGCGGCGCTCGAGACCGAGGGGCTGCGCAATATCCGCGTCTTCGATGATGACGCCACCCAGGTGCTGGACTGGCTGCCCGACGCCTGTCTCGACCGCATCGACCTGCTCTATCCCGACCCCTGGCCCAAGAAGAAGCATTGGAAGCGCCGCTTCGTCTCAAAGGTCAATCTCGACCGCTTTGCCCGCGTGCTCAAGCCTGCTGGCCGGTTCGGCTTCGCTTCCGACATAGATACTTATGTCAACTGGACGCTCACACACATCGCGGCGCAACCCGCCTTCGAATGGACCGCGCAAAAAGCCGGCGATTGGCGCGAGCCCTGGCCGGGCTGGCCCGGCACCCGCTACGAGGCCAAGGCCATCCGCGAAGGCCGCACGCCGTGCTATCTCGAATTCGCCCGCCGCACCGCGGGTCAGTCTTCCATCGCCTGAGTCCCGCTCGCTTTCTGGGTCCGTGCGAACTGTCTCGGGGAATGTCCTTGCTCGCGGCGGCAAAACAGACTATACAGCGTTCAAATTCTTGATCGTCATGAGCAAGGGTGGGCCCGCGAGGACCCGCTCTTTTTTGTTGCCCCGCTCTCATTACGCCCGACGATCAGCCGAACCAACAGCCAGGATCAGGCCCGATGACGGAACAGCCCCCAATGCAGAACGATCAAAGACTGGTCACCGAGACCGGCGTTGATGCGCGCATTGCCGAAATCGTCGAGCCGGTGATCGAGCAACTGGACATGCGTCTGGTGCGGGTACGGCTGTCGGGCCAGAACGGTTATACACTGCAGATCATGGCCGAACGCAATGACGGCACCATGAGCGTCGAGGATTGCGAAGCGGTCTCGCGGGCAGTTTCGCCGGTGCTGGATGTAGAGGATCCGGTGGAAAAGGCGTATCATCTGGAAATCTCGTCGCCCGGCATCGATCGTCCGCTGGTGCGCCGGTCCGATTTCGTGCGCTGGGAAGGCCATCTCGCCCGCTGCGACGCCTCGGTGCTGATCAATGGCCGCAAACGCTTCCGCGGCTTCATCCGCGATGTCACCGAAACCGGTTTCTCGATCGAGCGCGATCAGCCGGCCTATGGCGAGGATAATCTCGCGGTCATCCCGTTTTCGGCGCTGGCCGAGGCCAAGCTGGTGCTGACCGATGATCTGATCCGCGAATCGCTGCGCGCCGACAAGGCCGCCAGGGCAGCCCGCGGGGATGATGACACGCCGGATGCGCCGGAAGCCGAAGACGCCGCGGAAGCCGGAAACAGTCCCGAGGCGAACTAATGCATGTCGCGCCCAAATGTATTCATTTGGGTGATAACGTACATGCATTAATTCAAAGTGCTACAGCGACCATTGCGCATCCGATTGGATGCGCGGCGCTGTAGAAGTCGAGTTGAATGGCGCCTTGTTGCGGCGCAGTTGATCCGGTCCGCATGATGGACCCAAACCAGACCAGGCCCGCCGATCGCGGGCCGACACATGGAGACAGACATGGCAGTCAGTGCAAACAGGCTTGAGCTTCTTCAGATCGCCGATGCGGTCGCCCGCGAGAAGTCCATTGACCGCGAAATCGTCATCGCCGCCATGGCCGATGCGATCCAGAAAGCCGCGCGCTCGCGCTATGGCTCGGAATCCAACATCCGTGCCGACATCAACGCCAAGACCGGCGAGATCCGCCTGCAGCGGCTCCTGGAAGTTGTCGAGCACGCCGAGGATTACGCCACCCAGATCCCGCTGATGCTGGCGCGTGACCGCAATCCCGATGCGCAGCTTGGCGATTTCATCGCCGATCCGCTGCCGCCGATGGATTTTGGCCGCATCGCCGCCCAGTCGGCCAAGCAGGTCATCGTCCAGAAGGTGCGCGAAGCCGAGCGCGACCGCCAGTTTGATGAATTCAAGGACCGCATCGGCGAGATCGTCAACGGCACCGTCAAGCGCGTCGAATACGGCAACGTCATTGTCGATCTCGGCCGCGGCGAAGGCATCATCCGCCGCGACGAGACCATCCCGCGCGAAGCCTTCCGCTATGGCGACCGGGTTCGCGCCTATGTCTATGACGTCCGCCGCGAACAGCGCGGCCCGCAGATTTTTCTGTCGCGCACCCATCCGCAGTTCATGGTCCGTCTGTTCCAGATGGAAGTGCCGGAAATCTATGACGGCATCATCGAGATCCGTTCGGTCGCCCGCGATCCGGGCAGCCGCGCCAAGATTGCCGTGATCTCCAATGATTCCTCGATTGACCCCGTCGGCGCCTGCGTCGGCATGCGCGGCAGCCGCGTCCAGGCGGTTGTCGGCGAATTGCAGGGCGAGAAGATCGACATCATTCCCTGGTCGCCGTCGCCGGCCACCTTCATCGTCAATGCGTTGCAGCCTGCCGAAGTTTCGAAGGTTGTGCTTGACGAGGATGCCGAGCGCATCGAGGTCGTCGTGCCGGATGAACAGCTGTCGCTGGCCATCGGCCGCCGCGGCCAGAACGTCCGTCTGGCTTCCCAGCTGACCGGCTGGGACATCGATATCCTCACCGAGGAAGAAGAAAGCCAGCGCAGGCAGAAGGAATTCAACGAACGCACCGCGCTGTTCATGGAAGCGCTTGATGTCGACGAGATGGTCGGCCAGGTGCTCGCTTCCGAAGGCTTCAGCCAGGTCGAGGAAGTGGCCTATGTCGATGTCGGTGAAATCACCGCGATCGAAGGCTTCGACGAAGAGACCGCATTGGAGCTGCAAACCCGGGCGCGCGAATATCTCGACCGAATCGAAGCCGAACTCGACGCCAAGCGCAAGGAACTGGGCGTTGAGGACGAGTTGCGCTCGATCCCCGGCATCACCACGGCGATGATGGTGGCGCTTGGCGCCGACGGCATCAAGACCGTTGAAGATTTTGCCGGCTGCGCTGTTGACGATCTGACCGGCTGGTCGGAACGTAAGGATGGTGAAACCAAGCGGTTTGACGGCCTGTTCAAGGGTCTCGACATTACCCGGCCTGAAGCTGAATCGATGATTCTCTCGGCCCGCCTTGCGGTCGGCTGGATCACCGAGGACGAAGTGCTGGTCGAGGAATCCGAAGTCGACGAAGCGGAAACGGAAGCCGAAGCCGACGGCGAAGAGGCCTGAGGCCGGAATTCGCCGGAGGCTTTGCGGTGAAGGTCAGGATCGAGCCCGTGAACGACCGAATGTGCATCGTCACCCGCGAACGGGGCCAGCCCGATGGGTTGATCCGCTTTGTCGCCGGACCCGACGGGTCCGTCGTGCCGGACTTGCGTCAGGGACTTCCCGGGCGTGGCTGCTGGGTAACGGCCGAGCGGGCGGTGGTTGACCAGGCGGTCAAGCGCAAGCTTTTCGGCCGGGCGCTCAAGACCGAAGTGACCGTCGACGCCGATCTTGGCGAGGTGGTGGAAAGGTTGCTCTGCGGCAGTCTTTTTGGAATGATGAACCTGGCGCGGAAATCGGGTCAGTTCATCACCGGATCCGGCAAGGTCGAGGACGCGGTCAGGTCGGGCGCCGCAGTGGCGCTGATGCATGCAACGGACGCAGCCGATGACGGCGTGCGCAAGCTGCGTCAGGCCAATACGGCCCGGGCAATGGGTGTGAAGGAGGCGGAGATACCCGTCTTTCGGCTGTTTTCAGCCGATGAATTGGCGCTCGCCCTGGGTGATGGCGCTTTTATCCATGCCGCGGCGCTTGCAGGGCAGGCCGGAGAAGGTGTAGTGAAGCGCGCAAAGATGCTTGCGCGTTACAGAAACGATCCCGGTCAGGGACCGGACTGAATACGAGCTACCGGGCGCCAAATGCCCGGGCGCAATCGATCAAGAAGCCGATGCGCATGAGCGCGATGCGGTTTCCCGCGGAAACGGATACGGAATGAGCGACAGCAACGACGACAAGACGATCAGTGTTACCGGCAAGAAGACCTTCTCGCTGAAGCGTCCCGCTATTGAGCAGGGGATGGTTCGCCAGGAGATGGGGCGTGGCCGCACCAAGGCAGTGGTGGTGGAAACGCGCAAGCGTCGCGTCACCCGTCCCGAGGACGAAAATACGGCGCCGCCCGTAACCCTGAAGCCGCGTCCGGCGCCGGTCACGGAAAAGCCGGTGGTCACCGTCGTGCCGCCGCCGCCGCCGCGCGCGCCGGCCACTCCGGTTCGTGGCGCAGTCCTCAACCAGCTTTCGGCTGGCGAAGTCGAAGCGCGCCGCCGTGCGCTGCAGGACAGCCGCGTCCGCGACATCGAAGACAAGAAGCGCGCTGAGGCGGATGCTGTGCGTCGCGCCGAGGACGATGCCCGCCGCGCTGTCGAGGATGCCGAGGCCGCCCGTGTGAAGGCCGCCGAAGATGTCATCCTCGCCAAGGAAGCCGCCGAACAGGCTGTCACCGAAGAAGCGGCAGCAGTTGACACGCCGCCGCCGGCAGCCCTCGTTGTGCCCGCCGAGGAGGCCACGCGCGGCCGCCACCGCGACACCGAAAGCGAAGCGCCGTCACGCTCCGGCGGTCCGGCCCGCCCGGGCGCCAAGGTCACGCGTCCGGAAACGCCCAAGCCGACCCGGCCCAAGGTCGAGGAAGATCGCCGCCGCGGCAAGCTGACCCTGACCGCGGCCCTCAATGATGACGGAAATTCGCGCGGCCGCTCGCTGTCGGCGATGCGTCGCCGTCAGGAAAAGATGCGCCGGTCCTCGATGCAGGAGCCGCGCGAAAAGGTCATGCGCGAAGTGACCCTGCCCGAGACCATCACCATCCAGGAACTCTCGCAGCGCATGGCCGAACGGTCGGTCGATGTGATCAAGTTCCTGATGAAGGAAGGCCAGATGATGAAGCCGGGCGACGTCATTGACGCCGACCTCGCCGAACTGATTGCCAGCGAATTCGGCCATACCGTCCGGCGCGTGTCCGAATCCGACGTCGAACTCGGCATTTTCAATGTCCAGGACGAAGGCGGCGAACTGGTTTCGCGGCCTCCCGTGGTCACCATCATGGGGCACGTCGATCACGGCAAGACATCGCTGCTCGACGCCATTCGCGACGCCAATGTGGTGTCCGGCGAAGCCGGCGGAATCACCCAGCATATCGGTGCTTATCAGGTCGAGAAGAACGGCCGGTTGATCACCTTCATCGATACGCCGGGCCACGCCGCCTTTACCGCCATGCGCGCCCGCGGCGCCCAGGCCACCGACATCGCCATCCTGGTGGTGGCGGCGGACGACTCCGTGATGCCGCAGACCATTGAATCGATCAACCACGCCAAGGCGGCCGGCGTGCCGATCATCGTGGCCATCAACAAGATCGACAAGCCCACTGCCGACGCCCAGAAGGTCCGTACCGGCCTTCTGCAGCATGAGGTGTTTGTCGAAAGCATGGGCGGCGAGGTCCTCGACGTCGAGGTTTCGGCGACCAAGCATCTCAACCTCGACAAATTGCTCGACGCGATCCTGCTGCAGGCTGAACTTCTCGATCTCAAGGCCAACCCCGCGCGCACCGCCGAGGGTGTCGTGATCGAGGCCAAGCTTGATCGTGGCCGTGGCTCGGTCGCCACTGTTCTGGTTCAGACCGGCACGCTCCGGCCGGGCGATATCCTCGTGGCTGGCGATCAGTGGGGCCGCGTGCGCGCCCTGGTCAATGACCGCGGCGAACAGGTCAAGGATGCCGGACCGGCCTTTCCGGTCGAAATTCTCGGCATTCAGGGCACGCCGCAAGCCGGCGACCGCTTTGCCGTGGTCGAGAACGAGGCCCGTGCCCGCGAGATCGCCGAATACCGTCAGCGTCTGTCGCGCGACAAGGCGGCTGCCCGTCAGAGCGGCTCACGCGGTTCGCTTGAGCAGATGATGACTCAGCTGCAGGACACCGGCACCAAGGAATTCCCGCTGCTGATCAAGGGCGACGTGCAGGGCTCGATCGAGGCGATTGCCGGCGCCATCGACAAATTGGCGACCGACGAAGTCCGCGCCCGTATCATCCACTCGGGCGCAGGCGGCATCACCGAATCCGACATCTCGCTTGCCGAGGCCTCGGGTGCGGCCATCATCGGCTTCAATGTCCGCGCCAACAAGCAGGCGCGCGACGCGGCTGAACGTGACGGCGTCGAAATCCGCTATTACAACATCATCTACGATCTGGTCGATGATGTGAAAGCGGCGATGTCGGGTATGCTGTCGCCGGAGCGTCGCGAGACTTTCCTCGGCAATGCCGAGATCCTCGAGGTGTTCAACATCACCAAGGTCGGCAAGGTTGCCGGTTGCCGCGTCACCGAAGGCAAGGTCGAACGCGGTGCGGGCGTCCGCCTGATCCGCGACAACGTTGTCATCCACGAAGGCAAGCTCAAGACATTGAAGCGCTTCAAGGACGAAGTCGCCGAAGTGCACGGCGGCCAGGAATGCGGCATGGCCTTCGAGAACTACGAAGACATCCGCGCTGCCGACGTCATCGAGTGTTTCCGCGTCGAGCACGTCACCCGCACGCTTTGATCGGGTCGCTGCCCGGCGCGCCATGCGCCGGGCGGTTTTACCTGTGCCTCTCATGCATGTCGCGCGAATGCGCTACTGCTTTGCGATTACGGCATGCAAACACTAGAGTTTAAGCGCGTCGAATCCGTCTGGATGCGACGCGCTCTCATGCATGTCGCGCAAATATGCGCAGCGGTTTTGCGACTACGACATGCAAAAACAAAGAGCATTTGGCTCGCAATTTCGGTTGGAATCCCATGACCAAGCCCACCTCCTCGGCTCCTTCCCAGCGCATGTTGCGCGTCGGCGAACAGGTCCGCATCGCCATCACCCAGGTGTTGCAGCGCGGCGATGTGCGTGATCCGTTGATCGAGACCGCGGTGATTTCCGTCTCCGAAGTGCGGATGTCGCCGGATCTCAAAGTCGCCACCGCCTATGTGACGCCGCTGGGTCAGAAAGACCACACCGCCGTGATCGAGGCGCTCAACAAGCACGCCCGCTATCTGCGCGGCCGGGTCTCGCCGATGATCAGGCAATTGAAATACATGCCCGAACTTCGCTTCCGCGATGACACAAGTTTCGACAATTACGCCAAGATCGACGCGCTGCTGCGCTCGCCCGAGGTCGCCCGCGATCTCGGCCATGACGATGGCTCAGACAATGACAATGACAATGACAATAACAACAACAATGACGGTGAAAACTAAGATGGCGACGCTCGTAACCCCCGAAAAGATTGCCGCCATGTCCACCGAGGACCGAACAACGCTTTATGCCAACTGCATGCGCACGGTGGACAATGAGGACGCCATTTCGATTGTCGAGATGATCGTCGACAGCGGCCTGCCCTATGCCCGCAAGAAGGAAATCTCCCACGCCGATCCGGAAATGCGCATGATCGAACTGATCGTCAACGCGCCCGCCAATGAGGCTGCGCTGCTCGAAGCCGCCGCCAACGGGACGCCGCCGCTGGCGGCCATCGAACCGCTGATCGTCAAGAAACTGAAGGGCCAGTACAACGGCCAGAACGGCGCCACCATCGCCGCCGGCTATTTGGTGGCCAAGCGCCTCTACGCGCTCGACTTCGAAAAAGGTCCATCCAGGCCAATGCCGGCGGGCAGCGTCGCCAAGTCGGCGGCGACTTTCCGCAAGAAGCCGGGATACGCCTGACATGGGCCGGCGCGGCAAGAACAAGGGCCGGCCCATCTCCGGATGGCTGGTCCTCGACAAGCCTTGGGATTTCGGTTCCACCGAGGCTGTCTCCAAGATCAAATGGCTGTTCAAGGCGGAAAAGGCGGGCCATGCCGGCACGCTCGACCCGCTCGCCTCGGGCATGTTGCCGATCGCGCTTGGCGACGCCACCAAGACCGTTCCCTATGTCATGGATGGCCGCAAGATCTATGAATTCACCGTGGCCTGGGGTGAGGAGCGCAACACCGACGACCTCGAGGGCGAAGTCACCGCACGGTCGGACAGCCGTCCGGACCCGGCCCAAATCACCGCGCTTCTGCCCGGCTACACCGGGGTGATCGAACAGGTTCCGCCGGCCTTTTCCGCTGTCAAGATCGCCGGCGAGCGCGCCTATGACATGGCGCGCGAGGGCACGGTGGTGGAGATTCCGGCCCGCGAGGTGGAGATCCACCGGATCACGCTGCTGGGCTGTCCCGATCCCGATCACGCGGTGTTCGAGGTCGAATGCGGCAAGGGCACCTATGTCAGGGCGCTCGCGCGCGACTTTGGCCGCGCGCTTGGCTGCTGTGGCCACATCTCGAGCCTGCGCCGCACCATGGTGGCGCCGTTTTCCGAAGACGCCATGGTGCCGCTCGCCGATCTGATCGCACTCGAGGAGATCGAGGACGAGGCCGAACGGCTGGCCCGGCTCGATGAATTTCTGGTGCCCGCCGGCGAGGCGCTCGGCATGCTGCCGCGCATTGATGTCAGCGAGGATCAGGCCCACCGCATCCGCATGGGCAATCCGATCATCCTCAGGGGCCGCGACGCCCCTGTCGCCACCGACGACGCCTGCGCCTTTGTCCGCGGCGCGCTTCTCGCCATCGGCGATGTCGCCGAGGGCGAATTTCGGCCCCGCCGGGTGTTCAAAGGCTGACAGGCTTCGGCTGGTTGCTGTCGCAATTCATTCCGTCAGGGCGCGATCGGCATCGATCCGTTCGGCCACCAGCGCCTGCAGACGCCACAGCCGGCGGTCGTGGATGCCCAGGCTTTCAAGCATGGTCACGGTCGACAGCAGATATTCCGCCATCGAGCCGCGAAAGCCGCAGGCGCGGGCGAGGATGGCGGCGGTTTCTTGCTCCGAAAGCCCGGCGACATAGCGCTGGCTTTTCCGGTCCATGGCGAATGTCAACGCCTTGAGCGGTCCCTGGCCGGTGCCGACGCTGATCCAGCGCCAGGGGAAGGCCGATGGCAACTGGCTCAGTTCACGCCGGATCAGCCGGTGCAGTTCCGCTTCGAGGCCCAAGCGGGGCAGGCGGTAGACCATGCCCCTGCACTGGCCGCCGCGATCGAGCGCCATCATCAGGCCGGGCGTGTCATGGCTGCCGCGATAGCGGTAATCGGGGCCGAGGCAGAAGCTGCGGCGCCAGCCGAAGGCGGTGGCGAGCCGCTTTTCCTCATAGGCAGTTTCCGGGTTCCAGATCAGCGAGCCATAGCCGAACAGCCAGAAATCCTCTTCTGGACAAGTCGCCATCATGCCGTCGACGGCCTCGGAATAATCCGCGTCGGTGGCCGGCCGGAACCCCGGCAGCAGCTTCGGCCCGGGGTCAGCGATATCACGATGGACCATCTCGACATGGCGCTGGCTCAGAAGCAAGGATCTTCGCTTCGGCATGGTCGCTGCTTTCCCTGTCTATATGAATGGCCGCATCAGACCGGAACCTCCTCTGGCCGCCGCCCGCCTGTCAAGCCGGGCATGCCCGAAAGCCAGGCCTGCAGCGGCGTCGCCCACATTTCCCTTTCATTTTGGCCGGAATTGGCCTATAGCCCAGCCGTTATCGCCGGTTTGCCGGCCTGACGCTCGAGGCCCTTGCTGGACGACATCCCGGCAGCGGGCGCCCTATCAATCCAGACTGAAAGGATTTCACGATGTCGATTACTGCTGAGCGCAAGGCTGCGCTGATCGAAGAATACGCCACCAAGCCAGGTGACACCGGGTCGCCGGAAGTCCAGGTCGCGATCCTCACCGAACGGATCAACAATCTGACCAGCCACTTCAAGGACAACAAGAAGGACAACCATTCACGGCGCGGGCTGTTGACCATGGTGTCCACGCGTCGCTCCCTGCTCGATTATGTCAAGCGCAAGGAAGAAGCGCGCTACACCGCGCTGATCACCCGTCTGGGCATCCGCCGCTAAACCGTTTTCGCGCGGGCGGAGCCTTAAGCTTTGCCCGCGCGCAAAGATTCCGGTCCCTTCAAAGCCCTTTCCGGGCCGGGACCGTGGCGCCCAAGCGCACGCCATCAGGCCGTCATGGACTGAAATCTGCGCCAACACCGTCCGCTGGACCGGATATCCCGGTTCCGGACATTTTGAATGGCCCGTCATGGGGCAGGATTGCCGGATGCTTTCGCCGACCCTTTCGGTCGGCGGCCACTTTCAAAGCCTCCTGTTGTCTTGCCCGAGATGCGCTCAAAACAATCGGGACAGTGAAGCGCGCGGCCTCAATCAGGCCCTGCCCACATGCCCGCCTATGAAGGACAAGACATGTTCGATACCCACAAGGTCGAGATTGAATGGGGCGGCCGTCCGCTCACCCTGGAAACCGGCAAGGTCGCCCGCCAGGCCGATGGCGCCGTCATCGCCAGCTACGGCGAAACCGTCGTGCTCGCCACCGTCGTTTCGGCGAAATCCCCCAAGCCCGGCCAGGATTTCTTTCCGCTGACCGTCAACTACCAGGAAAAGACCTACGCGGCCGGCAAGATCCCCGGCGGCTATTTCAAGCGCGAAGGCCGCCCGAGCGAGAATGAGACGCTGACGTCGCGCCTCATCGACCGCCCGCTGCGCCCGCTGTTTCCCGATGGTTACAAGAACGACACCCAGATCATCATCACCGTTCTGCAGCATGATCTGGAAAACAACCCCGACATCCTGGCGCTGGTCGCGGCCTCGGCTGCACTGACCATTTCCGGCATCCCGTTCATGGGCCCGATCGCCGGCGCCCGCGTCGGCTACATCGCCGGCGAGTATGTGCTCAACCCGCATATCGACGAAATGCCTGAATCCGACCTCGACCTGGTCGTCGCCGGCACCAATGACGCCGTGCTGATGGTCGAATCGGAAGCCAAGGAACTGGGCGAGGAAGTCATGCTCGGCGCCGTCATGTTCGGCCACAAGTCGATGCAGCCGGTGATCGACGCGATCATCCAGCTCGCCGAAGCCGCCGCGAAAGAACCGCGCGACTTCACCGCGCCGGACAACTCAGTGCTCGAGGCTGAAATGCTGGCGATGTGCGAAGCGGATCTGCGCGACGCCTACACCAACACCGACAAGGCAGCCCGCTACAACGCCATCGACGCGGTCAAGGCCAAGGTCAAGGCGCATTTCGCCCCAGCTGACGGCGAAGAGCCCCGCTTCTCGTCCGAAGTCATCGGCGCCGTGTTCAAGACGCTGCAGGCCAAGGTCGTCCGCGGCGCCATCATCGAGACCAAGAGCCGCATCGACGGCCGTGATCTCTCCACCGTGCGCCCGATCGTCTCCGAAGTCGGCATCCTGCCGCGCACCCATGGCTCGGCGCTGTTTACCCGCGGCGAGACCCAGGCCATCGTCGTCGCCACGCTCGGCACCGGCGAGGACGAGCAGTATGTCGACAGTCTGACGGGGACCAAGAAGGCCACCTTCATGCTGCACTACAACTTCCCGCCTTATTCGGTGGGTGAAACCGGCCGCACCGGCTCGCCCGGCCGCCGCGAAATCGGCCATGGCAAGCTTGCATGGCGCGCCATCCACCCGATGATGCCGTCCGCCGACCAGTTCCCCTACACGCTGCGCGTCGTCTCGGAAATCACCGAATCGAACGGCTCGTCTTCGATGGCCACCGTCTGCGGCACATCCTTGGCGCTGATGGATGCGGGCGTGCCGCTGGCCAAGCCCGTCGCCGGCATTGCCATGGGCCTGATCAAGGAAGACGCGGGTTTCGCGGTTCTCTCCGACATCCTGGGCGACGAGGATCACCTCGGCGACATGGACTTCAAGGTCGCGGGCACCACCGACGGCATCACCGCGCTTCAGATGGACATCAAGATCGAAGGCATCACCGAGGAGATCATGCAGATCGCCCTTGGCCAGGCCAAGGACGGCCGTCTGCATATCTTGAACGAGATGGGCAACGCCATTGCCGAAAGCCGCGGCCAGCTGGGCGAGTTCGCCCCGCGCATCGAGGTGATGAACATCCCGGTCGACAAGATCCGTGACGTCATCGGCACCGGCGGCAAGATCATCCGCGAGATCGTCGAGAAGACCGGCGCCAAGATCAACATCGACGATGACGGCACCATCAAGATCGCCTCGTCCTCGGGCAAGGAAATCGAGGCCGCCAAGAAGTGGATCCACTCGATCGTCGCCGAGCCTGAAATCGGCGTGATCTATGAAGGAACCGTGGTCAAGGTCGCCGACTTCGGCGCCTTCGTCAATTTCTTCGGCCCCAAGGACGGCCTCGTCCACATCTCGCAGCTGGCAGCCGACCGCGTCGCCAAGACCTCCGACGTCGTCAAGGAAGGCGACAAGGTCTGGGTCAAGCTCCTGGGCTTCGACGAACGCGGCAAGGTCCGCCTGTCGATGAAGGTCGTCGACCAGGCCACCGGCCAGGAAGTCACCGGCGGCGAATAAGCCGGAACATGATTAGCCGAGGGCGGGAGACCGCCTGAGGGAAGTGGAATGAGAGCGCCTCCGGATCTTGATGGTCCGGGGGCTTTTTCGTTTGGGGGCGGCAATCCTCAAATCGGGTGATTGACCCAGTCCTCGCGATGATGCCGGACCCGCAGGATAAGCACCCCGGATTCGTTGATCTCATAGATGACCATGTGGGAACCGCAGGGGTGGACGCGAACCGGCGGCGCAATTTCTCTGCGCTCTCGGGCAATTTCCGGGGTGTCCGCAATGATCTGAAACGCATGTTCCAGCAGCGTCAGGTAGGATTCGGCCTGGCGCAGTCCAAACCGTTCCAGGCCGGTGAGATAGACTTGGATCAGGTCGCGTTTGGCGGCTTCCGTCAGCCTATAGCTCAAGGCCAGCCAGCCGCCGTGCTTCCTCGCGAATGTCCTGCATGGAGCTTGTTGAAATCCCGCTTTCCCGGGCCTCATCCACCAGCGCCTGCATCTGCGCGATCCTTGCATCCCGCTCCTGATCCTTTCGGATCAGGTCGCGCACATAGTCGCTCGTGTTGCTGTATTGTCCAGAATTGGCCTTCTCCTCGACCCAGCCTTTCATCGGCGCAGGGAGCGACACATTCATTGAAGCCATTTCAGCCATGACAAAGTCTCCTTTGGCCCATTATGGCATCAAATGGCAGAAAATGCCATGGGATGTCAGCCCATTCATCAAGCTCATGATGTTGATAACGAACACGCTCACGGCAGTTCTATGCCTGAGGTCCGGACGGCATGGTCAATAGCATCACCTATGCACTCAAGGAACTCGGCGCCGATCCCCACGGGCAGGTCTTCGAGAATCAGATCGCCTCAGCCGTTTCGCCGCCCCTACCCCTCATCCGCCTTCGTCAGCTCCGACACAATCGGCATCGAGGTAATATTGAACCCCGAATCCACATAGTGGATCTCGCCGGTCACGCCTGACGACAGGTCCGAGAGCAGATAGAGCGCCGATTTGCCGACGTCGGAGATGTCGACGGTGCGGCGGAGCGGCGCATTCTTTTTCTGGTAGGAGAACATGGCGCGGGCGTCGCCGATGCCGGCGCCGGCGAGCGTCCGCACCGGGCCCGCCGAGATGGCGTTGACGCGGATGCCGTCCTGGCCGTAATCGGCGGCGAGATAGCGCACCATGGCTTCAAGCGCCGCCTTGGCGATGCCCATCACATTGTAGTTGGGCATCACCCGCACCGAGCCGCCATAGGTCAGCGTCAGGATCGAGCCGCCTTCGGTCATCAGCGGTGCGGCGCGCTGCGCCACTTCGGTGAAGGAATAGGCCGAGATCACCATGGTGCGGGAAAAATTCGCCCGCGTGGTGACGTCGGCATAGCGGCCCTTGAGCTCGTTCTTGTCGGAAAACCCGATGGCGTGGACGACGAAGTCGATCGTCCCCCATTCCTCTTTAAGCCTGTCGAACACCGCGTCGACGGTGGCGATGTCCTCGACATCGCAGGGGAGCAGCAGCGTCGAGCCGACGCTTTCGGCGAGCGGCTTCACGCGCCGGCCAAAGCCTTCGCCCTGGTAGGTGAACGCCAGTTCCGCCCCGGCCTCGGCCAGTTGCTGGGCAATGCCCCAGGCGATCGAATGGTTGTTGGCGACGCCCATGATCAGGCCCCGCTTGCCTTGCATCAGTCCGGTCATGCCATTCATCCGTTATACCGCTGGAACACGAGCGTTGCGTTGGTTCCGCCAAAGCCGAAGGAGTTCGACAGCACGGTGTCAATCGTGGCGTCGTCGATGCGCGCGCGCACGATCGGCACGCCGGCAAATTCAGGGTCGAGCTCGGTGATGTGGGCGCTTTCGCCGATGAACTTCTCCTTCATCATCAAAAGCGAGTAGATCGCCTCCTGCACGCCGGTTGCGCCGAGCGAATGCCCGGTCAGCGATTTGGTCGACTGCACATGCGGCATGTCTTCGCCGAACACGTCGCGGATCGCGCCGATTTCCTTGCTGTCCCCCACCGGCGTCGAAGTGCCGTGGGTGTTGATGTAGTCGACCCGGCCTTTGACCGAGGCCAGCGCCTGCCGCATGCAGCGGACAGCGCCTTCGCCCGAGGGCGCCACCATGTCGTAGCCGTCGGATGTGGCGCCATAGCCGGTCAGTTCGCCATAGATCTTGGCGCCGCGGGCCTTGGCGTGTTCGAGTTCCTCCATCACCAGCACGCCGGCGCCGCCGGCGATGACAAAGCCGTCGCGGCTGACATCATAGGCGCGGGATGCGGTGGTGGGGGAGCTTTCATTGTATTTCGAACTCATAGCCCCCATCGCGTCAAACAGGTTCGACATCGACCAGTCGAGATCCTCGTGGCCGCCGGCAAACACCATGTCCTGCTTGCCCCACTGGATCAGCTCCGCCGCGTTGCCGATGCAGTGCGCCGAGGTCGAGCAGGCCGACGAAATCGAATAATTGACGCCGTGGATCTTGAACCAGGTGGCAAGCGTGGCGGACGCGGTCGAGGACATCGCCTTGGGCACCGCGAACGGGCCGATCCGCTTCGGGCTGCCGTTCTTGCGGGTGATGTCGGCGGCGTCGATCAGCGTCCGCGTCGACGGTCCGCCCGAGCCCATCACGATGCCGGTGCGCTCATGGCTGATCTCGGCCTCTTCGAGCCCGGCATCCTCGATCGCCTGTTTCATGGCGACATGGTTCCAGGCGCCGCCGCGCGACAAAAACCGCATGGCGCGGCGGTCGACCATGTCGGTCGGGTCCAGCGTCGGCGCCCCCCAGACCTGGCTGCGGAAGCCGTGGTCGGCGAAATCCTGGCTGAAGCTGATGCCGGATCTGGCCTGGCGTAGCGAATCGGTCACTTCGCCCGCATTATTGCCGATCGAGGATACGATCCCCATGCCCGTCACAACGACTCGTCTCATAGGTCTGCCCTTTCAAGTGGAGGGTCCATCCCGGCGCCCGTTTGGCGCCCGGGCTCCGGATGTGTCAGCCGGTTTTGTCTTTTGCAAGGCCAACCTTCAGATCGGTGGCGTTATAAATGGTTTCGCCATCGGCCTTGAGCCAGCCATTGGCGATGCCGAGCACCAGCCGGCCGCGCATCACTCGCTTGAAATCGATGCCGTATTCGAGGGTTTTGACGTCCGGCGTCACCATGCCCTTGAACTTCACCTCGCCGGTCGACAGCGCCATGCCGCGGCCAGGTTCGCCCAGCCAGCCGAGATAAAACCCGGTCAACTGCCACATGCCGTCCAGTCCGAGGCAACCGGGCATCACCGGGTTGCCCTTGAAATGACAGGGAAAAAACCAGAGATCCGGGGTGATGTCGAATTCGGCGCGCAGATAGCCCTTGTCGAATTCGCCGCCGGTTTCGGAAATATCGGTGATCCGGTGCACCATCAGCATCGGCGGAAGCGGCAGTTGCGCATTGCCGGGCCCGAACAGCTCGCCCTCGGCGCATTTGATGATTTCGTCGTAGCTGTAGCTTGATTGCCTGTCGACCATAAATAAAGCGTCTCCCGTTTCGCCGTCTTTGCGCGCGGCTTCAGTGGTATTGCTGTGCAAGCTAGCACAGGCCCGCGTGACAGCGAAACCGGGCCGGCGGGCATCTCGGAATATAGGATGAGGCAGGCGAGCGAAAGGGGTGACGCTGCGTAAATATGGCTCTGGCGGCTCTATTGAAAGCAATGCCCACAAAAGTTATATGAAAGCAATGCAATCCAACGTTCGGACGCCGATGCCCATGCCCAAAGCGACAGACCCAGACATCGCCGCCCGCGATTCGGCCCTGCGCCTGCGCGGCGCCGGCCTTCGCCCGACGCGCCAGCGTGTGGTGCTGGCGGATCTGCTGTTTGCCCAGGGCGACCGGCATCTGACGGCGGAGGAACTGCACGAGGAAGCGGTCAAAGTCGGCGTGCCGTGTTCGCTCGCCACCGTCTACAACACGCTGCACCAGTTCACCGAGGCCGGCCTGCTCAGGGTTCTTTCGCTGGAAACGGCGAAAACCTATTTCGACACCAATGTCTCCGACCACCACCATTTCGTCGTCGAAGGCTGCAATTCGGTGCTCGACATCCCGGTCGGCAACATCACCGTCAACGACCTGCCCGAGGTGCCCGAAGGCATGGAAATCACCCATGTCGACGTGGTCATCCGCATCCGCCGCAAGCTCTGACGTCCCGGACCGGGCGTCGCGTTTCAACTGAGGCATCGAGCCTTTGGCAGCGCGGCAAAATCATCATATTGATCAATGTTCATGGGCTGGCCGGATTTGACCAGCCCATGAATTTTTGTATCAGGCGTTTGCTGTCTGCAGCCGTCCGTCCAGCACAACGCCGGTTTTTGGCGACACGACGCCGGCATCGCGGATGAAGGCGATGATCTCGTTGCGGTAGACGAGCCCGGTGTGCAGATAGTTCAGCTTGCGCAGATCCATGCTCGGAATATCGCCTGCAACGCCGCCGCCGATCGGCTTGCCGTTCCAGGCTTCGCCGAAGCCGCCGAGCGAGATGTAGGTGTTGAAGGCGACCGCGAAGCTCTTGTCCATTTGCTCTGCCAGCGGCTGGCCATTCACCTCCACATCGACAGCGCGGGCATCGGCCGCCGAATTGCCGTAGTCGATGCGGTAGCGGACGGCTTTGGAGAAATGCAGGAAGCCGCGCGAGACGAAGCTCTCGAGCTTGATCTCCGCATTGGCCAGTTCCTCCGGCCGCAGGATGCGCTTGGCGTTGTTGTCGAGCATCTCCTGGATCTCGGCGCCGGTCATTGTCGCGACATGGACGTTGTCGGCATAGGGCATGACGTCGAACCACTGCTTGAATGTCAGCGGTCCCTCGCTGATGCCGGCCGACAGCCCGGTGGCGTTGAACATGGCGATGTCGATCTTGCCATTGGCGAAGGTCGCCGACCGCTCGACCAGCGCATCATTCATAAAATTGGCGATGGCGCATTCGCGGATGTAGCGATCGGCGATGGTGCGTTCGGTCGAAACCAGTTCGTCCTGCTCCACGATGCCGATGACTTCCGTAAGCTTTTCGTCAAGCGCCGCGAGCAACGGTGCGATGTGCTCCGCTTCGAACGCCGCGTCGAAATCGCCGTCATGCTCGAGGCCCGGATATTTCGGATCATCGGCGGCCACCCGGTCATCGCGGGATTTCACCGGATGCAGGCTGACCGAGGAGAACCAGGCCTTGCGGCCATTGTCAGCCGCGATCGACATCGCAATCTCGCCGAGATGCGAGCCGTTGGCCTCCGCCTGGGTCAGCAGCACGCCGTCAATCACATTGTCAGGATCGATGCCTTCGGCATTGAGCCGGGTGTGCGAATGGCCGCCGATCAGCACGATCGGCTTGTCGGTCAGTGGACCGGCCGCGGCTGCGATATCGAAATCGCCTTCACCGATCATCCGGTTGGTCGCGGCCTTGCCGCTCATGTGATTGCCCGAGCCGTAACCGCAATGCGACAGGATGACGACGACATCGGAAATCGAGGCCACCGCCGGCAGCACATTGCGGACAGCTTCAACCGGGCTGGACACGGTCAGATCCGGGTCGGACTCCTGGCCAACGCGGGTGTCGACCGCGGTCGTCAGGCCAATGAAGCCGATGCGCATGCCCTTCACCTCGGCAATCGCCGCGCAGGCATAATCCTCGTTCATCGCCATGAATTTCGAGCCTTGAACATTGGCGGACAGCACCGGAAAATTAGCGTCGGCGAGACCCGTCTTCAGCACCTCGCAGCCGCGGTCGAATTCATGATTGCCGAGCACCGCGATATCGACGCCCGCGGCCGAATAGCTGCGATAGGCAGGATCGGCGACAAAGCCTTCTGGCGACCAGCCGAGCAGCTCGTCGAACACCGAACCTGTATGGTCGTCGCCGCCCGAGATGAACAGCACTGCTTCATCCTCCTTGGCGGCAGCGCGGGCTTCGCGAACTTTCTTGACCATCTGCGAGAACCGGTGGGTGTCGCCCTTTTTGCCGTGTGTATCGGTTATGTGATTGTGCAGATCGTTAAAATGCATCAGCCGCAACACCCGGCGCTCGCCCGCTTCCATGGAGGATTCGGGCACCTGATTGCCTTCCGCCGTGATGATCGTGCTGATCGGCCCGGAAAATGGATCGCCCTTCAGCAGGAACAGCCGCTCAAAAGCGCCGTTCGGGTTCGGCGTGGCGGCAACCATCTGCAATTCGCCCTGCGATGCGGCGCCGGAACGGAATGTGAGAAATGGCGACATCGCTGTCAGGCCGATGGCGGCGCCGGTTTTCAAAAGATGACGACGAGAAAGTTTAATTGTTGTACCAGCCATAATGAGCTCCTGTACGGTCAGAGAGGAAACATATCCCCGCGGGAGCCATTGCCATTTCATTGTGAACCACGAATGACACCGCAACAGCGCCGGCCATCCGGTCAAAATCGCGGCGATGAAGCCGGGTTCACTCGTCCTGCTGACAGGCTTAACCGGGCTTGACACGCCATATCGGCAGGCAACAGGCTCCCCACCGCGCCGGTTTTTCCGCAGGAATTGGATGTCTTGCATGAGAGCCAAGATCCTGCGCTGACGCTCAGCCGTGGTCGTTAACCGATCGCTCTGGAAATGCTGATGATTTCCGATTACTAGCATCCCCACACTGTCAGGTTCGTGTGCGTCGCGCCGGACGGTTTTGTGTCGGAAGCCCAAGAGGAGAGTTTGATGCCGCCTTATCGTTCGAGAACATCCACCCATGGCCGCAACATGGCGGGCGCCCGCGGGCTTTGGCGCGCCACCGGCATGAAGGACGGCGATTTCGGCAAGCCGATCATCGCGGTGGTCAATTCCTTCACCCAGTTCGTGCCCGGTCACGTCCATCTCAAGGATCTGGGCCAGCTGGTTGCCGGTGAAATCGAACAGGCCGGCGGCGTCGCCAAGGAGTTCAACACCATCGCTGTGGATGACGGCATCGCCATGGGCCATGACGGCATGCTCTATTCGCTGCCCTCGCGCGAGCTGATCGCCGATTCGGTCGAATACATGGTCAACGCCCATTGCGCCGATGCGATGGTCTGCATCTCCAACTGCGACAAGATCACCCCGGGCATGCTGATGGCGGCGATGCGGCTCAACATACCGGTGATCTTTGTCTCCGGCGGGCCGATGGAAGCCGGCAAGGTGATCCTGGAAGACGGCACCGAAAAGGCGCTGGACCTGGTCGACGCCATGGTCGCCGCCGCCGATGACAATATCAGCGACGCCGACGTGGCTTCGATCGAGCGCTCGGCCTGCCCGACCTGCGGCTCCTGCTCGGGCATGTTCACCGCCAATTCGATGAACTGCCTGGCCGAGGCCATGGGCCTGGCGCTGCCGGGCAACGGCTCGACGCTCGCCACCCATGCCGATCGCGAAAGGCTGTTCCGGGAGGCCGGACGCACCATCGTCGGCCTCGCGAGGCAACATTACGAGAGCGACGACGCAAGCGTGCTGCCGCGCTCGATTGCCTCCTTTGCAGCCTTCGAGAACGCCATGACGCTCGACATCGCCATGGGCGGGTCCACCAACACCGTGCTGCATCTCTTGGCCATCGCCCATGAGGGCGATGTGGATTTCACCATGGCCGACATTGACCGGCTGTCGCGCCAGGTGCCGGTCCTGTGCAAGGTCGCGCCGGCCAAGGCCGATGTGCACATGGAGGATGTCCACCGCGCCGGCGGCATCATGGCGATCCTGGGCGAGCTCGACCGCGCTGGGCTGCTCAAGACGGATGTCGGCACCATCCACGAGAAGACCATGAAGGACGCGCTCCGGAAATGGGACGTGGTGCAATCGAACGATCCGGCGGTGCATGATTTTTATCGCGCGGCGCCCGGTGGTGTGCCGACCCAGACCGCTTTTTCGCAGTCCCGCCGCTATGCCAGCGTCGATCTCGACCGGACCGGGGGCGTGATTCGCAATGTCGAGAACGCGTTCTCCAAGGATGGCGGCTTGGCCGTTCTGTTCGGCAATCTGGCCGAGGACGGCTGCATCGTCAAAACCGCCGGCGTCGACGAATCGATCCTCAAGTTTTCCGGACCGGCGCGGATCTTTGAAAGCCAGGATGACGCCGTCTCCGACATTCTCACCGGCAAGGTCAAGCCCGGCCAGGTGGTGCTGATCCGCTATGAAGGCCCGCGCGGCGGACCCGGCATGCAGGAAATGCTCTATCCGACCAGCTATCTGAAGTCCAAGGGTCTGGGCAAGGTCTGCGCGCTGGTCACCGATGGCCGCTTCTCCGGCGGCTCCTCCGGCCTGTCCATCGGCCATGTCTCGCCGGAAGCTGCCGAAGGCGGTCTGATCGGCCTGGTCGAGGACGGCGATGTCATCGAGATCGACATCCCGGGCCGCAGCATTCATTTGGCCGTCGATGAAGCCACGCTTGCCGCGCGCCGCGCCGTGCGCGAGGCCGAAGGCTGGCAGCCCGCCAAGCCGCGCAAACGGGCCGTCTCGACCGCGCTGAAAGCCTATGCCGCCATGACCAGCAGCGCGGCAAAGGGAGCGGTGCGCATTCTGTGAAATGCGGGGAGATTGGTTGAACTTTGTTCGCGGCCTTCAAGGCGGCAAGTTGCTTTCAACCAATCTCTCGGTCTGCCTGACCTATTGCAGCGGCTCAGCAATTTGGGATGTGGCAGTCGGTGCGGCTGGATTGGAATAAATTCTGAGACTGTTGGATAATGAACAGATTATCCGTTTGATTTGATCATGACAGTCCGGTTATTCTTTATGCCCAGTCAGGTGTAGGTCTGAGTATTTCAAAACCAGATAGCTTCTGGCATCATATTCTTCGATTTTATCTCCAGGGGAGAGAAAATTGATGTGTGGAGGTGTCATGAAGGCCTTCATGTTTGTCAATGAAGCTGCCAAACGCGACTTTCTTGCTTTGCCAACTGTGGTCAAGCAGCAATTCGGAGCGGACCTGAATGCGGTGCAACAAGACGCTCAGCCATTTTCCGCCTTCAAGCATTTGACCAAGAGTGTCGGCATTGGTGCCGTGGAGTTGATTGAAAACGGCAGCCCCGCCTTTCGGGCTGTCTACTGCGCCAAGTTTGGCAATACTGTCTATGTCCTGCACGCCTTTACCAAGATCACCAATGGCGTGGACCAGAAGGCGATGAAGACCGCCAGACAACGCTACAAGGAAATGAAATCGCTGATTGCGGAAGAAAACAAAACTTGAAGCCGTTAGGCGGCCTCTATGACCTCACAGACCACCTTGTGGTCCGCCGAAAAGGAAGGCTTGAGTTGCACGTCCAGTTTGGCCAGGAATCCGATCAGCTTGTCTGACGAAAACAGGTGGATCTTTCCGCGCAGCAATTCGCTCACGCGCGGCTGGGGAACGCCCAAGGCATCGGCAATGGCCGCCTGGTTCCATCCTTTTGCTTCAAAGATTTTCCGCAAGGTCAGCATCAGATCCGCGCGAAATCTCAAATCGGCCGCCTCGCTTTTGTCTCCGGTGATGGCGTCAAATATGTTGTCGTAGCTGAGCTGCGTCATGACCGCGCATCCTGATTATACGAAATTATGTATATCGATAATCATGACGCGACTGAAAGTCAATCTCTTTCAGCGTCTGGTATTCCGGTCGGATCTCGTCGCCATTCGCCTACCGGAAAGCCTCGCCCGGATAGGCGCCCCAGATCTCGCCCTGGGGCACAAATCCGCTGGTTCCGTCGGCGCGTGCTTCGCACCAGTCGCCGTCGCAGGCATTAATCTCGACCATCACGCCGGGTTCGAGCCGCGCGACGATGTTGGCGTTGGCGCGGGCTTCGCGGTGCATGTTGATGAAGCTGTCCTCGCCATCGCCCTTTTTCCACGGCGCGGTGATTGCCGTGCGCTCGCCTGACAGCAGCGACTGGTAGACCCAGCCCTCGGTGCCCTCGGCGTCGCGCACCCGGCGCCAATTGTCATATTCCTGGATGATCTCCATCGGCACGCCGGATTTGGTGTAGAGCCAGGACACCGCGTAGTCGCGGCCGGGACCGATCCTGAGATTGACCCGTTTGGCCTTGAGGCTGACAAACCGCGGCAACGGCAATCCGCTCGCGCCCTTGGCCGCGCCCTGGGCATGGGCGGCGCTGCCTGCGACGGGACCGAGCATCGGGCTTAAGGCGATGCCCGCCAGCGCCAGGCAGACTGCGGTGAAGAAGGAAAGGCGACGCATGACTTACACCTTTTGGGTTGGGCGCCACCCATCGGGGAGCGCTGATCTGTGATGCCGGGCCTTGTCACGCCTTGCGGGCCGGCGGCTTGCGGCCATGCGGGTCAAATCCAGAAGGCGCGGACCGGTCCCGGCGCGCCGGCGTGCCCGGCTTTTTAAACAGCAATCCCGGCGCTTTGGATTGTCATCGCCGGTGGGTCTGTTAGAAAAAGCATAACGCATGCGTCACTATCGCCGAGTTTGGTTAAAAAGCTCTCAACATCCGGACCTGAAAATGCCCTCTAGAAAAAAACCCAAGGTCTACATCACCCGCCGTCTGCCCGACGCGGTGGAAACCCGCATGCGCGAATTGTTCGATGCCGAGCTCAATATCACCGATGAGGCCCGCACCCAGCCCGAACTGGTCGCCGCCATGCGCGCGGCCGATGTTCTGGTGCCGACGGTGACCGACAAGATCGACGCGGCGCTGATTGAGCAGGCCGGTCCGCAAATGAAACTGATCGCCAATTTCGGCAATGGCGTCGACAATATCGATGTCGACGCGGCGCAGAAAAAAGGCATCACCGTCACCAACACCCCCAACGTTCTCTCCGATGACACCGCCGACATGACCATGGCGCTGATGCTGGCCGTGCCGCGGCGGCTGACCGAGGGCGCCAATATCATCGTCGGGTCCGGCGGCGTCTGGAAAGGCTGGTCGCCGACCTGGATGCTTGGCCACCGCATCGGCGGCAAGCGGCTCGGCATCATCGGCATGGGCCGCATCGGCACAGCGGTCGCCCGCCGCGCCAAGGCCTTCGGCCTGTCGATCCATTATCACAATCGCCGCCGCGTCGATCCCGTCACCGAAGACCAGCTGGAGGCCACCTACTGGGACAGCCTCGACCAGATGCTGGCGCGCGTCGACATCGTCTCGGTGCATTGCCCGTCCACGCCCGCGACCTTTCATCTGCTGTCGGCGCGCCGGCTCGAGCTGATGAAGCCCGGCGCCTATATCGTCAACTCCGCCCGTGGCGGCATCATCGATGAGGATGCCCTGATCAAGGCGCTTAAGGATGGCCGGCTGTCGGGAGCAGGGCTTGATGTGTTCGAACACGAGCCGGCGGTGGACAAGCGGCTGGTCAAGCTCGCCACCGAAGGCAAGGTGGTGCTGCTGCCGCATATGGGCTCGGCCACCATCGAGGGCCGCATCGACATGGGCGACAAGGTGATCATCAACATCCGCACCTTCTTCGACGGCCACCGCCCGCCCGACCGCGTGCTGCCGCTCAGGAACTGACAATTCCTGTCAGCCCTTGCGGCCATAGCGCACGGTGCGGAAACTGGCGGCGAGCCCGTCATAGAGCAGCAGCCGCCCGATCAGCGGTTCGCCCGCGCCGGTGATCAGCTTGATTGCCTCCATCGCCTCCAGCGTGCCGATCACCCCGGTCAGCGCGCCGACCACCCCGGCTTCGGCGCAAGAGGGCACCAGACCGGGCGGCGGCGCTTCGGGAAACAGGTCGCGGTAGCGCGGACAGGGCCGGCCGTCGCTGTCGCTGTCATAGGGCGTGAGCACCGTCACCGAGCCGTCGAAGCGCCCGACCGCCGCGGTGACCAAGGGGATCCTCAGCGCTTCCGTGGTGTCGGCCAGCAGGTAGCGGGTTTCGAAATTGTCCGATCCGTCCACCACCATGTCATAGGCTGTGAGAATATCGACCGCGTTGTCGGCCTTGAGCCGCGTCTCATGCGTCACCACCCGTGTGTGCGGGTTGAGGCGTTTGAGCGCGCGCGCGGCGCTCTCGGTCTTGGCCATGCCGATCATCGCGGTGTCATGCAGGATCTGCCGCTGCAGATTGGACAGCGACACTTGATCATCGTCGATCACGCCCAGGAGCCCGACGCCGGCCGCGGCAAGATAGCTCAGCACTGGCGAGCCCAATCCGCCCGCGCCCACCACCAGCACGCGCGCCGCCTTGAGCGCCTGCTGCCCGGCGCCGCCGATTTCCTTGAGCACGATATGCCTTGCATAGCGCGCCACTTCGTCGGGGTTGAGATGGGAGCTATCCAAGATCTGTCTCCTCATAGGGCCTGATCCGGCCATCGGCCACGGTCAGGATTTGCCCGCGCGCGCCAAGGCTTGAGAACATCTGCGCGTCGGTCCCGGTCATGAAGGCCTGGCACTCGAGCGCCTCGATCAGATCAAACAACGCCCGCCGGCGGCCTTCGTCAAGATGCGCGGCGATCTCGTCGAGCAGCAGGATCGGCGCATGTCCGGTCATGCCGCGCACCAGTTGCGCGTGACCGAGCACGATGCCGATCAGCAGCGCCTTCTGTTCGCCGGTTGAAGACAGCGCCGCGGGCATTTCCTTGGCGCGGTGATGCACGATCAGGTCCGACCGCTGTGGCCCGGACAGTGTTCGCCCGGCGCTCGCGTCGCGGCCGCGCCCGGTCCGCAGCATTTCGGCGAAGGCTGCTTCCATGTCTGCGGCCGATGTCAGGCCCGCATCGTCCAGAAAACCCTCGAGCCGCACCGTCGCCGCCGGGAAGGCGCTTTGCGCCCGGGTCTCGATCAGGCCCGACAGCAGGTTCACCACTTCGGTGCGCGCCATCGCCATCGCCACGCCAAGCTCGGTCATCTGCGCCTCCAGCCCGTCGAGCCAGGTCGGATCGGCCCGGCCTTCCGACAAAAGCCGGTTGCGGCTGCGCATGGCGCGCTCGTAGTTCAGCGCGCGGCCGCCATGCGCGGGATCCACCGAAAGCACCAGCCGGTCCAGAAACCGCCGCCGGTCGCCCGCGGGACCGGTAAACAGCCCGTCCATGGCCGGCGTCAGCCACAAGAGCCTGAGATGGTCGAGCAATTCATCGGTCGAACGCGCCGGCGCGCCATTGATCCGCACCCGGCGGGCGCCGGATTCCTCGCCGCCATCTAGCCCGGTGCCGATGTCGACCGGACCGGCCATGCCCTCGAGACTGGCAAAGATGCTGAACCCTGTGGCCGCATTCGATCCGGCCTGGGTCAGGTCACTGTAAGCGGCGCGACGCAGGCCGCGCCCGGGGGTGAGCAGCGACAGCGCTTCCATCAGATTGGTCTTGCCCGCGCCATTGTCACCCACCAGCACCACATGGCGCTGGTCGAGCTCAAGCGACAGGCTTGCATAATTGCGAAACCCGGTGAGCTTCAGGCGCTGAATATGCACTCTCGCGGCCATCGCTGCCTCGGCTCAGCTCTGCTGCGGTCGGAAACGGGCTGCGGCGCCGGGCAGGAGGGGCGTCACATGGGCTCCTAGACCCGCATCGGCATCAGCACGTAGAGCGCGTCATCGCCGGCGGTGTCGCGCACCAGCGTCGGCGAGCCCGGATCGGCCAGCATGAACACCGCATTGCTGCCCGACAGCTGGTTGGTGATGTCGAGCAGATATTTAGCGTTGAAGCCGATTTCCAGCGGATCGCGGTCATAGCCCACCGCCAGTTCTTCCGTTGCGCTGCCGGAATCCGGATTGTTGACCGTCAGCGTCAACTGACCGTCGGCGATCGCCAGCTTGACCGCGCGGCCGCGCTCCGACGAGATCGTCGACACCCGGTCCACCGCCTGGGCGAAGGACTGGCAGTCAACCGTCAGCTCCTTGTCATTGCCGGTCGGGATCACCCGCTGGTAATCCGGGAAGGTGCCGTCGATCAGCTTCGAGGTCAGCACCACCGAGCCGATGGAGAAGCGGATCTTGGCGTCCGATACTTCCACGGTGACGGTCACGTCCGGATTGTCGACAAGCTTCTGCAACTCGCCCACGGTCTTGCGCGGAATGATGATGCCGGGCATGCCTTCAGAGCCGGATGGCGCATCGACATCGGCGCGGGCCAGGCGGTGGCCGTCGGTGGCCACAGCGCGCAGCTTCAAGGCGCCGTCGCTCTCGATCGAATGCATGAAGATGCCGTTGAGATAATAGCGGGTCTCCTCGGTGGAGATGGCGAACTGGGTCCGGTCGATCAGCATTTTGAGCTGTGTGGCGGGCAGCCGGAAGGTGTGGCTGAAGGCGCCGGCGGTCAGATCCGGGAAATCCGATTCCGGCAGGCATTGCAGCGAGAATTTCGACCGCCCCGACGCCACCGTCATCGAGCCGCCGTCGGCATTGGTCGACAGCAACACTTCCGAGCCGTCCGACAGCTTGCGCACGATGTCATAGAGCAGATGCGCAGGCACCGTGGTGGCGCCCGCCTGCTCGACCATCGCCGGCGTCGCCTCGGTGATTTCGAGATCGAGATCGGTCGCTTTCATGTCAAGCGTCGCGCCCTCGGCCCGAAGCAGCACATTGGACAGGATCGGAATGGTGTTGCGGCGCTCGACCACGCGATGCACATGGTTCAGCGACTTGAGGAGATTGGAACGCTCGAGGGTGACTCGCATGATCTGGCTACCGCTTGGCTGGGGGCCCGCGCCTTGCGGGCGATGACCTTTCAAATTCTGTCTTGTCAGGCTTCTGCCTTGCCTGGGCCGAAAGGTGACGCATGCTGCGCCAGGCCCGGGCCAGCAAAATGGCAGATTATGCCCCTGACATGCAAACAAAAACCGGCCCGGACCTTTCGGCCCGGACCGGGATTCTGGGGATAATCGAATTTGGCGCTGGCTATTCGATGATCAGCCGCTTCAGCAGCTCGATCTCGTGGCCAAGTTTGCTGTCCGAAGTGATCAGTCCCTCGATCTTGCGCACCGCATGCAGCACGGTGGTGTGGTCGCGTCCGCCAAATCTGCGGCCGATTTCGGGGAATGAGCGCGGCGTCATGGTCTTGGCCAGATACATGGCGATCTGCCGCGGCTTGACGATGACGCGGGTGCGCCGGTCCGACACCAATTCCTGCCGTGAGACATTGTAGTGCCGCGACACCACCCGCTGGATGTCCTCGATGCGGACCCTTTTCGGCTCCCCCGCATTGACCAGATGGCCGAGCAGCTGGTCGACCCGCTCAAGCGTCAGGTTCGGCTCGAAACTGCGGCGGAACAGAAGCTGGTTGAACGCGCCTTCAAGCTCCCGCCCGCTGGAGGTGATGTTCTGCGCGACATGGGCCAGAATATCCTCGCCAATGTCGAGCGTGCCGTCCTCGATCTGGGCGACAGCCAGCCTTTGCCGCAGCATTTCCAGCCGCATGTCAAAGTCAGGCGCCTCGATTTCGATGGCGACGCCGCCCTGCAGCCGCGAGCGGACGCGGGGGTCAAGCGATTCCAGCTCCCAGGGCGCGCGGTCGGCGGCGACAACCACCTGGCGGGCCGAATCGAGCAGCATGTTGAGCAAATGGCAGAATTCGTGCTGGATCGACTTGCCCTGCAGGAACTGCATGTCGTCGATGACCAGCAGATCGATATTGCGCAGCGATTCCTTGAATGACAGCGCGTCGTTGTCGCGAATGGCGGTGGCGAAGCGCCACATGAAATATTCCGCCGTCAGATAGACCACCCGCGGGTTGCGGGCATGCCGGCTGGCCGCTGCCGCGATCGCCTGCAGCAGATGGGTCTTGCCCAGGCCGACATTGGAATGAATGAACAGCGGGTTGAAGCGCACCGACCCGGTGCCCGCTTCGGCAATGGTCTTGGCTGCGGCCAGCGCCACCCGGTTGGAGGTTCCCTCGACATAGCTGTCGAATGTGTAGCGCGGGTCAAGCGGCGAGCCGATGACCGAATTGGCCGCATGCTGTCCCTTGGGGAATGCGGTGAAGTGGGCGCCGGCTCCCTTGACTACCACCGGCGGCTCGCGGCGTTTGGACACGGCCGGGAGTTGCCCGGTGACCACGACATCGGACGGATTGACCGGCTCGTTGACGCAGGGGCTGGCCCGCATCGCCGACCGGACGACAATTTCGACCTTGAGGATGCTTTCATCCTCATCGCGGAACAGCGCGGTGATCTGGTCGAGATATTTGTTGTAGATCCATGATTTCAGGAAAGCCGTTGGCACCGACAGCCGCACAACGCTTTTCGAGGCCGATTGCAGTTTCAGCCGGCCAAACCAGCTTGTGAAAACCTCAGGACCCACCTGCGCTTTGAGACGCGCGGTAACCCGATCAAAAACCTGATTGCTTCTTTGCATGTCCGCCCCTTTGTCTGTCGACGGGCAAACATCACCGCTGAGCGGTGGGGACATGGTCTTTGCCGTGGCCCATTCCGCCGCTTTACGCGCTGTCGTCATATGTATTTGCATCGCCGCCGTCACCCCTGTTGCCGCATCCGGCCAAATTGCTCTGGCCCCAGTCTCTGGCGCGGACATCGTCCGCGCCGTCATATTCCGGTCTCGACGGTCGCCACCGCCTTCACGCCCCTCCTGTTTTGGTCAGTCCGGCGGCCTCGTACCACCGGACTGGACAAACCTTCGACGCTCCGCCGGAACATAAGTTCCGGAAGTCACCACTCCACTGCATGGCGCCGCAACGCCAATGCAACCGAAGATTATGTTTGATGTGGCCCGGCATGAAAGCCGCGCCCCAAGAAGCAGGTTGAAAAACGCGAGCCAGATTGGCTGGCAGTCCTCCCTGGAACCATCCGGTCCCGTGCTTCTTGTTGAAGCCATTTAGGCAGGATGGGACGGTCAGATCAAGCAGCATATTTACGAAATATTAGCACATTGGGGCTTGACTCGGGATGGTTGAAAAAAGCCGATCAGGGGGCTTTGCAACAGGCGATTGGATTCATTACCTTTTCATGGCTTCAGTTTTTTTAGGCTCTTGTATGAGCTTTGGATATTAATTTTGGGGGCTTGACAGGATCAGAGGAAGTTCCTGCGCTCCGATCGGGGGCAGAATCGGGCACCTCGCGTAAGTCAATGAAAATTAAAGATAAAAATTGCGTCTACGACAAAACCATGACGGTCCTGTGTCGGGTGTTTTTGCGGCTTAGCGCAAACCATTGAAGAGAAAAGAAAAAGGCCCGCGCAAGGCGGGCCATTCGTCGACTAACGGATTTTCGGGTAGTTTCAGGCGCTCAGCGCCTTGACCCGGTTCGATAGCCGGGAAATCTTCCGCGATGCCGTATTGGCGTGAACCACGCCCTTGCTGGCGGCGCGCATCAGCTCGGGCTGTGCGGCCTTCAGCGCTGCGGCTGCCGCGGTCTGGTCGCCGGAGCTGATCGCTTCCTCAACGGTGCGCAGGAAACCACGGACACGCGAACGGCGTGCCTTGTTAACGTCAGTGCGGCGGGCAATCTTGCGGGTCGCTTTTTTCGCCGAAGTTGTATTGGCCATAATGCCTCTCAATTGTCACATGCTCTATTCCGACCGGAAAGCGCCCCTTGCGAGGAAATTCGCTTCAACAGCGGAATGCGAGAAACCACGGCGAGCCCGAAAGCTGCCATTCGATGGCGGGCCTATACCGGGTATCGCGACTTGCGTCAACGCGAAAATGTCGCCGCCCGCCGCCGGAATTGCTCAGCGGTGCTTGAACTGCGCCTTGCGCTTTTCAACGAAGGCGCCCATGCCTTCCTTCTGGTCTTCGCTCGCAAACAGCGAGTGGAACATCCTGCGTTCGAAGCGCAAGCCCTCGGCCAGCGTCATTTCATCGGCCCGGTTGACCGACTCCTTGACCATCATCGTCACCGGCAGCGAGAACCCGGCGATCTTCTCCGCCGCCTTGGTCGCCGTCGCTAGCAATTCGCCCGCCGGCACCACGCGCGCCACCAGGCCGGAGCGCTCGGCTTCCTCGGCGTCCATCATCCGGCCGGTCAGGCACAGATCCATCGCCTTGGCCTTGCCCACCGCGCGGGTCAGCCGCTGGGTGCCGCCCATGCCCGGAAGCACGCCGAGCGTGATCTCCGGCTGGCCGAATTTGGCGGTGTCGGCGGCAATGATGAAATCGCACATCATGGCCAGTTCGCAGCCGCCGCCGAGCGCATAGCCCGCCACCGCCGCGATCACCGGCTTGCGGGTCGCCGCAACCGCGCTCCAGCCTTCGAAGAAATCGTCCAAATAGGCGCCGATAAAGTCGAGCGACTGCATCTCCTTGATGTCGGCGCCGGCGGCGAACGCCTTCTCCGAGCCAGCCAGCACGATCGCCCCGATCTTGTCGTCGGCGCTATACTGCGCCAGCGTGTCGCGCAATTCGCCGAGCAGTTCCGAATTCAGCGCGTTGAGCGCCTCGGGCCGGTTGAGCGTGATGATGGCCACCCGGCCGTGTGTTTCAGTCTTCAAAGTCTTGAGCGCCATCATATCTCTCCTTGGACAGCCTTCGCGGCCGTTCAGCCGAATCAGTTTGTCTGGCAGCGCGGGCAATGGAAGGTGGAGCGCCCGCTCTGCACCACGCGGCGGACCGTATCGCCACAGAAGGGGCGGGGGCAAGCCTTTCCCTCGCGGTCATAGACGGAAAATCCGTGCTGGAAATAGCCAAGCGTGCCGTCGGTGCGGATATGGTCCCTCAGCGAGGAGCCGCCGGCGGCGATCGCCTCCTCGATCACCATGCGGATGGCGTCTGTCAGACGCACCAGCGCCTGCCGTGGTTTGCCGCTCAAGCCAACCAGGCGTCCGGCGGGCTTGAGCGGCGACAGGCCGGCGCGCCACATTGCCTCGCAGACATAGATATTGCCCAGCCCGGCGATGATGCTCTGGTCGAGCAGCGCCGCCTTCAAGGGCGCGGTCTTGCCCGCAAGCCGCACCGCCAGCTCAGCCGCGGTCAGGCTGTTGCCGGTGGGCTCCACCCCGAGGTTCCTGAACCACGGGTGATCGGCAAGGGCCGCCCGCGCGATCAGGTCCATATAGCCAAACCGCCGCGGGTCATTGTAGATCACCCGCGCCCGGCCCGCCGGTCCTTCCACATGAAACACCACATGGTCGTGCTTGCCGTCCTTTGAGCGGGGCTGGTGAAACACGCCCGGCGCCAGCCCGCCTTCACCGTCAGCCTCGATCCGGAACGATCCCGACATGCCGAGATGGCTGACCAGCGCCATGCCGTCATCCAGATCGGCAATCAGGTACTTGGCCCGCCGGCCCAGCGAAATGATCCGGCGTCCTTCAAGCCTGGCCGCGAAATCGGGCGGGAAGGCAAATCTGAGGTCCGCCCGGCGTTGCTCGACGCGGATGATGCTGGCGCCCTCCATCACCGGCTCAAGGCCGCGGCGGACCGTTTCGACTTCTGGCAGTTCGGGCAACAAGCTCTCCTCGGGCTGGTGGCAATTGGGCTGCGGCTGACTTATAAGGCGGAGCGCTATGCCGCAGGCTGCTCTCCTGCGCCTAGATAGCGTGAAGCAGTGCGATCCGCTATGGTCGCGGCAGGTTTGGCCGGTTCCCGTGCGGGATGCCGGCTGATTTGACGCCGGGTGGACGAAACACGGGAATGAATGATGTCACAACAGCGCGTCTCCACCGATGGCGGAATGCAGACCAGTTACGGCTTCCGCACCGTCGCCGGCGGTGAAAAGCAGGTCCTCGTCAACGACGTCTTTCACAAGGTCGCCAAGCGCTACGACATCATGAATGATGTGATGTCGGCGGGCCTGCACCGGGTCTGGAAGGACGCGCTCGTTGCAAGCCTCAATCCGCCGCGCCGCCCCGGCTTCCGCTTTCTCGACGTGGCCGGCGGCACCGGCGACATCGCCTTCCGCATCGTCGCCGCGTCGGACCGCCAGGCCACCGGAACCGTGCTCGACATCAACGGCTCGATGCTCGGCGTCGGCGCCGAGCGCGCCGCCAAAAAGGGTTTTTCGGAAAACCTCGATTTTGTCGAAGCCAATGCCGAGGAGCTGCCGTTTTCGGACAACAGCTTCGACGCCTACACCATCGCCTTCGGCATCCGCAACGTGCCCGACATCGACAAGGCCTTGAGAGAGGCTTACCGCGTGCTCAAGCGCGGCGGCCGCTTCCTCTGCCTTGAATTCTCCGAGGTCGAGATGCCGATTCTCGACAGGATCTATGACGCCTGGTCGTTCAACGGCATCCCTGCCATGGGCAAGGCCATCGCCGGCGAGGCCGAGCCCTATCAGTACCTGGTCGAATCGATCCGCAAGTTTCCGCGCCAGGCCGATTTCGCCGCCATGATCAAACGCGCTGGCTTCGCCCGCGTCGGCTACACCAATTACACCGGCGGCATCGCGGCGCTGCATTCGGCCTGGAAGATCTGACGCCATGGCAAGCCTCGGCACCTATCTGCGCCTGATGCGGGCGGGCTTCATCCTCGTGCGCGAAGGCGTCGTCGCTTCGCTGCCCGCCGACGATCTGCCCGGCCCGCTCAAATTCGGCCATCGGCTCGCCGGGCTCATGGCCAAGCGCCAGGCCAGGAGCGCCGAGCGCACCGACAGGCTGGCCCGCGCGGTCGAGCGGCTCGGCCCCTCCTGGGTCAAGCTTGGCCAGTTTCTCGCCACCCGTCCCGATGTGGTCGGCGTCGACATCGCCGATGATCTGGCCGGCCTGCAGGACCGCATGGCGACATTCCCGGAGGCGCTCGCCCGTTCGGCCATTGAAGCCTCGCTCGGCCGGCCGATTTCCGAGCTCTATTCCCGCTTCGACCCGCCGATCGCCGCCGCCTCCATTGCCCAGGTGCATCCGGCTGAAGTCAGCGATGACAACGGCGTCCGCCAGGTCGCCGTCAAGGTCATCCGTCCCGGCGTGCGCCAGCGCTTCAAGCATGATCTGGAGGCGTTCTATCTCGTCTCCGAGCTGCAGGAACGCTACATTCCGTCCTCGCGCCGCCTGCGCCCGGTTGAAATCACCAGGACGCTGGAGCAGACCACCCGCATCGAGATGGATTTGAGGCTCGAGGCCGCGGCACTGTCGGAAATGGCCGACAACACCAGGGACGATCCGGGCTTCCGGGTGCCTTCGGTCGATTGGGAGCGCACCGGCCGCGACGTCGTCACCATGGAATGGATCGACGGCGTCAAGATGAGCGATATCGCTGGCCTGCGCGCCAGCGGCCACGATCTCAATCACATCGCCGACCAGCTGATCCAGTCCTTCCTGCGCCACACCCTGCGCGACGGCTTCTTCCATGCCGACATGCACCAGGGCAATCTCTTCGTCGATCCGTCGGGCCAGATCGTCGCCGTCGACATGGGCATTGTCGGCCGTCTGGGCAAAAAGGAGCGGCGGTTCCTCGCCGAAATTCTCTATGGCTTCATCACCCGCGATTACCAGCGCGTCGCCGATGTCCATTTCGAGGCCGGCTATGTCCAGGCCCGCCACGATCCGGCGAGCTTCGCCCAGGCCATCCGCGCCATCGGCGAGCCGATCCACGGCCAGCCCGCCGAGACCATCTCGATGGCGCGGCTGCTGACGCTTCTGTTCGAGGTCACCGAACTGTTCGACATGCAGACCAGGCCCGAACTGGTGATGCTGCAGAAGACCATGGTGGTGGTCGAGGGCGTCGCCCGCACGCTCAACCCCAAATTCAACATGTGGAAGGCCGCCGAACCCGTGGTCGGCGACTGGATCCGCGACAATCTCGGCCCCAGGCGCATCGCCGTCGACCTCAAGGCCGGCGCCATCGCGGCGTTCAAGCTCGCCGAGCAACTGCCCGACCTCGCCGCCCGCACCGAGCGCTTCGCCGCCGAAGTCGGCGCCATGGCCGAGAACGGCCTGCGCTTCGATGACGCCACCTCCGAGGCGATCGGCAAGGCCGAAGCCCGCCACACCCGCTCGGGCCGCGCGGCACTTTGGATAATAGCTGCCGCCCTGGTCTGGTTGGCGCTGGCCATCCACCCCATATGGTAGGGATGGTTGCTTACCGCCCGATCTCCCTTGACGACATCGACATGCACCCGCTGGCTGACGAGGCCTGGAGCGACGGCTATCCCTTTGTCGAACGCATGCTGGAAGACTGGAAGTCGGGCGAAAACCGCTTTGACGGCCCGGGCGCCCGGCTGATCGGCGCCTTCGAGGGCGAGCGGCCGATCGGCTTCTGCGGCCTCTGCCGCGATCCCTTCACAGCCGAGAATGTCGGCCGCCTGCGCCATCTCTATGTCGATCTCGATCATCGCCACACGGGGGTCGCCAAGGCCTTGGTGGCGCATGCGCTCGATGGCGCGGCGATCTGGTTCCCCCGCGTCCGCCTCCGCGCAACGCCTGCCTCCCGCACCTTCTACGAACATCTGGGCTTCCACACCGTCGACGAGACCGACGCGACCCATGCCAAGCGGCTCAGATGAGTCTGTTGCAGATTTGACTGCAATGATTGCAATGCATACATTGCAGTCATGACCATCCCTGCACATGGAAGACGTACATGGCGACGCTGACAATCCGAAATCTCGACGAGTCCGCCAAGCAGGCGCTGCGCGAGCGTGCGGCGAAAAATGGCCGTTCGATGGAAGAGGAAATGCGCTTCATTCTGTCGGACCTGGATGCGGCGCCCAACCTGCAGGAAGCCGTCAAGCCTGCCATGCCGGCTCCGCTCTTGCCAAGTGCCGCCGGGCTCCAGTCCTTGTCCGGCAAACGCATCCTGCTCATCATCTCGGGCGGCATCGCCGCCTACAAATCGCTCGACCTGATCCGCCGGCTGCGCGAGCGCGGGGCCGAGGTGCGGCCGCTGATGACCGCCGCAGCACAGGAATTCGTCACGCCGCTCGCAGTCGGCGCGCTGTCGAGCGGCCATGTCTATACCGATCTGTTTTCGCGCGAGGACGAGCAGGATGTCGGCCACATCCGGCTCGCGCGCGACTGCGATCTGATCTGCGTCGCGCCCGCCACCGCCGATCTGATGGCGAAGATGGCCAATGGCCTGGCCAACGACCTCGCCTCCACGGTCCTGCTCGCCACCAACCAGCCGGTGCTGATTGCGCCGGCGATGAACCCGGCGATGTGGTCCCATCCCGCCACCCGACGCAATGTCGAGACGCTTCGGCGCGACGGCATCCGCTTCATCGGCCCGATGGCCGGTGAAATGGCCGAGTCCGGCGAAGCCGGTGAAGGCCGCATGGCTGAGCCGCTGCAGATCGTCGCCACTATTGAGGCGCTGCTTGACGATGCCCCGAAACCGCTCGCCGGCAAAAAGGCCATCGTCACTTCCGGCCCGACCCATGAGCCGATCGATCCGGTGCGCTACATCGCCAACCGCTCGTCCGGCAAGCAGGGCCACGCCATCGCGCGCGCGCTCGCCCGCCTCGGCGCCGAGGTGGCGCTGGTCTCCGGCCCGGTGACGATCCCCGATCCGGCTGGCGTCAAGATGATCCGGGTCGAGAGCGCCGCCAACATGCTGGACGCGGTCACCGCGGCCTTGCCTGCCGACATCGCGGTCTTTGTCGCAGCCGTCGCCGACTGGCGTGTTGCGTCAGCGGCCGACAACAAGATCAAGAAGAAGGAAGGCGAGGGGCCGGCGCCGCTCGAACTCACCGAAAACCCCGACATCCTCAAGACCATCGGCCATCACGAAAACCGCCCGAAGCTGGTGGTCGGCTTCGCCGCCGAAACCGCCGACGTCATTTCCAACGCGCAAGCCAAGCTCGCCCGCAAGGGCGCCGATTTCATCGTCGCCAACGACGTCTCGCCTTCGACGGGCATCATGGGCGGCGACCGCAACCGCGTCCGCATCGTCTCGAAAAATGGCGTCGAGGAGTGGCCGGATATGTCCAAGGACGAGGTTGCGGAAAGGCTTGCGGCCCGGATTGCCGAGGCGTTTTAGGCAGGCATTGCGGGGCCGCAAGTCCCCTCCCCAACCCCTCTCCACAAGGGGGAGGGGCTTAACCCGGCCCCGCTTGCGTTAAGCGCATCTCACTTTTGATTTGATTGAACTCGCAGTTTGGCAGGACGCCAGATGCTCGTGTAGCCCCTCCCCCTTGTGGGGAGGGGTTGGGGAGGGGTTTTTCCTAGAAAACAGGCCTGCTCAGAAGCAGACACCCCCTCAGGCCACGTCCGCGATCTCCACCGGCTGAGCCTGCACCGGCGCAAACCGCGCCGACGAAATGCCGCCCGCCCTCAGCGTGACGAAACTGCCCGCCGGGATCTCGTGCCATTTGGTTTGGGTGTCCTGGAACGGTTCGGACACCAGGCAATGGCCGGTGCCGCCAGAGGTCGGCGCCGAATAGAGCGTCGGCGCATAGGCATCGGTGGCGTAGCGGATCGCATGCAGCGTCTCGCCGTCCGAGAAGGCGGCGGTGAAGCGGATCAGTTCGTGCAGGCCGGCGCGCGCCGATTCGGCCAGCGCGAAGCGGATCGCCTCGGCGAAGGCCGCCGCTGGATCGATTTCAAGCCCGAATTCGATCGCCAGCAGGAACAAGAGCTCCGAATCGGTGGTGCCGTGCCGGGCGCGGTAGAGCCGGTCCGACAGCGCCGCCTCCATTGGCCGCCTGATATGCTCAAAGCCGGCGATCTGGCCATTGTGCATGAACGACCAGGCGCCGTGGACGAAGGGATGGCAATTGTCGCGACTGGTGGCGCCGCCGGTCGAGGCCCGCACATGCGCCAGGAACAAGGGCGAGCGGATCTGCCGCACCAGCGATTTCAGGTTGCAGTCCGACCAGGCCGGCAGCACGTCGCGGTAAAGCCCGGGCTCGCGGTGTTCGCCATACCAGGCAATGCCGAAGCCGTCGCCATTGGTGGCGGTCTTGGCTTGCGTGGCGTGGTGGGATTGTTCAATCAGCGAATGACCCGGCGCCGAAACGATCTGTTCCAGCGGGATCGGCGTTCCGCGGTAGGCGGCCCATCGGCACATGCGCGTCTATTTGCTCCGGTTGTGCATCCGGTGATGCATCTCGTTGATCATACGGGATGCGGTTTTCTCAAAGGTAAACGGCAGCAGCGCATGGACAAGAGCGCAAAACCCGGCGGCAAACAGCTTGCCCGAGAATTTTCCGGCAAACACAAGATGCTCGAAATAGGTTTCATCCACCGATTGCGGGTGATCGGTGAACAGGCGGGCGATCTGCTTGGCGGGCATCGGCGGGCTTCCCTCGATTGTGATTTGTTGTGTGAGGATAACCCGCGTTGAAGGGAGATATGTCCCGAATATCCTTTAATTTGTCAATGAAATGGGATATATGTCCCTCATGCACCAGATTGACGATATGGATGTCCGAATCCTCAGCCATCTGCAGCGCGATGGCACGCTCTCGGTCGACGCGCTGTCGGAGCGGGTCCACCTGTCGCGCAACGCCTGCTGGCGGCGGGTCAAGACGCTTGAGGAGCGCGGGCTGATCAAGCATCGCGTCGCCATTCTCGACGCCGAGGCCGCCGGCTGCGGGCTGTCGGTGTTCATTTTCGTCCGCGCGGCGAGCCATGACGCCGACTGGCTCAAGACCTTTCGCGAGGCGGTGGCGGGCTTCCCCGAGATCGTCGGGGTCTACCGCACCTCCGGCGATCTCGATTATGTGCTCCGCGCCCGCGTCTTCGACGTCAAGGCCTATGACCGGCTCTATCAGCGTCTGATCGCCAGGGTGCGGCTCGCCGATGTGTCGGCCTCCTTCGTCATGGAGGAGATCAAGGAGACCACGGAAATTCCGCTGTCGGCGCTTGCGCGGGGCTCGAGTGGCTGATGGTCAGCCCTGCTGGTTTTTCACCCGGTCGACGGCCAGATTGATCGATGCCATCCGGGCTTCGACCTGATCGAGATCGGCGGTGCCGCGGCCGGTCTGGCGTTCCAGCTCGAACTTCATGTCGCTCAGCCGCTCAAGTTTTTCATCCCGGGTGAGCGACTCGTGCCGCGAGACGTCTTCGGGCGTGGTCGGTTTGCTGCTCATGTCCATCTCCTTTGATTGGATCCACTGTCTGCTGAAGAACCAACGCGGCCGGCGCGGCGCGGTTCCGTGTCAGGCCGGCAGCCATTGTGCTATGCGATCCATTGAACAGTGCGTTCGCTTTGCCCCTCTTAAAGTGAACGCCAAAAGCCGCTATCTAGGGGACAACTTCACCATTGCCGGCCTTTGCCGCCGGTCCAGTTCCCGAGGAGACTGCCATGTCGATCAGACCAGTCCGTCACCAATCCACCGCCGTGCCGCATCTCGAAGGCGCCGGCGTCCATCTCAAGCGCGCCTTCGGCTTTGACGATCCGTCGCTCACCGATCCGTTCCTGCTGTTTGACGATTTCCGCAACGAGCGGCCGGAAAACTATCTCAAGGGCTTTCCCTGGCATCCGCATCGCGGCATCGAGACCATCACCTATGTGCTGGCCGGCACCGTCGACCATGGCGACAGCCTGGGCAACACCGGCACGCTCGGCGCCGGCGACGTGCAGTGGATGACCGCCGGTCGCGGCATCATGCACCAGGAAATGCCCAAGGGCGATGGCAATGGCCGCATGCACGGCTTCCAGCTCTGGGCCAATTTGCCGTCGTCGATGAAGATGACCGCGCCGCGCTACCAGGACGTCACCTCCGCCGACATCCCGGTCGAGACCGATGATGACGGCACGGTTGCGCGCATCATCTGCGGCGAATTCTGGGGCAAGCGCGGCCCGGTCGACGGCATCGCCGCCGAGCCGTCCTATGTCGACATCTCGGTGCCGCCGGGCAAGAGGAAGACCTTCAAGGTCGACGCCTACCGCTCGGCGTTTGCCTATATCTTTGCCGGCTCCGGCAGCTTCCGCGACGCCTCCAGGCCGTTCGGCGTTCTGGTCGAGAAGGAAGTCGAGGGCGAGGAAATCCAGATCCGCGACATGTCGGGCGACCGCACGCTGGTGGTGTTTGACACCGGCGATGAGGTCACCGTGCAGGCGGGCGACGAGGGCATCCGCTTCCTCCTGGTCTCCGGCAAGCCGATCAAGGAGCCGGTGGCCTGGCACGGCCCGATCGTCATGAACACCCGCGCCGAGCTGATCCAGGCGGTCACCGAGCTGCAGAACGGCACCTTCATAAAGCCGGGCCATTAAGGCCCGCCGCTGTCTGAATGATCTGCCAAATGCCGGGATTCGTCCCGGCATTTTTGTGTTTGCTGTCAGCCTGTGGCAGCAAGGGCGTGTGGTCCAAAGAAATATTCACCCAAACGGTTGACTAATTTCCCGGATTGGCATATTCAACCATAAGGGTGAACAAATGGACGAAGATGCTCTGTCGCGCATACTGAAAGCCGCCGGTGACACCACACGGCGGCAGATCTTGACGCTCCTGGTTCAGGAAGGCGCGTTGAGGGTGACAGCGCTCGCCGCCCATTTCGACATGTCGCTGAATTCCGTCTCCAAGCACATCAAGGTGCTGGAGGAGGCGGGGCTCGTCACCCGCCGGACGATGGGCCGCGAACATTTCATCGCCGCCGAGCTTGAACCGCTGCACCTGACCGAGAACTGGTTCGGGCAACTGAAGTCGATCTGGGAGCTGCGCCTTGCGGCGCTTGAACAGGCACTTGTTGCAAAGGACGACGACAATGATGGAAACCATGACTGAACTTGAACTGACGGTAACCCGCACAATCCCCGCCCCGCGCCAGAAGGTGTTCGACGCCTGGCTGTCGCCCTCGATGATGGAGAAATTCATGCGTCCGCCCGGCTCCGGCCAGCCGGCCAGGGTCAGCAATGACCCGGTCAAGGGCGGCCGTTTCTCGATCGTCATGGCGTTTGACGGCAAGGAAATCCCGCATGCCGGCACCTATCTGGAAATCGATCCGCATTCGCACCTGGCCTTCACCTGGGAATCGCCGCATTCATTGGATGACAGCGTCGTCTCCATCGATTTCGCGGAGCCCGAACCGGGCGTCACCGAAATCACCCTGCACCAGGTGAAATTCATCAGCGAAGGTGCGCGCGACGACCACATCGAAGGCTGGACCATGATCCTGGATTGCCTCGAACAGTCCATTGGCTGACAGGACACGCCGGGCGGATCAGTTCCGCCCGGCGCAGTCCCTTTCCGTCTGAAGCACCAACCCCTCCGCTCACCGCCTGCCAAGGGTCAGAAACACACCGGCCAGCATCAGGCCGATGCCGAGCATCGCGGGCGCCGTCAGCGGGCGGCGGGGCAGGCCGAACCAGCCATACTGGTCGAACACCGCGGCGGCGATCATGTTGCCGAGGATGACCAGCATCAGGAACGCCGTCACCCCCAGTCGCGGCACCGCCTGCATCGAGACCAGCACCTGGTAGACGCCGAACAATCCGCCGAGCCACACCCACCAGGGCAGCGATTTCAGCTCAGCCAGCTGCGGCAATCGCGGGTGCATCACCACAAGCATCAGCCCCAGCGCGGCGGTCGCCACCGCGAAGGCCAGGAAGGCCGAGACCAGCGGATTGCCGCTCAGAGCCGCCGACATGCGGGCATAGATCGGCCCCTGCGCCGCAATCAGCATGCCGCCCAGCAGCGCGGCCAGTCCCATGATCAGCGAGACATGCATCATCCGCCTCACAGCTGCTTGTACATATAGGTGGTGGCGTGCAGGCCCGCGCCGTCGGGATCAAGCGCAAAGCCCGGGATCACTCCGACCGCGACAAAGCCCGCCGCCCGGTACAGCGGTTCGGCGGCGTCGCCGGTGCGGGTGTCGAGCGTGATCAGCGTCTTGCCCGCCGCGCGCGCTTGCGCCTCGAGCGCCGCCATCAGCGCCGCGCCGACGCCCCTGCGCCGTGCGGCCGGCGCCACCATCATCTTGGCGACTTCGCAGCGGTGCGGCTGGTTGGGCGGCATCCCGATGATCAGTTGCACCGACCCCACAATGGCGCCATCAAGCGTGGCCGCCAGCAGAAGCCGCCGCCCGGCGCGGATTTCCGGAAAAACCTGAGTGGCAAAGAAGGCGAGCCCGTCTTCAAGCGAAAACGGCTGCATGTAGCCGATCGCCGCCCCCGCCGAGACAGTGTCAGCCATGATCCGGGCGAGCGCCTGCGCATGGGCCTCCAGCGCTTCAGGGCCGAGCGAATGAACGGCGATGTCGGCAGTGGCGATGTCACGCATGGGTTCTCTCACACAAGCACGATCAGGTAGGACGCCGGCTGATCCCCGGTTTGAAACCGCGAGGGACCGTGCAGCTGATAGCGCAGGCAATCGCCGGCCTCGAGCACATGGGTCTCGTCGCCCAGCGTCACCGCCAGCACGCCCGACAGCATCACCAGATGGTGTTCATGTCCCGCCACCGATGGCGCCGCATAGGAAATCCGCTGCTCCGGGCCAAGCTCGCAGGCCACCACTTCCGCCGACAGCCCGCCGCTCGGCGGCGACACCAGCCTGCGCGCGAAAGCATTCTCGGCGTCGCTCCACAGGCTCTGCTCGTCACGCCGGACAAGTGCCGTGAACGGCGCCTCGATCGGCGCCAGCAGCTGCGAAATGCTCATCTGAAACGCCGCCGACAGGCTGCCCAGCGTTTCGGCGGTGGGGCTGACCTCGGCGTTTTCGATGCGCGACAGCGTCGAGCGGCTGACCGCGCTCTTGTCGGCCAGATCCTGCAACGACCATCCCCGCGCCATCCGCACCTGCCGGAGCCGCTCCGCCAGCCTGTCATTCAGATCGCTCACGCGTAATCCCCTATATGAGATTTAATTCCATATCAGGGATAGTGCCTTTTTCCCGACTCGTCAAGCGTGCCCGGCCACCTCGCCTCGCCCTTCCGCCCGCCATCCCCGCCCGGATGTCTCCGCCGGCGCCAGCCTGATCCCGGTCCTGGTTCAATCCCGCCGGTCTGCCCGGCGGGGCCCGCGAATCACAGCCGGTCAACGCCCCGTCGCGGCGCCATCCGTTGATCGCCGCTGAAGACAGGCCGCAATTGGCGCAACCGCGCTGCGGCGAAATCCATGAATGTCTCGATGCGCCTGACCCGCAGCAGGTCGCGGTGGGTCAGCACCCAGATGCTGGGATAGGCAAACAGCGGCACATCCGGCAGCCGTGTCAGCTGCGGGTCGGTTTCACCCAGGAAACATGGCATCCGCGTCGCGCCGATCCCCGCCCGCACCGCGCCGATGGCCGCGATCATGTCATCGACGGTGAGCGCGACCCGCCGCTCCGGCCAGGACTGGCCCAGATCCGCGGGCAGGCCGGGCCAGTGCGAGAACCGGATCCAGTCGAGCGGCGGCCGCGGATCCTTGCCCAACCGATCAGCGTAATCCCGGCTGACATAGATCGCCGCCCGTTGCTCGGCCACCCGCGTGCCGACCAGCGTTTCCACCGGCGTGTCGGAAATGCGGATCGCCACATCGGCCTGCCGTTGTGACAGGTTCAGCGTCTCATTGGAGGCAAACAGCCTGAGGTCGATGTCCGGATGGGCGGCGTGGAAGTCGGCCAGCACCGGCGCCAGAACCCGTTCGACGATCAGCTGCGGCGCGGTCACCGACAGCGGCCCGCTCAGCCGCTGGTCGCGCGCCGCGATGGCGAGATCGAGACCGGCGCTGGCGTTCTCCATGATTTCGGCCGCCCGCGCCGCTTCCAGCCCGGCCTGCGTCGGCGCATAGCCGCCCGGCAGCCGGTCGAACAGCACCGCGCCCGAGGCCTGTTCGGCCGCCTGGATCCGCCGCGCCACCGTGGCGTGGTTGACCCCGAGCGTCCGCGCGGCGCCGCTCAATCCGCCGTGGCGGACGGTTTCAAGCACAAATCTCAGATCGCTCCAGTCAATCATCGCTTGTGCATTATCGCACAAGCTCTGTGCATCTGTCGCCTGTTTTCGAACAAGTTACGGCCGGCTAGATCCTTGCCCGTCCCAACCGCAAAGGAACTCGCACCATGACAGCCCACGCATTTGCAACCCTGACCATCACCTCGCCGGACATTCTCGCGCAATATCGCGAAAAGGCCGCCGCCGCGCTGTCGCGCCACGGCGGCGCCGTGCTGCAGGCGTCGGCCACGCTCGATCTGTTGGAAGGCGGCCCGGACCTGCCCGGCATGGCGGCCGTCCTGACCTTCCCCGACCGGCAGGCGGCCCTGGCCTGGATCAACGATCCCGAGCTTGCCCCGGTGCACGCCCTGCGCCGCGGCAGCGGCCACTCGACGATCATCCTGCTCTGACCCCGGCGGCATGCCCCGGCGTCGGCCGATCCGCGCCGCGTCTTTGTTTTAGATCAAGGCGCGGCGCCCGATCCGGCGCTACCGATTGCCCACCGCCATCGGTCCGTCTCGCTGGATTGGCTCATGGCAAGCGCTCTCCAGCAAGGAAGGACTGCCGAAATGAAACCCGCGGGATATTCACTGAGCCAGATCGGGCTGCACTGGGTCATGGCGGCCCTGATCGTGGCGCAATTCGTGCTGCACGAGCAGATCGTCGCCGCCTGGGATGCGCTGGCCAAGGGGCTGACCCCCGACCTCAACCTCGCCGTCAGGGCCCATGTCATCGGCGGAATCCTCATTCTGCTGCTCGTGGTCTGGCGGCTGACTCTGCGGTTCAGGCGCGGCGCGCCGGCCTTGCCGGAAAAGGAGCATCCGGCGCTCAAGGGCATTGCCCATCTGACCCACTGGTCGCTCTACGCGCTGATGATCGTCCTGCCGCTCTCCGGCATGGCGGCCTGGTTCGGCAATGTTGAGATCGCCGATCTGGTTCACACCACGCTGAAACTGCCCTTGCTGGCCCTGGTGCTGTTGCATGTCTTGGGCGCGCTGTTCCAGCAATATGTCCTGCGCACCGGCCTGATCACCCGCATGACCCGGCCCGGCGGATCATAGGCGCCGGACGCCTTGGCCCGGCAGGCAAGCGCCAGGCTCAAGCCTCCGGGCAGGGGCCGGGAGGCGCGCGTCCAGGCCGGATTTCAGAACTCGGTCACCACCGTCACCCCGGCGCCCTCGAACCGGTCCATGCCCATCAGCGCGTCGATCGATTGTTCGAGGTTGATCCTGCGCCCCACCAGCAATTCCGGCTTCACCGTGCCGGCCGTAATCATCGCCAGCAGCGCGCCATAGCGGTGCGCCTGCATGCCGTGGCTGCCATAGATCTCGAGCTCGTGGCTGATCACCCGCCCCATCGGCACTGGCGCCGGCGCGCCCGGCATCAGCCCGACCTGGATATGCCGGCCGCGCTTGCGCAAGCTATTGATCGAATTGACGCAGGTCGCAACCGCCCCCAGCGCGTCGAGCGACACATGCGCGCCGCCCCCGGTCATGTCGCGCACCGCGCCCGCCACATCCTCCACATCGCGCGCGTTGATGGTGGCTACAGCGCCAAGCTGCCGCGCCAGCGCGAGCTTCTCGTCATCTATGTCGACGGCCACCACGCGCGCCCCCACCGCCGAAACGATCATGATCGCCGACAGCCCGACGCCGCCGCAGCCATGCACCGCCACCCACTCGCCGCCCGAAACCCGGCCCTGGTCCACCACGGCGCGGAACGAGGTGACCACCCGGCACCCGAGACTCGCCGCGGTGACAAAGTCCAGGCTTTCGGGCAACGCCACCAGATTGAGATCGGCGCGGTGGATCGAGACGAACTCGGCAAACGAGCCCCAATGGGTAAATCCCGGCTGAAACTGATGGTCGCACACCTGCTGGTGCCCGGCATGGCACTCAGGGCAATTGCCACAGCCGCCGACAAAAGGCACCGTCACCCGGTCGCCAACCCGCCACCGCGTCACGGCATTGCCCACCGCCTCGATCGTGCCCGCAAGCTCATGGCCGGGCACATGCGGCAACGCGATATCCGGATCATGCCCGACCCAACCGTGCCAGTCGCTCCGGCACACTCCCGTCGCCCCCACCCGAACCACGACGCCATCCGGCTCCGGCGCGGGATCGGGCAGCGTCACCAGCTTCGGCGGCTGAGAAAATGCTTCGTAGAGAATGGCTTTCATGACGGGGGTCCGGGGAATGGGAGGAGAGGGTGGGCTATGGCTTTACACCGGCTGGCGAGGATTTGAAATCCGGCCGGCAGCGGAAAGGTCCGCCGCTCCGTGGCCGCCAACGGCGCCTGCCATTTGAGCCGGACCAATGTCCGGCGCCAGGTCAAAGCCGGCCCGCAACCGCCCGGCGCGGGCGCGATTGATTGATGAAGATCATGTTCGCCGCCAGGTATGCAGGCTAAAAACGCAAGGCAAGCAAGGATGAGGGAACCGGATATGGACAGGACCTTTCACGCGATGGACATCGGCGCGTCGCTCGAAGCGCTTACGACGACCGCCGCGGGTCTGTCCCATGACGAAGCCGCATCCCGCCTCAAGACCCATGGACCCAACCGCCTGCCGCAAGCCGCCAAACGCGGGTTTGTGCGGCGCTTCCTCTCGCATTTTCACAACATCCTGATCTATGTGCTCATCGGCGCCGCCGTCATCACGCTCATGCTCGAGCATTACATCGACACGGCGGTCATTCTGGCGGTGGTGATAGCCAATGCCGTCATCGGCTTTGTCCAGGAAGGCAAGGCCGAGAAGGCGATGGACTCGATCCGCCGCATGCTGGCCCCGCATGCGTCCGTGCTGCGCGATGGCGAACGCCGCACCGTTGACGGCGAGGCGCTGGTTCCGGGCGACCTTGTGCTTCTCGAAGCCGGCGACAAGGTGCCCGCCGATCTGCGGTTGATCCGCACCCATGGCCTGCAGCTCCAGGAAGCAATCCTCACCGGCGAATCGCTGCCGGTGGAAAAGTCCATCGATCGGGTCGGCGCCGATGCGGCCCTCGGCGACCGTCTGTGCATGGCCTTCAGCGGAACGCTGGTGACGAGCGGGCAGGGGCGCGGCGTGGTGACGGCGACCGGAGCCGGCTCCGAGATCGGCCGCATCAGCGGGCTGCTGGCAACGGTCGATGTGCTGACCACGCCGCTGGTCGAACAGATGGATGTCTTCGCCAAATGGCTGACCGTGCTGATCCTGATCATCGCCGCCATCCTGCTCGCCTTCGGCTATTTCGTCGAGCATCGTGATTTCACCGAGATGTTCATGGCCGTGGTCAGCCTGTCGGTGGCCGCCATTCCCGAGGGCCTGCCCGCCGTGCTCACCATCACGCTCGCCGTCGGCGTCCAGGCGATGGCCCGGCGCAACGCCATCGTGCGGCGGCTTCCGGCGATCGAAACGCTGGGATCGGTCTCGGTCATCTGCACCGACAAGACCGGAACCCTGACCCGCAACGAGATGATGGTCGCCTCCGTCGCGGTGGCCGGTCAGGTCTTCGCGCTCGAAGGCGAAGGCTATGCGCCCGATGGCGAGATCCGGCTCGCCGAGATCCCGGTCCACGGTCTCGACCACGCCCATCTGGCTGAGTTGGCGCGCGCCGCCGCCTCCTGCAACGACGCCTCGCTGCACCGGCGCGACGGTTTTTGGGCGGTGGAAGGCGATCCGATGGAAGGCGCGCTGTTGGCCATGGCCGGCAAGATCGGCGTCGACGTCCAGCAGGAAATCTCCGGGCGCACCCGCACCGACACGATTCCCTTCGACGCCAGGCGCCGCTTCATGGCGACGCTGCATCACGATCATTCCGACCGCGCTGACATCTTCGTCAAGGGCGCGCCCGAACGCGTGCTTGACATGTGTGCTCAGCAGCGCGGCGCGTCGGGTGGATCAGAACCGCTCGATGAAGCCCACTGGCAGGCGCTCTCGGCCGGCATCGCCGCGCGCGGACAGCGGGTGCTGGCGATCGCCACCGGAGTGGCGCCGCACGAACAGACCGAGCTCGAACGCGCCGATGTCGAAGGCCCGCTCACCCTCATCGGCCTGGTCGGGCTGATGGATCCGCCGCGGCCGGAGGCGGTCGCCGCGGTCGCCGATTGCGCCCAGGCCGGCATCAGGGTCAAGATGATCACCGGCGACCACGCGCTGACCGCCGCGGCGATTGCCCGGCTGATCGGGCTTGAAAATCCCGACAAGGTGCTGACCGGCGCCGATCTTGACCGGCTCGACGATCACGATCTCGCCGCCGCCGTGCTGGAGACGGACATTTTCGCCCGCACCAGTCCGGAACACAAGCTGCGGCTGGTGATGGCGCTGCAGTCGCACGGCCTCACCGTGGCGATGACCGGCGACGGCGTCAACGACGCCCCGGCGCTCAAGCGCGCCGACGCCGGCATCGCCATGGGCCTGAAGGGCAGCGAGGCGGCCAAGGAGGCGGCCGAACTGGTGCTGGCGGATGACAATTTCGCCTCCATCGTCGCCGCCGTGCGCGAAGGCCGCACTGTCTATGACAACATCAAGAAGGTGATCAGCTGGACGCTGCCGACCAATGCCGGCGAGGCGCTGACCATCATCGTCGCGCTGCTGGCCGGCATGACGCTGCCGGTCACGCCGATCCAGATCCTGTGGATCAATCTGGTCACCGCGGTGACGCTGGGCCTGGCGCTGGCTTTCGAACCGACCGAGGAGAACACCATGCGCCGCCGGCCGCGACCGCGCCACGAGCCGATCCTGACCGGCCGTCTGGTCTGGCAGATCGTGCTGGTCTCGGTGCTGTTCTTCATGGGCGTGTTCGGCATATATGCCTATGCCATTGATCGCGGCCATTCGCTCGATCTCGCCCGCACCATGGCGATGAACACGCTTGTGGTGATGGAGATCTTCTACCTGTTTTTCGTCCGCAATCTCTATGGCCCGTCGCTGACCTGGGCAGGCCTGCGCGGCACCAAGGTGATCTGGGCCAGCGTGATCGCGGTCACCGCAGCCCAGTTCATCATCACCTATCTGCCGCCGTTGCAGCGGGTCTTTTCCACCGAAGCCGTGCCGCTCGTCGACGGCATCCTGATCGTCGGCGTCGGCGTGGCGCTATTTGCCATCATCGAGGTCGAAAAACAGCTCCGCCTCAGCCTGATCCGGCGCTCGCGATGAACTGGACGCTGGCGCCCGGGGCGGTAATCAACCATCATGGCTCCAATGGATGAAACAGAAATCTTCGCGCGGCTTGGCCTGGCGCTGGCCATCGGGCTTCTGCTCGGGCTCGAGCGCGGCTGGCACGAGCGCCAGCACTCGGAAGGCGAGCGGATCGCCGGCATTCGCACCTTCGCGCTGACCGCGCTCCTGGGCGGGGTCGCCGCCTGGCTTTCCGCGCTCACATCGCCCATCGTGCTCGCCGTGGCCTTGGCCGCACTCGGCGCCCTGCTGGCTGTCAGCTACTTCATGCAGGTCAAGGCCGATGCTGACATCGGCCTGACCACCGAGGTGGCGCTTGTGCTGACCTTTGCGCTCGGCGCCGCGTCGGTTCTGGGAGAGATGGCGCCGCCGGCGGCGGCAGCCGTCGTCGCGGCGTTTCTGCTGACCATGAAGGCAAGGCTGCACAGCTGGGTGGCGCGGATCGACCGGCTTGAACTCGACGCGGTGCTCAAGCTCGGGCTGATCTCCGTCGTTGTGCTGCCGCTATTGCCCGACCAGGGTTTCGGCCCCGGCGGCGCCCTCAATCCATACCAGCTGTGGTGGGCGGTGGTGGTGGTGGCGGGCCTGTCCTTTCTCGGCTATCTCGGCATAAGGCTGGCCGGCCCCGGCCTCGGCATCCTGATGACCGGATTGTTCGGCGGCCTCGCCTCCTCGACCTCGACCACCCTGGTGCTGGCGCGGATGGCGCGCGAACGTCCCACGCTCGTCCCGGTCGCTGCGGCGGGAATCGTCGTCGCCGGTTCGATCACATTTTTGCGCATACTGGTTCTCGTGGGGGTGTTTCAACCGGCCTTGCTCGCGCCGCTTTGGCCGCCAATGGCCATGATGGCCGCCACCGGGCTGGTCGGCGCGGCGCTGATCCATCGCCTTGCCGCCAGCAAGGCCGTCGCCGAGGACGAGGTCAAGGGCATCACCAACCCGCTGGAGCTGAAGACCGCCCTGCTGTTCGGCGCGGCTTTGACGGTGGTTCTGCTGGGAGTGCACTATTTGCGCGCCTGGCTCGGCGCCGCCGGAATCTATGCCGCGGCGGCCGTCTCGGGCCTCACCGATGTCGATGCGCTGACCATTTCGATGGCCCGGCTAACCGGCGAGGATCTGGCGCTCGAAACCGGCATGCTGGCGATCTTCATCGCCGTGTCGGTCAACACAATGGTCAAGGCCATCATATCGCTTGTCGCCGGCACGACCGGGCTCGGCCTGCGCGTCGGCATGGTCTATGCCGCAATCATCGCCGCGGGCGCCGCCGGCCTGTGGTTCTGAAACGCAGGCTTGGCATCCGGATAGCTGAAGCGCCGCGCATCCGAGGATCAGGCGTTGCGCCGGGCTTCGGGATAGTTGAACCGCGCGCGCAGCCGCGGCGCCAGCATCCAGGCCACCGGCACGGTCGCCACGAACCCCAGGACAATCACCGCCGGCAGCAGATATTTCGCCTGCTCGGCCAGCGCCGGGATCGACAACACTGTAATGGCGCCCGCGCCAAACAGCACGGCGTTGACAGGCAGGGCGATCAAAAACGCAATCATGGTCCGGTTCCGCATGGCAGTCTCCTTCAATTGGGAGAGTAACGCGGCAGGCGGGGTTTGGTTCCAGCGGGGGGCTAGAGCGCGGCAGGCTTCCTGTTCATAACGCCGATATTTCAACAGGTTGAAAATTTCAGAATCGGAAAAGCGGACGGATCCGGGTAAGCCCCTCCCCCTTGTGGGGGTCCGAAGGACGGGCGAGACCCGTGGCTCGCCCGGGTTGGGGAGGGGTTCTTTGGAACGGTTGGCGACCGAATGACGAGCGGTTTTCAGGCTCCACCGCCAACAATTTTCCGCACTTTTTCCCCACCTTCCCACCCCATGCGATAATGCCCAGACCTTCCGTCCCAACGGATGGCCGGAGCCCACGGAGCGCTGGCCGGCGGAAGGCGGTGAGTTTTGGCGGGCGGGGGCCGTACCCGTGGGCCAAAAGCTTGCGAAGCCAAAACCCCGGCCAGCGCGGGGGCCTGCCGGATCGAGGTGGATCAGGGCAAGGGTTTTCGCGCGAATGGCCGGAACCGGTTGCAGGCAGCGCCGCGCGTCCCTTCGGACGCCCGCGGCAAGGCCTGAAACCGGCGGCGTTTGATCCGCGATCCTGGTCCGGGCGGGCTGCCCTTCCAGGCCTGCGGCGCCACCGCGAACGCCGGCCCGAGACATCCCTGCCGCGTCTGACACATGCGGGTGGGCAAAGGCGGGTTCTGTCCCCGAAGGGCCGAACACAACGAAACCGCCCAGGGTTTAGCGTCAAGCCTCGCTCGAAGGAAAGCCAGCCCGCGCCCGGAAGGCGTGGGAAATCCCTTGCCGGTGGGGCGCGGGCGACTGCGCCAAGCCACGTCTTCCATGCCACCACGGGCCAGCGGCCCGCGCCCCACAAGTCCGGATTTTTCCGGACGAGGAGACTGAACCCAAACCGCCGGCGAAAATTTTCGCGCGCGGGGTTTTGGCGTGGCTGCGAAACCCTCTCTCGCCCCTCCGGGGAGAGGCTTCGGAGCGGTGGCCGAAGGCCGGAAATCGATCCAGCGGATCGATTTCAGCGTACGAAGGCCTGAGCGCGTCGCCGCGCAAAGGCGATCGCGATCTTAGCGCAGCTAAGTCGCAGATTTTGTTGGTGAGGGGGGCCGGTTTGTTGGTGAGGGGGCCGGTTTGTTGGTGAGGGGGACGGCCAGACCCACCACTCCGTCATACCGGACCCCGGTCCGGTATCCAGCCCGCCCAAGTCCTTGGGCGGAATGAGTCCTTTGACCCGGCGGACGCCGGGTCGTTGGATTCCGGCTCGGGGGCCGGAATGACGGAAGGCTTGCATCACGGCCGGCGGCGTGACGGACGGCGTTATCGTGGCTTGGGGGATGTGCCGCGGGCTTCAATTCCGCTTGTGCCTGCGCCGCGCAAGCCTCAGGGATAGAGTGTAAAATATGTGTCGATCTGCTCGTCGCTGGGGCTGTCGAGATTGGCCTCGTAGATCGGGTCGATCAGATAGCTTACGAGCACGAACTGGCCGTCCCGCAATTGCCATGTGCCCGCCGACCAGGCGTCGCCCAGGCCGCGCCATTTGGCCCGGCTCGACAGCGTGCCGGTGTCGGCGTCGAAGTCGGAATTGACCAGCGTGGCGGTGGTCAGGAAGCCGGTCGTCGTGGGCGGGCCCTTCAGCTCCGTCTGCATCTCGTCGCCCTCGGCATAGGCGACATCGAAGCTCGGCTGGGCAAGGCTCACAAGTGAAAATTCGCCATTTTCCGGTTTGAAAACATAGACATGAACCACATTATAGGCCCCGGCCATGCAAAACAGCCGGTACAGTGTTCCATGTTCGTCATCGCCGCCCCCGCCGGGTTTCCACGACACCGCCATTGCCGCGTCGGTGAAATCATAGCCCTCGCCGCGCGCCGCCTCGTCGCATTGTCCGGGCAGGGCGGCCAGCGCGAAGCCGCGCGCCGCTTCAATCGCCGCCGCGTCCGCGTCAGCGGCCAGCGCCGGGCCTGGGAGCAGGCCGAGCCAAACCGAAATCCACACCGCATGTCTCATGGCCTGTCCTTTCGTGCTTGCCGCTCAGGCGGCCTTGGCGACATGATACTCCTTGATCGCCACCATGGTAATCATCTTCCAGCGCTCCTGTTCATAGCCGAGCGAGAACTGGTCGGCGGCCAGAAACACCGGGTCGCCGTCGAGATCGCGGGCGATGTCGCCGCGATGGCTGGTGACGAAACGCTCGAGATCGCCCTTGTCATCGGCCGAGATCCAGCGGCAGACCGAGAACCGCGCCATCTCGAAACTGACCGGCAGGCCGTATTCCGCCGACAGCCGCTCCTTCAGCACGTCGAGCTGCAGCGCGCCGACCACGCCGACAATCGCCGGCGAACCGTCTTCGGGCGAAAACAGCTGCACCACGCCCTCCTCGGCCATCTGCTGCAGCGCTTCCTTGAGTTTTTTCGCCTTCATCGCATCCTCGAGCCGCACCCGGCGCAGGATTTCCGGGGCAAAGTTCGGCACGCCCTGGAACACCAGCGCCTCGCCCTCGGTCAGTGTGTCGCCGATCCGTAAGGTTCCGTGATTGGGGATGCCGACCACGTCGCCGGCATAGGCCGTGTCGGCGATCTGGCGTTGGGCGGCGAAGAAGAATTGCGGCGCCGACAGGCTCATCGGCTTGCCGGTGCGCGCCAGCCGCGCCTTCATGCCCCGCTCGAGCTTGCCCGAGCAGACCCGCACGAAGGCGATGCGGTCGCGGTGGTTGGGGTCCATATTGGCCTGGATCTTGAACACGAAGGCGGTCATTTTCTCGTCGGTCGCCTCCACCGTGCGCGTGTCGGCAATTTGCGCCCGCGGCGGCGGGGCGAGCTCGCCCAGCGCATCGATCAGGTCGCGCACGCCGTAGTTTTTCAGCGCTGAGCCGAAATAGACCGGCGTCAGATGGCCTTCGCGAAACGCCTGGAGATCAAACGGCTTGCAGGCCTCCACCGCCAGCGAAGTTTCCTCGATAAAGGTGGCGCGCTCGTTTTCCGGCAACAGCCCGGCGACCTGGTCTGATTCGGGGCCGTTGACCGGCGTCAGCCCGGTCTCCCGGTCCGATCCGCGCATCGCCGATTTGCCCAGATGATAGGTGCCCGCAAACGACCGCCCCTGGCCGATCGGCCAGGTCATCGGCGCGCAGTCAAGCGCCAGCTTCTGCTCCACCTCGTCGATGAGCTCGAACGGATTCTGCGCCTCGCGGTCCATCTTGTTGATGAAGGTGATGATCGGAATGTCGCGGAGCCGGCAGACCTCGAACAGTTTCAGCGTTCTGGGCTCGATGCCCTTGGCCGCATCGATCACCATCACCGCCGCGTCCACCGCCGTCAGCGTCCGGTAGGTGTCGTCGGCGAAATCCTCGTGGCCCGGCGTGTCCAGCAGGTTGAACACGTGGTTGTCATATTCGAACGTCATCACCGAGGTGACCACCGAGATGCCGCGCTCGCGCTCGATCTTCATCCAGTCCGAACGGGTCTGGATCCGGCTCTTCTTCGCCTTGACCTCGCCCGCCAGCTGGATCGCCCCGCCAAACAGCAAAAGCTTCTCGGTCAGCGTCGTCTTGCCGGCGTCCGGGTGCGAGATGATGGCGAAGGTGCGGCGGCGGGCAACCTCTTCGGCGAGTGTTTCGGGCATCGGTCGCGGATTCCTGTTGATTGCGCTGCCTTCTAGCCGCTTGCCGCCCGCCATGCAATTGACCTTGGCCCGCCAAGGGTGAAAGCTCGCGCCATGACCCATCCTGATCGCTTGTTTGAGCCCGCCTTGCAGCCCGTTGCGGAATTGTGCCCCACGCTTCGCATTCTCCGTCTGCCGCATGGCGAAGGCCTTGATCTGCCGGCCTACGCCACCTCCGGCTCGGCCGGCATGGATCTGCGCGCCGCCGTGGCCGAAGATGCGCCGCTTGCGATCGCCCCGGGCAACCGCGCGGCAGTTCCCACCGGCCTGATCATGGAGATCCCCTTTGGCTTTGAAGGCCAGGTCAGGCCGCGCTCCGGGCTGGCGCTCAGTTCCGGCGTCACCTGCCTCAATGCGCCCGGCACCATCGACAGCGATTATCGCGGCGAGGTGATGGTCATCCTCGCCAATCTCGGCACTGAGCCCTTTACCGTCAGCCGCGGCATGCGCATCGCGCAACTGGTCATTGCCCCGGTGGTGCAGGCCCGCATTGTTGTTGCGGCCACTGTGACCGGGACCGCCCGAGGCGCCGGCGGGTTCGGCTCGACCGGGGCTCAATGAGCGGCCCGCTCACCGTCATCGACATGCACACCGGCGGCGAGCCGCTGAGGATCGTCACCGGTGGTTACCCGGATCTGCCCAAGGGCACCATTCTCGAAAAGCGGGCCTATGTCCGCGACACTCTCGATCATCTGCGCAAGCTGTTGATGTTCGAGCCGCGCGGACACAATGACATGTATGGCGCGCTGCTGGTCGAGCCCGATCTGCCCGGCGCCGATCTGGCGGTGCTGTTCATGCACAATGAGGGCTATTCCACCATGTGCGGCCACGCCATCATCGCGCTCGGCCGCTATGCGGTGGATCAGGGCCTGGTGACGCCCGGAGACGACGTGACCATCGTCAACATCGAATGTCCCTGCGGCCTGGTCCGCGCCGAGGTCGCCATGCGCGATGGCCGCGCCGCCGAGGTCAGCTTCGAAAGCGTGCCGTCCTTCCTGTTTGCCCGCGACCGTGTGTTCACGCTTGGCAACTGGGGCCGGATCAGCTGTGACATCGCCTATGGCGGCGCCTATTATGCGCTGGCCGATATCCGCCAGTTCGGGCTCAAATTCGGCCGCGATCCGGTGGCAAGCCTCGTCGATGCCGCCGATGCGCTGACCAGGGCGGTCCAGGCCGCCATTCCGCTCAGCCATCCCGATGCCGATGACCTCGCCTTCCTCTATGGCACGATCCTGACCGATGGCCGCGACGCCTGGTCGGATCAGCCGACCCGCAATGTCTGCGTCTTCGCCGACCGCCAGGTCGACCGCTCGCCCACCGGGTCCGGCGTCACCGCGCGGCTGGCCGCCATGCACGCCCGCGGCCAGATCGCGGTTGGCCAGCCACGGACTTTCCAGAGCATCACCGGCAGCCGGTTTTCGGGCCACGTCGCCTCGCTGACCCGCGCCGGATCGCATGCAGCGATCACCGCACAGGTTTCCGGCCGCGCCTATTACTGCGGCAAGGCCGAATTCATGGTCGAGGACGACGATCCGCTGGCGGAAGGATTTCTCGTCCGTTGAAGCAATGATCCGGTCGGGTCACACTATTTTTCCGGTTTTGCGCGCTGCATTGGAATGAAATTCCGCACCTCCTCGACCCCGCTCCCACCGCTTGACTGGTCTCACCCGGCCGGCGGGCCTACACTTCAGGCAATTCAAAGGAGTTTCGCCATGTCCGCCCCTTCCACTGAAACGCCCGGCCGCGGCCGCATCTACGAGTCGATCATCGACACCATCGGCAACACGCCGCTCGTCCGTCTGGCCAAGCTGGCCTCCGCTGAGGGGGTCAAGGCAGACCTGCTGGCTAAGCTCGAGTTTTTCAATCCGCTCGCTTCCGTCAAGGACCGCATCGGCGTCGCCATGATCGAGGCGCTGGAAGCCGAGGGCAAGATCACGCCGGGCAAGACCACGCTGATCGAGCCGACCTCGGGCAACACCGGCATCGCGCTGGCCTTCGCTGCCGCCGCAAAAGGCTACCGGCTGATCCTGACCATGCCGGAAACCATGTCGGTCGAACGCCGCAAGATGCTGGCGCTCTTGGGCGCCGAACTGGTGCTGACCGAGGGCCCGAAGGGCATGAAGGGCGCTATCGCAAAGGCCGAAGAATTGCTGGGTGAAATCCCCGATTCGGTGATGCCGCGGCAATTTGAAAACCTCGCCAATCCCGAGATCCATCGCCGCACCACGGCCGAGGAAATCTGGAACGACACCAACGGCGGCGTCGATATCCTGGTTTCCGGCATCGGCACCGGCGGCACCATCACCGGCGTTGGCCAGGTGCTGAAAGCGCGCAAGCCGGGCGTCAAGATCATCGCCGTTGAACCGGCGGATTCCCCGGTGCTGTCGGGCGGCGCGCCCGGCCCGCACAAGATCCAGGGCATCGGCGCAGGGTTTGCCCCGGCCATCCTGGACACCAAGATCTATGACGAGATCGAAAAAGTGACCAACGACGAAGCCTTCGCCATGGCCCGCCTTGTGGCAAGGCTCGAAGGCCTGCCGGTCGGCATCTCCTCGGGCGCGGCGCTTGCGGCGGCGATCAAGATCGGTCAACGCGACGAGAACCAAGGCAAGCAGATCGTCGTCATCATCCCGTCATTCGCCGAACGCTACCTCTCGACAGCGCTGTTTGACGGGCTGGGGTGAGTAGATCCAAACCTCATAAACTGACATCTCACCTCTGGCGGCATTCGAAAGGATGCCACCGGTTAATTATGTCCTCTGAATAAAATTGGTGAGGTGACAGACGAATGAGGCACGAAATCACGAGTTTAGCGAAATCTTCGCGACCGCTGAATTCTCTTAAGCTCTTTCGGCATGTTTCGACTGGGTCCCGGTGCGAACTTCGAATCGGCGCCGCGCCTGACATTTGCCGCATCTGGGAAAAGCTCTAACATTTTATCCGTCGCGGAGTTCAGAATATCCGTGCAGAATGCAAGCGTTAAGCAAAGCGTTCCTTGATCAAAGCTATTTTTGATGCCAGTCCCTCGGCCGTTCGATTCCATTCGATAGAATGAAAAAGAAAAAATGTGGGTGTATTGAGATAAGTAGTTCCAAAAGAAATTAAATCTTTCCTGCTCGATACCAGATGCAGATATAATTTCAGTTTTTGGTGTAATCATTAGATACTTCCCAGATAACAGATCTTTTTTCTGTTTAGCATCTAGATTTTTGAAGAAGGCATTTGCACTCAGATTTCCTTTGATTTCATCAGCTTGCCTCTTGAGATCCTCTATTTCGCTGCTGGGAAGCACGTAAGGCAAGATGCTGATGCGCTTGCAGCAATCATAGAGGTGCATAACTAGGATATATGCACTTTGTGCATCTGGGTCGTCAGGCGCATTCGAAAGGTAGAAGAACAGCAGATAGCCTTCCAGTATGGAGCGCGCATGTGACGCTACGGAGGAGACATCCCATATTTCGAAATCTTTTCTCACCCATCTAGATAATGGGGCGGCACAAATCATTGAGCTGGCATGGGAGCATACTCTCCCATACACTCGCGTAGAGAAACCAATAGCAGGTTTTTCTAACCGTCCGGCAGTTGCTTGGCTAATCGCAATTGCTTCGCAGGTGGCTGCGTCGAAGCTGCTCAAGAATTTTCGATAATCAGATGTGCTAAATTCAATCTCAGAATACTCTGTGCGGCCTGGTAAATGATTTGACATGTTTCACTCGCAAGCTGTCGCCCGAAATGTATTAAATTGAATTTAGACATTACCGTGTGATCATCAATTTTATCACTTTTCCTGGCCGCTGAGAAATTATCTGTTCGGCTCACGCCGCCTGCGACACCCGTTCCGCCGCTATCCGGTAGGAGATTGCCTCGGCCAGGTGAATCCGGCCCACCGTCTCCGCTCCATCGAGATCGGCCAATGTCCGCGCCACCTTGAGAATGCGGTGATAGGCGCGGGCTGAAAACCGCATTTTCTCAGCCGCGTCGCTCAGAAGCCCCTGTCCGCCGGCGTCGGGCTGGGCCACTTGTTCGACCAGCGCTGTCGAGCATTGCGAATTGGTGCGGATGTCGGGCCGGCCGAGATCCCGGTAGCGGGCGCGCTGCATGTTGCGCGCCGCCGCCACCCGCGCCGCCACATCGGCGCTTCGTTCCGCCGGCTGCGGCCGGATCAGGTCCTGCGCGCTCACCGCAGGCACATCGATGCGGATGTCGATCCGGTCCATCAGCGGCCCGGAAATCCGGCCCTGATAATCCGCCTGGCAGCGCGGCCCGCGGGCGCAGGAATGCCCCGGCTCGCCGGCCATGCCGCAGCGGCAGGGGTTCATCGCCGCAATCAGCTGGATATTGGCGGGATAGCTGACCCGGTGATTGGCCCGCGCGATGACGCTTTCTCCATTTTCCAAGGGCTGCCGCAGCGAATCGAGCACCTGCGGGGTGAATTCGGGAAATTCGTCGAGAAACAGGATGCCGTTATGCGCCAGCGACACCTCGCCCGGCCGGGCGCGCAAGCCGCCGCCCACCATCGCCGCCATCGAGGCCGAATGATGCGGCGCCCGGAACGGACGCCGGTCCGACAATTTGCCGCCCGCCAGCTGCCCGGCGATCGAATGGATCATCGACACTTCGAGCAGTTCGGGCGCCGACAACGGCGGCAGGATCGACGGCAGCCGGGCGGCCAGCATCGATTTGCCCGATCCGGGCGGTCCCACCATGATCAGATTATGGCCGCCGGCGGCTGCCACTTCCAGCGCCCGTTTCGCGGTCTCCTGGCCCTTGATGTCGGACAGATCCGGCATGTTGGCGGGTGCGGCCCGCATCGCCGGCACCGGGCGCGACAGCACCTGGGTGCCGCGAAAATGATTGGCCATGGCAATCAGCGAGCGCGGCGCCAGGATGTCGATCTCCTCGCCGGCCCAGGCCGCTTCCGGGCCGCTGCCCGCCGGGCAGATCAGGCCCTTGCCCAGCGCATTGGCGCCGATCGCAGCGGGAAGGGCGCCGGCGACAGTGGCAATGGTGCCGTCAAGCGAGAGTTCGCCCAGAACCACATAGCCGTCGAGCGCATCGCCGGGAATGGCGCCAAGTGCCGCCATCAGCCCCAGCGCGATCGGCAGGTCGAAATGCGAGCCTTCCTTGGGCAGGTCTGCCGGCGCCAGATTGACCGTCACCTTTTTGGCCGGCAGCGCCAGACCCGAGGCATGCAGCGCCGCCTGCACCCGCTCGCGGCTTTCGGCCACCGCCTTGTCGGGCAGGCCGACGATGTGCATGTTCACCTTGCCCGGCGCGATCATCACCTGAACGTCGACCGGCACCGCCTCGATGCCCTGAAATGAAACCGTGCTGACCCGCGCAACCATGTGCCTGCCCCTGTCCCTGCGTGACCCTGGCGAGTAATGCCGCTCACGCGATCAAGGGTTGAATTGAAGCACGGTCTTGGGAATAAAACAAGAACAATAAGGCAACAATTGCACCATTAAGGCGATTCAGGTTGTGCCGGGTTGTGGAGCGGGAACGAAAGTCAGGTGCGCAAGGCCGGACCAGCGAACTTTCCGCCGCCACGAGAAACTTGCCATATGGCGTAAATATATTATATAAATGTCAAATGCGAGATGACCATGCAGCTTGAACCCATTGTGTCCACACCCGCCCGAGCCGGGACGAGTTCCATAACCGACGCCGAGGCCGGCGCGCTGGCGCGCGCCACGGTCAATTTGTTCAGGGCCTGGAATCTCACCGACGCGGAAGCCTCAGCACTGCTGGGCGGCATGTCGCCGCGCACCTGGGCCCGCTGGAAGGATGGCGCGATCGGCCGGATCGACCGGGATCTGAGAATGCGGATGGCGCACCTGATGGGCATCCACAAGGGGCTGCGCTATCTGTTCAAGGAACCTGCGCGTGGTTATGGCTGGTTGCGCCGGCCCAACGCGGCCTTTGGCGGGATGTCGGCGCTGGATCTGATGCTGCGCGGCGAAATAGCGGACCTTGCCGCCATGCGCGAATGGATCGATTCCGAGCGCGGCGCATGGTGAGCGGAAGCGCGGTCCGCCGCCGCGTGCGCTGGCCGCACACTTACCGCATCATCCGGTCCATTTTCCCGCCGGTCAATCTGTTCGAGGACATCGCCGATCCCCGCGATTGGGAGGCGCTAGCCTCGGTCGAGGCCAAGACCAATCCGCGCATCCGCTTCGAAATCGGCGATCTCGGCAAGGTGCCCGCCGCAAGGCGGGTGTCCGGTCCCGGCGCCAGCCTGGTGATGGCGCCGTTCGTGCATTGCTCCGTCCTGCGCCCAAGCCGCTTTTCGGATGGCAGCTACGGGATCTATTATGCCGCTGACCGCGAGCCGGTGGCCGTCGCCGAAACCATTCACCACCATCAGAAATTCATGCGCGCCACCAGCGAGGCCCCCGGCTGGACCGCGGATTTTCGCGTTTTGATCGGCGCCATCGATCACGATCTCGATGATGTCGACGCCGTACCGGGCGCGCTTGACCGGGATGATTACACGGCAGCGCAAGCCGAGGGCCGGGCGCAGCGGGCGGCTGGAAGCGATGGTCTGGCGTGGAGCAGTGTCCGCATGGCGGGCGGGCTGTGCATCGGGCTGTTCTGGCCGGATGTCCCACCGGTCCCGGTCCAGGGCCGGCATTACAGCTATCACTGGAACGGGGACCGCGTCGATTTCGTCCGCCAGCACGACACCGGGGCGGTGCTGGCGGTCAGTTAGAGCCCGGCCTCAGACGCGCTTGCTTTCCACCGCGTCCCAGAACAGGCTGGCGATGTCGGCGCCGCCAAATCGCCTGATCTCGCGAAGTCCGGTGGGCGAGGTGACGTTGATCTCGGTCATCTTGTCGCCGATGATGTCGATGCCGACCAGGATGAAGCCGCGCGCCTTCAGCGACGGGCCGATGCGGGCGCAGATTTCCTCTTCGCGCGGGGTCAGCTCCGAGTGCTCGGCGCGGCCGCCGACATGCATGTTGGAGCGGGAATCATGCTCGGCCGGCACCCGGTTGATCGCGCCCACCGGCTCGCCGTCGATCAGGATGATGCGCTTGTCGCCGGCGCGGACCGAGGAGAGATATTCCTGCGCGATGAAGGGCTCGCGGTACATCTGCGCGAACATTTCCAGGAGCGACGCCAGATTGCGGTCATCCGGCTTGATGTGAAACACGCCGGCGCCGCCATTGCCGTAGAGCGGCTTGAGGATCATGTCGCCCACTTCCGCGCGGAAGTCATTGATCGTCGCCGGATCGCGGCTGATCAAGGTCTTCGGCATCAGGTCGGGAAATTCGGTGACGAAGATCTTTTCCGGCGAATTGCGCACCCAGGCCGGATCGTTGACCACCAGTGTCTTCGGGTGCACCCGCTCCAAGAGATGCGTCGAGGTGGTGTAGGCCATGTCGAACGGCGGATCCTGCCGGAGCAGCACCACATCCATGTCCGCCAGATTGATCTTTTCGCGCGGACCGAGCTCGAAATGATCGCCCTCGACATCCCTGAGGATCATCGGCTCGGCCACCGCCTGCACCACGCCGTCGCGCATCGACAGCTGGTCCGGCGTGTAGTGAAACAGGCTGTAGCCGCGCGCCTGCGCCTCCAGCGCCATGGCGAAGCTCGAATCGCCGGCAATCCTGATCGAGCTCACATGGTCCATCTGGACCGCGACATTCCGGATCTTGCTCATGGGTAGGGTGCTCCGCCAATCTGATGGGGTTCACATAGGGCGTGTGAGGGGGGGATTGCAACGGGGAGGGGGCTGAATCGGGTTGGTTTTGCGGAGAGACGGTTGGTCAACCCGGAACGGGAGAAGTGGCCGTTCGGTTTCGGCAATGTCCTCTCGAAACCGGCCAGCCGCCTATCTGAGTATCACTCCGGACGAAGTGGACGGTGCTGGGCAGATGTCGACGACCCGCCATGCACCATCGGCTTTTGCAAAGAGGTAGGGATTGGCGTGCTTGCTGTCAAACCAATTGCCGGTGAGCAGTTCGGACAGGCCTTGCAGCACAGCGTCATGGCCGACCAGAGCAATGGGGCGCTCGGCTTCCTGCAACCTCGCCAGGCGCCCCAGCAGGGATCGGCAACGAGCGGTGACACTTGCCCACTGTTCGCCATCATCCGGCAGGATGTCCGCAAGTTGTTCCTTTCGGGTAATTCCGTGCTCCTGCATGACCTGCCGGATGGGGCGGCCTTCCAGCCGACCGAAATCGCATTCGATCAGCAGGTCTTCCGTCTCAATCAGGTCGGACAGGGACGGGAAAACCAGACGCGCCGTCTCGATGGCCCTGCTCAACGGACTTGTCAGCACGCGCGAAACCTCGGTTGTGGCCAATAGGTGCCGTGCGCGCAGCGCTTGCTCCCGCCCCTTGTCATTGAGCGGGATATCCGTTCGTCCCTGAAATCGCCCCTCAAGATTCCAGTCTGTTTGTCCGTGTCTGACAAAGATGAAGGGACCAAGGTGGGGCAGATCCATGTCGTGTACCTTGCTAGCCACGAGTATCGTCAGGACCGGTGCATAACTATGCCGGTAAAGCCAATTGTCACATACCTCCTCGGCAGAGTCTTGGCTTTCCTATCGAAACCGCCCATCCAGCACGCGGCACAGCCGGTCGATGGTGCGGCGGACTTCGGGCAGATGGCGGTCGTCCTGGTGGGTGACGATCCAGCGGTCGTGGGCCAGTTCGGCGATCGTGCCGCCCACCTGCCTGAGATCTTTCTGCCTGTCGCCGATGAAGGTCGGCAGCAGCGCCATGCCCTTGCCGGCAAGCGCCAGGTCGAGGCTGTTGCGCGGGGCGTTGACCTCGCAGACGGCGTCATTGCCCACCATCCTCTCGAGCCAGCGCGCCGAGGGCGTGTCGGCCAGCACCTTGATCCAGCGGTCCGGGGCGCCGGGCCGCGCATAGGCGGCGAATTCGACGCGCGACAGGCTCCGCCCGGCCAGGCTGTCCCCGGTCGGCCGCGCATTGCGGATGCCGATGACGACCTCGCGCCGGGCAATGTCGAGCCGGGCTTCGGACGCCACGAACCGGAGCCTTATGTCGGCGGGGCTGCCGGTGAGGACATCGAGGTCGTCGAGCAAGGCGAGGGTGGTCCAGGTGCCGGCGGAAACCTTGACCAGCGGCCGCTCCATGTCCCCGCGCGCCGCGGTCACCCGGGCGATCCGGGCCTCGATCCGGGTCAGTTCCTCCACCAGTTGCCGCGCGTCAGTGGTCAGCTCATAGCCGCGCTCGTGCCGGATGAACAATTCGCGCCCCATCGACCGCTCCAGCGCCAGCATGCGCCGCCCCAGCGTCGCGGCGCTGCTGCCTGTCGCGCGCGCCGCCGGCGACAGCCCGCCCTCGCGCGCCACCGCCAGAAACAGCCGCAGATCGTCCCATCCCGTATTTTCATTCATGAAAAGATCCTTTCAAACCGTTTCATTCCATGCGCCCCAACGAGCCATTAAGTTGGGTTCAGGTCAAGCCCGCCCGGGCCCGCCCCGGCCCGCCCGACCCGGCCTGGCGTGACAGGAGAAACGCACATGATCATTTACAGTATCGGACCCAACAGCCGGCCGTTCGAGCCGGCCCGCCGCACGGATACGCTGCGCGAGGAAGATGAATTCATGGCGCTGCATGGCGGCGCGGGCAGCCGGCTGATTTACCTCACTGTCGACTGGCTGGCGTCCGGCATCGATGCGGCGGGGCTGAGAGCATCCCGCATGTGGAAACGGCGGCCGCCGCCATGCCCGTCCGGCCGTCTTTCGATGGATCGCTGACTGTTGATCTGGCGAGCCGGTCCGGCCAGCGCCGGGGCCGGCTTGTCACGGCGTCATGCTTCTGGCACCTTTTTGACAAGAGTTTCCCGCGTTAAGCGAGGCCCCTGATGCGCGATGCCCTGACCGCGATATCCGCCGCCACCGACCCCGAGGCGGCCGTGGCCCGCTTTCTGGCCGAGGCGGAGACCGAGGGCTTTGCCCATGTGGCGGCCGGCGGCTGGGTCGGGGTGGCAACGTCCCGGGTCTACCGGTTCTACTTCAACACCTGGCCCGAAGCATGGAACCGCGCCTATGCCGAACGCGGCTTATTTATGAGCGATCCGGTGGTGGCCCATGCCCGCACCACCCGCGGCGTCTTTCTGATGTGCGAGACGGAGGCGGTGCTGCGCGGCTATCCCGGCGGCGCGGCAACCGTTGACGCCGCCCTGGAATTCGGCTGGGTCGAGGTGATGGCGGTGCCGATCCATGGACCGGGCGGCTATCAGGGGCTGATCACGCTGGCCTCGCTGACCCCGGTCAGCGTCGACCTGGGCGTCCGAACCTGGCTGGCCACCCTCGCCCATGCCGTGCATGACCGCTGCCACGATGAGCCCGGCTTTGGCGCGCGGTTGCCCCCCGCGCCGGGACTGACCGAACGGCAGCGCGCCTGCCTGCGGCTTGCCGCGCGCGGCATGACCGACGCCCGGATCGGACGCGAACTGGGGCTGAGCGCGGCAACCGCGCATTATCACATCGAGAACGCCAAGCGCCTGCTCGGCGTGCGGACGCGGGCCGAAGCGGTGGCGATCTGCGCGCTGGACGGAGTTTTATGAGGATTTTGGGCGGTTTTCGCCCCCGGACTATCTGATCGGATAGTTCACCGGCGCGCCCGGCTGTGCCACTTTTGCACGATGGATTCGGTGTGCGGGGGCGGCAATGCTGGGACGTGCGATATGGGTGCTGGCCGGGGGCCTGTGGCTGGCGGCGCTGATGCCCGGAGAAGCGCAGGCGCAGGCGGTGCAGCGGGAACCGACAGTTTGCCCGAGCGAGATTGCCGGCGGGTCTCACACGCCCCCCGGCACGCGGTGTTTCATCGAATACACCGAGGCGACGGCGCTGGAATGGCGCGGCCGGATCGCCGAGGCGATGCTGTGCGAGTCGGGCGAAACCGATTGCGGACCGACGGCACAGGCAGTGTTCGACGCGGCGCGCGCCGACAATGAGATCGTCTTTCTCGACCCGGGGGGCAATGAGATCAGCGCGCGGCGCGATTGCGCGGTCAGCGGACACAACGGAACCTCCTGCTACGTCTTCTGGACCGGCGAGACGACCTCGCGCACCGAGACGGTAACGACGGTGTACGAAATCGACCGCACCGACGATTTCGAGACGCGGATCACCGGGACGTTGGGCGGCGGGGTGATCTTCGACCAGACAGTCGCGGGCGCGGTTGGCGACGCCGCCGCGCTGGCGGCGCTAGCGGGGGCCGGGCTGGCCGTCACCAATGCCGGCGGGCCGGGGGTGGTGGTGTTCGACCCGGTTCTGGTGGAGCGCACCGAGACCCTGATCGCCAGCGACACGATCGTTGACAGGCAGGTGCGGGGCGCCCCGGTGGAAACGCTGTCTATTGGTCTGGTCGTGGGCGTCGCCGGTGGGGCCGCGAGTGCCCCGATAGGCACCCCTGGCCCGCTCAGCCTTCCGGCGACGACAGCGGCCCCATTTCCACAAGGCGGAACCCTTACCGGCGACTATGGCCTCTGCGCGACGCCGGGCGCGGCCAACCAGCCGCCGACCGAATGCGAGAATGATGGCGCCACCGTCGTTGTCCCCTACCCCGTGGGCCTGAGCCTGTTCAACCTGAACACCCATTCCGACATCCTCGAAACCATCACCGGCACGGAGACCTGGCTGATTTTCGAGCATTGGGACATCGTTGGCATCGTGCAGGCTTTGGGCACGGTCAACGCCTCGGTCCGCTCGGGCGGCTATGACATGAATGCCCGCTTCCTGCGGCGGCTGATGGTGCAGGGTGCGGCGCGGCAGCCGGCGTCGCTCGGCGGGGTGCCGCTCGCCTATGCACAAGAACCGGACCGGAGCGAAGCGGCGGGCGCGGTCGACCGGCTCGCCACCGGCGCGACCGGCGATCCGGCTAACGGTAATGACGCGGGCTGGCGCTACCACGGCTGGCTGGAGGGTTACGGCAGCACGGCGTCGGCCGCCGCGCAAGGCCCGGTGCCGGGCGACCGGCGCACCACGTGGGGACTGTCGGGCGGCGCCGCTTACAGCTTCGCCAACGGGCTGACGCTCGGTTTCGGCGTCGACCGCGGCCGCACCGATGTGTCGCTCGCAGCCGTCGGCGAGAGCGGCGACATCGAACTGACCCAGTTCGGCCTCTCGGCCCGGTTCGACGCCGGGCGCTGGTTCGCCGGCGGCGCGCTCAGCTATGGTCTGGGCGAGGTCGAAACAACCCAGACGCTGGGCCGCGTCTCCACCGCAGCCTATGATCTCACGGTGTTCGGCCTGACCGCGGAAACCGGCTATCGCTTCGACATGGGCGGCGTGACGCTGACGCCCTCCGCCGGCCTCGATTTTACCCACCTCAGGACTAGCGCCTTCACCGGCGCGGGCGGCGCGGCGCTCTCGGCCCCCGCTTTCACCTCGGAGCGCACCCGCACCTTCGCCGGGCTCGGCATCGCCAAAGGCTTCGATACGGACGGCGGCGGCCGGCTTGAGCTTTCGGGCAGCGCCCGCATCGTCGGCGTGCTGTCGGGCGAGGAACGTCTCTTGCCGGTGGTGCTGGCAGCGGCGCCGGGTGCGCCGCTCACCGTCACCGGCGCCTCCGAAGGCCGCATCGGCCTCGATCTCGGCGCGGAGGCCCGCTACCGCTTCGCCGCCGGGGCGGAAATCTTCGCGCGCTATGACGGCGAGTTCCGCAAGGATTTTGACGCCCATCAGGGGACGGTTGGACTGCGGATCAGCTGGTGAAGTTGGGGTTTGATCTCGCGCATTGACCGATATCAAGGCCACGCAATCGATCCGGGCTAAGCTGTGTGCTGTGTTGGATGCCGCCAAAATGTCTCTGTCTCGCCGCAGCTTTGTCGTTGGGTCCGCGGCCGCCTGTGGCTTGGCGGCGTTTGGCGGCGGATATGCCGTGGGGTCCTACAGCGAGGCGATAGCAGCCGCGAACGCGCGGATCGCCCGCAAAAGCAGCCTGGTGACAACGCGGTTTGGCGCGCTCGAATATGCCGTCGAAGGCCGCGGCCGTCCCATTCTGATGGTGCACGGCACCGGAGGCGGCTTTGATCAGGGTCTGCGTTTTGGCGGAGGACTGATCGCCAACGGATTTCAAGTCATCGCGCCCTCGCGTTTCGGCTATCTGCGCAGCGATTTTCCCACTGACCCATCGCCGCAGAACCAGGCAGATGCTTTCGTCAAGCTGCTCGATCATCTCGGCATTGACCGGGTCCCGATTGCCGGCGGTTCGGCAGGCGCCCTGCCTGCGGCCTGGTTCGCGCTGCGCCATCCGGACCGGTGTTCGCATTTGATCCTGCTGGTGCCCGGCATGAACCTAACCAACCGCGATCCGGTTGAATTCACGCCGCTGCAGCAGTTCATGGTGGCAAGGCTGCTGTCATCGGACCGCTGGTTCTGGGTCGCCCGGAAACTGGCGCCAAACCAGTTGATCGGCACGTTGCTGGCGACAGATCCGGCGCTGCTCGCGACTGTCTCCGCGTCGGAGCGTGAAAGGGCTTTCCTCGTGCTCGATGAGCTGATGCCGATCCACCGGCGCACGCAAGGCATGGCCCATGACGGCAGCATGGCGGGCAGTCCCACCGACATTGATTTTTCAAGGATTGAAACGCCGTCCTTGATCATGTCGGTGGAGGATGACCGCTTCGGCACCGCCGAGACCGCGCGGATCATTGCCGAGCGGATCCCCTCGGCCAAGCTGCTGATGTTCCCCACCGGCGGCCACCTCTGGCTTGGCCATGACGCGGACCTGGCCGCCGAGATAACGGATTTCGTTGCCGGCCCCGCCGGCTGACCACGGCAATCCAGGGGCCGGGCTCCCCTCAGAACGCATCCTCAACATGCCGGGGCCAGCGCCAGGGGCTGACCACGACGATGTCGCAGCGCCAGGAGAGGCGGTCAGAGTCGGGCTGGCGACTGATGTAAAGCGCGCCCGCTGCCTCGATCCGCCGCTGCGCCGGGTAACTCACCGCATCGACGCCGGACAGCAGGTCCGCCCGCGCCTTGACCTCGACCAGCGCGATCAGATCGCCCTTGCGCGCAATCAGGTCGATCTCGCCCACCGGCGTCTTGTAGCGCAACGCCCGGATGCGGTAGCCCTTGAGCATCAGCGCCAGCGCCGCCAGCCACTCGGCGCGACGGCCCTTGCGCTCGAAGCGCCGTTTGCGGTCGAGTTTCCCGCCCGGGCTCACTGATCGCCTTTCGGGGCGGTTTCCTTCATCTGCAGAAGCCGCTGATAGAGATCCTTGCGGGCAAGCCCGGTCAGCTGAGCGGCTTCGGTCGCCGCCTTGCCGGCGGGCAGATCCCGGGCGAGCCGCGCCAGCAGGGCATCGACGTCCTCTTCCGATGGCGCCGCCGCCTGGCCTGGGCCGATCGCCAGCACGATCTCGCCGCGCACAGTCTCGCCCTGATACTGCGCGGCGAGTTCACCCAGCGTGCCGCGGCGGATTTCCTCATAGGCCTTGGTCAGTTCCCGGCAGACGGCGGCGGGCCGGTCGGCGCCGAGCACATCGGCCGCGGATTTGAGCGAGGCCGCCAGCCGGTTCGGGCTTTCAAAGAACATCAGCGTCGCCGCGGTGGTGGCGAAATTCGAAAGCCGGTCGCGTCGCGCCTTGTCCCTGGACGGCAGAAAACCGGCAAACAGGAAGGCATCGCTGGGCAGGCCCGAGGCCACCAGCGCGGCAAGCGGCGCCGAGGCGCCGGGTATCGGGATCACCGCCACACCGGCCGCAATCGCCGTCTGCGACAGCCGGTAGCCGGGATCGGAGACCAGCGGCGTCCCGGCATCGGAGATCAGCGCCACGCTCTTGCCGGCCTCCAGCGCCGCGATCAGCTTCGGCCCGACCCGGTCGGCATTGTGCTCGTGATAAGCGTAAGGCCGTGTGGCGATGCCGTAGCGGTCGAGCAGCACCCGGCTGACCCGGGTGTCCTCGCAGGCAATGATGTCGGCGCCGGCGAGCGTTTCGAGCCCGCGCAGCGTCATGTCGCCGAGATTGCCGATCGGCGTCGACACCAGATAAAGCCCCGGCGTCACCGGGCGCGCGGCGATGTCGTGCCCCCCGATGCGGAAAGTCCGCGCCGGCAATTGGGCGGCATCAGGCCGGTCATTGTTTGCGGCGTTTGATGTCTTGCGTGTCATATAGGTTCCGCCGCTGTCTGGGGCCACTCGATCCGCCATCCTCTGGCACATTCCGTGTTTAGGCGGAAATCCGCGCGATGGCCAGAATCCATCGTCGACCCGCGCCGCGATGAGAGGGTGCGCAGGGCACCACGAGAGCTGATCGCTGAAACACGTAAAGTCCTGGCAATTTTTGAGAAGAGAACGGTCTCAGGCGCAGGCGTTGCATAGAAATCAACGGAGCCGCGTGTTCAGACTTGCAGCTTTGCCGGCATGCGGGCTGTTTTCATTGGTAGCTCGCCGTCCGATACTTCCGCCGGAACAATAAATTAACACTCGTTTCGTACAATCTCGTCAAGTATGCGGAGATTTTCCCGCAGGTCCAATGTGGCGGCTGTTTGAAGTGATGAAATCATTATTTGCCCGCATCTTGCGTTTGGTCTCAGTCCCCTCCGGAAACCCGGATCTGCTCAAGGCCCAGTTTGAGGTTTTCTCGAAACAGGTGCCGTTGATGTATTGCCTCGTGCTGATCAACTCCTGGGGGTTGGCGCTCAACTTCATGTCCGTGGCGCCGGTCTGGCTGTCACTCTATGTTCCCATCGGGTTCTCCGCGGTCTGCTGTATTCGCCTGGTCGGCTGGTGGCGCTCGAGACATATCGTTGCGACCGCCGAACACGCTCACAAGGCGCTGACCCGGACCAACATATTCGCCTTCATTCTCTCGGTGATCCTGACCGCCTGGGCGCTGGCGCTCTATCCCTATGGCGACCCCTACATGCAGGGCAATATAGGGTTCTTCATCGCCATAACCGGGCTCGGCGTCATCTTCTGCCTGCAGCAATTGCTGTCGGCCGCCTTCATCACCGGCATTATCATCCATGGCGCCTTCATTGTGTATTTCAGCATGTCGGGCATCGCCTCCTTTGTCGGCATGGCGGTCAATTCGGTGCTGGTGGCCATCGCCATGCTGCTGGTGGTGACCGTTCAGTTCCGCCATTTCTCCGCCGCCGTCAGCGCCCGCACGAAACTGGAGGCGTTGAACCGGGAAAACGCCCGGCTGGCCAATCTCGACCCCCTGACCGGACTCGCTAACCGCCGCCAGTTCTTCGCTCAACTCGAAGACGCCTTTGCACGATCAGCGGGCAGGCGCCTGGCTGTCGGCATCATCGATCTCGATGGTTTCAAGCCCATCAATGATCAGTATGGACATGTGATCGGCGACAACGTGCTCGTCGAGGTTGGGCAACGGCTCGAGTGCCTTGCGGATGAGACAACACATATCTCCCGGCTTGGCGGCGACGAATTTGCCCTGACGGTGACGGATTGCCCCGACGACGAGACGCTGCTCGCGCTGGGTGAACGGGCTTGCGCGGCATTGCACATGCCGTTCGAGCTTGGCGATACGATCCTGCAATTGTCCGGATCGATAGGCTTTGCGGTGTTCCCGCATCTGGCAGGCAATGCGGAAGAACTCTACGCGCGGGCGGACTATGCGCTGTATCAGAGCAAGCGGACAAACCGTGGCCATGCGTTGCTGTTTTCCAATCACCATATTGTCGAAATCGAAAACAACATCCAGATCGAGCAGGCGCTCAGCCATGCCGACTTCGATGCCGAGATGGTGGTGTTTTTCCAGCCTATCGTGGACATCAAGACCAATCAGACGCAGTCGTTCGAGGCCCTGGCCCGCTGGAACAGCCCGGTGCTGGGGCGGGTGTCGCCGGGTCTGTTCATTCCGGTCGCGGAGCGGATCGGCCTGGTCAACCAGCTCAGCCGCGTGTTGTTCAAGAAGGCGCTCGCGGTCGCCGCGACCTGGCCGGAGGAAATCGGGCTTTCCTTCAACCTGTCGACCCATGACATCAGTTCGTCAGAGAGCGTGGCGGCCATTGTCGGCATCATCCTGTCGAGCGGCGTTGACCCCAGCCGTCTCGATCTGGAAATCACCGAAACCGCGGTGATGTATGACTTCACTCAAGCCAAGGCGGCGATCGAGACTTTCAAACTGCTCGGCTGCGGCATCGCGCTTGACGATTTCGGAACCGGCTATTCCAGCCTCAGCCAGCTTCACGCCCTGCCTTTGACCAAAATCAAGATTGACCGCAGTTTCGTGTCCGATCTGGACAAGAATCCGGCCAGCTACAAGATCGTCAAGTCCTTGCTGGCGTTGAGCTCGGACATGGGGCTCGGCTGCGTCATCGAGGGCGTCGAAACCAGGGAAGAACTTGCCGAGCTGGAAAAACTCGGCGGACGGCTGGTGCAGGGCTATTACTTTTCGCCCCCCGTCGGCGCCGCCGAAACCAGGAAATTCCTGTCCCAATCCGGTCTGGCGCGAAGCGCCTGATTGGCCGCCGGTCCGGGCCTCAGAAGGCCAGGTCAGCCACCACCGCGTCGAGCACCAGCATGCCTTGCGGCGTGCAGCGGATCCGGCCCGGCGCCATCGCCTCGATCATGCCGTGATGGATGAGAAAATCGGTGCGGTCAGGGTCAAGGCCGCGGCCCGACAGCGCCTGCCAGCGGTCAAGATCAATGCCTTCGCGCAGTCTCAACCCCATCAGCAGCAGTTCGTCGGCCTGCTCGGACAGGCTGAGCTCCGTGGTCTCGACCATGCCGTGGCCGTTCTGTGAAACCAGCTCGAGCCATCTCTCCGGATTGCGCTCGGTCGCCGTGGCGATCTTGCCGGCGCCGGTCGACAGCCGTCCATGGGCGCCGGGGCCGATCCCGGCATAATCGCCATAGCGCCAGTAGGTCAGATTGTGCCGGCTCTCGGCGCCGGGCCGGGCGTGGTTGGACACCTCATAGGCGGGCATGCCGTGACCCTCGCAGACGCTGCGGGTCAATTCGTAAAGCTCCGCCGACAGATCACCATCCGGCACGATCAGCTTGCCGGCCTTGTGCAGGCCGAAGAATGGCGTGCCTTCCTCGATCGTCAGCTGATAGAGCGACAGATGATCGGCGGCCAGCGAAATCGCCTCTTCCAGCTCCAAGGCCCAGGCTTGCGCGGTCTGGTCGGGCCGGGCGTAGATCAGGTCGAACGACATGCGCGGAAAGATGTCGCGCGCCAGGCCTATGGCCTTGAGCGCGTCGGCGCGGTCGTGCAGCCGCCCCAGCCGTTTGAGATCGGCATCGTTGAGCGCCTGCACGCCCATCGACACACGGTTGACGCCGGCGTCACGGTAGCCGCGGAACCGGCCCGCCTCCACGCTCGACGGGTTGGCTTCAAGCGTGACCTCGATCCCGTCCGGCACCACCCAGGCCTGGCGCACCGCGTCGAGTATCGCGGCCACCGTGTCGGGCGACATCAGCGACGGCGTGCCGCCGCCGAAAAACATGCTGGTGACCACGCGCGGGCCGGAAATCGCCCGCATCGCCGCGATCTCGCAGGCAAAAGCCCGGACATAGGCCTGCTGGTCGACGCCACCGTGGCGGACATGGCTGTTGAAATCGCAATAGGGGCATTTGGCGGCGCAGAACGGCCAATGCAGATAGATCCCGAAGCCGGGCTTGCCGGTATCGGGCGCGATAGCGCCGGGCCCGGTCACCCCGTTTGTATTGGCGGCCGGTGAGGGGGAGACCGGGCTCACGAGGCCGGCACGCCGAGGCATTGCTCGGCAAACAGCTTGAAGGCGCGGGCGCGGTGCGAAAGCGCTGTCGCTTGGCCGGGCTTCCAGCCGTGCTTCTCTTCCGCCGGCATCTCGCCAAAGGTGCGCGTGTGGCCATCGGGCCGGAACACCGGATCATAGCCGAAGCCGAGGTTGCCGCGCGGCGGCCAGACCAGCACGCCCGGCGCCTCGCCGCGATAGAAGCTGGTCTCGCCCTCGGGCGTGGCCAGGCACAAAACGCTGACGAACCGGCCGGTGCGCTTGACGTCGGTATCGGCGCCGCGGGCGCGCAGCGCATCCTCGACTTTCCGCATGGCGACGCCGAAATCGCGGCTGCCATCGGCAAGCGTCGCCCAGTCGGCGGTGTAGACCCCCGGTGCGCCATCCAGCGCGTCCACCACAAGGCCCGAATCATCCGACAGCGCGATCAGCCCGGAAGCCCTCGCCGCGGCGAGCGCCTTGGTGGCGGCGTTGGCTTCGAACGTGTCGCCGGTCTCCTCGGGCTCGGGCAGGCCAAGCTCCTTGGCCGAGGTGACCTCGACGCCGAGCGGGCCGCACAGATCGCGGATTTCGGAAATCTTGCCCGCGTTGTGGCTGGCGACGAGGATCTTGCTGAGATGCGGGTTTACCATCGGGGTCACAGCGGTCCGGCGACCGTCACCTTCTGCATGGCCACCAGATCGGCAATGCCGGTCTTGGCCAGTTCCATCAGTTCCAAGAGCTGCTCTTGCGAAAACGGCGCGCCTTCCGCGGTGCCCTGGATTTCGACAATGCCGCCGGAGCCGGTCATGACGAAATTGGCGTCGGTCTCGGCGGCCGAATCCTCGAGATAGTCGAGATCGATCACCGGCTGCGCGGCGAAGATGCCGCAGGAGATGGCGGCGACATGATCCTTGAGCACCCGGTCAAGCTTGACCATGGAGCGGCCTTCCATCCATTTCAGGCAATCATGCAGGGCGATCCAGGCACCGGTGATCGCCGCCGTCCGCGTTCCGCCATCGGCCTGGATGACATCGCAATCGACCGTGATCTGACGCTCGCCCAAGGCTTCGAGATCGACCACGGCGCGCAGCGAGCGGCCGATCAGGCGCTGGATTTCAAGCGTCCGGCCGCCCTGCTTGCCCGACGTGGCCTCGCGCCGCATGCGGTCGCCCGTCGAGCGCGGCAGCATGCCGTATTCGGCGGTGACCCAGCCCTTGCCGCCGTTGCGCAACCATGGCGGAACCCGCTCTTCCAGGCTCGCGGTGCACAGAACATGGGTGTCGCCGAATTTGACCAGGCAGGAACCCTCGGCATGTTTGGACACGTTGCGGTCAAAGCTGACAGCCCGCATCACATTTGTCTTCCGGCCCGATGGACGCATCGTCTCTCTCTCCTGATTGAAGTGTTTCCGCCTTCTATCGGCGCGGGCTCGATCATGCAAAGAAAAACCGCCCGGCTGATCGGGTGTGTGCGGGCCGGGTTTTGCATTGCCCCTTCCGTGCCGGTGCGCAACCCCCTATATTCCTTGACAAGGCAGCGCCAAAGGCGGCCTCAGGGATATAGAACATGACCATGAACACGCCATCGATATCGACTGATCTGTCCGCAGCGCTCGACGAACGCTCGCGCGAGATCTTTCGCGCGCTGGTGGAAAGCTACATGGAATCGGGCGATCCGCTCGGCTCGCGCAGCCTGTCGCGCATGCTGCCGATGTCCTTGTCGCCGGCTTCGATCCGCAATGTGATGAGCGATCTCGAGGATCTGGGACTGATCTACGCGCCCCATATCAGCGCCGGCCGCCTGCCGACCCAGAAGGGCCTGCGGTTTTTCGTCGATGCCTTCATGCAGGTGGGCGACCTGCAGCCCGACATGCGGGCGACCATCGAACGTCAGGTGCATGCGGAGGATGCCAGCCGTCCGGTGGAGACGCTGCTGACCGAGGCAAGCCAGATGTTGTCGGGCATGACCCGCGGCGCCGGCCTGGTGATCGCCGCCAAGCAGGACACCACCATCCGCCATATCGAATTCATAAGGCTCGATCCCAAGCGGGCGCTGGTGGTTCTGGTCGGCGGCAATGATCAGGTGGAAAACCGGGTGATGGAACTGCCCGACGGCGTCACCGCCGGGCAATTGACCGAGGCCGCGAATTTTCTCAACGCCCATCTCGTCGGCCGCACGCTGGGCGAGGTGCGCAGCGAGCTCGAACGCATCACCGCCGAAGTCCGCTCCGCGCTCGATGTGCTGTCGCGCGACCTGGTCGAGCGCGGCCTGGCGGTCTGGGCGGGAACCCGCGAGGGCGCGGGCGCCGCGCGGCTGATCGTGCGCGGACGCGGCAATCTGCTCGAAGGCCTCTCGGCCGGCGAGGAGCTCGACCGGCTGCGGCTGCTGTTTGACGAACTCGAACGCAAGGAAAGCCTGATCGAGCTGATGACGCTGGCCGAGGAGGGCTCCGGTGTGCGCATTTTCATCGGCTCCGAGAACAAGCTGTTCTCGCTGTCGGGCTCGTCGCTGATTGTCGCCCCCTGGCGCGACGGCAATGATCGCGTCGTCGGCGCGGTCGGCATCATCGGTCCGACCCGGCTCAACTATGCGCGGATCGTGCCGATGGTCGATTACACCGCGCAACTGGTGTCGCGGCTGACGCGCAAGTAACGCCTTATAAAAATGCGGCGGTTTAACCGCGCCATTGTGGGTTTGAACACGCTGCCGCGGGCTCAGGCCTTGATTTTTGCCGCCCGAACGTCGATATGCGGGGCACCTCCTCAAAATGTTACCGAAAAGTCAGGACATGCATACCATGAGCGATGAAAGCCAGGGCCACGAACACGACAAGCCGCAGGCAGACGCCGCCCCGAAGGCCAACGAGGCCGGCAATGCCGCACCGGCGCCGGAGCTTGACCCATTGGAAGTGCTCAAGGCCGAAATCACCGATCTCAGGGACCAGCGGCTGCGCATGGCGGCCGAGATGGAAAACCTGCGACGCCGCACCGCGCGCGACGTCAGGGACGCCAAGAGCTACGCCATTTCCGGTTTTGCCCGCGACATGCTGCAGGTTTCCGACAATCTCCAGCGCGCGCTCGAAGCCGTGCCCGAACAGGCCGAAGACGCCGCCGACAATGGTCTCAAGACCCTGATCGAGGGCGTCGAACTGACCGAACGCGCCATGGCCTCGGCGCTCGAGCGTCATGGCGTGCGCAAGCTTGAGCCGAAGGGCCAGAAATTCGATCCGAATTTCCATCAGGCGATGTACGAGGTTCCGAACCCGGACGTCGCCAACAACACCGTCATCGAGGTGGTGCAGCCGGGCTATGTGATCGGCGAGCGCATGCTGCGTCCGGCCATGGTCGGCGTCGCCAAGGGTGGCCCCAAGGAAGTTACGCCCGAACCTGGCGCGCCCGCCCCGGAATCGGAAAAAGACGCCTGAGATTGATCCTGCCGGGCTTTCGGGCCCGGTCGCGGGCCGGAGATGAAGCCGATGACGCTGCTCGAAGGTCTTGATTACGCCGGTGTGGCGGTCTTCGCCGCCACCGGCGCGCTGGCCGCGTCACGCAAGCAGCTCGACATGATCGGCTTTGTCTTTCTGGCGGCGGTGACCGGCATTGGCGGCGGCACCTTCCGCGACATCGTGCTCGGCGCGACACCGGTGTTCTGGGTGCAGCAGCCTGTATATTTGCTGGTCTGCGCCGGCGTTGCGGTGATCGTCTATGTCACCGCCCATCTGGTCGAATCGCGCTACCGCCTGCTGCTCTGGCTCGACGCCATCGGCCTGTCGGCCTATTCGGTGATGGGGGCCGCCAAGGGGCTGGCGGTGTCGGGATCGCCGGTGGTGGCGCTGGTCACCGGCATGATGACGGCGACGCTCGGCGGCATCCTGCGCGATCTGCTCTCCGGCGAACCCTCGGTGCTGATGCGCCCGGAAATCTATGTCTCCGCGGCCCTTGCCGGCGCCGGCGGCTTTGTCACGGCCAGCCTCATTGGCGCGCCGCTGATTGCCGCCTCGGCCGCAGGCCTGATCTTGGCCTTTGCCGTGCGCGGCGGCGCCATTCGCTATGGCTGGGCCTTCACGCCCTACAAGCCTCGCCCCGGACGGCCGCCCGAAGACGTAATGTAAATCCGGTTCAGAGCAATCCGGCGTCGCGGGCTGCGTCCTTGAGCGAAAGCTGCGGCCGCGGCCCGATCTGCTGGATCACCAGTCCGGCGGCGAGGCTGCCGAGCCTGCCGCAGACATCAAGCGGCTTGCCTTGCGCATAGCCATGCAGGAAGCCCGCGGCGTAGAGATCGCCGGCGCCGGTGGTGTCTACCACCTCTTCGATGTCGATGGCGTCGACATCATGCCGCTCATCGCCGCGAATGATGACGGAGCCGTGTTCGGAGCGGGTGATGACGGCGAGCTTGCAGTCCTGGCCCAGCTGTTTCACCGCATGCTCGAAATTGTCGGTCTGGTAGAGCGATTTGGCTTCATCGGAATTGGCGAACACGATGTCGATGGTGCCCGAGCGCATCAGCTCGAGAAATTCGGACCGGTAGCGGTCGACGCAGAACGGGTCCGACAGCGTCATCGACATCTCGCGGCCGTGCTTGTGGCCGATCTCGGCGCAGAGGCGGATGGCGTCCTTGGCGCGCGGCGGATCCCACAGATAGCCTTCGAAATAGGTGACCTTGGCATCAGCCACCACATCGGCCTCGATGTCTTCGGGGCCAAGCTCGACGCAGGCGCCGAGATAGGTGTTCATCGAGCGTTCGCCATCGGGGGTGACAAAGATCATCGACCGGGCCGTGGGCGGCGTGCCGTCGAGCGGCTTGGTAGTGAAGTGCACGCCCTGGGCGCGAATGTCGTGGGTGTAGATCTCGCCCAACTGATCGGATGAGACCTTGCCGAAATAGGCCGAGCGCCCGCCAAAGCTCGCGATACCCGCCGCGGTGTTGCCGGCGCTGCCGCCCGAGGCCTCGATCGCCGGTCCCATGCGGGAATACAACAATTCGGCGCGCTCGGCGTCGATCAGGTTCATCGCGCCCTTGATGATGGCGTTGTCGAGGAGGAAGGCCTCGTCGCAGCGGGCGATGATGTCGACAATGGCATTGCCGATGCAAAGGACGTCAAAACGGCTCATGAGAAGGTTCCGGTTTTGGGGTCGGTCTTGATACGTGCAGGCTTATGAGCGGTTTGGCCGGCCAAAGAAACCCTTGCAGTGCGCAAAAATTGGATTTCCGCCCTCAGGATCCCGCAAGGATAGCTGTGAGCGCAAGCAACAGGGCGGGCCAACTTGTCACCCATGCCCGCTCTCCGCCAACCGCCGCTTGAGTTCATACAGCGCCTCCAGCGCGTCGCGCGGCGTCATCTCGTCCGGGTTCAGCGCCGTCAGATAGGCGTCGGATCCGGAAGGTCCCCTGGCGGCTTTTTTCGCAGGCTCCCGGTTCACCGGCACCGCGAACAGCGGCAGGTCGTCGACCAGCCTTGCCGCCGGGTTTTCCCGTTCGCTGGTTTCGAGCAGGTTGAGTACCTCGCGGGCCCGCGCCACCACGGCGTCGGGAAGCCCGGCCAGCCGCGCCACCTGGATGCCGTAGGAACGGTCGGCGGCGCCCGGTCCGACCTCGTGCAGGAACACCACCTCGCCTTGCCATTCCTTCACCTTCATGGTGGCGTTATGCAGCCGCGGCAGTTTTTCCGACAGCGCGGTCAATTCGTGAAAATGGGTGGCGAACAGGCCGCGGCTGCGGTTTTCGGCATGCAGATGCTCGACCGCCGCCCAGGCGATCGACAGCCCGTCGAAGGTGGCGGTGCCGCGGCCGATCTCGTCGAGGATGACCAGCGAGCGCGGGCTCGCCTGATTGAGGATCGCCGCCGTCTCCACCATTTCGACCATGAAGGTCGAGCGGCCGCGGGCCAGGTCGTCCGACGCGCCGACCCGGGAAAACAGCCGGTCGACCGCGCCGATATGCGCCGCTCCGGCCGGCACGAAGGAGCCCATCTGCGCCATGATCGCAATCAGCGCATTCTGCCTGAGGAAGGTCGACTTGCCGCCCATGTTGGGGCCGGTCAACAGCCAGATCGATCCGCCTTCGTCGCTGTCGCCGGGCGGCGACAGGTCGCAATCATTGGCCACGAACGGCTGTGCCGCCTGACGCCTGAGCGCCTGCTCGACCACCGGGTGCCGTCCGGCCACGATGTGGAAGGCAAGACTGTCATCCACCCTGGGCCGCGCATAGCCCTGCTCGACCGCCAGTTCGGCCAGCGCCGCCGTCACGTCGATCACCGACAGCGCGTCGGCCGCCGCCTTGATCGCGCCGGCATGGCTGACTGCCAGTGCCACCAGCTCCTCGAAGGCCGCCAGTTCGATCGCCAGCGCCTCGCCCGCCGCATTGGCGATCCGTGTTTCAAGGTCGGCCAGTTCGGTGGTGGTGAAGCGCATGGCGTTGGCCATGGTCTGCCGGTGGATGAAGCGCGACCGCGCCGCGTCGCCTTCGGTCAGCGGTCCGGCGTTCTGCGCCGTCACCTCGATGAAATAGCCCAGCATGTTGTTGTGCTTGATCTTGAGCGAGCGCACGCCGGTCTCCTCGGCGTAGGACAGCTGCAGCCCGGCGATGACCCGGCGCGACTGGTCGCGCAAGGCGCGGAGTTCATCAAGCTCGGGCGAGTAGTCCGCCCGGACAAAGCCGCCATCGCGTTTCATCAGCGGCAACTCGTCGGCAAGCGTGGCTGACAGCTTCGCGGCGATTTCACCTGGAAGCGCCTTCAGCGCGGTCACAGCGCTGACCAGATGCTCGGGCGGATCGCCCGCGGCAAACAGCCCGGCGATGTCGCGCGCGGCGCGGACGCCGGTCAGGATCGCGCCGAGATCGCGCGGGCCGCCGCGGTTGAGCGCCAGCCGCGACAAGGCCCGCGGCATGTCGGAGACGCCCTTGAGCGCCCGCCGCAGCGTGTCTGAGAGGTGTTGGCTGGCAATAAGATGGGAGACGCCGTCGAGCCTTGCATTGATGGCGTCGGGATCGGTCAGCGGCGCCATCAGCCATTCGCCGAGCTTGCGTCCTCCGCCGCCGGTCACCGTCCGGTCGATGGCCTTGATCAGGCTGCCCTGCCGCTCGCCCGAGAGCGTGCGCACCAGTTCGAGATTGGCCCGGGTCGCCGGATCGATGAACATCCGCGCGCCGTCGCGCTCGCGCTCGGGTCGGCCCAGCGGCGGCCGCTCCGAAATCTGGGTTTTTTCGACATAGGCGATGACGGCCGCCGCCGCCGCCAGTTCCGCTCGCGAAAAACTGCCGAAGCCGTCAAGCGCGCCAACCTCGAAGAAACGCGCGAGCCTTCCCTCCGCCGTGGCGCTGTCAAACAGCACCGCCGGCTGCGGCACCGCCACCCGGCCGATCTGGTCGATCAACGGCCGGATCTCCGGATCATGAAAGACGTTTTCGGCAAGGATCAACTCGCTCGGCTCCACCCGCGCGATATCGGCCAGCAGCCGCGCCGCACGGCTCTCGGTGACATGAAAGGCGCCGGTGGAAATATCGATCCAGGCGAGACCATACTGCGCCTCAGCCGATCCCTTGATCCGCGCCAGCGCCATCAGGAAATTCGATTGCGACGGATCGAGCAGCTTGTCCTCGGTCAGCGTCCCCGGCGTCACCAGCCGTGTGACGTCGCGCCGCACCACCGATTTGCCGCCGCGCTTCTTGGCCTCCGCCGGATCCTCGGTCTGCTCGCAGACCGCCACCCGGAATCCGAGCGAGATCAGTTTCTGCAGATAATCATCGGCCGCGTGCACCGGCACGCCGCACATCGGGATATCCTGGCCCAGATGCTGGCCGCGCTTGGTCAGCGTGATGCCGAGCGCGCGGGCGGCGTCGACGGCGTCCTCGAAGAACAGCTCGTAAAAATCGCCCATCCGGTAAAACAACAACGAATCCGGGTTCGCCGCCTTGATCTCGATGAACTGCTCCATCATCGGCGTCGCCGTGGCGCGGCTTTCCGCGGTGGCGAGCTGGGCCGTGGTCAGCGTGGCAGGGTTGAGCGGGTTTTCGGCGTTCAAGAGGGGATGCCTGCCTTGGTGTGACACGGATATGCGGTGTAATCTTCATCAACGGTCGGCTTTACAGGCCGCGCCAACCACCCTAACGGTGGGATGAGGACAAAGACAACAGTTACGAGGCGCCGTACACAAGGTCGCCCACAACGGGATGGAGAATATGCCAGGGATGGACAAGTCAGATCGCTCGATTTCCGCGGTGACCGACCAGGAGGCGCTGGATTTCCACGCCCGCGGAAGGCCCGGCAAGCTCGAAATCAACCCGACCAAGCCGATGGCGACGCAGCGCGACCTGTCACTGGCCTATTCGCCCGGCGTCGCCGCGCCGGTCAAGGCGATCGCCGAGGATCCGTCGCGCGCCTTCGACTACACCGCCAAGGGCAATCTGGTGGCGGTGATTACCAACGGCACCGCCATTTTGGGCATGGGCAATCTCGGCGCGCTCGCCGCCAAGCCGGTGATGGAAGGCAAGGCGGTGCTGTTCAAGCGCTTCGCCGACGTCGATTCCATCGATCTCGAGGTCGACACCGAGAATGTCGACGAATTTGTCAATTGCGTGCGGTTTCTCGGCCCCAGCTTCGGCGGCATCAATCTCGAGGACATCAAGGCGCCTGATTGCTTCATCATCGAGCAACGCCTGCGCGAGGTCATGGACATCCCGGTGTTTCATGACGACCAGCACGGCACAGCGATCATTGCCGTCGCCGGATTGATCAACGCGCTGCATCTGACCGATCGCGATCTCAAGACCACCAGACTGGTCTGCAACGGCGCGGGCGCCGCAGCGGTCGCCTGCGTCGAACTGATCAAGGCGATGGGGTTCACTCCTGACAACATCATCATGTGCGACACCAAGGGGGTCATCTTCAAGGGCCGCACCGAAGGCATGAACCAGTGGAAATCGGCGCATGCGGTCGAAACCCCGGCGCGCTCCCTTGCCGACGCCATGGACGGCGCCGATGTGGTGCTTGGGCTTTCGGTCAAGGGCTCGCTGACCGAAGCCATGATCGGCTCGATGGCGCCCAGGCCGATCATCTTCGCCATGGCCAATCCGGACCCGGAAATCACGCCCGAGGAAGTGGCCCGCATCCGCAATGACGCGATCATGGCCACCGGCCGGTCGGACTATCCCAACCAGGTCAACAATGTGCTGGGCTTCCCCTATATTTTCCGCGGCGCGCTGGATGTGCGGGCGACAACGATCAACGAGGACATGAAGATCGCCGCCGCCAATGCGCTGGCGGCGCTCGCCCGCGAGGACGTGCCCGACGATGTCGCCGCCGCCTACCAGGGCGTGCGGCCGCGCTTTGGCCCGCAATATATCATTCCGGTGCCGTTCGATCCGCGGCTGATCTCGGCCATCCCCGTCGCCGTCGCCAAAGCGGCGATGGATTCGGGCGTGGCGCAAAAGCCGATCCTCAATCTCGATCTCTACGCCCAGGAACTGTCCGCCCGGCGCGATCCGATCGCCTCCACCCTGCAACGGCTCTATGAACGGGTCCGTCGCCACCCCAAGCGGGTGGTCTTCGCCGAGGGCGAGGAGGAGCAGGTCATGCGCGCGGCGGTGTCCTATGTGAACCAGCGGCTCGGCACCGCCTGTCTGCTCGGGCGCGAGGACCAGATGCGCGAAACTGCCAGGCTGGCCGGCATCGATCTTGACCGGCCCGGCATCGAACTGGTCAATGCCCGGGTGTCGCGCCGGCTTGAGGCCTATACCGATTATCTTTATGCCAGGCTGCAGCGCAAAGGCTATTTGCACCGCGACTGCCAGCGGCTGATCAACACCGACCGCAATCATTTCGGCGCCTGCATGGTGGCGCTGGGCGATGCCGACGCCATGGTCACCGGAACCACCCGCAACTACTCAACAGCCCTTGCCGACATCCGCCGCTGCGTCGACGTCAAGCCCGGACACCGGATGATCGGCGTTTCGCTGGCGCTCTGCCGCGGCCGCACCGTGTTCGTCGCCGACACCGCCGTCATCGACATGCCCAATTCCGAGGAACTGGCCGACATCGCCGTGGAGGCCGCCGGCATGGCGCGGCGGCTGGGCTACGAGCCGCGGGTGGCGATGCTGGCCTATTCGACCTTCGGCCATCCGACCGGCGAGCGCTCGGAACGGGTGCGCGACGCGGTCAAGATTCTCGACAAGCGCCGGGTCGATTTCGAGTATGACGGCGAAATGGCCGCCGACGTGGCGCTCAATGCCCATGTGCTGGAGCAATATCCGTTCTGCCGTCTGTCAGGCACCGCCAATGTGCTGGTGATGCCGGCGTTCCACTCGGCCTCGATCTCGACCAAGATGCTGCAGGAACTGGGTGGCTCCACCGTCATCGGCCCGCTGCTGGTCGGTCTCGACAAGTCGATCCAGATCGTCTCGATGGGCGCCAAGGATTCCGACATCGTCAACATGGCGGCGATCGCCGCCTACAACGCGGCAAGCTGAGAGCCACCGAAGATCGTGGCGGACGTGACGATACGGCTCAGTCCGGCATCGGCGCATCAAGCGGCTTGCGCACAAACCAGGCGGGATTCATCCGGCTGGTCCGCTGCTCAGGTTTTTCCGGCCTGTCCGCAAAGAACTCGTCAACGGCCTGCGACGCGCCTGGCCATTTCGGCTGCGCATAATCGTCAAACACCATGATGCCGCCCGGAACCAGCCGGTCATACATGAGGTTGAGGCAATCGAGATGCGATTGGTAGATGTCGCAATCCACGTGAACAAAGCAGTATTTTCGGTCCCGCAACGCCGGCAGGGTGTCTGAAAAGAACCCTTTCACCACATGGCCGTTGACGCCATAGGCTTCGAAGAACTGCGTCAGCCGGGCAGGCACGTCGGTTGCCTGCTTGAACTTGCGGCGGAGTTTGAAGCGGAACCGGAAAAGGCTGGTATCTTCCCTGGCAACCCGGTCTTCCGGAAACCCCTCAAAGCTGTCGCAGGCAAAGATCTGCTTTGACGGCGCGAACTCGACGAGTTTGCGGCTGATGCGGCGCACGGAATTGCCGCGAAACACGCCGCATTCGATAACGTCGCCGTCAAGCTTCAAGCTGGCTTCCAACAGTTCGATCAGCGAACTCGAGGCGCATTCGACGCCGAGCCGGTTCCAGTATTCGCCCCGCCCCGCCTCGGTCTCCAGCAGTTTCGCGATTTCGTCGTCCAATTGAATCCGATGACGGTCAACCCGTTTCATATGCGCCCACCCCGTTTAACCCCGCCGGACATGTCGCAGATGCAGCCGGTGAGTCAAGCCTTTGACGGGAGGCATATTCAGGTTTTGCCATGAAAACGCTTTGGCCGCCATTCGGGCTGGCCGGAAGCCTGCCTGACACCGCGAACTTGATGTATCGCCGCAGACAGGATGCCGCTCAGATTCCGGGCCGGCACGGAGGCGTCCATCAACCGAAGGCCAAACAACGAGTGGCCCAGCCAGGCGCTTACGCCGCGAACCGCGAGGCGTCGGCGCCATAGTGGTTGATGTAGCGGCCGTTGATCTGCTTGACCGGCAGCATCACCAGCACATCGGTGGTGCGGAAGGCTGTGTCGACCACCGCTTCGCCCGAGACCAGCGCGCCAACCCTGAGATAGCCCTTGACCAGCGGCGGCATCGCGGCAATGGCCGCGCGCGGGTTGATGGCTTCGGCGGGCATCATGTCCATCGACAGGCCGCGTCCGGCAATGGCGCGGACATTCCACTCGGCATTGGCCGCCGCCATCAGGTTGAGGAATGACAGCGCCAGCGCGTGCGCATAGGGCCTGGCGCCGGGAAACGAGGCGCAACCGAACATCACGTCGACGCCATGGCTGAGCGCATAGGCCCAGTTGCCCTGCCACAGCGCCTCGAGCGTGCGGCGGTTGCGGTAGGTGCTCAGCACACAGGAGCGGCCAAGTTCGAGAAACCGCTTGTTCGGCGTGCGGCCGACCAGGTCCATGACATCGAACTCGCTTTGCGAGTAAAACCCGTCATGGCGGGCCGCCACTTCCTGCCGGAGCAACCGGTAGGTGCCGACGATCTGTTCCGCGGTCTCGCCTCTGAGCGCCGTATCAAGCACCAGCAGGTGATCGCAATAGCGGTCGATGGTGTCGAAATCGCGTTTCTGCAGCATGGCGTCGGCCGGCAGTTGCGCGCCCATCTCTTCGACAAAGACCCGGTAGCGAAGCGCTTGCGCCGCCTCGACTTCACTCAGCGTCGCGGCAAGCCTGACTTCGAGCGAACCGATGCGCCCGAGAATCTGGCCCGGCTGCTGAAATTTGGCGATCGGTGCGAGGAAGGGCGTGGACATCGGCCGTTGCACGTGCGTTTGCATGGGTGTTCTCCCGCTGGGTGATGACGGGGTTCAACCATGATTCTGCGACATCCGAGTGACATTTACCATCCCGCTTGTGCTCATTGCGCGGCAACATCATGGCAAGCGCCAAATCCGGTCAGGCGGCAGCCTGTCTTTTGCGGCCGGTAACGGCTGCAAGTTGCAGCAACCATTGCGGGTCGACCGGTTTTTCGGCGTGCCCGTCGGCGCCCGCGGCCAGCAGTTCCTCGCTGGTCGAGGCCTGGCCATCAGCGGAAAGAACGATGACCGGCAGCCGGGCGAGCTGGCTCGCGGCTTCCTCGGCGCGGATCTGCACAATCGCGCTGAGGCCATCGAGTTCCGGCATCGACAGGTCGGTGATGACGAGATCGTAACCGGCCACGCCGCCGGGGCGCTCCATCGCCTCGTCGACAAGCTTGCGGCCGTTGTCGACAACCGTGACGCGGTGGCCCTGGCGGGCCAGAATGGAACGCACCACCAGCGCGTTGACCGGGTCGTCCTCGGCCAGAAGAATGTCCAGAGTCGGATTGTCCCAATCGCGATCAAGCACCACCGGCCGCGGCTTGCAGCCCACCCGGTCCCGGTCCTCGCGGTCATCGCGGCGGGTCAGCACGTTGATCAGCGACGCCCGGCGCACCGGCCGAACCAGCCACGCATCGGCGCCATGACCGGCATGGCTGCCAAGGTCGCGACTGTCCTCCGGCGCGATCAGCAGCGTGCGCTCGATTGTTGCGGGCAATTCCGCCGGCGCCGCGGCCAGCAGACTGTCGGCACGGCCGGCGATCCGGCGGTCGACAATAATGTCGCTCAGCATCGCGCCGGAGCGGTAGAGCCGCGTCAGCGCCGTGATCATGGTTTTTTCGTCGTCGGCGGTTTCGGCGATGCCGCCAAGATCGCGGATGGTCCACAGCAAGGCCGTCGAGACAGGTCCCCTGGGCGCGATCACCAGCACGGCGCGATCGTCCAGCGGCCCGAGGACCGGCTGATTGGCTTCCGGCTCGGCGAGTTCCCTGACCGGCACGGTGAATTTGAAGGCGCTGCCCTGGCCCGGCATGGAGGTGACGCTGATCTCGCCGCCGAGCGCTTCGACGATGCGCGCCGAAATCGACAGTCCCAGGCCGGCGCCGCCCTGGGTCCGGGTCGGGCCGTTGTCGGCGCGTTCGAATTCGTTGAAGATCCGGACCTTGTCGTCGTCCTTGAGGCCCGGACCGCTGTCGGTGACGATGAAGGCGAGCTGGCCATCTTCGCGCACCACCTCCACCAGCACCCCGCCGGCTTCGGTGAACTTGATCGCGTTTCCGACCAGATTGAACAGCACCTGCCTGAGCCGGCCGAGATCGGATGTGATCCGCTCTGGCGCTTCGGTGGCGACATGGACGGCGATCTCGATGCCCTTTTCATGGGCGCGCGACGCCATCAATTCGCTGACCCCATTGACCAGCTCTTCGAGATTGCCCTCTTCGTGGCGCAGATGCAGGCGGCCGGCCTCGATCGAGGTCACATCGAGAAGATCCTCGATCAGCGACAGCAGTGATTGGCCGGATTCGCGCGCGGTTCTGAGATAGCTCGCCTGCTCCGGCGTTGTCTCGGTCTGCTCCAGCAAATGGGTCATGCCAAGTATGCCGTTCAGCGGCGTGCGGATTTCATGGCTGACGGTGGCCAGAAAGCGGGATTTGGCGTGGTTTGCGGCCTCGGCCTTTTCTCGCGCTTCCACCAGCTCGGCTTCGGCCCGGCGCGCCGCCGTCACATTGCGGCCGATGCAATTGATGAACAGGTCGCCCGACGACGGGTCGCGGGACGCGGTTTCGTGCCAGGTCCAGACCGTCTGGCCGGGTCCGGCGCCCAGCACCAGTTCGCGGCCGCCGGTTTCGCCGATCGCGGTGAGCTCGATACCGGCCATGTCCAGCGTCAGCCCGACCGGATTGTCGCAGCCTGTCGCCGAGCGGAATGTTTCATTGGCATAGACGATGCGGCCGTCCAGATTGCAGGCCGTCACCATGTCGCCAAGCGCATCGAAGACGGTGGCGAGATGACCGGAAAATTCGCCCAGTTCCCAATTGCGGTCGATATCGCGTTCGGCAAGGGCGGCCTTCTCGGCCATGGCGCGCGCCGGATGGCTTGAGACCGCTCCTGCCAAGGACCGCCGCAGCAAAAGCGCGACCGCATAGACGGCGATGCCCGCGACCGAGGCGAGCACCATCGCCGGCGCATTGAATGCCATCGACAATGCCGCCGCCGCCATCGCCGCAGACACGGCAAACAGCGCGAAGGAAAAGGATCCCGGTGCGTTTGTCCGCCGCTCCGCGCCGGCCATCGAAGCCCCCTGGACAGGATACTTCACCGCCGGAATCCCCTCGGCGGCAGGCGCATGACCGGCCATCGGCCGGTTCAGGGCCTGCTGCAGGACGGTCTGGAGTCGTCGCGGTTCGGTGCTCATGCGCCCGTACTATCACGGACCCGGTGAGCAAATTCTTCAACCAAATCGTCGAATTTTAGCTATCAGACACGTGGCTGTTTCATATTGACCACGACGCGACCGCGGACCTTGCCGTCGATGATGGAATGCGCCGCCCCGACAATGCCGTCAAAGCCGATCTCGGTCGACAGCGCCTCGAGTTTGGAGATGTCCAGATCTTCAACCAGCCGCGACCAGGCCTCCTGCCTCAGCGCCAGCGGCGCCATCACCGAATCGATGCCCAGGAGCGACACGCCGCGCAGAATGAACGGCGCCACCGAGGCCGGAAGATCCATGCCCTGCGCCAGGCCGCAGGCGGTGATCGCGCCGCCATAGGAGGTCATCGACAGCACATTGGCCAGCGTATGGCTGCCGACCGCGTCGATGCCGCCGATCCAGCGCTCCTTGGCCAGGGGCTTGGCCGGACCCGACAATTCATTGCGATCAATCACCTCGGAAGCGCCGAGGCGCTTGAGAAAATCGGCCTCCCCGGTGCGGCCGGTCGAGGCGATCACCTCATAGCCGAGCTTGCCGAGCACCGCGATCGCCACGGTGCCGACGCCGCCATTGGCGCCGGTGACGACCACCGGGCCACGCCCGGGGGTAATGCCGTGGCGCTCGAGCGCCATCACCGACAGCATCGCGGTGTAGCCGGCGGTTCCGATCGCCATGGCCGAACGGCCATCCATGCCTTCGGGCATCGGGATCAGCCAATCGCCCTTCAGGCGCGCATAGGCGGCATAGGCGCCGGTGTGGACCTCGCCAACGCCGAACCCGTTGAGGATCACCTTGTCGCCGGGATTGAAGCGTTCATTTTCGGAGCTGACCACCGTTCCGGCGCAGTCGATGCCCGGCACCATCGGCCAGCGCCGCACCACCGGCCCCTTGCCGGTAATGGCCAACCCGTCCTTGTAGTTGACGGTGGTCCATTCGACTTCGACGACGACGTCGCCTTCCATCAGATCATCAAGGCCAAGTTCGGTCACATTGACCGACATGACCTTGTTCTCGTCGCGGGTGAGCAGGATGCCCTTGAAACGGTCTTGCATGAAAACTCCTCATGTCGTGTTGGCGCAGACTGGCCCTACCGCACCGGAAGATCAAGGGCGGCGCGGTCTGGCGGCTGTTTCATTTGCGGGACTTGCGGGCCCTTATCGCGGAGATCAGCTCATCGAGCACGATCAGTCCCGCACCTATGCTGATGAAGCTGTCGGCCAGGTTGAAGATGGCAAATGACCAGGCATCGGTGTGAAACTGGATATAGTCGACCACATGGCCATACACCGCCCGGTCAATCAGATTGCCGACGGCGCCGCCGATGATCAGGGCATAGCCGAGATGGGCAATCATGCGGGAGGGCGGGGTGTTGCGCCAGAGATAGACGACAAAGACGATCACCAGCGCGGTCAGGAGGACCAGCGCTGTATCGGGCACGCCGCGCAGAAACGAGAAGGCGATGCCTTCGTTCCAGGTGCGGTAGAGCGAAAACATCGGCAACACCGGCACCGGTTCATGAAACGGAAGCCTGGTTTCTACCAGCCATTTGATCGCCTGGTCCAGCCCGACGGCCACGGCAACCAGCGTCAGCATCGGACCAACCCGGCTCAGTGGTGAGGATGTCACGGCGTGGTGTCTCCAAGATCGAGAAGATGCCGCCGCGCTTCAAACAGCATGATTCCGGTGGCGATCGCCAGATTGAGCGAATCCGCCCGGCCGCTCTGCGGGATCCGCGCCAGCTTGCCGCAGGCGCTCGCCAGCGTGTCGGGCAGGCCCGCCTGTTCATTGCCCATCAAGAGCACCACCGGCCGGCCCTTGTAGCCGATCGAGCGGTAATCGACGCTGCCCTTGAGATGGCTGCCCACCAGCAGCGGCGCGGCCTTGCCGGACCATACGAGAAAATCCTTCTCCGAGGTCCGGACCAGCGGCACCGCGAAGATCGATCCCATGGTGGCGCGCACGGTTTCGGTGGAGAACGGATCAACGGTGTCGCCGATCAGCATGACGCCGGCGGCGCCGGCGGCGTCGGCGGTGCGGATGATGGTGCCGAGATTGCCCGGATCGCGGACCCGGTCGAGCGCCACCCAGGTGTCGTCGGGCTTCATCCTGACCGCATCCAGCTTCATCAGCTGTTGCTCGAACACGGCGATGACGGCCTGAGGGTTGTCGCGCCTCGTGATTGCGGTCAGCACTTTGTCGCTGACTTCCAGCACCAGTCCGCCGCGCGCAATCGTCAGCGCCGCGATCTTTTCCACCGCCTCCTTGCCGCGTTGCGCCTTGGCGTAGATCAGCGTGCGGATGGACCAGCCAAGATCGATGGCGTCGATCACCAGCTTCAGCCCTTCGGCCAGGAATGTCCGCGTCTCGTCGCGGTGTTTCTTCATCGCCAGCGCGCGGATGTCCTTGATCAGCGGGTTGGACAGGCTGGTGATGTCCTTGACCTGACCGACCCGCGCGGACCGCGCTGCGCCGCCTTCTGCTCCGTGATCGCTCATTGCGGCAGCCAGCGGGCAAACAGCGAGGTCGACAGCGCCCGGCAATCATCCGGATTGGCCTTGCCGCTCTCGCGGATGATCAATTCGCCCGATTCGACCCGGCCGCCGGCGCCGCGCATGGTCTCGCGCATCAGTTCATGGATGGCGTAGAACGAGGCCCGGATCGAATAGGCGGTCAGCACCAGCCCCACCGGTTTTGGGCTCAGCAATTCACGGCAGATGTCGAGCATCAGCGGCAGATGCTCGAACAACTGCCAGACTTCGCCATTCGTCCCGCGCCCGAATTTGGGCGGGTCGGTGAGAATGATGTCGTAACGGTTGCCGCGGCGTTCCTCGCGGGCGATGAATTTCATCGCATCCTCGCAGATCCAGCGGATCGGCTTGCGGTCGAGCCCGGCCAGCGCCTGGTTTTCCCTGGCCCAGAGAATGGCTTTCTTCGACGCGTCGACATGGGTGACTTCGGCCCCGGCCTGCGCCGCCACCAGCGAGGCGACGCCGGTGTAGCCAAACAGATTGAGCACTTTCAGCGGCCGGTTGGCGAGCCGGATCCGCTCTTCCATCCAGCGCCAGTGGGCGATCTGCTCGGGAAACACGCCGACATGTCGGAACGAAGTCAGCCGGCCGTAAAAATCGACGCCGAGCAGCTGCATCGGCCAGGTCTCGCCCAGCGGCACGTTGGGGAACGCCCAGCGGCCAATTCCGTCTTCGTCGGTGTCGCCGGTAAACAGCGCGTCGGCCTTGTCCCAGATGCCGTCCGGCAATCCGCGCCGCCACAGCGCCTGGGCTTCGGGCCTGACAATGCGCAAATGCCCATATTGCTCGAGCTTCTCGCCCTGGCCCGCCGCGTTGACGCCGGTGTCGAGGAGCTTGTAGCCGTCCTCATCGCCGGTTTCCAGGACCACCGGCACGGTCTGCCTGGGCAATGCCCCGGTGCGCTTGTTCAATGGCCGGATCGGCGTGGACGGTTGCGCCGGCGGCCGCTTATCAAACACCGGCGCGTCATAGGCATGCTTGGGCGCGGACACAGTGGCCGCCGGTTTGCCGGCTGCTTTGGAGGCGGGTCTTGATGGCTGGGCGCCGCCCGGGCGCGACGAGGATCGCGGCCCATCCGACCGGCCATCCTTCGGTCTGCCGTCCCCGGATTTGCCGGGCCCGCCGCGTCGTGCCGGTTGAGAGCGCTTGTCCGCCACCTTCAGGGGATCCGATCATTGGCTTGGGCCGGGCCGTATCGGCGCCGCGGCCCGTGATTTGATTGTGAACTGGACATAGCAACCCGATATCCACTTGGCAAAGCCGTTTTCGCTTTGCATACATAGGCCGATTGGACAAAAGCCGGTTACAAGCGAGGAGACACATCATGGAAATGCACGGCGAGGAACGCATTGCCGCCCCACGGCAACTGGTCTGGGAAGCGCTCAATGACCCGGATGTGCTGCGCGAGTGCATTCCGGGATGCGAGAGCCTCGAAAAGAGCTCCGACACCGGGATGTCGGCCACCGTCAAGGTCAAGATCGGCCCGGTGTCAGCCAAATTTTCGGGAGAGGTGACGCTGGAAAACATCAACGCGCCGGAAAGCTACACGATCACCGGCGAAGGCAAGGGCGGCATCGCCGGTTTCGCCAAGGGCGGCGCCGATGTGAAGCTGGTCGAGGACGGCGCGGAGACCGTGCTGGGCTATGCCGTCAAGGCGCAGGTCGGCGGCAAGATCGCCCAGCTCGGCTCCCGGCTGATCGATTCGACGTCGAAAAAACTTGCCGGCCAGTTTTTCGCCAAATTCAACGAGGTGGTGAGCGAAAAGGCAGCGGGCGCGTAAAGTGATGCGGTTTTTTGCCGAAAGCCGCTATGGAGATGGGGAAACTCAACCTGCATTGCCGTAGGCCTTCAGCACACGAAGCGCTATCAGGGTGTTCCAGCGGCTTGGACCACGCGGTGGCTCCATGACAAGGAATTCCTTCCCCGGAAATGCGGCTTCCCGTCGCCACAGCCCGTTTTTGCCACGCTTTCCCGCGACGACATCAAGAGCATCCTGCATGCGCGCATCATAGGGCGCGCCGGCGGTCCGGAAATGATCGAGAGCCCTCAGGATGTTGTAGTACCAGCGCGGCGGGTAGGGAAAATTCAGGAACCGCTTGCTGATGATGTTGCCGGTGCGGTCCGATTTGTAAAAGCGATGCAGCAGGATGAACGCGCGCGACTGCCGGGCCGCCTGCTGCAATTCGCCCAATCGGTAGGTGTATCCATTCCTGGCATATTCATATATGCCCTCCAGCACCGACAAGGTGGAATGAAGCGAACTGTGATGCGCGCCGGAGCGGTTGGACTGACAGTTGAACCCGCCATCATCCATGTGTTCGCCGAGAAGGAAATCCACGATGGAGCGAAGATTGTCCTCTGACGCTCCGAAATAGCAGGCGTAGTTCAGGACCATGCCATTGACGCAAACATCGCTTTTCCTGTCGCCGCGCGCGCAACCGATGCCGCCATCCATTGCCCTGTAATCGGCCAGAATGCTGCCGATGCTATCTCTGATTACGGGATGATCCTGCGCAATCGCCAGGCATTTCAGATGCAACAAGGTGTAGTGCGAGCTTGTCCATTTCGGCCGGTAGAATTCAAGTCCCCACGAGCCATCCGGGTTGCGCTTGTCGAGAAGCTGCTTCCCCCATCCCTCACAGGCAATTCGCGCGCGGAGGTCGTGGCGGTCTGTTTCCAGCAGATCTCGATAGGTCTGATACTGGATCGCCACATCGCCTTGCAGCAGCCAGTTGACGGCATCTCTATCCAAAGCCGGCATCCCGGGGCGCTGCAACGCCGCTCCCTTACGCGGCGCTGCGTTTCTCCGGCGCGGGCAGGCTTGCTGCGATCTGCTGCGCCTTGGCCTTCTGGCGGTCGGCTTCGGAGTGCCATTTGACCGCTTCGCTGGCCTGGGCGCGCGCCGTCTGGCGATGCTTGCCCTGCTTGAACCAGGTCGCCACCGATCCGATGATCATGCCGACGATCAGGGTGACGAACAGGAACACGAAAAACGGCGCCGTCACCGACAGCACCGCATCCGACGGATCAAACGGATTGAGCGCCAGCGTCACCGCGGAGCGGTTGGCGACCGACAGCATGATGAGGATCACGCCAAGGGGAACAAGGATTGCCAGTGCGACGATGCGTTTGATCATGGTTCGGTCCATTCTTCTGTCTGTGGCGCTGTGTCTCAGGCCTGTTCAGGCCTGGACTGGTCCCGCGGCCACGGCGGGATCAGTCATTCTCGTCGGGCCTATCCGGATTGAGGCGTTCGCGCAATTCCTTGCCGGTCTTGAAGAACGGCACCCATTTCTCCTCGACAAACACCGGATCGCCGGTGCGCGGGTTGCGCCCGGAACGGGGAGGACGGTTCTTCACCGAAAACGCCCCGAAACCACGCAATTCGACCCGGTTGCCCTGCGACAGCGCATCGGTGATCTCGTCAAGCACGGCATTGACGATGTTCTCGACATCGCGGTGATAAAGATGCGGGTTGCGCGCCGCGATCGCCTGAACCAGTTCCGACTTGATCATGTGAATTCCCCTCCAGTCGCGCCGCGGGCTCAAGTGAACGCGCAAAGGTCGCTGTTATTCTTTTGGTTTGATAATGCGTATTTTGCCCAAATAGTTCCACCCGAGCCCCGCCAGTTTCAGTCTCGCCCTGATGATCCCCCAGCCTGCCAAACCGACACAAGACCGTCAAGGAACAACTTGCCGCCTGACAGGCGGTCGATCTCGCTCGAGATCGTCAATGGCACGCCCAGCACTTGCTGCAGCAGCCCCGCGGCACGGGCCCCAAACAGCAGGTTCGGCGAGTTCGCCTCCGTCTCCCAGTCAATGATCTTGAGCTTGTCGTCAACGCCGCGGCCTTTCAGATAGGCGAGGATTTCCGCGTCGCCGCCAAGCGCGTCGACCAGGCCGTTTGCCAGGCCTTGCCGTCCGGTGAAGATCGAGCCGTCGGCAAGCGCCAGCACCTCGGTCCGGTCCATCTCACGCTGTGTGGCGACCAGATCGACAAACCAGTCATAGCTGTCGAGCACCAGCGAACGGATCATCGCCTTTGCCTCCTCGCTGGTCTCATGGAACGGCGATGGTTCGGCTTTCATTGGCGAGGATTTGATTTCCTCCAGCCGCACGCCGATCTTGTCGAGCAATTCACCCGCCTGGGCGTATTGGAAAATCACCCCGATGGAGCCGACGATCGAGCTTTCGCCGGCGACGATATGATCGGTGGAGGCGGCGATCATGTAACCGGCCGAGGCTGCCAGGGTGCGGATGTCGGCGACCACCGGCTTTGATTTCCCGGCCCGCAACAGCGCCTTGTGAATGCGTTCGCCGCCATAGGTCGTGCCTCCCGGAGAGGAGATCCGGATCACCATCGCCTTGGCGGCGTCATTCTTCGCTGCCTCGTCAATCAACTCGAGCAGATCCTGATCGTCGGTGATGATGCCGCTGATGTCGATGCGCGCGATATGATCGGCGCGCTTGCTCAGGCCTTGAAACCGCGCCGTCAGGCCGGCCACCAGTGCGATCGCGACGATGACGGCGGCGATCCGCCAGAATCGGAGTTTGCGCCTGATCCGGCGGCGATCGGCAAGGGTTTCCGGGTCGGTCACGAGGAAGTCTCCAATTGAAATCTCGCCTGGCTTCGACGGAGAGGCCTTTTGACGGTGAAGCTTGAGGTCATCCGGATCAGGCCTTGCTTTGCCATTGCGGCTCAGGCATGGCAAACTTACCGTCTGCTTCGCAAAATCACCATATTGGCATGCGAAGCCGACCGCAACAGCCACTCGGCTTCGCCACTCGGGCCACACCCGGCCCGGCGCTCAAAGCCTATGGTATCGCAGGAGCGCATGAGCATTTCGACGCTGCCAGAATTGCCAGGTGACCGCAATTACGCCGGCCGCTCGCACGCCGAGTACCGGCGCGCGCTTGCGCATTCCCGTAACGTCAGGCTGCTCAAGGCCATGCTGCCGCTGTCCGCCTTGCTGGTGGTTGCGGCCTTTGTGGCGGTGTCATGGATTGACTCTCTGTCGATGGAAGGCGTCGGGATCGAATCCGTGGCCTTCAAGGATGGCAAGCTTGTCATGCAGAATCCGGTGATGAGCGGCCAGAGTTCGGACGCCCGGCCCTATTCGATGCGGGCCTTGCGGGCGATCCAGGATCTGTCCGCCACGGATGTCATCGTGCTTGAGGAGATCGTGGCCGACCTGCCCATTTCCAATGGCGACACGGCTGTTCTCAATGCCGCCAGCGGCATCTACAACAGAACCGCTGAGACGCTGGTGTTCGACCAGGCTTTCACCGTGACGAGCGAGAATGGCATATCGGCAGAATTGCAGTCGGCTGATATCGACCTGGCCAATGGCGGTTTGACCACCAGCCAACCGGTTTCGATCAGTTCCGGGGAGGCCTCTGTGGTTGCGCAATCCATGGAGATGCAGGATAAGGGCCGCGTCATCATTTTCCACGACAAGGTCCGTATGACGATAAAACCTTCGGCGTTGAAGTCGAAGGATGGAGCGACGAACTGACATGGCGAAAAGCCCATCCTGTTTCATGACCATTGCCTGGGTCGTCATCGCCGCCGGACTGCTTGTCCCGGTGTCCGGCGCTTCGGCCCAGACCACCGAAAGCAAGATGTCCGGACTGGCCTTGTCCAATGACGAGCCGATCCAGATCGAAAGCGACCTGCTCAAGATCGACGAGGAAACCAGCAAGGCCACCTTCACCGGCAACGTCAAGGTGGTGCAAGGCGAGACAACCTTGCAGGCCGGTGAAATGATCGTCAATTACACCAAGAACGGCGGGTCGGTTGCGTCCGGTGCCGCCGATATCGAAGAGATTGAATTGTACAAGAAGGTGTTGATCGTGTCGGGCACCCAGACGGCCACGGCGGATGCCGGCAACTTCAACATGGCCAATGAGATTCTTGTGCTGACCGGCGAAAAGGTCGTGCTCACCGACGCCGACAATGTCTTCATCGGCTGCAAGCTGACCGTTCAAATGAAAACCGGCCAGGCCAAGCTCGACAGTTGCGGCCGCCGGGTGATGATCCAGCTGGATCCAAAGTCGCGACCCAAGCAGTGATCCGCTCCCCTTTTACATTTCTCGGTGGCAAGAACGGCGGCGAGGCCGGCGAACCGGCTGGAGGGTCGCGCTATGAGGGGACCCTGATCGCCCGCAATCTGACCAAGTCCTACAAATCGCGCCGGGTGGTGGATGGCGTCTCGCTCGGTGTCCGCCGCGGCGAGGCGGTCGGGCTTCTGGGTCCCAACGGCGCCGGCAAGACCACCTGTTTTTACATGATCACCGGATTGGTGCCGGTTGACGCGGGCTCCATCGAAATCGATGGTCATGATGTCTCCCACCTTCCGATGTACCGCCGCGCCCGGCTTGGCGTCGGCTATCTGCCGCAGGAAGCCTCGATTTTTCGAGGGCTCAGCGTCGAGGCCAATATCCGGGCCGTCCTAGAAGTGGTGGAGAAGGACCGCGCCAAGCGCGAGCACAAGCTCGACAGCCTGCTTGAGGAATTCCACATCTCGCATTTGCGCAAGGCGCCGTCGATTTCCCTGTCCGGCGGCGAACGCCGCAGGCTGGAAATCGCCCGGGCGCTTGCCTCCGATCCGACCTTCATGCTGCTCGATGAACCTTTCGCTGGCGTCGATCCGATTGCCGTCGCCGATATTCAGGATCTGGTGCGCCATCTCACCCGCCGCGGCATCGGCGTGCTGATCACCGATCACAATGTGCGCGAAACGCTTGGCCTGATTGACCGCGCCTATATCATGAATGCCGGCGTATTGCTGACCCACGGACGGCCGTCCGACGTTGTCGCCCATCCCGATGTGCGTAGGCTCTATCTCGGCGAGCAGTTTTCCCTCTGAACCAGCAGCGCTGCCTGAGCTTGTTCGCCACAGGCAATTTACTGCACCGATGCTGACTGCGCCTTTTTGGGTGAGTCCAGACCGGAAACCGCGCGCAACGCGGAATTTAGGCGCGAAACGGGCGCATTTTTACCCTGTCACCAGCTCCCACTTGACCCGAAGGAAGAAAAAAGCAATTTTCGGGCCAGTTGGGCCGATCGGATCTCTGCGTGGGCGCGCCGAATCCGGCAAGGACGTGCAGCGGCGCCGCCGTGAATCGAACTTTGGACGGCTTGATGCATGGCATTCTGGGCCGCTAACGGATCAGGATGAAAATCGTGGGGTGGTTAAGAGTGTGTTACGGCAGCCATGGCGCGTCATTTGCGGCGCGGCGCGCGCTGTAGCGGGGAGTTATGCGTAGCCATGGCCTTGTCAGCCGGACTTCAATTGCGTCAAAGCCAGTCGCTGGTGATGACGCCGCAGTTGATGCAGTCGATCCGGCTGCTGCAATTCAGTCATGTCGAATTGACCCGCTTCATCGAGCAGGAGGTGGAGCGCAATCCATTGCTTGAACTGGTGACCGCGGAAGCCGATACGGCCGAGGCGGCCTCGGAGCTCAGGCACGAGGCGGTGACGGCGGAAGAGACCGGGGAGGGCGGGGGAGACGCCGCCTGGGCGGGATCGGCGGAGAACCAGGCCGAGCGCATGACCTCCGAGATCGATGCCCGCTATGAGAACGTGTTTCCGGATGATCACGGGGTTGAGCGGGTGGACGCGCCCGAATTCATCGACAATTGGAAATCCATGCCAGGCAGTGACGGCGGACACGCCAGCGAGGGCTATGATCTCGATGATTTCGCTGCCCGGGCGCCGACCTTGCGCGACCATGTCGCCGAACAGATCGCCTCGACATTCACCGATCCGGCCGAACGGCTCATCGCCACCGAACTCGCCGATCTGCTCGATGCCGCCGGCTACCTGGCCAGCGATGTTTCCGAGATTGTGGAGCGGCTGGGCGCCGATCCGGTTCAGGTTGACGCGGTGCTGGCCCAACTTCAGGACTCCGAGCCCGCCGGGCTGTTTGCCCGGTCGCTGTCCGAATGCCTGGCGCTGCAGCTGGCGCGCAAGGACAGGCTGGACCCGGCGATGGCGGCGCTGCTCGACAATCTCGAATTGCTCGCCCGCCGCGATTTCGCCGCGCTGACACGGATTTGCGGCGTCGACGAGGAAGACCTGCTCGACATGATGGCGGAGATCCGGGCACTCGATCCCAAGCCGGGGACACGGTTTGAATCCGGGTCGAGCGAAATGGTGGTGCCCGATGTCTCGGTGCGGCCGTCGTCGGATGGCGGATGGAATGTCGAGCTCAATCCCGACACCTTGCCGCGGGTGCTGGTCAATCAGACCTATTTTGCCACGGTGTCGGGCAAGATGGCCAAGAACGGCGCCGGTCAGGAATTTCTCAGCGAATGCCTGCAGACCGCCAACTGGCTGGCGCGCTCGCTCGATCAGCGCGCCCGGACAATCATGAAAGTGGCAAGCGAGATCGTTCGCCAGCAGGACGCCTTTTTGCTTCATGGCGTCGATCATTTGCGGCCGCTCAATCTCAAGGCGGTGGCCGAGGCCATCGGCATGCATGAATCAACGGTCAGCCGCGTCACCTCCAACAAATACATGATCACGCCGCGCGGCGTCTTCGAGCTGAAATATTTTTTCACGGTTTCCATCGCCTCGGCGGAAGCCGGCGGCGACGCCCATTCCGCCGAATCGGTGCGTCACCGCATTCGCGTCCTGGTCGAACAGGAAGCGCCCGAGGCGGTTCTGTCCGACGATGATCTGGTCGATCTGCTCAAGCAGTCCGGAATTGAGATCGCCCGGCGCACCGTGGCGAAATACCGGGAGGCCATGGCAATTCCGTCCTCGGTCCATCGCCGCCGGGAAAAGCGCGCCCGGGCTCGCGCCGCGGCAGTTTAGGCGGTCTTGATCAATCAATTGAAATCGCTTCGGATTTAAGCAAAATCCGTGCCAAACTTGACAGCATGGGTCCATCGGCGTAGAAGCCGCCCCGCATCGGGCCGCAAACAAATCCGCACCCGGGCGAGCGGTTCTGTCAAGTGAAAAATTGCTTGGATCGGAGCAAATGACCACCGCGAGGCGCTTGGATGCGCGTGCCGCATGGCTTAGACTAAATCCCCAAGTCACAAAAAGAAGGGACGACCCATGAGCGTTCGAGTGTCGGGAAAGCAAATGGAAATCGGCGAATCCTTCCGGAGCCGCATTGAAGACCATATTACAGGAGCGGTCCGGAAATATTACGATGGCGGCTTTTCAAGCCAGGTGATCGTTGAGAAATCCGGATCCCGGTTCAAGGCGGATTGCAAGATCCATCTTGATACCGGCGTCGTCCTGCATGCGACCGGGGAAGCCCAGGATCCGCATCCAGCCTTTGACGCCGCCGCCGAACGCGTGGAGAAACGGCTGCGCCGCTACAAACGCCGCCTCAAGGATCACCACGGCAATGGCCAGCAGGCACAGACCGAACTGGCCTATTCGGTGGTGGATTCGACCAGCGACGACGCCGATGAAGAAGTGCCCGACGATTACGCTCCGGCCATTATCGCCGAGAGCACAAAGCAGCTGGTCACCATGAGCGTGGCCAATGCGGTGATGGCGCTTGACATGACCGATGAGCGGATCTTGATGTTCCGCAATGCGGGGAATGAGGCGCTCAATGTCGTGTATCGCCGGGATGATGGCAATATCGGCTGGATCGACGCCGGCGGGAGCAGGTCCTGACGGTGCCGGCATATAAGAAATAGAGGCGTGCAGGCCGTCTTCGGCCAGGACGACAAAGGACCGGCGCGGTCTGCAGCCTTGGACATGACGCGAACTATGCGGCCCACGACGCGGGCACGAAACAAGGAACGTACCATGGCGCTTGCTGATCTGATTGCGCAGAATTCTGTTCTGCCCGCGCTCAAGGCAAACTCCAAGAAGCAGTTGTTGCAGGAATTGGCGGCCAAGGCCTCGGAGGTCACCGGACTTCCCGAGCGCGAGGTGTTCGACGTGATCCTCCAGCGCGAACGGCTTGGCTCCACGGGCGTCGGCAATGGCATTGCCATCCCGCATGGCAAACTGTCAACGCTGGATCACATCGTCGGCGTGTTCGCGCGGCTTGATCATCCGGTTGAGTTTGAAGCGCTCGACGACCAGCCTGTCGATCTGGTGTTCCTGCTGCTGGCGCCGGAAGGCGCCGGCGCCGATCATCTCAAGGCGCTCTCGCGCATTGCCCGGGTGATGCGCGACAGCGAGATGGTGGCGAAATTGCGCGCCACCGACAGCGCCGCGTCGCTCTACGCCTTTCTGACGGAAGAACCCGCTTCCAACGCCGCCTGACCTGACCGTAGGGCCGACCGGCCCTAATGCAGGGCGACGGTCTTCAGCTCGTCCTCGGCGGCGCGGTAGAACGTGCTGGACCGGTTGTCGGTCAGCAGGATCGGCGTGCCGTCGGCGCCAAACAGCGCCCACAGTTCAAGCCCGGGATCAAGCACCGGGGCATCGGGAAAGCGGGCGCTCACGTCTTCCGAGCGCATCTTGCGGATGTAGCCGATTTTGCCGGCTCCGAGCAGCGCCAGATCCTGGGCGGACAGGTGCGGTTTTCCAGATTTGGCAATCATGCAGATTTCCTCCGGTGTGTGGCAGGAAACATCCTGTTGGTATCAACCATGTTGTTCAGTCTCGAACGGAAATGTTAATTTTCCGCACCATGCGCTGCGGTTCGGGCCGAATTAAGTCCACCGAGAGCAATCCGTTTTTCAGCTCCGCGCTGGTCACCTGCATGCCGTCAGCCAGCACGAACATCCGCTGGAACTGTCGCGCAGCGATGCCGCGATGCAGATATTCCCGCCCGTCGGACTCGGCCTGACGGCCACGGATCACCAGCTGGTTTTCTTCCGTGGTGACCTCGAGGTCTTCATCGCAGAACCCGGCGACGGCGAGCGTGATCCGCAGCCGCTCGGCATTGGCGCCGTCGGCGGAGGCGCGGATCCGTTCAATATTATAGGGAGGGTAGCCCTCGGACCCTTTGGCGATCCGCTCCAGGGTCTTTTCCATCGTGTCAAAGCCCAGCAATAGCGGGCTCGAAAAGGGCGTCATGCGCGACATGGCTTGTCCTCGTTCTCAAGCGACAGGCGCCAGACCCGCAATCGGCATCCGGCATGACGCTAATATGGGAACTTCGGAGCGGCTTCGCAAGAACCTTGCCCAAGCGCTCGCCCGACCCGTAATCTCGCGGCCACCGAATCGTTTTTCAAGGACCCGCCATGCCGCCGCGCAAGATCATTATCGACACCGATCCCGGCCAGGACGACGCCGCCGCCATCATGCTGGCGCTGGCCAGTCCGGAGCTTGACGTGCTGGGCATTACCGCGGTGGCCGGCAATGTGCCGCTGGCGCTGACGGCGCGCAATGCCGGCATGATCAGTGAAATCTGCGGCCGCGGCGATGTTGCGGTGTTTGCCGGCGCTGACCGGCCGCTCCAGCGCAAACTGGTGACCGCCGAACATGTGCATGGCAAGACCGGTCTCGATGGCGTCGAGCCGTTCGAGCCGGCCCGTCCGCTCGAGCCTATGCATGCGGTCGATTTCATCATCGAAACCCTGCGCGAGCATCCCGCGGGAGATGTCACGCTGTGCGCGCTCGGACCGCTCACCAACATCGCCACGGTGATCGAGCGAGCCCCCGGTGTCGTGCCGAAGATCAGGGAAATCGTGCTGATGGGCGGCGGATTCTTCGAGGGCGGCAACATCACGCCTTCGGCCGAGTTCAACATCTATGTCGACCCCGAGGCCGCCAGGATCGTTTTCAATTCCGGCGCGCCAATCACCATGATGCCGCTCGATGTCACCCACAAGGTGCTGACCACGCGAAGCCGCGTCGAGCGTCTGCGCGCCAATGGCAACCGGCCGTCCCTGGTGATGGCCGACATGCTGGAGTTTTTCGAGCGGTATGACGAGCACAAATACGGCACCGATGGCGGCCCGCTGCACGACCCGACGGTTGTAGCCTGGCTGATCGATCCCGGCATGTTTGACGGCCGCCGCAGCAATGTCGAGATCGAGACCGGATCCGACCTCACGCTCGGCGCCACGGTGGTGGATTGGTGGAAGGTGACCGGTCGGCCCGAAAACGCCTTTGTCGTGCGGAACGTCGACGCCGACCGCTTTTTCGACCTGTTCATCGATCGGGTTGGACGGCTTTAAAGCCGCGCGTCGACATCTGACGCCAGCGGAATCGACGGTTGCGCGCCCGGCTTCAGGCAGGCGAGCGCGCCCGCCACGGCGGCGCGGCGGATGGCTGTGGCAAATTCCATTCCGGCATCAAGCCCCTGAGCCAGATAGCCGCAGAAAGTGTCGCCGGCGCCAACCGTGTCGACGGGCTTGATCCTGAGCGACTTCGCATGCGCGATTTCGCCGTCCTTGGCCCAAAGCACGCCGTCGCCGCCAAGCGTGACAATCATGCATTGACCGGTCTTGGCGTGCAGCGCGGTCAGCTCTGTCCTTGCCGCGTCCAGGGTTTCCGCCCGCCGGCCGGACAGAAGGGCAAATTCGGTCTCGTTGGCGATCACGATGTCGGCAAGCGGCGCCAGAAGTCCAACGGCGTCGGTCAATGGCGCAATGTTGAGAATGCTTCTGACGCCCTTGGCCCGCGCAGCCCGGAGTGCGGCTTCGATGCCCGCTTCGGGGATTTCCATCTGCAGCAGCAAGGTGTCGCCCTCCGACATTTGGGCCACCGCCGCTTCGGCGTCCTGCGCGGTCACCTTGCCATTGGCGCCGGCAATGACGACGATCATGTTCTCGCCATCGCCGCCAACCAGGATCATCGCCGTGCCGGTGGGGCCTTCCAGGCGGCGCACGGCGCTCAGATCCGCGCCCGCATCATCCAGTAGCGCCAGCGCTTCAGCCGCGAATGCGTCATCGCCCACCGCGCCGCACATGTTCACCGAGGCCCCGGCGCGGCGCGCCGCCAGCGCCTGGTTGGCGCCCTTGCCGCCGGGCGCGGTGGAAAAATCCGATCCCGTCACGGTTTCGCCCGGCCCGGGCAATCGCTCCGTGGTGGCGATCAGGTCCATGTTGACTGATCCGACGACGGTGATCATGGCGTTCTCCCCGGCTCCGGTCCCATTCGTGCGGGGCCGGTCTCATGTGTTCATTGGTCTTTTCGCTTTGTCTCAGGTTAGCAGCCTTGCGAAAAGGGGTCAGTCCTCTTCGTCCACCACCTGCAGCTTGAGCGTAGAGGATCGCGGCTCGAACTTCGGGGTCTGCAGCGAGCCGGGCGCATCCTCCCGGTTCGCCTCAGCCGGACCCGCCGGTCTTGCGTCGTCGGCCAATTGAGCAAATTCCAGCGCCTCTATCTTGGCGCCGCGCCTGTTGAGCTTGTCCGACGAGGTCAGGATCAGCTCGACATCTTTCTGCGCCATGGAGAAATGCGCCTGCAGCTTGCGGGTCCGGTCATCAAGCCGGGAAAGGTCCTCCATCAGCCGCAGCACCTCGCCCTGAATGAGATGGGCCTGTTCGCGCATGCGGGCATCCTTGAGCAGGGCCTGGATCACCTGGATCGACAGCATCAGGAGCGACGGCGAGACAATCACCACCCGCGCCCGCTGCGCCTTGTGCACGATGGCTTCGAATTTCTCGTGGATCTCGGCGAAAATCGATTCCGACGGCACGAACAGGAACGCCGTGTCCTGGGTTTCGCCGGCAATCAGATATTTGTCGGAAATATCGCGGATATGCACCTCGATATCGCGGCGGAACCGCTGCTGCGCGCTTTGTGCGGCCTGTTCGCCCGAAGACGCGGTTTCGGCCTCGCGCATGGCGTTCCAGGCTTCCAGCGGAAATTTCGCGTCGATGACCAGATCGGGCGCGCCATTCGGCATGGCGATGGTGCAATCGGGCCGCATGCCGTTTGAAAGCGTCGGCTGAAAGCTGAAGGCGCCGAACGGCAGCCCGTCCTGGATGATGGTTTCCATCCGCGATTGCCCGAAAGCGCCGCGGGTCTGCTTGTTGGATAAAATGGCCTGCAAACCCACCACGTCGCGCGCCAGCGACTGGATGTTGGCCTGCGCCGTGTCGATCACCGCCAGCCGCTCCTGCAGCTTCGTGAGGTTCTCATGGGTATTGCGGGTCTGTTCGGTCAGCGTTGAGCCGATCCGCTGGGTCATGCCGTCGATGCGCTGGCCGATCGACTGGTTGAGTTCGGCCTGGCGTGCGCCGAACAATTCCGCCATCGCCCCCATGCGGCCCTGCATTTCCGATTGCGCTTTGAGGATATCGGCAAGCCGCGTCTCGGTCTGCATTGCCCGCGCCGCGGCGTCGGCCTCCGCCTGGGCCCGCGCCCGGCCCGCGCGCATCAGCGACACGGTCAGCCAGACCGCAAGCAGCACCAGCACGGCCAAGGCGGCAAACAGCGTCTGGCCCAGCGTGACCATGTGACCACTGAGCTCAAAAAGGGGAGTCGAAAACAATGCGGCGTCAGTCTCCATGCTCACGACCTAGCTGATTCTTGCCCATCTGTCAGATCAAAACAGGAACATCACCAATGAACAGGCCTGCTATCGGCGTCCTGCCTGATTGACGCGGGACCTGTCAGTGATTATTTCAACGCCATGACCATCAAGCCGATTATCTATTTGCCCGATCCGATCCTGCGCCAGCAAAGCCAGCCGGTGGAGCGTGTCGACAAGGAGCTGGAACGCTTCATCGCGGACATGATCGAGACCATGTACGACGCGCCCGGCATCGGCCTGGCCGCGATCCAGGTCGGCGTGCCGCGCCGCCTGCTGGTGATCGATGTCGCCGGCAAGGACGAGCCGGAGAATCCGCAGGTCTTCATCAACCCGGAAATCGTCGCCAGCGGCGATGGCGTCAGCGTCTATGAGGAAGGCTGCCTGTCGATCCCGGATTATTATGCCGAGGTCGAGCGGCCCGACACGGTCACGGTGAAACATCTCGACCGCCAGGGCAACCAGCGCGTGACCGAGGCCGATGGCCTGCTCGCCACCTGCCTGCAACACGAGATCGACCATTTGAACGGCGTGCTGTTCATCGACCATATTTCCAAACTGAAACGCGACATGGTGGTGCGCAAGTTCACCAAATTGGCCAGATCACGCGTCACCGCCTGAGATCAGTTGGCAAAGTGGCCATCTCCGGCCATTGTTCGCTGCGAATGTGTTTCAAGGAAATGCCATGCGCATCATCTTCATGGGGACGCCGGACTATGCGGCGCCGACGCTTCAGGCGCTGCATGCGGCCGGCCACGACATCGTCGCGGTCTATTCCCAGCCGCCACGGCCGGCCGGACGGCGCGGGCTGGAAGTACTGCCTTCGCCGGTGCAGCGTGCCGCCGAACGGCTCGGCATTGCGGTTTTCACCCCGAAAAGCCTGAAAGATCCGGATGAGCAGGCGGCCTTCCGCGCGCATGATGCCGATGCCGCTGTGGTCGTCGCCTACGGCCTGATCCTGCCCAGAGCCATTCTCGAAGCGCCCCGGCTGGGCGCCTGGAACGGTCACGCCTCGCTGTTGCCGCGCTGGCGCGGAGCGGCGCCGATCCAGCGCGCCATCATGGCCGGCGACACTGAGACCGGCGTGATGATCATGCAGATGGATGAGGGTCTCGACACCGGCCCGGTGGCGCTCACCGAGACGGTTCAGATTGCCGGCGACATGACCGCGGGAGAGTTGCACGACCGGCTTGCGGCTGTGACGGCGCGGCTGATGGTGGACGCCATGGCCCGGCTCGAACGCCAGGGCTTGCCGGTCACGCCGCAAGCCGAGGCCGGCGTCACCTATGCCGCGAAAATCAGCAAGGCCGAAACACGGGCCGATTTCACCCTGCCCGCGGGACAGGTGCACAATCACGTCCGCGGACTGGCGCCCCATCCCGGCGCCTGGTTCGAGCTTGAGGCTGGTGGCCGCGCCGAGCGGGTCAAGCTGCTGGCGACGGAAGTCGTGGAGGACGCCTCCTATGGCGCCGCTCCCGGGACCGTGCTCGACGACAAGTTGACGGTGGCCTGCGGCGCGGGCGCGCTGCGGCTGCTCATCTTGCAGAAGGCTGGCGGCAAACCGCTTGCGGCGGAAGAGTTTTTGCGCGGGACCCCCATTCCCGCCGGCACGGTGATCGGCTGATGCCGCGCTACCGGCTCGATATCGAATATGACGGCACCGGCTATGCCGGCTGGCAGCGCCAGGATGATCACCCCTCGATCCAGCAGGCCATCGAAACCGCTATTTTGGGGTTTTCCGGCGAAACGGTCCTTGTTCGCGGCGCCGGACGCACCGACGCCGGCGTGCATGCGCTGGGTCAGGTCGCCCATTTCGATTTCGAAAAGGCCTGGCCCGCCGACACCGTGCGCGACGCCATCAACGCCCATCTGCACATGGCCCGCGAGCGGGTGGCGATCCTGGCCGCGCGCCAGGTCGAGGATGGATTCGATGCCCGCTTCTCGGCGCTCAAACGGCACTATGTCTACCGCATCATCTGCCGCCGCGCGCCGCTGGTGCTGGAGAAGAACCGGGCGCTGTGGTCGGCCAAGCCGCTCGATGTGGCGGCAATGCACGAGGCGGCGCAGCGCCTTGTCGGACGGCATGATTTCACCACCTTCCGCTCGATGCAGTGCCAGGCCAATTCGCCGGTGCGCAGCCTCGACCGGCTCGACGTCATCGCCGGGGGATCCGAGGGCCTGATCGAGATTCACGCTTCGGCGCGCAGTTTCCTGCACAATCAGATCCGCTCCTTCGCCGGCACGCTCAGGCTGGTCGGAGAGGCCAAATGGTCCGGTGACGATGTCGCCGCCGCGCTTGCCGCCCGGACCCGCGAAGCCTGCGGCCCGGTCGCTGCCCCCGAAGGGCTGTACTTCCGCGCCGTCGACTACCCTGATACAGCCACGCAAGCCTAAGTCCTTGAAATAAAGGGATACGCGACTGTGGAGGGGCAGCCGTCTCAAGGGTTGCAGGCTTGCCTCAAATTGCAGTTGAAAACTGGTTGCCCGGTCTTAACCCAAATGTAACTCAAACAGCCGAATGCTCGGCTTGCCAGAAGTCGTGTCTGTCCACGGCATGCATGACGCCTGTTCTGGAGGTCCCCCGGGGACATGTGGATGAGAGTAAGTTCCGATTTCAGGACCCGCCATGCTGCTTTCCAGAAAACTTCCCATTGCCGCGGCAGTCTTGATTGCGGCAGTGTCGACCATTGTCGCTTTTAGCGCCGCCGGCAGCACCGGTCTGCCCACAGCCGCAACAATTTCCGGACTGGCAATGCTGCTGCTTGGCGCCGTTGCGATTGGGCTTTTCTGGTTCTCCCGTTTCGTGACCAGGCCGTTGGCGGCGATGGCTGTCAACATGCGCCGGCTGGCCGAAGGCGACACCGGTTTCGACCTCGCCGGTGAAAGCCGGAACGACGCGATCGGCGAGCTGGCGCGGTCGCTTGCCGCCTGCCGCGACGTTGTCCGTGAGAAGATCAGCCTTCAGCGCCAGGCTGAAGAGAGCCGGTCGGTGATCGAGCGCGACGCGCAGCAGCGTGACAGCGCCAAGGCTGAGGATGCCCGGCACAGGCAGCAAGCGGTCGATGCCCTGGCCGGCGGGTTGCGCCAGTTGACCAAAGGCAATCTTGACTGCCGTCTCGATCGGCCCTTCATCCAGGAACTCGACAGTCTGCGGATCGATTTCAACGCATTGGTGGAGAGGCTCAGCGGCACGCTGGCCGTGGTGAACGAGAATATTCTCGCCATCAAGAACGACACTGCCGAGTTGCGCTCGGCAACCGACGATCTGTCGACACGCACCAGTTCCCAGGCGGCCTGGCTCGAAGAGGCTTCAGCCGCGCTTGACCAGATCACCGCCACCGTCACGAACACATCCGAGCGGGCGGATGAAGCAACGAGCAAGGCCAGCGAAGCCAAGCTGTCCACCGACAAATCGGGCAAGATTGTCAACCAGGCGATCGAAGCCATGGTCCGGATCGAACATGCCTCCGGCGAGATTTCCACCATCATCAATGTCATTGACGAGATTGCGTTCCAGACCAATTTGCTGGCGCTCAACGCCGGCGTTGAGGCGGCGCGGGCCGGCGACGCGGGCAGGGGATTTGCGGTGGTCGCCTATGAGGTGCGGGAACTGGCCCGGCGCGCGGCCTCGTCCGCCATGGAAATCAAGGAGCTGATCAGAAAATCAGGAGAGGAGGTCAAGTCCGGCGTTTCGCTGGTCCGCCAAACCAGCGACGCGCTGGGCCTGATCGCGCTTCATGTCAGCGACATCAACCATCAGATCAATTCCATCGCCATCGCGGCGCGCGAACAGGCAAGCGGATTGTCGGAGATCAACGCCGCGGTCAACCAGATGGATTGCATGACCCAGCAGAACGCGGCGATGGTGGAACAAACCAACGAAGTGACGCTTCGGCTTGCCAGCGGCGCGGCGTCGCTGCAAGGCCTGACCTTCCGGTTTGCTCAGCCCGGCGCCCCGGCCGCCGCCGTTCCGGCGCAGCCTCCGCAGGCGCCAATGCCTGGCCGGATCACGCTGTCCGGCGGGCGGTCTTGGGGTCCCGGCGCCGCGACGGCCGCGTCACAGCCGGCGGCTTCCCCGGCGCGCCAATTGGTCAAGTCGGTCGCGCGCGCCTTTGGCGCGGCCAGCCCGGCCGGCGCAAGCCCTCAGTCTCAGGATGATTGGGAGGAGTTCTGATGCAGACTACCGCTAACGGCACGCCCGAACCGGATCGTCTGGGCGTCATATCGTTCCATCTGGGCGAGCGGGTTTTCTGCGTCAACATCATGGCGGTCCGTGAAATCCGCGGCTGGGCGCCATCGACAATGCTGCCACACTCGCCGCCGCATGTCCTCGGCGTCATCAATCTGCGCGGATCGGTGATCCCGGTGATCGACATGGCCATCCGGCTTGGTCTTGCCCCGATCGAACCAACCAACCGCTCGGCGATCATCGTCACCAACATCTCGGGCAAACTGGTGGGACTGTTGGTGGAGAATGTCTCCGACATGATCACCGTCAGCGCCACCGACCTGCAGGCCGCGCCCAATCTGACCTCGACAGCCCAATCCAGCCTGACGGCGGCGATCATTCCGGTCGACGATCAGATGATCTGCTATCTCGACCTTGATGCCCTGTTCGTCAGCCAGGAAGAACTCGCAGCCTGATCCTGACCGGCCGCATTTGAGACAATCATGGCCGGTGATGGTTGAACGCCACCTCAGCCTCCCAGCGCGTTGAAAGCCAGTTCGGAAATGGTCAGCCCGGCGACCACCATCATCAGGGTAATGAAAATCGAGATCATCAGGTCGCCGCTCAGGCAGATCCGGATCACCCGGAAATAAAGCCAGATCACCGCAACATAGACCGTGAGCGAGATAAATGCGTTGGCGGTTTCGGACACCGGCGACAGATAGCGCAACGCCGCGGGGAAAAATCCGATATAGGCGGCCATCAACCCGAACCAGTTGTTGACCACCACCAGCTGGGAAAACCTGCCCGGCAGGCCGAAGACCTGGCACGCCGCCAACAGCAGAACGGCGGGAAGCACCCAGGCCGCGATGTCGAAGCTGGTCGAGACGAAAAAGAACCGGACCATCTCGCCCGCGCTCTCGGGCCGGGTCTCCGGCAGCGCCCGCCACATGCCCGTCCACAGAAAGCATTGGGCCGGCCAGGCCCAGAAAAAAGCCCCGAACGACCGCCAGAATCCGTCCGGAGAGGCGTCCAGCAGCCGCAATCCATCCTTCCGGCCGAGGATCAGGTAAAACAGTCCGGCAAGCGAGCGGCCGGCCTCCTGACGCGATGGGACAATGCCACCCGCCAAGGTCAGCGCGCCCCGGCGCCGGAAGGCTGCTGGTCGAACCAGCGCGTCAGAAACAACTCGTAGATGCCGGTCAGGCTTTCGAGGTCAGCGAGCGCGACACGCTCGTTGACCATGTGCATGGTCTTGCCGACCAGGCCGAATTCGACCACCGGGCAATAATCCTTGATGAAGCGGGCGTCGGACGTGCCGCCGGTGGTCGACAGCGCCGGCGTCCGCCCCGTCGCTTCGACGATCGCGTCCGACAGCGTCCCGATCAGCGCCTCGTCCCGGGTCAGGAAGGACGGCGATGTCCGGCTGTCGAACTCGACCCTGCAGCGCACCGGATCACGGCCCGGCCGCAATCTGGTTTGCCCGGCGGCGAGGTCCACCCGCCGGCGCAATTCATCCGCCAGGCTGTCGGCGGTCCAGATGTCGTTGAAGCGGACATTGAACCGCGCGGTGGCGCGCGCCGCGATCACATTGGTGGCCGGGTTGCCGGTGTCGATGCTGGTGAATTCAAGATTGGTCGGCGGAAACCGGTCATTTCCGGCGTCCAGCGGCGGATCCAGCAATCCGTCCACCAGGGTTACAAGCCCGCGCAACGGATTGTCGGCCAGGTGCGGATAGGCGACATGGCCCTGCACGCCTTCGACCGTCAGCGTGCCCGACAGCGAGCCGCGCCGGCCGATCTTGATCATGTCGCCCATCTGATCGGGATTGGTCGGTTCGCCGACGATCGCCGCGTCCCAGCGCTCGCCCTTCCGGGCGGCATGGGCAATCAGCTTCTCCGTTCCATTGACCGAGGGGCCTTCCTCGTCGCCGGTGATCAGCAGCGACACCGAGCCTTTTGGCGCGCCATTTCGCTCAATCAATCGCGCCAGCGCCGAGACGAAACAGGCAATGCCGCCCTTCATGTCGACGGCGCCGCGGCCATACATTTCGCCATCCACGATCTCGGCGTCGAATGGGCCATGGCTCCAGGCCGCCGCGTCGCCGACCGGCACCACATCGGTGTGTCCGGCAAACATCAGATGCGGGCCAGCCGATCCCAATCGGGAATAGAGATTGTCCACATCCGGAGTCCCGGCATCGGAAAATCTGATCAGTTCATTGGAAAAGCCGAGCGCCGTCAGCATCTCCGCCAGCGTCGCCAATGCGCCGCCGTCTTCGGGAGTCACCGAGGGACAGCGGATCAGCGCGGCAAGTGTCTGGGTGGGATCAGTAAGTTTCATGCTTCGTGATTAGACGATTGCCCCGGCACTGTCGACTGTTGGCGGCAGGTGAAAACAGCTCAATCAGTATCCCGGCTGGTCCGGCGCCGGGCCGTGCCGGTTCGGACCCTTGACGGAAGGCCAGATCATCATGATCAGCAGCATGAAGGTCGACGCCGCCGGGATCACCAGGACGCCGACCAGAATGCCCGGCAGGCCGGCGTCATGCAGGCGCTTGATGCTCATCACCGCGATCGACCAGGCGGCCGGCAGAAAAGCTGCCATGAAGCCGAGACCGGCCATGGTGATGGCGGTGCTGTCGGGGGTAGCGCGGATGGCGGCCGAAATCGGGATTGCCAGCACAAGCATCCAGAACAGCATGGCCCAGGCATAGATCTTGCGCGACAGCCGTCCGGACACGCTGAACAGAAGCCAGCGCATGCCTCGGCCGGGCCGCCGCGCCATCAGCGTCTCAGTCCCTGAGCAGGTCGTTGATGCCGGTCTTTGACCGTGTCTGCGCATCGACTGTCTTGACGATCACCGCGCAGTAGAGATTTGGCGCGGCCGCGCCATTGCCCATGGTGCCGGAGGAGGGCATCGAGCCGGCGACGACCACCGAATAGGGCGGCACTTCGCCATAGCTGATGTCGCCGGTCATCCGGTTGACGATGCGGGTCGATTTGCCGATGAACACGCCCATGCCGAGCACCGAGCCTTCGCGCACGATGCAGCCTTCGACCACTTCCGAGCGCGCGCCGATGAAGCAATTGTCCTCGATGATGGTGGGGCCTGCCTGCAACGGCTCCAGCACGCCGCCAATGCCGACGCCGCCCGACAGGTGCACATGCTTGCCGATCTGGGCGCAGGAGCCGACCGTGGCCCAGCCGTCGACCATCGAGCCTTCATCGACAAAGGCGCCGAGATTGACGAAGGACGGCATCAGCACGACATTCCTGCCGATGAAGGCGCCGCGCCGCACGATCGAGCCCGGAACGGCGCGGAAGCCCGCGCTTTCGAATTCATGGGCGGTCCAGCCATCGAACTTCGAGGGCACCTTGTCCCACCAGGATGCATCGCCCGCGCCGCCCTTGATGATTTCCATCGGGTTGAGCCGGAACGACAACAGCACCGCCTTCTTGAGCCACTGATTGACGGTCCAGGCGCCGTCTTCGCCACGTTCGGCGACCCTGGCAGCGCCGCGATCGAGCAGGTTGAGCGATTCCTCGACCGCATCGCGGACTTCACCGCGAGTTGCGGTGGAGATGGCGTCGCGGTCATCAAATGCGGTTTCGATCGTGCTGGCGAGAGCTGCCAAGTCCTGCTTCATCGTGGCGATTCCTTAAGGTTCGATGGCTAGTGTGGACGGACATCAGCATGAGGAGCCGGACCGCCAGCGCTGGTGCACATCTCCTAAGCGAGGCAGGGCGCGGGGTCAATTCCGCCGCGGCCGCCGCCATCAGAACAGGACTTCGAGCATGAACGCCAAACGAACCGACCAGGTCTGGGATCCGCTGGCCGACAGCAGGCAGGACAAGCTCCGCGCCGACCGCCAACCCAAGACCCCGCAAAGCATGTCGCCGTCCTACCGGCTCGCTTATGCGGACGTGGATTTCCTGTGCCGCGAGGAACTCCGCCCGATTCGCCTGCAGCTTGAATTGCTCAAGCCGGAATTGCTGATGCTGGAGGCGGGGATCCGGTCGACCGTGGTGATGTTCGGCGGCGCGCGCATTCCCGAACCGGGCAAGGAGCCCTGGGCCGCCAAGAACGAGACCCAGGCAAGGAACCTCACCGCCGCCTCCCGTTATTATGAGGAAGCGCGCGCATTCGCGCGGCTGTGCTCACTCCATTCGCTCGCCACCAAGGGACAGGACTATGTCATCTGCACCGGCGGCGGACCGGGGGTGATGGAAGCGGGAAACCGGGGCGCCCATGATGTCGGCGCGGCCTCGATCGGGCTCAACGTCGTGCTGCCGCACGAACAGGCGCCCAACCAATACGTGACCCCCGAATTGAGTATGAACTTTCACTATTTCGCCATTCGCAAGATGCATTTCCTGATGCGGGCCAAGGCCGTCGCCATATTTCCGGGCGGGTTCGGAACCATGGACGAACTGTTTGAATCGCTGACCCTGATCCAGACCGGCCGCATGGAGCATGTGCCGCTGATCCTGTTCGGATCGGAATTCTGGAATTCCATCGTGGATTTTCAGGCGCTCGCCGATTTCGGCACGATTTCGCCCGGCGATCTCGATCTGCTTCATTTTGTCGACACCGCCGACGAAGCCTGGTCAATCATCGCCGGGCACCACGCCATCGCCGACGCAACATAAAAAACCAGGCCGGATGCGAATCCGGCCTGGCTGATTGTTGGCTGATCAGGCTGATCAGTTGTTGTCGGCGCGCTGGCCATAAAAATCGGTGATGTCGATCTTCTTGTCGCCATTGCGGTCGAAACGTTCGAACATCTTGGCGTCAAGCGCGGTGAATTCCTCAAGGCTGACTTCACCATTGTTGTCGGCGTCCAGTCGTTCCAGCCGCGGTCCGCCGCGGTGGTCGCCCCGGCCCATGCCCTCGCCCCGGCCCATGCCGTCGCGCTTGCCGTCATACTTGCCGGCCATGCGGCCGTCACGGTCGCCGTGCCTGCCCATCTGGCCCATCTTGCCGTCGGCCTTGCGTTCGGTCCGGCGCTCTTCGCGGTTCTGATCACGCTGCTGCTTCTGCATGTCGGTCAGGACAGCGAGTTCGTCCTTGCTGAGCGAACCGGAACTGTCGGTGTCGGCGCTCGTAAACATCGCCAGACGCTGGGCGGAGACTTCGTCGATCAGGACAGCGCCGTCCTGGTTGGCGTCAAACCGCTCCATCAGGCGTTCGATGCGGGGGCCATGGCGCGGACCGCGATCCGGCTGAGCTGCCATGGCCGGAACGGCGACGGAGGCGATCAGCGTGGCGGCGAGTGCGGTGAGGAGTGTCTTCTTCATGGGGTATTCCTTTGGTTGGGCTGTTGTCCTCCCCAAAGTGGCGACTGTGCCCATCAAGCACCACTTAAACCCCTGTAATGTAGATTAAATTTTGGACAGATTCGGCACGCCGCCCAAAGCGGTTCAGCCGGCCACGGCGGTCAGGAATGCGGCCAGATCATCGGTGACATGGTCAATGTGGTCGCCGTCCTTGCCTTCGTGCTCCCAGACTTCGTCGAGCACCACATCGAGATTATTGGGCACGATCAGCACCGTCCGCATGCCCAGATCACGCGGCGCAAGCAGGTTTCGCGGCAGATCCTCGAACATCGCCGCCTTTTGCGTGTGCACGCCATGCTTGAGCAGAAAGCGGTCATAGGTCTCGGCCGCCGGCTTCGGTTTGAGATCGGCGGCAATGATGTCGAAGATGTCGTCGAAATGATCGAGGATCCCCAGCGCCCGGGCCGTTCGCTCGGCATGCGGCGTATCGCCATTGGTGAAGATGAACTTGCGGCCCGGCAACGCCTTGATCGCATCGCCCAGCGCCGGATCGGGCTTCACCCAGGAATAGTCGATGTCATGCACCTTCTCGAGGAAATCACTCGGGTCGATGCCATGATGCAGCATCAGGCCTTGCAGCGTGGTGCCATGTTCGCGGTAGTATTTTTTCTGAAGCCCGCGCGCGGCGTCATGGTCGAGCCCCAGCAGGGTGCGGACATATTCGGTCATCTTCTTGTCGATCTGCGAAAACAGATCGATGTGACGCGGATAGAGCGTGTTGTCGAGGTCAAACACCCACTCGCTGATGTGGGCGAAATCGGCGGGATCGGGCGGAGCCGATTTGTTGGTCATGAAAACCTCAATCCTGTCTGGGCAAGTGCCGGCGTGGTTCAACAGGGGACATCGATGTCACTTGTAAACGGCAGATTTACCTACTCTGTATACCCGCTGTCAAAACTATCCTGCGATTGAGCGGGGGGACAGATCATCAGGATGCGCCAGCCATGCACGATACCGGAGAATCGCCGACAATTTCCCGTATGATGATCAAAAAGATAGCCCTGCTGACGGCAGGGTCGGTTGTTCTTTCGCTACTGGTCACCGGTTTGATCATGTATTTGATCGGGGCGACCGGAGCGATGGAACTGGCGCTCGCGATCGCGGGTTTTTGCCCGCTGATGGTAACCCCTCCGGCAACCTATGTGTTTTACCGGCAGACCCTTGAACTTGAGGCGGCGCACAAGGCGCTGGGCGAAGCGCACAGGAACCTCTTTGCGATTCACGCCGAACTCAAGGCTGCGCACAAGAATCTGGAACACAAGGCGAATCATGACGGCATGACCGGCCTCGCCAACCGTGATGCTTTTCACAGGCATCTGTCCAACATTAAGCAGTCGTCGGGCCGGGGCTATCTGCTTATGATCGACGCCGACAGGTTCAAGCAGATCAACGATGTTCATGGCCATGATGCCGGAGACCGCGCCTTGCTGGCCGTTGCAAAGGCAATATCCGGCTCGTTGCGGAGCGTTGATTTCGGCGCGCGGATCGGCGGTGAGGAATTCGCCATCATCCTTGACGGCGCAAGCTCTGAGGATGCCTTCCTGATCGCCGAGCGTGTTCGCGCCAATATTGAGAAAATGACCATCGCCACCGCTGAAGGCAAGCAGTTGAAAGTGACCGTCAGCATCGGCGGAGCTGCCTTCGGGCCACAGTCGCGCACAAAGGAAATCATGCGGGCGGCCGACAGCAGACTGTATGAAGCCAAGCGCAATGGCCGCAACATGGTCTGCCTTGACAGCAAGGTCACCCGCGCGGCGTAGAAGGCCAGCCCTGGCTTGCCGCCGAGCGCGCCAGGCTGCTAGACCGCTTTGATCATGATTTGACGTGCCCGGCTTCTGAGGCTCCAGAGGGCGGGGCTCGTTGCATTTGCGTCCATAATACAGGAAACACCCCGCCAATATGGAAACCTGGGTCCTCATCACCATTACGGCGGCATTCCTGCAGAACATCCGCTCGGTCCTGCAAAAGCACCTCAAGGGGGTGATGGGCACCACCGGCGCCACATTTGTGCGCTTCGGCTTCGGCGTCCCTTTCGCGCTTGTCTTCGTCGCCCTGCTTGCCGTCGGTCTTGACTATCCGCTGCCGCGTCCCACTCCAGGGTTTGCCGGCTGGGTGACGCTCGCCGCGCTGGCGCAGATCGCCGGCCAGGCGCTGCTGATCCAGATGTTCAGCCATCGCAATTTCACCGTCGGCACCGCCTATTCGCGCACCGAACCGGCGCAGGCGGCGCTGTTTGGTTTGATTTTTCTCGGCGACCGGGTGAGCGGCAGCACATTGATGGCCATCGCCATCAGCCTGGTCGGCGTCGTGCTGATTTCCGTTGCCCGCTCTGCTGCCGGCGCTCAGGCGCTGCTCAGGTCGGTGTTTTCCCGTACCGCGGCTCTCGGTCTGGCCTCGGGCGCGGCCTTTGGCCTTGCCGCCGTCGGCTACCGCGCCGCTTCACTGTCGCTGGGCGGGCCCAACTTCATGATGCAGGCCGCCGTCACGCTGCTGTCGGCGATCATTCTGCAGACCGTGATCATGCTGGTCTGGATGTGGTTGCGCGCGCCGGGAGAACTGACGCGCATCCGCGCGGCCTGGAAAATCGCGGCGCTTGTCGGCCTGGTTGGCGCCACGGCGTCGTTTGGCTGGTTCATGGCGATGACGCTGCAAACCGCCGCCGCGGTCAAGGCTTTGGCGCAGGTGGAGATGATTTTCACCTTTGCCTCGTCGGTGCTGGTTTTCCGCGAACACGTCAACAAGCTTGAAATTTTCGGCTGTATCCTGATTGTAGCGGGTATACTCGTGCTACTGCTGGTCTGACGGCGGCCACGATGATTGGCGCCGCGAGGCTGCGCCGCACCCGAACCGCCAACCAGAATGGATCATTTATGCCCACATGGCGCATGCCAACGACCCTGCTGCCGCATTCAACGCTCCGGACTTTGGCGCGCGCTGGATGGCTTGTGCTTGCGTCGGTCTTGGCGGGGTGCGCGAGCCCTCCCAAAGGCGTGCTGTCTCCGATTGCCCAGACCGCACCCGATGCGACCGAAGTGTCGATCATGGTCGCCACCACGCGTGCCCCGTCCGACAATCCGGGCCTGCTCTATTCAGGCGAGCGCGGCGATGCGATCGACTTCAACGAACTGGTGGTCTCGATCCCTCCGGACGCCGGTCGCAAGATCGGCGAGGTTCAATGGCCGAAGAAACTGCCAGCCGATCCGTCGCGCGAATTCGCCACGCTGTCGGCAAACCCGTTCACCAGGCTCGATCAGGTGAAGGCCTGGTACGAGCGAAATCAATCCTCCTCCGGGCGGCTCCTGATCTTCGTGCATGGCTTCAACACCCGCTATGAAAGTGCCGTGTACCGCTTTGCCCAGATCGCCCATGATAGCAATACCGACGCCACGCCGGTGATGTTCACCTGGCCCTCGCGCGGATCCGTGTTCGATTACGGCTATGACAAGGAAAGCACAAACTATTCGCGTTCCGCGCTGGAGGCGCTCCTGACCGTCGCGTCCGAGACGCCCGATATCCGCGAAATCACCATTCTGGCGCATTCGATGGGCACCTGGCTGACAATGGAAGCGCTACGCCAGATGTCGATCCGCAACGATGGCGTGCCATCCAAGATCAGCGACGTCATCCTGGCGTCCCCGGACCTTGATGTGGATGTGTTCCGCCAGCAATTGGCGGACATGGGGCCGAAGCGGCCAAAATTCACGGTGTTTGTCTCCAGGGATGACCGCGCGCTGACCCTGTCGCGCCGGATATCGGGCAATGTTGACCGGCTTGGTCAGATTGATATCAACAATCCGGTCTATCGTGAGGAGTTCGAACTGGGAGGCATCACCGTTCTCGATCTGTCCGCCTTGAAGGACGGTGACCGCCTCAACCACTCCAAGTTCGCCGACAGCCCTGAAGTCGTGAAATTGCTGGGTCAGAGGCTGATCGACGGTCAAGCCGTCACCGACCAGGATATTGGTCTGGGCGCCGAACTGGGCGCGACCGCCATGTCGGTTTCCAACACCGTGGGCTCCGCCGCCGGCATGGCGATCTCCGCCCCGATCTCCATTCTGGATCCGAAAGCACGCGATACGTTCGATGCGCACAGCCGGCGTTTCGGCCAAGGCCTGGGGGACAGCATTCTGGGCGTGACGACGGGATTGTCAGGTGGATCGACCGGCGCGCACCGCTGCCATCCCGCGCGGGACAATTGCCGGGAATCTGGCATTCAAGCGTATAGGTGATTTCGGCGGATGCGGTTACCATGGACAGGTGAGCCGCAGCCTCGGGAGGGACGCATTGACCGAACATTGCCCGGACCATTCCGAACTGTGGCTTGAGACGCCGATCGGCCCGATGCGGGCGGTCGCCGATGAGACGCATCTGCTTGGATTGGAATTTCACGACGAGCGTCCGGACCAAGGCGAGCCGGTTGCCCCCGGCCTGAATGCGCCGCTTGTCCGGATCGAGGCGGAGCTGAAGGCCTATTTCGCCGGGGAGAGCGCCGAATTTGGCACGCCGCTGAGACTTGCGGGCAATGAACTCGAGCGCAAGGTCTGGGCCAGGCTGATGCAGGTGCCGCTCGGCGAAACCTGTTCCTATGGCGATATTGCCCGTGACACCGGTTCCATCGACGCGGTGCGCGTGGTTGCCCGCTATTGCGGCACCAACCCGATTCCGGTGGTGATCCCCTGTCACCGCTGCATCGGCTCCGACGGGTCGCTGACGGGCTTCGGTGGAGGGCTGTGGCGCAAGAAATGGCTGCTCAGGCACGAGGGCCGGATGCGGCCGGTGGGGCTGTTCGCGCTTCAAACCTGAAACGATGCCCTGCCGGTTCGCCTCAGGGAACCAGCAGGGTTCCCGCGCCATGGGCGGTGAAAAGCTCCAGCAGCACCGCATGCGGGGTCTTGCCGTTGAGGATGACCACGCCCTTGACGCCGCGCTCGATCGCCTCGATGCAGGTTTCCACCTTCGGGATCATGCCGCCGGAAATCGTGCCGTCGGCAATCAATGCCTTTGCCTCGCTGACCGTCAACTCGTCGATCAGCTTGCTGTCCTTGTCGAGAACGCCCGGCACGTCGGTCAGGAACAGCAGCCGCGAGGCCTCCACCGCGCCGGCGATGGCGCCGGCGAAAGTGTCGGCATTGATGTTGTAGGTGTGGCCGTCGCGACCCGGCGCGACGGGCGCCAGCACCGGGATCATTTCGGATTTGGCCAACAGGTCGAGCAGCGTCCGGTCGACTTCCACCGGTTCGCCGACAAAGCCCAGGTCGAGCACCCGCTCGATGTTGGAATCGGGATCAATGAAGGTCTTCCGCGCCTTTTCGGCGTAGACCATGTTGCCGTCCTTGCCGCACAGCCCGATCGCCCATTCGCCCTCGGCGTTGATCAGTGCGACGATTTCCTTGTTGATCGACCCGGCCAGAACCATTTCGACGATCTCGACGGTTTTCTCGTCAGTGACCCGCAAGCCGCCTTCGAATTTCGATTCAATGCCCATCTTGGCCAGCATCGCGCCGATCTGCGGCCCGCCGCCATGGACCACGATCGGGTTGACGCCGGATTGCTTGAGCAGCGCGATATCCTGGGCGAAGGCCTTGCCGAGCGCCGGGTCGCCCATGGCGTGACCGCCATATTTGACCACCACGGTCTTGTTCTCGTAGCGCTGCATATAGGGCAGCGCCTCGGCGAGCAGGCGGGCCTGGGTTGCTGCGTCGTTGTTTGTGGTCTCAGACATTGGCGTGGCGTCCCGGGTTTCGCATGTGCGCAAGAGGCAAAAGGTCCGGCGCTGTTTAGCGGCAATCGCGCCTGGCTTCAATCACTCGCTCACGCAATCTCCAACCTTCAATGAATTGCACAACCAGTCAGCGATTTTTACCGTACAGGGTTTCAACGGCCCGTGAAGCTGCTATCAAATTGACCCAGGAACAGAGAACCCGACCCCATCATGAGCCAGGAAGATCTCTCCGCAATGATCGCGCGCGTTGCGCTGGGCGACCGCAAGGCGTTCGCATCGCTTTATTCTGAGACCAGCGCGAAACTTTTTGGCGTCGCCCTGCGTATTCTCAAGGACAGGGCCCAGGCCGAAGACGCCGTTCAAGAGGTATATGTCCGCATCTGGCGGCGTGCCGGCAGTTTCCGGGTGGGCCAGGCTTCCGCCATGGCGTGGCTGGTGACGATTGCCCGCAACCAGGCGATCGACATGATCCGCGCCCGCCAACCGGCAACGCTGGACTATGACGAGGCCCCCGAAATCGCCGATCCGGCGATGGACCCGGAGGCCCGCGCGGTGCTGGGCGGCGAAAGCCAGCGGATCGAGGCCTGCCTCGGCGAACTGGAGGCGTCCAGGGCGGCCGCCGTGGTGGCCGCCTATGTCGAGGGGTTGAGTTATCAGGAGCTGGCGGAGCAGAATGCCGTCCCGCTCAACACAATGCGAACCTGGCTGCGGCGCAGCCTGCTCAAACTGAGAGAGTGCCTGAACCGATGACGACCGGTGCGCAACATCCTGACGACACCGCCCTGGCGGGCGAATACGTGCTGGGCGTATTGCCGCTCGAGGCGCGCCGTATCGTCGAAAGGCGCATCGCCACCGATGCGGAGTTCGCGGCCCTCGTCGCCAGCTGGCAGGCCGATCTGGCCCATCTCGACGACGCCTATCAGCCCGAGACCCCGCCGCAGGGCGTCAAGGCCCGCATCGACGCGCGCCTGTTCGCCGAAGCGGCCAGGCCGGCGGGTGACCTATGGGGCTCGCTTGTGTTCTGGCGCGGCCTGGCCTTCGCGGCGGTCACAGTCGCAGCAGCTGTCGGCATCTATGGCGCAAATTTTCCCGGCGCTTCCGCACCCGACACCACGCCGGCGCTGGTCGCCGAGCTTGGCGCGGAAGGCAGCGCGGTTGGCCTGATTGCCGCTCTCGATCCGTCGGGCGGCGTCTTCACCATCACGCCGGCGGCATTTTCGCCCGATGACGGCAAGTCGCTCGAATTGTGGCTGGTGCCGGGCGAGGGCGCGCCAGTATCGCTCGGGCTGGTTCCCGATGACGGCGGACGCCTGGTGATCGATCAGGTCCTGGTCAAGCAGATATCGGATGGCGCCCTGCTCGCCGTCAGCCTCGAGCCTTTGGGCGGATCGCCGACGGGCGTCGCCACCGGACCTGTGGTGCTGTCGGGCACGCTTGCCAAAAAATAAATCCATCGTTTGAAACTTATTCCGTCAAGCTCCCGTCTTCCTCTTTAACCGCCGCAAATCAATGCGGCGGGTGACGAAAGGTCCGGATGATCCGGCCTGAAACCACAAACAAGAGGTTGTCCCATGAAAACCGCTCTTCGCTCCATTGCCGCCACCGCTGTTCTTCTCGCAGGCGTCAGCCTGGCCCATGCCGCAAGCCACGGCGGCAATCCAATGGTTGGCGGCGCTGAAATGTTCCCTGACAAGAATATCGTCGAAAACGCCGTCAATTCGGCCGACCACACCACGCTCGTCGCCGCCGTCACGGCCGCCGGCCTGGTCGAGACGCTGTCGGGCGAAGGACCGTTCACCGTGTTCGCGCCCACCAATGCCGCTTTTGCCGCCCTGCCGGAAGGCACCGTCGACACCCTGCTGAAGCCTGAAAACAAGGATCAGCTGACCAAGATTCTGACCTGCCATGTGGTTTCGGCCGACGCCATGTCGGCCGCGATCATGAAGATGGTTGACGATGATGGCGGCGTGCACCCGGTCACCACCGTTGGCGGCTGCATGCTCAATGTCAGCTACCAGGGCGACAAGATCATGATCGAGGACGAAACCGGCGGCGTGGCCACTGTCACCATCGCCGATGTCGACCAGTCCAATGGCGTCATCCACGTCATCGACAAGGTGCTGCTGCCCAAGGGCTGACATCTGAAAAGCCACGCCTGAACCAGGTCCGGCCGCGCCGTCGCCCCAAAGCTTGTCAGCGCGGCAAGATCGCCTCCCGCCCATTCTCGTTGGGCGGGAGGATGCTCACGGGCAATTGAAAACATGTGCTTGGTCTTTTCGCCGGCCCTGTCCTAGCTTTTGATCAACACAAGGAGACGCCCGATGACGACCACCACAGACTTCACCCGCCGCGCGCTTCTGACCGCCGGTGTCGCCGGGCTGGCGCTGTCGGTGTTTGGTCGCCGGACGCCGGCGGGAGCCGCGGAAGGCGCTTTCGAGTTCACGCTGAGTGACGCGGAGTGGAAGGCGAAGCTGACGCCTGAGCAATATGCTGTGCTGCGCACCGAGGCCACCGAAAGGGCGTTCACGAGCCCGCTGAATGACGAAAAACGCAAGGGCATGTTCCATTGCGCCGGCTGCGATTTGCCCGTCTATTCCTCCGAGGCCAAATATGACAGCGGCACCGGCTGGCCGAGCTTCTGGAAGGCTGAAGAGGGAGCTATCGGCACCAAGGAGGACAGGTCATTGTTCTCCACCCGCACCGAGGTTCATTGCCGCCGTTGCGGCGGTCACTTCGGCCATATCTTCGATGATGGCCCGCCGCCGACCGGCATGCGCCATTGCCTCAACGGGCTGGCATTGACTTTCAAACCGGCCGAAAACGCCTGAGCAAAAGCGCAGGCGCCAATGGCCGTTACAAGGTAATGGCCAGCGCAATCGCGATTCTGAGTTCGGAGATGCCCTGGTGCTTTTCCGATGAGGTGGCGAGCACTTCCGGATAGGCCGCCGGCCGCCGCTTGATAATGGCGAGCGTTTCGCTGATCAGCCGCGGCACGCCGGCTTCCTTGATCTTGTCGGTCTTGGTCAGCACCACCTGGTAGGACATGGCGGCCTTGTCGAGCAGGTCCATCACGCCTTCATCGTTCTTTTTGACGCCATGGCGCGAATCAATCAGCAGATAGACCCGCTTCAGCGTCGAGCGTCCGCGCAGATAATCAAACACCAGCTTGGTCCAGAGGTCGACCTGATCCTTCGGCGCCTTGGCGTAGCCGTAGCCCGGCATGTCGACCAGCGCCATCGGCGGCATGTCGTCTTCGTCGCCGGCATAGCCCGCGGGGACGAAATAGTTCAGTTCCTGGGTGCGGCCGGGGGTGTTGGACGTCCGCGCCAGCCCCTTGACGCCGACCAGCGCATTGAGCAGCGAGGATTTGCCGACATTGGAACGGCCGGCGAACGCGATCTCCGGCGGACCTTCGGGCGGCAGGAACTTGAGCGCCGGAACGCCTCGGATGAACACCCACGGCTTGGAAAACAGCGTGGCGGACAGTTCTTTCGCGGCTTGCATTGCCGGATCTGCGGACAGTTGGGTCATCGCTCCGGCCTCCCGCGCGCCGCTCAGGTTTTCTTGGCTTTGGGTTTGAACAGGGCCATCAGATTGTCCCACAGCTCGATCTTGGCGCCCTGGCGCTTCATGATGATGCCTTGCTGGGTCACCGACAGCGTGTTGTTCCAGGCCCAGTAGATCACCAGACCGGCCGGGAATGTGGCCAGCATGAAGGTGAACACCACCGGCATCCAGGTGAAGATCATCGCCTGGGTCGGATCCGGCGGCGTCGGGTTCATGCGCATCTGCAGGAACATGGTGATGCCCATGATCAAGGGCCAGACGCCGATCATCAGGAATGACGGAACGTCATAGGGCAGCAGACCGAACAGGTTGAACAGGGAGGTCGGATCGGGCGCCGACAGATCCTGGATCCAGCCGAAGAACGGCGCGTGGCGCATCTCGATGGTGACATAGAGAACCTTGTAGAGCGCGAAAAACACCGGGATCTGCAACAGCACCGGCCAGCAGCCGGCCACCGGGTTGATCTTCTCTTTCTTGTAGAGCTCCATCATGCCCTGCTGCAGCGCCATCTTGTCGTCGCCGTGCTTGGCCTTGAGCTCTTCCAGCTTCGGCTGGACTTTCTTCATGTTGGCCATCGACACATAGGACTTGTTGGCCAGCGGGAAGAAAATCAGTTTGACGATCACCGTGGTCACCAAGATCGCGATACCGAAATTGCCGAACACCTTGAACAGATAGTCGATCAGCCAGAACATCGGCTTGGTGATGAAATAGAACCAGCCCCAGTCGATCATCAGGTCGAAATTGAGAATATTGTACTCTTTCTCATAGCTTTCGATGATCGGCACCTGCTTGGCGCCGGCGAAGACGAGCGTTTTGGAGGTGACGCTGGCGCCCGGCGCGATGGCCTGGGCGTCGGACTTGAAATCCGACTGATAGCGCGCGCGGCCATCGGTGAAATGGGCGAAGCGGGTTTCAAAGCCCACCCCCTGCGGCGGCACAAGCGCTGCCGCCCAGTATTTGTCGGTGATCCCCATCCAGCCCGCGGTGGCCTTGGCCGGCGCAATGATCGGGGTCTCCTCGACATCGGAGTAGTCGATCTCCTGCAGGCCTTCCTCGCCGATGACGCCGATCAGGCCTTCATGCAGCACGTAGATCCCTTGCGTCTTCGGCTGGAAGAACCGGGTGATCCTGCCGTAACCCGCCACCGAAGCGACCGCGTCGCCTGAGTTGGCGATGCTGTCCTCGAAGCTGAACATGAAATGCTCATCAATGGAAATGACCCTTGTGAAGACAAGGCCAGCGCCATTGTCATAGGTCAGCGTGACCGGCGTCGACGGCGTCAGCGTCTGGCCCGGCTCCGCGGTCCAGACCGTGTCGGGTCCCGGCGCGGGGCCGGATTGCGCATCGGCGATGAAGCCGACCTCGGCGAAATAGCCGGTGCTGAGCGGCGCCGGGCTGAACAGAGTGATGATGGGGCTCTCAGGATCAATCGTCTCGCGATATTCCTTCAGGCGCAGATCGTCGATCCGCGCTCCCGACAGATTGATCGATCCCGTCAAAGCTGGTGTGTCGATGCCGATCCGCGACGTCTGGGCGAGCGTCTCCTCGCGCGAGAGGCCGGCAACCGGCGCGACGGCTGTCGGCAATGCGGTCTCGCCGCCAGGCGCTGATCCGCTCACCGCGCCGGGGGCTGCGGTTTCCGGGGCTGGCGCCTGAGCCGCCTGCTGGGCTTGCAGCGCTTCGGCCGCAATGCGTTCCTGCTCGATCTTGGGGCTGACATAGAGAAATTGCCAGGCGACCAGGACAAGCACCGACAAGAGGATTGCGACGAAATAGTTGCGATTGGTTTCCATCACTCATTCCCGATGGCCGGGCCTTTGGCGCCTGGCGTTCTGATGTTGTCCGGCGCGCCGGAATCGTGCCCGGCGCGAGGGTGTCTGGGCCTTGTCATGCCGGCGCTTTCGCCGGCCCGTTCGGTGAGCGCGGCGACGAGCCTGTCAAACGGCGCGGCCAGCGTATCCCTGCGTGCGACCACCACATAGTCATGTCCGGGCTTGAAGGGAACCCCCGCCATATGACGCACGGCTTCCCTCAGACGGCGGCGCATTCTGTTGCGCTCCACCGAATTGCCCTGCTTCTTTGTCACTGTATAGCCAATTCGGGGGGCTTGGTCCGGTTTGCCCCTGTCCAGGCATTCCAGCAAAAAATAGGGTCCACGCAAGCGCTTGCCCTTTTGCACGGCAAGAAACTCCGGCCGGCTTTTGAGCCGCCCGGGTTTCATCGTGAGGTCGTCTTGTGCCACGCGACAATCTTTCTTCGCGGGCCGGAGTCGGCGATCAGGCCGACAAGCTGCTGCGTCCGCGGGCGCGGCGAGCCTGGATGACCTTGCGGCCGCCCTTGGTGGCCATGCGCGCACGGAAGCCGTGGCGGCGCTTGCGAACAAGCTTGGATGGTTGGTAAGTACGCTTTGGCATTTATTTTAATACCGCGGTGTGCGGCCCTTCTTGGAACATCTTGGTTTGGGTGTTCAGTCCGCCAGAACACGCTCCCGGAAACCGGAAGCCTCCACGGACGAGCGGCTTATAAGCGCGATCGCGTTCAAAAGTCAATGCGTGGCGCACTCTTCACCGGTCGCCTGAACTGCGGTTGCGGACCGGCGTGGCGTCAGCTTTGCCAGCGCCACCGGCCCCTGAAGCGGCGGGCCGGGTCACGTCCGTTCACAAGCCGGTGACATGGCCGGTCTGGCGGTTGCCTAATGCCTGCCGCTGCGCCACGTTCGCCATCGACAACCCTCTCAGTATCGAACCGTGAAAGCTGCAGGCGATGATCCTTGACCGACGCACCCTTGTTGCCGGATTTGCAGGCATGGCCGCCGTGACAGCCCTGGGGCCACTGTCCGCGTCTGCCGCCATGGCCGGTTTTCGGCCCAGAGGCCAGTCCGGGATGGACCACTCCGCCTTTGACCGGGTTCTCGCGGCTCATGTCAAACCCGATGCCCAGGCCTACAACCGGGTGGATTATGGCGGGTTGAAAGCAAATCTGGCGGCGCTGCGAGCCTATATAGCCTCGCTGGAATCGGCCAATCCGGCGGCATTGTCGCGCACCGAGGCGCATGCGTACTGGATCAATCTCTACAATGCCAGGACCCTTGAGATCGTCGCCGAAGCCTATCCGGTTACCTCGATCAAGAAGATCAATCTCGGCGGGTCCTTCCTGTTCGGCGCCGGCCCCTGGAAAGCCAGGATCATGACGGTCAACGGCGTCGAATTGTCGCTCGATGATGTCGAGCACGAGATCGTCCGCGCCATCTTCACCGACCCGATGTCCCACTACGGGCTCAATTGTGCGTCCTATTCCTGTCCCAATCTCGCCGCCCGCGCCTTTACCGGCGCCAATGTCGACGCGCTTTTGCGCCAGAACGCTGTTGACTACGTCAATCATCCCCGCGGCGTAAGCGTCGACAAGGACCGGATCACGGCCTCCAGGATCTACTCATGGTATGCCGGTGATTTCGGCGGCAAGGGGAAACTCAAGGATCACTGGATGTCTTTGGCGAACCCGCAAAAAGCCGCCGCGATCGAAGCCGCTTCGATTTCCGGCTATGATTATGACTGGAGCATCAATGCGCTGCGGAACAGATAACCTTCCGTTCACGCAGCCGTGAGATTTGAGTGCACCGGGCTCACGCGAGATTGGGAAAGTGCGAGGGATTGTCATTGGCCGCGGGACGCGCAACCTTCTATTCAAGGTCCCAGACCCAAGCCGCGGCCAGGAAACTGCTGCGACGAACCTGGAGATCCGGCATGACTTTGCAATCCCGAACAGCAGGGCAGATCGATACAGTCATGGCACACTCCCCCGATACGGCTCCGGACAAGGCAAGGCCAGCGGCCTGGCGGCGCTACCTGCCATTGGCGATCATTGTTGCCGGCCTTGCCGCCGCCTATGCGGCCGGCCTTCAGGATTACGTTTCGCTCGCGGTTCTTGCCGAGCAGCGCGATGCGCTCAAGGAATTCGTCGCTGAGCACCGTGTCGCCTCGGCTCTGGGCTATTTTGTGCTTTACACACTCGCCGTGGCATTCGCCTTTCCGGCAGCCTCGATCCTGACCATTTTCGCCGGTTTTGTGTTCGGGTGGCTCATCGGCGGCGTGCTGACGGTGTTTGCCGCCACCTTGGGCGCGTCCGCCATATTTCTCGCCGCCAGATCGGCCTGTGGCGATGTGCTGCGCCGGCGCGCCGGCCCTTTCGCCGCCAAACTGGCTGACGGATTCGCCAGGGATGCCTTCGGTTATCTGCTGGTGCTGCGGCTGGCGCCGGTGTTTCCGTTTCTGGTCGTCAACATCGCCCCGGCCTTTTTCGACATCAAGCTGCGCACCTATATGCTGGCGACTTTCCTGGGCATCATCCCCGGCACTTTCGCCTATGCCTGGCTGGGCCAGGGCCTCGACAGCGTCGTTGTCGCCGCCGCCGGCCGCGAGATCTCGCTCTCCGATCTGGTGACGCCCGAGATCACCATTGCATTTGCCGGGCTTGCAATCGTCGCGGCAATCCCCACCATTATGCGCAAGTTTCGCGCGCGATCCTGAAGCCGGGCCGGCGACGTCCGGCAAGTTTCAATGGAAAGACCTGATCATGACCAGCCGACTGACACCTGACATCTGCGTGATCGGCGGCGGCTCCGGCGGCCTCTCGGTCGCCGCCGCGGCGGCCGCCTTTGGCGTCGACGTGGTGCTGATTGAAAAGGGCAGGATGGGCGGCGATTGCCTCAATTACGGCTGCGTGCCGTCCAAGGCGATGATCGCCGCCGGCAAGCACGCCCACGCCATTGCCGAAGCGCCGGAATTCGGCGTCAGCGCCGGCGAGGTCAAGGTCGATTTCCGCCAGGTCCATGATCACATCCATTCGGTCATCGCCGCGATCGCACCCAATGATTCGGTCGAGCGCTTCCGCGCCATGGGCGTCAAGGTGATCGAAGCCGAGGCGCGGTTCGTCGACAAGACGACCGTCATTGCCGGCGACACCGAGATCCGCGCAAGGCGCTATGTCATCGCCACCGGCTCCTCGCCCTTGGTGCCGCCGATCCCGGGTCTCGACACGGTTGATTATCTGACCAACGAAACCCTGTTTCAGCGCACCCGCGCGCCAAAGCATCTCATTGTCATCGGCGGCGGTCCGATCGGCATGGAAATGGCGCAGGCGCACCGCCGGCTGGGCGCCGAGGTCACCGTCATCGAAGGACTGAAGGCGCTCGGCAAGGATGATCCGGAACTGACAGCGATCGTGCTGGACAACATCCGCGCCGAGGGCGTGACCCTTCTCGAGGGGGCCAAGGTTGTCTCCGTCGAAAAGCGCGGCAAGACCGGTGTCAGGGTCAAGTACGAAAGCGAGGCCGGCGCGGGCTCTGTCGATGGCAGCGATGTGCTGGTGGCCGTCGGCCGTCTGGCCAATGTCGAGGGCCTCGGGCTTGATGAAGCCGGCGTCGAGCATGACCGCCGCGGCATCAAGGTCGGCGCCAATCTCAGATCTTCCAACAAACGCGTCTACGCCATCGGAGATGTCGCCGGCGGGCTGCAGTTCACCCATGTCGCGGGCTATCACGCCGGCCTGGTGGTGCAGCAGATCCTGTTTCGGGCGCCGGCCAGGGAAAACCGCGACATCATTCCCTGGGCGACCTACACCGACCCCGAACTCGCCCATGTCGGACTGAGCGAGGAAGAGGCGGCCAAACGTCATGGCGGGCGGATTTCGATCCTGCGCTGGCCCTATGCCGAGAACGACCGGGCCCAGACCGAGCGCAAGACCACCGGCCTGATCAAGATGGTGGTCGACCGCAAGACGCGCATTCTGGGGGTCTCCATCGCCGGCGCCGGCGCGGGCGAAATGATCAACATCTGGGCGCTGGCGGTGGCCAATGGCCTGACCCTCAAGCATGTGCGTGGCTATGTTCCGCCCTACCCGACCATGGCGGAGATTGGAAAACGCGCCGCAATCTCCTATTATACACCGATAACGCGCAAGCCGTTCGTGCGCTGGATCGTCCGCTTGCTGAGACGTTTCGGCTAGGAAGCGGGCGGGAGAGGGCGGATCATGGTGGACACGAAAGAAGCTGGGGCGGGGTTAAAGCGTGCCGCTGGCGCGCCCAGGGGGATGAGCCTGTCCTCCAAGCTGTTGTGGCTGACCATCCTGTTCGTGATGATCGCCGAAGTGCTGATCTTCGTGCCCTCGGTCTCCAACACCAGGGTGCGCTGGCTCGCAGACCGGCTCAACACCGCCGCCGCCGCCGCCGTGGTGATCGACGCCGTCAACGAGATGGGGCTGCCGCAATCCATTCAGGACGACGCGCTGATGGCGACCGGCACCAAGGCGATCGTCTTGCGCAAGGACGGCGCGTCCCGGATGATCGCGACCGCGGACATGCCCCCGGTCGTCACCCATCAATACAACCTTTCGGACGCCACACCGGTGCGCGCCATCGTCGACGCCTTCGACACCATCCTGTTTGGCGGCGACCGGGTGATCAGGGTCTATGGGCCGGTGGCCGACGATCCCAACATGATCATCGAGCTGGTGCTCGAGGATGCGCCGCTGCGCCATGCCATGCTGATCTATGGCCGCAATGTATTCCTGCTGTCGGTGCTGATTTCCATCATCACCGCCAGCCTGGTGTTTTTCGCCATCAACCGCCTGCTGTTCCGTCCGGTGCGCAGGGTGACCGAGAACATGCAGGCTTTTTCCGAGGATCCGGAAAATCCCAACAGGATCATCATTCCCGGTCCGGCGGTCGATGAGTTGAGCGCGGCCGAAGGCCATCTTGCAGCCATGCAGACGCGATTGCAGCAGACACTCAGGGAACAGCGTCATCTCGCCGATCTCGGCCTGGCCGTCTCCAAGATCAATCATGACATGCGCAACATCCTGACCTCGGCGCAGCTGATGTCCGACCGTCTGGCGATGATCGATGATCCGATGGTCAAGCGCTTCGCGCCCAAGCTGTTGCGCACCATCGACCGCGCCGTCGGCTATTCCAGCGAAGTGCTCGCCTATGGCAAGGCGCGCGAAGCCAAGCCGCGCCGCCGTTTCATCAATGTGGCGATGCTTGCCATCGAGGTCCGCGACATCATCATCGAGGAAACCGAAGCCGATATCGATTTCGTGCTCGATATCGATGCCGCGCTGGAGGCGGAGGCCGACAGCGAACAGATGTTCCGGGTGGTCTACAATCTTGTGCGCAACGCCGTGCAGGCCTTTGACGCCGATCCCATCGATGACGCGGCTCTGGTCCGGCGCATCACCCTGTCGGCGCGCCGCTCGGGCGCGGTTGTCGAAATCCGTATCGCCGACACCGGGCCCGGGCTGCCGGCCAAGGCGCGCGAGAACCTGTTCCAGCCGTTTCGCGGCTCGGCCCGCTCGGGCGGCACCGGCCTTGGCCTCGCCATTGCCCGCGAACTGGTCATCGCCCATGGCGGGTCGATCACGCTTGATGAAACGGTCGCCCAGGGCACCGCCTTCCGCATCGAGCTGCCGGATCAACCGGTCCCGCTCGACACATTCCGGGCGCGCGCCTGATCCCGCAGGGTCCTTTGCCTGTCCGTGCGGGCCCCTTTGCCTGATCATGCGGGACGGAATGCGCGGCATTGGTTTTTTTCGCCAAATCCGCTTGCAATCCCCCGCTGTCCGTTTTAGGAGAACGCCTCGCGGACGGCAGACGTCTGCAACGCGCGCCCGTAGCTCAGCTGGATAGAGCACCAGACTACGAATCTGGGGGTCAGAGGTTCGAATCCTTTCGGGCGCGCCATTCTCAATCTATTGATTTTTATAGACTTTTCCTTTCCTGGCGCGGACCAGGATCAGGATGGTGCGGAAATCTGGCTTGCGGTGGTCCGCGCATAACGGCCGGGCGGCTGGCCGACATGGCGGCTGAAGGCCGTGCTGAAGGTGCTCGCCGATCCGTATCCGACCCGTTCGGCCACATCGGCGATGTCGATTTCCTGCCGCCGCAGAAGATCCTTTGCCAGGGCCATGCGCCAGGCCAGCAAATAGGCCATCGGCGGCACGCCGACATTGCGCGTGAAGCGATCGAAGAACGCGGAGCGTGAGAGCGCCGCCTCCTTGGCGAGCTGGGCCATGGTCCAGGCGCGCGCCGGATCGGCATGGATCTGCCTGATGGCTTCCGCCAGCCGGGTATCGCCCAGGGCGCGCAGCAATCCCGCTGGCGCGGCGGGCGATTGCGTAAGCCGCAAGGCTTCGACCAGCAAAATCTCGACGAGCCGGGTGAGCACCAGGTCGCGCCCCGAGCGCTCCAGGGCCGCCTCTTCGATCAGAAGCCTCACCAGAACAGACAGCCTCTCCACGCCGCGGACATGAACCTGTTGCGGCAGCAACGACACGAGGAGACCCGCGTCCTCGCTGTCGAACAGGAAGTAGCCGCCCAGGATGCGAACGCTGGGCGGCCCATCCTGCCGGCCGTGGCGCACCTCCCCGGTTGCCGCCGCCGCGGCATGGGGATCGATGAACTCCGCGATGACGGGCTCGAAGCCCGACATCGTGAAGCCCGGCGTTGTCGGCAGCAGGACGAAATCGCCCGCCTGCAGGTGCAGTTCCATCTGCCCGTCAACGACCAGCCGGCAGCACCCCTCGATCACGATGGCGAAGCTGGGGTGACCGAAATCACCGTAGCGGACACCCCAGCGTCCCGCGCCGCTGATGCCCTTGGTGAACACGGCTTGGGGGCGGAGCAGACCTATGACTTCAGAAAGAGGATCAACCATGTCTGGACGATAGCAAACTAAACATGGACGATCAATTGTAGATAGTCCCGATCGGCTGAGCTAGCTTGGCGCCATCAACACCTCAACAATGGAGATGAACCATGAAAACCATACTGATCACCGGCAGCTCATCGGGCTACGGGCTTGAGACGGCCCGTTATTTTCTCGCGCAACAGTGGAACGTCATCGCCACCATGCGCACCCCGCGCGAGGACATCCTGCCGCGCTCGCAATCCCTGCGCATCCTGAAGCTCGATGTCACCGATGAAGACAGCATCGCCGCGGTCATCGCGGCCGCCGGGCCGATCGACGCCCTGGTCAACAATGCGGGCATCGGCGTCGTCGGCGTTTTCGAGGCGACGCCGATGTCCCATATCCGCAAGGTCTTCGACACCAATACGTTCGGCGTCATGGCCATGACGCAGGCCGTCATCCCGCAGATGCGCGCGCGCCGGTCCGGCGTCATCGTCAACGTGACGTCAAGCGCCACCCTGGCTCCGATGCCGCTGGCGGCCGCCTACACCGCCAGCAAACAGGCCATCGAGGGTTTTACAGGCTCGCTGGCCCACGAACTGGCGCATTTTGGCGTCCGCGCCAAGCTGATTGAGCCCGGCTACGCCCCGACCACGAGATTCAGCCAGAACACGTCGGTTCGTGTCGAGGACCTCATCCCGGAAGCCTATGCCGATTTCGCCGCTCCCATCTTCGCGGAGTTCGCGCGGCCGGCCCTGACCACCAGGGAAATCGATGTGGCTGAAGCCGTGTGGAAGGCCGTCAATGACAGCGCCGGCACGCTGCGCTTCCCGGCGGGACCGGATGCGGTGGCGCTCTCCCGCGCCGCCTGACAAATGCGCCGCGCCGGTCTCAACCGTCAGAAGACCGGCGCGGCAGTTTTCAGCAAGGCCGACACCATTGTCCTGCTCGGCGGCGGCGAGGCGATCGGACAGGTGATCGACATTCTGGCGGCCGGTGAATTCGGCAAATCCATCGCCACGGCCATCGCCACATCCTTGATCCCCGAAGCGATCTACAAGCGGCCATCGGCGCAAGGCCTGATGGTGGCGATCCCGTCCACCGCCGATGTCAGCGTCATTGCCGATCGCTTCAAGGCGAAATTCGGCCGCGAGCCGAGCTATGACGCGGCGATCGGCTATGATTCGATCGCGATCGCGATCGCGGCCGGGCTCGTGCGGACGGGCCGGCCTGACGCCATCACGGTCGCCAATCTTACCTCCACGCAAGGCTTTCGCGCCGCCACCGGCCTGTTTCGCTTCCGCCCCGATGGAAGGATTGACCGGCGCATGGTGGTGCATCGCATCGTGGATGGAACCCTCAAAATCATTCAGGACGAAGGCGAAGGGTTCTGACAATGTGTCCGGCCTGATGCCGGTGTCGCATCGCGGCGTGGGTATTGGCCAACACCGCGTCCAGCTTTGCCGTGCGCCTTGGCGCGCGAAGGAACGCAGCGAACAGTATAGATTCCATAATTGTTTCAAATTCTTGCTGTCATCTTGCCGGCCGGTCGGCGGCTCAAGCAAGCCGGGATCTTGCGGGCGCTGATCAGGCTCTGCCATGTCCCGACCGGGCTTTGCATGCCGCCTTGTGGGCAATCTGAAAGTTGACGGCCGAGCGATCTATTCAATCCTTAATATGTTTCTTTCGAAAAATTGCGCGAACTTTCGTTTTCTGCTCCAAAGAGTTCGTTTACTTTCGGTATTGACTTTCACATGCAATCATATTTCCTTAACACAGCGTCGTAGTGCGCTTTTGTGGAGGAGACAAACAATGAAGAAACTATGGATGTCCACGGCGGCAGTCGTGGCCCTGGTCGCGTTTCATTCGCCCGCGTCGGCGGATATGGCGGCCGCGGAAAAATGGATCAATGACGAGTTCCAGCCATCGACGCTGTCTGCAGACGAGCAGAAGGCCGAGATGCAATGGTTCATCGACGCCGCCAAGCCCTTCGCGGGCATGGAAATCAACGTGTTGTCGGAAGGCATTCCGACCCACACCTACGAATCCACGGTGCTGACCAAGGCATTCGAGGAAATCACCGGCATCAAGGTCAATCACCAGATCCTCGGCGAAGGCGAAGTGGTGCAGGCCGTGCAGACGCAGATGCAGACCGGCCGCAATCTCTATGACGCCTATGTCAACGATTCCGATTTGATCGGCACCCATTCGCGTCTGCAGCTGGCGGTCAATCTGACCGACTTCATGGCCGGCGACGGCGCCGACGTGACCAATCCCGGCCTCGATCTTGACGATTTCATGGGCACCCAGTTCACCACAGGTCCGGACGGCAAGCTCTACCAGCTGCCCGACCAGCAGTTCGCCAATCTCTACTGGTTCCGCAAGGACTGGTTCGACGATCAGGCCAACAAGGACGCCTTCAAGGCCAAATACGGCTACGATCTCGGCGTTCCGGTCAACTGGTCGGCCTATGAGGATATCGCCGATTTCTTTTCCAACGACGTCAAGGAAATCGACGGCACCACGATCTATGGCCACATGGATTACGGCAAGCGCGCGCCTGACCTCGGCTGGCGCATGACCGACGCCTGGCTGTCGATGGCCGGAACCGGCAGCAAGGGCGAGCCGAACGGCGTGCCGATCGACGAATGGGGCATCCGCATGGAAGCGGGTTCCTGCAATCCCGCCGGCGCCTCGGTGTCGCGCGGCGGCGAAACCAATGGCCCGGCCTCGGTCTACGCCATTGCCAAATGGGACGAATGGCTGCGCAAATACGCGCCTCCGGGCGCCGCTGACTACGACTTCTACCAGTCGCTGCCGGCGCTCAGCCAGGGCAATGTCGCCCAGCAGATCTTCTGGTACACAGCGTTTACCGCGGACATGGTCAAGCCGAAATCGGAAGGCAACAACACCGTCGATGACGCCGGCAAGCCGTTGTGGCGGATGGCGCCGTCACCGCATGGCCCTTACTGGAAGGAAGGCCAGAAGGTCGGCTACCAGGACGTGGGATCATGGACGATCCTCAAATCCACCCCGACCGACCGCGCCAAGGCGGCCTGGCTCTATGCCCAGTTCGCCGTCTCCAAGACTGTCGACGTCAAGAAGAGCCATGTCGGCCTGACCTTCATCCGCGATTCCACCGTGCGGCATGACTCGTTCTCGACCCGCGCCGAAAATCTCGGCGGCCTGGTCGAGTTCTACCGCTCGCCCGACCGCGTGCGCTGGTCGCCAACCGGCATCAACGTGCCGGACTATCCGAAGCTGGCGCAGATCTGGTGGCAGCAGATCGGCGACGTCAACTCCGGCGCGTTCACGCCGCAGCAGGCGATGGACCGTCTCGCCGAGGAGATGGACATCACCATGGCCCGCATGCAGCGCGCCGATGAGGCGGGCAATGTCTATGGCGGTTGCGGACCCCGCCTCAACGATCCGGTGGATCCTTCCGAATGGCTCGGCAAGGAAGACGGACCGAAGGCCAAGCTCGAAAACGAGAAGCCGCAGGGCGAGACCGTCGACTACGACGAACTCGTGGCTCGCTGGAACCAGTAAGGCCTCGGGTGTAAACTCGTCAAACCAGGCCCGGCGCTCAGGCGCCGGGCGTCTTCACCCGCAACTGCCTGCCGGCTGTCCCGGCGGCATGAGGATACCGCGTCCGTGCTGGAACTGAAAAACATCACAAAGCGGGTCGGCGCCGACTTGCACATTCATCCGACGAGCCTCGTCTTCAAGCCGGGCACTTTCAACATTCTGCTTGGCACCACATTGGCCGGCAAAACCACCTTGATGCAGCTGATGGCGGGGCTGGAAAAACCCTCTTTGGGCGAGGTCTGGTTTGGCGGCGTCAATGTCACCGGCGTGCCGGTGCAGAAGCGCAATGTGTCGATGGTCTACCAGCAGTTCATCAATTATCCGAACATGAGCGTGTTCGACAACATCGCCTCGCCCTTGCGCGTCGGGCGTGTTGATGCAGGCGAAATCAAGCGCCGCGTCGGCGCGATGGCCGAGCTGATGCGGATCTCCGCCATGCTCGACCGGCGGCCATCGGAACTCTCCGGCGGCCAGCAGCAGCGCACCGCCATGGCGCGCGCGCTGGTCAAGCAGTCCGATCTGATCCTGCTTGACGAGCCGCTGGCCAATCTCGATTTCAAATTGCGCGAGGAAATGCGCGACGAACTGCCGAAGCTGTTCGGCGAACGCGACTGCGTGGTGGTCTACGCCACCACCGAGCCGACCGAGGCGCTGCTGTTTGGCGGCCACACCGCGGCGTTGCATCAGGGCCGGGTCGTCGATTTCGGCCCGACCGGCGAGATCTACCGCAAACCCGCAAGCCTGACCGGAGCCCAGGTGTTTTCGGAGCCGCCGATCAACACCGTCAAGGCGGTCAAGTCCGGCCACATCATCTCCGCTGGCGGCGCGTTGAGCTGGGTGGCGCCCGAGGATCTTGCCGATGGCGACTACACCGTCGGCATCCGTGCCCATCACGTCACCCCGTTCGAGACCATCGGATCGGTTCCGGTCGATGGCACGATCAAGATCGCCGAACTCTCGGGCTCGGAATCGATGATCCATTTCGATGCCTTTGGCGGCGACTGGGTGTCGCTGTCGCATGGCGTGCACCCGTTCGAAGCCGGCGCAAAAGCCACGCTTTACGCCGACATGGCGTCCTGTTTCTATTTTGCACCGGATGGCAGTCTGGTCCGTAGCGGCGAAGCCGCGGGAGGACGCTGAGATGGCGCGCATCACGCTCTCAGGCCTCCGCCACAGCTATATGGCCAACCCGTCACAGGACGCCGACTGGGCGCTCAAGCAGCTTGATCTCGAATGGGATGATGGGGGCGCCTACGCCCTGCTCGGCCCGTCCGGCTGCGGCAAGACCACGCTTCTCAACATCATTTCCGGGCTTCTGGTGCCGTCCCATGGCCGGATCCTGTTTGACGATCACGACGTCACGCAACTGCCGCCGGAGCAGCGCCACATCGCCCAGGTGTTCCAGTTCCCGGTGGTCTACGACACCATGACCGTCTACGACAATCTGGCCTTCCCGCTGCGCAATCGCGGCGTGCCTGAGAGCGAGGTCGACAGCCGGGTCACCGAAATCGCCGCGATGACCGACCTGTCGGGCATGCTGAAAAAGCGCGCCGCCGGGCTCACCGCCGACGGCAAGCAGAAGATCTCGCTCGGCCGCGGCCTGGTGCGCACCGATGTCAACGCCATTCTGTTTGACGAACCGCTGACGGTGATCGACCCGCATCTGAAGTTCCAGTTGCGCTCCAAGCTCAAGGAACTGCACCAGCGGGTCAGGCGGACGATGATCTACGTCACCCACGACCAGACCGAAGCGCTGACCTTCGCCGACCGGGTGGTGGTGATGAATGTCGGCGAGGTGGTCCAGATCGGCACGCCGGAGGAACTGTTCGAGGAGCCGCAACACACCTTTGTCGGCCATTTCATCGGCTCGCCCGGCATGAATGTGCTGCCCTGCCGGATCGAGAACGGGCAGGCGGTGTTCGCCGGCCAGACGCTTGAAACCTCCAACAAGGCCGGCGCCGGGATCGGCCTCAACGAAGTGGGCGTCCGTCCCGAGCATGTCCGCTTTGCCAGGGCCGGCCTGGAGGCCCGCGTGGTCAAGGTCAGTGATGCCGGACGCTTCAACATCGTCGAGGCCGAATGCGGCGGCCATTCGGTCAAGCTGCTGGTCAAGGAAGGCGAGAGCATTCCATCGGAGACCACCAGGCTCGAATTCATTCCCGAAAAGACCCGCATCTATCAGGATGGCTGGCTTGCCGGCCGCAGGAGCGCCTCATGAACAAGACCGAAAATCAGAAGGCCTGGTTCCTCGTCCTGCCGGTGCTGGTGCTGGTCGCCTTCAACGCCATCGTGCCGCTGATGACCGTGGTCAATTATTCGGTGCAGGAAACCTTCGGCAACAATGTCTTTTTCTGGTCCGGGATCAGCTGGTTCGAGGATGTGCTGCGCTCGCCGCGCTTTCATGCGGCGCTCGGCCGGCAACTGACCTTTACCTTCACCATTCTGGCGATCGAGGTGCCGCTGGGCGTGCTCATAGCCTTGGCCATGCCGCGCAAGGGCATCTGGGTGTCGGTCTGCCTGGTGCTGATGGCGATGCCGCTGCTCATTCCATGGAATGTGGTCGGCGCCATGTGGAACATCTTCGCGTTGCCGGAGATCGGGCTTCTGGGCAATGCGCTCAACGCGCTCGGCTTTGACTACAATTACACCCGCCAGCCCGGCGACGCCTGGTTCACCCTGATCCTGATGGATGTCTGGCACTGGACCTCGCTGGTGGTGCTGCTCGCCTATGCCGGGCTGGTGTCGATCCCCGACGCCTATTACCAGGCCGCCAAGATCGACGGCGCCTCGTCCTGGGCGATCTTCCGCTTCATCCAGCTGCCGAAGATGAAGCGGGTGCTGACCATCGCCATCCTGCTGCGCTTCATGGATTCCTTCAATATCTACACCGAGCCCTCGGTGCTGACCGGCGGCGGCCCCGGCAATTCGACGACATTGTTGTCGATCGACCTGGTCAAGATTGCGCTCGGCCAGTTCGATCTCGGGCCGGCGGCGGCGATGTCGCTGGTCTATTTCCTGGTGGTCCTGCTGATGAGCTGGATCTTCTACACCGTCATGACCCGCGATGATGAGGCCAACCAATGAGACGCTTTTCCTGGCTCGTGCCGACCGTCTACATCCTGTTCCTGATGCTGCCGATCTACTGGCTGGTCTCGATGTCGTTCAAGACCACCAACGAGATCCTCGGCTCCTTCACGCTGTTTCCGCAGAGCTTCACGCTCGACAATTACCGCGTCATCTTCACCGATCCGACCTGGTACATGGGCTATGTCAATTCGCTGATCTATGTGTCGATCAACACGGTGCTCTCGGTCTGCGTCGCGCTGCCCGCGGCCTATGCCTTCTCGCGCTACCGCTTCCTCGGCGACAAGCATCTGTTCTTCTGGCTGCTGACCAACCGCATGGCGCCGGCCGCCGTGTTTGCGCTGCCGTTCTTCCAGCTCTATTCGGCGATCGGCATTTTCGACACCCATCTGGCCGTGGCGCTGGCGCACACGCTGTTCAACATTCCGCTGGCGGTCTGGATCCTCGAAGGCTTCATGTCGGGCGTGCCCAAGCAGCTCGATGAAACCGCCTATATCGACGGCTATTCATTCCCGTCGTTCTTCGTCAGGATCTTCATCCCCACCATCGCCGCCGGCATCGGCGTCGCCGCCTTCTTCTGCTTCATGTTCTCCTGGGTCGAGTTGCTGCTGGCCAAGACATTGACGGCAGTCGCCGCCAAGCCGATCGCCGCCACCATGACCAAGACCGCGTCCTCTTCCGGCTACGAGCTGGGGCTGCTGGCGGCGGCAGGCACCTTGACCATCATCCCCGGCGCGATCGTGATCTATTTCGTCCGCAACTATATCGCCAAGGGCTTCGCCCTCGGACGCGTCTGACCAGCAAGGATTGCCGCGATGCAGGATATTGTCATGTTCTCTCAAGACTGGTGGACCGAGCCGCTCGGCACCTGGATGGCCTGGACCCGAGCCACCATCGCCTTTTTCCTGTTCATTGCCGCGGCCATCGCCTCGATGGGCATGTGGGAATTCTACAGCCCCGGCGGCGCCCCGCGGCATGGCCTGTTCGCCATCGACACCACCCGCGGCGACCGGCTGTTCCTGTCGCTTCTGGGCAGCGCCTTCATTTTCATGGCCTGGCTCTATGTCTTCGGCACGCCGCTGTGGTGGCCGCTCGGCATTTGCATCCTCTGGGCCATCTTCATCTTCCGCTATGTCTAGCTGATCAAATAGCGCGAGGTCCGGGGATCCCTTTGCGGACAGCCCCTTGCGGCCCCTGAACACTGTCGTCTAAAAGCGGGCGAGCCCGCCCTCTCGGAATGGTCCGGACAGGGCAGTGGCGGCAAGCAGGCGTGGCATGAGCACATCGGGCGGCATCGAGGCCTTCATCATCCATCTGGCGCGCGCGACGGCGCGGCGGCCGCAGGTGGACCGCATCCTTGCGGCCTCTCCGGTGCCAGCCACAATCATCGACGCGGTCGATGGCCGGGGACTGTCTTCTCAGGAAATAGATGCGGTCTATTCGCGCCAAAGCCTGCACGCGCCGCGCTATCCCTTCACGATGGCGGTCGGCGAGATCGGCTGTTTCCTGAGCCACCGCAGGGCCTGGCAGGCCATTGTCGACAAGGGCCTCGAGGCCGGTCTCATCATCGAGGATGATGTCGAAATCGATGCGCCGGTGTTTGCCCAAGCCTTCGGGCTTGCCCGCCAACATGTGGCCGAGCTGGGCTATATTCAGTTTCAGACCCGTCCGGTCCGGGGCCGGTCCGCGGTTGTCGCCCGCAAGGGCGGGTTCTCCGTCGTCAGGCCACAAGTCGGTCCGCTGCGCACCTCGGCCCAGATCGTCAGCGCCGGACATGCCAAATTGTTGCTGGAACTCACCGCGCGCATTGACCGGCCTGTCGACGGTTTCCTCCAATTGAGCTGGGTCACAACCAAGGCCATGTGCTGCGTGGTGCCGCCCGGCGTAAGCGATCGCACAAGCCAGTCGGGCGGCAGCACGATCTCCGCGTCAACGCGCTATTCAGCCAAGGTCTCGCGCGAAATCAACCGCTTCATCTATCGCCGCCGAATCCGGGCCTGCTCGGCGAAATTCGCAAGTCAGGCTGGAGAATAGCAATGGCGGTACTGGTCACGGGCGGCGCCGGCTATATTGGCGGCCATATGGTCCTCAAACTGCTGGATGAGAATGAGGACGTCGTGGTCATCGATGATTTTTCAACCGGCCAGGAATGGGCGGTTCCGGCGCAGGTGCCGCTGTTTCGCGGCGACATGGCCGATCGCAGCATCCTCGATGCGATATATTCAGAGCATGACATCGGCTCGATACTGCATTTTTCAGGCTCAATCGTGGTCTCGGAATCAGTGGACCTGCCGCTCAAATACTACCGCGAAAACAGCTGCAAAACGCTCGAGCTGATCGACTACGCCGCCGGCAAGCAGACCGCTCACTTCATCTATTCCTCAAGTGCCGCGGTCTATGGGGCCCCGGGGCTGGAGCCGGTCACCGAAACTGCTCCTAGCGCGCCGGAATCGCCCTATGGAACATCCAAGCTGGTGACCGAGTGGATGCTGCGCGATTTCGCCGCCAGCAATCCGGCGTTCCGCTACGCGGCGCTGCGTTACTTCAATGTGGCTGGCGCCGATCCGCTGATGCGCGCGGGTCAATCGTCCGGAGTCTCGACCCATCTCATCAAGATCGCCGCTGAAGCGGCAACCGGCAAACGCGACGGGCTGCAGATTTTCGGCGATGATTTCGAGACCCCGGACGGCACCTGCGTGCGCGACTATATTCATGTCACCGATCTCGCCGACGCGCATTATTGCGCGCTGCGCCACTTGAGGGCCGGCGGGCCATCGGTCGTGGCCAATTGCGGTTACGGCAGCGGTTACTCGGTCCGCCAGGTGGTCGATGCCGTCAAGGCGGTGTCGGGAGTGGATTTCAAGGTAACCCAGGCGCCGCGCCGGCCAGGTGACGCGGCGATGATCGTGGCCGATTCGACGTTTGCCCGCACCAAGTTGGGGTGGTCGCCCGAACTGGACAATCTCGAGACAATCATCCGCCATGCGCTGGAATGGGAACATAAACTGATCGATCGGCAGATCGAGACATCTGCGAAGTGAAAACCCGTCTGGCCCAACATTGGTTCCGGGTCTATCCCACGGGGCGGGGATGAACCGGCGGATTTCGCACTTGCCGGGCAGGGGCTTGTTTGACATTCCTGCGCCATTCAAACTGCTTGAACAAAATGAAGAAGGTGGGCCGGCGGAATGCAGATCTGCATGATAATGCCAAACTACAATGGCGAAAAATACCTCGGGTCCGCCTTGGACGGCTTTGCGGTCCAGGACCATTCCGACAAGAAACTGATCGTGGTCGATGGAAAATCCACGGACAAGTCCCACGCGATATTATCGGAGTTTGCCGGACAGCGCGAAGATGTCATCTGGAACACAACAAGCGACAGCGGCATTTCCGACGCCATCAACATTGGCGCGGACTTGGTCGACGACGATGCCATCTGCGGTTATCTGGGGTCGGATGATATTTTGAGGCAAGGCGCGCTGTCGGGGGTTTCCGATCTGTTTGAGGAATATCCCTTCATCGACGCGGTTTACTGCCGTTCCTATTTCTATGACGGCCACGGCCTGGTTCGCCTGCATGTGCCGCTGCCGTCGTTCAGCAAGAAACTGCTCCGCCGGCATGGCACCATCGCCGGACTGCAGAATTTCTTTGTCCGCGCTCCTGTGCTGAAAAAGCTCCGCATGGATGCCGGGCTCAGATATGCCATGGATCTCGATTTCTATTTTAGGATGATCGCCAACAACCACTCCAGAATTTTGCCGTCCCCGATCATTTCGACATTGAACATGGGAGATGGAAGCATATCCACGTCACAGAAAGCCGCGTCTTCCAGGGAACGGCACCAGGTTATTTTGAGGCACTGCGGGTTTTACCCGAAAAATGCGTTGAGATACGCCTGGGCGTCGGCAAGGTTGATGTTCAAGACCTAGAATCCGGTTGCCGAATCCGATCGAATGAACCCGCCTGAAAGCGAAGAGTGCCATGATCATCACCCACATCAATGGCGGTCTGGGCAACCAGATGTTTCAATATGCCGCCGGCCGGGCGCTGGCGCTGCGCCATGGCGCCGATCTGGTTCTCGACACGCGGGATTTCGACGGCACGACCCAGTTCGGGCTTGGCCTGGATCACTTCGCCATCGCTGCCCGGCAAGGCGTGGCCGCGGAACTTCCGCCCGACCGAAAGCAAGCGCCATTGCGCTATCTGATCTGGCGCGGCTTGAGGCTCAAGCCGCAATGGGTCCGGGAGAACGGCCTGGGCTACAATGCCGGTTTTGCTGATCTCGGCGACGGCGTCTATCTCAAAGGCTACTGGCAGAGCGAACGCTATTTTCAGGATGTGGAGGCGACAATCAGGCGGGATTTTACGATCGGGACCCCGCCGGACCCGGTGAACCGGGCGATCCTTGCCGAACTGGCCGCCTCGCCCGCGGTCTCGCTGCATATTCGCCGCGGCGACTATGTGATTGATCCGCGCACCAATGCCACCCACGGCACCTGCACGATGGACTATTACGCCCGGGCGGTCGCCCTGATCGCCGAAAGAATGACTGAGAAACCGGTTGTCTATGCCTTCTCCGACGATCCGGCCTGGGTGCGCGAGAACCTTGTCCTGCCCCATGAGATGCGGGTGATGGATCACAATGACTCAGACCACAATTACGAGGATCTGCGGCTGATGAGCGCCTGCCGGCATCACATCATCGCCAACTCTTCGTTCTCCTGGTGGGGCGCCTGGCTCAACCCGTCGGCGGACAAGATCGTTGTCTCTCCCGACCGCTGGTTCGCCAACCCCAAAATGGTCAACGAGGATATCTGGCCGGAAAGCTGGATCAGGTTGGCCTGACAACGCAATACCGGTTCAGTCCTGGCGGAAGGCTGCCTTCAGCGCCGCGGCAAGCTGCTCCATCGGCGCATCAAGCGGGTAATGATGATTGCCGATGAACAGCCCGTTGCTGTCGGCCAGTTCGGCATTGGGCAGCCCGCCATGGATCTCGTGGTCCATATAGCGCGTCACCACTTCATTCTTGGCGAAATTGCCGGCCACGATCGGACGCGCCTCAATGCCGTGGCGCTCGAAACAGGCGACCAGCTCCTTGCGGCTCACGCCGCAGTCGGGATCGATGATCATCGAGAAACCAAACCAGCTGCTCTCGCCGGTCTCGCGCTGGATGCGGATCTGCTGAAAGCCCGCCATCACCTCTTTGAACAGCTCTGCGTTTTTGCGGCGGTTTTCCACGATCATCGGCAGCTTGGCCATCTGCTCGATGCCGATCGCCCCGCTCATTTCCAGCGGCCTGAGATTGTAGCCCGGCAGCACGAAGCGGAACGCCTCCTCGAACGGATCGGACCCCTTGGCCCCGGTGACATGATTGGGATCGGGCAGGTTGCGGGTCCAGCCATGCGCCCGAAGGCTCAGCATGATGTGAAACAGCTCCTCGTCACCGGTGACGGTGACGCCGCCCTCCATGGTCGAAATATGGTGCGAGAAAAACGCCGAATAGCTGCCCGCCAGCCCGAATGTGCCGGCTTGCCGCCCGTTGAATGTCGCGCCGAGGGACTCGCAATTGTCTTCCAGCAAGATGATGTCGCGGCCGCCGATGATCGCCTTGATCCGATCAAAATCATTCGGATTGCCGAGCAGATTGACCGCCAGGATCGCCTTGGTCTTGTCGGTCACCGCGGCTTCCAACTGGACGAGATCGAAGTTCAGCGTGTCGAAATCGATGTCGACGAATTTCAGCCGCAGCCCATACTGGTACAGCGGGTAATAGGTGGTGCTCCACGACACCGCCGGCACGATCACCTCGTCGCCGGGCGCCAGATGATAGCGCGAGTGATAGCGAAGCGCCGCGACAAACAGCAAGTTGGCCGACGATCCCGAATTCGACATCACCGCATAAGGCGCGCCGAGCTGTTCGGCGAACAGTTTCTCGAACGCCGCGACTTCCTTGCCCATCGAGAAGAAGCCGGATTTGACCACGCGGTCGATTGCCGCATATTCCTTTTCGTCCCATGAGCTGGTGGCCAGCGGAAACGCTTTTTCTGTCACGGATGGGTCTCCTCGGCCGCTGTCGGCAATGCGCGGAAATGGGCATAGGTCTGGGCGATCGCCTCATCGAGAGAGGTTGAGGGCATCCAGCCGAACTGGCGCTGCAGCGCGACCGAGACCAGCTTCTGTTGCATGCCGACCGGCTTGCTCAGATCATGGCTGAAACCGCCCTGCCAGCCGATCACCCGGGCCACCGCTGCATAATAGTCATTGATGGAGTGATCGCGGCCGACGCCCATGTTCATCATGCCCGGCAGATCGTCAAACCGATCGACAGCAGTCCAGATGCCGTCGGCCAGATCCGAGGCAAACATGAACTCCCGGCGCGCCTCGCCACTGCCCCAGATCTCGACGCTCTTCGCGCCGGTTCGCTTTGCCTCATCGACCTTGCGAATGATGGCGGGCAGCAGGTGCGATACAGTGGGATCGAACTTGTCGTGGAGGCCGAAAATGTTGCACGGGATCAGCGTCTTGTAGGCCAACTCCGGGCTTGACCGGCGGACATAGTCACACAGCCGCGCCGTCAGCACCTTGGCCAGCGCATAGCCCTCATTGGTGGGCTCCAGTTCGCCGGTCAGCACCGATGTTTCCTCAAGCGGATTGGGCGCCGCGCGCGGATACATGCAGGAGCTGCCGATATTGATGAGCCGCGGGATCCCGGCCTTGCGGGCGGCCATGACGATGTTGCGTCCCATGTCGAGATTTTCGACCAGGAACTCGACCGGGTGGGCGATGTTGGCCTGAATGCCGCCGACCCTGCCTGCGGCATGGATGATCATGTCCGGTTTCACATTGGCGACATAGGCTTCGGTCGCCGGCCCGTCGGTGAGATCAAGCTCGCGGCTCGGTGGCGCGATCAGCTCGTGCCGGCCGGCCCCGGCATGATCTCTGATATTGCGACCGACCATGCCGTTGCCACCTGTCAGCAGGATCTTCATCGCGCCGCGCCCGTCGCGGACAGGCAGGTGGTGTCAGCCATGCCGCTTGGCCTCGGCAAGATCGGCCTCAGCCATTTCGGCGACGAGATCGGCAAACGAGGTCTGCGGGGTCCAGCCAAGTTTTTGCTTGGCCTTGGAGGCGTCGCCCAAAAGCGTCTCGACCTCGGTCGGACGAAAATAGCGCGGATCGACGCGGACGATCACCTTGCCGGATGCGTCGCGGCCGATTTCGTCGACGCCTTCGCCTTCGAAATGGATCGTCATGCCGAGCGCGTCGGCCGCCGCCAGCACGAAATCGCGCACCGAATACTGAACGCCAGTGGCGATGACGAAATCATCCGGCGCGTCCTGCTGCAGCATCAGCCACTGCATCTCGACATAGTCGCGGGCATGGCCCCAGTCGCGCAGGGCATTGAGATTGCCGAGCTTGAGCACATCCTGCTGGCCGAGCTTGATCCGCGCCAGCGCGCGGGTGATCTTGCGGGTGACGAAGGTCTCGCCGCGCAGCGGGCTTTCATGGTTGAACAGAATGCCGTTGCAGGCATAGAGCCCGTAGGCTTCGCGATAATTGATGGTGATCCAGTAAGCGTAGAGCTTGGCCACGCCATAGGGCGAGCGCGGGTAAAACGGCGTCCGCTCGGTCTGCGGCGTTTCCTGAACCAGCCCGTAGAGCTCGGAGGTCGAGGCCTGATAGAACCGGCTCTTGTCCTTCAGCCCGAGAATCCGGATCGCCTCAAGCAGCCGCAGCGTGCCGAGCGCATCGGAATTGGCGGTGTATTCGGGCTCCTCGAAACTGACGGCGACATGGCTCTGGGCGGCGAGATTGTAGACCTCATCCGGCTTGGTCTGCTGCAGGATATGCGTCAGCGACGAGGAATCGGTCATGTCGCCATGATGCAGCACGAACTGGCCTGACCGGCCATATTCACCGTCGAACAGATGATCGATGCGCGCCGTGTTGAACAGCGAGGTCCGCCGCTTGATGCCATGCACCTCATAACCCTTGGCGAGCAGGAACTCGGACAGATAGGCGCCATCCTGTCCCGTCACGCCGGTGATCAGGGCTTTTTTCCGTGAAGTGTCCTCAGTCATGATGCGGTCTTCCTGCTTCGGGCGCTTTCCCGCATGACGATGCGGGCGGCAGCCTTTTCATTATCAGCGTAGCGTGACGCCTTGTCCCTGTTTAGCCGGACAAATTCAAGTCTCGCCTGATAATCATCCTCTGACAGCCGTTCGATGGCGGCGGTGATGGCTGCAAGATCATCTGCGACAATCATGCCGCGCGGGTCGAAAACATCGCCGATGTCCGGATCGCCCCAGTAGATCGGAACGGTCTCGCACAACAGGCAATCGATCAGCTTCTCGGTGATATAGCCCGGTTCGCGCACATTCTCGATGATGACCGAATAGCGATAGGGCGCCAGTCCGTCGGATTTCTTTTCGAACGGCGCATAGCCGCGCCCGAGAATGTCCACATCGGCGCCGTTGTCGCGCGCCCAGGCAACCACCTGGTGCCGCAATTTGTGCCCTGGATAATGGTTCTTCGCCGATGCGATCAGCGAAACCAGGCGGGTTTTCTCAATCTTCAGGGTCCGCCACTCCGGCACCCATGTCGAACCGAACAGAAAGCGAGCGCTGTTTGGCACGGTCGCCAGAATTCCGGTATTGGAACTCAGAACCAGATGAAAGCGGCGCCACAGCAGTTTCAGCCAGGCAAACTTGCGGCCATGCACCGCCTGCGGTTCGACCACCAGAACCGAGACCCGCGCGCGGACGCCGGGGCGCGGCATATAGAGCAGCCGCGAGTTGAGATAGACCAGCAAATGATCCTCTGGTCCCATATCGGCGATCGTGCCGCGCATGAGCCGCTCGGGCCGGCCTGTGGGCCAGTGCAAGTCATCGAGCGGCACCCCGGCGAGCCGCAATGTCATCCGTGTGCCATAGGGCAACACCGCCACCGCCGGGGCATTCTGATGGAAAGAACTGTCGGTCATGCCGGAGATCGCCGATACTCCAAAGCGCGGACGCAAGGCCGCCAAATCGATGCCAGCAGGTTCCTGAGCGTTTTTGGGCATTTTTTCAAGATGCCGCCGCCGCATTGCAACGCGTGGGAGCCGGGCAGTCCTTAAGCGTCTGGCGCGATGACGCCCTTGCGGAACATGAAGCAGCCGTAAAAACGCCGTTCGCCGGTCTGGATCACCGCGAAAGCCTGTTTTGCCACCTCATAGAAGGCGAAGCGCTCAATGCCGATCATCGGCCGCGATTTGCCTTCCGCCGCATCGATCATGGCCTGCACTTCCGCCTGCACCGGCGCGATTTCATCCGGCTTGCCGACGATTTCCATGCGGGCCGCGAAATCATCAACGAATGTATCGAGCGGCAGCACCGACAACACCGCTTCGGCTGCTTGGGCCGAGGTCAGATTGTCCATCCTGAGCAGATCGCCGACCACGGTTTGCCGGGCAAGCGATTCAGCCGGAAAATTGCTGTCGGCCAGAATCAGCATGTCGCCATGGCCCATGGCGCGAAGCGCGTACAGCACGTCCGCCGTCAGTCGTGGATCCAGTCCCTTGAGCATCCGGCCTCCTCATTATGGTTCATCGCTGCATGGTTCACCGCTGCGCCTTGCGCCGCCGCGTTGGCTCAATCGTGCAACCGGACGCGGCGTCATTCAAGCCCAATCCCGCTCCTGCCAGAATAAAGTGTGACAATTTGATCGGCCAGCCTGCATCCGGGGGATGCGGTTTTGTTCAAGATGGATTAGCTTGCCGGCTACGCAGGGAGGCGAGGATGCAAGTAAAGACGCGACATTGGGACCGGATCGGGAATGGCGGGCTGACATTCACCGAGCTCGGATTTGGCACGGCGCCCTTGGGCAATCTCTACCGCGCCATCAGCGATGACGAGGCGCAGGCGGTTCTCAGCCGGGCCTGGGATCTCGGCGTGCGCTATTTCGACACCGCGCCGCTCTATGGGCTAGGCCTCGCCGAAACCCGGCTCAACCGCTTCCTGCGCGGCAAGCCGCGCGGCGACTATGTGCTGTCGACCAAGATCGGGCGGCTGTTGCGGCGCTGCGAAGAGGGCGAGACCCGCACCGGCGAGGGCAAGTTCTTCGAGGTGCCGGCGCGCAGGGAAATCTACGACTACAGCTATGACGGCGTCATGCGGTCGTTCGAATTCTCGCTGGAACGGTTGGGCGTCGACAGCATCGATATCTTGTATGCCCATGATCTCGACGTCTTCACCCATGGCAGCGCGGCCGCGCGCGACGCCCGGCTCGAGGAATTGATGGCGGGCGGCTACAGGGCGCTTGTCTCCCTGCGCGAGCACGGCGTGATCAAGGCGTTCGGCGCCGGCGTCAATGAATGGCAGGCCTGCCAATGGCTCACGGAGCGCGGCGATTTCGACCTGTTCCTGCTGGCCGGCCGCTACACGCTGCTGGAACAGGAGGCGCTCGAGAGCTTCCTGCCGCTGGCCGGACAGCGCGGCATCGGCATCGTCATTGGCGGTCCCTACAATTCCGGCATTCTTGCCACCGGACCGAAGCCGGGCGCCTTTTACAATTATGACCCCGCGCCGCAGGCAATCCTTGATCGGGTGGCGCGGATCGAAGCCGTCTGCCAGCGCCACGGCGTGCGCATGGTCGACGCCGCCTTCCAGTTTCCGCTCCGCCATCCGGCCATCGTCTCGGTCATTCCCGGCGGGCAGGGCGTGGCCGAGATGGAAGCCAATTATGTTGCCGCAATGGCCGAGATTCCGCGCACCCTGTGGGCGGAATTGAAGGCAGAGGGTTTGATGCGCGACGACGCGCCTGTTGGAGAGTTTCCCCGATCATGACAACCGAGATGAACCAGACCATTCGCCTCAACCCGCAGGACAACGTGATCATTGCGCTCAAGGATCTGGCCCCGGGCGCCGTGGTGCCGGGCCTCGACGTGCCGCTTGCCCAGGCGGTGGCGCGAGGACACAAGATCGCCACTCGCCCGATTGCCGAAGGGGAGAAGGTTCTGCGTTACGGCCAGACCATCGGGGTGGCGACCTGCGCCATCGCCGCCGGCGAACATGTCCATGTGCACAATCTCGGCATGGGCGGCCACGCCGAGGCGCAGGAGTTTTCAACCGAGGTCCATCCGCTTCCGGTCCCCACCGAAACACGCCATTTCTTGGGCTATCACCGCGCCGATGGCGGCGTCGGCACCCGCAATTATTTGGGCATTCTCACCTCGGTGAACTGTTCGGGATCGGTGGCCCGCTTCATTGCCGAGGCGGTGGAAAAACAGGGCTGGCTCGACGAATTCGAGAATGTCGACGGCGTCGTGCCGATCGTGCATGGCACCGGCTGCGGCATGTCGGGCAAGGACGAGGGCTACGAGACGCTTTTTCGCACCCTGCAGGGCTATGCCCGCAATCCGAATTTCGCCGGCATCCTGCTGTTGGGGCTGGGCTGCGAGGTCATGCAGATCCCGGATCTGGTCGGCCGCGGCCGGATGCGGGCGGACGGCAATATCCGCTACATGACCATCCAGCAGTCGGGCGGCACCCGCAGGTCGATCGAACGCGGCGTGGCGGAGCTCAGGGAAATGGCCGCCGTCGCCAACAAAGTCACCCGCGCGCCGGCGGGTCTGGAACATCTGATGATCGGCATGCAGTGCGGCGGATCGGACGGTTATTCCGGCATCACCGCCAATCCGGCGCTGGGTGCGGCGTCCGATCTGCTGGTCGCCCATGGCGGCACCACCATCCTGTCGGAAACCTCGGAAATCTATGGCGCCGAGCATCTGCTCACCCGCCGCGCGGTCACCCCCGAGGTCGGCGCCAAGATCGTCGAGCGCATCCGCTGGTGGGAGGACTACGCCGCCCGCAATGGCGGCGAGATGGACAACAATCCCTCGCCCGGCAACAAGAAGGGCGGCCTGACCACCATTTTGGAGAAATCGCTGGGTGCGGTGGCCAAGGGCGGCACGGCGCCATTGACCCAGGTCTACAAATTCGCCGAGCCGGTGACCGAGCGCGGTTTCGTGTTCATGGACTCACCCGGCTACGATCCCTGTTCGGTGACCGGCCAGATCGCCTCGGGCTCCAACCTCATTGTCTTTACCACCGGCCGCGGTTCGGTGTCGGGCTACAAGCCGACGCCCTGCATCAAGCTCGCCACCAATTCGGAAATGTATGGGCGCATGTCCGAGGACATGGACATCAATTGCGGCGACATCATCACCGAGGGCGTCAGCCTCGAGGCCAAGGGCCGCGAGATTTTCGAACTGTTCCTGCGCGTCGCCTCCGGCGAGCAGACCAAGAGCGAGGAACTGGGCTTCGGCGGCGCCGAATTCGTGCCCTGGCAAATGGGCGCGGTGATGTAGGTACACCCGGCTAAGGTGCTCTATAATGGGCACATTCGGCTGGACATGCGAAAACGGCGCCCCGAAAGGCGCCGTTGACTGAGTCTGGAGCGGGAGTTTTAGAGGTTGCCTGCGCTCATTTCCCGGGCGATGTGATCGGCCTGGCGGATGGCCAGCGCGACGATTGTCAGCGTCGGGTTTTCCGAGGCGCCGGTGGTGAACTGCGATCCGTCCGAGACGAACAGATTGGCGATGTCATGGGTCTGGCCCCATTTGTTGACCACGCCGTCGCGCGCCTTCTCCGACATCCGGTTGGTTCCCAGATTGTGGGTCGACGGGTAGGGCGGGGTCGGAAATGCCCGCGTGGCGCCAACCGCGTCATAGATTGCCATGCCCTGCTTGTAGGCATGCGCACGCATCGCCTTGTCGTTGGGGTGATCATCGAAATGAACATTCGGCGCCGGCAAGCCATGCTGGTCTTTCAGGTCATGGTTGAGCGTGATCCGGTTGGTTTCCTGCGGCATGTCCTCGCCGACGATCCACATCCCGGCCATGTTCTCGTAGGAATCAAGCGCTGTGGTGAACTCCCGGCCCCATCCGCCCGGATCAAGGAAGGCGGCCATGAACGGCAGGCCCAGCGCCAAGGTCTCGAGCTCGTACCCGCCGACAAAACCGCGTGACGGGTCATGGCGTGCTTCGTCCTGGATGATCCCGGCCATGGTCGTGCCGCGCCACATCCTGACCGGCTTGTCAAACACCGCATAGACCGATCCGGTCATGTGCCGCATGTAATTGCGGCCGACCTGTCCCGACGAGTTGGCGAGCCCGTCCGGGAACATGGCGGAGGCGGAATTGAGCAGCAGCCGCGGGCTTTCGATCGAATTGCCTGCGACGCAGACGATTCTCGCCTTTTGCAGATGCTGATTTCCGTCCTTGTCGGCGTAAAGCACGCCCGTCACCTTGCCGCCGTCGTCATGCTCGATCTTGAGCACATGCGCGCGCTCGCGGACTTCCAGATTGCCCGTGGCTTCGCCGCGCGGGATGTCGGTATAGGCCGCCGACCATTTGGCGCCCCATTTGCAGCCCTGGAAGCAGAACCCGGTTTGCTGGCAGGCCATGCGGTCATCATATTCGGCGGAGTTGATCGCCATGCGGCCGGTATGGACGTCCTTGTAGCCCAAGGCTTTGGCTCCGGCTTCGAACACCTTGAAGTTGTTGTTGCCGGGCAGGCCGGTGCGATCACCGGTGCGGGTTACGCCGAGCTTCGTCTCGGCCTTTTCGTACCAGGGTTCCATTTCCGTCAGGTCGATTGGCCAGTCGAGCAGATTGGCGCCCTGAACATCGCCATAGGTCGTCTTCGCCTTGAACTCATGCGGCTGGAAGCGCAGCGACGCGCCGGCCCAGTGGGTGGTGGTTCCACCGACCGCCTTGACGATCCAGGCAGGCAGTCCGGAGAAGTCCCTGGCGACCCGCCAGTCGCCGGAGGTCGAGCGGGCGTCCAGCCAGGCCAGCTGGCCGAAGCTGTCCCATTCGTCATTGATATAGTCGTCCGGCAGATACCGTCCGCCGGCCTCCAGGGCGACCACTTTGACGCCCTTCTGGGCCAGTTCGTTGGCCAGCACGCCGCCGCCGGCGCCGGTGCCGATGATCACGACGACCGAGTCGTCATTAAGTTCAAACTTCGCAACCATGTCCGACGCCTCCCCTCAGAGCCAATTGATGTCGTTGAAGCCGCGGTCGATGTAACCGCCCTGGCTGAAACTCTCACCCTCATAGCCAAACAGCGGCCAGACGGCTTTCTGGTTGTAGAGGCCTGTGACCAGGCCGCCGCGAATGCGCTGGAAGAAGGCGCTGTCTTCCATGGCGCGAAGGATGTCGACGCGGTCCCGCTCCCAGCCGGTGTCGAGGTAGGAGGCGTGTCCCTTGCCGCGGGCCGCCGCATCCAGGGCCGCGATGCCGGCTTCGATGTCCGGCGCGGTCTCGGCAGTGTCGTAACCCTTGACCGCGATGGCATAGAATTCGTCGGCGACATGGTCATGCGGATAGATATCGCGCGCCATCTGGATCAGCGTCGCCATCGATTCCGGCTTGAGCGCTGTGGTTTCCATTGCCCAGGCCGCGTCGGCCCCGGCGATAAAACCGGAACCGACGACAAATGTCGCTCCGGCCGCAACCGTTCGCGACAACAGCTGGCGGCGCGTCATCCCTTGCCGCTTGGTTTGAACTGTCATGATTTTCCTCCCTTGGTGGTATTCTGGCATGGCCAGGCCGGCTCCCTCCCGGCTTGGCCATGCCGCAGCTACAGATATCGGCCGGCGCGCTGGAGCACCTCGATCTGGTATCCATCCGGATCGGCTATGAAAAAGAAGCGGGCGATCACTGTGCCGGCGGGCGCGAAATCAACGAGCTTGCGAGGCTTGAGGCCGAGCGCGGTCAGGCGCGCATGTTCGCTGTTGACGTCTTCGACTGAAAACGCCAGGTGCCCATAGCCGTCGCCCAGCTCGTAAGCGGTGGCGCGGTCTTTGTTGACCGTCAGCTCCAGCTCAAATTCTGTTTCCCCATTGCTGAGATAAATCAGGGTGAAGCTGTCGAAATCGAGCCGGTCGGCGATCTTCAGGCCGAAGGCTTCTTGATAGAATTCGACCGAGCGTGCCTCGTCGAGCACGCGGATCATGCTGTGAATGGCCTTGGCCATGGTTCCTCCCGATTGGTCCCGAACTTGTAAGCCGAGTTTGGATGTCCTGCCGGAAGGCGGGGTAGTAGTTGTATACTACGGCTGTTTTTTACTCCGCGGCCATCAGCCGCTCGGGTCCAACGCCGCTGGTTTCAAGGTGAACCAGGCAGCAACAGCGCAACAGCGAAGCAAAATTCTTGGGCTCCCCGTGCAACTCCAGCACCTCGGAATGCAGCTTCGACATGAATCCCGGCGTGGTCATGCCCTGGGCTTCCGCGAGTTCGTCCATGATGTCCCAGAACGTCCGCTCAAGACGAATGGACGTGCTTTGGCCGTTTAGCCGGAGCCGGCGCGTGATCTGCTCATAGCGTGATGGATCCTGTCCGGCGAATATCTTGCACATTGTTTCCTCCTTCTCATCGCTTAACCAATGAGGTTCTGCGGCAGTTGGTTTGCCGTCAGTGATCAAGTGTGCAGCAATCGGACCGGACTTGCCACTCACGAATGCATACATTTGAATGATAGCGCACATGCTTCATTTCAAAGCTGCAGTGTTGCTGCATGCGCCCGGTCTCGGAATTCTGATCGTCCATGGCTAGGCCGGGCGCCTGCATCGTCTGCGACACCATGGTCGTCATCCCCTAAAATCAGCACATTGACTCCCGCCGCGACTCTGGCGTTAAATGGAACATAACAGGAACAATATGGATCGACCATGAGTCTCTCGAGGCTGCAGATCGCGACGGATATTCTCACTGCGCGCACCCGTGCGCAGGAGGCCCAGTCGTATCAGGCGCACCGCGGGAGGGCGCTTGGCGATGCCGGAGGCTCGCGGCCCCTGGCGCTCGGCGCCAGCGCGGTGGACCATTGCCTGGATGGCGGGCTGGCCTGCGGCGGACTGCATGAGGTGCGGGCCGAACTCGCGCGCGACATCGGCGCTGCGGCGGGCTTTGCGCTCGGGCTTGCGGCCCGCGCCATCGAGGCCGGTCGCGGCGGCCGCCGCGGCATCGTCTGGGTCAGCGATCCCGCCGCGCGCATTGATGGTGGCGGGCTTTTCCCCGCCGGCCTCGCCCAGTACGGGCTGGACCCGTCCTGCCTGACCTTTGTCGAGCCGGCCGATCTGCAAGGCGCCATGTGGGCCGCCGACGAGGCGGCGGGCTGCGCCGGGCTGGCGGCGCTGATCTTCCAGATCAAGGGCAATCCGGCCCGCTTCGACATCACCGCGACGCGGCGGCTGATGCTGCGCGCGCGCGGCAGCGGCGTGCTGGCGCTGGCCCTGCGGCAGAGCGGCGGGGAGGAGGCAAGTGCCGCGGCCACGCGCTGGCGGGTGACCACGGAACTGTCGGGGGCGGACGAGATCTATCAACGCGGCGTCGGGGCAATGCGGCTGTCCCTGACGCTGGAACGCAACCGCGCCGGACGCACCGGCCAATGGCTTTTAGCCTGGAACCCCAAAGTCAGAGTATTCGACCATGCCGCTCCCCACCCGGACAGTCAGCCCGCCAGCCCGCCAACGCATTCTCTCGATCGCCTTCCCGCATCTGCCAACCGACAGGCTCCACCGGGCAAGATGGGGCAGGTCCTGGATCACCGGCGGGATTTTGGACGCGCATCCTGAGACGCCGCCTGTCGTCGTCACCGACATGGTCAGGAACGCCATCCGCATCGTGGCGCTCGATCAGCGCGCCCGCGCCCGTGGCCTGCGGGCAGGCCAGACGCTCAGCGACGCCCGCGCGCTGGCGCCAGATCTCGATTGCCATCCGGCTGATGACGAGGGGAGCCGGGCGCTGCTGTTGACCATCGCCGCCTGGTGCGAGCGCTACACCCCGCTGGTGGCGCTGGGCGCGGATCCCGGGCGCGATCATGGCCTGTTCATGGACATCACCGGCTGCGCCCATCTGTTTGGCGGCGAGGCGGCGTTGATCGCCGATCTTGAGGCCCGGCTCCGGGCCCAGGGCCTGTCGGTCCGGCTCTGCCTGGCCGACACGCCGGGCGCCGCCTGGGCCATGGCGCGCTACGGTCAGGCGCACATCATCGCCGAAGGCGCGCACGGCGAGGCAATCCTGCCGTTGAGCCTGAGCGGCTTGCGGCTTGAGCCCGCCATGGTCGCCTCGCTTGGCCGCGTCGGGCTGAAGACCATCGGCTGCATCGCCCAATTGCCGCGCGCGCCGCTCGCCGCCCGCTTCGGCGCGCGATTGATGCAGCGGCTCGATCAGGCATTGGGTCGCGAAACCGAGGCGATCTCGCCGATCATGCCGGTGGCCGAGCTGTCGACCGAACGCCGCTTCGCCGAACCGATCGCCCGGCAGGAAGACATCAGCCAGGTCATCGCCGCACTCGCCGCAGGCATCATCGAGCCGCTGGAGCGGCGGGGCTTGGGCCTGCGCCAGTGCCGGCTCAAGCTGTTCCGGGTCGACGGTCATGTCAGTGGGCTCAGCGTGCAGACGGCCCGGCCGCTGCGCGACGCCAGGATGATCGCCCTTCTGTTTGAGGACCGCATCGCCGGCCTGCATGACGATCTCGACATGGGCTTCGGCTTCGACCTGATCCGGCTCGATGTGGTCCATGCCGATCCGTTCGAGGGCGCGCAGGCGGAGATGATGGCCGGGGTGATGGGAAGCCAGGCGTCCGGCCAGGGCCATGACGCGCTGATTGACCGGCTCGGCGCGCGGCTGGGCCTCGACCGCGTCCAGCGGTTCGTGCTGGCCGACACCCACATTCCCGAACGCAGCTTTGGCCGCGAGCCGGTGGCCCGGCTTGCGCCTGGCGGCCGCGGGGCGGGCAACGCGGCGCTGGCCTTGCTGCCGGATCCGGCCGCCCCCGGCGAGGTCGTCACCCGGCCGCTGATCCTGTTCGACCGGCCCGAACTGATGCAGACCATTGCCGAGGTGCCCGACGGTCCGCCTTTGCGGTTCCGCTGGCGCAATGTCTCCTACGAGGTCGCCCGCGCCGAAGGGCCCGAGCGCATTGCCTGCGAGTGGTGGCGCGACGGCCGCGGCGCCCGCAGCCGCGATTATTTCCGCGTCGAGGACCGCGAGGGTCACCGCTTCTGGCTGTTCCGCCATGGCCTCTACGGCCGCGAGACCGATGATCCGTCCTGGTACATGCACGGGCTTTTCGCATGAGCCCGCTTCCATCAAGCGCGCCCGGGCCGGCCTATGTCGAACTGGCAGCCGCCAGCAATTTCTCCTTTCTGCGCGGCGCCTCCCATGCCGAGGAGCTGGTGGTGCAGGCCTCGCGGCTCGGTCTCGGCGGCATCGCCATCACGGATCGCAATTCATTGGCCGGCGTGGTGCGCGGCCATATGGCGGCGAAGGAGGCAGGCCTCGCCTTCGCGCCCGGCTGCCGGCTGGTGTTCATGGATGGGTCGCCCGACATTCTGGTCTGGCCTCAGGACCGCCCGGCCTACGCCAATCTGTGCGAGCTGCTGACCACCGGCAAGCGCCGCGCGCCGAAGGGCGAATGCCACCTGATGCTTGAGGATCTCCTGGCCCACGGCGCGGGCCTGCTGATGGCCGTCGTCCCGCCACCGGGCGCGGCCGGGCTTGATGGCGTGCTGGAGCGCCTGCGCGAAGCGTTTCCCGATCATCTCCATCTCGCCTTGTCGCGCGCCTATGGCAGCACCGACCAGCGCCACATGGCGGGTGTCGCCCGGCGGGCCGCGGCCCATGATCTGCCGCTGCTGGCGATCGGCGATGTGCTTTACCACGCGCCCGAACGCCGCCCGCTGCAGGATGTGCTCACCTGCATCCGCGAGGGCAAGACGCTCGCCACCATCGGCGCCCGGCTGCAAGCCAATGCCGAGCGGCACCTGCGCTCGCACACCGACATGCTGCAGCTGTTCAAGGGCTATGAGGCGGCCGTGGCGCAATCGGCCATCCTGTTTTCACGCATCCGCTTTTCGCTCGACGAGTTGCGCTACCAATATCCTGATGCGCCGATGTTCCCCGAGCTCGGGCCTGAGCCGCTGCCCGCGCAGCAGGCGCTCGAACAGCTCACCGCCATAGGCCTCAGGAAGCGCTACCCCGGCGGCGCGCCGGAGAAGGTGGTGAAAGCCATCGCCCATGAAACGCGGCTGATCAAGAAGCTCGACTACGCCCCCTATTTTTTGACCGTCTATGACATCGTCCGCTTTGCCCGCTCGCAAGATATCCTCTGCCAGGGCCGCGGTTCGGCCGCCAATTCCGCCGTCTGCTATTGTCTCGAGATCACCGAGGTCGACCCCGGCAAGGTTGACCTTCTGTTCGAGCGCTTCATCTCCGAGGAACGCAACGAGCCGCCCGACATCGATGTCGATTTCGAGCACGAGCGGCGCGAGGAGGTGATCCAGTATATCTATCAGAAATATGGACGCGACCGGGCAGGGCTCGCTGCCACCGTCATCACCTATCGCGCCCGCTCGGCCATCCGCGAGGTCGGCAAGGTGTTCGGCCTCTCCGACGATGCGATCTCCGCCATCTCCGGCACCAAATGGGGCGGCTGGTCGCGCGAGGTCGACGCCGAGGACGCGCGCCGCGCCGGCCTCGATCCGTCCGACAAGCATCTGGCCCAGATGCTCGATCTCGCCTCCCAGATTGTCGGCTTCCCGCGCCATCTGTCGCAGCATGTCGGCGGCTTCGTCATCACCCGCGACAGGCTGTCCTCGCTGATCCCGATCGAGAACGCGGCGATGGAGGACCGCACCATCGTCGAATGGGACAAGGACGATCTCGAAAGCCTCGGCATGCTCAAGATCGACGTGCTGGCGCTCGGCATGCTGACCTGCATCCGCAAGGCCTTCGGTCTGCTCGACACCCATTACGGCCGCCGCGAGACGCTCGCCTCGCTGCCCGACGCGGATGTCGCCACCTATGACATGATCTGCCGCGCCGACACCATCGGCGTGTTCCAGATCGAAAGCCGGGCGCAGATGTCGATGCTGCCGCGTCTCAGGCCGCGCACCTATTACGATCTGGTCATCGAGGTGGCGATCGTCCGCCCGGGCCCGATCCAGGGCGACATGGTGCATCCCTATCTGCGCCGCCGCCAGGGCAAGGAACAGGTCTCCTTCCCCAAGGAGGAATTGCGCGCCGTGCTCGGCAAGACATTGGGCGTGCCGCTGTTTCAGGAGCAGGCGATGAACATCGCCATCGTCGCCGGCGGCTTCTCGCCGGGTGAGGCCGACAAGCTGCGCCGCGCCATGGCCACCTTCCGCCGCGTCGGCACCATCGGCTCGTTCCAGACCAAGATGGTCGAGGGCATGGTCGGCAATGGCTATGAGCGCGAGTTTGCCGAGCACTGCTTCCGCCAGATCGAGGGCTTTGGCGAATATGGCTTCCCCGAAAGCCATGCGGCCAGTTTCGCGCTCTTGGTCTATGTCTCCTGCTGGCTCAAATGCCATTATCCGGATGTCTTCTGCGCCGCCATCCTCAACTCCCAGCCGATGGGCTTCTATGCCCCGGCCCAGCTTGTCCGTGACGCCCGCGAGCACGGCGTCGAGATCCGCGAGGTCGACATCAACTGCTCGGACTGGGATTCCACTCTTGAGCCCGGCGCCGGACCGCAACCGCTGTCAGTCCGGCACAGGGAGATGAAGGGCGTCATGAAACATGAGCACGCGGTGCGGCTCGGGCTGCGGCACGTCAAGGGATTTGGCGAGGCAGAAGCCTTGCAACTGATGGAAAGGCGTGGGCGTGGCTATGACAGCGTCCGCGATCTGTGGATGCGCTCGGGCCTCTCCCGCCGCGCCATCGAGCAATTGGCCGAGGCCGATTGCTTCCGCTCCATCGGGCTTGAGCGCCGCGACGCGCTGTGGGCGGTCAAGGCGCTCGATCCGCTCTCAAGCGCCGAGCGGTTGCCGCTGTTTGCCCTGGCCGACACCCAGGACCTGCAAAACGAACCCGATGTCGACCTGCCGCCGATGCCGCTCGGCGAACAGGTGATCAATGACTACCAGTCGCTGTCGTTTTCGCTGAAGGCCCATCCGATGTCGTTCCTGCGCGAGCGGCTCACGCATGCCGGCTGCCGGCCCAATTCCGATCTCGAGGGGATCCGCACCGGCAGGGTGGTCAAGGTTTCGGGGCTTGTGCTGGTCAGGCAGCGGCCGGGTTCGGCCAAGGGCGTGGTGTTCGAGACCATCGAGGACGAGACCGGCGTCGCCAACATCATCGTCTGGCCAAAAGTGTTCGAAAAGTTCCGCGCCATCGTGCTCGGCAGCCGCTGCGTCGGCGTCCGCGGCAAGCTGCAGAACGAGGACGGCGTCATCCATGTCGTGGCCGAATATCTCGAGGACCTGACCCCGATGATGGCGCAGATTTCGGATATGGCGGGCGGGATGGGCGGGCTTGCCAATGCCGACGAGGTGCGCCGCCCGGTCGCGGAGTCGCGCTCACGCGACCGCAAGCCCGCCGCCCGCATCGTCAGGCTGATCCGCGACGCGCCGGAACTGCGCACCGACTTTGAAAATCTCGCAAGGGCCCGGGCGGCGGGGCAGGCCTTGCCGAAAGGGCGAAATTTTCACTGACGACAGACCCAGCCGCGTTCAGCCGGACAAGAGGACCGCCGATATCTGTCTGCGCAAATGGTTCCCCGCGAGAATTTCGGCCTCTCCGGCGTTGACGGCGGCGGGGAAGGCGGGACAGGCTTGCCCTGTCCGGCATTTGCGCGCGCGCGAAGTCAAAGCTATCAAGACAAAAGGGTGGAGCGCATTGCGATGCGCCGGGAGAAACGGGGATGAGCGAGATGAACCATCAGAGATTGTTCAGCCTGGAGGGCCGGGTTGCGCTGGTGACCGGCGCCAGTTCAGGGCTTGGACGGGCCGCGGCGACCTTCCTGGTCAAGGCCGGCGCCCAGGTCGTGGGCCTTGCCCGCCGCGCCGAGGCGCTGGAACAATGGCGCGCGGAGGCTGGCGGCGAAACCGCGGCTGTGACCGCCGATCTCGCCGCCAATGCCGATATCGCGGCCATAGCCTCGAAGGCGTCCGAACCGTTCGGCGCGCCGGATATCCTGGTCAATGCCGCGGGTCTCAATCTGCGCCAGCCGGCAGGCGAGGTGACGCCCGAAAGCTGGGAGCGCACCATCGCGCTCAATCTCACCGTGCCGTTCTTTCTGGCGCAAGCGCTGGTGCCGGCGATGCGCCGGAAGCGCTGGGGCCGCATTGTCAATTTCGCCTCGCTGCAATCGCGCCGGGCCTTTGCCAATGGCATAGCCTATGGCGCGTCGAAGGGCGGGGTCGAACAGCTCACCCGCGCCATGGCTGAGGCCTGGTCGGCCGATGGCGTCAACGTCAATGCGCTGGCGCCCGGGGTCTTCCCGACCGAGTTGACCGGTCCGCTCTTTGCCGATCCCGAAGTGTCGGGCGCGCACGCCAAAGCCACCTGCATCGGCCGCAACGGGGTGATGGCCGATATCGAGGGTCCATTGCTGCTGCTGGTCTCGGACGCCTCAGCCTATGTGACCGGTCAATTGCTGTTCGTCGACGGCGGCTACACCGCCAAATGAAAGATCTCGTCTCGATGACAAGTCGCTCCACTTGGCGTAGAGCACGTGGGGGCAAAAGCAGGTGGCCGGGCGTTGAGACCCGGACGATAGTTATGCAGAGGTAGCCAGGTCGATGCTCTCATTGTCTGATCCGCGGGCGCGTTTGCGCGGCCTGTTCCCCGGTCTGTTGCTGGCGGTCACCATCGCCGTGGCGGCGCGGTTCCTGTCCGATCATTATGCCGCGCCCGCCATGCTGTTTGCGCTCTTGATCGGCATGGCGTTCAACTTCATGGCAGACCATGAACGCACATCCGAAGGCGTGGTCTTTGCCTCCAAATCGCTGCTGCGGCTTGGCATCGTGCTCTTGGGCGCGCGCATCACGCTCGGTGACATCACCAGCATAGGAGCCTCCGGATTGATCACGGTGGCGGGCCTGATGGCGCTGACCATCGGCTTCGGCTTCCTCTGCGCGAAACTGTTTTCGCGCGGCTGGCGGTTTGCCATCCTCACCGGCGGCGCGGTGGCGATCTGCGGGGCTTCCGCCGCGCTGGCGCTGGCGGCGGTGATCCCGGGCAACGACAAGTCCGACCGCGATGTGCTGTTCACCATTGTCGCCGTCACCACGCTGTCGACCATCGCCATGATCGTCTATCCCGTGCTCTTCGCTCTCGCCGGACTGAGTGATGCGCAAAGCGGCTTTCTGATTGGCGCCACCGTGCATGACGTGGCGCAGGTGGTGGGCGCGGGTTATTCGATCTCGACCGAAGCCGGCGACATGGCGACCATCGTCAAGCTGTTGCGCGTCACCCTGTTGCCCGTCGTGCTGATTGCCGTGGCGCTGTCGACCATGCGCCGCGACAGCGGCCTGTCGCAGCTGCGGCTGCCGCTGTTCGTCATCGGCTTTGGCGTGGTGACGCTCGTCAACAGCACCGGGCTGATCCCCGCGGCCGTCGCCGCCGCGGCCGTCAACGCCTCGTCCTGGCTGCTGGTGATCGCCATATCCGCGCTTGGCGTGCGCACCAACATGCAAGCCATGCTCGATCTCGGCTGGAGGCATGTGGCTGTTATCGTTTTGGAAACACTGTTCCTGCTGGGTCTCGCCTGGGCCGCAATTGCGACTGGAATCGCAGGCGTCTGACAACCCGTGCGAGCGCCAGGTCCGGACCACGATATAGTTCAGGCATAAATAATATTGATGGTGCGATATGGCTGGATGCATCAATTGGCCCGGAACTCCGGGCTTTTGCGCCTGCCCCGGGCGACCCGCCAGGATGTTGCCCATATCACGCCCGCGCGGCGTGCTTGACAGCTTCATGGGGCTGTGCCCTCAATGGAGTTTGCACCGGGTGACAAGGGATAAATATCCCGCACCTGTGAATCTGCATTCGGGAATAGTCTTAACTGGGAGCCTTATCGTGAAACACGTTCAAAAATTCGTGGCAGTGGCGCTGATGTGCGCCACCGCCGCCTTTGCGCCCGTCACGGCGCAGGCCGAAACGCCGGCTGACACACTCATTCAGGCCTGGGCGATTGACGACGTCATTTCGCTCGATCCGGCTGAAGTGTTCGAGTTCACCGCCTCCGAGGTGCTTGGCAACTCTTACCAGGGATTGATCGGTTACAACGTCACCGACGTGTCCGATATTTTTGGCGTTATCGCCGAAAAATGGGAAATCTCGGACGACGGCAAGACCTTCACCTTCACCATCCGTCCTGACATGAAGTTCGCATCCGGCAATCCGATCACAGCAGAAGATGCGGTCTACTCGTTGCAGCGCGCCATCAAGCTCGACAAGTCGCCGGCATTCATTCTCACCCAGTTCGGCTTTTCTGCCGACAATGTCGACGCCATGATCCGCAAGACCGGCGACATGACCTTCGAATTCGAGATGGACAAGCCCTATGCGCCGACGCTGGTGCTCTATTGCCTGACCGCGACCGTGGGCTTCATCGTCGACAGTGAACTGGTCAAGAGCCACGAGGCAGACGGAGATTTCGGCTACAATTGGCTCAAGACCAATTATGCCGGTTCCGGCGCCTTCGTCATCCGCGACTGGCGCGCCAATGAAGCCATCGTGCTTGAGCGCAATGACAATTATTCCGGCGAAGCCGCGCCGATGGCCCGCGCCATCTACCGCCACATTCCCGAAACCGCGACCCAGCGCCTGTTGCTCGAGCAGGGCGATATCGACATCGCCCGCAATGTCGGCGCCGAGGAAATCGAAGCGCTTTCCTCCAATGCCGACATTGTTGTCGAAAGCGGCGTCAAGGGATCGATCTATTACCTCGGTCTCAATCAGAAAAACGAAATCCTGGCCAAGCCGCAGGTTCGCCAGGCCATGAAGTATCTGGTCGACTACGCCACGATTTCCGACACCATCATGAAGGGCAAGGTGATCCCGCATCAGGCGTTCCTGCCGCGCGGCTTCCTCGGCGCGCTTGAGGAAACGCCGTTCGCGCTCAATGTCGAAAAGGCCAAGGAACTGCTCGCCGAAGCAGGTTACGCGGACGGCTTCACCGTCACCATGGACACCCGCAACACCAACGAGATCACCGCCATCGGCCAGGCCATCCAGCAGACCATGGCGATGGCCGGCATCAAGATGGAACTGATCCCGGGCGACGGCCAGCAGACGCTGACCAAGTATCGCGCCCGCAACCACGACATCTATATCGGCCGCTGGGGCCCGGACTATCAGGATCCGCACACCAATGCGGATACGTTCGCCCGCAACCCGGACAATTCCGATGATGCCGCCTCCAAGCCGCTGGCCTGGCGCAACGCCTGGGACATCCCGGACATGACCAAGAAGGCCGACAGCGCCGTGCTCGAAGCCGATGCCGCCAAGCGGGCCCAGATCTATGTCGATCTGCAGAAGGAGCATCAGGAGACATCTCCCTTCGTCATCATGTTCCAGGAGATCGAGGTTCTGGCGCGCCGCAAGAACGTTGAGGGCTTCATCATCGGCCCGTCGTTCAACGACAACTCGTTCAAGGCAGTGACCAAGTAATTGTCCACCCGGTCTATCGCTACGGAGGAAGGGCGCGCCAGCGCCCTTCCGGCTCTTCTCAGTAGAGCCTTTCGGCTGATCGCAACGGTTGCCTTCACCATTCTGGGGCTGCTGGTCGTCACCTTCCTGATCGGTCGCGTGGTTCCGGTTGATCCGGTGCTGGCGGTCGTCGGCGACCGTGCTTCCCAATCGACCTATGACAAGGCCTTTGTCGAACTCGGCCTCGATCGTCCGCTTTACGTGCAGTTCGGTCTCTATGTCGAAAAGGCGGTGACCGGCGATTTCGGCGAAAGCGTTCTGACCAAGAAGCCGATTCTCGACGATCTCATCTATGTCTTTCCCGCCACGCTGGAACTGGCCACGGTCGGCATCATCATCGGCACCCTGTTTGGCGTGCCGGTCGGGGTCTGGGCCGCGGTCCGGCAAGGCAAGCTGGTCGACCAGGTGGTCCGCATTCTCGGGCTTGTCGGCTATTCCGCGCCGATTTTCTGGCTTGGCCTGCTGGGGCTCCTGCTGTTCTACGCCAAATGGGGATGGGTGGCCGGCCCCGGCCGCATCGACATCTCCTATGAATATGCCTTCACCCGGACGACCGGGCTCTATCTCATCGACACCGCCATGCAGGGCCAGTGGGGCGCGTTCCGCAATGTGGTGTCCCACATCGCCTTGCCCGCGGCGCTGCTCGGATATTATTCCATGGCCTATATCGCCCGCATGACCCGCTCCTTCATGCTCAATGAACTGGCGCAGGAATATGTCGTCACCGCCCGCGTCAAGGGCGTCGCCGAATGGCGCATCATCTGGGTGCATGCGCTCCGCAACGCCGCCGTACCGCTGGTTACCGTGATCACGCTGTCCTATGCCGGCCTGCTCGAAGGCTCGGTGCTGACCGAAACCGTGTTTGCCTGGCCGGGGCTGGGACAGTACCTGACCAACTCGCTGCAGAACGCCGACATGAACGCCGTGCTCGGCGGGACGCTGCTGATCGGCATCATCTTTGTCGGGCTCAACCTGTTGTCCGACTTTCTCTACACCCTGCTCGATCCGCGGGTCAGGAGGCGCACATGACGGCCGCACCATCGCGCCAGGGGCTCAGCGAATGGCTGTTGAGCGAGCAACCTCAGTCGCGCAATCAGGCCCGCCTGGGGCAGGCATGGCGAACCTGGCTGGCGTTTACCCGCAACCGGCTCGGCATGGTCGGCCTGGGCATTGTTGTCCTCCTGGTGCTTGTCGCCATCTTCGCCGATGTGATCGCGCCCTATGATCCGGTGCTGGGTGGAGATTTGCGAACCGCGCGGCTGCTGCCGCCATCGCTGGATCATCTGATGGGCACCGATGACCTCGCCCGCGACATCTTCAGCCGTGTCGTCCATGGCGCCCGGTTGACGCTGATGGTGGTGGCGCTGGTGGCGATCATCGCCACGCCGATCGGGCTCTTGGTCGGCACCACGTCGGGTTATTTCGGCGGCTGGCTCGATACGGTGCTGATGCGGATCACCGACATCTTCCTGGCCTTCCCGCGGCTGATCCTGGCGCTGGCCTTTGTCGCAGCCCTCGGGCCGGGCATCGAGAACGCCATCATCGCCATCGCCATCACCTCGTGGCCGCCCTACGCGCGGCTGGCCCGCGCCGAGACCCTGACCATCCGCAACGCCGAACACATCGACGCCATCCGGCTGCAGGGCGCCTCGTCGGGACGCATCATCTGGGGACATGTGGTGCCCTTGTGCATGTCCTCGGTGATCATCAGGGTCACGCTCGACATGGCGGGCATCATCCTCACCGCCGCGGGCCTGGGCTTCCTCGGCCTCGGCGCGCAGCCGCCGCAACCGGAATGGGGCGCGATGATTGCCGGCGGACGCCGCTTCATCATCGACTACTGGTGGGTCGCCACCATGCCGGGCGCTGCGATCTTCCTGGTCTCGCTCGGCTTCAACCTGCTCGGCGACGGGTTGCGCGACGTGCTTGATCCGAAGGCCGCCAAATGAGCCCGCTTCTGTCAGTCGAGAACCTGCGCATCTCGTTTCCCTCGCGGCAGGGGCCGGTGGAAGTGGTGCGCGGCGTCAGCTTCAGCCTGGGCCGCGAGCGGCTCGGCATTGTCGGTGAGAGCGGATCAGGCAAGTCGCAGACCGGACGCGCCATTCTCGGCCTGACGCCGGTGACCGGCACCGCCACCGCCGACAGGCTCGAGTTTGACGGCATGGATCTGCGCAACGCGACGCCAAAACAATGGCGATCCCTGCGCGGCGCCCGCATGTCGATGGTGATGCAGGATCCGAAGTTTTCGCTCAATCCGGTGATGAGCATCGGCAGGCAGCTGATGGAAGCGGTCAAGCTGCATGGCGGCAAGTCGGAAGCGCGCGACAAGTCGATCGCCATGCTCGAGGCCGTGCAGATCCGCGATCCCGAACGGGTGATGGCGGCCTACCCGCATGAACTCTCCGGCGGCATGGGCCAGCGCGCGATGATCGCCATGATGCTGGTCACCGAACCTGACCTGTTGATTGCCGACGAGCCGACCTCGGCGCTGGATGTCACCGTGCAGATCGAGGTGCTGCGCATTCTCGACAATCTCGTCAGCGAGCGCGGCATGGGCCTGATCTTCATCAGCCATGATCTGGAACTGGTCTCGACCTTCTGTGACCGCGTTCTGGTCATGTATGCGGGCCAGGTGGTCGAGGAAGTCGATGCAGCCAGGATGAGCGAGGCCAAGCACCCCTATACGCGCGGCCTGCTCAATTGCCTGCCGAAAATTGCCAGCAATGTTCATCCGCTGCCGGTGTTGACGCGCGACGATGCATGGCTCAAGTGAGGACGAAGATGGCCTTTCTCGACATTGAAAACCTGGTGGTCACCTTTGGCGGCGGCGGCCGCCTGGTGCACGCGCTCAGGGGCGTGTCGCTTGCGGTCGAGGAAGAGGAAAGTTTTGGCATCGTCGGCGAAAGCGGATCGGGCAAGTCGACGGTGTTGCGCGCCATCTGCGGCCTGGCGCCGGTGACCGGCGGTTCCATCTCCATTGCCGGCGATCCGGTGACCACGCCGCGCGATCCGGGCTTTTACCGCCGGGTCCAGATGGTGTTCCAGGATCCCTACGCCTCGCTGCACCCGCGTCATACCGTGGACCGGGTGTTGTCGGAGCCGCTGGCGATCCATGGTTTTGACCGGCGCGAAGCCCGGGTTGAGCAGGCGCTCGACGAGGTCGGCCTCGGATCGGGGTTCCGCTTCCGCTACCCGCACCAGCTCTCCGGCGGCCAGCGTCAGCGCGTCGCCATCGCCCGTGCGCTTATCCTGGAGCCGAAGGTCATCCTGCTTGACGAGCCGACCTCGGCGCTCGACGCCTCGATCCAGGCCGAGGTGCTCAACCTGCTTGACCGGCTGCGCCAGGAACGTGGCCTGACCTATGTGCTGGTCAGCCATGACCTGGCCGTGGTGTCGCATATGTGCGACCGGCTGGTGGTGATGCAGAACGGCCAGGTGGTGGAGCACCTGACCCGCGCCAATCTGCAGGACCACGCCACCAAGGAAGACTACACGGCCAATTTGCTGACAGCCAGCGAAGGCTTTACCCGCGATCCCGCCCTGCGTCCAAGCTGACGCGCAAGGAACGTGACGACACTTGAATGCGCCGGATGATTTGCCAGCGGCGGCGATGCCGGGACTTGTGCAGCGGCGAATGATCCTTCCGGCTGACGCCGCAAAGGGATCGGACGCGAAATGATGGAGCAGACCATGGCGACCATGCCATTCTTCGACGGCCACAATGATTTCCTGCTGCGCCTGTTGCGCGCGCCCGAGCGGCGCGAGGCGATGTGGCTCGAGGCGGGGCAGGAGGGCCATCTCGATCTGCCGCGGATGCAAAAGGCCGGCTTTGCCGGCGGCTTCTTCGCCATCTACATTCCCTCGCCGCATGAGGAGGACGCGCCCGATTACCAGGCGATGATGGACAGCCCGCCCTATGATCTGCCGCTGCCGGCGCTGATGAACGCCAGTGAGACCCAGGCGACGGCGCTGCAGATGGCGGCGCTTCTGATGTGGATGGAACGGGCCGCCAAAGGCGCGCTGAAGATCTGCCGCAGTTCGGCGGATGTCAGGTCCTGCATGGAAGACGGAACCATCGCCGCGATCATGCACATGGAAGGCGCCGAAGCCATCGGCACGGAGCTCGATGCGCTTTACGCGTTTCACGCCATGGGGCTGCGCTCGATCGGCCCGGTGTGGAGCCGGCCGACGGTGTTCGGCCACGGCGTGCCGTTCCGCTTTCCGGGCGATCCCGACACCGGACCGGGGCTGACCGACGCCGGCAAGGATCTGGTCAGGGCCTGCAATGAGCTGAAGATCATGCTCGACCTGTCGCATCTCAACGAAAAGGGATTTGACGACGTCGCCCGGCTCTCGGACGCGCCGCTGGTCGCCACCCATTCCAATGCCCACGCGATCACGCCGTCGACGCGCAATCTCACCGACCGGCAGCTCAAGATGATCCGCGAGAGCAAAGGCATGGTCGGCCTCAACTACGCCACGGTGTTTTTGCGCGACGACGGCCGCAAGGCCACCGATTGCGGCTGGGACCCGGTGATGCGCCATCTCGATCATCTGCTGGAAAAGCTCGGCGAGGACAATCTCGGCTTCGGCTCCGATTTCGACGGCGCCGAGATTCCCGACGTGATGGGTGATGTCACCGGGGTTCAGGCGCTGATGGATCAGATGCGCAAGCACCAATATGGCGAGGCGCTGATCGAAAAGATCGCGCGCAAGAACTGGCTGGCATTGCTGGAGCGGACCTGGGGGGCGTGACGGGCGAGGGGCCAATGCTGTCATGCCGGGCTTGACCCGGCATCCATTGAGCCCAAGTCCTTCAGCTGAAAAGAGTCTTTCACCGCGCCGACGGGTGCTCGGTGCATGGGAACTTCAAATACCGTCATGCCGGGCTTGACCCGGCATCCAGCCAGCCCAAGTCCTTGGGCTGAATGAGCCTTTCACCGCGCGGACGCGCGGTGGCTGGCAACTGTATTGCGGATTCTTTTTACACTGCCTGGAATGTCGTCTTGTCCCGGATCATGGCGTTGGCCGTAATGAGGATCTTTCGGGCAATGGCGATGATCATGACCTTGAAGGGCTTGCCTT